>Ga0209274_10000037_pt1 | contig 133998 bp, 128 predicted proteins | sample HubBroMetageREF1_FD_188343 | JGI IMG/M metagenome (GOLD analysis project Ga0209274, IMG submission 188343) | Reference soil microbial communities from the Hubbard Brook experimental Forest, New Hampshire, USA - Hubbard Brook CCASE Soil... | ecosystem: Environmental > Terrestrial > Soil >...
GGATCGCCCTATTGCTTCTTTCCCTTCACCCTCGAACGAGAAGAAGAATTCGACCGGGTCTATGTCGAACAAACCCGCGGGCGCGGCAAGGGCGAGCCGCCCAACCCGCGCGGATACTTCGCCCGAAGGCGGCCGCCGTGAACGGGACTGAGGCGGGTCGGGCGGAGGGACGACGAGATCGGGACATGACGAGACTTGCGCCGCTGCGGCGCGGAGATCGGCTGTCCGCGCGCCCCACAGCCTTGCCCCCTTCTCCCGGGCCGGGGCCAGGCTTGGGATCGGACCCATGAGGCGGGAACATCCACCCCGCAGTTTTGTCGCTATCCAAGGCGAACAGCACGCTCTAGGCTCGCCGGAACTGCACCATCAGGGAGCGCGTCCGGTGTTTCGCCTGCTGATTCTCGGCGGCACGGTTTTTCTGGGCCGCCACCTCGTCGATGCCGCGCTCGAGCGCCGCTGGAGCGTGAGCCTGTTCAATCGGGGCCTCACCCACCCCGGCCTCTATCCGGCGGTCGAGCACATCGCGGGCGATCGCGATGGCGGGCTGGGGGCGCTGGCCGGGCGCCGATGGGACGCCGTCATCGATACCAGCGGCTATATTCCCCGGCTCGTCCGCCAGAGTGCCATCGCCCTCGAAGCGGCGGTCGAACATTACTGCTTCGTCTCGACCATCTCGACTTATGCCAAGCCGGAACTGCCCGGGCTCGATGAAGCCGCACCCGTCGCGACCGTCGACGATCCACTGGTCGAAAACGTGACGCCCGAAACCTACGGCGCCCTGAAGGGTGCCTGCGAATCCGCCGTCGAGGCGGTTCTCCCGGGCCGAACGCTGGTCATCCGGCCCGGGCTGATCGTCGGTCCGCACGACCCGTCCGACCGCTTCGGCTATTGGACCCGGCGGCTCCGGCGCGGCGGCGCCACGCTGGTGCCGGGGCGAACCGATGCGCCGATGCAGCTGATCGATGCCCGCGACCTCGCCGACTGGATGATCCGCATGGTCGAATCCAAGGCGACCGGCATCTACAACGCGACCGGCCCGGCCGAAGCGCTGACCATGGGCGGATTACTCGAGGCCGGTCGGCAGGCGCTCGGCAGCACGGCGGAGTTCGTCTGGGTCGATGACGGGTTCCTGCTCGACGAAGCCGACGGCCGCTCCCTGCCTCTATGGATCCCGGCCGGCGACACGGCCCAGGCCGGACTTCTCGCCATGGATTGCCGCAAGGCGATCGCCGCCGGGCTGAAATTCCGGCCGTTGGCGGAAAGCTTCCAAGACGTGGCGGAATGGCAAGAGACGCTGCCGCCCGACCATGTCTGGAAAACTGCGCTCACCCCGGCGCGCGAGACGGAACTCCTGGCCGTCTGGCAGGGGCGCCTCGGGGCGGTCCGGGACTGAACCGGCGCCCGGCTGGATGACGGCGTTTGCACGGCTGCTCTGCATTCCCCGCTTTCCCGAAAAAGCCGGCTTTTTGCCTCGTCCGCCGCTATCGGATCGCCGATTTCGCCACCGAGTAGCAATTTCCGCGACGCGATCCCCATTTACGCCGAACCTCGGCGGGCGCCGACCGAGCAGCCACTACCTCATACAATAATATCAATTGGTTATTGGGTTTCGCCGGACTGGCACGGCGCGTGAAATGACCTGGATATGCCGGAATTGGCCGGTGTCTCGAAGTTCCGGTAGCTCACATCCCCCTGGGGTTACTGGACAGGATCGCCGAGAACACTGCGAACTTCGGCATGAAGTGACGGGCGGAGACGTGCCGCCCCGGCCGCCCGCCCGTCACTCGACCTCAACCTGGCGGAAACCTCGATCGCGACCTCCCCGTCGCGGCGCCGCCGAAGATTTGTCTCGCGGATCCCCGTGGGGCCACACAGCGAGTACAGCAGTTTCGACAGATGAAATGGCGAACCGGCTGTGAAAACTATGGAGATTGAAATGGTGCTCTTCGGATTCGTCTTCCTGGCTGCGGTGGTCGCAGCCATCCTCTACTTCACCGCCCCGCCGTCATGGAGCACACGGAACATCCGCATTGCCCTCGTCGCCGGTCTGGCCTTGGCCGCGCTGAACATCACCGGCGCCCGGGCGGAGGAATTGATCGAAGTCGTCGGCGACGCCAACGGCTGCACGACCACCTTCGCCCAGATCTATGACATCGACGGCACGCCGATCAGCACGGTCACGCTGGTCTGCCCGCGCCTGCCGGTCCAGGTCGCGTCGACCGATCAGTCGACCGATCAGAAGTGACGGGGTTTTCCAACCGGGGCCGGCGCGCGCGCGAACCGGCCCCGACCCTTCAGCCCAGGGCAGGAAAATAACGGCTCCGCAGACGGGCACCATACTCGACGAGATTGTCACGGGTTTCGGCCGGGTCGCGGATCGGCGTATCGAAGACCGGGGTCAGAAAGGCCATGACGAAGGCCCCGACCGTCGCATCGGCCCGCACGGCGCCTCCCCCATCAGATCGGGCTCGTCGCCCAGCAGAACCGCCAGAGCCGCGAAATCGCGGACGGCGAGGGCGGCGATCTCGGCCCGGTCGGGGCGGGAATGCCGTCGAAGAACCGGGCCGGTCCCTTGGCGAAATTGGCCTCCTCGGCCCGCCGCACCGACAGCATCGCCGGGTGGAGATGGTTCTCGCACATCCGCTCGACGGCCCGGGCGACGGATTTCTGTTCTGCACTCGGGGCCGCATCGAAGTCCAATCGGTATTTCCGCTCGATGTGCCGGCGGATGAAGGTCGAATCGGCGATCGTCGCACCATCGTCTCCGATATCGGGCAGCTCGCCTTTCGGCGCCCGGTGATAGCCGGTGCGATCCGCACGATAGTCGAGCCCGACGATTCTCGAGAGCAGCATCGCCTTGGTGACGAACGGGCTCCCGTCCGGGAGGCCGAAATACGGGCCGAAGGTGAAGAGTGTGATCATCGGTGGCGACCGCCCCCGCGCCTGCCGGCTCTACCAGACGCGGCAGGCATTCGCGCGGACCATGGCGGCGCCGGCCGGACAACTGAACGCCTGGCCGAACTCCGCCATGTTCGAGACGACGCCGTTGACGCGGAACTCGGTTGCCGGATGCGGATCGTTCAACGCCAGGAACCGCGCGGTTTCCGGCGTCTGGTTGTTGCACCAGACCTGGGCATAGGCCAGGAAGAATCGCTGATCGGCGGTGAAGCCGAACGCCTTGGTCTCGGCCTTGCCGGCGGTCCGCGCCTTGTAGGCGGCAAAGGCGATGTGGATGCCGCCATTATCCGCGGTATTCTCGCCCAAGGTCAGCTTGCCGTTCAGCTTCACGTCATCGACTGCGGTAAAGCCGCCGGCTTGGTCCGACAGGCAGCTCGCCCGCGTGTCGAAATTCTTGGCGTCGTCCTTTGTCCACCAATCATTGAGATTGCCGTCCTTGTCGAAGCGCCGTCCCTGATCGTCGAAGCCATGGGTCATCTCGTGGCCGATGACCGCGCCGATGGCACCGTAATTCACCGCGTCGTCGCCCGACAGGCTGAAATAGGGCGGCTGGAGAATGCCCGCGGGGAAGTTGATGTCGTTGTGCAGCGGCGAGTAATAGGCGTTGACGGTCGGCGGCGTCATGCCCCACTCGCCCCGATCGACCGGCTTGCCGATCCGGGCGAGGCGGCGATGCTTCTCGAAGGCTTCGGCCCGCAGGCCGTTGCCGAGCGCGTCGTCATGCTCGATCACGAGCGCGCTGTAGTCGCGCCACTTGTCGGGATAGCCGATTTTGTCGACCATGGCCTGGAGCTTTTCCAGCGCCCGCTTCTTGGTCTCCTCGCCCATCCAAGGGAGCGAGTCGAGATCCCGGGCATAGGCGGTGCGCAGATCGGTGACGAGTTGGGCCATTCGCTCCTTGCTCGCCGGCCCGAACTGCTTCTCGACATAGAGCTGGCCCAGGGCCTCGCCCAAGGCGCCGTCGGTCGCGATCACGCACCGGCGCCAGCGCGGCTCCTGCTCCTTGGCGCCGCGCAAGGTATCGCTGTAGAAGGCGAAATTCTCGTCGACGAAGGGCTTGGACAGCATCGGCGCCGCGGCATGGACCAATTGCCAGCGCAGATACGCCTTCAACACCGGGAGCGGGGTGGCTTTGACCACGCCTTCGACGCCTTTGACGAAATCCGGCTCGGCCACGTTGAGTTCGGCGAATTCCGGGGCCCCGGTCCCTTTGAAATAGACCGTCCAGGCGAAATCCGGGGCCAGCCGCCCCAGTTCGGCAACCGGCAGCTTGTGGTAGACGGCGCTGGGATCGCGCCGGCGCACTCGGTTGAGGGCCGGCTTGGCCAGGGCCGTTTCCAGCGCCAGGATCGATTTTGCTTCCGCTGCCGCCTCGGCGGGAGCGTCGCCCAGCAGTCCCAGCATCTTGGCGACATGGGCCTCGTAGGCGGTCCGCTGCTGCACCGACTTCTCGTCGGTCTTGAAGTAATAATCCCGATCGGGCAGGCCCAGTCCGCCCTGGTTCACCACGGCAATGCCATGGGAAGCATCCTTGAAGTCGGATTGATCGCCGAACCCGAACAGGGCTTCGGCGCCGATCTCGTGCAGATGCGCCAGCAGCGCCGGAAGCGCCTTCTTGCTGCGCAACGCCCGGATCCGGGCCAGCTCCGGCTGAAGCGGCTCCAACCCCTTGGCATCGATCGCCGACTCGTCCATGCAGGCGCCGTAGAAATCGGCGATCTGGCGGTTGGTATCGGTCGGATGGGCCGCGGCCTCTTCCAGCAGCTGGCGCAGAATCTCTCGATTGCGCGCCGCCAGCTCGCGGCTGCGGCCGTAATAGGGCTGGTCGGGCGGCGCCGGATTGGCCGCGAGCCAGCCGCCGCAGGCATAGCGGTAGAGGTCGTGACAGGGATCGACCGAAGCGTCGATGAAACGCGGATCGAAGACCGTTACTTCGCCCGGCGCCGACGCCGCCGCGGGAATGGACGCATTTTGCGGATTGGTCGTGCAACCGAGCAAGGCCGCGGCACCGGCACCGATCAGGGCTAAGCTGAAACGCATGGACATCTCCGAAGGGACGGTCGATTCAGGCGGCGAGACGCTCGGCGGCGGCGCTGACGACATCGGCGAGCGCGCCGGGAGCAAAGGGCGAGACCAGCCCGGCGGAGCGGACCAGTTCCTGGAACGGCGCCGAGCCGCCGCGGCCGCACAGCGCGATATAGGCATCGAGGGCCGGACGATAATCTTCGAGCGACTTCACCCAGAATTGGAGCGCACAGCAGAGCGCCAAGGTGTAGTCGATGTAATAGAAGGGCAGACCATAGATGTGGTGCTTGGCCTGCCACAACCCGCCCTTGGCCGGGTAGTCGAGATCGCCATAGTCGCGCCAGGGCAGATAGCGGCGCTCCAACGCCTGCCACAGGGCGTGGCGCTCGGCCGGGCTCGCCTCCGGCCGCGCATAGACCTCGTGCTGGAAATGGTCGACGCAGACGCCGTAAGGCAGGAAGCTCAGCGAGCGGATGAGATGGACGCGGCGGAACCGGTCGGCTTCCTCTTCGCCGACCATCAGCGCCATCTGCGGATGGATCAGGAACTCCAGCCCCATCGAATTGATCTCGGCCGCCTCCATCGTCGGGCGGAGATAATCGATCCCGCTCAGAAAGCGGCTCTGCCAATTCTGAAAGGCGTGGCCCATCTCGTGGGTGAACACGGTGATGTCGTTGTCGGTACCGTTGAAATTGGTGAAGATGAACGGCACGCCATGTGTCGGAAACGAAACGCAGAAGCCGCCGCCGGCTTTCGCCGGGCGGATTTTCAGATCGAGGTAGCCGCCGCCCTTCATCAGCCGATAGAAATCGCCCAGCCGGTCATCCATCCGATCGAACATGGTCTGAGCCCGGGCGACCAGCTGATCGTGATCGGCGGACGGCCCCGGAGTGCTCAGCGGATCGACCAGTTCCTCATCCCAATAACAGAGCCGGTCCAGACCGAATTGGCGCCGCCGCTGGTCGAGCAGGCGACCGACCAGGGGTACCACTTCGAGGGCTACCTGGTCGCGATAGCGCGCCACTTCGTCAGGGCCGTAATCGACCCGGCGCATCCGCCGGTACCCGAGATCAGTGTAGCTCCGATAACCGAGCTTCACCGCCATGCCGTGGCGCAGCTTGACCAGTTCGTCAAAGATGCCGTCGAGTGTTGGCCCATGGGCGGCGAAGAACTCCCAGCGCAGCCGCTCCGCCTGGTGCCGGGTTGCGCGGTCGAGATCCTGGGCGAAGCGGTCGAGCCCGCCCAGATTGACGACGGTACCGCCGATCGCGATCTCGGCCCGCGCCAGCAGCTCGGTATAGCGCGACGCGATCTTGGCTTCGCGTTCGAGATCCTCGGCGATCGCCGGCTCGAAAGTCGTGACATCCATCTCCCAGAGGCGGAGCGCATGGCCGCCCACCAGGCGCTCCAGCCCGGCCCGATTCGGATCGGCGAGCAACCGGCGCTTGAGGGCGGTCTCGAAGCCCTTCGCCACCGGCGTCAGCGCGTCGGCATAGTCGCGCTCGGCCTTGGCAGGGGCATCGGCGGTGTCCTGCTGAAAGCGCAGCCGGACCATCGCCTGCCAACTGTCGATCTCGCGCCGGAGCCGATCCCAGGCGTCGAGAGCGTCCTGCCGGCCCTCCTCGGTACCGGCAGCGAGCAAAGCCTCGATCGCACCGTAGCGGGAAGCGAGCGATTCCCGCGTCGGGGTCGTCACCGAAATCTCGGCGAAATCGATCGGCATGGTCCCCTCGCTGGCCGCGTTTCCCGTAACGATGAGACCATGACAGACGGGATCCGATCCGTCGAGCGCCGCCCCTTCCCTCACGAATCATTGAACAAATCGGCGATTTCCATGCCATTCCCCAGCATACGGAGGCACCGGCTCAATGCAAGGATGTCGGTCTCCCCGTTTGTTCCGCGGGATCTCGGTCGTCCATCTCCTCTTCCCCGACCCGCAGCCAGTCCATCAACTCGGCGTAGCGCGGCGCGCAATGCAGCGTCTCGGTCAGCCGGTCGAGCAGAACGAAGACGGTCAGCATCAAATCGCTGGTATCGGGCTTCTGCGCCGCATAGACCATGCAGGCATCGGCGGCACTGATCATGATCGTCTCGGCCGCGGCCGAATCGGCGCCGGGCCGCGGCATGCTCGCCGGCACTTCGGTTTCTCCGCACCGGGCGTTCCGCAGATTGCGGATGATCAGCCGGTCGCGAATGGCGCCGTCGAGCATCGACACCATGGCGTAGCCGCCGACCTCGTCGACGACCCAGCGCACCCGCCGGAGTGCTGCCAGCAAGCCGTGCGCGACATCGCCGACTCCGGCGTGGTTATGGGCGATCGTCAGGCTGTGGTCGATCGTCGGCTCGATCAGGCTGTGGTTCATGGCGGAGTGTGCCCTCGTTGCTTCATCGTGAGCTGCCGCGGCTGGTCCGCAGCTTCGCCCGCAAGAGTCAGCGCAAGTTCCGCGCCGGAGCCTGTACCTCGACAGCAATGCATTGAAATCGGCTGATATACTGCTTATGACGAGGGGTTGAGGGGCACTGGCGCGGGCCGTGCCGGCGACTGGTTTTGCCGGCCTCGGCAATTAATGCCGGGCAGCGCCCGCTCCGGACCGGGTGCGGCGAATATTGCAACCGGAAGACGGCATAGCCATTTGTGCCATGTTCGACAAAGAAAGGGCCGACATCCCATGAACCGCTCCCTCTTCCTCGTCCCGGCGGTATTACTGCTGGCGGCGGCGCCCGCTTCGGCGGCTTTTCCGCTGGAGAACGAGAGCGGGGTACCGAGTGTCGCCCCGGTGCTGCGACAGGTGACCCCGGGTGTCGTGAACATCGCCGTGCGTGGCCGGGTCCAGGTCAACAACCCGCTGCTCTCCGACCCGTTCTTCCGGCGCTTCTTCAACATTCCCAACACGCCGATGACGCGGGAGACCCAGGCGACCGGTTCCGGCGTCATCGTCGACGCCCAGAACGGCTATGTGCTGACCAACAACCATGTGATCAAGAACGCCGATCTGATCGAGGTGACCTTGCGCGACAAGCGCCGGCTGAAGGCCAGGCTGGTCGGGACCGACCCGGCAACCGACATCGCGGTCTTGAAGATCGCGACGGAGAACCTCGTCGCGGTCCCCTTCGGCGACAGCGACAAATCCGAAGTCGGCGATTTCGTGCTCGCCATCGGCAACCCGTTCGGCCTGGGCCAGACGGTGACCTCGGGCATCGTCAGCGCCGTCGGCCGCTCCGGGCTGGGCATCGAAGGCTACGAGGATTTCATCCAGACCGATGCGCCGATCAACCCCGGCAATTCGGGCGGCGCCCTGGTCGATCTCCGCGGCCGGCTGATCGGCATCAACACCGCCATCCTGGCGCCGTCCGGCGGCAATGTCGGCGTGGGCTTCGCCGTGCCGATCAACATGGCGCGCAGCGTGATGGATCAGCTCGTCCGCACCGGCCATATCGAACGCGGCTGGATCGGCGTCGGCGGCCAGGACGTGACCCCGGATCTGATGGCCGGGCTGCAGACCCGGCACAGCGAAGGAGCCGTCATCTCGGCCATCCAGCCCGGCTCGCCCGCAGACCGGGCGGGCTTGCGGATCGGCGATCTCGTGCTGGCCGTCGACGGCGCCACCATCACCAGCTGGCAGCATCTGCTGAACAACATCGCGCTCGCCAAGGTCAATTCCGAAATGTCGCTGACGATCGAGCGCCAGGGCCGGACCCTGACCGTCCCGGTAACGGTGGCGCCGCAGCGGGGCCACCCGGCGCGCGGGGGCTTGCAGGATGACGACGATCAGTAGTCACGGCCGGATGGAGTATTTCGGCCGGTTCTGATAGTCACCCTTCCGGGGCCCACAAACTGTGGGTGGAGCGTGCTTCAACGCAGTTCTTATACCATGCTCTCGAACCTCCCCTCGATTTTTCGGGATCGCGGAGCCTCGTGTGAATCTCCCAATGCGATAGCCGCCACCGGCCGGATCGGCTAGACTGCGCGCCATGTCCACGAACGACGGTACCGATCGCGACCAGCGCCCGTCGCCCGAGGCACTCCTCGCGGCTGCGGCCCGGGAGGGGCGCGGGCGGCTCAAAATCTTTCTGGGGGCCGCCCCCGGTGTCGGCAAGACTTACGAGATGCTGCGGCAAGCGCAGAAGCGCCGGCAGGAAGGCGGCGATGTCGCGATCGGCGTGATCGAGACCCATCGGCGGATGGAGACCGAGGCGCTGGTCGAAGGGCTCGAGGTCATTCCCCGCAAGATCGTCGAATATAAGGGCCGGCCGCTCGACGAGATGGATCTCGACGCCGTGCTCGCGCGCAGGCCCAAGCTCGTTCTGGTCGACGAACTGGCCCATACCAACGCGCCGGGCTCGCGCCACGCCAAGCGCTATCTGGATGTCGAGGAACTGCTCACCGCCGGTATCGACGTCTACACCACCCTCAACATCCAGCATGTCGAAAGCCTGAACGACATCGTCGCCCAGATCACCCGGATCCGGGTGCGCGAGACCGTGCCCGATACTTTCCTCGATCGGGCCGACGAGATCGAGATCATCGACCTCACCCCGGAAGATCTGATCGAGCGCCTGCGCGAGGGCAAAGTCTATGTCCGGGACCAGGCCCAGCGAGCGCTCAAGCATTATTTCTCGCCCGGCAACCTGACCGCGTTGCGCGAATTGGCGCTCCGGCGCACGGCTCAGCGCGTCGACGAGCAGATGCTGTCCTATATGCAGGAGCACGCCATCAGCGGTCCCTGGGCCGCGGGCGAGCGGGTCATGGTCTGCCTCAGCGAGGTGCCGAACACGCCCGGCCTCATCCGCTACGCCAAGCGCGTCGCCGACCGGCTGAAATGCAAATGGACCGCGATCTATGTCGAGGGTCCCCGCTTCGCGCGACTCAGCGACAGCCAGCACAATCGCATCGCCGATGCCATGCGGCTGGCCGAGAAGCTCGGCGCCGATGTCGCCGTCGTCCCCGGCAATCAGATTGCCGATGCCCTGGTGCGCTACGCCCAGGCCAACAACATCACCCAGATCGTCATCGGCAAGTCCGGCCGCTCGCGCTGGTTCGAGATCCTGCACGGCTCGGTCGTCCATGATCTCGTGCGCAAGGCCGGGAGCATCTCGATCCACGTCATGGCCGGCGGGGTGATCGACGAAAAGTCCGAAGAGTCGGTCGTGACCATGCCGGTCGGACATGGCTCGGAAGGCAGCGTCTATTGGTACGCGACCCTCGCCGTCGCCGTAGCATTGGCGGTGAGCGAGGCGATCACCCAGATCGTCGTCCTGTCCGATCTGTCGCTGATCTTCCTCACGGCGGTGCTGGTGAGCGCGGTCGCCTGGGGGCTCGGACCTTCGCTCTGGGCGGCCGTGCTGAGCGTGACCGCGATCAATTTCTTCTTCCTGCCGCCGCTCTACAGCTTCACGGTCGCCGACCCGGGCAACGTCCTGGCGCTGGTGGCATTTTTCATCGTCGCGATGCTGACCTCGAATCTCGCCTCGCGCACCCGCGAGCAGGCGATCACGGCCAGCGCCAGGGCCAATACCACGGCCGAGCTCTACGCCTTTTCGCGCAAGCTCGCCGGCACCGCGACGCTCGACGACGTGCTCTGGGCGACCGCCTATCAAGTCGCCTTCATGCTCGGCGTCCGCGTCGTTCTGCTCATGCCCAACGATGCCGGTAAGCTCGAGGTCGGTGCCGGCTATCCGCCCGAGGACGAGATGGACGAAGCCGATCTGGCCGCCGCGCGCTGGACCTGGGACCATAATCGGCCGGCGGGCCGCGGCGCCGATACGCTGCCGGGCGGCAAGCGGCTGTTCCTGCCGCTCCGGACCGGGCGCGGCGCCATCGGCGTCATCGGCATCGACCGCGACGGCGGCGGTGCGCTCTTGACTCCGGAGGAGCGCCGGCTGCTCGACGCCTTGAGCGACCAGGCCGCGATCGCCATCGAGCGGACCAAGCTGGCCGAGGATATCGACGAAGCCCGGCTCTTGGCCGAGACCGAGCGGCTGCGCTCGGCCTTGCTGACCTCGATCTCGCACGACCTCAGGACCCCGCTCGCCTCGATCATCGGCGCCATCACCAGCCTGCGCAGCTATGGCGCCGGCTACGACATCATGACCCGGACCGAGCTCATGGCGACGGTCCAGGACGAAGCCGAGCGGCTCAACCGGTTCGTCGGCAATCTGCTCGACATGACCCGGCTCGAATCCGGCGCGGTCGAGCCGCAGCGCGGCTATGTCGATCTGGGCGAAGTCATCGGCTCGTCGCTAGACCGGACCGCCAAGGTCCTGCACCGGCACAAGGTCGAGGTCGAGATCGGCCAGGACTTGCCGATGCTCGATGTCGATGCCGTCCTGCTCGAACAGGTCCTGGTCAATCTCCTGGACAATGCCGCCAAATACGCGCCGGCCGGCAGCCTGATCCGGGTCGACAGCTATCGCGACGATCGGGCGATCGTGATCGATGTCGTCGACGAGGGGCCGGGTATTCCGAACGACGCGCTCGAACGCGTCTTCGACAAATTCTACCGGGTCCGCGCCGGCGATCGCCAGCGGGCCGGAACCGGTCTGGGTCTGGCGATCTGCCGCGGGTTCATCGAAGCCCTGGGCGGCACCATCGTCGCCCGCAACCGGTCGGACCGGTCGGGCGCCGTCCTCCGCGTGCGCTTTCCGGCCGAACTCGGCATCGAAGCGGCGACCTTGATCGGCGCCGAACATGGTTAGCCGACCGACTCGGATCCTGGTCGTCGATGACGAACCGCAGATTCGCCGCTTCCTGCGCACCAGCCTCGCGGCCCAGGCTTACGAGGTGCTCGAAGCCGAGACCGGGCTCGACGCGCTGGAGAGCGCACGGCGCCAGAAACCGGATCTGATGATTCTCGATCTGGGCCTGCCCGATATCGACGGGATCGAAGTCATCACCCAATTGCGGGCGCACTCGGCCATGCCGATCATCGTGCTGTCGAGCCGCGACGACGAACATATCAAGGTCAAGGCGCTCGATCTGGGTGCGGATGACTACATCACCAAGCCCTTCGGCATGGAGGAACTGACCGCCCGGGTCCGTGCCGCCTTTCGCCACCGTCTGCAGGAGCAAGGAGTAGCGGCCGCGATCGTCACCGGCGATCTCAAGATCGATCTGGTGCAGCGCCTGGTCACCCGCGCCGGCGAGCCGGTCAAGCTGTCGCCCAAGGAATTCGACATACTGCGGCTGCTCGCGACCCATGCCGGCAAGGTGCTGACCCATCGCTTCATGCTGCAGCAGGTCTGGGGCACCGCCAATGCCGAGGACGTCCAGTATTTGCGCGCCTTCATCCGCCTCTTGCGCCAGAAGATCGAGCCGCATCCGGACCGGCCGATCTATGTCGTCACCGAAACCGGTGTCGGATATCGGCTGAAACTCCTCGACGAGATTCCGGCTTGAAAGTTCAGCGCTTGTCCGATGTGGCCGAGGCCCAATCATCGACCGAGAGCGGGGTTGCGGCGTGCAGTGCCGTCCGGATTTTCGTTTCCAGAGCCAGACGCTCGTCCGGTAACAGTGCGGCCAGGACGGCGCGGCCGATCGCCTCGCTCGCCGCAGGCGCGATAGCTGCCGACCTGCCGGCGATTTCGGCTGCCGCGGCCGGATTGGCCGTCGCTGCCGCAGCGGCCAGAGAGGGAGCCTGATCCGGCACCGCCGCCGCCGTTGCGGCCGCGATGCCGGCCGCTTCGCGCGGATGGGCGGTCGCGGCGGCGATGACGATCCGCACCGCGAAAGCCGGATAAGCGCCGGCCAGAGCGCCGATCGCCGGCGCATCGCCGGAAGCAATGGTGCTGTTCAACCCGCGCTCCAGCTGGAGCGGGAACGGTTGATCGGCGGACGCGATTGCCGGCGGGTCGGCAGGCGGAGGACCGCTGCAGGCGTTGAGTACCAGTGCTCCGGCGAGCCCCGCCCACCAGCGGCGCTCCGGCCGCGACACCGTCGAAAGCCCCTCTGCGATCACGCTCGTTTCCCTGCTCTCGGTCGGCGGGCGCCGTCGCTGCCCTGGCGTGCCATAGTAGATCGGCCGGGGTTAACGGTGTATAGCAGGGTCCCATGATGGCACCTTGTTCGCACTATCCGGCGGCCGGTCCCAGGGCCCCGCGATGACGGCGGGGCGCGACGGCGCACTCGCCGATCTGTTGATCGATTTCTCCGGCCTGACGGTGCTGGTCCTCGGCGATCTGATGCTGGATTGCTGGGTCTACGGGCAGGTCGAGCGGATCTCGCCCGAGGCGCCGATCCCGGTTCTGCGCATCGAGCCGGAACGGCAGCGCTGGACCCCGGGCGGCGCCAGCAATGTCGCCGAGAATGTCCGGGCGTTGGGCGCGCGGACGATTCTGATCGGCGTCGTCGGCACCGACGCGGCCGGCGCCGAGATGGCGCGGCTGACCGATGGAATCGACGCCTGCCTGATTGCGGCCGCCGGGCGGCCGACCACGGTCAAGACCCGGTATCTCGCCAACGGCCAGCAATTGCTGCGCGCCGATCAGGAAAGCGCCGCCCCGCTCGACGATGCGACCGCGGCCGCAGTGCTGGGGACCTTCGGGGCGCAGCTCGCCCGGGCCGACATCGTCATTCTGTCCGACTACGCCAAGGGCGTGCTCTGCGACGCCGTGCTGGAGGGGGCGATCGCTGCCGCGAAATCTGCCGGCGTTCCGATCGTCGCCGATCCGAAGCGGCTCGATTTCGCCCGCTACCGCGGGATCACCATCCTGAAGCCGAACCGGCTGGAAGCCAGTCGCGCCACCGGCATCGATTGCATCGACGACCTCTCGACCGAGGCGGCCGGGCGCCGGGCGCTCGCCGCGACCGCGGCCGAGGCGATAGTGGTGACGCGTGGCGAGCACGGCCTCTCGGTCATCCCGGCCGGGGCGCCGGCGCTCCATTTACCGGCTCAGGCGCGCCGAGTCTTCGACGTGTCCGGTGCCGGCGATACGACGATCGCGGTCTTCGCCGTGGCGCTCGCCGGCGGTGCCGGCCTCGCCGATGCCGCGAAACTCGCCAATCTCGCCGCCGGGATCGTCGTCGCCAAGCCCGGGACCGCGACCGTCACGCGCGGCGAACTCGCCGAGGCTCTTCATGTCGACGATCTGCTGGCGACCGACGCCAAGGTCATGGTTCTCGACCAGGCTCTGGCCCGCCTCGCCGAGTGGCGCCGTCGCGGCTCGAGAATCGGATTTACCAATGGCTGCTTCGACATCATCCATCCGGGCCATGTCGCCCTGCTCACCAGCGCGCGGGCGCTCTGCGATCGGCTGGTCGTCGGGCTCAATACCGACGCCTCGATCCGGCGGCTGAAGGGGCCGGGCCGGCCGATGACCGCCGAGGGGGCGCGGGCCACGGTGATGGCGTCGATCGGCTTCGTCGATCTCGTCGTCCCCTTCGCCGAAGACACGCCGATCCGCCTGATCGAGGCGATCCGCCCCGATGTCCTGATCAAGGGCGCCGATTACACCGTCGATCAGGTCGTCGGCGCCGATTTCGTCCAATCCTATGGCGGAAGTGTCGCCTTGGTACCGCTCGTCCAGGGCCAGAGCACCACCCGCACCATTGCGCGCATTCGCGCCGCGTCCGGCGAGGACTAGTAAGCCCCGGCGCCACGGATCACCGCCGGGAGAGTCTTCAACAGGATGCCGGCGTCGCCCAGAAAAGTGAAGCCGCCGACATAGGCCGCGTCGAGGCGCACCCGCTCTTCATAGTCGAGATCGTTGCGCCCGCTGACCTGCCACGCACCGGTCAACCCCGGCCGCACCCGACAATAGAAGGCGATCTCCTCGCCGTAGCGAGCGATTTCGGCTTCCACGATCGGCCGGGGCCCGACCAGACTCATCTCGCCGCGCAGTATGTTGAAAAGCTGCGGCAGCTCGTCGAGGCTGGTGGCGCGAAGGAATCGGCCGAGCGCGGTGACGCGGGGATCGTCCTTCAGCTTGAAATGATCGCCCCATTCCGCCGCCGCCGCCGGATCGCGGCCCAGCATTTCGGCGAGGGCAGCATCCGCGTCGGGCACCATCGTACGGAATTTGAAGCACCGGAACGGGACGCCGCCGCGCCCTACCCGCGTCTGCACGAACAAAGCCGAAACGCCAGGGCGTCGCAATAATAAGAACAAACCAAGAAATACTGGGGACAGCAGCAGCAACATCGCCGCGGACCCCGTGAAGTCGAGCACTCGTTTGCCCGTACGCCGATAAAAGGACGGTGTCCAATCGGCGACGGTACTTGGCCAAACCGAACCAGACCCGGAATCGGGCCGCGAAATACGCTCGAGGGGCAACTCCAATTCGATGGTCAACACACTCACCCCGACGCTTACTGCGGGTACAGCGTGTGTTACCTAACATGATGGTTGCGTGCCCGACAAGCGTCCTCTCGCTGGCTGGCCAAGGACGAGAGCGGCCCCGCGCTATTTGAAGAATACTGCGGGCAGCCTCAACAAAGTCGGGAAGCGCGTCCACGGCAAGCGCCTCACCGCCGGCTCCGGTTCCGGCACCGAGTCGGCGCCCGGCACCGACACCGGGGCGGGCAGGTCCGGTTCGGCAGGTTCCGGCGGAACCTCCGCGACCCGCGGTTGGGCGGACATCTCGGCGAGTTCCGCCGCCAGCTCCTCGCGGTTATCGTCCTGCCCGACGACGCTCAGGTGATCCGGGCGGCCGCGGCGAAATACGGTCGTGGTCGTGATCCGGCCGGTTTCTTCATCGACTGCTTCGCGGACGACGCAGGTGCCGAGCGGCCGCGGCCGCGCTTGCATTCTGCGCGTGGCCTCTTCCTCCGCTTCCTTCCGGTCGTCGAGCACCAGTTCGGTGACCCATTTCCCGCCGGTGAAGACCTGGACTTCAAAGCTCACCGCCTCAGGCCTGCGTAGCTGGATCAGGTTGAGATTGTCGCTCAAATCGCTGCCCTCCTCGTGAAAGTGCACTTGCGCGTTCGGGCGAAACCGCGGCGACAGAGGCCGCTTCGCCGGAGCCGCGGGGACTGTCCCGACGGCGCTCGGGCGATTCATGGCAGGGGAAGGTTAAGTGGGCGTTGCCGATCAGCCGGGGCTGGCGATCGGAGAGCTGGATTTCGCCGATCAGGAGAGGTGAATCGGGAGGGCGCCGGCCCCCGGAACGCCGAGACTCGACGCCGGATCATTACGGCCCGGCACCCCGCGCCGAGCTCCGGCCGTCCCGACCGGGAGGCGGCCCCCTCCGGGGTGTCCGAGTCGTCCCTGATCGGCGCGATGAACCGGCGGGCGGCCGCCCGTCCTTCGCCGTACTTGACCCAGCCGGCGGTCTCGCCCAGAAAGCGGCTTCGCCCCGGCATCTGTGCCGCGGCTCGGGCTCGAAGCGAGGCGGGATGGCGATCCTGGTCACCGGCGCGGCCGGCTTCATCGGCTTACATGTGTGTGCGGCGCTGCTGGACCGGGGCGAGCAGGTGATCGGGCTCGACAATCTCAACGACTATTACGACGTTCGGCTGAAACAGGCGCGGCTGGGACTTCTCGAGACCCGGAAAGGTTTCGCGTTCGAGCCGCTCGACATCGCCGATACCGGGGCGATGCAGGGTTTGGCTGTGCGGCACGCCGGCATCACCGGGATCATCCATCTCGCGGCCCAAGCCGGTGTGCGCCATTCCATCGACCAGCCGCGCAGCTATGTCCGCAGCAATCTCGACGGTTTCCTCGAGATTCTGGAACTGGCACGAGGGCTCGCGTCCGGCACGCCTCTGGTCTATGCCAGTTCTTCTTCGGTCTATGGGGCCGCCAGTGTCGTGCCCTTCTCGACCGATTCCCGCTGCGATACTCCGGTCTCGCTCTATGCAGCGACCAAGCGGGCGAACGAGCTCATGGCCCACAGCTATTCCCATCTCTACCGGGTGAAGGCCACGGGCCTGCGCTACTTCACCGTCTATGGCCCTTGGGGCCGGCCGGACATGGCGCCTTTTCTGTTCACCGCGGCGATCCTGGCCGGGCGGCCGCTGCACGTCTTCAACAACGGCGACATGCGCCGCGATTTCACCTATATCGACGATATCGTCGCCGGCACCCTCGCCGCCCTCGACCGCCCCCCGGGCGACGACGGCGCTGCCGCACCCCATCGCCTCTATAATCTCGGCAATCACCGCAGCGAGACCCTGATCGATTTCATCGCGGCGATCGAGCACGCCTGCAACCGTAAGGCCGAGTTGGTCCCGGCCCCGATGCAGCCCGGCGACGTCCGGGAAACCTTCGCCGATATCGCCCAGGCGGATGAGGATCTGGGCTATCGGCCGACAACGACCATCGAAGAAGGCGTGCCTCGTTTCGTCGATTGGTACCGGCGGTTCCATGGCGTTTGAGCCCGAGACCCGAGCCTCGATCTAACCCCGGTTGCGCTCGCGCAGGATCCGGCCCTTGTCGCGCTGCCAGTCGCGATCCTTCTCGGCCTCGCGCTTGTCGGCCTTCTTCTTGCCGCGGGCGAGGCCGATTTCGATCTTGGCGCGGCCCTGATTGTTGAAATAGATCGAGAGCGGCACCAGGGTCACCCCTTCCCGCTTGGTCAACCCCATGACCTTGTGGAGTTCCTTGCGGCGGAGCAGCAATTTTCGCGGCCGGCGCGGCTCGTGATTGAAGCGCGGCCCGGCCATCTGGTAGGGCGGCACGAAGGCGTTGACCAGCCACAGCTCGCCATCGGTCTCGCGGGCGAACGCCTCCTGGATCGAGCCCTGGCCGGACCGCAGGGATTTGACCTCGGTGCCTTCCAGCACGATACCGGCTTCGAGCGTCTCGTCGATGAAATAATCGTGACGGGCCCGCCGGTTCTGGGCGACGAAGCGATCGGTCGGGCGGAGCGCCATCACCCGCTCAATTGATCAGTCCGACCCGGCGCATCGCCGCTGCGATCCGGTCGCGCGCGGCCGGGCTCGCTTCGAGCAGCGGGCTGCGGATCTCGGTGCCGCATTTGCCCAGCAGCGACGCCGCGTATTTCACCGGTGCCGGGCTCGATTCGCAGAACATCGCATCGTGGAGCGGCGCCAGAGTTTGGTTCAGGCGCTGCACCTCGGCAATGTCGCGGTTCGCCCAGGCCCGATGCAGCTGGGCGCAGAGCCGGGGGGCCACGTTCGAGGTGACCGAGATGCAGCCGTCGCCGCCTTGCGCCAGAAACGCGAGCGTGGTGATGTCGTCGCCCGAGAGCTGGCTGAACTCGGCGCCGATCGCCAGCCGCGTGCGCAGTGGCCGCGCCAGATCGTTGGCCGCGTCCTTGACCCCGAGGATGCGCGGCAGCTGGGCCAAACGCGTCATCGTCTCGACCGACATGTCGACCGCGGTCCGGCTCGGGATATTGTAGATCACGATCGGAATATCCGAGGCGTCGTGAATCGCTTTGAAATGCTGGTAGAGCCCTTCCTGGGTCGGCCGATTGTAATAGGGACAGAGGACCAGGGCGCCGTCCGCACCGGCCTTTTGGGCATGCTGCGTGAGCTCGATCGCCTCGGCAGTCGAATTCGAGCCGGCACCGGCGAGCACGACCGCCCTGCCCCGTGCCACCTCGACCGTCAGCTCGATTACGCGCTTATGTTCGGCATAGCTCAGAGTCGGCGATTCGCCGGTGGTACCGCATGGCACCAGTCCCGCTGTCCCTTCGGCGATCTGCCACGCGACCAAATCCTGAAATGCCCGCTCATCGACCGCCCCGTATCGGAACGGCGTCAGGAGAGCCGTATAGGAACCGGTAAACCTCATCGCATTATCCTTTACCGCAAGGAACCGCAGCCGGTTGCGACCATAGCCGCCACCGGCCGGCTCGACAACAGCGCAAGCCTCGGCGCCATCGCGAGCCGTAACCGCGCACCGCCCGGTGGTCCGGCGCCTGCCTCTCCTCTTGTGGCTTTGGCGTCACACCGGTAGTGTCTCGAACAGGGGATCGTTCACATGATACGGAAAGTTGGAACCGGTGACTTGCGCCAGCGTTGACGCCGTGCTCGGCTCGGCAAAGTGTTTGCCGTTGGATCCTCGGCTGGATCCTCGGCGGGCCGGCCTAGTGCTGGCGATCGCCCTTTTCTGCGGTTTGGCGGCGACATCGCCGCGTGCCGAAGGGTTGAGCTCCCGGGATCAACCGATCGTCAGAAGCGCGTTCGAGGCTGCCGATCGCGACCAGTTCGACAAAGCCGAAGAGATCGCAGTCGCAGCGACCGACAAGTTGCCGCTCAAGATCTTGCAATGGCTGGATTTGCTCCGCCCGTATGCCGGACACGGCTTCACCGAGGTCGCCTCGTTCATCGAGGCCAATCCGGACTGGCCGCGGCAATCGGCATTGCGGGCTCGGGCGGAGGAAAGCATCGCCAGCGTGCCCGACACCGTTTTGCGCGCCTGGTATGCGTTCCACCCGCCGGCAACCGCATTCGGCCGCCTGAAGCTGGCGGAATTCGTCGGCGCCGACGGCAATACCGAGGACGCCCTGCGGCAAATCCGGGATGTCTGGATCAAGGAGGATTTCTCCGGAGCCGATGAGCAACTGGTCCTCGCCCGTTTCGGCGACACGATTCGCGAGGAAGATCACATCGCCCGGCTCGACCGGCTGCTCTGGGACGGCAAGACTGCCGATGCCGAGCGGTTGTTGCCGCGCGTGCCGGAAAATTGGCGCCTGCTCGCCGATGCCCGCATCAAGCTCGCCGCCTCGGCCAAGACGGCAGAGGCGGCCCTCGCCCGGGTCCCAGCCAGCCTGCAGAACAATCCGGGTCTGCTTTACGAAAGAATGCGCTGGTATCGGCGCGCCGATCAGGACGATGCCGCGCTGCAAATCTTCGATCAGGCCAAGGAGCTCGGACGACCGGACGCTTGGTGGCCCGACCGGCAGCTGCTGGCCCGGCGCCTGCTCGAGCAGAACGCCGCGGCCCGGGCCTACAAGCTGGTGACGGCTCATGGCTTGACCGACGGGCCGGCGCTGGCCGATGCCGAATTCACCGCAGGCTGGATCGCGCTCCGCTTTTTCCACGACCCGCCGAGCGGTTACGGCCACTTCACCCGGCTCTATGCGCAGGCGAAGTTGCCGCTCACGCTCTCGCGCGCCGCATATTGGGCCGGGCGGTCGGCCGAGGCTCTGGGCCAGCCCGACACGGCGCTCGGCTGGTACGAGAAGGCGGAGAACTATACGACCACCTTTTACGGCCAACTCGCCGCCTCGATGCCGAACGTCCCGCCGCCGGCCAAGCCGGAGCCGGAACCCAAGGCCTCGGCCCAGGAGATGCAGGCCTTCAACAAGCAGGAGCTGGTTCGGGCCACCCGGATCCTGGCCGAGATCGGCGAGGTGGATCGGCTGAAGATCTTCCTCAATCGACTGTCCGAGAATGCCCAGACGCCGGCGGATCACGCGCTCGTGGCCGATCTCGCCGAGGCGATCGGCCGGCCGGAGCTGGGCGTGATGGCGGCCAAGAAGGCGAGCTATGTCGGCGTCTCGCTGCTGCGCGCCGGCTACCCCATGGTCACGATGCCGCGCAACGCCGGGGCGGAACAGGCGCTGTTGCTGGCCCTGACCCGGCAGGAAAGCGCCTTCGATCTGCATGCCGTCTCCGGTGCCGGGGCGCTCGGGCTGATGCAACTGATGCCGGCGACGGCCAGGACGGTGGCAACCAAGATGCTGCAGCTGCCCTACATGCCGCAGCGCCTGACCCAGGACGGCGACTATAACGTCACCCTCGGCCAAGCCTACATGGATTCGCTGCTGTCGACCTTCAACGGCTCCTATCTGTTGGCGATCGCCGCGTATAATGCCGGGCCCGGCCGGGTCAAGCAGTGGATCGACGCGTTCGGCGACCCCCGGTCGCCCGGTGTCGACGCCGTCGATTGGGTCGAAGAGATCCCATTCACGGAAACCCGGAACTATGTCCAGCGGGTGCTGGAGAACCTGCAGGTCTACCGGTTGCGCATCGGCGACAAGGCCCTGGCCTTCTCGCTGGAGGCGGATATGCGCCGATGACCGAGCCAGAAGGATCGGAACTCCCCGGCTTCGCCGAGGTCGAAGCCGCAGCGCGGCGAATCGCGGGATATGCCGTGGTGACTCCACTGCTCGAATCATCGGCGTTGAACAAGCGGCTGGGCTTTCGGCTGCTGGTCAAGGCCGAACCGCTTCAGCGCACCGGCTCGTTCAAGTTCCGCGGCGCCTTCAACCGGCTGGTCCAGCTCGATGCCGCCGAACGCCGGCGAGGCGTGGTCGCCTTCTCCTCGGGCAATCACGCCCAGGGCGTAGCCGCGGCGGCCGAGATCCTCGGGATCCCCGCCGTCATCGTCATGCCGTCCGATGCTCCGGCGATCAAGCTCGCCAATACGAGAGGGTTCGGCGCCGAAGTGGTGACTTATGATCGCGCCACCGGGGATCGCGAAGCCGTAGCCGCGGCGATCCGGGCCGAACGCGGTTCCGTCCTGGTCAAGCCTTACGACGAGAAGGACATCATCGCCGGCCAGGGGACGGTGGCGCTGGAGGTGATCGCCGAGGCGAAAGCGCGGGGCCTCGCGATCGACGCCTTTGCCGCCAATTCGAGCGGGGGCGGGTTGATCGCCGGCTGTGCGCTGGCCTTTCGGGCACTGAGCCCGACGACCCGGCTCTATTGCGCCGAGCCCGCCGGCTTCGACGATCACGCTCGCTCGCTCGCCGCGGGCACTCGGCTCGGCAATGACGCGGGCGCGCGGTCGATCTGCGATGCGCTCCTGGCGGCGAAGCCGGGCGAACTCACCTTCGCGATCAACCGCGTGGCCTTGGCGGGCGGGCTGGTCGCCACCGACGACGAGGTTCGGCGGGCAATGGCCACGGCCTTCCAGGAACTCAAACTGGTGGTCGAGCCGGGCGGGGCCGTAGCGCTGGCCGCGGCCCTGGCCGGCAGGGTTCCCGGCGAACCGAAGATCGTGGCGGTGGTGGCATCGGGCGGGAATGTCGATCCGGCGATTTTTCGAGAGGCGATTGCGGCGTAGGTCGGGGGCCCGCACCCGCCTAATTCTCTCCCGCCGGCTCGGCGTGAACCTGCCGCTCCAGGACTGCCCCCTCTTCGACCGAGAGCCCGGCATGGCTGATCTGGGCATAGACGCGGGCCGAGCGGGCGAGGCTGATCGTCTGTCCTTCGAGTTCGCCATGAACCGTGCCGCAAATATGGATCTCGGCGGCGACCAGCCTGCCGATCACCGTGCCGGTCTGGCCGATGGTGATACTGGGCGCGGTGATATCGCCGTTGACGATGCCGTCGATCTGGATCTGTCCGCTGGAGCGGAGCGCACCCGTGATCTGCATATCCGCGGCGACCACGGAGAGTCGCCCCGCCCGGGCCGAGCCCGAGCGGGGACGTTCGCCGCTGTTATTTCGTGGCCTTGACCAGAGCAAGGGATTGCCCCGCCTGGAGGAACTTCTCTGGGTCTTCGGGAACGCCGTTGACCAGGATCTCGTAATGGACATGCGGTCCGGTACTGCGGCCAGTCGATCCCAGCAAGCCGATCCGGGTCTTCCGCGCCAGCTTCTGCCCGACATTGACCGTAATCTGGTTGAGGTGGCAATATTTCGTGTGAATACCCATGCCGTGGTCGATCTCGACGACCTTGCCGTAGGCGGCGGCATAGCCGGCGAAGACCACCGTACCCGGCGACGTATTGTAAACCGGGCTCCGATAGGCCGCCGACAGGTCGAGCCCGGTGTGGACGGCTTGCCTGCCGTTGAACGGATCGGACCGGACGCCGAAGCGGCTCTCCAGCTGGAAATGGTCCAGCGGCGCCGTCAGCGGCAGGCTGCTCAACAATTTCTGCGCTTCGTCGCCCGCCTTGGCATCGGGCTTGCCGCCGTCGAGGGCGACGAAGGGGCCGCCGACTCCGCCCGGCTTCATGGCGACGCCGAAACCAGCCAGGAATTTCGGGAGATCGAAGCCTTCGGCACTGGCGATCTGCTTGTTGGTCGTCGTCACCGGCTCATCCGCTTCCGGCGCATCCGACACGCCGGTCCCATGGTCCGGCTGCAGCTGGAGCTGCGGTTGCTTTCTCTGCATCTTCTGTTCGAGTTCGGCAACTTTTTGGCGCAGCGCGGTGCGCTCGGCGGCGATGCTGCGCTCGGCCTGATCCTTGGCTTCCTGGAGTTCGCCGACCTTGTTCTCGAGTTTGCCCTTTTCGGCCGCGAGCTTGTCGTGCTCGGCCTTGAGCCGCTTGTCCTCGTTCGAGACCTGCGCCAGCTGAGCCGCCGCCGTTTCATAGAGGGATCGGTTCTCGGCACTTTGATGCGAGGCGACCTGGACGCCGTTCTCGAGCTGCCGCACGCGGGCCGCCAAAGCGGCAACCTCGACCGCCGCGGCCGCCTCGGATGCATCGGCCTGATCGCCACGCCCGCGCCGCTCCGCGTCCAACTGTTGCAGCTTTGCACCCGCTACATCCGCCGCTTCTCTCGCCCGCGCCAATTCCGACTTCAGGGACTCGACGGAGACCGAATCCGTGCTATTTCGCACCATGAGGACGTCGTACGCCAACGAGCCGCTGGCGAACACCGCCAGAGCGGCGACGGAGGCCTGCAACAGGCTGGGAAGAGTGATGTGGGTGATCTCGCCCCGGCTACGGATCAAGATCTGCCTTTCGGGGAAAACGCGTTCCCCCATGACTGAAAATATGTCGATCATGCCCCCCTTGCGCGGTAAGCCGGCTTGCATCCCCTGCCGTGTGCCGTCCCTTCGATGAGACGGGCCGAGCGGCCAGAGCCCCCGAGGCGTCCTCTCCACATTCGGCGGCCATGCCATGACACCGATGACCCGAGGTGCTGAAGAATCAGCGGAACCTCCGGACCCACCCATCGTTTATCCGGTATCCCGGAGTCTCGACAGCCACCCAATTCAGCGGACCCTAATGAGTCGATCCGCGCAAGGCAAGACCCCTTCTATCGCGGCCTTCACGAATCTCCCCACCCTTTGCTCGTACGACGATATTGCGAGGCCAGTCGAACTTCCCTCGCCGGCAGCCCTCGACCGGCTCGAACCGCCCCGCCGGGAGGCCGAAATAATCTGCGGTAACAGGCCAGTAACAGAGCTGCAACGGACTTTGTGGCACAGGCTCGAGGGGAAACCGGACGATCGCGGCACCCACCGGATCTCCCGTGAAAAAATTTTCGCCCTGGATCTGCCGCCTTCGGGGCATGCGGCCCGGCCCGGCGCGGAGATCCGCGAATCGGGTCGACTCGTCCAGGCCATCCGGGGATCGGTTAAGAGATCCCTAACCCTACATGCGATATCAAGGGCATGGGCTCCCCCGGCGGGGAGCCCTCCGCGTCCTGGATGAGAACCTCATGCTCCTGTTCGTCGGTATCGCGGTGGTGCTGGTTTCGGTGTTCGGCGGGTATGCCCTGAATGACGGTCATCTGCCGGTGTTGTGGCAACCGTTCGAATTCATGATCATCGTCGGTGCCGCCCTCGGCGCCTATCTCATCGGCAACCCGAAGCCGGTGCTGCAAGGGGTGATCAAGCGGCTGCCACGGACCTACAAGGGCGGCAAATACAACAAGGCCAGCTTCCTCGAACTGCTCGTCATGCTCAATGTCGTGTTCAAGATGGCGAAGTCAAAGGGGGCCATGGCGCTCGAAGCGCATGTCGAGAATCCCGCCGAAAGCACGTTGTTTCAGCAATACCCGAGTTTTCTCAACGACCATCACGCGGTCGAGTTCTTCTGCGATTTCTTTCGCATGCTGATCATGGGAGCAGACAACCCGCACGAAATGGAAGCGCTGATGGATGCGCGGATCGAGATCCATCAGACTGAGGAACTGGAAATCGCGAGTTCGATCCAGACCATGGCCGACGGCATGCCGGCGCTGGGCATCGTCGCGGCCGTGCTGGGCGTGATCCATACCATGGGCTCGATCACCGAACCGCCGGAAGTGCTGGGCCATCTGATCGGCGGGGCGTTGGTCGGGACATTCCTCGGTGTGTTCCTGTCCTATGGTTTCATCGCCCCGATAGCGACCAGCCTCAAGGCCCTGGCCGAGGAGGAAGTGCGCTACCTGGTGTGCATGAAGGGCGGGATTGTCGCCTACATGCAGGGCTACGCTCCGATCATGGCCGTCGAGAGTGCGCGCATGGTGCTGCAGCAGCACAACCAGCCGAGCTTCTCGGATATCGAACAGGCGATCGAGAGTACTCCGGCGACCTGACCGCCGGCAGCCGCCGTCCGATCCTCCCGCGACAGGAAAATTCCAAATTTCGTCGAGAGAGGCTAATGAGAACGCCCGTGCGGAATTCCCGCAGGTCCAGGCGAGGCGGTATGATCCATCATGAAACGCGCATTCATCACCGGCATCACCGGCCAGGACGGATCATATCTGGCGGAACTCTTGCTCGCCAAGGGTTACGAGGTGCACGGGCTGCTGCGCCGGGCCAGCCTGTTCAACACCGATCGGGTCGATCACCTCTATCACGATCCGCATGAGACGGGCGCCCGCCTGACGCTGCATTATGGCGATCTGGCCGACGGCACCGGCTTGCGCCGGGTGCTGGAGCGCGTCCAGCCCGACGAGATCTACAATCTCGCCGCCCAGAGCCATGTCAAAGTGTCGTTCGAGATGCCGGAGTACACGGCCGATGTCGTAGCACTCGGGACCTTGCGCCTGCTGGAGGCGGTACGCGACCATATCGCCCAGCGCGGCAGCCCGGTCCGCATCTACCAGGCCGGCTCCTCGGAGATGTATGGTGCCGCCCCGGCGCGCCAGAGCGAGACGACCCCGTTCCATCCGCGCAGCCCCTATGCCGCGAGCAAGGTCGCGGCCCATTGGTACGGAGTCAATTACCGCGAAGCCTGGGGCATGTTCATCACCAATGGGATCCTGTTCAATCACGAGAGCCCGCGCCGGGGCGAGACCTTCGTCACCCGCAAGATCACCCGCGCCGTCGGCCGGATCAAGGAAGGGCTGCAGGCCAAGCTCTATCTCGGCAATCTCGATGCCAAGCGCGACTGGGGCTTCGCCGGCGATTACGTCGAGGCGATGTGGCGCATGCTGCAGCAGGACCGGCCCGATGATTATGTCGTGTCGACCGGCGTCTCCCATACTGTCCAGCAGTTCGTCGAACTGGCTTTCGCCGAACTCGACCTCGATTGGCGGGAGCATGTGGAGATCGATCCGCGCTATTTCCGGCCGAGCGAGGTCGATCATCTCGAAGGGGAGAACGCCAAGGCGCGCGCAGCCCTCGGCTGGGAGCCGACGCTCACTCTGCCGGCGCTCGTCAAGCTGATGGTGGACTCCGATCACGCGCTGGCCAAGCAGGAGAAACTGCTCGATACGGCCGGCCATGGCGGCCCGCTGCGCGGTGCCGCCCATGGCTGAAGCAAGTGATTTTTATCGGCTGGCGGGCAAACGCGTCTTCGTCGCCGGGCACCGGGGGATGGTGGGCCGCGCGCTGCTGCGACGGCTCGCCTCGACCGGTGCCGAGCTCCTGATCGCCGACCGGGACGCAGTCGATCTGCGCGATCAACAGTCGACGTTCGCCTGGTGCGCCCGCCACCGGCCGCACGCCGTCATCGTCGCTGCCGCCAAGGTCGGCGGCATCCTGGCCAATGACTCGCGCCCGGCCGAATTCATCTGGGACAACCTGGCGATCGAGACCAATCTGATCGAGGCGGCCCACCGGAGCGGGGTCGAGAAGTTGCTGTTCCTCGGCTCTTCCTGCATCTATCCGAAATTCGCGCCGCAGCCGATCAACGAGGACGCGCTCCTGACCGGGCCCCTGGAGCCGACCAACGAATGGTACGCGCTCGCCAAAATCGCCGGGGTCAAACTCACCCAGGCCTATCGCCGGCAATACGGCTCGAACTTCATTTCGGTGATGCCGACCAATCTCTATGGGCCCCATGATAATTTCAATCTCGAAACGAGCCATGTCCTACCCGCCTTGCTGAAGAAGACACATCTGGCGAAACTGGCCGGGGCGGTGGAAATGCGGATCTGGGGCACCGGCACCGTGCAGCGCGAATTCCTCCATGTCGACGATCTGGCCGACGCCTGTGTATTCTTGATGGAGCGCTATGCCGGCGAGGGCCACCTCAATATCGGCACCGGCGTGGACGTGACCATCAACGAACTGGCCGAGAAGATCGCCGCGATCGTCGGCTGGCGCGGGCGGTTCGTCCACGAACTCGACAAGCCCGACGGCACGCCGCGCAAACTGCTCGATGTCTCGCGGCTGAAGGCGCTCGGGTGGGAAGCTCGGATCGGGCTGGACGAGGGGTTGCGGGCGACTTATCGGTGGTATTTGGAAGCGGTTGGTGAGCCTTAGTCACGATTGCAATCTGCCTACGCCCACAGACGATTTGTCGGACGTCCGCACAGTCAACTCTCGGCACCATTGCCTGAAGCATAATTGGCCACCACAACGAACCGCTCCTTCGCGCATTGTTTAAACAAAACATCTGCTCCCAACTTTTCCGACACGCCACTTCTTCCCCTTTATGAGGACTCTCTTTAGGTACACTGTAGGGGACTCCGTCAACTCTTCTACTTTCATCATCTACGGAGAAATGCGGCGGCTTGGGTGCCAGCCACGAATCTGGCCACACGTTGCCACACTGCTCAATGTAAGCCACTATATGCACTAACTCTTCCCAGGGCTTGCACAAGGCTAACAGAACCCGACTCTTGCAAATCCCCAATTTTATCAACTCGTCATTCGGATAGTTACCTTCGGTCGGACGCGAGAGTAAGGTCCAGATTGGCAGTTCGTCATCGTACCCGGTCAGCCGAAGCTTCATTTGTTCCTTCATCCAACCATAGGCATCCCTTTTGACTCTTATGTTTCTTGAAATTCCCCCGATGTTTTCTGTAAACGCAAATGCCGGATCTGCTGTCAGGCATCCGTTTTTTCCAACTGCTCGATGGCGCCGGGTTGCTGCATCGTCCAGAGCGTGATCGGTGTGTCCTCTGGACAGGATACGAGGTGGTCAAGGTCGGAGAGGCAAACGTCCTGTCCGAACGCAAAGAGCAATACCACGGCCTCAATTCCTTGCATCATCACGTCCCTACAGCCGGGTGAACTGTAGCGACCCCACCCTCGTCATGAGCCGGCCCTAAACATAGAGCCCCTAGATAGTACACGATCATCAGAACCGAAAAGGCAAATGATTGACTTTCTAAGGGTCCTATACGTCGGTGCCGTTCCATGAATCGTGCGGCAAGGCCAGAAAATTTCATTCGTCGCTGTCGCAACCTCGTGCTACAATATACACATACGAACACATCGGGGCGATCTCCCCATGGCTGTCGGCACGACGCTCACCGTTCGATTGAGGCCGGAAGTCAAAGAACAACTCGCCCGCCTATCGGCGAGCACCGACCGGAGCCGCGCCTTCCTGGCGGCCGAAGCGATCGAGGCCTATGTCGCCCGGGAGAGCGAGCGGGTCGCGGGCGTCCGGCGCGGCCTCGCCGACATCGAGGCCGGGCGCGTCGTGCCGCATGATGTCGCCATGGACGAACTCGATGCCGCCATTGACGAGGTCGCGCGAGATGGAGCGTGAAGCGCCGCGTCCTCTGGTCGCGTGATGCTCTCGATGCTTTGAAATTAGCCGCTCGGCACATCGCCCGCGACAACCCACCGGCAGCACGCCGAATTGCGGCGACCGTCCGGGCCGCCGGCAATGCGCTCGGCGAGCGCTCGATCGGGCGCGGGGGCAGGGTCGCGGGCACTTATGAGAAATCGGTGACGGGGACTCCTGACATTCTCGCCTATTCACTCGGTCCGACTTCCGAAGGGGATGAAGCCGTTTTCATCCTCCATGTCATCCATATGGCGCGCGACTGGCCGGCCGGATCATGGCCCGTCCAGTGATCCCAGCCGGAGCCTTCGCAGTCACTACCGCCCGAAATAGCCCCGCACCGCCGCCCCGATCCGCCGCAAATCATCCACCGCCAGATCCGGATGCATCGGCAGACTCAACACCCGCCGGCACAGCGCCTCCGCCACCGGCAGCGTGCCTGCGCCTTCGCCGAAGCCGAGATAGCCCGGCTGGAGATGCATAGGCTGCGGGTAATACACCGCCGTCGGAATTCCCGCCTCCCGCAGCGCCGTTTGCAACCCGTCGCGGTCGTCGCACTGGATCGTGTATTGCGCCCAGGCGCTGGTGACACTTTCGAAGCGCGGCGGCAGTGTCACCACGCCGGCCAGTTCCTCGTCGTAAAGCCGGGCGATCGCGTCGCGCTGCATCAATTCGGCGTCGAAGACTTCGAGCTTGGCCAGCAGAATCGCTGCCTGGAGCGTGTCCAGGCGGCTGTTCAGCCCGATCCGCTCGACCTCGTACTTGGCCCGGCCCTGGCCGTGGCTGCGGATCGATTTCAGCACCGCGAACAATTCGTCGTCGTCACAAAAGATGGCACCGCCATCGCCGTAGCAGCCGAACGGCTTGGCCGGAAAGAAGCTGGTCGCGGTCACCGGCGCCAGGCTGCCGACGGCGCGATTGTCCCGGCTCGCCCCGAAGCTCTGCGCCGCATCGGCCAGCAAATACAGGCCATGCCGCTCCGCGAGGCTGCTCAACACCTGGTAATCGACCGGCAAGCCATAGAGATCGACCGCGATGACGGCGCGCGGGCGGAGCCGGCCGGCGGCGGTCACGCGCGCGATGCGGTGCTCCAGATCGACTGGATCGATCGCGGCGCTCGCCGCCAGGACATCGACGAAGACCGGCTCGGCGCCGAGGATCGCCACGACCTCGGCGGTCGCGGTGAAGGTCAAGCCCGGCAGGAACACGGCATCGCCCGGCCCGATTCCCCACGCCATCAGCACGGCCAGCAGCGCATCGGTGCCGTTGGCCACGCCCAGACAATGGCGCACTCCGGCGCGCCGGGCCAAGCGGGTTTCGAGTTCGCCCACCTCCTGACCCAGGATGAAATCGCCGCGTGCCAGCACCCGGGCGATGGCAGCGTCGATCTCGGGTTTCAGCCGGCGATATTGGGCGCCCAGGTCGACGAACGGCATGGTCATGGCGGGTCCACTCCTTCGAGCCCGCCCTCCGGCGTCTCGCGATAACGCTCGCCGGTGCGCGGGCAGCAGAGATCGGGCCCGAGCCGCTCGCCGCTGCGCGAGACCCAGCCGATCCGACGAGCCGGATTGCCGACCATCAGAGCGAATTCCGGCACGTCTCTGGTCACGACCGCACCGGCGCCGATCATCGCCCAGCGACCGATCTCGTTGCCGCAGAGGATCGTGGCGTTGGCGCCGATAGTTGCCCCGCGCCGGACCAGCGTGGGCGCGAATTCGGCCTTGCGCTCGATCTGGGCGCGCGGCGTCAGCACATTGGTGAAGACGGCACTCGGTCCGCAGAACACTTCGTCCTCCAGGGTGACACCCTCATAGACCGAGACGTTGTTCTGAAGCTTGCAGCCATTGCCGATCGAGGTCCGCGGGCCGATCATGACATTCTGCCCGATCGTGCAGCTCGTCCCGATTCGGACCCCGCCGAGTATATGGCTGAAATGCCAGATGCGCGTTCCGGCGCCGATGGCGACATGGTCATCGACGAGCGCGGTCTCATGGATGAAGACGCCGGGAAAGCGCTGCTCGGCGGCCGGCGTCACCGGCCGGCCCGACCGCATCGAGTCGCGCGCCGCTTCGAGCACGGCGAGCACGGCGATCGCCTCTGCGGCACCGGTGCGCGGCGGTGTCCGGGTCGCGACGCAATCGCGGAAATGTTCCAGTTCCGCCAGCAGCGGTTCGCCCGCCGCCACCTCGATCGCCTCGCCTGCCGACTTTTCCGCCGAAGGCACGCCCTCGACCCAGCCGATCTTGTGCCGGTAGAGCATCAACCGTTCCGCCGGCGCGCGCATATCGTCGAACACCAGCATGCCGGTTTTCCCGACGACGACCAGCTTCTGCTCCTTGAACGGGTGCAGCCAGGAGACGAAGACATGGCCGAGTAGGCCAGAGGCGAAGACCAGGTCGGTGCGCGCCATGTCGGCCAGCCCCGGCGTGACGTGGGCCGAGCCGCTGCTGCGGACCTCGGCCGGCCACTCGCCGGCCACGGCCAGGATCATGGAAATATCGTGGGGCGCAAAACTCCACAGCACGTCTTCCTCGCGGCGCACCCGGCCGAAATTCAACCGATTCGAATAAAGGTAGTGGAGCTTTCCGACCGTGCCCGCCTGCACGAGAGCGAGCAGGCGCTCGAAAACCGGATGGTACTGCAGCAGATGGCCGACCATGAGAATCCGGCCGAGCCGTTCGGCCCGGCCGGCGAGATCGCGGGCCGCGGCGAGATCGAGGGCGAGCGGCTTTTCGACGAAGACGTCCTTGCCGGCCGAGAGCGCCCGGGCCGCGAGATCGGCATGTGTCGCCGCCGGCGTCGCGATCACCACGGCCGGGCAATCAGGCCGGGACAGCGCGGCCTCGACCGATCCGAGATACTCGGCTCCGTGCTGCTGGGCCAAGCCTTCCGCCGGATCCCGGGCCGGATCGCATATTGCCGCGAGCCAACCCCGTTCGCCCAGGACCCGCGCGATGTTGCGGCCCCAATAGCCGCAGCCGATCAAGACGAACTTGGTCTCAGATGTCGACAATCCCGCCTCGCCGAGCCCCATCGGAGCAAAATTCTGACGTCCGACCGCGTATCTCCTATTCCTGTACGCTGCGCAATCGCGAATCGGCATGGGCGAGGCCATAGAGCAGCGCGTAGACGACGCTTTCCGGCTCGACTCGACCGAGGCTCGGCTCCGCATCCATCGGGAATTCCCAACCGAGATTGAGATAGCCGACATCGTCGCCCTTGGGCTGGACGATGACGGCTTGATCCGACAGCGGCCCCCAGCGCCGCGGATCGGTCGGTCCGTGCAGCGCCACCACCGGCACCCCCAGTGCCGCACCGATATGCATGATGCCGGTATTGACCGTCACGAGCGCCCTCGACAAGGCGATCACCGCGGCCGTTTCCATCAGGCGAAGGCTTCCGGTCAGGTCGAGGAGCGGCCCGCCGAGATCGCCCAAGGGCGCCAACATCGCCCGGCTCCGATCCCGGTCGGCAGCACTCCCGGTGAAGACCACTTCATACCCGCGCGCGACCATGTCGCGGGCGAGCCAGCGCCAGGATTCCGCGGGCCATTCCTTGAGCGGGGCATTGACCCCGCTCGGCCAGGGATGGCAGACGATATAGGGTAGCCGGCGCCGCTCGGACGCCGCGGCCACCGCCTCCGGTGCCAGGCGCAGCACCGGCCGCGGGACCGAATCGATGGCGAGCGGCGCCACCAGGGCAGCGAAATTGGCGTGTTCGTGGCGGTCGGCGCGATGCTCGACCGCGATGTCGTAGGCATGGTGCCGATTCTGGCCGGCGGTCCGAAACCCGATGGTGCAGCCGGCTCCGCTCGCCGCTGCCAGGACAGCGCCGAAACGAGCCCATTGCGAGGTGTCGATCAGCAGGTCGACCCGTTCCCGGCGCAAGGTGGCGACGGCGCGATACGGCGATTGCGGCCTGATCTCGCGGGTCCGGTCGAGGACGGGCAGGAGCGGCACGGCCCCGGCATTGGCCGAACTGTGGAACAGGACCAGGCTGGCCGCGGGATAGAGCCGGCGCAGGGCCGGGACCAGACTCGCCCCGGCCAGAATCAAGTCGCCGATTGCCCCGCAGCACAGGATGCCGATGACCCGAGGTGCGGCCGGCAGTGGCCGGCGCGAGCGCGCCAGGCTCAAGCCACGCAGCACCGGCGGCCCGAGCCATCGATCCGCCCGCCGCAGCCCAACGTTCCCCCGCTCCATCGCCGCCTCTGGCTCCCAACGAGAAACCCGATCAAATCTAGCAATTTGCAACCGAAACATCACTATAATGATGAGGCGGCGCGAGGGGCGCCGAAGATGGGCACGGGAGCGTGATGGCGGCAGAAAGCAGTACCGGCAGCCTGGCCGATCGACTCGTCGCCCGGTTCGCTTCGGCGGATGCGCTCGTCGGGGTAGTCGGGCTCGGTTATGTCGGCTTGCCGATTCTCCTGGCCTTTCATGCCTGCGGGTTCCGGACTCTGGGATTCGACATCGACGCGACGAAGATCGAACGGCTGAATCGCGGCGAATCCTACATGACGGCGATCCCGTCGGCAGCGATCGCGGCGCTCGCGGCAGGCGGACGGTTCGAGGCCACCGGCGATTTCGATCTGCTGAGCGAGCCCGATGCGATTCTAATCTGCGTGCCGACGCCGCTCACCCGCCAGCGCGAGCCAGACCTGTCCCATATCGTCCATACGGCCCAGTCGCTGCGACCGCGCCTCCGCCGGGGACAACTCGTCGTGCTCGAATCGACCAGTTGGCCGGGCACGACCGAATCCGTCCTGAAACCTCTGCTGGAACAGTGTGGATTGCGTTCGGGTGAGGATTTCCTGCTGGCCTATTCGCCCGAGCGGGAAGACCCCGGCAACACCGATTTCACGACGGCGCGCATCCCCAGGATCGTCGCCGGCGACGGCGCCGAGGCGGCGCGCGCCGTGGCCGCCCTTTACGGCAAGGCGGTCGAGCGCGTCGTTCCGGTCTCCAGCCTCGCCACGGCCGAGGCGGTGAAGCTGACCGAGAACATCTTCCGCTCGGTCAATATCGCGCTGGTGAACGAGTTGAAGCAAGTCTACCAGGCGATGGGGATCGACATCTGGGAAGTGATCGACGCTGCCGGTACCAAGCCTTTCGGCTATATGCCGTTCTATCCGGGTCCGGGCCTGGGCGGCCATTGCATCCCGATCGACCCGTTCTATCTGGCCTGGAAGGCGCGCGAGTTCGGCGTCGCCACGCGCTTCATCGAACTCGCCGGCGAGATCAACACCATGGCGCCGGCCCATGTGCTGGATGCCGTCAATCTGACCCTGAACGCGCGCCGGCAGAAGAGCCTCAGCGGCAGCCGGATCCTGGTCATGGGCGCAGCCTACAAGAAGAACGTCGATGATCTGCGCGAGAGCCCCGCGCTCACCCTCATGGAGATGCTGGAAGCCCGCGGAGCGGTCGTCGCCTATTACGATCCTTTCATCCCCGAAATCCCACCGACCCGCAAACACGGCGCCCTCGCGGGAAGGCGCTCGGTCGCCTGGGATCTGGAGGAATTCCGACAGTACGATCTGGCCTTGATCTGTACCGATCATGACGGCGTGGACTATGCGGGATTGGTATCCGCCGTCCCGAACGTGGTCGATACCCGCAACGCCACGCGCGCGGTGAGTGCGGGGCGCGACCGCATCGTACAGGCCTGAGGGGCCCATGCGCGTCCTCTTCGTCAAGCTGGGGGCGCTCGGCGACGTAGCAGCCGCGACCAGCATCGTTCCGGCACTGCGTCGTTTCCGCCCCGAAGTCCGGATCACCTGGCTGACCGGCGCCAGCACCGCCGACTTCCTGAGGTTGGTGCCGGGAATCGACGAGATCATCGAGATCGACGACGCTGCCCTGCTGCGTGGCCGGCCGCTCGCGCGGCTGGTCGTGCTCCTGGCGCTGTGGCGTCGCCTGTTCGGCCGGCGGTTCGAGTTGGTCGCGACCGCCTACCGCGACCGCCGTTACCGCCTGCTGAGTTCGACTGCCCGGGCCGAGCTTCGGCGCAGCTTCTGGCAGAACGGATTGGCCGACGACCGATTGCACAGCGATGAATTCGCGCGGCTGGTCGTGCCGGAAATCCCCGCCGGCGCCGAATTGCCGCGGATCGTGACTTCCCTCGACCCGGTGCTCGCGAGGCTGCTCCCGGCCGATCGGAAGCTGGTCGTCCTGGCTCCCGGCGGTGCCCGCAACCTTTTGCGCGACGATCCGTTGCGGCGGTGGCCGGTCGCCGAATTCCGGCGCTCGGCCGAGCTGCTGTTGGCGCGCGGGCATGCGGTGGCGCTCTGCGGAGCGCGCTCCGACGCCGAATTCGGCGCGGCGTTCGCGGACCTGCCGGTGATCGACCTCATCGGCCGGACCGACCTGGCCAATTATCTGGCCCTGCTCGCCCGGGCCGATCTGCTGATCTCGCCCGACAGTGCCGGGCCGCATCTCGCCCGTCTGGTCGGCACACGGGTCGTGGCCCTGTTCGGGCCGACCGATCCGCGCCAGAAGATCCCCGAGGACGCGCGTGTGACCGTGCTCTGGGGCGGCGCCGACCTGCCTTGCCGGCCCTGCTACGACGGCCGGACCTATGCCTCTTGTGCCGAAAATCGGTGCATGAGAGCAATCCGCGCCGAAGCGGTCGTCAGGGCAGCAGAACGGTTGCTCGGCGTAACAGATTGACCCCGATTCCGAGGGTCAGGGGCAGAAACATCCCGAAGATCAGCTCGGTCTTGAACGAGCCGGCAATGTAATAGGCCGTCCGCCACAGCTCCGCGAAGACATAGAGCAGTGCGGCGTCGCCGCACGCCAGATAGCTGCCGGGGAAACGCCGGCAGTACCCCATGAGCATCGCCAGCCCGGCCGACACCGGGACGATCTCGAGCCAGGCCCAGCCGCCGCGATACACGATATAGTAGTCGAACGCCGAATTGGTCGTGTAAGAGGTGGAGAGGTCGATGAGTTCCCGCTCCGTATAGAGAGACGAGATCCAGCCGAGGTGATTGGCGATGCCGAGCGAGGCCTGGAACGGCGTACTCAGATACGACGCCATCTGCAGCGCCAGCACCTGCCAGAACCCGCCATATCCGGCATGGTCATAGGTTCCGCCGGTCCGGATATAGGAATAGACGCCGAGCGTGGCGACGGCCGCCGCCAGTCCCGCCCCCGTCGCAACCGGCCGGATCCGGCCGAGCCGGCCCGATGTCAGACCGAGACACAGGCTGACGAACAGAGCCGTCAGGAACAACAGCCGGCCGGCCGTCGCCACCGTCACCAGCAGGATGAGGATATTGGCGACGTGCACGACGCGCCACTCACGCTGGAGCAACAGCCGCCACAGCGCGATTCCCCCGGACAAGGCACAAATATAGCGCAGCGAGACGAGGCCGATCCGGTAGTCCTGATAAAGTGCGCCGGTCAGCGCGTTGGCCCCGGAATTCACCACGCTGGCGACGATGCCGTCGATCCCCAGAATTTCGACGATCCGATAGACGGACACGGCGGTGCCGATCGCGCCGGTGATCGAATAGAGATAATAGAAACCGTTGCCGTCGAGTCGAGTGGTCCAGGCGATATCCGCCTCGACCTGCGGCGGCAGGGCGAGGCGCCGCCCGATCGCGAAGCCGAAAAATGCAAATCCGACGATCACCAGGTACCACGCCGACAGGATGAGAGCAGCCTGCATGGTGAGGGGTTGAGTCAAATGGTAGCCGCCGGGGAGGCTCGGATCGAACAGGAGCCAAGCGAGCGCACTCAGCGCCACCGTGGCCGTAACCATGCCATACGGCGTGACCAGCCAGTGCAACAGCCGCGATCCGTTTGCCGCGGGCACGCCGTCCGTCCGATCCACGCTCATCCGGGTTCGGCGATCCGGCCGCCGGCTCGCACTCGGACGCCGGGCCGACGCGAGCGCAGAATCGCCCGCAGCAGCGCCAGCGAGCAGCCGAGGCCTGCGCCCAGCGCCGTGCCGCTCAACACGATGATCACCCGGTTCGGCCGGACCGGGTGGTCGGGCACGTGCGGCTCTTCGACCACGACGCTCGAATAGGGCATGCCGCTCTGCACGGTCATCAGCTTGCGCTCGACATCGATGAGGAGATCGGTGAACACCTTGCGCAGGTCGGCGATCGAAACGGCCTGCAGGCGCGCCTGCAGATAGTCGTTGCGCATCTGCAGGATCCGCCCTTCCTCGTCGCGGAGCAGGCCATCGGTCTCTTCGCCGGCCGTAGTCAGCAGATCCTTCAGCAATACCGGATCCTCCCCTTCCAGCGACAGCCTCATCAATTGCGAACGGCCGAGCGGCGTCAGCTGGAGATTGGACCGCAGATACTGGCCCAGCCGTTCGGCCGTCGGCGGTTGCCAGATCGAGGGGCCGAACAGAAACTCGGTGATCGGCGCGGCCCAACCGCGACGCTCGCGCCAGCTATGGCTGGCCGCGTCCCATTGGCCGGGAAAGAGCCGCTGCAGAAACGGGCCGCGCTTGACGACGCGCTCGGCCACGACATCCAGAGAAATCGTCTCCTCGAAGCGGTTGAGCAGGGCAGCCTCGCCGCCGCTCCCGGCCAGCGTCCCGGTCAACAGTCGGGATTGCAACGCTGTCAACGGGTTACTGGTCGACGGCTCGTCGGTCGGCCCGACCACCATCGAGACGTTGTACACCGGCGGTGTCATGCGCGCATAGAAAATCGAGAGGACGGAGAAGACCAGGGCCAGGGCGATGACCAGCCACTTCGCTCGCCAGCATACGGCGATCAGGGCAACGATGTCGAGGTTGGTATCGCCAGGTTCGCTCCCCGATGCCCCGCGCCCATCGCCGATGCTCGCCATTCCGACCAGATCTCACATCCCCAGCAGCTCGCGCGCGACGCTAACGGAAATCGCTCGCGGTGTCGAGCCCGCACGCCAGGCGGCGGATCAGGCGCATTCGACGACGTGGATTTTGAGCACGACCGTCCGCGTCGGATTGTTGGGATGATCGATCTCGTACACGGTGAAGGTGACGATTTCTTCCCCGGCTGCCGCCGGCACGCCGGCACCGCCCTTCGCCGGCTCGACGCTGATGGCGCCGCCCGCGGTATCGCCGAATTGACTGACCGTAACCGGCCGGTTGGGATTTGGCTCGACCTTGTCGATGCGGACGCCGGAGCGGACCTCGACTCCCGAAAAAATCCCCTTCCAGGTCCAACTCGATCCGGCGCAGACCGTCAGGACCCGAAATTCGGCGCCGGCCGGATATCCCTGGGGCAGAGGCGGCCGGACCGGCGAAGTCAAAGGTTGGCCATTCGGCTGGCCCGCCGGCCGCACCGGCGCTGCCGGCGGGGCATTCCAATTGACCGGCGGCGGTGGGGCTGCCTGCGCCGGGACCATCGCCGGCGCCAACAGGCAAAGGCCGACGATCGAGATCGCCGTGCGCACCCATGACGACGGTACAAATGAAAGCCTCATCGCGATCCGCCTCCTCACCGAGATGTGTGCAATAGCCGGCGAGCCCGCCCCCTGGGCTGTTGACCCTAACCTGCGCCCGCGCCGCATACCAGCGTCTTTCGGCGCGACGCTCAATCCCGGATCGCACTCCACTCTCCGGCCAAGGCCTCGGGGTCGGTCCCTTGGGTCATGTCCCAAAGTGGCTTGGAAATGCTCAGCGGCTGGCCGCCGTCGCGGGTGACCGGGCGGTACGTCAGATCGAACACCGACCGGGTCGCGAAGGGCACGATCAGGTCGAGCGGGATGCTGAAATAGATGCCCTTGTCGAAAGTGCCCTCGCCGAACTGGCTGCCGTCGACATTGGTCACGGTCGCGAAGGCACCGACCCGTACCCCGCTCTCGAATTCGCGCGACAGATCGAAAGTCATGCCGTAGTCGCCGGCGAGGTACCGGCCGGCGCTGATCTTCGCGGTCAAGCCATACCAGGGCAATTGGTCGTAGAATGTCGCCAGCGCCGTCGTCACGTCATAGTCGCGGAAACTGAACAGCTCGTGGAAGCCGCGCTGCCAAACATGGCTCGCATCGAACCCGACGGCCCAGCGCGCGCCGTAAGGCCGATAAAGCAGTTCGCCGTCGGCACCGCCGAACATCTCTTCCAGGAGCCCGGCCGAGAAGCGGCCGTAGAGATCCGGACCGATCTCGGAGATCTGGTCGAATTGCAGCCGGTCGATGCCGTATCGGCCGTCGCGCAGATAATCGGCGATGTCGCTGCGGACATGGGGCAGGACGCTGTTCGAGGGCAGGGTCAACGCGTCGAAATCGCCGAACAGCGAAGCCCCGAACTCGCCGGTCAGGCTGAGGCCGGGGCGTACCGCCACTGCTGTCGAGAGCCCGGCATAGACGTCGTAGAGGAAGAAGCCGTCGGGCCCGTTCAACTGGTCCTTCAGCCGCGGCCGCAAGTTGTAGGTGAAGTCCGGATAGGCCTGGTCGTTGGCGATCGCCTGCGGGCCGGCGTCGTCGCCGCCCGCGAAGCTCGCATGGGCCAGAATTTCCGCAGCACTGGACTGGCCGCTCAGCGCCGCCTCGAGATCGCGCCGCTGCAGCGTGACGCGCAGGATCTCGACCCCGTTCTCGACCACGCCGAAGGTCAGCCGTCCCAGATCGGAGGGCGCGTGGGCGAGTACGATGCGCGCCGCTTCACCCAGTGCACGGGGCACGTTGCGAAAATGGTGCTGGCTGAAGCGCAGGATCGCCTCACCCCGCTGGATCTCGAAGCTTTCGCCGACGAAGTCGATCTTGTCGAGATCGGCGAAGATGGCCCGGGCCAGATCGCCGTCGAGTGCCGCCTTGCCCGGTACCGGCTGCGCCGCCACTGGTGCCGGCGTCTCCTCGATCAGCTCCGCGGTCCGGCCGGTGACCGCCACCTGCCGCTCGAGAGCGGGGGCCGAAAGCTGATACCTCCGTTCCCGCCCATCGGCATCGAGCGCGAGATCGATCTCGCTCACGGCCGGTGCTACCCGGCCGACAGCCCGGGCCAGCTGCCCGATCGCCTCCGCTGGAACCGGCCCCGGCTCCAGCCGCACCGCAGTCGCATGCCGGGACTCGCCGTCGGTCGACACGGCGAGAATCCGGAAGCCCAGCCGTTCCGCTGTGAATGCCAGGTCGCCGAGTTCGCGGCGCGACTCGACCGTAGCCGGCGCCGTGCCGACGGCAACCGGGATCGGCGCCGGCAGCGGCATCGTTCGCGGGGCAGCCTCCGGATCGTGATATGAGGCACCGCCGGGGACTGCGATATTGCCCCGAAATCCGAGCCGGAGCATCGCAGCGTTCTCCCGCTCGAAGGCTGCGGAGAATTCGAGCCAGGACCAGGGGCGATAGACCGCTCCCAGATTGATCGGCCCGCGCGGCTTGATCGTCGCCAGTTCGCCCAGCGGATCCTGCCGGTAATCATCCGAATCGAGTTCGACCTTGAGCGTCAGCCCTTCCCAGGGCGTCTGATATTCGACGCCGCCGAAGATACCGATGTTGCGGCCGGCGAAATAGTCCGAGCGGAACGCGCCGGCGGTGGAAGTCGGGATCGTGCCGTTGCCCTCGCGCTCGTCGAAATGACTGCCGAACAGGCGGAACGGATTGGGCAGCATGGCCGAAGAGGCGAGTTCGCCCCAGCCCAGGCCGAGGGTCACGTCGAAGGCGTCGAACCGTTTGGTCGCGACCAGATACTCGGCGGAAAACAGCCCGGTCCCGATCACGTCTCTGATCCCGAGGGCGACATCCGGGAAAATCAGATCCTCTTCCGCCAGGCGCAGCTTCAGATCGACCGAGCGATCGAGATAGCTCTGCGGCGTGCCCACCCCAGTATTGTCGACCGGCCGGTTGGTGATCCGGGTCTCGCGAAACGTGCCTTCGAGCCAGGGCAAGCCGACGCCGGTGACGGTGTAGCGCTGATAGGGCTCGACGAAGCTGGCATTGGCGGAGACGTCGCCATCGGCGCCGATACGCGCCGTCGGGACCTGGAGCAAACCGATGTCACCATAATCGCTGGCGGTGGTCCCGGCCACGATTTCCGGGCCGACGAGTGGGTCCGCCTCGGCCGAGCCGGCAGCGGCGAGCCAGACCAGGAGGCTTGCCGCGGCTGGCAGCCGGCGCGTCCGCACCATCCGATTCACCGCCGGAACCGGGCTTCGAGCCGATCAGCCTCGGCTCATTGCTTGATCACGGCCAAGGCCGCCGCGGTTATCGCCAGCTGGCTGGTAACCTGAGTCAGGTCGCGGATCAGGACCAGCGGATTTTCGGAAATGTCGCGCGGCACCACGATGGTGCTGCCGGGCGGTACGTTGACCGTGCGGAAGGTCCAGAAGCTGCTGCCGATCGGCTCGGCCGTCCCGTTCGGCAGGACGACGAAGATCCGGCCGGTATCGGCCGTCGACAGCGTGCCGCCGGCTTGCCGGACATAATCGCGCGGCGTCTGGCCGTCGACGAAGGCGAGGGTGGTCGGGTTGAGGACATCGCCGGTGACGGTCACCGAACCCGGACGCTTCGGCATGAAGATCCGGTCGCCCGGCTCGAGCACGATATCGCGCTCCGGGTGGGTCTCGATCATCCCCGGATCGGCCTCGAAGACGACCCGGCCCAGAACCGGGGCCGTGCGCAGCGAGTCGACAGCTTGCGCCAACGCCGCCTGCGCGTCGGCGTTCGGGGTGGTGTTGGTGATCGCGTTGGTGCTGATGCTGGCCGACAATTCCCGGATGGTGCGCTGGATCCCTTCCTGTTCCGCCAGTTTCACCCGTTCCCGGGTCAGGACCGCGCCATAGGGATAGGCCTGCTCGGTCAGGCCGCCGGCGCGGGCGAGCAGGGTCGACAGCTTTTCTCCTCGCTTCAGATCGTAGAGGCCGGGCCGGACGAATTCGCCGCTGAGCAGAACAGGGCCCTCGTCGCGCTCGTTGAAGAGCTGGTTGAACCGGACCGAATCGCCGGGCCCGACCAGCACGACCCGCATCTCGGCCGGACCGAGATCGACTTCGGTGCGCTCGAGCGCCGATCGCCCGGTCGCGGAATCGGCCTCGAACCGCGACAGCTCGATATGGCGCCGATCGACCAGCCGCGACAGCCCTCCCGCGACCTCGACCAGCGCCGTGATCGGCGTCGGCGCGGCCAGCGGATAAATACCAGGCTCGCGGACCTCGCCGGTGAGCGTCGCGGCATGCTCGAGCAGGAAAGGCAGCAATTCCGGATAGCGCTCGAGCAGAGGCGGGCAAGGCAGGATGTTCTGCACGACCGTTTCGCCGCTGAGCCGACCGGTGACGCCGACGGCGAAACGCGCGCCCAGATCGGCGTTGGTGAGTACGGCCAAGGCGCGCAGGGACCTGCAGGTGCCGCCGGGGGCCAAGTCGTTCCCGTCGCGGGCCGGCGCGTCGCCTGGCGGCGTCTCGGCCGGGGCCCCCGCGAATCCTGGACGTTTGAGCGCGACAGCGACCGGCTCGCGCTGTTGTAGCGGGACGGCGGCACCGGGAGCGGCGGCACCGGGTGGGTTCCGGCCGACCAGAACGGCCTGGACATCGGCCGAGCCCAGATAGCGAATCTCGGTCATGCTGAGCACGATCAGCGCGTCATCTGCGCGCAAGACCCGGTCGGGGGTCCGGCCGGCCAGCACGCCCGCCAGATCGACCGCCTCGAACCGGCGGGCCAGAGTCGTCGGATCGACGGTATAGAGGGCTGCGAACGGCAGGTAAGTGTCCGGCCGCAGCGCCTCGGTGCTCCTGAGGAGCGAGCGCACCGTAGCGGCAGCGTGCAGGGAGCGCACGCCGGGCGCATTGACATTGCCGTCGAGGCGAACCTGATCGAGCTCGACATCTTCGCTGCGCTCGACCAGCAGGACATCGCTCGCGCCCAGCCGGGTTCCGGCGCCGACCTCGGTCATCCGGTCGCGGCCCCGACTGTCGAGGGCGAGGCGGAGCAGCCGATTGCCCGAGGGGCGCAGCAAGCCGCCGCCCAGGCGGAGCAATTCGCCGGCCGAGATGCCACCGGCGCCGATCTCGTAGATCGCCGGTCTCGCCACGGCTCCGGCAACCGCCACCGTCGACTCGACCACCGGCACGAAGATCTGATCGCCGTCGGCGAGCATCAGGCTGCCATCGACCCTGCCCAGCGCCAGCAAGCCATAGAGATCGATCATCCGGCTCTGCCCGTCATGGGTGAGCGTCACATGCCGCAGACTCGCCAGCGGCTGCAACTCGCCGCTCAGCGCATCGATGATCGTGGCGAAGGCGCCGAGCCGGCGCGGACCGGGCTGCTGGACCTCGCCGCCGAGCAGCACGGTGATCTGGCGGACGGTACCGAGCGAGAGGTAGGCTTCGGCGTTGATGAAGCTCCGCTTCACCGCGGCCAGCACGTCGTCGCGAAACTCGCCGAAGCTGCGCCCGGCCGCCGCGATCGGCGGCAATTCGGTGAAGGTCACGCGCCCCTCGCGATCGACCCGCTGTGTCTCGACCCGCGATACCTGGCCGCGTAGATTGAGCGACACTTCGTCACCGAACCCGAGGATATAGCTGGCGGCTACGGCGCCGGTGACCGGCGTCTGAGCCGGGCCGCCGGCCAGCGCATCCTGGCCGAACAGCCGCAGCTCGACACCGGCCCGGCGGGAAAAGTCGCTCTCGAGCGTGGTCGGCGGGCGGCCCTGTGCCGCCTGGCGCAGCAGCGCCTGGTCGGCTCGCTGCCTGAGCTCCAGCTGCTGTTGCTGTGTCTGACGCTCCTGCTCACCCTGGGTTCCGCCGCCGGGATTGCCCAGGCGCTCCTGCAATTGCTGCAGCAGGGCCGGCGGCAGTGGCGGCAAACTGCCGTTGACCGACGACGAGCCCGAGTAGCCCTGCGCGCTCGCCTGAGATGTCGCGCCCGGGGCGAAACCGGCGACGCACAGAAGAGCGATGGCAATTGCCCGGCGGAGCGCTAACATGGAAAAGGCCTTCTGCAATCGAATGGTGGGGTCATGTCCTCGAGAACGAGCCTCCGACTGACGCGCCGGATGGCCCTGCTGGGTCTGCTCGCGTCCTGCAGCAGTGCCAAGGACTCCGATTTGTCGACTGCGTTCGGGCTGATGGAGCAGAGCCTGGCCGATCGCGACTTCAGCGATACCGATGTCGAGCGGGTGCCATATGCCTCGCTCGGAGTCACGATCGCCGATGCGCCCGAGATTCTGGTGGTCTTGGCCCAGTCGGAGGCCGACGGTTTGCATTGGCGGCCGGCGGACGGCTCTCTGCTGGTGACACGGCACGGCCGGATCACGCGCTTCTCGGGCAGGATCACTGATGTCAGGGCCGTAGCGGGCGAGGGCAGCGACCCGGTCGCGGATGGACGGATCGGCACATCGGAAAAGGAGGACTGCATACGGTTTCTCGACTTTCCCAAGGTTCGGCGGTACGGCGTCGTGGTTCGATCGGTGCTTCAGCGAGTAGGCGACGCATCGGTCACTCTGCTGCGGGGCGAGACGCGGGCCCTGAAATTCTCCGAGACCGGCGGCAGCCCGTCGCTCGACTGGCAGTTCGAGAACGAGTTCTTTCTGGACCCCCGGACGGGACGGATCGTGAAGAGCCGCCAGAGCATCACGCCGGAAACCGGCCCGTTCGAGCTGAGGGTCCTGCGGCCGTTCGATGGCGCGGAGAGCTGACGCCGCCCCGTCTAGGGCGAAGTCGAGGTGGGGGTGGTGGTATTGTGGTTGGATCCGCCGCTACTGACCGCCACGGCGACGATACCCGCTACCGCGGCAACGCCGAGCACGATGTAGGGCGTGCCGATCGAAAATCCGCTGGCCCCGGCACCGGCGGCACCCCCGGCCGGCAACGCCCCGCCCGCGGGTGCAGCACCCCCCTCGGGCACGACCGCGCCCGCCTTCTTGTTGTCGTTCTGGTCGTTGGTCTGGGCAAAGACCGCCGAAGGGGCCGACAACAATGCAACGAGAACCCCGGTTACCATCAGCCTGCTGCGCATTTTCCCCTCCCGCTCGGACACGATGGTGCCCGGTCCTGCGACCAGCGTGAATTTAGACATTATATACAACCCTCTTCAAGAATTCGAGTGCTGTTCGCTGGGAGAATCCCGAACTTGCCGCCCCGCTCGCGATCTGGTACCCCGCTCCAGTTGGGGGAAGTGAATACCATGCTCGCCGAGATTGCCGCTGCCTGCATCTATGCTGCCTCACAGAAAGCCGACCTGCCGCCGCCCATCCTGATGAGCGTCCTGCGGGTCGAGGCCGGACATGAAGGAACCCGCTCGCATAATCGCAACGGCACCGATGATCTGGGGCCGGGCCAGATCAATTCCACCTGGCTCGATCTGGTCGCCCGCGCCGCCGCCCGCCCGAAGCCGGAAATCGAACAGCAACTGCAATGGGACGGCTGCTTCAACATCAAGGTGACCGCGGGCATTCTGCGGCACGAGATCGACCAGGCGCATGATTTCTGGCTCGGAGTGGGCCATTACCATTCCCATCGTCCGGCCGAATGCCTGACTTACATCGAGAAGGTGGCAGCGACCGCCCGACAGCTCTTCGGCGCCGAGGTTTTTTCCGCCCGATAGTCGGAGGGCCGGGCAGTCGCCGCCACAAATCGGCAAATATTGCCGAGCCGAGTCCCGGCGTGCCTCCGTCAACCCCTTCAGACTCCAGCCAACCGGCTCCGGCACGCCGGCTGCACCGACAGAGCCGGGATGGAATCTCCACCCCAGCCCGTTCGGAGACGCGTCATGACCATCGCCACCCCCCTATCGCCGGCCCGGGAGCACGCATTCCAGTCGACGCTGGCCACGCAACACAAACGCGGCGGGCTCGCACAGTTCAGTCTGCCACCGGTCAGCGATCCGACTGCGCCTGCCGGCACTTCGACGCCGGCTCTGGGCGCGATGCCGACGCCCTCGGCCCTGTCGACCAATACCCTGCCGATCGCCGTTCCGATCACCGCGTTCGACAATGGGGGACATGCGACGCCGCTCCAACCGATCAGGGCGACGCCGCCGACAAGCGGATTCGGTAGCCCCGGCATGAGCCTGCCGATCGCCGCGCCGAGCCGGGCACAGGGCGGTCTGGGGGTTGCGACGCCGCTGCTGCCGACCGACACGACTCCGCCGGCGACCGGCCCCGGCAGTCCCGGCGTCACGCTGCCGATAGCGCCGGTCGCTCCCGTTCCGGGTTCCGGCGCGAGCGTGATCGGGGCCGTGGTCGCCCCCAATCGCGGCAACCTGGTCACGGCCGGACTCGTCTCGCGGCTCTATCAGCGGCACGGCTGAGCCGAAGGGCACGGCACCGGTCCGGAGCCGTAGATCCGCCCGGGCCCGCTGCCGAATCGGCACAGCGGAATTCAAGCTGTTGAAATCATTGTGTCTTCGTCGGAGACAGTGCGATCGGGGCGCCACCTTCGGACCGCAGGGCCAAGTCGCGGCTCTGATGCTGGTCGAGCGGATTGTCGAAATAGCCGATCACGTTCGGCTTCACCACGCGCGGCCAATTGTCGTAGCTGAGCGGGATAACCGGGGTGTCGCGGGCGATCAGTCTCTCGGCCGCCTCCAGAGCCCGCAGGCGCGCCGCCGGATCCAGCATCGCCATAGCCTGGTCGAGGAGCAAATCAAACTCCGGGTTGCGATAATCGGATGTGTTCAGCCCCCCGGCATTGGAATGGAAGACCGAGAGGAAGGTCCAGGGATCAGGATAATCAGCCTGCCAGCCATAGTAGGCTGCCGAATCGTCATGATTGCGGATGGCGGCCTCGACGACCTGGTTCTCCTCTGCTCGCGGCACGAATTCGATCCCGTAGGGCTTGACCATCGCGGCGATCGCCGTGAGTTGCCGCCGCGATTCTTCTGCGGCCGCATAGAGTACTTCGATTTGCACCGGGTTGGACGGCCCGAAACCAGCGGACTGGAGCAGAGCTGCGGCTCGCTCCCGACGCACGGCCAGGCTGACACCGGCCCAATCCGGCGGTTGCGGCGTGTAGCCTTCGATGCCGGGCGGGACCAGCGCGTATCCGGTCGTCTGATCATGCGGATCGATTACCTGGTTGAGCGTGTCGCGGTCGATCAGCATCGAGAGCGCTTGACGCAGCCGGACATCGTCGAAAGGCGGCCGCCGCGTATTGATGATGAGATAAACGGTCCAGAGCTGCGTTCCGGTATGGAGTTCCGCCGGAATTTCCCGCTTCAAGGCCGGCACCTGCTTGTGCGGCGCGCGGGCGATGTCGAGATCGCCGGCGCGATAGCGCTTCATGGCAGTCTCGTCGTCCGGGTTGACGCTCCAGACTACCCCGTCGAGCTTGACCGCCGCCGCATCGTAGTAGCTCGGATTTCGCTTCAAGCGGATTTCGAGCTCGGGCGTCCAGCTGGTCATGACGAAGGCGCCGTCACCGACGATGTGTCCGGGGCGCGTCCATTCTTCGCCATAGAGCTCGATCGCCCGGCGCGGGACGGGAAAGGCGATGCCCAGAGTCATGACCCCGTCCAGATAGGCGGTCGGCGTCTCGAGCCGGATCGCCACCGTTCGGGCGTCGGGCGCCGTCACTCCGAGTTTGGTCAGATCGGTTTCGGTCCCGTCATTGATCGCCCGGGCGCCGACAATCGGGTAGAGAATCGACGCGTAGGACGCCGCGGTCCGCGGATCGACAGCACGCCGCAGCGACCAGACGAAATCCTCGGCAGTCAACGCCGTTCCGTCCGACCACATGAGGTCGGGGCGGAGATGAAAGGTCCAGCTGCGGCCGTCGGGAGCGATCTCCCAGCTTTCGGCGACGCCGGGCACGATCTTGCCCCGCGGATCGATCCGGGTCAGCCCTTCGAACAGATCCGATTGCACCCAGTATTCCTGGGCGCCATCGGCCTTCTGCGGATCGAGCGTTTCCGGCTCGTCCTTGTTGCCGCGCTGCAAGAGGGTCTCGGCCTGGACGCCGGCAGCGCTCAGAAGCAGCGCCGTCACGAGCCCGGCCGCAAACCAACGCCGTAGATCCGGTCGTTTCACGCCGCTCACCCCCTGGAATGGAACAGGCGTGAGGTTGCCATAGGCCGCCACCGGCTCGAAGCGGATTCGATGGGCCCAGGGTGGCGACGCTCCCTTTCGCTGCACGTGCCCACTGAAAATCACTTGACAGTCCGACAGTCCAACCGTATCGCTTTGCGTACCGGTCCGACTGTCGGACCGTGCCGAGTGAATGAGGCGAATGGTTGTTAAGGCCGACATCTATGTGACCCCGATCGCAGAATAAGACACTTAGAGGGGAATAATAGCCCGAGCAATTCGTCTTCCGCCGAACGCCGCGACGATTTGGCAGGTGGTTCTATCGACAACGGATCCGCGAGTGCGCGCGCTCGCGGCACTGGTCCTCGGGCTCGCGACCCGCGGGCCCGGAGGCCATACGGGGGTCTGCCGCTCATGTCGCGCGGGCCGGACCGCGAGGAACCAATATTTCGGCAATTTCCGCGACGGCGGCCTCGTGTCACCGATCCAGCAAAGCGTGGCTCCGACGCCGGAGGCCGACGGCCAGACCGTGCAAAGGCGTCGGCGGCCACTGCCCACGGGGCGGACAAACTGGTCCGACTCGCCTCGTAATAAGGTAACATACTGAAACAGGAGAGGATGCAATGAACAAAATAATAGCCAAGAGCGCTCTGGTGATGTGTTTGATCCTATCGATGATTCTATTGTCGGGAACGGCTCGGGCGGCGACAACGAGCTTCACAGCGAGCTATCAGGGCGCCGGAGCCAACAGCAACGACTGCAATACGACCGACAGCATCAGCGGCGAGGAACCCTCGACTGGCGGCCCCTTCCCGCTTTTCGTCTATATGGTCGGCACGACCGAGACCTTTACCAATGCCTCGGCCACGCTCGCGGTGCAAAGCATGGCCAATCTCGGCTATGTCGCGGCCACGATCGAGTATAACAGCGCCGTATTCGGCGATTGCGCCCAGATCCAGGCCAAGGCCGAGTGCATCTTCAGCCCGAGCAGTTCGACCAGCGCGATCACGGCGCTCTGCGCCAAGTCCAACGTCGATTGCACCATGGGCATTCTCGTCGGCGGCTTCAGCCAGGGCGCGGTCATGGGTACCCAGGCCCAGAACTTCAATTCCAACGTCAAGGCCGTCTGGGGCATGGGCGACGGCGTCATGTACACGACCGCGTTCAATCTGACTTCCTGCCAGGCCAACGGCAATCGCACGCTGCCGAGCAGCCTGCTGCGCGCGGTCAATGGCGACAAGGACGAGTTCACCGGCGACACCGAGGCCAAGCAGTTCACCAACATGGAGAGCCTGACCGGCATCGACTGTGCGACCGGCTCGACCAGCTGCCTGCAGAGCAATGGGAGCGGCTGGATCATCGTGCAGGACGCCCAGACCGAAGCCGATGATGCCGATCACTGCTACATGCGCGACGGCGGCTGTACCGCGAGCCAGAATAGCCTGGACACCGGCTGGGAGAGCGGAACCGAGAACTGGGAACTGGCAGCCAACTTGAGCTGGCTCACGGGTTTCGCCCCGAGTTCCAACTGAGGCCGAGGCGAGGAGATCTACACAATCCTCGAAGGGGGAGGGTGCCTCACGGTTCCCTCCTCTCTACGTCCTCGGACGGTTCATCGCATATTGGGCGCCGCCCCTGGAACGGACGAGCCGCGGTCCGGCCTGGCCGCCGGATCGACTTCGTCGCCCCACTCTATACGCAGCTTGCTCTGGAGCTGGACCAGCCGGGCCTTGCGCAGGTCGATCGATCTCTCCAGCAAGAGCTGCACGATCTGCGGCATGCCCAGATGCAGCAGCCAGCCGAGTGCGGCCGCGCCGTACATCACCAGCCAGACCCAGGGATCGGCCAACTCGTGAGCGAGCGCCGGCATGGTGTCGACGCCGTACCACAGCTGCACACAAAAGGGCGCGGTGCCGGCCAGATTGAGCGGCCCGACCGTGAGCGTCAGTGTCCGCCGCGGCGATTGGTCGACGATGTAGGCGACGGCCGCCGGGATCATACCAGCCGAAATCAGCACACACACGGGTAGAGCCGCAACTGACAGGAACAACAATGCGCCGCCCAACAGGATCAGCGCGAGCGCGGCCGAACCGCGCCGAAAGACGGGCCGGGGCTTCGGCCGAACTGCCGGGGACCGGCTCCTGCTCGGTGGAATCCCCAGGGTCGGACTGGGCGGGATGGCCGGCTTGGCCATCTAGAACGACCCGAACGTCAGGATCGACGCCGCTACGGCGATGACGGCAACCAGCATCGACACGCCGGCGGCGATGGCGGACGCCGTCTGTTCGGCCGCTTCGGAGACGTGGCTGCGCTCCCGCTCGCATCGATCGACCGCCCGTGCGGTCAGATTGAAGCGCAGCCGGGCCTTGGAGAAGAGATCGGCATCGTTCCGCTTGTCTTCGGCATTGTCGAGAAAATGCAACAGCCGCGGCAGATTGGCTTCGGCCAGCGTCGCGGCCAACTCGCTGCCCAAGCGCTCGCGCGTCCCGCGATGGCGGAAGCGGTTGATCAGCAACTGTACCTGCGGGGCGAACAGTCCGGTCAGCGCCGGCAGAGTCGCCGGGCCCCGATCATGCTGGAGCTGGGCCAGAAGATGCAGCGTGCCGAGCAGGCGCTGGAGCGGATCGGCACTACCGGCCAAGGCCAGAACGGCCTCGTCGATCTGTTTGGAGCGGTGGGCGATGAAGGCGGCGACATGGCGGTCGATCGGCTGCGCCTGGATCCGCCCCTCGACTGTCGCCGCTTCGAGTGCCGGCAGCAGATCGGCGAGCAGAGAGACGAGTCCGGCTGCCACGAACGGGCTGAGGCAGTGCAGCCCCGGATTGAGCTCGTAGGCGAGACGCTCGATCCCGAACCCCAGCCGATGATCGTCCAGAATTCGGCGGAGTCGCTCATATTCGCGAAGATGCGCGAGGAACTCGGCACGGGCCGGCGGCTGGCGCTGGCACCAGAATTGCGGCAATCGCGCGAGCAATATCTCGGCCGGGAGATTCAAGTCGCCGCCGGCGAGCATGGCGGAAGCCAGCACCGAACCCAGCCCGTCGATCGCGATGGCGAGCGAGCGATAGCGGATCGGCGCCGCCGGATCCAAGGCGATCGCAGCCCGGGCGATCAGCCTGGCATCCTGAGCGGCATTGCCGCCGGCAGGATCCTCGCCGCTGGCCAGTGCCTGGGCGACGCCCTCGGCCACGGATTTATTCCCGAGCGAACGCTGCAGCCAGACCTCCAGACCATGGCTGCGCACCAGATGGACGCCTTGCTCGCCGGTCCGGACGAGGGCGCGACCCAGTAGGCGGGCGGTGAAATACAATTCCGTGCCGAAGGCGAACGGCCGCGACGCGCGGGGCGCCGGAGAGGTCAACTTGGGAGTCAGCCGCCGGCCGCCCAGCCATTGCTCGACCTCTTTCAGAGTCCAGCGCTCCTCCGGCTCGTCGACGAGCAGGCCGCGCAGCAATTCCAGTAGGCCCGGGCTCACACGCGCCTCCGCGGCGAGGGCGTTGAACGAGCCGCGCCTGATCTTTTCCTCCAGCACCGCCTCGCCGGCGAGGCCATGACCGGGCGGGACACCTTGCGCCAGATGCAGACACAGCACGCCCAGGGCATAAAGGTCGTCGGCGCTGGTTCCGTTACCGCGGGCCGCAGGCAATGCCATGCCGCCTTCGATCGTTTCATAGGCGATCGGTTGATGGGCGGCCGGCGGCGCCATGACGCAATCGCCGAGCACGGCCAGCCGGCGCGCCGCATCACGGAAGAAGATGTTGGGCGGGCGGATGGCCCGATGGGTCATCCCTTCGACCCCGAGCGCCCGGAGCCCGAACAGCAGCCCGACCAGGACGCGATCGACGATTTCCTGCTCCGGCCAGGGTGCGATCTCCTGCTCGGCCGATGCCGCGAGCCGCCCGCCGGCCGGACGTTCATAGATGACCGCGAGGCGACGTTGCCGCCCCGACGGCCAGTCGACGGCACCATATTCGACCGGTGTCAGCACGTGTCCATGCTTGGTCATCCGCGCAAGATTGAGCGCCACGCCCCGGATCGGTTGCCCGGGTTCGCCGACGAGCGCGAAAAAGCTCGTCCCGACCGAGCGCTGATCCTCGACGGCATAAGCCGGCGCCGTGGGCGCGCGCAGGTCGGGCAACGGCATGTCGAGCAGAATATCCCAGCGATCCCGCAGCCGAACCATCGGAGGCCGGGGCGACCCCGCCCCTGATGCTGCATTCGCCATCATTCCTGCCCGCTCGCGGCCGGATTGGCCGATCAGGCCACCAGCATAGGCTCAATCAGCGAAGGGATCGTGCACGAGAATCGTATCGTCCCGTTCCGGGCTGGTCGACAGCAGCGCCAGCGGGGCCTCGATCAGTTCTTCGATACGGCGGATATACTTCACCGCCGAGGCCGGAAGATCGGCCCAGGAGCGCGCGCCGCGGGTACTCTCGGGCCAGCCGTCGAAACTCTCATAGATCGGTTCGATCCGGGCATCCGCCGTGAGCCCGGGCGGCATGCGATGCCAGATCTGGCCGCGATAGCGGTAGGCGGTACAGACCTGAAGCTTTTCCAGCCCGTCGAGAACGTCGAGCTTGGTGAGCGCGATACCGTTGATGCCGCCGACCTTGATCGCCTGGCGCACGAGCACGGCGTCGAACCAGCCGCAGCGCCGCTTGCGCCCGGTGACCGTGCCGAACTCCTGGCCACGCTCGCCCAGATGCCGGCCGGTCGCGTCGAACAGCTCGGTCGGAAAGGGACCGGCACCGACTCGGGTCGAATAGGCCTTGGCGATGCCCAGAACATAGCCGATCGCCCCCGGTCCGACGCCCGAGCCCGCCGCGGCCTGGCCGGCCAATGTATTCGACGAGGTGACATAGGGATATGTCCCGTGGTCGACGTCGAGCATCACCGCCTGGGCGCCTTCGAACAGAATCCGCCGGCCGTTGCGCTTGGCCTCGTCGAGGATCTGCCAGACCGAGCAGGCATAGGGCAGGATCTGCGGGGCGACGGCGAGCAGGCTCTCGATAAGCCCGTGCCGATCGATCTCGGACTCGCCCAGACCGCGCCGCAGGGCGTTGTGGTGCTGGAGCAACTGATCGACCTTGCCGCCCAGAGTTTCCGGCTCGGCCAGATCGCAGACTCGGATGGCGCGCCTTCCGACCTTGTCCTCATAGGCCGGGCCGATGCCCCTTCCCGTGGTCCCGATCTTGTGCTCGCCCCGGGCGGCCTCGCGCGCCCGGTCCAGTTCGCCATGGAGCGGCAGGATCAGGGCGGCGTTCTCGGCGAGTTTCAGATTCGTGGGCGAAATCTCGACGCCTTGGGCGCGGATCCCGGCGATCTCCGCGATCAGGTGCCACGGATCGACGACCACGCCATTACCGATGATCGACAGCTTGTTCGGCCGGACGACACCGGACGGCAGCAGGCTCAGCTTGTACGTCGCGTTGCCGATGACCAGAGTATGTCCGGCATTGTGTCCGCCTTGAAAACGGACGACGATCTCGGCTCGATTGGACAGCCAGTCGACGAGCTTGCCCTTGCCCTCGTCGCCCCATTGGGCGCCGATGACGGCGACATTGGCCATGGTGAAGTTCCTCGAGAAGGACTCGAAACGCACGAGAATGACTCTGGCTGGGTCGGGGGACAAGCGCCGATGGCGCAGAGCCGGACTGTCAGACCTCCACGAGCGTGCCGGCGATCCAGGCGTGGCTGCAGGACAGGCGGCGCGCCTCCTCCAGCGGTGCCGCCGCGGGCGACAGCCCGGCCAGAGTGATCCAGCCCTCCTCGCGCAGCCGCCGCCCCGTCGCCTGGCCGGTCCCGTGAGGCAGATAGGCGCGACGCTTGCGCGGCGCGGCGCCGACGGCGCGTAGCACCGTGTCGGTATAGAGCGTGAATCCGGTCGCCGGCTCCGGCGCGCGCGCGACCCTTGCCGGAGCAGCGGCGCCGTTGCCTCCGGCCAGATACCGTCCGCCGCGGCCGAGTTCGCCGCGAATGCCGCGAGCGAAGACCGTGAAGCTGACACCGGTATGGTATTCGAACCCGCGGTTCTCGACCGGGTCGATGGTCAAGGAGAGATTGGGATTTTCCGTCCGGATCAGTTCGACGATGGCAGCGAGCCGGATCATTTCGGTCGCGGCCGCTCCGGGGAGCGCGATCTGCGCCATCCGCTCCAGCGCCCTCCCGGCCGGACCGGCCGCCGCCATCAGGCGGCCGAGGAGCCCGGATCCGGGGCCACCGATCTCGTCGATCGCCGCCGCGTCCTTGCGGTCGAGGGCGACCCGGAGTGCTGCTCCCACCGGGGCCTCGACCCCGAGTTCCGACAGGATCAGCGGCACCAGCGGCGGCAGCGTCAGATCGACCGACAGCCCGGCGACGCCGACGGCAGCGAGCGCCTCTGCCGCGAGGCTCACCATCTCGGCATCGGCCGCGGCCGCGTCGGAGCCGATCAACTCGGCCCCGACCTGGCCGAATTGCCGCTCGGGCCGCAACTGCGAACCGCGCACCCGCAGCACCTGGCCGGCATAGGACAAACGGAGCGGCCGCGCCAGCTTGATCAGCCGCGTCGTCGCGATGCGCGCGATCTGCAGAGTCATGTCGGCGCGGATGCCGACCATTCTTTGCGAGATCGGGTCCATCAGCCGGAACGTCTCCTGCGCCATGGCGGCGCCGGGTCCGCCGAGCAGACTCGATTCGAACTCGACCAGGGGCGGCTCCACTCGGTCGAAGCCGTGGCTGGCGAGCACCGCCATCAGACGCTCGACCGCTTCGGCCTCGATCTGCGCATCGGGCGGCAGAATATCGCGCAAGCCGGCCGGCAGCAGCGCTGGATGGAGCGTATCGGTCATCGCTGGGGGATAGCGGTTTTGCGGCGCGGCGGCAACCGGCAAAGGGGTGGGCCGGGTCGGGCGGCCCTAATGCGGCGGCCGAGAGGCAGGCGAGAAGCGATAGCCGGTTCGTCGGCGGCTGTCGGCGGCGGCTTGCCGGCAAGGGGCGACAGTGCTAACCTCCACCTATGCTGGAACTCGCTGAAGTCGATGAGATTGTGAAAAAGGCCGCAACCGCCGCCCTCGAAGGACAAGCGGGGGTGCAGCGTGTTTACAGCGAGCCGACTTTGGCTTCCTCGGGCGAGGAAGCGCTGCAGATAACGATCGTTCTCAATAAGGGCAGCGCCGGCAAAATTAGCGGCGACGGCGCATTGAGGACACTGGTAAGTATCGATCGCGCGCTTAATCAAGCAAAGGAAGAAAGATTTCCGATCATCGATTTTGTCACAGAAGAAGAGCTGGCCGAAGAAGAGCTGGAGTCAGATGGCGATCCTGAAACCTGATCACCTATTTGACCAAGCCGAGAAGTTGGTGGCGCCACCGCTGCATGGTCCGCCTCGTCAGGTTGATCTGTGGCGCGCGATTTCCGCGGCCTATTATGGCGTTTTTCACTTTTGTCTGGCCGCTGCGGCGAACGAATTTGTTGGAGCCAAACACCAGACAACCAGACGTTATGCGCTCGCGTACCGCAGCATCGATCATAAGGCCTTGAGGGACATTTGTCTCGAGGCTAAGAGGCCGACGCCGACAGCGAAGTATCATCCCTATATCCCGGAGCAGGGGTTCGGACCAAATATTCAGGAATTCGCCACGGCGACAATGGATCTACAAGAAAAGCGACACAAGGCGGACTACAATCCGCAACCACGGTTCAGAACGTTAGACGCAACGCTGGCGATCAGCGCTGCAAGAAGCGCCGTTCGGCAATTTGAACTGGCAAGTGCCGAGCGTCGCAAAGCCTTCTTGACATTGCTGAGCTTCCCGCCGCGGTAGCGTCGACGACAGGGATCGTTCGCATCATCCGCGACGCCCCGGACATTCGCGGATCCTCACCGCCGAGGGCCGAGGGCGGCCATCGACCGACGCCTCGGCGCGGCGAAGCCGCCAGTGAGTTTTGTGCTCTTAAAACCGTAACCCCTTGACCCTGACCACATGCGGGATCGATCGGACCTGATCGAGCAGCCCCTCGCTCAGATACTGGTCGACCTGGATGAGCGCTATGGCGTCCTGTTCGGCCCCGAGCCGGCCCAGATGGAAGGTCGCGATATTGACTCCGGCGTCGCCCAGGGTCCGGCCGAGATTGCCGATGAAGCCGGGCTTGTCCTGGTTGCGCACGAACAGGACATTGGGTCCGAGTTCGGCCTCCATCGCGATTCCTTCGATTTCGACGACGCGCGGCTTGTCGCCGCCGAACAGGGTGCCGGCGATGCTGGTGGTCCGGCCGGCGCCCTCGACCGTGACCCGGATCAGCGTCTGGTAGTCCGAATCGCCTTCGCGCTTGGCCTCGGTCACGCGAATGTCGCGCTCGCGGCAGAGCACCGGCGCGTTCACCATATTGACGGTCTCGGTCATCGGGCGGAGCACCCCGGTCAGCACCACGGCCGTGAGCGGCCGGGTGTTGAGCTGGGTCACATGGCCTTCATACTCGATGGTGATCGCGGTCAGCCCTTCCTCGACCATCTGCCCGGCGAAGCTGCCGAGCTGGCCGGCGAGGTTCATATAGGGCTTGAGCCGGACGGCCTCCTCGGCGCTGAGCGAGGGCATGTTGAGGGCGTTGACGACCGCACCGCTCAACAGGAAATCGGCCATCTGCTCGGCCACCTGCAGCGCCACGTTCTCCTGTGCCTCGAGCGTCGCCGCCCCCAGATGCGGCGTGCAAATGACGTTGTCACGGCCGAAGAACGGGCTGTCCCGCGCCGGTTCGGTGGCGAAGACATCGATTGCGGCCCCCGCGACCTTGCCCGACTCCAGGGCTTCGATCAGATCCGCCTCGACGATCAGGCCGCCGCGCGCGCAATTCACGATCCGCACCCCGGGCTTCATTCGGGCGAGCGCGGCGCGATCGACGATGTTGCGCGTCGCCTCGGTCAGCGGCGTGTGCAGCGTGATGAAATCGGCACGGGCGAAGAGATCCTCCAACTCGACTTTCTCGACTCCGAGGGCGACGGCGCGGTCCTCGGACAGGAACGGGTCGTAGGCTGCGACCTTCATCTTCAGCCCGAGCGCGCGATTGGCGACGATCGAGCCGATATTGCCGCAGCCGATCACGCCCAGCACCTTGCCGGTGAGCTCGACTCCCATGAAGCGGGATTTCTCCCACTTGCCCGCCTGGGTCGAACGGTCGGCCGCGGGCAATTCCCGCGCCAGCGCCAGGATCAGCGCGATCGCATGCTCGGCCGTCGTGATCGAATTGCCGAAGGGCGTGTTCATGACCACGATGCCGCGGGAAGTCGCCGCCGGCACGTCGATATTGTCGACACCGATGCCGGCGCGACCGACGACTTTGAGATGCAGCGCCTGGTCGATGACCGGCTTGGTCACCTTGGTCGCGGAGCGGACGGCCAAGCCGTCATAGCCGCCGATGATCGCCTTCAGCTCGTCCGGCTCGAGGCCGATCCTGACCTCGACATCGATCCCGCGGTCCCGGAAGATCTCGACGGCGCGCGGAGACAAATCGTCGGCAATCAATACCTTAGGCATGGCCCAGGTCCTTTGTGAAATGGCGTTCGGAAACGGACGGACTCACGCGGCGCGCAGCGCGCCATAAGCCCAGTCGATCCAGGGGAAGAGCGCGTCCAGATCCGCGGTCTCGACCGTGGCCCCGGCCCAGATGCGCAAGCCCGGCGGTGCGTCGCGGTGGCCGCCGATGTCGTGTGCGGCGTTTTCGGCTTCGAGCTTGGCCGCTAGATCCTTGGCGAAACCTGCCTGGCGCTCGGGCGAAAGGGCGGTGAACCAAGGATCGGTGAATGCCAGGCAGACCGACGTGGTCGACCGCGTCGCCGGCGCCTCGGCCAAAAACCCGATCCAGGGCGTGCGCTCGACCCAGGCGTCGATCGCCTGGAAATTGCGCTCGGAACGGGCGATGAGCGCCTCGAGCCCGCCGATTCCGGCCGCCCATTTCAGCCCGTCGAGCGCGTCTTCGACGGCGATCATCGACGGCGTATTGATCGTCTCGCCTTCGAACAAACCATTGTTCAGCTTGCCGCCGGAGGTCATGCGGAAGATCTTGGGCAAGGGCCAGGGCGGGACCCAGCTCTCGAGCCGGGCGACGGCGCGGGGCCCCAGCGCGATCATGCCGTGCGCCGCCTCGCCGCCCAGCACCTTCTGCCAGGACCAGGTGACGACATCGAGCTTGGGCCAGGGAAGATCCATGGCGAAGGCAGCCGAAGTGGCGTCGCAGATGGTGAGTCCCTCGCGGTCCTCGTCGATCCAGTCGCCGTCGGGCACGCGCACGCCCGAGGTAGTGCCGTTCCAGGTGAAGACGACATCGCGCGCCGGGTCGACTTCGGTCAGATCCGGCAATTTCCCGTACGGCGCCGTCAGCTTGCGCACATCCGGGAGTTTCAGCTGCTTGGCGACATCGGAGAGCCAGGTTTCGCCGAAGCTCTCCCAGGCCAGCATGTCGACGCCGCGGGATCCCAAGAGCGACCACAGCGCCATTTCGACCGCCCCCGTGTCGGAGGCCGGGACGATGGCGAGCTTGTACGAATCGGGCATACCCAGGATCTTACGGCTCTGCTCGATGACCTGCTTCAGCTTGGCCTTGCCGGGCTTGGCGCGATGAGAGCGGCCGACGAGGGCGGCGGAGAGAGCGTCCAAGCTCCATCCCGGATGCTTGGCACAGGGGCCCGAAGAAAAATGGATACAATTCGGGCGCAAATTCGGCTTCATATCGCTATTCCTCGCAGAATAGAAGCGCCCCGTTGGGGGGGCGTGTCCCGGCAACAGGGCTATGCGGTATCCACGCCCGGGTCAATCGGAATATTGTATGGAATTAATATACTCCGGTTATGATATCAATCTGGCAGGAAGATGCGCCCCTCGAGATAGAGCCGGGCGCGGCCCGAGAGCCCGACTCTGGCGCCGCGATCTTCACCCAGAACCGTCCCGCCGCGCGCCGAAATCTGGCGCCCGGTCAGACGGGGCTTGCTCAGAATTTTCGCCCAATAGGGCACGAGACGACAATGCGCGCTCCCCGTCACCGGGTCCTCGTCGATGCCGACATGGGGCGCGAAATAGCGCGAGACGAAATCGACACCGTCAGTGCCCGGCGCCGTCGCGATGACTCCGTCGAAATCGAGTGCGGCCAATTTGCGGAAATCGGGGGCGAGGTGCGCCACTTCCCGGGCCGTGTCGAAGACAGCCACCAACATCTCGTTGGCGAGATGCGCGCGCGGCCGGGCGCCGAGCGCTTCGGCCAACCCTTCGGGGGCTGCGACCGGTTCGGGCGGCTTGGCCGGGAAATCCATGGCGAGAAGGTCACCCGCCTGGCTGACGGTGAGCGGCCCGGACCGGTTCGTGGTGAAGGTCACCCGGCGCCGCCCCGGCTGCAGGAACTCGAAGACGACATACGCCGAGGCGAGGGTGGCATGGCCGCAGAGCGGCACTTCCGTCGTGGGCGTGAACCAGCGCAGGTGATAGGTCTCGCCCTCGGCGACGAGAAACGCGGTCTCGGCCAGATTGTTTTCGGCCGCGATCTTCTGGAGGAGCCCATCGCCCAGCCAGTCGCGCATCGGCACGATGGCCGCCGGGTTGCCGCCGAACAAGGCATCGGCGAAGGCATCGACTTGATAGATCGGCAATTCGAGAGCCATTTCATCATCCTTTCGAAGTTTGGGGGCGGAAGAGGCGGTCACGGCCGCCAGAATTGCTTGCGGGCCTCGCGCCGGGCATCGGCCGCCGAGAGCCCCAGATCACGGAGCAAATGCGGATCCTGCGCCAAGTTGCGGAGCTGCCGGCGCTGGGCCGCCCGGCTCCACCAGTGCGAAATTGTCCGGAACCCGCGCTGCCACAGGCCGGCGGGCTCGGCGAGGGATCGGTTGGGTGTACCGATCCGGAATATTGTAGCCATACAATTTGCCCTTACGCTGGGCGTTGAGAAGATTGTATCCCTTCAAAAGTAAACATTGACATGGATCAGGGTCAAATCGAAACTTGTCATCATGACAATCTGGCAACCCGATCTCGATCGCTTTCCCGGACCGCGCTACCGGGCCATCGCCGAGGCGCTGGCGGCGGATATGCGCGATGGCCATCTGCGGCCGGGTGACCGGCTGCCGACCCATCGCGATTTGGCGTGGCACTTGAAGGTCACGGTCGGCACGGTGAGCCGGGCCTATGCCGAGGCGGAGCGCCGCGGCTTGATCGATGGCGAGGTCGGGCGCGGCACCTTCATCCGCGAGCCTGTTCCGGCTTCCGAACCGGCCGGCCCGGATCCGGCACCGATCAACCTGGCACAGGGCCATCCGGTCCCGGGCGACGAAGCCGCCCTCTTGGGCGAGACCTTGCGCGAAATTGCCGCCGGCACCGATCTGGCCGATCTGCTGCGCTATCAACAGCATCCCGGCCGTGCCGCCGATCGCGCCGCCGCTGCCGCCTGGCTCGTCGCGGGAGGGGTTCCGGCCGAGCCGGAGCGGGTGATCGTCACCGCCGGCGCGCAGCATTCGATCGCGACGATTTTGACCGGCCTCACCGTGCCGGGCGACGCTGTCGCGACCGAGGCCATGACTTATCCCGGCTTCAAGGCGGCGGCACAGCTGCGCCACCTGCGGATCGAAGGCATCGCCGTGGACCAGGAGGGACTGCTCCCCGATGCTTTCGCCGCGGCGTGCCGGGCGGCCCCGATCCGGCTGCTCTATTGCAGCCCCAACCTGTGCAACCCGCTGGCCGGCATCCTGTCGCTGGAACGGCGCCGCGCGATCGTCGAGATCGCTCGTCGGCATGATGTTCTGCTGGTCGAGGACGATGTCTACGGATTCCTCATCGACCGGCCGCCCTCGCTCTGCGAATTGGCGCCGGAGCGGGTGCTGCATGTCACCTCGCTGTCCAAGAGCCTGGCGCCGGGCTTGCGCGTCGGCTATATCCTGGCGCCCGCCGATCGGCTCGACCGGCTGATGCTGGCGGTGCGCGCCTCGGTCTGGATGGCGCCGCCGCTGATGGTGGAACTGGTCACGCGCTGGATCCGATCCGGAGCTGCCGCGCGCTTGGCCGGCGAGAAGCGGGCGGAAGCGATGCGCCGACTCGAACTGGCGCGCGCCGCCTTCGGCAATCTCTGCGTCGTCCCGCCCTCGTCATATCATTTCTGGCTGCCCTTGCCGGAAGGCTGGCGGGCCGGGGAGTTCAGCGCCGAAGCGCTCGGCCGCGGAGTTGCCGTGACGCCGGGTTCGGGGTTCTCGGTCGGCCGCACGCCGCCCTTCAACGGTGTCCGGGTCTGCATCAGCCCGCCCGAAACACCGGCCGCAGTCGAACGCGGCCTGAAGATCCTGGCGGGGCTCCTGGCCGAGGAGCCGGACCCGCTGCTGTCAATCGTCTGACGTCGACGGAGGTTCCCCATGTCCAAGCTCACCCTCGCCCTGGCATCCCAGATCATCGATGCCGCCTTGGCCGAAGGCCGAAAGCGCAATCTGCTGCCCTTGACTGTCGTCGTGCTCGATGCCGGCGGCCACGCCGTCGCGCTGAAGCGCGAAGACGGCTCCAGCCTGATCCGCCCGCAGCTCGCCGGCGCCAAGGCCTGGGGCACGCTCGGCATGGGATTCGGCAGCCGGGAACTCGCCCGCCGCGCCCAGGCCCATCCGGTCTTCTTCAACACCCTCATCGAGCTCTCGGGCGGCAATATGGTGCCGGCGCCGGGCGGCGTCTTGATCCGCGACACCGAGCGCACGATCCTCGGCGCCGTGGGGATCAGCGGCGATGTCTCGGATGCCGACGAAGCCTGCGCGCTGGCCGGAATCGAAGCGGCAGGGCTGGTGGCCGACGCTGGCTGATCCGCCGCCCGCGCCGGGACGGCTCGATCAGGCGCCCCGCCCCGTCAGGCCGTGACCGAGCGGCCCGTGCCCTCGGCCCAGCCCGGGCGCAGCGCGGATCGCCTCGACCAGATAGGCACGCGCCCGCGCGATGGCCTCGGCGAGCGTCCGGCCCTGACCCAAATGTGTGGCGATCGCCGAAGCGAGGGTGCAGCCGGTGCCGTGAGTATGCCGGGTCGGGATTCGTTCACTCTCGAAAATCTCGACGCCGCCCGGCCCGACCAGCACGTCATAGAGGTGGTCGCCGGCGAGATGGCCGCCCTTGACCAGGACCGCGTTGGCGCCCAGCGCGCGGAGTTCCGCGCCGGCCGCGGCCATGGCTTCGACATCGGCGATCCGGCGGCCGACCAGCGCTTCCGCCTCGGGCAGGTTCGGCGTGAGGAGCATGGCGAGCGGAATCAACCGGGCCTTCAGCACTTCGATCGCGTCCGGCGCCAGCAGCGAAGCTCCCCCCTTGGCGACCATCACCGGATCGACCACGAGCGGCACACCTCCGGCCAGTTCGGCCAAGGTCGCGGCCACGGCTGCGATCGTGGCGGCAGCGCCGAGCATGCCGGTCTTGATCGCATCGGCGCCGAGATCGCTCAGAACCACTTCCATCTGCCGACGGACGAAATCGGGCGCGACCGGCACCACGCCGTGAACTCCGAGCGTGTTCTGCGCCGTCAGCGCCGTGATCGCGGTCATGGCATGGCCGCCGAGAACCGTCACGGTCTTGATATCGGCCTGGATCCCGGCACCGCCGCCCGAATCAGAGCCGGCGCAGATCAGGATCCGGGCCTGCGTCAAGCCGCGGCCCCGGCGATGGTCGCAGCGAGGGCCTCGACCAGCGATGCGACCAGGCTCTCGTCCTCGGCCTCGGCCATGACTCGGATGACCGGCTCGGTCCCGGATTTGCGGATCAGCAGCCGGCCGGTGCCGTTCAGCCGGGCCTCCGCCGCGGCGATGGCGCGCTCGACCGCCGGCAGCGTCATCACATCGATCCCGGGAACGAGCCGGACACTGGTCATACGCTGGGGCAGCGGGACGAAGACGCGGCCGACTTCGCTCGCCTTGCCCCCCTGTTCGATCAGCGCCGCCAGCACCTGGAGAGCGGCGATCAGCCCGTCACCAGTGGTCGAATGGTCTTGCAGGATGATATGGCCGGACTGCTCGCCGCCGATATTGTGGCCGAATTCGCGCATGTGCTCGACGACATAGCGGTCGCCGACAGCGGTGCGCGCCAGCGTCAAGCCGAGCCCGGCCAGATGGCGCTCGAGCCCGAGATTGGACATGATCGTGGCCGTGATGCCACCGCCCTTGAGCGTCCCCGCCCGCTGCCAACTCGTCGCGATCAGGGCCATCAGCTGGTCGCCGTCGAGCAGCGTGCCGGTTTCGTCGGCGACCATCAGCCGGTCGGCATCGCCGTCCAGCGCCAGTCCCAGATGGGCGCCGTACTCGACCACCGCACGCTGCATCGCACCGGTGGCGACCGCGCCGGCATCGCGGTTGATGTTGAAGCCGTCGGGCGCCACGCCCAGCGGGATCACCTCGGCACCGAGCTCGAACAGCACGATCGGCGCCACCTTGTAGGCGGCACCATGGGCGCAATCGACGACAATCCGGATGCCGTCGAGACGCATGCCCTTGGGGAAGCTGTTCTTGACGAATTCGATGTAGCGCCCGCCGGCATCGTCCAGTCTCTTGGCGCGGCCGAGGGCCCGCGGCGGCGCCCGGCCATTATCGTCCCCGGCCAGGACTGCCGCCTCTATCCGCTGCTCGATCTCGTCCGACAGCTTGTAGCCGTCCGGACCGAAGAGCTTGATGCCGTTATCTTCGAACGCATTGTGCGAGGCCGAGATCATGACCCCGAGATCGGCGCGGAGCGACCGGGTCAGCATGGCCACCGCCGGAGTCGGCATCGGCCCGACCAGCACGACATCCATGCCCATGGCGACGAACCCGGCAGTCATCGCCGGCTCCAGCATATAGCCGGACAGTCTCGTATCCTTACCGATGACGACGACGTGGCGATGTTCGCCCCGGCGGAATTGGCGGGCGGCGGCCATCGCGACCCTGAGTGCGGTGTCGGCCGTCATCGGCTCGATATTGGCGGTACCGCGGATACCGTCGGTGCCGAAGAGCTTGCGGCTCATCCTGAAGATCCTGTCCTGCCCATGGCTTCGATCCTAGCAGTTTTCGAGCGCCCGGGCCACGCGCAACGATTGTACCGTACCAGCGACATCATGGACCCGCAGGACATCGGCGCCGTGCCGGACCCCGTCGAGCCCGGCCGCGAGCGAGCCCGCCAGCCGGTCGCCGATCTCGACCGTTCCAGCGAGCCTGCCGATCGAGCTCTTGCGCGAGACGCCGAGCAACACACCACAGCCGGTCGCGCGCAACAGCGCCAGATCGCGCAGCAGTTCGACATTATGGGCGAGTGTCTTACCGAACCCGAAACCGGGATCGATCAATATGTTGCCCCTGTCGAGCCCGGCCGCCGTGCACGCCGCCAGCCGAGCCTCGAAATAATCGAAGAGATCCAGAGCCGGCACGTCGTAGCGAGGAGCCTGCTGCATCGTCTGCGGGTCGCCCTGCATATGCATGAGCACGACCGGCACGCGTTGCCGGGCGACCAGCGCCACGGCGCCGGCATCACCCAGGGCCGTCACGTCGTTGACGATGCGCGCGCCGGCCTCGAGCGCGGCCGCCATGACCGCGGTCCGGCGAGTGTCGACGGAGACGACGGCTCCCGCCCCGGCCAGCGCCCGGATCACCGGGACGACTCGGGCGGTTTCGGTCTCCGGGCTGACCGGCGTCGCCCCCGGCCGCGTCGACTCGCCGCCGATATCGAGAAAATCGGCGCCTTCCGCCCAGAGCCGGTGGCCATGGGCGATCGCCGCTGCGGGATCCAGAAAGGCGCCGCCGTCGGAGAAACTGTCGGGGGTGACGTTGACGATGCCCATGACCAGCGGGCGATCGAGGGCGAAACCAGCCCAGGGGGGCCGGGGCGCCGTCAGCCGTGCGGCCAGATCGGTCAGTCGCTCGACCACGGCCGGCGCACCGCTCGGCGAGAACGAAGCAGCGGGACAGAGGATCCGATCGGCGCCGCCGCCGGGACGGCGCTGGAGGATTTCGAAGAGTGGATAAGCCTCGCCGGGCCGCCCGCTCGGCCGCGCCAGACCAGCGGCGAGAGCGAGCGCGGCCTCGGATCCGGTCAGTCGGCCGACGGAACGGAGATAGCAGGTCTCGGCGGTGGATTCGGGCCGCGGGTGTCGTGCCGACGGCGGGACCCACGTCACCCTAAATCCCTCTCCCCCCTGAAGGGCGGAGTGGGGCTTTCTCGGGCCTCCCTCCGCCCTTCAGGGGGGAGAGGGTCGGGGTGAGGCGGGTGCCGTACCGCGAAACGCTGGCTCCGCCTTATCTCAACGCCTGGGGCCTCGTCCCGGGGATCACGGTCAAAAGGAGGCATCTCATTGAAATTCCAAAAGCATCCGTCAATCCCGAAGCGCCCTGCGGGCGATGGGGTTCGGTGGATCCGCTGCGACTCGACGAGACTCGAACCTCACGCGTTCGGCTGCGGCTCCGGCTCCAAGCCGCCGGTCGGTTTCTCCTTGCGTACGCCGCCAGTCGGCGGAATCGAGGAGCGGCGCGGGACCGGACGGGGAGCATCGTCGACCCCGGTGTCGCGCGTGATTTCCTCGCCGGCAATGATCTTGCGGCACTCGTCGCCGGACAGAGTCTCGTATTCCAGCAACCCCTTGGCCAAGGCGTGGAGTTCGTTGAGGTGCTCCGACAGCACCTTGCGCGCGGTGATCTCGCCATCCTCGACCAGCCGGCGGATTTCCTCGTCGATCAGCTTGGCGGTGGCGTCCGAGACGTTCTTGCGCTGGGTGACCGAATGGCCGAGGAAGACTTCTTCTTCGTTGTCGCTGTAGCGGATCCGGCCGAGCTTGTCGGACATGCCCCATTCGGTGACCATCCGGCGCGCCGTCACCGTCGCCTGGCGGATATCGCTGGCGGCACCAGTGGTGACGTTGTCGAGCCCGAAGATCAGCTCTTCGGCGACGCGGCCGCCGAAGATCGTGGCCATCCGCGAGGTCAGCTCCTTGACCGTCACCGACAGCGCGTCGCGCTCGGGCAGATACATGGTCAGGCCCAATGCCCGGCCGCGCGGGATGATCGTCACCTTGTGCACCGGGTCGTGGACCGGCATGTACAGCGCCACCAGCGCGTGCCCGGCCTCGTGATAGGCGGTCAGTTCCTTTTCCTTCTCGGTCATGACCATCGAGCGGCGCTCGGCGCCCATCATGACCTTGTCCTTGGCGTGCTCGAATTCGAACATGCCGACCGACCGCTTGCCTTTGCGAGCCGCCATCAGCGCCGCCTCGTTGACGAGGTTGGCGAGATCGGCGCCGGAAAATCCCGGCGTGCCGCGGGCGATGGTCTTGGGATCGACATCGGCGGCGAGCGGCACCTTGCGCATATGGACCTTGAGGATCTTTTCGCGGCCGAGAATGTCCGGGTTGGGCACCACGACCTGCCGATCGAAGCGGCCGGGCCGGAGCAGCGCCGGGTCGAGCACGTCGGGCCGATTGGTCGCGGCGATCAGGATCACGCCTTCATTGGCCTCGAACCCGTCCATCTCGACCAGCAGCTGGTTCAGCGTCTGCTCGCGCTCGTCGTTGCCGCCACCGAGGCCGGCACCGCGATGGCGGCCGACTGCGTCGATTTCGTCGATGAAAATGATGCAGGGCGCGTTCTTCTTGCCCTGCTCGAACATGTCGCGGACGCGCGACGCGCCGACGCCGACGAACATCTCGACGAAATCCGAGCCCGAAATCGTGAAGAACGGGACATTCGCCTCGCCGGCGATGGCGCGGGCGAGCAGGGTCTTGCCGGTACCGGGGGGCCCGACCAGGAGCACACCCTTGGGAATCTTGCCGCCCAGCCGCTGGAATTTCTGCGGGTCCTTCAGATACTCGACGATCTCCTCGAGTTCCTGCTTGGCCTCGTCGATGCCGGCAACGTCATCGAAGGTGATGCGCCCGACCTTCTCGGTCAGCAACCGTGCCCGCGACTTGCCGAACCCCATGGCCCTGCCGCCGCCGCCCTGCATCTGGCGCATGAAGAAGAACCAGACGCCGGCGATCACCAGCAGCGGAAACCAGGACACCAGAATGCTGATCATGCTCGGCGCATTCTCGTCGACCGGCACCGACTGCACGGTGATGTTCTTGTCGAGCAGGCGCGGGACCAGCGTCGGATCATCCGGCTCGTTGGTCGAGAAGCTGCGCCCATCGGTCAAATGGCCGGTCAGCACCTTGCCGGTGATCTGGACATCCTTCACCTGACCCTTATTTACGTCGAGAATGAAGTCCGAATAGGCCACTGGCGGCTGCGTCCCATGCGTGGACGAGCTCTGGAACAGGTTGAACAGGGCAACCAGGAGCAGGGCAATGATGATCCACAGCGCCAGATTTTTCCCGAAATTATTCACGGTCCAAGCCTTTCGTTCCGTCCGACACCATCGTTCCCGCGACGCAAATCAACCCTTTGCCGATGCCATCCGCCGACAGGATCGGCATCAATCCTTACAAAACGGATAAAAAGTCACCACCACTAAACAACCGCAAAGCCGCTCCCGGAGAGCGGTCGTGCCGGTCTCGATCTCACTTCCACGCCCGGCTCCGGCCCCGAACGCCGCCAACCGAGATGGGGTACCGCCCACAACGTACCGCCTTGCCGGAACGCGGGCAAGGACGGCTGTACGATTCTTGGTAAATGGTGCGCCGCCTCGGCAGTAACAATAGCGCGTAAACTGGCAGCACCTTCGATGCCGAGAGCCCCAATTCGCAAGCCCGCCGGAACGACGGCTCCAACCCGAGGCTGGACCAGAAACCGATTGTCCCAAAGGAGCCGGCCGCTCTGCGGCACTTCGGCCGGGGGTTCGACCGCGGCGAGTTCACGCTGGATCAGAATCCGGCCGCACCAGGGCAGGATCCGGCACCCGCCCAGCGTTCTGCCGCCTGCGATTTCGCCGGCGAAGAGGGCTCGGGCGAGCCGCTCCAACCGCTCGAAGCGCGGTGGATAGGCCTCGCCCCCGATCGCGGCGACCAGGGCGGCGAGCGCGCGCAACCCGATTTCCGCGGGCACGGCCGCCAGCGGCGCCGGATCGACCAGCGCGAAGCCGGCGGGATGGAGCAGGACGGACCGGGCCAGCACTCGTTCGACGAGTTGTTCGACCACGACCCGCGCCCGCGCCAGATGCCGGCACGCCTCGGCCACACGCGGAACCGTCAGGCCGGCCTCGGCCAGGTCGGTGCGCCGGGCACGCAGCCGCGCCCGGGCGAAGACCGGGTTGCGGTTCGACGGATCCTCGATCCAATCCTGACCGAGGCTGACCAAGGTCGCACGCAGCCGGCCAGCCGGGACGTCGAGGAACGGCCGCAACAGGCGGAAATACCCATCTTCCACCGAACGCGCCATGCCGGCCAGCCCGGCCAGGCCGCTGCCCCGACCGAGCCGCAGGAGCAGGGTTTCCGCCTGATCATCCTGGTGATGTCCGGTCAGCAGGTGCAGCACGAAACGGCTGCGGCACCACTCGCCGAGCAGCCGGTACCGCGCTTCGCGCGCCGCTGCCTGCAAATCGCGGAGCGGATAGGGGCCGTTCCAGACTAGAATCTCGTGGGCGATCGCCCGGGCGCCGAGGCTCCTTCCCAGTAGCTCGGCTTCGGCCGCGGAGTCCGGGCGCAGCCGGTGATCGACGGTGAGGGCGGTGATGCTGCCGCCCTGCGCGCGCGCCCAGCGATCGGCCAGCAGCGTCAGCGCCAGAGAATCGGCACCGCCCGAAACCGCGACCGCCACGTGCGGACGAGGCTCGAAATATCCGAGTCGGGTCATGAGCCGGGCGAATTCGGCTTCGCCGACGGCTGTGGCAGGCGTTTGGTCGCTACCCGGACGGCGCTGCGCCGCGTTCCGTCCGCCCGAACTCACTTCAGCACCCGAGCCGTTTCTTTTCCGAGACCTCGCGATCCTTGATGATCGGCGGCATCTGAGGAAAATCGCGCTCCAGCTTGGCGAAGGCGAAACAGGCATCGTTCTTGCGCCCGGAATTGCCGAGCGACATGCCCAGTTTCAGCAAATTGTCCGGCGCCTTCGAGCCTTGCGGATATTTCTGGTACCCTTCGGCGAAGGCGGAAGCCGCCGCCGGATAATCGCCGCGCACGAAATAGGTCTCGCCCAGCCAGTATTGCGCGTTGCCGGCGAGCTGATCACCGGGATGCTTCTGGACGAAGCCGCGGAAGGCGGCTTCGGCCCCCTTGAAATCGGAGTCGCGCAGCAAGCCGAAGGCGTAATTGTATTGCTCCGTCGTCGAGCCTTCGGGCAGCGCACCTCCCGCCGGCAGGGGAGTCTGAGGCGGCGGCGCGCCCGGCGGAGCCGGTGGCGAGGCCGCGCCCGGCGACGGGACAGCCTGGACGCCGGCCGGAAGGGGCGGCCGATCGGAATCGCCGGCTGGGGGCCCGAGCCGCTGCGGTGCTCCGACCGGTCCCGAGGCAGTCCGCGCCTGGGCCGTCTCGGCCGGGACCGGCGGCGGTCCGCCGCCATGTTCCAGCTGCTGAAAGCGCACTTCGTTGTCGGCCTGGGTCTTCTCCAGGCGGCTCGTCAGCTGGGCGATATTGTACTGGATCTCTTCGAGTTGGCCGGTGAGCGTGCGCAGCTGCGCGTCCAGCTGATCCATCCGGATCTGGCTGTCGAGCGAGGCACTGCCGTCCACTCCCGCGGCCGGCGTCGGCGCCGTGCCGACCTGATTGCGGTAGACTTGGCGCTGTAATTGGTTGAGATCACGCTCCAGCCGATCGATACGCTCCAGCAGGGGGCGCAGATCATCGGCCCGTGCCGAACCCTCCGGCAGCGAGACGGCCAGCGAGGTGGCAGCGAGGAGGCAGAGGCCGACGAGGCCAGACTGGTATTTCAGCATCGGGTTCCCGCGACTGCGACAGGATGGCTCCATGAGCAAACGCCGCAATAGCGCGCGCGGCTCGAGGAAACCATGGTTTTCCATCTGGTCCCCGATAGTATAGCGCTAAATCGGGCAAAAAAACGGCGCCTGGACCAGCCACTTCCATCGGCTGATCCAGACGCCCACCTCGGCTCGGTCGGCAGCGTCGGCCGAGGCGACGCCGCTCTCGTTACCGGCAGCTCAGTTGATCACGGTCACCGCCCGGCGATTCTGGGCCCAGGCTGCTTCGTTCGAACCGACCACTGCCGGGCGCTCCTTGCCATAGGAGATCGTCTGCAGGCGACCGGACTGCACGCCGAGGGCGACCAGTGCGTTCTTGTCGGCCGTCGCCCGACGCTCGCCCAAAGCGAGGTTGTATTCGCGCGTGCCTCGTTCGTCGCAATGGCCTTCGATCGTGAAGGTCAGCTGACCATTGGTCGTGGCGAACGCCGCCTGACGCTGAAGGATCGCCTTCGCTTCGGGCGTGATGCTCGACTTGTCGAAATCGAAGAAGATCCGATCGCCGACCTGGGTCTGAAATATCGTACGGAGGTCGGAACTGGCGACGCCGCCGGAGGACGGCAGGCCACTGCCGGTGCTGCTCGTCGCTACGTCGGTTTTCTTGTCTGCGCACGCCGCCAGCAGGGTCATGGCCGCGGCAAGGGTGAGGATCTTAAAACGCATTTTTCGTTTCCTTCAGCGTAACCAGGGATTTGGGTCGGGGGAATCGAGTGGCTCCTGCACGCTTCTAGCCGGCGCGAATATGAACCACCCACCGCGCGGGAACGGTCGGTAAAATCCGCAGGAATATACCGGCTGATCAGCGTGGAAGCAAGGGGGACCAAGCCGGATCGGAAGCATCTTGCGTGGTGACGACCTCTCTTTCATTGGCCCCCGTCAGGTCGACCGAATAGAGCCGCGTCGAACCGCCGCGCCCCTTGGAATCGGATTGGGTCTGGCGGAAAAACATCAGCACCCGACCATTGGGCGACCATGTTGGTGCTTCGACCAGGAAGCCGTTACTGAGAATACGCTCGCCGGAGCCGTCCGGTTTCATCACACCGATGGAAAAATTCTGTCCCTCGAATTTGGTGAACGCGATCAGGTCGCCGCGCGGCGACCAGACCGGGGTTGCATAGCGCCCGCTGCCGAAGCTGATGCGTTTGATGTCGCCGCCATCGGCCGTCATCGTATAGATCTGCTGCGAACCGCCCCGGTCCGAATTGAAAGTGATGTATCTGCTGTCGGGCGAGTAGCAGGGCGAGGTATCGATCTCCGAGGTGGAAGTTATCTGGGTCGTTTTGCGCGTCCTCAGATCCATGGTGTAGATCTGCGAGGCGCCGTTGGTCGACAGGCTGAAGATCACCTTGTTGCCGTCGGGCGAAAAGCGCGGCGCGAAGGTCATGCCGGGGAACTCGCCCAGCGCCTCCTGCTGTCCCGTATCGATGTTGAACAGATAGACCCGGGGCTGGCCGCGGGCATAGCTGAGATAGGTGATCTCCTGCGAGGTCGGCGAGAAGCGCGGAGTGAGCACCAGCGCCCGGCCGTCGGTCAGGAGCTTGTTCTGGGCGCCGTCCTGGTCCATGATCGCCAAGCGCTTGATCCGCCGTTCGGCCGGCCCGCTTTCCGCGATATAGACGATGCGGCTGTCGAAATAGCCCTCCTCGCCGGTCGTCCGCTTGTAGATCTCGTCGGCGATGATATGGGCGATGCGGCGCCAATCGGCTTGACCGACCGACAAGGCCAAGCCCGTCATCTGCTCTCCGGCGAATACGTCCCAGAGCCGGAATTCGATCCGGAGCGTGCCGTCCGCCTGGGTCCCGACCCCGCCGCCGACGACCTCCTGGGCATTGATCAGGCGCCAATCGGCAAAGCGCGGGCTGAGTTTCAGCGAAGCCGCATCCTGGATGAAGGATTTCGGGTCGAGCGGCCGGAACAGCCCGGAGCGCTCCAAATCGGCCGAGACCACCGACATGATGTTGTGGCCGAATTCGCTCTCCTGTGGCGTCGTGCCCGGGAAGTCCGGGAGGGCGATGGGGAGCGGCGTAGCATTACCATGGGTGACGTCGATATTGACCATGGCCTGGGCCGGCCCGGCCTCGACCGCGAGACCGAACAGCCCCGCCAGAAGAAGCGGCGACAGCCAGGCCCGGATCGGAAAGCATCTAAGCGTCATAGGACACCCTGGGGAGTGAAGGTGAAGGTGAAGACCTTGAGCTGCTCGTACTTGCCGGCAGGAATCGGCAGCTTGTTGCATTGCGGTATGAGCGGCGCGCGGCGCGCGCGCTCGGCAAACGCCCGCCAGACCGGATCGTTTCCCCGCCCCTCGCTATCGAGGATGGTGGTGTTGCGTACCGTGCCGTCCGGGTCGACTTCGACCTGGATGACGGCGCGCATCTGGGAGGCCCCTTTGGCGCCGGGATCGACATCCCAGCAGGCCGAAACCGCAGCGGCGAGCAGATCCTTCTCGCTGGTCGAAATCTGGCTGCCGAGCGGCGCATTGGCGAGCGAGGACGCCGCACGCGTCGGCGGCAGCGGCCGCAGCGGCTTCGGCGGCTGATCGTTCCTCTCCTGCGGCGGCGTCCTGGTCAAAGTCTTGACGAGGCTGTCGAAGTCGAGGTCGTCCTTCTGCGTCGGCTTCGGCGGTTCGACCTTGGCGACCTGCTTGGGCGGCTCGGGCTTGGGCGGCGGCGGCCTGGGCAGATCGGGCTTGATTTCGGGCACCGGCACGGGAATCGGCGGCGGCGGCGGTATCGGCTTGGGTTCCGGTTTAGGCAACGGCTCCGGCGGCGGCGGGGCCGGCTCCGATTTCGGCGGTGGCGGGGCCGGCGGCGGTACGACTGGTTCGACCACCGGGGGCAGCGGCTTTTCCGCCGGGATCGGCGGCGGCGGCACCGGCTTCGCTTCGGCTTTGGGATGGGGGTTGACGGCCGTGGTCCGCGTCAGCGCGGCGGGATTGACCAGTTGGACCGCGACCACCGTTTCCTGCGGCGGCTCGCGTGTGAACAGGCGGGGCAGTCCGAGCAACATCAGCACCAAGGCGGCCGTATGGAGCACCGCGGAGATCGCGACGCCCAGCCCCAGCTCGTCCTGCCGGCGCGCCGGCGGCGCCGGCGGCCGCGCCAGCGGATGGCGCGGACGACCGCCCATCGGCGAGGGCCCGGCCGGTCCCGCGGGCTGCGTCCGCGACGCGGCCGCGAGGTTTCGCACCGGGTCGCGCGGCAGTTGACGGGTTATGGCGAGGGGCCGGTCGACCATGATGTCAGGGCTTGCGCCCGCCGGGCGGCAGCTCCGCGATCAGCGACACCCTGGTGAAGCCGGCCGAGCTGATCAGCCCCATCACCTCCATCACCCGGCCGTAGTTGATTCCCTTGTCGCCGCGCACGAAGATCGGGGCTTCCGGGTTGGCGTTGGTGATCGCCTGGAGCTTGGCCGTGAGGCCGTCACTGTCGATCTTGGTTTCCTGGACGAAGATGTCGCCCTCGGCATTGATCGTGACGACCAGCGGTTCCTTGGTGTCGTTGATCTCCTTCGCCTGGCTCTTGGGCAGATCGACCGGCACGCCCACGGTCAGCAGCGGGGCGGCGACCATGAACACGATCAGCAGCACGAGCATGACATCCACCATCGGGGTGACGTTGATCTCCGACATCGGCCGGTAGCTCCGCCTGCCGTTGCCTTGCCGGCTTTGCAAGCCCAGGGCCATCGGTTCAGACCTTCTCTTCGAGCTGGCGCGACAGGATCGCGCTGAACTCGCCGGCGAAATTATCGAGGCGGTTGGAATAGCGACCGAGATCGGCGGTGATCTTGTTGTATCCCAGGACCGCCGGAATCGCCGCGACCAGGCCCATGGCTGTCGTGAACAATGCCTCGGCGATGCCCGGAGCGACGACGGCGAGCGAGGTATTCTTGCTGGCGGCAATGCCCTCGAACGCGTTCATGATGCCCCAGACGGTGCCGAAGAGCCCGACGAAGGTCGCGGTCGAACCGACCGAGGCGAGGAAATTCATATAGCGCTCGACCCGCTCCATCTCGCGCATGACCGTGACATACATCAGCCGTTCGATCCGGTCCTTGAGGCTGGCCTGCAGCCCGCCCGAACCGATCAGCCCTCTGGCCGCCGAACGCCGCCATTCCAGCATCGCAGCCGCGAAGGTCGCGGCCATCGGATCGGTCGGCCGGTTGCCGATGCGATCGTAGAGATCGTCGATCGAGCCGCCCGACCAGAAGCTCTCCTCGAATTTGTCGGCATCGCGGACCAGCCGGCGAACGGTCAGGGTTTTGGCGAAGATAATTCCCCAGCTCCACAGCGAGGCGGCGAGCAGGAGCACGATCACGCATTTCACGATCAGGTCGGCCTGCAGGAACAGGGACCATGTCGAGAAGCTGGAAGCCGCCTGGCCTCCCAGATTCACGGCGTCTTGCATCGGTCGGATGTGCTTTCTTGATCAGCGAGAAACGGGAGGAGGGTGGCGCGGAGCGGCGCAGGGATGCGCCCCGGCCGCCCCGACGGAGTCACCAGAACCAGTTGCAGCCGCAGCCGGACCAATTCGGTCGTGCCGCGGTGCACCGATTGGGCGGTTCGCATGCTGGCACCGGTCATCGCGATGAGCCAGGTAGCGACGGTCAATGCGTCATCGAGCCGCGCCGGCGCCCGAAAGTCGATCTCTGCCCGGCGCACGACCCAGGAGAGACCGGTCTCGGTGCGCATGCGCTCGTACTCCCAGCCGAGGAGGCGCAGGAACTCCGACCGCGCGCGCTCGGCGTAACGCAGAAAGGCCCCGTGATAGACGATGCCGCCGGCATCGGTATCCTCGTAATAGACGCGGATCGGCAGGAGATGGTTGCCGGACTCGATGCTTCCGGAAGTCGCAATCACGGTGCGGCCTCCGGCTCGGTCGGCACCAGCAAGTCCAATTGCAGCCCGGCCGGCCGCACCGCTGCCAGCCCGAGATGACGGAACGCCTGATCGGTCAGCACCCGGCCGCGCGGCGTGCGCATCAGAAAGCCCTGCTGGATGAGATAGGGCTCGATCACGTCCTCGATCACGTCGCGCTCTTCCGACAACATCGCCGCCATGGTCTCGACCCCGACCGGACCGCCGGCATAATGCTCGGCGATCGCCTGCAGATAGCGCCGGTCCATGGCGTCGAGGCCGCGCCGATCGACCTCGAGCCGGGTCAGCGCCCGATCCGCCGCCTCGGCATCGACGCGGGCCGCTCCGGCGACCGCGGCGAAATCGCGGACCCGGCGCAAGAGCCGGCCGGCGACGCGCGGCGTGCCGCGCGACCGCCGGGCGATCTCGGCCGCCCCGTCCGGCGCCAGATCGAAGCCCAGAATTCCGGCGCCACGCTCGATGATGCGCTGAAGTTCGGCCGGCTCGTAGAAGACGAGATTGAGCGGGATGCCGAAGCGCTCGCGCAGCGGCCGGGTGATCAGCCCGGAACGCGTGGTGGCGCCGACGAGTGTGAATGGCGGTAGATCGATCCGAATTGAGCGTGCCGCCGGGCCTTCGCCGATGATCAGATCGAGCTGGAAATCCTCCATCGCCGGATAGAGGATCTCCTCGACGGCCGGCTGCAGCCGGTGGATCTCGTCGATGAACAGCACATCGCGCGGCTGCAGATTGGTCAGCAATGCGGCCAGATCGCCGGCGCGCTGGATGACCGGGCCGGAGGTCGCACGGAAACCCACGCCCATCTCGCGGGCCACGATCTGCGCCAGCGTGGTCTTGCCGAGGCCGGGGGGCCCGAAGAACAGGACATGGTCGAGCGCCTCGCCGCGACCCCGCGCCGCTTGGACGAAGATCCGCAGATTCTCGCGAACCTGGCGCTGGCCGACGAAATCGTCGAGGGCGAGCGGCCGGATCGAGGCTTCCGGCGCGTCCTCGGCGGCGCGTTCGGAGTCCACGATGCGGTCGTCGCCGTTCACGACGCGATCTCCCGGAGGCCGCCGCGGATGAGATCGCCGGCCGAGGCCGTATCACCCAGCTTGCGCTGTGCCGTCGCCACTGCACCCAGCGCGTCGCTGCGCCGATAGCCCAGATTGACCAGGGCGGAAACCGCGTCTTCGATCGGGCCGGAAGCGGGGTCCGCCACCGTCGCGATCGCCGCGATCGGAGCGGCTCCCGGCGCCCAGGCGCCGGCCCGGTCCTTGAGTTCGGTCACCAGGCGGATGGCGAGCTTCGCTCCGACCCCGTCGGCCCGGGTCAGGAGCGCCCGATCTTGTGCTGCGATGGCACGCGCCAGCCGGTCGGGATCGAAGACCGAGAGAATGTTGAGTGCGACCTTGCCGCCTACGCCCTGGACCGTGGTGAGCGTTCGGAACCAGTCGCGCTCGGCCCGGTCGATGAAGCCGAAATAGGTGACGGCCTCCTCGCGAATCTGGGTCTCGATCAGCAATGTCGCCGGCACCCCGCCGCTGGGTAATGCTGCCCGCGTGCGGTTCGAAACCAGGACCGGGAATCCCACGCCGCCGACATCGACGAGCACGCCATCGAGCCCGACATCGTCGACCACGCCGCGGAGCCGCGCGATGTTCATCGCCCGATCCCCACCGCCACGCGCGTGAGCGCCTGGGACGATGTCGCATGATGGGCATGGCAGATCGCCACCGCCAGCGCGTCGGCAGCATCGGCCTGGCCGGCGAGTGCGCCCGGCAACAGCCGGCGCACCATCGTCTGGACCTGGATCTTGTCGGCGTGGCCAGAGCCGGTGATCGATTTCTTGATCAGGTTGGGGGCGTATTCCGCCACCGCCAGCCCCTTCAGCGACGGGGCCAGCAGGACCACGCCGCGTGCCATGCCGAGCTTCAGCGTCGAAGCCGGATTCTTGTTGACGAAACTCTCCTCGACGGCGGCGGCATCGGGCCGCCAGCGATCGATTACGTCGTTCAGCCCGTGCCAGAGCCGGCCCAAGCGCTGGGCCAGATCGCCCGTCTCGTCCGAGGTCACGACACCATCCGCGACATATTTCAGATGCTGACCGTTCATGTCGATCACCCCCCAGCCGGTGCGGCGGAGGCCGGGATCGAGACCGATCAGGCGGAGCGTGGTGCCGGACATCGCGGGCGATCACCCTTCGAGCCGAGCCATGAGATCGTCGGGAATGTCGAAATTGGCGTAGACGGTCTGGACATCGTCGCTGTCCTCGAGCGCCTCGACCAGCTTGAACAGCGCCTGGGCCGCCTCCTCTTCGGCGACCGGGACCAGGGTTTGCGGCCGCCAGACCAGCTTCGCCGCCGAAGCGGGCCCGAATTTCGCCTCGAGCGCGTCGCGCAGAGTGGCCAGATCATCGATCGCGCAGAGAATTCGATGCTCGTCCTCGTCGCTTTCGGCATCTTCCGCCCCCGCCTCGATCGCGGCTTCGAGGATCGTATCGGCCGAACCGGCATCGGCCGGATATGTCACTTGGCCGACCCGGCTGAACTGGAAGCTCACCGAATTGGTCTCGCCCAACGTGCCGCCGCAGCGGGTGAAGGCGGTGCGCACGTCGCTGGCCGTGCGGTTGCGGTTGTCGGTCAGGGCCTCGACGATCACCGCGACCCCGCCCGGGCCGTAGCCCTCGTAGCGGATCTCCTCATAATTGTCGCCATCCTCGCCACCGGCCCCGCGCTTGATCGCGCGGTCGATCGTGTCACGCGGCATGTTCGATTGCCGGGCCGCGGTGACCGCCGCCCGCAGCCGCGGATTGGCCGCCGGATCCGGCAAGCCGCTGCGCGCCGCCGTGGTCAGTTCGCGGATCAGCTTGGTGAACACCTTGCCGCGCTTTTTGTCCTGCGCGCCCTTCCGGTGCATGATGTTCTTGAACTGGGAATGGCCAGCCATGCGTAGTAGACCCAACTAATGCGAGGTTATTGACGGTGAATACCACATATGGTGTTCCTCACCCAGCAGCATTCAGTAGGTAGCAAGGTAATATGGCGGGAATTTGTCAGCAGGAAGCGAGAACGAAGACCTCTTCGCGGCTATTCCGGCACGAGCCGAATTTTATCGATCGATTCCGGCCAGGCCGGCTTCAGCCGGCCGCCGAACCGGATCGGCTCGATCCGGCGGGCGAGGCCGGTAACGTCGTCGGTCTCGACGAAAACGCCGCAGATCGTCGCCGGCCCGTCGGCGGGCGTCAGCCGATCGCCCGGGAGCTTGCGCGTGAAGCGGTAGAGCGCTGCCTCCTTGTGCATGCCGATCACCGAATCATAATCGCCGCACATACCGGCATCGGACTGATACCCGGTTCCCTTGGTCAGGATCTGCGCATCGGCGGTCGGGATATGGCTGTGGGTCCCGACCACCAGCGAGACCCGGCCATCGAGGAAATGGCCGAGCGCCATCTTTTCGCTCGTCGCTTCGCCATGGACATCGACCAGAATGGCTGCGGCCGTACCGCCCAGAGTCCGGCCGGAGAGTTCGCGGTCGAGCACCTGGAAGGGATCGTCGAGCGCGTCCATGAACAGCCGCGTCATGATATTGATCACGACGACCCGCCTGCCGTCCGCGAGCTGGAACAACCGTGTGCCCTTGCCCGGCGTGTTGGGCGGAAAATTGGCCGGGCGCAGCAGCCGGCTGTCGCTTTCGATGGTGCCGATCAGCTCACGCTGGTCCCAGACATGGTTGCCGGTGGTGATGGCATCGACGCCGATCTCATAGAAGCTCTTGCAGATCTTGTCGGTGATGCCGAAGCCCGCCGCGGCGTTCTCGCCGTTGACGACGCAGAAATCGATGGCGAGCGCCGCCCGCATCCGCGGCAGCTCGGCGATGACCGCATCCCGTCCCGTGCGACCGAGCACATCACCCAAAAACAGCAACCGCATGGAATATCCGGATCGACGCCGACTTCGTGAAGCTCGGGCGCGATTAAACGACGCCCTGCTCGGTCAGCACCAGATCAAGTGCCTCATCCCAGCCATCCACGGGCAGTTCGTCGACCCGCTGTGCCGAATAGGCCACACCGATCGCGAGCACGCGCTTGCGCGCCCGCAAGCCCGCGAGGGTCCGGTCGTAAAATCCTGCGCCCCAGCCCAGCCGGTGGTGGCGGCGATCGAAGGCGAGGAGCGGGACGAGCAGCACATCGGGCTCGATCGCGGGGGCGCCGTCGGGCGGATGGGACAGGCCGAAGCGACCATCGGCGAGAACGGCGCCGGGCCGCCAGCGCCGGAATTCGAGCGGCCGATCGGGGCCGACGACCACGGGCAGGGCCACGTCGCGGCCGGCATCGGCGAGGGCCAGGAGCAACGGCCGGAGATCGATCTCGTTGCGGATCGGCCAATAGCCGGCGATCGAGCGGAAACTCCGTTCGCCGAGCACTCCCATGCCGTGACCGACCAGCGCCGACGCCGCTTGGGCGCCGCTACGGGCATGAGCCTCGGCCCGCGCCGCCTCGGCAGCACGCCGGAGCGCCGCTTTGCCTCGGGCGCGTTGGTCGTCAATCATGACGGGAGCTGGCTGCGGAGCCGCATCGGCCGTTGGTTTCGTCGTACCCTCGTGGCCTGTAAGTACAGGTGGGAACCATATACCGGAACCACGGCTCCGGCAGCGACAGCCCCCATGAGGGATACATTGGCCCCGGGGTATGAACTACCTGACGCACCATGCAGCCCCGCCTGCCATAGTTAGTCCTGTTCGAGCTCGGCTGCAATGGCCTCGATCCGCTGGGCGAGGCTGTCGAGGGCGCGGGCCAGCACCGCCTCGTCGGCGGGGGGCTGCGGAGCGAGGGGCTCGGCCCGCTCGCGCCCCTCGGGGGCGCCGGCGAGTTCGCTCTTGGCGTTGGCCAGCGCCTCGTTGGTATCGACCAGCTCGTCGGCCACGATCAGGCTCGCCATCAAGAGCAGTCGAGCATCGCCGACTTGCCCCACGGTCTTGACCAGGGATTGGACCTTCTGATCGACGTAGCGGCCGAGGCGGGCGACATGCGCCTCCTGCCCGTCGTCGCAGGCGACCATGTAGGAGCGGTTGTTGACCGTGACTTCGATCTGCGCCATGGCGGCCGGCTCAGCCATCGAGCGCCGAGCGCAACCGGTTGATCGCACCGTCGAGCCGGTGCGAGACCCCGTCGGTCACGGTCTCGAGCTGGGCCCGGTCGGCCTTGGCCCGCTCCAGTTCGGCACCGAGCCGCCGACGTTCGGCCCGCCCGCCCGCGCCCAGCCGCCGGACAGCCTGCTCCAGCCGCTCCACCGCGCGTGCCATGCGCTCCGCCGCTGCCGAGAGTTCCGTCATGGCTGGATTATGACTCGATATCGGGACGGATGCCACAGCCTTGGCGAGGATACGCGGCGAGGCCGCTGCGCCCGAGGCGACGGACCGATCCTCGTGGCCCCGGGGCTCCGCAGCCCGCGGCGACCATGCCTACGACCGTGTTGATAGCGTGTTTTCCCGACTATAGTGTCGCATCTTCGGTGCCCGGGGACGACAGGGGACAGGTATGTCACAGGAGATCGAAACCGCTGGTCTCGGCTCGCTCGGTAGTCTCTTTCGACTTGCAGGCAAGGCGCATGCCGTGCCGGTCGGCACGCCCTGCGCGAATTGTGCGACGCCGCTCCAGGGGCCGTGGTGCCATCAGTGCGGCCAGGTCGGCGAGGATTTCCACCGGTCGACCTGGCGATTGATAATCGAAGCGGTCGAGGGGCTCTGGCATGTCGATGGCCGCCTCTGGCGAACCCTGCCGAACCTGCTGCTGCACCCCGGGAGGCTTACCCGCAGCTATCTCGATGGCCATCGGGCGCCGCAAATTCCGCCCCTGCGTCTCTTCCTAGTCGTGCTGCTCCTCGTCTTTTTCGTCGGCGTCGGCGGGCCGGTCGTCATCGCGCTCGACGACGACGACGGCAAGCCGATCGCCGGCGCCGACGGCATCGTCCATCGGATGACTCCGGCCGAACAGGAGGAGGCTAAAGAGAGTCTCGACCGCATCCTTTTCGGAGCATCGGAGCGCGCGAGTGCGGGCACGAAGAGCTGGCTGCGCGAGCGGGTCGAGCAGGCGGCGGCCGATCCAGAGCGCTTCAAGCTCTTGCTCGAACAATGGGCCGAACGTTTCGCCTTTCTCACCCTCCCCTTGGCGGCCGGCTTGCTCAGCCTTCTGTTCGCGTTCCAGCGCCGCTTCTACGTCTTCGATCATTTAATCTTCAGCCTGCATTCGTTGTCTTCGACCGGGCTGATGCTGGCGGTATCGTCCGGACTCTCGAGCGTGACCGGTGGCCTGTCGACCCTGATCCTGCTGGGACCACCGGTGCATTTGTACGTCCATATGCGCGCGGTCTACGGCACGGATATCTCCGGAACGCTGCTTCGCATGGCTCTGCTGTTCGTCGGCTCGGCCGTCGGCCTGGTCCTGATCATGCTCGGCCTCCTCTGGGTGGGCTTGAGCGGCATGACGCCCGCCTGACCGGCGAGCCATCCCGACCGCCGCCGCAGCCCGGCGTTGCGTTCTCGTCCGGTTGACCCCAACCCTCTCCCGCCGCACTCTCCGCCCCAACAGCGCCCGCCCGAGAGTCGCCGATGACCGCCCATGACGCCCCGACCGGTGCCGCACCGGATCTCACCCCGATCCGCCAGCATCCCACGTACGGCCCGATGGCCAACGCCATCCGGGCACTGGCGATGGATGCAGTCGAAGCCGCCACCTGCGGGCATCCGGGCATGCCCATGGGGATGGCCGATGCGGCGACGGCTCTCTTCGCGGAGCATCTGAAATTCGATCCGGCCGATCCCGAGTGGCCCGATCGCGACCGCTTCGTGCTCTCGGCCGGCCACGGCTCGATGCTGCTCTATGCGCTCTTGCATCTGACCGGCTACCAAGCGATGACGCTCGACGAGATCCGGCGCTTCCGGCAATGGGGTGCGCGCACGGCCGGCCATCCGGAATACGGCCATGCCCCGGGGATCGAGACCACGACCGGTCCCCTCGGCCAGGGCTTGGGCAATGCCGTCGGCATGGCGATCGCCGAGCGGCTGATGCAGGCACGGTTCGGATCGGCTCTGGTCGACCACTTCACCTATGTCGTAGCGGGCGACGGCTGCCTGATGGAAGGCATCAGCCACGAGGCGATCTCGCTCGCCGGCCATCTGCGGTTGGGCAGGCTGATCGTACTCTGGGACGACAATCACATTTCGATCGACGGTGCGACCGAACTCGCCGTCTCCGACGACCAACAGCGCCGGTTCGCAGCCGCGGGCTGGCACGTCCAGCGCGTCGACGGCCACGACCCGATCGCGGTCTCGGCGGCGATCGCGGCGGCCAAGGCAGAGACGGCGGCGCCGTCGATGATCGCCTGCCGGACCACCATCGGCTTCGGGGCGCCGACCAAGGCTGGAACCGCCGCCGCCCATGGAGCGGCACTGGGGGCGGCCGAGATCGCCGGCGCCAAGGCCCGGCTCGGCTGGGATTATCCGGCGTTCGAGGTGCCGGACGCGATCCGCGCCCAATGGCGTGCCGTCGGACGGCGCGGGCAGTCCACGCACCAGGCCTGGGCCGATCGGCATGAGGCCGTGGAAAGCGAGACCCGGATCCGCTTCGATCGGCTGTCTCGGGGGGCGATGACGCCGGGCTGGGAGAGCGCCATAGCGGAGACGGTGGCGAAATTCGCCGCCGAGCGGCCGAAACTCGCGACCCGCCAGGCCTCGCAGATGGTGATCGAAGCGCTCGCCCCGCACCTGCCCGAGCTGATCGGCGGGTCGGCCGATCTCACCGGCTCGAACCTGACCAAGGCCAAGAGCCAGCGGCCGGTGACGCCCGATGATTTCTCCGGCGGCTACCTCCATTACGGCGTGCGCGAACACGGTATGGCGGCGGCCATGAACGGTCTGGCGCTCCATGGCGGGGTGATACCCTATGGCGGCACCTTCCTGGTCTTCGCCGACTACAGCCGGCCGGCGATCCGGCTCGCGGCCCTGATGCGGCTCGGCGTCATCCATGTCATGACCCATGATTCGATCGGCCTCGGCGAGGACGGACCGACTCATCAGCCGGTCGAGCATCTGGCGGCACTGCGGGCCGTTCCCAACCTGCTCGTCTTCCGCCCGGCCGATCCGATCGAGACTGCCGAATGCTGGGCGCTGGCGCTGGCCGAGCGAACCAGCCCGTCGATCCTGGCGCTCTCGCGCCAGGGCACGCCGACCTTGCGCGCTGCCGGCGTCGAAAACCGCTCCGCGCGCGGCGCCTACGTCCTGCACGAAGCCTCGGGCGAGCGCCGTGCGACCCTGTTCGCCACCGGGACCGAAACCGCCTTGGCTGTGGCCGCGCGCGAGCGGCTGGAAGCGCGCGGCGTCGCTACCGCCGTCGTCTCGATGCCGTGCTGGGCGCTGTTCGAGCGCCAGGATCCCGATTACCGCGTCCAGGTTCTGGGGACGAGCGGCAATCGGATCGGAGTCGAGGCGGCCATCGGCTTCGGCTGGGAGAAATATCTGGGACCGCAGGGACGTTTCGTCGGCATGGCGGGATTCGGCGCCTCGGCCCCGGCCGAGACCCTCTATCGGGAGTTCGGCATCACAGTCGAGGCGATCGTCGCCGCGGCCGAGGCAGGCCTTTAACGGAACCCTTTGATTTAGAGAAGCGTTCCGGTTCGGAGCAGGCAGAGAGATCAGGGCTGGAGAGAGGCTATGGCAGTAAGGGTGGCAATCAACGGTTTCGGGCGCATCGGCCGGCTGGTGCTGCGCGCCGTCATCGAGGCCGAGCGGCGCGACATCGATGTCGTCGGCATCAACGATCTGGGTCCGGTCGAGAGCAACGCGCATCTGCTGCGCTACGACAGCATTCACGGCCGGCTGCCGGTCGCGGTCGCGACGGACGCCGATTGGCTGGATGTCGGCACCGGCCGGATCAAGGTCACCGCCGAGCGCGAGCCGGCGAGGCTGCCCTGGGCCGATCTCGGCGTCGATGTGGCGCTGGAATGCACTGGAATCTTCACCAAGCGGGCGGCCGCAGCCAAGCATCTCGAAGCCGGCGCCAAGCGGGTCTTGATCTCCGGCCCGTCCGAGGACGCCGATCTGACCATGGTCATGGGGGTCAATCAGGAGGCGCTCGAACCGGGGCATCTGGTCGTCTCGAACGCGTCTTGCACGACCAATTGCCTGGCCCCGGTGGCCTATGTGCTGCACCGGACGATCGGCATCGAGCGCGGCTACATGACCACGATTCATTCCTATACCGCCGATCAGCCGACGGTCGACACGCTCCACAAGGATCTCCACCGCGCCCGGGCCGCGGCACTCTCGATGATCCCGACCTCGACCGGTGCGGCCAAGGCTGTAGGTCTGGTCCTGCCGGTGCTGAAAGGCCGGCTCGACGGCACCGCCATCCGCGTGCCGACCGCCAATGTCTCGCTGATCGATCTGAGCTTCACCGCCGCGCGCGACACGTCGGCGGCCGAGATCAACGAGGCTATCGTCGCCGCCGCCGAAAGCCCGCGGTTCCGCGGCATTCTCGGCGTCAATGCGGCGCCGCTGGTCTCGGTCGATTTCAGCCACGACCCGCATTCCTCGACATTCGATCTGAACCAGACGGTGGTACTCGACCGGCGGTTTTGCCGGATCCTCAGCTGGTACGACAATGAATGGGGATTCTCCAACCGCATGATCGACGCCGCCGCGGCGATCGGCGCACTGATCTGACCGAGCCCCCGGCGATCGTCGTCCATTCCCTGGATCAAGCGCTCGCCGCCGCCGCCGCGGCCGAGGCTATGGGATCGCCCCTCGTCCTGCGCAGCGCACCCGGCGCCGGCGGCAGCGCCGGCGTCGGCTGGTTCACGGCACTCGTCGAGGCCGTGGCCGATCGCCATCCGGCGCTGCCCGTGACCTTCGTCCTCGATTGCGCGGACGAGGCCGGCACCGTCTTGGGGGCACTCCGGCGCGGCCTCAAGCGCCTGCGCTTCGGCGGCCCGCCCGAGGTCGCGGCCAAGCTCGCGGCGATCGCTGCCGCCGAAGGTGCCGCTCTCGACGAGGATTCGCGACCGGCGCTCGATCTGCTGGGCCAACTCGATCCGGAAGCGATCTCTCGGCGCTGGCTCGCCGGCGAGCCCTGATAACGCTCCGGAGCGGGTGACACTCGGGGCGGATCTGTTCGAACGCCGCGAGGCCGCCGGCCGCCGGCACAGTCGATGACGCGTCGGGCTCCGCTATTCTTCCGTCGCCCGAGCGCACCCGTTGCAATGCCACGATCGCTGGTTTACCAGACGATAGGCCCCACTCGATTCGATCCCTGGACACTACGGAGCCCTTCGATGCGCATCACCCCGGAAGTGAAGAAGATCCTCGATTATTATGAGAGTGACAATCCCGGCACCCGGGCCAATCTCACCCGGATCCTGATGCAGGGGCGCCTGGGCGGGACCGGCAAGCTCCTGATCCTGCCCGTCGATCAGGGCTTCGAGCATGGGCCCGCCCGCAGTTTCGCGGCCAATCCAGCCGGGTACGACCCGCATTACCACCCCGATCTGGCGCTCGAAGCCGGGCTCTCGGCCTATGCGGCACCGCTCGGCATGATCGAGGCGGCGGCCGGCAGCTTTGCCGGCCAGATTCCGCTGATCCTCAAATGCAACTCGTCCAACAGCTTGAGCACACTCGGCGGCGCCCCCAGTCAGGCGGTGACGGCGAGCGTGCGGGATGCGCTCCGCCTCGGCTGTTCGGCCATCGGCTTCACGATCTATCCGGGCTCGGACGCCCAGTTCGAGATGATGGAGCAGATCCGCGAGCTCGCGGAAGAAGCCAAGGAAGTCGGCCTCGCCGTCGTCATCTGGTCCTATCCGCGCGGCGGCACGCTCTCCAAGCAGGGCGAGACGGCAATCGATATCTGCGCCTATGCCGCGCATCTGGCGGCTTTGCTCGGCGCCCATATCATCAAGGTCAAGCCGCCGACCGAGTTTCTCGAACTCGACGCCGCCAAGAAGGTCTATCTCGGCCAGAGAATCGACATTTCGACTCAGGCGGCGCGCTATCGCCACGTCGTGCAAGCCTGCTTCGGCGGCCGCCGGATCGTCGTCTTCTCCGGCGGCGAAGCCAAGGATACGGCGAGCGTGCTGGCCGACGCGCTGGCGATCCGCGAGGGCGGCGGCAACGGTTCGATCATCGGGCGCAACAGTTTCCAGCGTCCGCGCGAAGAAGCGCTGCAGTTGCTCCGCAGCATCATCGACATCTATCTGGGGCACGATTGAGTGCCTCGCCGCCGGCGCGCTGCCGGCTCTACCTGGTGACGCCATCGGTGCTCGACCCCTCGACGTTTCGCGACCAGCTGGCCGAGGCGCTCGACGGCGGCGACGTCGCCTGCGTCCAGCTCCGGCTGAAAGATGTCGGCGACGACGAGGTGCGCCGCGCCTGCAATCTCTTGAAGCCGGTGGCGACGCTGCGCGACGTGGCCTTCGTGCTCAACGATCGGCCCGATCTCGCCGCCGCCAGCGATTGCGACGGCGTCCATATCGGCCAGAGCGACGCCTCCTATACCGAGGCGAGGCGGCGCCTGGGCCCCGATCGGATCGTCGGGGTGACATGCCACGACAGCCGGCACCTGGCGCTGGTCGCGGCCGAAGCAGGGGCCGATTACGTCGCGTTCGGCGCCTTCTACCCGACCAAGACCAAGCCGTCGAACTACCGCCCGGCGCCCGAACTGTTGGAATGGTGGAGCGAAATCATGACCGTTCCCTCGGTCGCGATCGGCGGCATAACGCCCGGGAATTGCGCGCCGCTGGTCGCGGCCGGGGCCGATTTCATCGCTGTGGTGAGCGCCGTCTGGGAGTGTCCGGAAGGCCCGGGCGCCGCGGTCGCCGCCTTCAATCGGGCGATCGATGCGGCGTGATCGCGAGATGACGCCGGATCGGCCTCCACGACGGGAGGCCGATGCGGCTCGGTTCCGAACACGCCGGTCATCGCGCCTTCGGCGGGCTCGATTACCGGCGGGACCGGATCATGGTGCGAAAGTGAGCAGCGTCCGGAGAAGTATTGGACCTCGCGTACATCGCTGCACAGTCGCGACCGGTACTGGAACTTCAGTTGCCGACGAGCGGAATGCCCATATATGTCTCGATGAACATCTTGCCGCTGGGCATTTTGTGGTCGTCGATCACATAGGTCTTGCCTTCGGACACGAATACGACCATGCCCGCCGTCAGCGGCTTGGCATTCGGGTTCCCCAGCAGTTCCTTCGCCATCTTGGAATCGACTGGAACGATGGTCGTCTTCCCATCGATCGAATGGACCACGATGGATGTGGGCGGGGCATCCGCCGCGAGGACCGGAGCACCAAGGACGGCAGTTCCAATCAGAGCGAGCGCGAGTACGCGGTAGAGTGTCATGACAGCCTCCAAATCATGGTTGAAGAAATTTCCAATTTCGTCTCGTGGAAATTTTCAAGGATTAGTCCGGTAACCTGGTATTTCGGCAGCAAGTCGCCTTTGGCCCACCCGCACGGGTGGGCGCATCCTCGATCTTTCAGTCAAGGATTGATGGATTACGAGGGCGGCATGGCACTCGTCCCGGGCGAGTGTACGCCGCGGTCGCTGCCCTCGAACGGCCGATCGCCAGCACCTGACGACCGAGTTTGGTTCTCCTCACCTCCCGGTTTCGACTCTATTCAATGCTTCCGTGTTTCGGAGGAACGGCATGATTGGTTACGTCACGATCGGAGCGATCGACAGCGAAAGTTCCGGAGAATTCTATGACGCCGTGCTCGGCGCCATCGGTTATGAGCGCGCTTTCGCCGATGGCGGCTGGATCGGCTACGGGCCGAAGGGGTCTGGCCAGCACACTGTTTTCGTGTGCGCGCCGTTCGACCAGAAGCCGGCGAGCTTCGGCAATGGCAGCATGATCGCCTTCAAGGCCGCGGCGCAGGCGGAGGTCGAGACGGCCTATGAGGCGGGATTGGCCGCGGGCGGTCGCGACGAGGGCAAGCCGGGCTTCCGGCCGCCGGAAAAGCAGAGCTGGTACGGCGCCTACTTGCGCGACCCGACCGGGAACAAGATCGCTGTCTACTGGGTCCCGGCGTGAGAGGATTGCGAGGGCTGGGCGTGACGGCGGCGCCAGAAGGGCTGGTCGGCCCAGCGCCGCTCGGTCGCGTACTGGACCGAGCGTTCCGCCAGATAGCGCCGCAGCGTCGCGTCGGCGCGACGGGCATAGGCGGAACCGGCCGCCGCGGCGCCGTTTGAGTCGGCGGCAAACCACCCCAGGATCGTGTCGGCCGCAGCGCAGCCATCGTCGAGAGCGCCGGAAATGCCGGCGGAGGTCAGCGGATCGAAGCCGATCAGCGCGTCGCCCGCGGCGAGCCAGCCGGTTCCGCCGGCCTTGTCGATATGCTGGGAAGCAGCCGGGAACGTCGTGACCTTGTCCGGCGGGACGGGCGGCACCAGCACCGAGAGCCGCGTCGTCGCGGCCCAGCCCCGGGCGAAGATCCCGGGATCGCGCCAACCGCCGGCCCGGGCAATGTCGTCGTCGGTCATGAGGCTGACGATCGCGCTCCCGTCGGGTAGGGGGGCAGCGTACCACCAGCCTTCGGCGGTGGCCTCGACGAGCGAGCGACCGGCCAAACCGCCTGCGGAACCCGGTTCGGCCTTGACCGAGAGCGCGACCAGCCGGTCGTGCCGACGCCGTGTGGCGCCGAGCCGGGTGGCCAGAGCAGCGCGCCTCCCGCTGGCATCGACCAGCACCGTCGACTCGACCGCGAGATCGCCCTGCCCGCCGGCGAGCCGCACCCGCCAACGGCCTCTGCATCGTTCGACCTCGGCGAGGACCGCCGGCGCCAGCAGGGCAGCACCGGCTTCGACCGCTGCCGCCCGCAACCGGGAATCGAAAGCGCCGCGGTCGAGATGCCAACCGTGGCCCAGCCCCCGAGACAGGAAGTCGGCCTCAGCCGGGGTCGAACTGCCCCAGAGGCTGATGTTGCCGTGATACGGAAGATGACCCAGCGTCGCCAGATCGCCCGAGAAACCGAGCCGGGCGAGCGACGCCCGGACACCGGGTGCCGCCGATTCGCCGGCGCGCAGCACCGTCCCGAGCGGCCGGTCGATCAGCATCACCCGCTCCACCCCGGCACGGCGCAGCGCCAGCGCCGCCGCCGCCCCGGCCGGCCCGGCCCCGACGATCAGAACCTCGACGGTACGGATCCGGGATTCATCCGTCACTTTTGGCCGAGTCGGGTTCCGTCTTGGCGAATTTCGGCGGTGCCGTGTGCGGGACGCGATCGCGCGGCAGGAGCCGCGCTACTTCGAAGAAGCGCGGATCGGTCTCGCTCCCGAAATTATAGACGAAACCCAGCCGATCCCACTGGCTGACCATCTCGAGATCATCGGCGAACTGGATGTAGTTCGCAGCGTTTTGGTTGTAGTCGGTGCCGAGCCAGGGCACCTGCAGCCCGGCCGTCTCGTCCGGCATCGCCTTCTCGGCACCGGGCAGCGGCGGCAGATAGACATATTCCGGGCGCTGCGCCGGCCACCACCACAAGATCCGCCCCTCGATCGGCTGGGACGAGCATTCGTTGAAATCGGCCTGCCAGGGCACGGCCATATAGCGGCAGACATCGCCCGGCTCCATGCCGGCGACCGGGTCGAAGCCGAGGCTCAAAGGATCGGGCAGGTCGGTCCGGTGCTTGATCCGGAACGGGCCGGCATAGATTTCGGCGTTGCGGGAAATCCAGCTCATTTCGATGCCGGGCGAAAACGCGCCGCCGACGCAATTTTCCAGAACACCCCGGGTCAGCGCTTCGCCCGGATGGCCGGGCGGTGCGGCACCGGCATGGAAATGGCCGTCCGACCATTGCTGGAGCATGAAATACTGAGTGTCGGTGAGCCTCAGATATTTCGAGGTGGCGGCTGTGACGACACCTGGTTCGTGCGCACCCAGCGCATCGTCGCCGGCGAGATAGGGCATGGCAGTCACCCCCGAAGTCGCGTTCACCAGCACGTTCTCGTCGCCCGGCGGGCGGATCGCCTTCAGATAATATTGGCGAAACCGGTTCAGCAACGGATCGGGATCGCCGAGCCTGACCAGATCGAAATCATGCGGCTTGGGCGGAATCGCGGCGACCCAGACATATCCGGCGGCGCGACCGAAGATCGGTTTGATCTCGGTGTCGAAATAGGGCTTGTAGCCGTCGGGGCCGGTCTTCCACAGCTCGTTTTCGAAGATGTCGGGGCGGTGACCCTGCTTGCGCACGACGACGTCGAAGATGGTGTCGTAGAGGGTCACGAGATTGGGCAGTTGCGGAGCGTATCCGGGCGGCCCGACCAGGACCCAGGCATCGGCGACCGTGACTGTTTCGCCGCTGGCCAGCGTCACCGTCACCGAGACCGGTCCGTCGGCCGTGTCGTCCCACCAGCCGTCATTGTTGGCATAGTCGGCGATCGCCGGCGGCAGGATGTCGGTGCCCGACCGGCCGAGACCGCCGAGCACGAGCAGGCGCCCTTGCCCATCGCTGCGCAATTCGCCGAGCGTGTCGACGCTGTAGGGTTCGAGCTTCTCGGGCGGAAAGCTGCCTTGGTAGCCCGGCGGAATCGTCGTGCGCGAGAACGGGACAGGGCCGTGTTCGCCGCCGGCGATCGTGCGCGGGCCGGGATCGATGATCAGCGCCCGGCGCTCGGCATCGCTCGTCTTCCCGGCATTGCGCAAGGGGTGATTGGACGCATAGCCATATTCGCCCTTAATGGTCTCGAACGCGTACCAGCTCGATTTCTTGTTGGCCAGGTGGACCGTCCAGCGAATATCGCTGACGCCGGAGGTGCCGAGCGTCACCTCTTCGGGCGGGCCGTCATCGGTCGAGCGATAGAGGTGGAAGCGGGCGGCTTGACGCAACAGCCGCCCCTCGCGGTCGCGGAAGCCGTCCGGGCCGACCGGCTGGCCGTCGAGGGTGAGCGGCAGCGCCGCTTCGCGCTCCGGGCCGATATAAAACGCGTCGGGGGCATTGCCGACGCGAGCGATGCCGATGGCGGGATAGATGGAATAGACGATCCTGGACATGGAACCTCCCTCCGATCAAGCAGGACGATGCCGGCCCGGCGTCACAGCACGAAGCCGGAAGCCGCGCACATCTGCTGCAATTTCCGGAACCGGCCGGCCGCGGTGCGGGCCAGGGCCGAGCGCTTGCCCGGTGCGCTCAGGACGCCGGCCTCGATCGGCGCGGCACCGAGTTCGTCCAGGGTCGCGATGACTGCGCCCAAGGTCGGCTGTTCGACATACTCGAAGGTAGGGGCAGCGTTGGGCCCGACCGACGCATCGCCGTCCGCGAACACCGGCGTGGTCATCAGCAGGCTGGCCAGAGCGGGCAAGCCGTCGCACATGATCGGCAGCGTCGACTTGAAAAAGACATCGTTGTCGCCGGCGCCGCTGCTGAAGACCGTCTCGAAGCTCTTCAACATCACGCTATAAGCCGTGTTGAACGCATCGAGCGCCTTCAGGGCCTCGGGGTTGACGAACTCGGAGCGGCGCGGATTCGACACGATCGGCAGCGTGTCGGGGAAGTTGGGCGCATTGGCGACAGCCATGAATTTGTAGTAGTGCGACAGTTCGTAGGGTGTGCCGAGAATCGGTCCATAGGTTCCGTCGGTGCGCAAGCCGTAATGGCCATAGGCGCCGAATGGCTGGGTCGGCACGATCGTGCGGGTCGGATCGACGGCGCCTTCGCCCTGCTGAATGATCTGCACGATGCCGTCCCAGGCGGTGTCCTTGGACGTGACCGCGACCGGGCGCCCGCCGAACTTGCCGAGATAGAGGTCGGTCCGTTGCTCGGCTGCCGGATCCTGCCTGAATACCGCGGCTTCGCCGAAGCGCGCGACACAGAGGCAGATTCCATCCCAGAGCGCCTTATAGAACTGGGCGATGGTCTGGTAGTTCTCGCCCTCCGGCGGGGCAGTGAACGGCGCCGGCGTCTCGATCACCATGAAGACGTTGCGGAATACGGCAGGCGAACCGCGATAGAGCCCGACATAAGGCGTCTCGGCCTTGTCGGCCGAGGGGAGATAGGCTGGATAGAGCGGCACCGCCGCCCCGGTGAGAACCGGCCGGCCGCCGATTCCGACGAGAAGATTGGCGGCCTGGTTGAGATGGAACATCTCTTCGACGACGACGCTGCGGACCGTCTGATAGGCATCGGAGGTCCGGTCGGAAATCGAATAGAGCGTCGTCAGATAGGCCGGAATCGTGGTCAGCTCGATCTGGATCGCGAGCTGCGCCATCGCCCGCAAATGGTCGAGCGTGTCGATCCGGGTATGAGGCATGTGGCAAAAATCGAGCCGCGCCCCCCGGTGTTCCATGAGGAGTTGATCAGCCATCTCCTGCGCATCCTTCCCGAAAATTATCTACGGGCGTGCCCCGATTGAGACCCTTACACCAAGAGTAGCAAAATCCAACCCGAAGTCAAGGGTCGGGAACCACGGGAATGGCGACGGTTCGGCGCATCCTGCAATCTGTCGCTGTCACGTCACCGGCGCCCAGAGCACGTCCTCGATCGAGGCGGCACCCGTCGCCAGCATGACCAGCCGGTCGATCCCGAGAGCCACGCCCGAGGCATCCGGCATCTGCGCCAGCGCGGCCAGGAAATCCTCGTCGATCGGATAGCGCTCGCCATAGAGCCGTGCCTTGAGGTCCATATCGGCCTCGAAGCGCCGGCGCTGGATCGCGGCATCGGTGAGCTCCCCGAAGCCGTTCGCCAGTTCGAGGCCGCAGGCATAGAGCTCGAAGCGTTCGGCCAGGCGCGGCTCCGCAGGCTTGGGCCGGGCCAGTGCCGCCATCGACACCGGATAGTCGGCCAGCATGGTCGGCACGCCCAGGCCCAGATTCGGTTCGATCCGATCCAGCATGATCCGGAAGAAGAGATCCTCCCAGCTGTCGCCCTCGTGTCGGGCGACGCCGATCGCCGCCGCCGCCGCGGCCAGGCGCTCGACATCCTCGCCCGTGGCCAGGAGATCGATTCCGCAATGGCGGGAAAACGCCTCGGGCACGCTCAGAACCTCCCGAGCCCCGAACGGATCGCAGACGCGACCGCGAAATTCCAGTGTCGTCGTGCCGGCCGCCCGGCAGGCCGAGCGCAGGAGTTCGACGCAGTCGTCCATGAGGTCGGTATAGGGCGCATCCACCCGATACCATTCGGCCATGGTGAATTCCGGGCTGTGGGTCCCGGCCCGCTCGCCGTTGCGGAAGACGTGGCCCAGCTGCCAGATCCGGGTCATGCCGGCGGACAGGAGCTTCTTCATGGCGAATTCCGGCGAAGTGTGCAGATACCGCAGGCGCCTTTCCCCTTCCGGCGTCTCGAGCCAGGTGGCGAAGGCCTTGAGATGCGGTTCCAGCCCGGGACTGACCTGCAGCGCCGGGGTGTCGACCTCGGTGAACCCTTGCGCGCCGAACCAATGCCGGACGGCCGCGAGGATTCGCGCCCGGCTCTCCAGGACCGGCCGGCGCGCCGCGAAGCGTTCCTTGTCCCACCAGGGCACGGTCATCCCGCACCTGCCCGCGCCCCGAGCATCGCGCCCCCGACCCCGCCGCAACGCCGTTCCGGTGCTAGCCCCTTCCTTTGCCGCGGCCAAGCTGCTAGGTAACCGCCCATCACTCCATCCCATCCGCGATACTGGACTGCTGCGCAGCCATGAAGATCAATGCCAACGACATTCGGCCCGGGACCGTCCTCGAGATCGGGGGCAAGCTCTTTGTCGTGCTCAAGCGCGAGACTGTCCAGCCCGGCAAGGGCGGCGCCTTCGCCGCGGTCGAGATGAAGGACATCCGCACCGGCACCAAGGTGGTCGAGCGCTTCCGAACCCAGGAGACGGTCGAACGCGCCCAGCTCGACGACAAGGAGATGCAGTTCCTGTTCATGGAAGGCGACCTCGCCACCTTCATGGACCAGGAAAATTTCGAGCAGATGACCGTCCATCGCGAGCTCATCGGCGATCCCGCGGATTTCCTGCAGGAAGGCATGATCGTCCAGGTCAAGCTCCATGACGGCGAGGCGCTCTCGGTCGAGCTGCCGCAGACGGTGACGCTGCAGCTGGTCGAAGCCGATCCGGTCGTCAAGGGCCAGACCGCCTCCTCCTCCTACAAGCCGGGCAAGCTGGAAAACGGCCGCCGGATCATGATCCCGCCGCATATCGAGTCGGGCACCCGGCTGGTCGTCAACACGACCGACGGGACCTATCTCGAACGCGCCAAGGATTGAGTTTGTGGCGGTCCGTTCCGCGGTCATCAATGTCATGGCCGCGGCGGCGCGCAAGGCCGGCCGCGGCCTGATCCGAGACTTCGGCGAAGTCGAAAATCTCCAGGTTTCACTCAAAGGCCCGTCGGATTTCGTTTCGACCGCCGATCTCAAGGCCGAGCGGATCCTGCGCCAGGAGCTGGAAAAGGCCCGGCCCGGCTATGGCTTTCTGATGGAAGAGAGTGCCCCTGTCGCCGGCGACGGCAAGCATCGCTGGATCGTCGATCCGCTCGACGGCACGCTCAATTTTCTCCACGGGATTCCGCATTTCTGTATTTCGGTAGCCCTCGAGCGCGATGGCGAAATCGTCGCAGGCGTGATCTACGAGCCGCTGCGCGACGACGAATATTGGGCGGAAAAAGGCGGCGGCGCCTTCGTCAGCGACCGGCGTCTGCGCGTCTCCGGCCGGCGCCATCTGGCCGAGGCGGTGATCGCGACCGGCATCCCGTTCGGTGCCAAGCGCGACAACCCGATCTATCCCAAGATGCTGAACGCGGTCGCGGCCGAGACCGCGGGCATCCGGCGGTTCGGTTCGGCCGCCCTCGACCTGGCCTTCGTCGCCGCCGGCAAATTCGACGGCTACTGGGAATTCTCCCTCAATGCCTGGGACATCGCCGCCGGCATCCTGCTGGTGCGCGAGGCCGGCGGCTACGTCACCGATTTCGAAGGCGGCCACGATGTCATGAGGAGCGGCAACGTCTTCGCCGCCAACGACCATCTGCACTTGCCGCTGGGCCGGCTGCTGCGGCAGGCGAACAAGGCCTGAGCGCTCCGGCTCCGCGGTTTGATTCGCCCGCGCTGTCTCGGGGCGTTCAGCCATCGGCTCCGACCCGAGCGGGAATGGTCGCCCGCCCTCTAGAGATTCCTTGCGCTCCGCCGGCTTGAGACTATGATGGCGTCCTGCTAATCCCGATCGATGGATGGTTAGCGTCGATGGGTGGGCCGCGGGCCCACTTTTTTGTTTCTGCGGCAACAGTTTGGAAGGTGACGTTGAAGGAGATCGCGGTCGTCGAGGGTTTGATCGGCCCGTCGCTGAGCGCCATGGGATTTCGTCTGGTCCGCGTCAGCTTCGGCGGCGGCGGCCGGCCGGTGCTGCAGATCATGGCGGAACCGGCCGATGGGAGGCCCATGTCGGTCGAGCATTGTGCCGAGATCAGCCGGGTCGTCTCGGCCATCCTCGATGTCGAAGATCCGATCCCGAGTGCCTATATGCTCGAAGTGACATCGCCCGGGATCGACCGGCCGCTGGTGTCGCGCGAGGATTTTCGTCGCTTTGCCGGGTTCGAGGCCAAGCTGGAGCTGGGCCGGGCTGTCGAGGGTCGCAAGCGTTTCCGCGGCGAAATCCAGGGGCTCGACGGCCGGGATTTCGTGACGATCGTCGAGGAGACCGGCGCCTTCGCCATCCCCTTCGCCGATATCGTCAAGGCCAAGCTGGTGCTGAACGATGCGCTGCTCGCAGCGAGTGCCGCTGGGCGGACGATGGCGCGGGATGCACCGACGGTTTGAAGGAAGACCATCCCCGTCCGGCACGAGCCGCGCCGGGAAACTCGAGTGTGAAGGCAACGGACCGTCGTCCGGGAGAACAAGAGACAGATCATGGAACAGTCACTCGCTGCCCGCCCCGAGCTTCTTCAGGTCGCCGATACCGTAGCTCGCGACAAGGGCATAGAACGCGACGAAGTCCTGGAGGCCATGGAGCAGGCGATCCAGAAGGCCGGCCGCTCGAAATACGGCCAGGAATACGATATTCGCGCCGAGATCGACCGCAAATCGGGCGAGATCCGGCTGATGCGCTTTCGCGAGGTCAGTGATCCGATCGAAAACGAGGCGACGCAGATGGGCTTGGCCGATGCGCGGGTCCACGACCCGGCCGCCCAGATCGGCGATTTCATCACCGATCCGCTGCCGCCGATCGACTTCGGCCGGATCGCCGCCCAAACAGCCAAACAGGTGATCGTCCAGCGCGTGCGCGACGCCGAACGCCAGCGCCAGTACAAGGAGTTCAAGGACCGGATCGGCGAAATCGTCAACGGCCTGGTGAAGCGTGTCGAATTCGGCAACGTCGTGGTCGATCTGGGCCGGGCCGAGGCCATGCTCCGGCGCGACGAGCTGCTGCCGCGCGAGACTTTCCGCCAGAACGAGCGCGTGCGCGCCTATATCTACGACGTGCGGCCCGAGATCCGCGGGCCGCAGATCTTCCTGTCGCGCACCCACCCGCAATTCATGGCCAAGCTGTTCGCCCAGGAAGTCCCCGAAATCTATGACGGCATCATCGAGATCCGGGCCGTCGCCCGCGATCCGGGCAGCCGGGCCAAGATCGGCGTGATTTCCCACGACAGCTCGATCGACCCGGTCGGCGCCTGCGTCGGCATGCGCGGCAGCCGGGTCCAGGCGGTCGTGGCCGAGCTCCAGGGCGAGAAGATCGACATCATTCCCTGGTCTTCGGACCCGGCGACCTTCGTCGTCAATGCGCTGGCCCCGGCCGAAGTCGCCAAGGTGGTCATGGACGAAGATCAGCGCCGGATCGAAGTCGTGGTCCCCGACGATCAGCTGTCGCTGGCGATCGGCAGGCGCGGCCAGAACGTCCGGCTGGCCTCGCAGCTGACCGGCTGGGATATCGACATCCTGACCGAAGCCGAGGAGAGCGAGCGGCGGACCGAAGAGGTCAATTCGCGCAGCTCCATGTTCATCGAGGCTCTCGACGTGGACGATGTCATCGCCCATCTCCTGGTCACCGAGGGCTTCACTTCGGTCGAGGAGGTGGCCTATGTCGCCCTCGACGACCTCGCGTCGATCGAAGGCTTCGACGAAGATGTCGCAGCCGAACTTCAGGCCCGCGCCCGCAACTTCCTCGACGAACAGAACGAGATGTTCGAGCGTCGCCGCCAGGATCTGGGGGTCGAGGACGCGCTCGCCGGGCTCGACGGTCTCACACCCGCGATGGTCGCAAAGCTCGGCGAAAGTGGCATCAAGACACTCGACGATCTAGCCGATCTCGCCGGGGACGAGTTGATCGACACGCTGAAAGGCGCGGTCCGGATCAGCGAGGACCAAGCCAATTCGATCATCATGGCGGCGCGCGCGCATTGGTTTGCCGAAGAGGATGGCGGGGCGGCCGAGGGCGAGCCGGGCTGACGCGGGATGGGCGATCAGCCGGCGGCGACAATCCCGCCGGCGCCGCCGGAGGAGGCGGAGGAAACCGGGCCGATCCGGCGATGTATCGCCACGGGCGAGCGGCAGGCCAAGGATTTGATGGTACGCTGTGCCGTCGACCCCGATGGTGTGGTTGTCCCGGATGTCGCGGCAGCCCTGCCCGGCCGCGGTTTGTGGTTGACGGCGCGCCGGGATATAGTGGCCCTGGCCGCGAAGAAGCGGGCGTTCGCCCGTGCCGCGAAGCGGCCGGTCGAGGTCCCGGCGGATCTGGCGGACCGGATCGAGGCGCTGCTGGCACAGCGTTGCCGGGACGGGATCGGGCTGGCGCGCCGCTCCGGTCGGGCCGTAGCCGGGTTCGAGAAGGTGGGTCAAGCATTGCGGGCCGGCCGGGTCGGCTTGCTGCTCGCGGCTTCCGACGGGGCGGAGAACGGTCGACAGAAGATCGCCGCCCTGGCGCGGGGCCTCGATCTGACCGTCGACATCGTGGCGGTCTTGTCGGCCGCGGAACTCGGCGCCGCCTTCGGGCGGGACCATGTCGTCCATGCGGCACTGGGTGGGGGCGCACTCGCCGACCGGCTTCGCCTGGATGGGACGAGGCTGGCCGGTTTTCGTGGCATCGGCGCCACGCCCGATGCGTTAAGCAATCGCCGTGCCTGACACGGACGGGGCAGATGGAGTATAGCTCGCCGGCTGCGGTCGCAGACGGCGGCGCCCGCATCATCGGCGGGCAGTAGGTTCCCGGCTCCCCTCGCGGGCGGGCCTCGGGACGTTTGGGTGTTGTTCGAAGGTCGCGCCCGCGCGGCCGGGCGAGGATTCCGGTCCTCCGATGGGAAGCTGGAGCGGTGCACACGGCGCCGAATGAATGGGAAGACATGACGGATAACAGCGAACAAGAGACCAAACGGCCCCTCAGTCTCGGTGCCCGCCCCGCCGGGCGGTTGGAGCTGAAGAAGTCGATCGATTCGGGCTCGGGACAAGTCCGCCAAACCTTTACCCATGGCCGCTCGAGGAGCGTTCAGGTCGAGGTCAAGAAGACGCGCGTGGTCGCACCGGCGGCCCCGCCCCGCCCCGTCGCACCTCCGGCGACTGCAGCTCCGGTACCGGCGCATATTCCGGTAGTGCGCCCGGCCGCCCCGGTCGTTCGTCCGGCGGCGGCGCCGCCGCCGGTGGTCCAGGCGCGGGTGGTCGTGCCGGCCGTCGAACCCGAGCCGCCAGCCCCGCCGGTCCAGATCGTCCCCGCGACGGAAGAACGCGCGACCGACGCCGAACCGGAAGCAGCCGAGCCCGTATCATCGGTCGCGGTGCAAGATAATGCCGCGGTGCCGAGCGCGCCGCAGCCAGCCCCCCGGCCGGTGCAGACCGCGCGGCCGGAACCCGGGCGGGCGGCAGCGCCGCGCCCGACCGCAAGGGGGGGGCCGGGCAGCCCCGGCACCCTGCGGACCCGGAGCGCCCAGGCGGCGCGGACCCTGACGGAAGAAGAGCGGGCCAAGCGTGTCGGTGCTCTGAAGGACTATCGGCGCGACGAGGAACAGGCCAAGCGCCAGGCCGAGCTGGACGCGCAGCGTCGCGCCCGTGAGGAGTTGGACCGCAAGCGCCAGGAAGACGAGGCGCGGCGCCATGCCGATGCCGAGGCGCGGCAGCGCGCCCAGGACGACGCCCGCCGCAAGACCGAGGAAGAGGAAAAGCGCAAGGCCGAAGACGCCGCGCGCAAGGCCCAGAAGACGGAAGAGGATTCGCGCCGCGAAGTGGCCGTGCGCGCCGGCAAGAATGCCGCCGCCAAGGTCGAGGCACTGACCTCGGCCGGCAAGATCAAGCCGGTCGCCGAGGTCGAGGCCGATGACGGGCCGCCCCGCGGCGGCGTCGGCCGGGTCGGCGCCGGCGCGCGCAAGCCGGCGATGGCCACGCCGGCCAAGGCCGATCAGCGCCGCCGCGGCGGCAAGATCACCGTGTCGAGGGCACTCAGCGACGATGAAGGCGAGCGCATGCGTTCGCTCGCCTCGCAGCGCCGCGCCATGGAGCGCGACCGCATCCGCCGGCAGCAGCCGATGGAACAGGTCAAGATCGTGCGGGACGTGGTCATTCCCGAAACCATCACCGTGCAGGAACTGGCCCAGCGCATGGCCGAGCGCGGCACCGACGTGATCAAGGCGCTGATGCGCGCCGGGGTCATGGCGACGATCAATCAGGTGATCGACGCCGATACGGCGGAAGTGATCGTCGGCGAGTTCGGGCACCATGTGAAGCGGGTCGCCGAAGCGGATGTCGAGATCGGGCTCAAAGGTGCAGCCGATATCGACGAGCACCGTGAGGCGCGGCCGCCGGTCGTCACCATCATGGGCCATGTCGACCACGGCAAGACTTCGCTCCTGGACGCGCTGCGTCATACCGATGTCGCCTCGGGCGAAGCGGGCGGCATCACCCAGCATATCGGCGCCTATCAGGTCGTGCTGAAGAACGGCCGCAAAATCACCTTCATCGACACGCCGGGCCATCAGGCCTTCACCGCCATGCGTGCGCGCGGCGCCAACGTCACCGATATCGTGGTCCTGGTCGTGGCCGCCGACGACGGGCTGATGGACCAGACGATCGAGGCGATCCGCCACGCCAAGGCGGCCCATGCGCCGATGATCGTGGCGATCAACAAGATGGACAAGCCGGGCGCCAACCCGACCAAGATCCGCGAAGAGCTGCTGCAGCACGAGGTCGTGGTCGAAGAGATGGGGGGCGAGGTACTCGACGTCGAAGTCTCGGCCCTGAAGAAGACCGGCCTCGACAAGCTGGAAGAGGCGATCCTGCTGCAGGCCGAACTGCTCGATTTGCGCGCCAACCCGAACCGCCCGGCCGAAGGCGTCATCATCGAGGCCAAGCTCGAGCGCGGCCGCGGTCCGGTGGCGACCGTGCTGGTCCAGCGCGGCACCCTCAATGTCGGCGATATCTTCGTCGCCGGCGGCGAATGGGGCCGGGTCCGCGCCCTCGTCGGCGACCGCGGCGACATGGTCAAGTCGGCCGAGCCCGGCAGCCCGGTCGAAGTGCTGGGCCTGAACGGCGCACCACTCGCCGGTGACGATTTCTCGGTCGTCGATTCCGAGAGCCGGGCGCGCGAGATCACCGAGTTCCGCCAGCGGCGCAAGCGCGATGCCGCCCAGGCTGCGGGTGCGCGCGGCACGCTCGAGGAGATGTTCGCACAGATCGCTTCTGGTGCCACCAAAGAGCTGCCAGTCGTCGTCAAATCCGACGTCCAAGGCTCGCTCGAAGCGATCCTCGCCTCGCTCAGGGGCCTGGGCAATTCCGAGGTCGCCGTCCGCATCCTGCATGGCGGCGTCGGCGGCATCAGCGAGAGCGACGTGAACCTGGCCCATGCCTCGAACGCAGCGGTGATCGGGTTCAATGTCCGGGCCAATCCCCAGGCGCGCGACCTGGCCCGCCGGGACGGCGTCGAGATCCGCTACTATTCGATCATCTACGACGTGATCGACGATATCCGCAAAGTGCTGGAGGGCATGCTGGCGCCCAGCCTGCGCGAGACCTTCCTCGGCAACGCCCAGATTCGCGAGGTCTTCGAGATCACCAAAACCGGCAAGGTCGCCGGCTGCTACATCACCGAGGGCGTCGTCAAGCGTGGCGCCAAGGTCCGGCTGCTGCGCAACGACATCGTCATCCACGAGGGCACGCTCAAGACCCTGCGCCGGTTCAAGGAAGATGTGAGGGAAGTCAAGGAAAGCTACGAATGCGGCATGGCGTTCGAGAATTATTCGGACATCCAGGTCGGCGACATCATCGAGTGCTTCGAGATCGAGGAAGTCGCGCGCACGCTCTGAATCAATCGTTTGGAGCGCGATGCGGGCTTCGCTTGGAGGCCGGCACGCTCCGGGCCGGCGGGCGCCGTGGGCGGCCTCCGGGGAGAAGCATGATGCACAAGCGCCCGGCCCGCACCCCGAGCCAGCGCCAATTGCGGGTCGGCGAGGAGATCCGCCACGTCCTGGCCGAGACTCTGGGCCGCGGCGAGCTGCGCGATCCCGACCTCGCCGATCGCGTGATCACGGTGACCGAGGTCCGGATCAGCCCGGATTTGAAGAACGCCACCGCCTTCATCGTGCCGCTGGGCGGCGAACATTCGAGCGAGGTGCTGGCCGCCTTGCGCCGGGGTGCCGGATATCTGCGCACGCTCCTCGCCCACCGGCTGCGCCTGCGCCATGCCCCGCATCTGGGGTTCGAGCTCGATCTGACCTTCGACCGGGCCCAGCGGATCGAAGAGCTGCTGCATCGGCCGGAGGTTCGCCAGGATCTCGGGGCGGATCCGGCCGGCGGGTTGCCTGAAGGTAAAGGCGTGCCGGACGATTCGGAAGCGGGAGAGGTGCCGGAGCCGGGTCGTTGACCTGGTCCGGGCGCCACTGGCTGAACCGGCAACGGAATCGCGATCACGCCGGCATGGTCGCACCGACCTCCACGGCTCCGGTTTCCTCTCCTGCCGGGTTACGACGGCCCCGCCCATCCGGCAGCGTACACGCCGTCCCGAGCCGGCAGGAGGCCGGCGAGGATACGGCTCCAGCCGCCATGGTTGCTCTCTGCCCACTCCGGGGGCACGCCGTCGTTGGTCAATGTCAATACGCACCCGTCGCCCTCCGGCTGGATCTCGATGGTGACGATGCTCACTCGCGGATCGAACTGGGGCACTTCGAAGGTGAAGACGAGCCGTCGCGCCCGGTCCAACTCCAGATATTCGCCAGTATGGCGGACCTCGCCCATGGTCGGACGGCGCTCGGTGAAGGTGAACCGGCCGCCCACACGCGGATCGATCTCCGCTGTAACCATTTCTCCCGTCGCCGTGGCGAACAGGAAATGACGAGCAGTCTCTACGTCCAGGAAGGCGTCGAACACCCGCTCGCATGACGCGGCGTAGCGGTGCGTGACGACAACGCGTGATTCGGTCTGCGTGGTCATCGCTTCTCCTCTGCCAATAGGGTTTCGAGTTGGCCGAGCCGCCAAGTCCAGACCGTCCGCTGCTCCTCCATCCACAACAGCGCGGCGTCGAGGGGCATGGTATCGAGCGCCAGCAGATGTTCACGCCCCTGTTTGCGGCGTCGGACGAGTTCGGCCCGTTCCAGAATCCTGATATGTTTGGAAATGGAGTTGAGCGAGATCGGAAAGGGCGCGGCGATATCGGTCACCCGCGCTTCACCGCCGGCCAGCCGGGCGAGAATCGCCCGACGCGTCGGATCGGCCAGTGCCACCAGCGTGGCATCGAGAGCGGAATATTCATCCATTTGGGTGAATATATACCGATGCCCACGGATGATCCAGCCCTGCCGCGCCCGGTCCGCCCCATCGACCCGAGCTACAGCCCGTGTCAGCGCCGGGAAGGCGTGTTTCGGCGCTCCGGGCTCCGCCTGGTTCTCACCCCGCCGCCCCCTTGGGCGGATCGACTGCGCGCAGCACCGGCACCTCGGCGCGCGCGCCGGCGGGTGCTGCCGTCGCCCGCAACGCCTCGGCGGTTGTCTTCAGATGCCGGAAGGAGCGGATGCTGAGCGGGATCGTGGCCAGATAGCCCAAACCGATCACCAGCAGCGTCGGCCAGGGTGCAGTCGTCAGGAAGGCAGCCAGAATCGCCGCACCCAGCAGCAGCGGCACGACGTAATCGGCCGGGACCCGGAAGCGCTTGCCGGCGAAGGTTGGAACGCGGCTCACCATCAAAGCGGCGACGAAGACGGTCGTGACCGCGCACAGATAGGGCGACTGGAAGAAGCCGGGGCCGAATTCGAAGGCGGCGCACAGCGGCAACACGGCCAAGCCGGCCGCGGCCGGAGCCGGCACGCCGGTGAAGAAATTGTAGGCATAGGCGGGAGGATCGGGAATGCCGATCTGGGTGTTGAACCGGGCCAGGCGCAGAGCCGAGCAGACGCCGAAGAGCAGTGCCACGACCCAGCCGAAGCTGCCGATCGAACTCATCGTCCAGATATAGAGCAGGATCGCCGGCGCCACCCCGAAGCAGACGAAGTCGCTCAGGCTGTCGAGCTGGGCGCCGAAGGACGAGCTGGCTTTCAGCAACCGCGCGACCCGGCCGTCGAGTCCGTCGAGCACGCCGGCTACGATGATGGCGGCGACCGCCGCCTCGAATTTGCCGTTGATGGCGAAGCGGATCGCGGTCATGCCGGCGCAGAGCGCCAGCAGGGTCAGGATATTCGGGATCATCTTGTTGATCGAAAGGCCGGAAATCGGCCGGACCCGGACCCGGCGCGGCCGGTGGGTTCGGGGCTTGGGTTCGATCGGGCGGATCATCGGATCGCTCCTTGTCGTTGCGGTTCGGCCGAGTGCGCATCGGCGACGATCGTCTCGCCGCCGATCACGCGCTGGCCCTCGACCACCTGGACCGACCAGGCTTCGGGCAGATAGAGATCGGTCCGGCTGCCGAAGCGGATGAGGCCGAACCGCTCGCCGGTGGCGAGGCGTTGGCCGGGCGCGACCTGGCACACGATCCGGCGCGCCACCAGCCCGGCGATCTGGACCACGGCGACATCGGTCCCGTCTTCGGTCGTGATCCGGATCGCCATCCGCTCGTTCACTTCCGACGCCTTGTCGAGACTGGCATTGACGAACCGGCCCTTGTGATAGCGCGTACGCTCGACCACGCCGCCGACCGGCGTCCGATTGATATGGACATCGAAGACATTGAGGAAAACACTGATTTTGGTCATGGGGCGCAGGCCCATCTCCAATTCGAGCGGCGGAAAGCTCGTCCCGACCGAAACCACCAGCCCGTCGGCCGGGCTCACCACCAGTCCGGGCCGCACCGGCGTCACCCGCGGCGGATCGCGGAAGAAATAGACGCACCAGGCGCTGGCCACGACGCCGACCCAGCCCAGCGGCGGCCACAGAAAGAACAGCACGAGGGTGGCGGCGACGAAGATCGCGCAGAAAACCCGCCCATCGGGATGGATCGGGTGGAGCACCTGCTTCAGCACTTCGAAAGGTCCCAGAACGGCTCCGGCGCGAACCGGCGAGGGCGCCAGGGTAGCGGCAAACCGCAATTTCCGCATCGGCCCAGATCGGGGCCCGCGATTACGGCTCCGGCGCCGGCCGCGGCACCGCGGCGATGCCCAGATAGATCATCCGCCTGGCCTCGAGCCGCCCGAGTGTCACCGTCTGCAGAATGAGGCCGCAAGCGAGGCTGAGAAACCCCAAGAGCGTGATCCCGGTGGCGAGCACCGCAGTCGGCAGGCGCGGGACCAGACCGGTCGCCTCGTAGGTAATGAGGATCGGGATCGCCAGCCCGATCGCGGCGACGAGCAGCACGAGGCAGACGAACCCGAAAAATTGCAGAGGCCGCTCGACCTGGACCAGCCGCAGGATCGTCCACAAGATTCGGATGCCGTCTCGGATCGTGTGGAGTTTGCTGACCGAGCCGGCCGGGCGGTCCCGATAGACGGTCGGCAGCTCCAGGATCGGCATCCGCAATTCCAGGGCGTGGACGGCGAGTTCGGTCTCGATTTCGAAGCCGCTCGCCAGGCACGGGAAGGATTTGACGAACCGGCGCGACAACACCTTGTAGCCGGACAGCATGTCGCCCAGGCGCGACCCGAAGATCCAACCGACCAACCCGGTCAAGAGCCGGTTGCCGAAGGCATGGCCGAACCGGTCGACGCTCGCCCGATCCGCGACCCGCCTTCCGTTGACAAGATCCAGCGACCCGCCGATCAGCGCCTCGATCAGCACCGGTGCCGCATCGGCAGCATAGGTGTCGTCGCCATCGACCAGCAGATAGATATCCGCTTCGACATCCGCGAACATTCGGCGGACGACATTGCCTTTGCCCGCCAAGGGCTCCGACCGCAGGACCGCACCGGCCGCCCGGGCGGCGGCGGCCGTGTCGTCGGTCGAGTTGTTGTCGTAGACATAGATCACCGCCCCGGGCACCGCCGCCCGGAAATCGCCGACGACTTTGGCGATGGTCCCGACCTCGTTGCGGCAGGGAATCAGGATGGCGATCGCGGGCGTCATGCCGGGATGATGTGTCGTGGCAGCTGCGGCGTCAATTCACACAGCGGTCGCCGGGCAGCAGCCGCGGAAAGAGGCAATTGGGGAAAAAAACCGGTCCGTCGCCTGCCCCGTTGGCCAGCAGTTACCTTGCAGGGTGATCCCGGGAAGGAGGCAGGCCCCCACGGTAAAATAGAATAACTACTCGACTCCAATCGCTCCTGCGGGCAGCCTGAAGCTGGCGCCGCTTGATTCGGACAGTGATCGCGAGCATCTTGGTGCCATGACTGATGAGCAAACCACCTCCGGCACCTCCGCCGCCAAGGGAACCCGGCCCCCTGGAAAAGGGGGGGGACCGCGCCCGATCGGGGCATCCGTCCGAACGCACCGCCGCCGACGAGACCGCCGCCGCCGAAGCGATGAAGGATGTTTACTACACCACCCGGTTCGGTGCCCTCAGTTCGATTCGCTATCTCTCCAAACGTCGATCGTTCTTCGACTTCCTGCACGCCTTTTCGAAGGCGGTCGCGGCGATCCTGGGTGGGGCCGCGTTCTTCGTGCTCGTCGGCGGCAAGGATGTCGAGATGGCGAAGTGGGCGGCACTCGCCGTCGCCATCGTCTCCGCTCTCGATGTCGCCTTCGGGTTCGCCGAACGCGCCCGGAAGGCCGATCGCCAAGATCAGCGCTTCGCCGAACTCGCAGCCGACCTCGAGGCGCTCGACCCGGAGGATCTCGATCCGAAGGCGGTCCGGAACGCGGCCGAGAAGCGCCTGATGATCGAGAAGGACGATCCGACCGTTCTGGTCGCCCTCAATATCATCTGCCACGACGAAGAGGCGATCGCCGAAGGGTACGGCGAGGAAGAACTCCACAAGATGGGTTGGGTGCAACGCCAGTGCGCTCAAATCCTGACGATGCCTTGGTTCAAGGTGGAGCCCTTGAAACCGCGCGAGCAGGAAACGGCCAGCGGTACGTAGTTGGCCGATTCAGCTAATTTGAAACCTTCTCCCTCTCCGCCCCAATGGGGCAGAGAGGAGAGCGGGTCGAGATCGAGACTCGATGGCAGGGTGATGATCCCGGGGTTTTGTCCGTCTACCAAGCACCTAAATCCCCTCAGTTTAAAAGAAGCAGCAGCCTGGCACGAGGCGGCGAGGCGAGTCTCCGGTCCTACGGCCCCTCACCCCGCCTCCTGCGTGCGGCTCGCCCGCTTGCGTTCGTTCGGGTCGAGGAGGCGCTTCCTCAAGCGGATGCTCTTGGGCGTGACCTCGACCAGCTCTTCGTCCTGGACGTAGCTGATCGCCTGTTCCAGCGACATGACCCGGGGCGTGGTCAGGCGGACGGCTTCGTCCTTGGCGGTCGTGCGGATATTGGTCAGCTGCTTGGCTTTCAGCGGATTGACCTCGAGGTCGTTCTCGCGCGTGTGTTCGCCGATGATCATGCCCTGGTAGACCGGCGTGCCCGGGGTGATGAACATCGGCCCGCGATCTTCGAGATTCCACAGCGCATAGGCCACCGCGTTGCCGTCGCCGGTCGAGATCAGGACACCGTTGCGCCTGCCTTCGACCGCGCCCTTGAACGGGGCGTAGCCGTGGAAGAGCCGGCTCATCAGGCCGGTACCGCGGGTATCGGTCATGAACTCGCCCTGATAGCCGATGAGGCCGCGCGAGGGCGCCAGAAAGGTCAAGCGCAGCTTGCCGCCGCCCGAAGGCCGCATGTCGGTCATCTCGGCCTTGCGCAGCGTCATCTTCTCGACCACGACGCCCGAATATTCCTCGTCGACATCGATCAGCACTTCTTCGATCGGCTCCAGACGCTGGCCGTTTTCGGTCTTGTAGAGCACGCGCGGGCGCGAGATCGAGAGTTCGTAGCCTTCGCGCCGCATGGTCTCGATCAGGACGCCCAGCTGCAGCTCGCCGCGGCCGGCCACTTCCAGCGCGTCCTTGTCGGCGGTCTCGCCGACCTTGATCGCGATATTGCCCTCGGCCTCGCGGAACAGGCGCTCGGCGATCATCCGCGAGGTCACCTTGGTACCCTCGCGCCCGGCCAGCGGGCTGTCATTCACTGAGAAGGTCATCGCCAGGGTCGGCGGGTCGATCGGTACGGCGTGGATCGGGACGGCCACTTCCGGCGAGCAGATCGTGTCGGCGACCGTGGTCAGGGTCAGGCCGGCGACGGCGATGATGTCGCCGGCGACGGCGCTCTCGATCGGCACCCGTTCCAGCCCGCGAAACGACAGGAGCTTGGTCAGCCGGCCCTGCTCGATGATCTTGCCGTCGCGGGAGAGCGACTTCACCGGCATGTTGAGCCGGGCGACGCCGTTCATGATCCGCCCGGTCAGCACGCGGCCGAGATAGGGATCGGCCTCGAGCGTGGTCGCCAGCATGGCGAAGGGCAGATCGGGATCGGCGATCGGCGCCTTGACATGGCGTACGATCAGCTCGAACAGCGGCGCCAGATCCGCGCGCGGACCGTCCAGAGTCTCGCTCGCCCAGCCATTGCGCCCCGAGGCGAAGAGGGTCGGGAAATCGAGCTGCTCGTCGGTGGCGTCGAGCACGGCGAAGAGATCGAACACTTCGTTGTGAACCTCTTGGACCCGGGCATCGGCGCGGTCGACCTTGTTGATCACCACGATCGGCTTCAGCCCTTGGCGCAGCGCCTTGCCGACGACGAATTTGGTCTGCGGCATCGGTCCCTCGGCGGCGTCGACGAGCACGACCACGCCGTCGACCATGCTCAAAATCCGCTCGACCTCGCCGCCGAAATCGGCGTGGCCGGGCGTGTCGACGATGTTGAGGCGCGTGTTCTTCCAGACCACGGAGGTGCATTTGGCCAGGATCGTGATCCCGCGCTCGCGCTCCAGATCGTTCGAATCCATGGCCCGCTCGGCAACTTGCTGGTTCAGGCGAAACGTGCCGCTCTGCCGCAGCAGCGCATCGACCAGCGTGGTCTTGCCGTGGTCGACGTGGGCGATGATCGCGATGTTGCGGATTTCCATTATGGTCTCGATCGTTCAAGCGGCGCGGACGAACTCGGCGAGCGACGTTTCCGGCCGCGCGCCGATATGGCTGATGATCTCGGCTGCGGCCAGGCTCCCGAGCCGGCCGCATTCGGCGAGCGGTTCTCCCCGCGTCAGGCCCCAGAGAAACCCTGCTGCGTAGAGATCGCCCGCCCCCGTGGTATCGACGATCCGTGACACTGGTGCGGCCGGTACCTCGATGATTTGATCGCGGACGACGATGACCGAACCGGCGGCACCGCGCGTGATCGCGACCAGATCGCAGAGATCGCGGAGCCGCTCGACCCCCTCGTCGAACTTTCGGGTTTCGAACAGGGCCGCGATTTCGGCCTCATTGCCGAACAGGACATCGATATGGTGATCGACGAGCTCGAGAAAAGCCTGACGATGGCGCTCGACGCAAAAGGAATCCGAGAGCGACAGGCCGACCTTGCGACCGCCGGCATGGGCGAGGCGTGCCGCTTCACGGAATGCTTCCTGCGCCCGCGGCCGGTCGTAGAGATAGCCTTCCAGATACGTTATCTGCGCGCGCGCGATCAAATCCGGATCGACATCCTCCGGCCCAAGATTAACACAGGCGCCGAGGAAGGTGTTCATGGTCCTCTGCGCGTCCGGGGTGACCAAAATCATCGAGCGGGCGGTGGCCGGGCCGCCGGTGGCAGCAGGGGTCGGGAATTCGACGCCGGCGGAGGTGATGTCGTGCCGAAAGACCTTACCCAGCAGATCGTCGCGGACCTTGCCGATATAGCCGGTGCGGCCGCCGAGCGAGGCGATGCCGGCGACGGTGTTCCCGGCCGATCCGCCCGAGATTTCCAGGCAAGGCCCCATGCTGGCATAGATCGCTTCGGCGCGCGCCTCGTCGATCAGGGTCATGCTGCCCTTGACCATCGAGGCCGCCGCCAAGAAGCCGTCGTCGGCATGCGCCATGATGTCGACGATGGCATTGCCGATGCCGACGACATCCAGCGAAGCTGTCGTCATGGAATATTTCCGATCGAGTGGTTGAAGCGGCCGATTTTGCGGCGCAGTATAGGGACTCCGAGCCCGCTGGCAACCTTGGCCGGCGCAGGGGTCCTATCCCGTGCTGCGGACGCAAACGACCGGTCTCACCCGCACCATGTTCACCGCTTTCGTGCTCGCCTTTCGCCAGCTTCTCGAGCCCGAGATGCGGCGGCCGCTATTCCTGTCGATCTTGTGGTCGCTGGTCGCCCTGATCTTGCTCTGGGTGGCGCTGGGCTGGGGCATCGCCCACGGCTTGGCCAAATTCGCCTGGCTGCAATGGGTGGCGGGCCTGCTCGGCGTGTTCGCCGTGCCCTTGCTGAGCTACATGCTGTTTCCGAGCGTGGTGTTTCTGATTCTCGGATTCTTTTCCGAAGCGATCATCCGCGCCGTCGAGCGGCGTTATTATCCCCATCTGCCGCCCGCCCCGGCGCTCAATCTGCTGGCAGCACTCATCAGCAGCCTGCGGCTGGCGGTGCTCGGACTCGCCGTCAATTTCGTGGCGCTGATCCTGGTCTATTGGTGGGCAGTCTGGATCCCCGGCGTCAATGTCGTCGTCTTCGCGCTGGTCAACGGCTATCTGGTCGGGCGCGAATATTTCGAGACCGTGGCACTCCGGCGTTTCGGCCGGCGCGCCGCGAACGCGCTCTGGCGCGACCACCGGCTGGTTTTCACCTTGGCCGGGGCCGCAGTGGCCGGATTGTTCCTGGTGCCGGTGGTCGATTTGGTGGCACCCATGGTCGGTCTCGCGGCGACGGTCCATCTGATCGAAAGGCTGCGCCAAGCCTTCGCCGTTCCGGCACGGGCTTGGTGAGCACCCGCACCCGGTCGCGGTGCGGTCCGGCATCTTCACATCCGGTCGACAAGTAGGGGATCAACAATGTTTCGGCGCAAGAAGCCCGAGGGTGATGAAGCGATGACGGACAATGAACCGAAACCGGAGACGCTCCTGGCCCCGCTCACCAAGCCGGTGCCGCGGCCCGGAGCGACTGCTCCCATGGCACCCCCGATGCCGCCCAACCGTGTCCCGAACATGCCGCCCCGCCCGTCGCCGACGGAACTCGCCCGGGCGATCGACCCGGTTCGAGTCGTGGCACCGCCTCAGCGGCCGGAGGAGGCACCGGCCGTCGCCGATCCGATCCGCTACGCCGACCCCGGCCGATCCGGCGAAGTGGCACGTGCGAGCGAGGTGCCGCGGCGGCCGGATCTGCCGCGCCGTCCGGGCGAAGCGCCGCGGGTCATCGAACCGGTCCCGGCGGCCCCGCCGCCGCCCATGCGCCAGGAGGCGGAGATCCGCCAGCTCATGGTCGGAAGGCAAATCTCGCTCCAGGGCGAAATCACCCATTGCGACCGGCTGCTGATCGAAGGCAGCGTCGAGGCCAACCTGTCCGATTGCCGCGATGTCGACATCGCCGAGTCGGGATTGTTCAAAGGCTCGGCCGCGATCGAGACGGCCGAGATCCGCGGCCGCTTCGAAGGCACCCTGACCGTGCGGAAGCGACTCTTCATCCGCGCCACCGGCCGGGTCACCGGTACGATCCGCTATGGCCAGATCGAGGTCGAGCGCGGCGGCCGGATCGCGGGCGATATCGAGGCCACGGCCGAGCCGGCAGCGGTGGCCGAGATCGTTCCCTCCCGCTTCGGCTGACCGGAACGGGGGGCTGACACGGAGCGAGGGGGAATCCGCCCCCGAGAGCGGCGCGGGCGCGTCGACGGGGTTGCATTGCGACGGGTAAAGCGCGCAAGATTGTTGCGCGTTCAAGGGGGGAAGGCACATCATGTCGGGCATCGCCTCGGGCAATGTCGGTCGGTTCGTTCGAATATTCGGGACATTACTTCGTCGGGGGATTCAGGGGAAAGCGCTGTCGCTCGGTCGTTTCGGCATTCTCGCCGGGGCCGCCGTCTCGACGCTCGCCGCCTGTTCCGGGCCGGGGGCCGGAACCGGCAGCGCGGCCCTCGTCGCGGCTCCGCCGGCGATCGCGGTACCGCAGCCCGGTCATCCGCAGCTCGAGGTGGCGCAGCTCGCCAGCCTCGAAACCTTGTCGACCGCGGCGCTGATCGCCCGGCTGGGCGAGCCGGATTTCACCCGGCGCGATCCGCCGGCCGAGATCTGGCAATATCGCGGCGCCACCTGCGTGCTCGATATCTTCCTCTATCCGGAAGCAGGCGAGATGCGGGTCCTGCACGCCGCGACCCGCGACCGCGATCGGCTGGAGGCACCGGAGAATCGCTGCACGCCCTTCGGCCCGACGCGCGCCGCCGCCGCCGATTCCTGAGAGGGCGGCCGGATCTCGCGAGGGTCAGACCGTCTTGGCGTCGAACCGGCAGAGGTCGCGGACGACGCAAACGCCGCAGTCGGGTTTGCGCGCTTTGCAGACATAGCGGCCGTGCAGGATCAGCCAATGGTGACAGCCGAGCAGGTACGCCTTCGGCACGATCGCTTCGAGCCCGTCCTCGACCTGGCGCGGGGTCTTGCCGGGGGCGAGGCCGGTGCGGTTCGCGACTCGGAAAATATGGGTGTCGACGGCGATGGTCGGCTCGCCGAAGGCCGTGTTCAGCACGACATTGGCCGTCTTGCGGCCGACGCCCGGTAGCGCTTCCAGCGCGTCCCGGTCGCGCGGAACCTCGCCGCCATGGCACTCGACCAGGATCCGCGACAGAGCCGCGACGTTCTTGGCCTTGGCGTTGAAGAGCCCGATCGTCTTGATCTGCTCGCGAATCCCGTCCTCGCCGAGAGCCGCCATCGCGGCCGGAGTGTCAGCGAGGGCGTAGAGCCGCTCGGTCGCCTTGTTGACGCCGACATCGGTCGCTTGCGCGCTCAACACCACGGAGACCAGCAGGGTGAAAGGGCTGCTGTAGACGAGCTCGGTCTCGGGGGCCGGCATATTGGCGGCCAGCCGCGCGAAAAACTGCTCGATCTCGGCTGGAGTCCAGGGGCGGGTTTCGCTCATGCCCCGGTTCTAGCCGGCTGGGCGCCGCGCCGCAAGGCGGCGGGACGCGCGGTAGTCTCTCAGTTTGAGAACCGAGGAGATTGACCGTTCGTTCCGCCACGCCTCAACGGGAGGAAACGCCTCAGGAGTCGACACCGTCGTCTTCTAGCTGGGCCTGGAGGAGCACGGCAAGGTACTCTTCCATCAAGGAGAAATCCAAATGACCATTATCCCAGGCGCGATCGGCGGCTACTAGTGCTGCCTCATATCCGGCACGATTTTCGCGGATACGCTCCGGAACAATTTTCCGGCCTCTCAAGAGAGCCCTGGATCGAACACACAAGAGAAAATAGCAAACCGCCCTTGCCGTTCTGCCATTACCCTCGACGAAAGGGTGTATCCAGTTCAGCCGCCAAAGACCATATGCGGCAAGCTCAGTTTCTGACCAAATGTACCAATTTTCTTGTACCGTTGAAATAAATCGGTCCATCCAATCATCAACGTCGTTAAAATGTGGCGGCTTGTGATCTCCGACATAGATCGGTTCCTTCCTAAACCTACCACCGAATTGTGATATATTCGCAACTGCCACGTGATTAAGTGACCAAAGCAGATATTTATCGAAGGAGACCGGTCCCTTCTTGAGACCGATCTCGATGCAATTGGTCAGAAGCTCATATTGTCGTTTCAGGTTTTGCTCCTGAATCCGATCATATAGCTCGCGATCTTCTTCTTCGAGAAGGAACACGAGAGATTTTCTCAGGCAGTGACAAGCGCTCGAATTCGAGTCGCTGCTTTACGCGCAGAATCCTTCGTTATGCGCGAGCCCTCCGGCGCATTGCCGTATACGAAACTTGCTACCTGCTCTCGAACTTCCGAATCCGTCAGCGTCACGTTTCTCGCCTGCACTAGGAGTGCCTCGAGTGCAGGCCGCGCGGGAGCGCGTTTCAGAGCTGATTTCCGTTCGGCCATGGTGTCCTCCTACTGTGTCGACACTGGATATAACGGTGTCGACACTGGATATAGCCGTCGCCCGTCTCCTCGTCGAGGCCCCTCGGCGAATTGCCGCCTCTTTCTTCCGATACATCGCCGGGCGGTCGCGCCCTCCGGCCCTAGAATCGACCAGTGGCCCGATGTCGCCCGGTGATCATAGCTGATTGGACACCCCGGCAGCTATGGACTGCGAGCGGTTCGGGCGCTTACGCATCCGCACGGTATCTTAGAATATACACAGAATCTTAGAATATAAAGGACGAAGCGTTTGCGTAGAGGCGGTTTTCGGCTTACTTGGAAGCCGCTTTCGTCAGCCATAGATTCCGGCGATTGCGCAGGCGGAGTGAAAGGTTTCAGCGCTCGACATAGCTGGTCCTCAAATGCTGGGGGCGCTTCGATGTCAAACCGCGCGCCAGCCGATCGTAAGCCGCGATGCATGCCGCTCCGGCGCCAATCGAGATTCGTCACGGCGTTGATCGCGACATCCTCGACCCGAGGTATCGACCGCAATTCAGCGGGACGCGCCGGGCCCGTCGGCGATGCACGGCATTGTGCCGAGGCGCGTGGGAGTGCTATGCCACCGCGCACGATGGTGGCGAACCGACATGGCACATTTTCCGCGACCGCGCTCGGCGCCGTGCGCGGGGAGAAGAAGCTGTTCAGCGGCCTCGATTTTCGGCTGCCGCCGGGCGGCGCCCTGGTTCTGACCGGGCCCAACGGCAGCGGCAAGTCGAGCCTGCTGCGGCTGATGGCCGGATTCGGCCGGCCGGTCGCCGGGCATCTCGCCTGGGACGGCGCCGATGTCGCCCGCGATCCCGAAGCCCATCGCTTGCGACTGCATTATGTCGGGCATCAGGACGGGCTGAAGCCGGCACTGACCGTCGCCGAGACGCTGCGCTTCTGGGCGGCTCTCGGCGGAGTCCGGCTGGCCGATCCGGCCGCGGCCCTGGCGCCCTTGGGACTCGCCGGCTTGGCCGGGACGCCCTGCCGCTTTCTCTCGTCGGGCCAGCGCCGCCGACTCGCCTTGTCCAGGCTTTCGGTCGGGGCGGCCCCCCTCTGGCTGCTCGACGAGCCGGCCGTGGGACTGGACGCCGCCGCTCTCGGCGCCTTGAGCCGGCTGATCCGGCATCACCGAGGGACTGGCGGCTCGATCGTGCTCTCGACCCATCAGGGCATGGAACTCGACGGGATCGAGACGATCTCGCTCGCCGATTTCCCCTGGCGCCGGGCGGATGATCCGGCCGGACTCGACTGGTAGCAATTCGATGTCGAGCTTCGCCGCGATCATCCGGCGCGATCTGCGCCTGGCCTTTCGCCAGGGCGGCGACGGCGCCATGGCGGTCATGTTCTTCGTGCTGGCCGCTCTCCTGTTTCCGTTCGGCATCGGCCCGGAGCCGGAAGTACTGGCCCGAGTCGCAGCCGGGATCATCTGGGTGACCGCCTTGCTCGCGGCTCTGCTGGCGCTCGACCGGATGTTCCTCACCGATTGGGAAGACGGCACGCTCGAACTGATCCGGCTGTCGCCGCTGCCGCTCGAACTGGCGGTTCTGGCCAAATGCTTCTCGCATTGGCTGGTGACCGGGCTGCCGGTGCTGGCCGCGACACCCTTGGTGGCCTTGATGCTGCGGCTCGATCCGGCGGCACTGCCGATGCTGCTCCTCAGTCTCGCCATCGGTACGCCGGTCTTGAGCCTGTTCGGCTCGGCCGGCGCCGCCCTCACCCTGGGGGCCAGGCGCGGCGGCGTCCTGGTCTCGCTCCTGGTCCTGCCGCTCGAGATCCCGGTGCTGATTTTCGGCGTCGGAGCCGCCGATGCCGCCCTCAATCCCGAGGCCGGGCCGGCGCAGCTGGTCATTTTGGCGGCACTTTTCGCCTTCGCCCTGCCGCTGTGTCCCTTGGCCGCGGCCGCCGCCCTCAGACAAGCTCTCGAATAGTGAGCGGATATGGTATACACGAACGAAGGATTAAGAACATTCGAGGGAGGTCGTGACCGCCATGCATCGTTTCGCCAACCCTGCACGGTTCATGCGCGTCAGCGGCGTGGTGCTGCCTTGGCTCGCGGTGCTCACGTCCGTGCTCCTGGCGGTCGGTCTGGTGCTGGGCTTCCGGGCTCCGCCCGATTACCAGCAAGGCGAAACCGTTCGGATCATGTTCATTCATGTGCCCTCCGCCATGCTGTCGCTCGGCTGCTACACGGCCATGGCCTTGGCCAGTGCCATGGCGCTGATCTGGCGGCACCCGCTGGCCGAGATCGCGGCGCAGCAGACGGCACCCTTGGGGGCGGGGTTCACGGCGATCTGCCTCGTCACCGGCTCGCTCTGGGGTGCCCCGATGTGGGGCACCTGGTGGGTTTGGGATGCGCGGCTCACGTCCGAGCTGGTGCTGTTCTTCCTGTATCTGGGCTATATTGCGCTGGTCCACGCGTTCGACGATCCGACTCGGGGAATCCGTGCCGCCTCGGTGCTGGCGCTGGTCGGCTGGATCAACGTGCCGATCATCAAATATTCGGTCGATTGGTGGAACACGCTGCATCAGCCGGCCAGCATCATGCGGCTGGGCGGGTCGACGGTCGATCGATCGATCCTGATCCCGCTCATGGTCATGGCCGTGGCGTTTTTCCTGCTTTACACGGTGCTCCTGGTCGTCCGCATGCGCGCCTCCCTGCTCGAACGCAAGATCAGAGCGCTCCGGCTGATCGAGGCGGAAGCCGTGCCCAGCGATTACGGCTTCGCCGAGCCGGCGCACAGCGTTTTGGCGGAGCCTTCGGCATGAGCGAATTCCTGGCGATGGGCGGCTATGCCGCCTATGTCTGGCCGGCCTATGCCGTCGCCCTGGTCATTCTCGGCGGCTTCACGATCAATGCCGTCGCCCGCTATCGCGCCGCCGCGCGCGCGCTGGACAGTCTGCAGGCGCGGCGCCCCGGAGGTTCGAGATGACCCGCAAGCAGAGACGGATGATCCTGGTGGTCGCCGGCATGGCCTCGCTCTCGGTCGGTGCGGCCCTGGTGCTGAGCACCTTCAGCGACAATCTCGTCTTCTTCTACAGCCCCACGGACGTGGCCCTGAAACAGCCGGCGGCGGGACGGATGCTGCGAATCGGCGGGCTGGTCGAGGATAATTCGGTGACCAAATTCGACGGCGGCACGCGCATCGAGTTCAAGGTGACCGACGGCGCCCACGACATGCCGGTGAGCTATACCGGTGTGCCGCCCAGCCTGTTTCGCGAAGGCCAGGGGGTCGTCGCCGAAGGCCGGCTCGATGACGCCGGCATGTTCCGGGCCGATACCATCCTGGCCAAGCACGACGAGCGCTACATGCCGGCCGAAGTGGTCGAGGCGCTGAAGAAATCCGGGCAGTGGCGCGAAGATCAGGCTGCTTCGGCCGCGGCGTCGCCGGCACTGGTGGGACGGCCGTGAGCGCCTTTACCGTCTCGGTCGACGAACTCGGCCATTTCGCCCTGATCCTGGCGCTCGCCGTTGCCGTGGTCCAGTCCGTGGCGCCGCTGGTCGGCGCCGCGCGCGGCCATCGCGGGATGATGGATATGGCGCCGTCTGCGGCGCTCCTGCAATTCGGCTTCGTCGCCCTCGCCTTCACCGCCCTCGGCTATGCCTATGTGACCTCGGATTTTTCGGTTCGCAACGTCTTCGAGAACAGCCATTCGGACAAGCCGCTGCTCTACAAGATCACCGGGATCTGGAGCAATCACGAAGGCTCGATGCTGCTCTGGGTCCTGATCCTGACCGCTTATGGCGCCGCCGTCGGCCTGTTCGGGCGCAACCTGCCGCCGGCTCTGCGGGCGCGGGTGCTGGCGATCCAAGGGATGATCGGCGTCGGTTTCCTGGCCTTCATCCTGTTCACCTCGAACCCGTTTCTGCGCTTGGCGGCACCGCCGCCGGACGGGCACGGCATGAACCCGATCCTGCAGGATCCCGGCCTCGCCATCCATCCGCCCTTCCTCTACACTGGCTATGTCGGCTTCTCGATGGCGTTCTCCTTCGCCGTCGCCGCCCTCCTCGAAGGCCGAGTGGACGCCGCCTGGGCGCGGTGGGTCCGGCCCTGGACCCTGGTCGCCTGGTGTGCGCTCACCGGCGGGATCTGCCTCGGATCCTGGTGGGCCTATTACGAGCTGGGCTGGGGCGGCTGGTGGGCGTGGGACCCGGTGGAAAACGCCAGCTTCATGCCCTGGCTCTCGGGTACGGCGCTGCTCCATTCCGCGATCGTGGTGGAAAAGCGCGGAACGCTCAAGACCTGGACGATCTTCCTGGCGCTGGTGAGCTTCTCGCTGTCGCTGCTCGGCACCTTTCTGGTCCGCTCCGGCGTCCTCACCTCGGTCCATGCCTTCGCCGTCGACCCGGCGCGCGGCGCCTTCATTCTGGGGCTGCTGGTGACGGTGATCGGCGGTTCGCTGGCGCTCTACGCCGTGCGAGCGCCGGCGCTCCGATCGACCGGCACCTTCGCGCTGATCTCGCGCGAATCGGCGCTGGTGCTGAACAATCTGCTGCTCGCGATGGCCGCCCTGGTCGTGCTGCTGGGCACTTTGTTCCCGCTCTTCCTCGATGCCATCCACGGGCCGAAAGTGTCGGTCGGAGCACCCTATTTCAATCTGGTGTTCGGGCTGCTGATGGTGCCGCTGATCGTGGTCATGGCGGCCGGGCCGATGCTGACCTGGAAGCGCGGCGATCTCCCGGGGGTTCTGGCCCGGCTGCGCGTGGCGCTGGTGGCGGCGCTGATCGTCGCCGGTGCCACCCTTTATTTCAGCGGCGGCCGGCCGGCCTTGGCGCCGATCGGCCTCGGCCTCGCCGCCTGGCTCGCAATCGGCACGCTGGGCGACCTCGCCGGGCGGCTGAAGCTCGGTCGCGCCCACCCGTCCGAGACGTGGTCGCGGGCTCGCCATCTGCCGCGCGCCGCCTGGGGCATGGTCGTAGCCCACACCGGCATCGCCGTCGTGATCGTCGGCATCACCGCTTCGATCGCCTGGAAGCAGGAAGGCCTGCAGGTCATGCATCCGGGCGATTCGATGACCGTCGCCGGCGACACCTATCGGTTCGACTCGGTCGGTCCGGTCGAGGGACCGAATTACTCGGCCGAAGAGGCGGTGGTGACCGTGCTCCACGACGGTGCGGTACTGGTCGTGATGCATCCGTCGCGCAAGGCCTATCCGATCCAGAAAATGACCATCGCCGATGTCGCCATCCACACGACCGGGTTCAGCGACCGCTATGTCGTGCTGGGCGAGCCGCAGGGCGAGAATGGCTGGACCGTCCGGATCTTCTATAACCCGCTGGTGCCGTTCATCTGGTTCGGGGCGCTGATCATGGTGTTCGGCGGGTTGCTCTCGCTCAGCGACCGAAGGCTGCGGATCGGTGCGCCGTCGCGTCAGACCAAACCGGCGGGGGAGTTGCATGTCACCGCCTGACAGTTCCAGTGCACCCGACATCGTCGAGGTGCCCGAAGGCGCCGTGCCGCCTCCGGGACTCGCCGTCTCGGAAACTGCGGCCGCCCCGAACCGCACGCCGGCGAACCGGTTCCTGCTCGCGCTGTTGCCGGCGCTGGGGTTTCTCGTGCTCGTCGGATTTTTCGCCACGACCCTGATAAAGGAGGGTGTCTACGGCATCAGCCCGACCGAGTTGCCTTCGGCGATGATCGACCAGCCGGCGCCCGATTTCACTCTGCCGGCACTGGTCGGCGACCGCCCCGGCCTGGCTCGCGCCGATCTCGTCGGCAAGCCGACGCTGGTCAATTTCTTCGCGTCCTGGTGCATCCCGTGCCGGCTCGAACACGGGACCCTCTCGGGCTTCGCGGCCAGCGGCCGGGTCGCCGTCGTCGGCGTCGCCTATAAGGACAAGCCGGACGATTCCAAGCGCTTCCTCGCCGAGCTGGGCGATCCCTACCAGCGGATCGGCGTCGATGCCGATGGCCGGACCGCGATCGATTTCGGCGTCTATGGCGTGCCCGAGACCTACATCGTCGATGCATCGGGAGCGATCCGGTACCGCTGGGTCGGGCCGCTGACTCCGGAAGGGCTGCAGGACGAGATCCTGCCGCGCCTGGCCGCCTTGCAGGCCAAGTGATGCGCTGGGTCATCGTGATGCTCGGCCTGCTTTCGGCCGTCCCCGCCTTGGCGGTCAACCCGGACGAGCGGCTGGCCGATCCGGCCCTGGAGGCGCGGGCGCGGGCACTCAGCCGGGAACTGCGCTGCCTGGTCTGCCAAAGCGAGTCGATCGACGATTCCAATGCCGACCTCGCCCATGATCTGCGGATGCTGGTGCGCGATCGGCTGAAGGCGGGCGACAGCGATGCCGATGTGCTGAACTACATGCGGGCGCGCTATGGCGATTACGTGCTGTTGAACCCGCCGGTCGAGCGCGCGACCTGGCTGCTGTGGTTCGGGCCGGCCGGGGTGCTGGTGCTGGTGTCGCTGGGCGTGGGCTTCGCGGCGGCCCGGCGGCGGCCGGTGGCGCCGGCACCGCTCGACGCCCAGGAACAAGCCCGCCTCCAGGACTTGCTTCAGCAGGACGGGTCGTAAATGCTCCTCTGGTTCTTGTTGGCGCTGCTGACGCTGCTGGCGCTGTTCGTGCTTCTGCGGCCGCTTCTGCGCAGTCCCGCCCCGGAGCGGCCACGCTCCGCCTATGACATGACGATCTATCGCGACCAGCTCGACGAGATCGGCCGCGACGTGGCGCGCGGCGTGCTGGGCGAGACCGAGGCGGCGGCCGCGCGGCTGGAGATCGAGCGCCGGCTGCTGGCGAGCCAGCCCAAGACCGAAGCGCCCCCGGCGCCGGGCCTGTCGCCGGGGGCGCTGCGCCTGGGCGCGGTCGCGACTGCGATCACCGTGCCGGCCGTGGCCTTGGCCGTCTATCTCCAGCTGGGCTCGCCGGACCTGCCCGACGCGCCGCTCTCCGGCCGCCAGACCGAGCGCAAGGTCCTGGCCGATGATGGCAGCATCGACCCGGCCAAAGCCAAGACGGCCCTCGAAGCCAAGCTCGCGACCAGCCCGGACAGCCTCTATGGCTGGGTGCTGCTGGCACGCACCGATGCGCAGCAGGGCGATTGGAAGGGCGCCCGCGCCGCCTTCGACAAGGTCCTGGTACTCTCCAACCGCGAGCCCGCGATGCTCGAGGCCTATGGCGACCTGCTCGTCACCGAGGCCCGGGGCGAAGTGACGCCGCAGGCCGAGGCGCTGCTGAAAGAGGCGATCGCGGCCCGCCCCGAACTGTTCCGCGCGCGCTATTATCTGGCCCTGGCCAAGGCGCAGCAGGATGACATTCAGGGAGCACTCGCAGATTGGCGAACCCTGCTCGCTGAAGCGCCCGAAGGGTCGCCCTGGGGCGATGCTCTGAAGAAGGTCATTGCCGAAGTCGAAGAGCAGGCCTCCGGCGGCGAGGCCGCTCCGGTGCCGGCCCAAGCCGCGGGCGGCCAGCCGCCCGAGATGGCCGAGATCATGAAGCTTCCCGCCGCTGATCGTCTGAACGCCATACGCAGCATGGTCGCCGGACTGGCGGCGCGGCTCGAGCAGGAGCCGGGCGACCTCGACGGCTGGAAGCGCCTCGCCCGGTCCTACCGCGTGCTCGGCGAGGCGCAGAAATCGGCCGAAGCCTACGGCCGTGCCGCTTCCCTCGCCCCGACCGACACCGGCTTGCTGGTGAGCGAAGCCGACGCGCTGCAGGCAACCTTCGCCAATGACGCGCCGGTCGCCCCGGCTGTGACCGATCTCTACCGCAAGGTTGCGGAACTCCAGCCGGATCAGCCGCAGGCGCTGTGGTTTCTGGGTCTGGCCGAGAAGCAGGCGGGCGATACGACGGCGGCGGCCGGGCATTGGCAGCGCCTGCTCGCCCAGCTGAAGCCGGACTCGCAGGAGGCCAAGACAGTAAAGCAGCAACTGGACGCCGTGGCGGCCGCGAAATAGCGTCGGCCGGAGGTGGGCGAGAGCGAGCGGTCCGCCGGGCCGCTCACTGCCGCACCCGGGCCGGTGACCGGTCGCGCGGCGTCAGCCGGTCCGGCTCTTCGCCCGGCCGCGGTTGCGGATGGCGTCGGGCAGATCGGTCCAGGCAAAGGCGATGGCGTCGACCTGGTTCTGCGCCATATCCATCCGCCGCCGCGCCACGGCGCGGCCGCCGACCCGCTCGTAGAAGAAGCGTGCCGGGTTCTCGGCGAGCACCCAGACCACAGCCGAATACAACCCGCAGCGGATCAGCCGCGCGAACAGCGCCAGCAACAGCTGGCGCCCGACACCCTGGCCCTGGTAATCGGGCAGGACATAGAGAGTGAAAACTTCGCCGCTATAGGGCAGATCGGGTTCGCGCTGGGCGCCGCAGCTGCCGAAGCCCAGCATGGTCCCGCGCTCGTCGACGGCCGCAACCGTATCGCCCGGCCGACGGGTGATGAACCGCGACCAGACCCCGGCGCGCTGCCGTTCGGACAGCCCGACCAGCATGTGGTCGGGCAACACTCCGGCATAGGTCGCACGCCAAGTCTCGACATCGACCTGGGCTATGGCCCGGACATCGGCGACGTTGGCGGCTCGGATCGACAGCATGGGCCTGCTCCCTTTGGCGCTGGCGGCAGCATAGCGCCGCGCGGCTGCTCTTGTCCCGCTCCGCATCGCCGCGCCGGCCAACCGACCCAGCGAAACACGCTGATACAAATTTCCCGGACCGGCGAAATCAGCACGACACGCGGCGGGGCTAGGAGCTGTAACAGCAACCGCACCACGGAGGCTGCATGATGCTGGCCAGACTACGCCGGACCACCTGGCAGGATTGGATGACCCCGATACAGGTTGTTCTGGGGCTTTCCCTGCTCGCCATCGCCATTGCCGAAGTCCCCGGCAACGAGGCGGTAGGTCGGACCGATCCCCATTCGGCATGCGCGGGCAGTGCCGGTTGCGGCGTAGAAGCGCATTAGCGGAGCGCCCGACATGTCCGCCTTCCCTCGTTGGAACGAAGATGAAAAGGCCTATCTGCGTGCGGCCTGGGGTCGGATCCCGACGATCGAGATCGTCACCCGGCTCGGGCGGAGTGAAGCCGCGATCCGCCAGGAGGCCTACAAGCTATTCGGTACCACCCTCGACCGACCGCCGATCCGCCGCCATCGCCGCCACCAGCGGATCACTTGCTGGCAGCTGGCCGCCGACTGAGGCGGACCCGGGCCCCAAAGGTCTGGGCTTGCACCTCGGTGCCTGCGCGATCCCCCCGGTCAATGCACGCTGACCGGCTCCAGCCCGTGCTGGCGAATCGCCGCGAAGGCGACCTCGCGATCGGTCATCAGTGCCATCTGGGTGCCGTCGGCGGCATGGACCGCGTAGGCGATCTCGTCATTGACGGTGATCCGTTTGACGAAGGCTACGTCCTGGACGCCGAGGGCGGCCAGATCATGGGCGGAAAGGTGCCGTATCGACAGACTGGTATTCATGATCTTCGACCTCTCTAGCCGTTGCCGCCGCCGCCGGCTCGAGCGCGAACGGGCTGTACTAATCTCGATGTTTCGTCCGGGACCGCGCGCCGTCGCCTCAATCGATCTCGATCGGTTTGCCGGGCTTGCGTTTCGGTTCCGCCTTGATCTCGACTCTGCGGACCCTGGGCTCGACAAAGGGGCGCAGGATATCGACATGGAGCAAGCCATTGTCGAGCGCAGCACCGGCGACTTCGATACCTTCGGCCAGCACGAAAGAGCGTTGGAATTGCCGGGCGGCGATCCCGCGATGCAGATAGACCCGCTCGCGATCGTCGGTCTGCTTGCCGCGGATGACGAGCTGCGTGTCCTCGATCTGAACCGACAGATCATCCATGGTGAAACCGGCGACGGCCAGGGAGATGCGCAGCCGGTCTTCGCCGAGCTGTTCGATATTGTAAGGTGGATAGCCATCGGCCGACGCCTTCGACACGCGATCGAGCGTCCGCTCGAAATGATCGAAGCCCAGCAAGAGCGGCGAGCTGAACAAGGACAGGCGGTTCATCGTAGCTGAGCTCCTCCTAGAGCGAGCGAGCAAATCATTCGGGCCCGAATTTCGGCACCCCCTGCGGGAGGATGGGACATCACCCCGCCCCTATCAGGTGGTGAAGAACCGCGCGGGATCAAGGGTGATTTGCGCGGAGGGCAGCCGCCACCGCTTTTATCGGCGGGCGAGTCGCCTCCAGTGAGCCGGGCGAACGATCGGCCGGGGAACACGGGTGGCCGGAGGCGAGCAGCCGGCGCGGCCGCGCCTGGTCCGTCGGATCGCAAGCCGATCCACCGCCCGGACATCTCCGGCCGCCGATCCAACAATTCCCCCTCGGCCCGATCTGCCCTAAACTCTCCCGATGTCGCTGCCCCTGTCACCGCCTGCCTATCTCGCCGATCTCAATCCGCCCCAGCGCCTGGCGGTCGAGACTTTGGACGGGCCGGTCCTGGTCCTGGCCGGGGCCGGGACCGGCAAGACTCGGGCGCTCACCGCCCGCCTCGCCCATATCCTGACCCTGCGCCGGGCGTTTCCCAGCCAGATCCTGGCCGTGACCTTCACCAACAAGGCGGCGCGCGAGATGCGCCAGCGGCTGGAGCTGCTGATCGGCTCGGCGGTCGAGGGGATCTGGCTCGGTACCTTTCATGCCCTGGCGGCACGCATCCTGCGCCGCCATGCCGAGGCGGTCGGGCTCAAATCGAATTTCACCATCCTCGATACCGACGACCAGGTCCGGCTGATCAAGCAGCTGCTTCAGGCCGAGAACATAGACGACCGACGCTGGCCGGCGCGCGCCGTGCTGGGCGCGATCGAGCGCTGGAAGGATCGCGGCCTGACGCCGGACAAGGTCGATCCGGCCGAGGCCGGCGATTTCGCCGGCGGCCGGCTCGCGGAACTCTACCGGCTCTACCAGGCGCGGCTGCGGGTTCTCAACGCCGCCGATTTCGGCGATCTGCTGCTGCACAATTTGACGATCTTTCTCGAACAGGCGACCATCCTCGCCGACTACCAGCGCAAATTCCGCTATCTGCTGGTCGACGAGTATCAGGACACCAACGTCGCGCAATATCTCTGGCTCCGGCTGCTCGCCCAGCAGCACAGGAATATCTGCTGCGTCGGCGACGACGACCAGTCGATCTATGGCTGGCGCGGTGCGGAAGTGGGCAACATCCTCAAATTCGAGCAGGATTTCCCGGGCGCGGTGGTCATCCGGCTGGAGCAGAATTACCGCTCGACGCCCGAGATCCTGGCCGCGTCCGGCCATCTGATCGCGCATAATCGCGGGCGCCTGGGCAAGACGCTGTGGACGGCCGGTGCCGCCGGCGACAAGGTCAAGCTCAAGGGCGTCTGGGACAGCGAGGAAGAAGCGCGCTGGGTCGCCGACGAGATCGAATCCCTGCAGCGTCGCGGCACCGCGCTGGCCCAGATGGCGGTGCTGATGCGCGCCGGTTTCCAGACCCGCGAATTCGAAGAGCGGTTCATCAATCTCGGCATTCCCTACCGGGTCATCGGCGGTCCGCGCTTCTATGAGCGCCAGGAAATCCGCGACGCGCTGGCCTATCTGCGGCTCGTCCATCAGAGCGACGACGATCTGGCCTTCGAGCGCATCGTCAATGTCCCTCGGCGCGGCATCGGCACGGCTACTCTCCAGCTGCTCCACGGGCTCGGCCGGACAGCGCAAGTCTCGCTGACCGAGGCGGCGCGGCGGCTCGTCCTCGGGTCGGAGCTCAAACCCGCGGCGCGCAAGGCGATCGGCAGCCTCGTGCGCGATTTCGATCGCTGGCGCGCAGAGGCCGGCCGGCTGCCGCACCCCGAACTGGCGAAGATCATCCTCGACGAATCCGGCTATACCGCGATGTGGCAGGAGGACAAATCGCCCGAGGCGCCGGGGCGGCTGGAGAATCTGCGCGAACTCGTCGTCGCCATGGCCGAATTCGACACGCTCGCGGGATTTCTCGATCATGTCAGCCTGGTGATGGACAATGCCGCCGATGCCGGGTCCGATCAGGTCAGCCTGATGACGCTGCACGGCGCCAAGGGGCTGGAATTCGATGTCGTGTTCCTCCCCGGCTGGGAAGAGGGGCTGTTCCCGCACCAGCGCGCCCTCGACGAATCGGGTGAGGCGGGACTCGAAGAGGAACGGCGCCTCGCCTATGTCGGGCTGACCCGAGCGCGCCGCCGGGCCGCGATCAGCTTTGCCGCCAACCGGCGCATGTATGGCCAGTGGCAGAGTGCCATCCCGTCGCGGTTCATCCGCGAGCTGCCGGCGGGTGTCATCGACGCCGATCTGTCACGCGGCATGTATGGTGCCGGTGCCCCCGCGGGCCGCGGCACTGCGTTCGATGTCGAGACGGTGCCGTTCCAGGGGTTCCGCCGCCCGGCCCCGGATTCGGCCGGCCGGTCGGCCCCGGTCGAAGGCCAGGTGCTGCGCAAGGCCGGCGGCTTCAAGCCGGGCGACCGGGTGCATCACGAGAAATTCGGCCCCGGCACGATCCATGCCGTCGAAGACAACAAGCTCAGCATCTATTTCGATCAGGCCGGCGACAAGAAGGTCATGGACAGCTTCGTCCGCAAGGCCTGACCGAGCCGAGAGGAGCGCCGCCCCCATGATCCCGGCATCGACCCGCCGATCCGGCGAAAAGCTCTGGCGCATGGCGCTCGAAGCGCCGGATGAAACCCTGGCCGACGCCTTCTGCGCCGCCCTCGATCTGACCGGGGCCGCGATCACTGCCTTCGAGACGCGGGAAGGCGGCCCCTGGCTGGTGCAAGGCTTCGTCCAGGGCAAGCCCGACCGCGCGGCGCTCGAAGCAGCCCTGGCGCTCGCCGCCATGGCCCACGGGGTGGACGAGCCGGCGCTGGCGCTGGAGCCGCTGCCGGACGTGGATTGGCTCCGGCAGAATCGAGAGAGCTTCCCGCCGCTGCGGATCGGCCGGTTTTACATCCACGGCAGCCATGTGGCACGGCCGGTCCCGGCCGGCGCGATCGGGTTGCTGATCGATGCCGCGACTGCCTTCGGCACGGGCGAGCACGCCTCCACCCATGGCTGCCTCCAGGCGCTCGACCGGCTGGTCCGGCGTGGCCGGCGCCGGCGGATCCTCGATATGGGCACGGGAACCGGGATCCTGGCGATCGCCGCGGCCAAGAGCTGGCGCGTGCCGGTGCTCGCCTGCGACATCGATCGCAACGCGGTCAGGGTCGCCGCCGAGAATGCCGATCTCAACCAGGTCGCCAGTTTGGTGACCTGCCGGCCGAGCGACGGCTATGGCGCGCCCGCGATCCGGGCGAGCGGCCCGTACGATCTGATCTTCGCCAACATCCTGGCCAAGCCGCTGGCCGCGATGGCGCCGGCTCTCGCCCGCAATTTGGCGCCGGGCGGGATCGCGATCCTGTCGGGGTTGCTCGCCGGGCAGGAAGCCTTCGTCGCTGCCGCCCATCGCGCCCAGGGGCTGGTGTTGCACGGGCGCGTGCCGAAGGAAGGGTGGCGGACGCTGGTCTTTCGGGCGGGCGGGGGGCTAGCCTTGTTCGGCGTGACCCTGTGACGTTTCCTCGACGCTCTCGAGGGTGAACTCCCGGCGAGCAGATAATTCACGGCGGGTCAAAGATGAACCCCCAAGCTCAGATACATCCGCTTGTAATCCTCCCGCCACGCCAGCCAGTCCTCGATCTGCCCGGCCGTGAGCCGGCGGCGCAGCACCGCCAGTACCGTTTCGTCGTCCGGGTCGGCCGGGAAATTCGCCATCGAGTCGATCTCGCCCTCGAGCCAGCCCTGGTTGAGCGCCTCGTTGTAGAGGGCGGCATCGATCTTCCGGGTGACGCCGCGGCCGCCGGAATCGGTGCGGCTGGTCGAGATCGCCGTGTGGCGGATCGCCTCCTGGTCGAGGCTGCAGAACGAGATCGGGCGCTTGTGCAGGAGCTGCTCGTTGACATGGGTGAGCGCCCGGCCCAGGACGTGGCCCTCATCGTCCCAATAGGGGGTGCCGGCATAGGCGGCGACCCAGTATTTCGTCTGGAAGATCGCCTGGGCGAGCGGGAAGATCTTGTAGATTTCGCCCAGATCGAGCGCGCGGATCGGCATCATGTAGAATTGCAGGCGCCGGCCGTCGCCGAGCGGGAGCTCACTGGTGATGTCGTCCGCGATCGACATCGCCGCATTGCCGCCCCAATAGAGCCGCAGCAGCAAGGCGTTGGCGGCAACGAGCGCGGGCATCACGGCAGCCAGATCGAGAGGCGCGGTGAACCAGGTATCCTCTTCCAGGATCAGGACATGGTCGTTTCGGTCGGCGGAGATTTCGCGGACCCAGAACCGCGCCGGGTTGGTCCGGGCGCCGCGCGCCTTGGCCGGGTTCGGCCGGTCGGTCGGGATCCGGTCGGAACGGCGGAACTGGACCGCCGGATGGAGAGCGGCCAAGCGTGCCAGACAAGCGCCGGTGATCCCGTCATTGAGGACGATGATCCGGCCGAAGCCCCGGACATGCTGCTCGATCGAGCGCAGACAGCGATCGAGGAAGAACGCCCGGGCATTCGCCTTGACATAGATGTTCAGCATCGCCGGGCCGGCTCCGGTCGGATTGGGTGCGCCGGGGATGCTAGTCGGGCGCTCGTGAAAAGTCAGCCCCGCTCGGGCGGTGGCTCAGGCCGCCCGAGAGGTGAGGCTGTTGGCGGGGGAAGCCAGAGTCCGGCTGGCGGCGCAGGGCCGGTAGGGCGCGCCGCCTTTGACCACGAAGGCGATGTCGCCCCGGCTGAGCCCGATATCGGCGAGAGAGCGGTCGTCCATCGCGCTCAGCGCCGAAAGAGCCCGCCGGCGCGCCTGCCACTCCTGCACGGACGCGAGGAAAGATGGGAAAAAACTGGGCATGGCTCGTCTCCTGCTGCACTGCAGCAAATTGGTCGGCGGCCCCGGCGGTTGAAGGTGCCGCAACGCAGCGCAGTGCTTCGCCGCGTGCATGTCCCGACCCCGAGGGTTCGCGGGACCGGATCGAATTCGACGCTCTTGTGCCGGAAAGCCTTGATGTCTAGCTTGGCCGGAGCGGTGGTTCGGCCGCCCCCGTGACTCTCGCGATGGTGCCATGATGCAGAACAAGGAATGTCGAACCGTCTATCAGGGCGATGCCGTCTTGGCCGGGCTGCTGGCGAAAGCGGGCGGGCGCCGGGATGTCGCGGCGGTGCGTGCGATCGTGCGGGGGGTGCTGGGGGCGGCACCCGCGCGCGATCCCGCAGCCTGGTGCGTGCTCGTGGCCGAGGATCCCTCGCCGGCTCTGGTGGCGCAGCTGAACGCCCTCAAAGACACGATCGCCGCCGAGGCGGCACCCGCGCCGGCTGATCCCGCGCGCCGGCTCGCCGACTTGCGCGACGGCATGAACCGGCTCGGGATCGATGCCTTCCTGGTGCCTCACGCCGATGAATTCCAAAACGAATATTTGCCGGACTACACACAGCGGCTGGCTTGGCTCACCGGTTTCACCGGCTCGGCCGGAACGGCAATCGTGCTGCACCATCAGGCTGCGATCTTCGTCGATGGCCGCTACACGCTACAGGTCCGGACCCAGACCGATCCGGCGCTGTTCGAGCCGCATCACCTGATCGAGGATCCGCCGGAAGCCTGGCTCGGCCGCGTAATCCAGCCCGGCCAGGTGCTGGGGTACGACGCCTGGCTTCTGACTCCCGCCCAGGTCGAGCGCTTCAGGGCCGCAGCGGCATCGGCCGGGGCCGTGGTCCGGGCCGTCGAGTGGAACCCGCTCGACGCCGCCTGGTCGGATCGCCCGGCGGCACCGCTCGGGCCGGTGCGACCGCACGGGCTCGAATTCGCCGGCGCGAGCTCGGCCGACAAGCGGCGCGAGATCGGCCGGGCGCTCGCCCGCGATCAGCGCGACGCGCTCGTGATCACGGCGGCCGACAGCCTGGCTTGGCTGCTCAATATCCGCGGCGGCGATGTCGCCAATACGCCGCTGGCACTGGGCTATGCGCTCCTCGATCGCGAGGGCGGCCTCGATCTCTTCACCGATCGGCGCAAGCTGGTCCCCGGTCTCGAGACCCATCTGGGCAATCAGGTCTCGGTGCGGCCGGTCGAAGACTTTGCCGCTGCCCTCGATGCGCTCGCAGGCAAGACCGTGCAGATCGACCCGAACAGCGGCCCGTCCTGGATCTTCGATCGGCTCACCCGGGCCGAGGCCCGGCCGGTTACCGGGCCCGATCCGGTGAGCCTGCCCAAGGCGCTGAAGAATCCCGTCGAACTCGCCGGGATGCGGGCGGCGCACCGGCGCGACGGGGCGGCGATGACCCGCTTCCTCCATTGGCTGGACGGGGCGGCGGCGGGCGGCGGGCTGGGCGAGATCGCGGCCAGCGACCGGCTCGAATCGTTCCGCGCCGAAGGCCGGAATTTCCGCGATCTGAGCTTCCCCTCGATTTCCGGAGCCGGCCCTAACGGCGCCATCGTCCATTACCGGGCGAGCCTCGAGAGCGAGCGGCGGCTCGAGGCCAATTCGCTCTATCTGATCGATTCAGGGGCGCAATATCTCGACGGCACGACCGACGTCACGCGCACGGTGGCCGTCGGCACGCCCGATGCCGAGATGAAGGATCGCTACACCCGCGTGCTCAAAGGCCATATCGCCCTTTCGCGCACCCTCTTTCCCAAAGGGACCACCGGCTCCCAGCTCGATGTTCTGGCCCGGCACGCGCTCTGGCAGGCCGGGCTCGATTACGATCACGGCACCGGCCATGGCGTCGGCTGCTATCTGGGCGTCCATGAAGGGCCGCACCGAGTCGCCAAGGTCCCGAATACCCAGCCCCTATTGCCCGGCATGGTGCTGTCGAACGAGCCCGGCTACTACAAGACCGGCGGCTACGGCATCCGCATCGAGAATCTGGTGGTGGTACGGCCGGTCGAGATCGCGGGGGCGGAGCGCGAGATCTACGGCTTCGAGACGCTCACTCTCTGTCCGATCGACAAGCGTCCGATCGATCCGAGGCTGCTCGATGCCGGCGAGATCGCCTGGCTCGATGCCTATCACGACCAGGTTCGCGCCGCGATCCTGCCACAGCTCGACGACCCGGCTGCGCGGGCCTGGCTCGACCAGGCGACGGCACCGCTCGGGGCGTGAACGCAGACGGCGGCTCGAGCGGTGGGGTGGCCGATGCTCCGGGCGTAGCGGGACAACGCCATCGCCCAGTCCCGCCGAGGAGTTGGGCAATTCATCATGTGGGAGATTGATCGCTAGTCCTGTTTGCTTGGGGAAACAAAAACCGGACCACCACAACCCCCATACCGACTATTTGAAGAAAATTCTGCACAACTACCATCGGTAGAAACCATCTATATTCGCTGAAATTCAACCACCCAACCCCTATTGCGGCCGTTATTAGTATGTGGAACAATAAAAGAGAAGAAATCCAAACGATGAGCCACGTTGACCACAGCGTTCTCAATTTAAAAAATGGGAATTATCCCGTTGACGCAGGTACAGCGCGATAGGACTATTTCCAGCCTCATTATGCGCTATGACCGCCGTCATAACGGCGGGAACTTATGGCCTTTAAGGGCCTCGGTTAGGGTGAAAATGAATAACGCCAGGAAGATGCGGAGTAGAATGTATAGGAATCTCGCGTTTCATCGCCGCTATCTTCCCTATTAGAGGAATATTACTCGTCCCATCAGTCCACTCTTGGAATGTTAGTAGCGGGACGCATTTCCCCTCCCAATTCTTTCCCCCACCGTTGTCAAAGGTATGGAAAATTATTTCATCAAAACCTAGATCTTCTTTCGCGTGAAGGCAAGTAAGGAGGTGTATGGCATCAGGAGTAGATATGTCTCTCGGTTCTTTAGCTTTGTGTTTATACTTGTGGTCTTTCAATATCGCGGTTTTCTGCATAATATCTGGGGTCGGTCCAATCAATCTGAAAGCGCCCTTCATGTCGTCTAGAAAGCGCAATATTGACGGATAGCCGCCCCGAATCAAGGCGCTAGGACGAATCTCGGCCATTATCAGCGTCGAGCAAAGGATGTCAATCTCGCCCCGCTTCGCGTCTTCGATGAACTGAACAACGTCTGCGGTGTATGGAGCATTCGCGGCTTTGTTAAGAAACTTGTAGAATACACAAGAATCCCAGAAATATGCGGCTCGTTCCGTCACGCCCTATGCCTCGATTTCCTGAGGAACCAAACCTTTGAATCGACCACGCCATTGGGAGAAATCTGGTGACTCTTTGATGGGCTGCATATTAATTATCTCGATCCTGGCTGGAAGACCACTTGAACCGTCGTAGTGCGCGCGCCCCTCTATCCATACCCGTTTCCCGAGCACTTTGCCAAGTTCATCATTGTCCATCCCGCGGCAAATGCAATCTATCTCTCTCCGGCCCGCGGCAAGAATCAGTTTGACAAGTGGATTTGTGCCTCGGATATCCACAGCTTCAACGGTTCCATCAAAAGACCCCGTCGCTACTCCGCGAAAGTATGAGGTCAAGTCATTCACAGCAGCATGCTCAAGGCGATGAATCTGAGTGGCCATGAACTGATCAATACGGAATGGTTTATATCCAGAAACCTCAAGATCAGAATGAGAAAAACTACGACCAGCCCCACTAACTATCCGCTCTAGTGAAGGTATCATGATCCTATGAGCAAAAATAACTGGGGAATCTTCATTCGAAACCCCTTCCATTACCTCTCCAAAAACCCGGAGCGGGTCGCCATCAACCGGCTTTCTCGATGTTTGTACCTTTGCCAGCGTAGCCTCTGCGCTGCCCGGCCTTAGATCGGACACAACGTATTCGAACCTAACTCGACCATTAACGAACCGATCCGCCATGCGCAGAGTTTCGACGAGCGCGGCCAGTTGATGGGCAAATGCGCTAGCCCGAACGTGGTTGGCGAGCTTCTTCAGGCCATGAACCCTAAGCCTGACTTCGCCGTCTTTGATCGGGTTTTCGATGATCATCTCGCTGCCTGCTGTGATAGACTGGTATCGCGAATGTTGTTTGCGGGCCACGCCAGAGCCTATGACGGCGTCGATTCTAGCAGTGTGCGACGGCTCGGTCCACTCGAATTGGAGATAAATTGGCGACTAAGTTATTGAATCTCAAGACTGCCTTGCGCGATAAGCGTTTAGCCGAATTCATCGCCCAAGAGGACGCGAGCGGCATCCGCGAGGCCGACCCCGCGGCGTTCGATCAGATCATCGAGGCGGCGGTCAAACCGCCCCGAGCAGCAGGTCGAACATCCCGTTCACCATCTCGCGATGGTTCGACCGAAAAGTGAATTCGTCCAGGTACTTCTGCATGTGCTGCGGGCTGATATGAATATGCGTTGACCGGATCGACGCCTTGAACAGCTTCCAAAACGACTCGACATGGTTGGTGCTCACGACCGTATCAAGTCGGAAGTCGTAATGTGCATAGTCCTTTTCGGCGTGCTTGACCTGCCCGTGACGGTATCCATCGGGTGCCAGTAAACCATACGACATCAGCTCGTCGGTCGAGACCATAGAGCCTGGCTTGACCGTTTCGGCGACCACGCCCTTGAGCGTATCGGTCTTCACGTTCGGGATGATGACCGCTTCCATCCTGCCGCCACGCTCTTTCAGCCCCATGACGATCGTCTTTCCGGGAGCACCACGGCCGCACTTCCCGCCGCTGCGCTTGCCGCCAACATAGGCTTCGTCCAGCTCGACATGGCCTTGCAGGATTTCGAAGCCATCGGCCTTGCTCATGAGGGTGCGGATTTGCTGCCCGATCCGCCATGCCGTCTTATAGGTGACGCCGAGCGACCGTTGCAGCTCCTTACCGGAAACCCCGTGCCGCGTCGTGACGAAAAGATAGATCGCATAGAACCAGATTTGCAGCGGCGTGCGGCTGTCCTGAAACACCGTGCCAGCGCACGGATAGACGTGGTGTCCGCAATGGGCGCACGAGTAAGCCGGACGATTGGCGAGGCGATGGAAGGTCGAGGCGGTCCCGCACTTCTCGCACTCGTGCCGCGCGCCGTACCGAACCGTCATGACGTGATCGAGGCAAGCCGCGTCATCCGGGAAGCGGGCGAAGAATTCCTTGACCGAGAACGGCTGTACGCCGCTGACGTTCTTACCGGCTTGGCTGGGGGATGTGCGTTGACGGGGCATAGCGATCTCCTATGCCCAAGATCCTATCGAAAGCCGATACGTGTGTCAAGGGGATAATTCCCTAAAAAATTGCGATCTCCCATCTAGTTCGACCTTTTCTTGCTCTTCCAGCTTCCGGGACTCCCCAAAATTACTAGCTGGACCGGACGATCCGCCGGGGACTATACTACTTTTATTTCAATGGGGCTTGGACCTGCCGCACTCATGGGTTTCTTATTGTCTGGTTCGTCCAGATTTTAATCCAGTTACGATTTATATAAATTTTGGATCCGCCACCTAATAATATCCTCAGAGACGATGAAGAGACGAGAAAGCTCCCTGGGGGTCGCGACCTTGTAAAACTTCTCCAGCAGCTGCGAAGGTACAAGTAAATTCGCGGCAAAGCAATTGGCCTCCTTCTCAAGTGCGTTGCTTGCCGATCCGATGGGGCCGCGCATTAGCACTTGATAATACTGCGGATATTTTTGAAATAAGCTGGAATGCAGCTGTGCATGCCCAAGTTCGTGAGCTATAGTAAATGTTTGTCTATTGGGGGTATCATGCCCATTTACGTAGATGGTATTATTCCCCAGATCGAGAAACCCCGAAACCTTGGAAAATTTTTCCGCAAATTTGGCAAATATAACCGTTACGCCATAGGACTCGGCGATCTGAAGGGGCAAAACAGGCGGCGTCGTTATGACGCTCTCCTTCAAAAGTTTTTGGGCCGCACTCTCGGCAAGCCGATAGTCGGGCGCCGGGCGCCCCAGGTGTTGCTCTACGTCTCTGTCCATATCCGCTTCTAACTCAGACATGCCCCCACTCCTCTGAGTTATATACAAGGGAGTATGGCATGTAGATTCGCAGCCCAGCCATGACAATTGCGCATATATCCGATACAGCTTCGGCTTGGCCGACTGGCACATGGGGGCTAGACGGCCCCCAACCAAGGTGTGCCTGCCACATCAGTCCGGAGTCAACGACGCGTGAAGCCGGTAGCCCGGCTGCGTGGAGGAGAAACGAGTACAATCGAACCGAGCGAGAATTGCCGCGGGAAGACGACAAAGCGCAGTCTCGAGGCTTCGCCCAGGAGCGCCGGCCATCGACGGCGGCGCCCGATCGGGCGGATTCAAACCCCGAGAAGCAGAATGTTGTTGACACTATGTTCCGCATATGTCTCCATGTCGTTCATGGATAACTCGAACGCCACCCCCTCCTCCTCTGCTCCCGGCCCGCGCGACTCTACGCGCGAGTGCGGCGGCGACTCCGCCCGGGCGGATCGGGCGGCGGCGGGGCGGCAGGTGCGGTTGCTGGAGCGGCTGGCGGTCGCCGGCATGGGTCTCGCCCGGGTCGCCGCGGCCCGGGTGGCGGTGCCGGCCGAACCCGGCGAGACGGCCGATATCGCCGATCGGGTGATCACGTTCGGGCAGGTTGCCCGCGCCATCCGCCAGACCATCGGCCTCGAGGTCAAGCTGCGTGCCGAGCGCCGGGGCTGCGAGGCCGACCCGGCGGCGGATGCGGCGACCGCGCGGCAGCTTCGGCTGCTCCAGGAATTGGCCGAAATCAGCCTCGCCGTCGCCGATGCGCCGGCAAACCT
>Ga0209274_10000039_pt1 | contig 131562 bp, 112 predicted proteins | sample HubBroMetageREF1_FD_188343 | JGI IMG/M metagenome (GOLD analysis project Ga0209274, IMG submission 188343) | Reference soil microbial communities from the Hubbard Brook experimental Forest, New Hampshire, USA - Hubbard Brook CCASE Soil... | ecosystem: Environmental > Terrestrial > Soil >...
GAGTCGAATCCCTTCCGCGCGGACGGACAAGATCTTTTCACGAATCTCAGATATGCCGGCTGCTCAGCCCTCCCCCCGAGCATCGCCATTCCAGAGCCCTAAGGGCCGAGGGGATGTGAACGGTTACCCACAATCTGCTGGCGCGCTACCCCGACGTCCATGACGGCTATGACCGTCTCGGCATGGTCTATGAGGCCCGGGGCGACAAGCGCCAAGCCGCCGAATATTACCGCCAAGCCTTGGACTTCGTGCGCCAACACACCGACGAATACGAGCCCGAGTTCGAAGAACTCTACCTCAAGCTAAGGTGCAGGAGTTCCTTGGCGACTGGTTCGGCCTGGAACTGAGTATCGCGACGATCAATCGCTGCATCCATGAATTCGGCCTGGCCAGCGAACCGGTGGTCCTGGACCTGATCGAGGAGCTTCGGCAAGCCGAGATCGTCAATCTCGACGAGACGCCATGGTATCAGGCCGGAATGATGCTCTGGCTGGGCGCCGCCGTCACATGATCCAAGGCCGCCAGGACGGCGCGGACCCCCGCCGGCGACAGGGCGCGTTCGCGCGGCTCGAAGGTGGCGATGGCGCTGGTGCGGATCGACTCTGCCGGGTTGCTCACGTCCAGCCCGCTTCCTTGGGCGTGGCGGAACACCAGCAACACGATTTCGCGGACATGCACGGCGACGGCCGGCCCGCGCTTTTCCTTGACCTCGTCGCACAGGCGTTTGATCCGCTGCGGCGTCACCTCCGCCAGCTTCAGCTTCGACAAGTCTCCCGCAACGGCGCGATCATAGGCCGATCGGCGCATCGCCAGGGTGCTGTCAGCCAGTCTCTCGGCCCCGGACTTGGGATCGGCTTTGTGCTTGAAGTAGGCTTCCGCCCATCCGCCGAACGTCAGCGCCTCCGCTGACGCGGTGCGCTTCTCCACCTTGGCTTTCGACGGTGACTCGCCCTGCTCGACCTGGCGTCGGGCGCGCGCCAGCAGCGCCCTGGCTTCCGCAAGCGACACCTCCATTCCGTATTCCAGCGCCTCGGGCGCCCGTGTCAGCTTGCGCGCCGCCTCGGCGCTATACCGGCCGATGGTCAAGACCTCCTGCCGCCCGTTCACCCGGTACTGATACCGGAACGAAATGACCCCGGTCGGCGTGACGGCCGCGTGCATCCCGTCGCGGTCCGTCACCTTGTACAGCTTGGCCCCCGGCTTCAGATTTTTCAGTTCTTTATCAGTGAGATCGCCCATGATTCCGCATCCGGTCGGGGGGCGAACGGATACCAACAAAGGGGGTTGTTGGTAGCGAAAGCCCGTTTCTCGACCATCCTGCGCCGTACCAACATCGCTACCAACAGAGTGGCCGGGTTGGGGTGACACGCTGCGATACGGGGTGGGAAAAATAATCGTTGTTACTCAAAGAGATCGTGCGACTTTCGGCACGGCGCGGGACGGTCTGAAACGACCTTAGATCACTCCCACTCGATCGTCCCCGGCGGCTTCGCCGTCACGTCATAGACTACCCGGTTGATCCCCTTGACCTCGTTCACGATCCGCGTCGCAACCCGCCCGAGGAACTCGTGGCTGAACGGATAATAGTCCGCCGTCATCCCGTCCGTCGATGTCACCGCCCGCAACGCGCAGACGTGATCATAGGTCCGGTAATCGCCCATCACACCCACGCTCTTCACCGGCAGCAGGACGGCGAAGGCCTGCCAGATCTGGTCGTAGAGCCCGGCCCGGCGGATTTCGTCGAGATAGACGGCGTCGGCCCGGCGCAAGATGGCGAGGCGTTCGGCGGTGATCTCGCCCGGGATCCGGATCGCGAGGCCGGGGCCGGGGAAGGGGTGGCGGCCGACCAGGTTTTCGGCGAGGCCCAGTTCGCGGCCGAGCGCTCGGACCTCGTCCTTGAAGAGCTCGCGCAGGGGCTCGACCAGCTTCAGTTTCATGCGCTCGGGCAGGCCGCCGACATTGTGGTGCGACTTGATGGTGACGCTCGGGCCGCCGGTGAAGGAGACCGATTCGATCACGTCCGGATAGAGCGTGCCCTGGGCCAGGAAATCGGCGCCGCCGAGCTTGGTCGCCTCTGCATCGAAGATATCGATGAAGGTGGCGCCGATGATCCGGCGCTTCTGTTCGGGGTCGGTCACGCCGGCCAGGCGCGCCAGAAAGATCGGGCCGGCTTCGACCGGAACCAGCGGAATGTTGAAATGATCGCGGAACGCCGTCACCACTTCGCCCGCCTCCTCGCTGCGCAAGAGCCCGGTGTCGACGAAGATGCAGGTCAGCTGGTCGCCGATCGCCTCGTGCAGCAGCAAGGCCGCGACCGCCGAATCGACGCCCCCGGAAAGCCCGCAGATCACCCGTCCCGCTCCGACTTGCGCGCGGATCCGCCGGATCGCCTCGGTCCGGAATGCCGCCATGGTCCAGTCGCCCCGGCAGCCGGCAATCAGATGGGTGAAGTTCTGCAAGATTCGGGCACCGCCGGGCGTGTGCACGACTTCGGGATGGAACATCACGCCGTAGAAGCGCCGTGCCTCGTCGGCGATGACGGCGAAGGGCGCGTTCTCGCTCGACGCCACGATCTCGAAGCCCGGCGGGATCGCGTCGATCCGGTCGCCATGGCTCATCCAGACCGGCTCCTTGCCGCCGATGCCGGCCAGACCGTCGAGAAGCGGGCTCGGCGCCTTGACCTCGATCAGGGCCCGGCCGAATTCACGATGCAGGCCGCCGACCACGCTGCCGCCCAATTGCGCCGAGAGCGCCATCTGGCCGTAGCAGATGCCGAGCACCGGCACGCCCAGCTCGAAGACTTTCCGGGGCGCCCGCGGGCTCGCCTCTGCCGTCACCGAATCCGGCCCGCCGCTCAAAATCACGGCCTTGGGCGCGAACTCGACCAACCGATCCTCGGACAGGGAATAGGGCTGGATTTCGCAATAGACTCCGCTCTCGCGCACCCGGCGGGCGATCAGCTGGGTCACCTGGCTGCCGAAATCGAGGATCAGGACGCGATCGTGGAGAGCGGGGAGGTCGGGCATCGTCGGGCTCGCGGGACCAGGGTGAGGCGGAATCGTCAGGTCTCTAGATCGCGGCGTCGACCCGGTCACCGGTGGCCGGGGCGAGCGGCTCCGCTGCTGCCTCGGCCACGGCCCGCCGGACCAGTACGGCGACGAAGAAGCCGTCGGTGCCGTGGCGGCACGGGGTCAGATGCAGCATGTCGCCCGGTTCCGGGCAAGGCCGGCCGAAAGTATCGCGCCAGATCTCGCCGATCGGCATCAGGGCGAACTCCGCATGGGTGGCGAGAAAACCTTCGATCTGCTGGTCGTTCTCGTCCGCCAGCAGCGAACAGGTCGCATAGATCACCCGCCCGCCCGGTTTGGCCAGCCGCGCGGCACTATCGAGAATGCGCGCCTGCAGATCCACCAGCTCGGCCAGATCCCGGGGCCCGAGGCGCCATTTGGCGTCCGGGTTGCGCCGCCAGGTGCCGGTGCCGGTGCAGGGCGCATCGACAAACACCCGATCGAAGCTCATTTCATGCCGCTTCACCCATTTGTCGCGCTCGGTCGTGAGTTCCCGGCGCTCGACATTGCTGATCCCGGCCCGGCGCAGCCGCGTGCCCGAGCGTTCCAGGCGCTTGGCCGAAATATCGCAGGCGACGAGATGGCCCTTGTTCTTCATTTGAGCAGCCAACGCCAAAGTCTTGCCTCCCGCGCCGGCACAGAAATCGACGACCCGCATGCCGGGCTCGGCCTGGGCGAGCAGAGCCGCCAGCTGGGAACCCTCGTCCTGGACCTCGACGCGGCCGCTGCGGAACACGTCCAGCGTCGAGAGCGGAATCCGTTCATAGACACGCAACCCCGTGGGCGCGAAAGTTGTCGGCACGGCCTCGACCCCTTCTGCGGCCAGCGCCTTGCGGGCGTCGGCGCGGTTGGATTTCAGCTGGTTGACGCGCAGATCGAGCGGGGCGGCCCCGTTCATCGCCGCCATCTCGGCCCCGATCGCGCTACCGAACCGCCGGGTCAGAGCCGGGTCGAGCCAAGCCGGATAATTGCACCGAACCGGCAGCGGCATTTCGGGATGTTCGAGCATCTTGCCGGCGAGCGCCTCGACCAGAGCCCGCTCGTTCCGGTCGAGCGGCACCGGGCGAAAGCGGTCGCCGTCGCAGGCGCGGTCGATCACCTCGGCCCGCCAGCCTTCGACCAGCGCCAGGGCCGACAGCACCCGATTGCGCGGCGACGCCGGGAGGCCGGGTGCGACACGGGCGATATACCAGTCGATCGCGGCGCGTCGGCGGAGCACGCCATAGATGTGCTCGGAAATGGCGGCCCGATCCTTGGACCCGGCGAACCGGTGACGGCGAAAAAATCCCCCGACGATGTCGTCGGCCGGGGTGGTGGTGGACTCGATCTCGCCGATCAGTTCGATCGCCGCCTGCACTCTGGCGCCGGGGGTCACGGCGATGTCGCGCGCGTTGGCTCAGAGATCCTGGCGGTAATTCGGGGCCTCCCGGGTGATCGAAACGTCATGGACATGGCTCTCGGCCAAGCCCGCACCGCTGATCCGCACGAATTGGCAATTCTGCTGCATGGTTCGGATGTCGGCGGCGCCGGTATAGCCCATCGCGGCGCGCAAGCCGCCGACCAGCTGGTGGATGACCTGGGCGACCGGCCCCTTGTGCGGAACCCTGCCTTCGATGCCCTCCGGCACCAGCTTCAGCATGTTCGCCACTTCCTGCTGGAAATAGCGATCGGCCGAGCCGCGCGCCATGGCGCCCACCGACCCCATGCCGCGATAGGATTTATAGGTCCTTCCCTGATAGAGAAAGACCTCGCCCGGGGCCTCGTCGGTCCCGGCGAAGAGCGAGCCCAGCATCGCGACATCGGCTCCGGCGGCGATCGCCTTGGCGAGGTCACCGGAATATTTGATGCCGCCATCGGCGATCACGGGAATATCGAACTTCCGGCATTCCTCGACGCAATCCAGGATCGCGGTCAATTGCGGCACGCCGACTCCCGAAATGATCCGCGTCGTACAGATCGAGCCCGGTCCGATCCCGACCTTGACCGCATCGGCGCCGGCATCGATCAATGCCCGCGCGCCCGCCGCAGTCGCGACGTTGCCGGCGATCACTTGCGTATAGTTGGACAGCTTGCGGATCTCCGCGACCGAGCCGATGACGCCCGAGGAATGGCCGTGCGCGGTGTCGATCACCAGCACGTCGACGCCGGCATCGAACAGCGCCTCGGCTCGCCCGATACCGTCCCTGCCCACGCCGGTCGCGGCCGCGACTCGCAGCCTGCCCTGATCGTCCTTGGCCGCCGTCGGAAAATTCTGGGCCTTTTCGATATCCTTGACCGTGATCAGCCCGACGCAGCGATAGGCCCCGTCCACGACCAGCAGCTTTTCGATCCGGTATTGATGCAGGAGACGCATCGCCTCTTCGCGCGAGACTGTGTCGCGCACCGTGATCAGGCGGTCCTTGGTCATGAGTTCGGCGACTGGAATCGACTGGTCGCTGGCGAAGCGGACGTCGCGGTTGGTCAGGATCCCGAGCAGCCTCTTGGTCCCGCGCTCGACCACGGGAATGCCGGAAATCCGATGGGCCGCACGCAGGGCCAGCGCATCGGCCAGCGTCTGGTCGGGATGGATGGTGATCGGATCGACCACCATGCCGGCTTCGAATTTCTTGACCTTGCGGACTTCGCTCGCCTGCTGGTCGATGGCCATGTTCTTGTGGATGGTGCCGAGCCCGCCGGCCTGGGCCATGGCGATGGCGAGGGCCGCCTCGGTCACGGTGTCCATCGCCGCCGAAATCAGCGGAATTCCGAGCTCTATGCTCCGCGTCAACCGGGTCTTGGTGCTGACCTCGGTCGGAACTACATCGGACGCGCCCGGCAGCAGCAGGACGTCATCGAATGTATAGGCTTCACGGAATTGCATGCCGCCTCCGGGGATTGGGAGTGGCGGTGCATCATACACAATATATGGGTCTAGGGAAGCGCCGATCCCTCCTTACTCAGCGCAGCAGCCACCTGGATTCCGCAGGGGAAGGGCTCAGCCCCGGAACCCCGTCGCGACGACATAGACTTCGGCCGATTCCTGCCGGCTGGCCGGCGGCTTGGCGTGCCGAATATTGGCGAAATCCTGCTTCAGCCGGTCGAGGAGGGTCCGCTCCGTGCCGCCCTGGAACATCTTGGCGACGAAGCTGCCGCCCGGCGCAAGCACGCCGGCGGCGAATTCATAGGCGGTTTCGGCCAGCCCCAGAATCCGCAGGTGATCGGTCGGGGCATGACCGGTGGCGGGTGCGGCCATGTCGGAGAGCACGACATCGGCCGGCCCGTCGAGGGCCGCTGCGAGCCGCGCAGGCGCGGTCCGATCGAGGAAATCGAGCTGCAGCAGCTGGACACCCGGCAGCGCATCCATGGCCAGATAATCGATGCCGACGATCTTGCCGCGCGGGCCTACGCGTTCGGCCGCGATCTGGCACCAGCCGCCGGGCGCCGAGCCGAGATCGACGACGCGCCGACCCGGGGCCAGAAGGTGATATTTCTCGTCGAGCTGGACCAGCTTGAAGGCGGCGCGCGAGCGATAGCCCAGCCGCTTGGCTTCGGCGACATAGGGGTCGTTGAGCTGGCGCTGCAGCCACAAGGTCGACGAGAGCGAACGTTGGCGCGCCGTCTTGACGCGCACACCGGTCATGCGACCGCCGCCCGGCGCCGGGGATTTGCTGGTCATGGCGCCTATGTAGGCAGCGCCAACCCGGGCAGGCAAGCGCCCAATTCCGGCACGAGCTGCGCGCGCCGGGCTTCCTCCATCAAGCCCGCGAGGATGCCTTCGCGCACGCCGCGATCGGCGACCCTGAGCCTGCCGACCGGCCAGACCGTGCAGATCGCCTGCAGAATGGCGCAGCCGGCGAGCATGAGATCGGCCCGTCCCGGCCCGATGCAAGGCTGGGCCGCCCGGCCGGCCGCGTCCATCTCGACCAGTTCGCCGATGATCTGGGCGATATCGCCGAAGCCCAGTTGCACGCCGTCGACCTGCGAGCGGTCGTAGCGCGCGAGACCCAGCCGGATGCCCGTCAAGGTCGTTACGGTTCCGGAACTGCCCAACATTTGGACGCCGCCGCGGGCAATTTGCCGTGCGATCTGCCATTCCGCATCGAACGCTTCGAACTCGCTGCAGATCTGCGCCACCATGTCGTCGAACAATCGCCGGGGCGGATCGCCGGAGAGGAATCGCTCGGTCAGCGAGACGACGCCGAAGGGCAGCGACACGATCCCGCGGATTTCGGTCCGCAGCCGGCCCGAACGCCGCCGCTTGATCCCGACCCACAGAATCTCGGTCGACCCGCCCCCGATATCGAAGACCAGAGCATGCGGCAACCGCGGATCGAGCAGTGGCGCACAACCGACGAGAGCCAGCCGGGCCTCCTCGCCGGTCGGGATGATTTCGAGCGCGAGGCCGGTCCCTTCCCGCACCCGCCGCAAGAATTCGCCGCAATTGGCGGCCTGCCGGCATGCTTCGGTGGCGACGAAACGGGCCCGGGTGACCCGCCGCTGCTGCAGCTTGGCCGAACAGATTTCGAGCGCCTCGATGGTCCGGCGCATCGCCGGCTCCGAGAGCACGCCCGAAGACTGCAGCCCCTCGCCCAGGCGCACGATCCGCGAGAATGAATCGACGACGCGCAGACTGTCTCCGGCCGGCCGCGCTACCAACAACCGACAATTGGTGGTACCGAGATCCAGTGCCGCGTATACATCTCTACGGTCGAAAAAATTCATCGGGATCCTCCCGATCCAATGCTCCCCGCACTGGAATTGAAGCGCACATGCAAGTTTCGTGCAACTCGGCGCAGCGCCAGTAGGATTCATCATGCCAGCGATCCTGGCGAAGTGCAATGCGGTAACCTCGGGTGCGGGGCGACAGTGGCGGGGCATGACGGTGCCGGGCACATCGATCTCGTCGAGCGATAGAGACTTCCCAGGGGCACATCGGCGTGCTAGATCCGCCTCCCGAGCCCGGCGCCCGAGTGCGTTTGGGGGATCGTCTAATGGTAGGACAGCGGATTCTGACTCCGTCAATCGAGGTTCGAGCCCTCGTCCCCCAGCCAGCCGCTGTTAGGTGACTTGCCGAAGTTGCGGCTGCATGCGCGCCGTTTCGGGCAAAGAGCGGCCAAAGAGATAGATCCGAGCGGCGGCTTCGCCGGCCGCCTCAACCACCGGGTCGCAACAGCGTCAGAAACCGCGCACCGGCATGAATATCGGCCGCGAGGCGGTTTCGCCGGAGCAGGGCTTCGCGGTCCTCGCCCCACCGTTCATTCTGGAAGCTCTCGTCGAGGATCGCCGCCTCGACGGCGCCCGCGGCGTCGAGCCGTCCATCCCAGAGGGCGAGCGCCAAGATCAGCGAACCGCAAGCCGAGGTCAGATCGGCGATCGCCGTCAGGGCGAAGATGTCGAGGCCGTCGAGGACGCGCCTCAGTGCCTTCAGGCTGTCTCCCGGCTGGTCGACCGGCACGATCCCGGCAGTCACGCGCAGGGGCGCGCCGAAGCGATCAGCGGCCCAATCGAGCAGCGGCTGCCACACTGCCCGTTCGCGCCGAACCAGGCTCTGCGGATATTCGGCCCGGTAGCAGAGCAGATCGGTGGCGGCATAGCGCGCGGTTTCGGCGGCGACCGCCGCCGGCTGGCCGGCGACGCGGTCGCGCGCAGTGCTCACCAGCGCCATCAGCCTCATCCCATCGGGGCGAACAACCTCGCTCTGCCCGGCCCATTCCGCCGCCAGCGCCTCGGCCAGGGCACGAGTCGGCAGTGCCAGCGCCCGTTTGGCCGGGCTCAGCAATTCCTTGCCGTCGAGCGCCACGCCGAATCCGTCCGGCTGTTCGGTGACGGTGACATCCGTATAGAAGCGCTTCATCTGGCAGAGAGTCCGAATCGCCGATCCTCGGCAGAGGGATCAGCAGCCGGCGGAAGCGAGCACCGTCTCGGCGGTGCCGGCCGGCGTTCCCGGCACCGGATTGCGCTCAGAGATGGTCGAGATAGACCGGCTGGGAATCGCAATGCAGGCACTGGAAGACATAGGCGGTCGGGCTCGAATCGCGATCGAGCGTTTTCACCAGGCGGGTCGCGGCACCGCCGGAGATCTCGAGCACCTGCACGATATAGGTCATGAGCGTGCCCAGCGTATAGGGATAGCGCTCCTGGATCTCGGTCCAGCCGATCGGCTCGAGGAAGGCGGCGGCATCGTCGCAGCAGGTCAGCCACCGGCCTTCCTGCCAGGTCGCGAAGCCCGGCGTGCGAAAGGCGATCTCCTCGATGACCTCCTCGTCGATCTCGTCGGGAAATCCCGCCTCGTCGGTGAAGGACGCGCCGAATTTTTCATGGGCCGAACCATCGGCGATGCACCAGGGGCAGAGTGCGTCCTCGAGGTCGTCCTCGGCATAGACCGGCCCGACATAGATGAAGCCGCGTGCCCGTTCGCAGCATTGGCAGGTGGCATCCGAAGCGGTAATACTGCCGCTGGCGACCGGATCTGGATGATAGGCGAAACTCGGGAGGTCCATCGGGTGCCGCCTCGGCGCTGTGGGCTCTAGATCCGGCCGAGCTTACTCCTCGGCTCAGGCCGTGGTAAAGCAGTATGCACCCCGATCGCCGGCCCGAGCGCCCGGGCCGCGGCTGGATGGCGGTGGGCGCGCCGGATCTGCTAGGGTGTCCCGGCACCTTCCTTTGGAGACCCGATGACGAAGCCGATCATCGCCCCGCCGCCGCTCCGTCCCGCCACCGGCCGCGCGGTACCGCCGCCGGCGCGTCCGCCGGTGGCTCAGCGCGCAACGGCCGTCACCTTCGCGCCGACCAAGCGCGCATCCGGGCGCCGCGACGGCGAGGCGAGCGAACTCCTGGCACTGCCCGACGGCAGCTTCCGGCTCCGCTCGCTCGAGCGCGGCACGATGGCCCCGCCCAGCGGGGTGTTCAACTTCGTCCGTGTCCATGGGCTGACCCGCAACGACGCCCATATCTATGCCTCGGCCCAACTGCCCCACGCCTCGCTCGCCCAGGGTAAGCCGGTGATCTATGCCGGCACGGCCAAACTCGATTCCGGCCGGCTCGAATGGTGGAGCAACTATTCCGGGACCTATCAGCCGATCGCCGAGTTCCGCGCCCAGGCCAAGCTGCCGATCGAGAAATTCACGCCCTGGCAAAAGCTGCAGCTGGGGGGCGCCCCCATGCAGCGCGGCACCTTCAGCGAGCGCACGGCGAAAGCGGCTCCGGAGGGGAAACGGGAGCAGGCGGCGAAACCGGCCGAGCCGGGCGCTGCCAAGAGTCCGCCGGCAGCGGCGAAGAAGGCCGCTACTGCGAAGAATTAGACCCAGGGCCGGCATCCATGCACGGGTAAGAGATCGTGTTTTCGCACCGGGACATGTTCCTTGATCGGCACCGGCGCACGCTCGGGCGCCTCGCCGTAGCGGCCGGGATCCTGGCCGTGTTCGCGGGCGCCGCCTACCTCTGGGACCGCTCGACCCTGATCGTCCCGCGGCCGACGGCGATCGTCACCGACCGGCACGGCAATTTCCTGGCGCAGCTCGGCAACGAGGGCGAAGGCTATGGCTATTGGCCGGTCGAGCATGTCCCGGACCGGGTCGCGGCAGCATTGCTGGCGCTCGAAGATCGCCGGTTCTGGGAGCATCCCGGCGTCGATCCGCTGGCAGTCGCCCGCGCCCTCTATACCAATCTCGCCGGCGGCTCCCGTATCTCCGGCGCCTCGACCGTGGCGATGCAGGTCGCGCGCATGCAGCATCCGGCGGCGCGCAGCTATCTGGCGAAATTGCTCGAGGCGGCGACGGCGCTGGTCATGACCCAGCGCTACGGCCGCGACGCCGTGTTCGAGCAATATTTGCGGCTCGTGCCTTTCGGGCAGAGCAGCCATGGCATCGGCCATGCCGCCAGCTGGTATTTCGACAAGCCGGTCGAGGATCTGAGCTGGGCCGAAATCGCCTTTCTATCGGCAATTCCGCAATCGCCTTCCGCCCTCAATCCCGCCATTCCGGCGGGCCGGGCGCGCGCCGTCGAGCGCGGCCGCAAGGCTTTGATGCGGCTCCATGACCAGCAGATCGTCACCGACGCCGAATTCGCGCAAGCCCTGGTCGATCTCGACCGGCTGGAGCCGCGCCGGCACCCGACCCGGCCGCCGGACGCGCTCCATGCGATTCTCCATCTGGCCGAGTTGACCCGAGACGGGCCGCCCGCCTTGCGCATCACCAGCAGCCTCGATCTCGATCTGCAGAGCCGGGTCGCACGGCTGGCCCGGCAGCGGCTGGACGGGCTGCGGGCGCAAGGGGCGGAGCAGGTGGCGATCATCCTGGCCGAGCGCAAGAGCCTGGAAGTCCTGGCCCTGGTCGGATCCGGCCGCTGGGCCCCGGCCGATGCCGGCGAGATCGATTACGCGCTGCGCACCCGTTCGCCCGGAAGCACGCTCAAACCCTTCATCTTCGCCCAAGCGCTCGACCAGGGCGAGATCGCCCCCAACACCATCCTCCTCGACGCCCCCGACAACGGCACCGGCATCGACAATGCCGATCGGCGGTTCCTGGGTCCGCTGCTGCCGCGCCAGGCGCTGGGCAATTCGCGCAACGTCCCGGCAGCGGAACTGGTCCGGCGCAGCGGGCTCGACCGGACCTGGTGGTTCCTGGCCAGCCTCGGGCTCCATGACGAGGCGCGGCCGGCCGAGCGCTATGGTCTCACTCTTTCGGTCGGCGGCTTGCCCACGGCGCTCGACCGGCTGGTCACCGCCTATGGGGCGCTCGCCAATGACGGCATGCTGGCTCCCCTGCGCTGGTATCGCGAGCAGAGTCTGCCGGCCCCGCGCCGCGTCGTTTCCGCCGAGACGGCGGAACTGGTCACTGGATTCCTCGCCGATCCGATGGCCCGGCTGCCGAGTTTCGCACGCATGGGGGCTACCGAATATCCGTTTCCCGTCGCAGTCAAGACCGGCACCAGCCAGGGCTATCGCGACGCCTGGGTCGCAGCCTATACCGATCGCTACCTGCTCGGAATCTGGGTCGGCCGGCCCGACGGCAGGCCGATGGGCGGCTTGAGCGGGGCGACCAGCGCCGCGCTCATCGGCCGGGACATTCTGATGGAGCTGCACGAGGCGGAGGCCGACGGCCTGTCCGACGGTTCGTTCCGGGCGCCCCGAGGGTTCCAGCCGGTCAGCCTGTGCACCGCGACCGGTACCGCCAGCGACGATCGCTGTGCCCAGGTGCTGACCGAATATCTCGCAGCGCCACCGCTGCCGCCGGCGCTACCGGCGCCAGAGCCTCCTCATCGACTCCGGATCGCCTCGCCGCTCGATCGGGCGGCCTTCATCCGCAACCCGGAGCAACCGCCGGGCCTGGCCTTTCTGCCCTTGCGCTTGACCGCCGACAGCGGCGACGGCCAGATCGTCTGGTACGTCGACGGGCGGGCCCTGCAGGTCGCCGGCAATCGCGACACGGTTCGTTGGCCGGTCGAGCCGGGCCGGCACCGGATCGAGGCGCGCCCACCTTATGGCGGCGAGGGCGCGCGGCCGATCGAGGTGACGGTGCGGTAGGAGGGCTGGGGCGCCGTCGACCGAGCCGTCAGGGTGTCAGCGGATAGATCTCCATGCTGTTGGTCACGTCATCGACCACGACCAGCGTGTCGAACCCGACCGGCGTCAGGCCGACGGCGAGCCCGAAGGCACCGCCTTGCCCGGAATCGACGTTGAACTGGGTCACGAACTGGCCGTTCGGGGTGAATTCGACGATCTCGCTGGGGTGGGTCGGATCGGCGTTCACCGCGTCGCCGTTGGCCGCCAGCAGATGCCCGTTCGGGGCGAAGGCGAGCGCCAGGGGCCCGCGCAATTCGCCTCCCTGCATGATCAGGGATCCCTGCGTCACCGAATGGGTGGCGGTCGCGGCATTGTCGATCGCGAAGATCGCGTTGTCTCCAGTCGAGGCGACATAGAGGATATTTCGGAACGGGTTGAAGGCGAGCCCGGTCGGTCCCACGATCAGCGCCGCGGCGTTGGGCGCCACCGTGTAGCCCGATGCGATCTGGGTGGCGCCGGAGACGGTGACGCTGTCGGCCCCGACCGAGAGTTCGAGGCGCGAGACCGTGCCGCTCAAAACATTCGAGACGAAGAGAAGGGCGGTATCGCCCTGATCGAAGATCGTCAGATCCCAGGGCCCGTTCAAAGTATTCGCCGGCGATGCGGGAATGACGTTGACGAGGGTTCCGAACCGGTCGAGAACGAACAGGGATCCCGACTGGATGGTCCCGAGCGTGCCGTCGGTCGTGGGCACGTTGCCGACGATGACGAAGCCCTTCTCGAGGACGCCGAGGGCCGTGGTCAGACCGAAGGGCGCGGGCGTACTGCCTTGGAAGAACACGGTCGCCGAGCCATTCGGCGCGATCGCGCCGCCGGCCGTCAGCTTGACGATGGTCGAGCCGGTGCCTTGCAGATTGTTGCTGTTGTTGAAATTGGATATCAGAATATCGCCGAAATTGATGGATCCGCCCGAAGGAAAGCCGAAGGGCACGATCGCCACGCCATAGGGATTGAGATCGCCGAGCGGCGGCACGGTCGAAGACATGACGATCTGCGGCAGGAAGGCGAAGCCCGCTGCCGGAGAGACGGGCAGGAGCGCCAGCGTTGCAGCCAGCGCGATCCGTCGCAGAACCCCGAGGCCGGTTCCGACGGCGACCGCGGTGCGAGAGATCCCACCCCCCGCCGCCCTCGATTTGTCAGTGGCGAAAGTTGCAAAGGGCATAGTCCACCTCGACGAAACAGGATGGTATGGTGCAGAGCAACAGACTGCTGCGAGAGTCGAAATATTCCGGGAGCCTAATCGATCGTCGCGCAAAAGCAAGATCGGGTTAGAGAGTAGCGCCGGCATCTGCCGCTCGGCGAGCCGGGCCGATCAAATACCCGAAGGCAAGTCCCGCCCCTGGCCGAGTCCATCGGCCCAGCAGACTCCGAGATCGCCAGTCGTCCCTTTGGCTCGCTATTGTGGCCTTGGTAGGGCAAGGGAAAAAATCCAACACCGACCCACTACCCAGGTAGTAAAAGTACTTTGAATCATGGGCTCGATCAGGTTCTCGCTTTGACCTGCTCACGCCGCTTCGACGGGCGCCCACGGATCCGGCACCGCGAGATTCGAGATCCGTCTCGGCAAAATGCCGCATCCCGCCCATCGGCGTTCTCGCACCGCAGCAAGGTATTCGCCGCTCCGTGCCGGCTACCGATGACGCGAGCGTAACGGGCACATCCGACCGGAGGCCGCAGACGCCGCAGCGGACCTCTCCCGCCGCTTCACCCTTGACCGGAGAGCCGGAATATAGGATACCCCCCTACCCCGTATCCCCAGCGAGGTCGATGATGGGCCATACCATCCGGGAGAAGCAGAAGCTCTTGAACCGGGTTCGCCGGATCCGGGGACAGGTCGATGCGATCGAACGGGCGCTGGACGGCGAAGCCGGGTGCGAGCAGGTCATGCATCTGCTCGCGGGCTGCCGCGGTGCGGTCAACGGTCTCCTCGCCGAGATTGTCGAGGACCATATCCGGACTCATCTGGTCGAACGCGAGCCGGGGATCGGCTCCGGCCACGGCATCGACGAACTCGTCGATGTCGTTCACAGCTATTTCAAATAGAGGCTCGCCATGGCCGAAGCCCCGCCGCCCGCTCTGCTCGAGGAGCACAGCCACGTCTTTCTCGGCACCGGCCACGCCCGGAACGAACGCAAGACCTGGGCCGTGATCGCCTTGTGCACGGTCATGATGGTGGCCGAAATCGCCGGCGGCAGCCTGTTCGGGTCGCTGGCGTTGGTCGCCGACGGGCTGCATATGTCGACTCATGCGGCGGCCATGCTGATCGCGGCTCTGGCCTATACTTACGCACGGCGATTTGCCGGCGATCCGCGCTTCACTTTCGGAACCGGCAAGCTCGGCGATCTCGCAGGTTTCTCCAGCGCGCTGATTTTGGCCATGATCGCGCTCCTGATCGGCTACGAGGCGGTTTGGCGCCTGTTCCAGCCGATCGCCATCGATTTCGACTTGGCCATTCCGATTGCCGCCGCCGGTCAGCTCGTGAACCTCGCCAGCGCCTGGCTGCTCAGCGGCGGCGATCACGGCCACAGCCACGGTCACGCCCAGCATGATCACGGCGAGGACGCCCATCGGATCGATACGGGCGAGGGCGTCTTCCGGCTCGAGATCTTCGAAGACGGCGTGCCGCCGCGCTTCCGGCTCCGGGGCGAAGGCGATCAGACCGGCCTGCCGCCCGGGCTCGAACTCGAGACCCTGCGTCCCGACGGGACCCGCCAGCTCTTCCGCTTCGCCGACCGCGGCCCCTACCTGGAATCGCTGGAAGAGATTGCCGAGCCGCATGAATTCACCGCGCGGGTGACTTTCGGCCCGGGCGATCGAGCCGGGGTCCAGGAGGTCGTGTTCGAAGAGCATCTCCACGGCGATCATGCCGCCCACCGCGACAACAATATGCGCGCCGCCTTCGTCCATGTCCTGGCGGATGCCGGGGTTTCGGTGCTGGCCATTGTCGGGCTCCTGGCCGGCAAGCTCTTCGGCTGGAATTTCATGGACCCGCTGATGGGCATCGTCGGCATGCTGGTCATCGCCAACTGGTCGTTCGGGCTGGTCCGCGCCACCGGCGCCATCCTGCTCGACATGGCCCCGGATCGGCAGATGGCGGCGAGAATTCGTGGCGAGATCGAAGCCGACGGCGACCGCCTGACCGATCTGCATCTCTGGCGGCTCGGCCCCGGCCATCTGGGGGCGATCGTCTCGGTCGCAACGGCCAGGCCGCGCAGCGCCGAATTCTATCGCGCCCGGTTGAGGCGGTTCGCAGCGCTCTCGCATCTCACCATCGAAGTGCGGGCCCGGGCGGCCGGCTGAGCCGGGGCCGCCCGCGCGCCCGGGTGGGCGGGAACCCTGGACTAGCGGTTGAAACTCACCATTTCCCCTGTATGATTGCGCCTCATCGGAGTCCGCCGGGACCATGACCGGGCGGCCGCTCTCGCGCGAGCCGAGGGGAGGAAGACGTGGCGCTCAGCGATCTCGCCAATGCATTCATCGGTATGTGTCTGATCTTCGCTTCGGTCGCCCTGCTCGTGAGCTCGGTGACGGAGGGGTTGGCCTCGCTCTTGAAATTGCGCTCGGCCACACTCCTCGAAGGGCTGAAATCGATGCTGAACGCGCCGACGACGAAGCCGTCGATCTTGCAACGATTTCTCCCGCCGCTCCGGTTCAGGCTGGCCGGCGACCCGGCCGGGCCGCCGGGCGTGTTGCCGCAATGGCTGAGGACTGCCCTGCGGTGCCTGAGGCTGTTGCCGGCAGAGGCGCCGGCTGCGGTACCGGTTGCCGTGGTGCCGGATGTCGCACCGGCCCAGCCGCCCAACCCGTTTCAACCGAAGTCGGGGCCGCAGCTGCTCCGCGACCTGTTCAATCACGCAGCGATCGCTGTGCGGGGTCCGGGCGACGGCTCGCGGTTGCGCGCGAGCACCGTGCCGTCCTACATCACCCCGGATCAATTCGCCGCGGCGCTGATCGATGTCGTGTTTCAGGGCCGCCCGCGCACGCCGGGGGCCGAGCACGCGGCTCCGCTCGAGGGCGCGATCCGGGCCGTGTCCGACCCGCAGCTGCAACGGCTCCTGCAGGGCGCTGCCGCCCGGGCCGAAAACGATCTGCAGAAATTCCATGACGAAGTCGCCAAGTGGTTCGATTCGACCATGGATCGAGTCGGCGGCGACTATAAGCGCTATATCCAGCTCTGGTCCTTCCTGATCGGGCTCGGCGTCGCGATCCTGTTCAACATCGACGGCGTCGCCATTGTAAAGGCGCTGCTGACGAACCCGCTCCTGGCTGCCTCCGTTCAGGTCTCCGGGGCGGATTTAGCGAAATTGCCCGACTTGACGAAGCTTCAGGGGTTCGGCGTGCCGATCGGCTGGCACACCACAGCCCAGAGCTTGGGTGAATTTCTGGAATTGGAATGGACCCGGATGCGTGACCATTCCCTCGAGGCCGCTTCCCATGTCGCCGGTTGGCTCATCATCGCGGCCGCGTCGCTCTTCGGCGCACCGTTCTGGTTCGATACGCTGCAATTGTTCGTCAAACTGCGCGGGACCGGCGACAAGCCGGAAGCCCCGGCCAAGCCCGCGGCCGAGGCCTGAACCCTATTGCAGCGGCGGCCGGCGCAGGAAGCGTTCGCGCGGCTGTGAGGCGACGGCGAAGTCGAGTTGCTCCGTGCCGCGGCCGATCTGGAGCCGGACCGTGGCCCCGGCCGAGCCTGTGGCCCAGACGGCGAGCCACAGCTCGCGCAGATCGCCGACCGGCTCGTCGCCCACGGCGAGGATGCGGTCGCCCAGGCGGATGCCGGCGAGGTGCGCCGGGCCGCCCCGGGTCACGCCGTGGACGATGACGGCATCCTCCTGCTCGCTCGCATGGAGACCGAGCCACGGCCGCGGCGGTCGATCGACCCGGCCATAGCGCCGCAGCGGGTCGAGGATCGGCTTCAGCGCATCGATCGGCACGACCATGTTGAGACCGAGCGAGCGCTCTTCCGAAACCCGCTGGTGCAAGACCAGCGAGCCGATTCCGACCAACCTGCCTTCGCGATCGATCAGCCCGGCCCCGCCCCAATTCGGATGGTGGGGTGCCGTGTAGAGCGCGTCTTCCAGCAGATACTCCCAGTATCCGGCATAATATTGCCTTCCGACCAGTTGGGTCCTGACCGTCTGGCCGCGGCCGCCGGCGGCCGCCAGAATCATCGCCTCGCCGATCGACAGAGTCGCCGAATCGCCGAATTCCAGCGCCGGCAGGCCGAGCCGGCCGAGGGCCTGGACCAGGCCGAATCCAGTCTCGGTGTCATAGGCGAGCGCGTGGCCGGGCACGGCACGGCCGTCGATGGTGGTCAGCCAGATCGTCTCGGCTTCCATGATCAGATAGCCGATGGTCAGGACCAGCCCGGTCACATCGATGACGCTGCCGCTGCCGGCCCGCTCGGTGCCGAGTGCCGAGACGGTGAATCCGTCTTCGGGAATATGTGCCCTGACGCCGACGATCGCGCTCAGCGTGCGCTCGAGATCGAAAGGATAGTCCTGCGCTCTGGGCTGGAGTTCAGAGGGGATGGAATCGTCTGGCATCATGCTTCCTGCGGCAGCGGACACGTTGTCCGTTCTACCACCTCGGCGCCGGATCGGGCAGGAAATCGCTCAACCTCAAAGCACCTGTCCGGCACCTTCGCTGCCGCGCTCGATCAGCCGGAGACTTCCGTCCCGGATCTCGATCACGCTGCAGGAACAAGGCTCGGGGCGGAACGAGACGACCCGGTCATCGCCCACGGCTCGGCCGACCGCGACGTTGATGGCGATGAAATGGGTGACGAGGACGGTATCCTCGAGATATTCCTCGAGAGCGGCGAGCAGGTGGCGCCGCCAATCCTCGACACTCGGCTCCAGGGCGCCCCAGCCGCCCTGCATCGCAGCCGCGAGCCAGCGCCCGCGGGCCGCGAGCCCGTCCACCGGCGACGGGACCTCGGCGATCCGCGGCTCCAGGCGCGCACTCGCCCCCCAGCGCCGCTCCAACGCGGCGGCAGTCTCGCGGGTTCTGCGCAACGGGCTGGCGACAACCGGCAAGGGACCGAGCGGTCCCAGGCGTTCCGCCATCGCCTCGGCCTGGGAGCGGCCGAGCGGATCCAGGCCGGGATCGGGATCGGCATCCCAGCCTGCCGCCGCCTTGCCGTGCCGCACCAGATAAAGTCTCGCCATCCCGCCCCTCGAAAACCGTGCCGGCGAAAGCCGAATACCATTGCCGGCGGCAAGATCCCAGCAAAGCACGCCCGGCGACGGCCGGCAATATATGGCGACTGCGGTAGTGTCTCAGTATGAAATTTGGGCCGCTGCCGATCTGCGCGCGCCCTGTCGCTTCCGATGCCCTATTTCCCTGTGATGCGTTCAGGTAAGCATGGGGGCGATGATGCCTGAAATGGATTCACAGGGTTGGATAGCGGTAATCCCCGGCCCTCGGTCTCGGGCAGTAACAGGGTAAGCGTGCTGAGGGGGATCCCGAGAACCGTCGAGAAAACCAGCCAACGAGGTCCGCATCCGGGGAATTTAGAAATGTGGCTGGAGGGCGACAACTGGGCGCACTGCTGCCCTGGGTGAGCCGCGCTTCGAGGTGGGGCTCGAACGCTCGACGCAATGGGCTGCCTGGGCCGATTGCGGGCCGGGCTTTTGCGAACTGAAAAATGGAAATGCGCCGTGCGCTCGAGAGCATTCCGCCTACGCAAGTGTCACTCGAGCAAGACACGTTTACCACAGTCGGTTGGTGGCGGCCAGTGGCGCGGGCCGCCCGCCCACGATGCCGCCGGAGGCGGCACGGGGTGCTCCCACGCTGTATCCGCGACCGATGCCGGCTTCGCCGGCAGACAGGCGGGAACGTCCGCCCCATTCGCCAGCCTGTCCACCATCCCCGACCGCACCGCTGCGCCGGGTCGCGGCCCGAGCGAGTCGCTCCCCAGCCGGTGATCGGCCGCGGATCACCACTTCCAGAACTCATACCAGCTCGCATTGCGGTCGACTCGTGCGGCTAGATTGAGGGTCCCGCCGCGGCGGTCGCGGAGTTCGCGAGCGATCCGGATCAGGAACTTGTACGAGTCCGTACCCTGCTTGCCTTGCTGTTCGAGATAGATCAGCGAATCGGTAACCACTGTATCGTATTCGTAGGCCGCCAGGTAGGAACCGTAATTCATTCGAGATTTCAAATGCTCCTGCACCGAATCGCCCAAGGACTTGTCGCCGGTGACCACCTGATACGCATCTTCCAGGTTGTTTTCCAGCGTCTTCGCCTGCGAGTCAAAGTCCTTGTCGCTCGAGTTTGTCGGAAGATTCATATTGAGCGCCCAGCGTCCCGGAACGCCCTGTCGTCCGGCGGAAACATTCGTCGGACCGGTGTAATGCTCTGCCGAATAGGCGTGAGTTAGCTCGTGCACGATGCTCCATATTACTTTGTCGGTTTCGCCATTCGTGCTGTACACCATATCATAACGCTGGTTCCCGTTGCCGGTGTGTGGCTTGATATTGGCAGTATCCGAGACGTTCGCTTGGCCGACAGCATCGACCAGCGGCACCACGGTGCCGGCGTCTTCGATCAGGCCCTGGACCGTCGCGCCATAATCGTCGAAATCGGGGACATTCTTGGCGCCGACGGCAGCCGTCAGCAGCTGGTCCAGGTTCTTGAAGATCTGCCGCTGGACGGCGCGACCGGCGACGGCCGGTGACGGCGCCCGCTCGGCGCCCCGCCTTGCAGCGCCGTGTTGTTGGCCCTGCGCCGGCCAGGCGATCGGCGGCGGCGGTTGCGGAGTGCGGGCCGCCGGCTTGGCCTGCGCGGTTCGGACTGCGCCCGCGTGGCGCCTTTGCGGCGGCTCGGCGCGCCAATGCACCGCCGGCGGCGGGGTCGGCGGTCGTTTCGCCTGCAGCGCCGGGGCCGAGTGGCCGGGCCGGGCGATCGGCGGCGGGTGTTGCGGGCTCGAACCGGCCGGCTTGGCTTGCGCCGTTCCGATCGCTTCCAAGGAGCGCATGGGCGGCGAACGTGCCGGCCACCGCACCGGCGGTGGAGCCGGCGGCTGTTTCGCCTGCAGGGCCGGAGCGGGGCGTCCGGGCCAGTGAATCGGCGGCGGTGCGGGGTTGGTCACGGAGCCATCTCCACCGAAAGGTGCGCGAACGACAAGGTATTTCCTTTCTTGCTGACATGCCATCGTAAAGAGCCGAAGCGTCGCGCCACACCCATTTCGCGGTCAGGATCCGTGAAAGGCGGGCGCCGGTGAAGCTCGGGAGCCGGATCGCGGCGAGCCATGGTTCGTTCCCTGCCTCCGAGATGCCGGATCTCGTCGCGCCCTCGGACGCTCGGGCCGAAACTCCGGAACGTCCCGTGACCGATCGGAAGAAAGCGACTCACGGACCAGCGGCGGAAGGTCTGAACCGAGGCGGCACCGGCCCGCTTCCCCCGTGCCCCGTCTCCATCGCGTGACATACGCGCCGCCTTCCCTTAAGGATGGTTCGCCCGACCAAATCAAAGCGAGAGGATGGATATGGCCGAACCGAGACGCGCGCGACCGGAGCCGACGCCGGAAACGCGGCACTATTGGGAAGGAACGCGCCTGGGCGAGCTGCGGCTGCAGCGTTGCGACGATTGCGCCGAAACCTACTTTCCGCCTCGCCCGTTCTGCCCGAAATGCGGCTCGCGCCGGGTGGCCGTCGTCAAGGCGAGCGGCCGCGGCCGGCTCTACAGCTATGTCATCCATCACCGGCCGGTGCCGGGGTTCACGCCGCCTTATGCGATCGCCGTGGTCGAACTCGAAGAGGGGCCGCGGCTGATGACCAACATCACCGGCTGCGCCCAGACGCCGGAGGCCCTGGTCCTCGACATGCCGGTCGAAGTCGCGTTCGAGAAGCTCGACGACGAGATCACGCTGCCCTTGTTCCAACCGGTCCGGGAGTGAAGGCGATGAGCAGCAGCAGGATCGCACCGGGGAGCGTCGCCATCGTCGGTGCCGCCGAGACGACCAGGCTCGGCGTCATTCCCGACATGTCGCAAATTCAGCTCCATGCCGATGCCGCGCTCAACGCGCTGGCCGATGCCGGGCTGAAGCCGACCGATATCGACGGCATCGCCACGGCCGGGGAGACGCCGGTCACGCTCGCCCATTATCTCGGGATCACGCCGAGCTGGGTCGACGGCACCTCGGTCGGCGGGTGTTCCTTCATGATCCATGTCCGCCACGCGACCGCGGCGATCACGGCCGGTCTGTGCCGGACCGTCCTCGTCACCCATGGCGAGAGCGGCCGCTCGGGCATCGGGCGCAACCGGGCGGCGCCGGGGCCGAGCAGCCTGTTCGGCCAATTCGAAGCGCCGTTCGGCCCGATGGGACCGCCGACCCTGTTCACCATTCCCGTCTTGCGCTATCTGAAGACCTATGGCGTCACCGAGGAAGAGCTCGCCATGGTCGCCGTCGTCCAGCGCGAATGGGCCGGCAAGAATCCGCGCGCCACGTTCAAGGACCCGATCACGGTCGACGACGTGCTGGGCTCGCGCATGGTGGCGTATCCGTTCCGGCTGCTGATGTGCTGCCTGGTGACCGATGGCGGCGGCGCGCTGATTTTGACGGCGGCCGACCGGGCTCGGGATTTCCCGACCAAGCCGGTCTATATTCTGGGTACGGGCGAGAGCGTCGAGACGCCGATGGTGAGCCAGATGGCGGATTTCACCTCGTCGCGGGCATTTCGGGTCTCCGGGGCCAATGCTTTCGCCTCCGCGGGCATCGCCCATGGCGATGTCGATCATCTGATGATTTACGATGCCTTTGCCCATCTGCCGATCTTCGGCCTCGAAGATCTGGGCTTCCTCGCGCCGGGCGAGGCCGCCGCCTTCATCGCCGGCCGCAATACCGCACCGGGCGGCAAGCTGCCGCTCAACACCAATGGCGGCGGCTTGAGCTACATGCATTCCGGCATGTACGGCATGTATGCGCTGCAGGAGAGCGTCCGTCAGATGCGCGGCATCGCCCCCGCCCAAGTGCCGGGTGCGGCGATCTCGGTCTGCCACGGCGTCGGCGGGATGTTCGCGGCCAGCGGAACGGTGATCATGAGCAACGAGAGGCCTTGAGGCGGCGCGTCCGGACCCGGCTCGCCCATTCAGGGCGACAGATCGTCCGGCGCGGGTCTCGCTCTCTCCCATAATGCATAGATCTTGGCGATCTCGGTTTTTCCAACCGAGTCGCTGAGGGGCCCGGTTCCAATGGCGTAGACGTCGTGCCCGCCATCGATGAGCCGACAAGCCGCCTCGATGGCCGCTTCGGGATTAGGATGGCGCACGATGTGATCCACCGCGTCTTTGCGAAATTGAACGTGCCAAAACATAATGCCGGGGAGACTGATAGTAGTCGACGCGCTTGGCAAGTGCGTATTTCTACCTAGTCTCGGCCGACCGGTCGCGGTGGTTGCATAGCCCGTTACTCATCCCGGTTGTCTCTGTCGACCCGGACTTGGCCCGACCCACAATTATGGCGATAGCGAATTTCATTCCGACTGCACGAATTTGTATTTAGCACAAATTGGATATTGCTGCCTATGCGTGTTGAAAGCCTTGCCGCTGCGGATCGCGTGTCAGAACTGTTCCTGCAACCGTAGCCGCAGCGCCAACAATAATGAGTTCTTTGTTGATAAGAAATCTACCTCTGCGAGCGGTGGCCGGCTTCGTGGAGCCGGGCACCGATCAGGCGGCCCCGCCATGCGCCGCGCTCCGGTCTGGGATGGGAGGACGGCCACAGGACGCTGGACCGCCGCCCGTCGCCCCCGCATACTCATTTCACCATGAGTATCCTGAAACTCGCCCGCATGGGCCATCCCGTCCTTCGCCAGGCCGCTGCCGCGGTCGAAGATCCGACTGCACCGGAGATCCGCCGGCTCGTCGTCGATATGCTGGAGACGATGGAGGACGCCGGCGGCACCGGTCTCGCCGCACCGCAAGTTCATGTGCCGTTGCGCCTGGTCGTGTTCGAGGTCGGGCCGAAGCGGCTCACCAATCTTCCCGGCGACATTCCGGTCGGATTGACCGTCCTGATCAACCCGGTGCTGGAGCCGCTCGACGACGAGCTCAATCTCGACTGGGAAGGATGCCTCAGCGTACCGGGCCTGCGCGGGGCGGTACCGCGCTACACGCGGCTGCGTTATGCCGGATACAATTTGGACGGCAAGCTGGTCGATCGCGTCGTCGCGGGCTTTCACGCCCGAGTAGTACAGCATGAATGCGATCATCTCGACGGATTCCTCTATCCGCAACGGATGACCGATCTTCAGCTGCTGACTTTCATGGAAGAGGGGCTGCGCTATCCGATCGACCTCGCCGCCTATGCCGCAGGAGAGGCGGAATGATCGAACCGCCCGATCTGGTCCGGCGCAAGGACGCGCTGCTCCAGGCGATGCTGCCCGATGTCGCCTTCGACGGGTGGTCGTTGACGGCACTGCGCGCAGGCGGCAAGACCCTCGGACTTCCCGAGGGCGAGATCCTGCAACTCTTCCCGGAGGGCCCGGGCGAGGCGGCGCTCTGGCTCGACGATTGGGCCGATCGGCGGATGCTGGCGGCGCTGGAAGGAATGGAGCCGGGGGCGATGAAGACGCGGGAGCGGGTGGCTGCCGCGGTCATGGCGCGGCTCGCAGCATTGGCACCGCATCGCGAGGCGGTCCGCCGCGCCATGGCATCGAAGGCGACCCCGTTCGGGGCGATGCAGGCGGCGAGGATCCTCTATCGGACGGTCGACGCGATCTGGTATGCGGCCGGCGACGCCTCGACCGATTTCAATTTCTACACCAAGCGCGCGCTCCTCGCCGCCGTCTACGGCCCGACCATCCTCTATTGGCTGAACGACCGGTCGGAAGCGGCCGCCGACACGCGGGAGTTTCTGGTCCGCCGCCTGGAGGAGGTCCTGAAGCTGCCCGGCTTCGGCCGGCGGATCCGCAAGGCGGCGGAGCGCGCCGCGGCACCCTTGAATTTCTTCCGTCCGGCGGCCCGGCATTGAGGCTGCGGCTGCGGCCGATCGGGGCGGCGCTTTTCACGCTGCTGCTGCTCGGCGGCTGTTCGGCCTTGTCGCTCCTCGATGCCCTCACCGCCGACGGCGGCTACAGAGTCGAGCGCGACATCGCCTATGGCCCGCTGCCCCGCCAGCATCTCGACATTTACCGACCGCTGACGCCGGCCGATCCCGGTCGGCCGGTGCTGGTATTCTTCTATGGCGGCAGTTGGCGCTTCGGCGAGCGCGGCCAATACCGCTTCATCGGCCAGAGCTTCGCTTCGGCCGGCTACGTCACGGTCGTGGCCGATTACCGGCTCTATCCCGACGTGCAGTTCCCGGATTTCGTCGAGGATGGTGCCGCGGCGGTGGCCCGGGTCGCCCGCGACATTCCCGGGGCGGCCGGCCATATCGTCGTCGCCGGCCATTCGGCCGGGGCCTATATCGCCGCCATGCTCGCCTGCGATCCGCGCTATCTGGACGCGGCCGGTCCGGGGCGCCGGGTGCTGGCCGGGTTCATCGGTGCTGCCGGCCCCTATGATTTCACGCCGACCGGAACGACCGCCCTGATCCTGGCCTCGCCCGATGGCCGGCCGACCATGCCGGTCGGAACTGCCGACGGGCACGAGCCCCCTGCCTTGCTGTTGGTCGCCGAGGACGACGAGACGGTCTCGACCGGAAATTCCCAGCGCCTCGCCGCCCGCCTCGAAGACCTCGGCGACCGGGTCGAAATCCGCCGCTATCAGGGGCCGAGCCACGCCACCTTGGTCGCGGCACTGGGTACGGCACTCCCGGACATCGCCCCGGCACGGGCCGATGTGCTGGACTTTCTCCGCGAGCAGAGCTCGAGCCGCTGAGGCGGCTACGAGTTGATGTAGCTGGTCAGTGCCTCGAGCTCGAACTGGGCTTCGGCGACGCGCTGCTTGACCACGTCGCCGATGCTGATGATCCCGACGAGCCTGCCGTTCTCGACCACCGGCAGATGACGAAAGCGCTCCCGGGTCATCACGTCCATCAGTTCGACCACGGCATCCTGGAGTCCGCAGGTCTTGACGTTGCGCGTCATCAGGGTCGCGACCTTGCGCTCCAGCACCTGACCGTCCGCCGCGAGCGCCCGAACGATGTCGCGCTCGGAAACGATGCCCCTGACATGGCCCTCGCCGTCGATCACCGGTACGGCACCGATCCGCTTTCCGGCCAGCAGTTGGACGAGGTCGGCGACGCTCGATTCCGGCGTCACGGTCAGGACGTCATGACCCTTGCTCTGCAGCAGGGCCGCTACGCGGGTGGTCATAGGCTCCTCCATCGGCGCCGGGTTGGGCCCGGTTCGCCTCGGATGCCATCATAGCAGGTTTCTGTTCTCGGACCGACTCGCGATCGGTGAAACCGACCGCGATCGTCCAGACCGACATCAGCGCCGCGCCTTGGTCCCGAACAGGGCCAGGGGCGGCGAGAGCGGCAGCCAGCATGCGGCCAGACCGCCGGCCAGCAGACCGGTCAAATGGCCTTGCCATGAAACCCCGATCTGCAAGGGCGAGAGCCCGAACAGGAAGCCCAGCCCGTACCAGGCGATGGCGAGGAGGGCGGCCGCCAGGGTCGAGAGCCGCGGCACCCGCCAGGCGGCGACGAGAATGAAGGCGAACCAGCCGAAGATGAGCGCACTCGCTCCGGCATGAACCGAATGAGCCGGGCCGATGCACCAGGTGGCGAAGCCGCCGACCAGGATGATGACCAGGGTCGCCGTCCAGAAAATCGCCCGGCCCTGCTGCAGCACCATCAAACCCAGCACGAAGAACGGGGCGCTATTGGCGAGCAGATGGAGCGGCCCGGCATGGAGCAGCGGCGCCAGCGGGATCCCGAGGAGACCGCCCAGCGTGCGGGGCTGAATGCCGAAATAGAACAGTCCGCCGCCGAACAGGAGCATGTTGGCGAGCAGCACCAGCCAGAGCAGGCCGAGCAGGCATGCCATGAGTTTGATGTCGTCGAGGAAACTTTGCATGGCGCTCCGCCGGCGCGATCCCGGGTGAGGGGACTTGATAGCACGGATCGGCGTTTACGGCCCAGGTCTACCGATCGCCATCAGCCATTCTCGCGATGACGATATCCGCCGCACGAATGGAATCTCCGCTGTTGACATCATGTTCCTGATATGTTTCTGTTGTATCCATGATGAATGCAGACGACACCCCCGTCACCGCCGCCTCCGCTCCGCGCGACCCTGCGCGCGATCCTGCGCGCGATCGAGCGGCTGCACAGGCCTGGGCGGCGGCAACGGAGCGGCAGGTGCGGCTGTTGGCGCAGTTGGCCGATACCGGGATGGTTCTCGCCCGCGCGGCGGGGCTCCGGGCGACGGCGCCGGCCGGCGGGGACGAGATCGCGGATGCCGGCGCCCGGGCCGTCGCGTTCGGGCATGTCGCCCGGGCGGTGCGCCAGACCATCGGGCTCGAGGTCAAGCTGCGCGCCGAGTCCCGGATGCGGGAATGCGATCCGGCGGCGGAGGCGGCGACCGCACGGCAACTGCGTCTGCTCCAGGAACTGGCCCAGATCAGCTTCGCCGTCGCCCAGTCGCCGGGAAGCCGGGCGGGAGTGCCGATTTTCCTGCGGATCGCCCGCGCCATACGCCGGACCATCGGAGCGGCGGCAAATCTCCGCAATGGTCCCCAGCCGCCTCGCGAAGGGGCCGCATCGACGCCCCCGGCGAACCCCGCCGCGAGCCCGGCCGATACCGAAACCGAGGAGGATCACTCCGAAGGGATCGGCGATGTCGCCTCGGCCCTCACGGAGACGCTCGACGCCTTCGAGGAGTATTACCGCTTCCTGAAGGTGCCGACCGCCGAAGCGATTGCTCTCATTTTCAAGACTCTGGGCGTGCCGGTCGAGCCCGGCCGGGGCCGGTCCGAATCCGGCGCCGAGTCCGATCGCGCTTCGGCCCCGGTCGCCGGCCGGGCGGACGACGGAGCGCCGCCCGACAGCTGGGCCGAGCCTTCGGCGGCGCGGATGGAACCTCCGCCGTTCGATCGCCCCGGCGCCGGCAACCGCGGGCCGCCGTGAAGCCGGCTCCCCGATTCTCGCATTTCGGTATGGAATTTCAGTGAGATGGGTCCCGACCGTCATCCCGGGCGGCGCGGTGGGTTGTCGCAGCTCGAAACCCCGGCTCCACCCTGTGTCAGCGCCGATGGGTTCGTCCCGGGGGCTCGAAAGCTCCGGCTGCTCCATCGGCCGGACCCTCGCGGGCGGCAACGGAGCGGAGAAGATCCGCCCCGTTGCCCCATCGAGTCCGGGTGCCCGGGTCTACGGCCAAGCAGTCGGCGGGACGGTCAGTTCCGCCGTCGGGGTCAAGGTCGCGACCGAAACATGCGGCCAGGTGAGGCCGGCGAAATTCAGAAGCACAGTTTGCGAATATTGAATCTGAGTCGAGGTCACCGTGATGGTGATCGGTGCCGTGATCTCGTGCGGCGGATTGGCCAGGAACACCGGCGCGATCTGCCCGGGCTTGGTCGTCGGTGCCGGGATCTTGAGCGGCGCCTGGCCCGGCTTGAAGACTGGAACCACGATCTTGTGCTCAACGGTCTCGATCCAGAACGTGGCTTTCATGCTGAACGCATCGGCGTTGGGTGCGGTTACCGCGGGATTGCCCTCCAGGAAGGCGATATTGGCGGTTCCGCCGCCGAATTCAGGTGCTGCGGGCGCGGTGGAAACGGTGAAGACGATCGTCTTGGTGATGGTCTGGCCGGCGATGGCCTCGCGCAGGACCGTGTTCGGATCGGTCAAGATCGCCTGGGTGATCGTCCCTGCCGCGATGAACTTGGTCAGGTCCTGGGGGATCCGCGGGGTGTCGGTATTCGCCGCGGTCTGGCTGATGAAGGTGATGAACTCGGGCGGGTTGCTGCCGATGATGAAGGGCGTGATGCTGACCGCCGGGATGGTCGGCGGGCCGTTGATGGAAGTGGTCGGCGCCAAGGTTTGGGCATTGATCGTCGTTCCGTGCGGAATCGACGCCATCCGGACCAGGGAATTGGCCAGCACCGGCGTGGTGGTCGTGGCCGGAATATTCATCCACAGGCCCGGCTCGAAATGAATGCCGGACGGTGTCCCGTCGCCTTTGCCCGTGGCGAGGTTGGTCACGTCGCTGATCGCCTGCACATAAGGCACGCCATTGAGGAAGATGTCGTTCTGGGACTCCAGGCCACGATTGGGGACGTTTCCGAGCGAGGCGGAGAAGGTCAGGGTCTCGCTCGTCAGATTGAGCTCCAGAACATTCTCGCTCGGCGGCGTCGGCGGCGTCGGCGTCACCGCTTTCGGGAAAGTCGTCGTGGTCGGGGCGGCGCTATTGGGCCGGAAGATCGTATTGAAGCCGGTCCCCGCGAAGGTGCCGGTGAAATTCGAAAGGACCCCCAGCGGCGCCGTGGTCACAACGGGCGATTTGCTCGGCACGGATTTGATCTCGTTGATCTGGAATCCGGTCGGGAGCGAAATTGTCGGATGCGTGATCGTAGTCTCGGTCATAGCGTAGATCCTTTGCAGAGCGGCCTCGCGGCCAGAAATTTCAATGGGATGGCAGATGGTCTTCAGTGTTCGGGACGCCGGTCCCGGGCCGGCGAGCGGCAATCGCCGATTGCGACAGTGCCGGGAGATAAAGTCCGGATCGGGCGCCTTCAGGCTGTCTTCGAGCATGAAACTCACGGTCGCGAACCCGACGACCGCGTTCGTCATCAACCCGTGCCGGGCTCGGACGGAGCCTCGCGGCCCCGATCGGTGGCGTTACCGGACACGCTGGGCGATGCGGACCGAGACGCGACCAACGCCGGTCGCGTCGACTTGAATATTCACTGCTTCCAACTCTGCTCAGGTCCGCCAGAGCGAGTAACCGTGAAGATAAATTGTCCGATGTCGTCGATCTAGAGCGCAAGCCGACGGGCTCACGCCCGAACTACTACTGTCCAGAGCGCGGTTTTCATCGATCTATAGTGTTACGGATACCGTCGTGGAAGACCGCTCCTAGGCCGATGCCTATCCCTCCCTCCCTTGGTCGTTGCCTTGCCGGCTCGGTCACATGAATGTAGCCCGGTAGGGTTAAGTGTCAACCCCGCCGATCACAGATAACCGGCGGTAGGCACTGAGAATGGTCGCGGGGGCAGGCCGGGGGCGCTGCGAACGCGGCCACCATCTCGGTCGGAGCGAAGACGAGCGATGAATTCTGCTGGGCAGCGGGTGCCGGCTCATGCGAGCTTGCACCGGCGAGCGGTTCCGAATTCCCGAGAGAGGCCCGATGACCGAGACCATTCCGGCCGACCAGACGCGTGAACTGGTCGCCCAATTCGCCGATGCCGCCGGGTTCGAGCAGGCGGTGGCGGCACTCCTCGCCGCCGGGTTCGAGCGCACCGATCTCTCCGTGCTGGCCACCCATGACAGCCTGGAAGTAGCGGGCGATCTCGCCGGATATCGGCGCGATCCGGCGGGGTCGGTCGAGGCCGGGCTCGCCGGGGAGGCGCCGTTGATCGGCTCGATCGCGCTCGCCGGCGTGCTGCTGCTGGCAGCCGGGCCGGTGGGCGTGGCCGGAGCGGCCGTGGTCGCGACCGCGGCCGGGGTATTGGCACTGCGGCCTTTCTTCGCCGAGCTGGTCGAAGGGAAGCATGCCGAGGGCTTCGCCCGGGCGATCGAAGCGCATCGGATCCTGCTCTGGGTCCGGACCGGCACCGGTGCCGAAGTCGAGCGGGCCGCGGCGCTGCTGGAGGGCGCCGGCGGCAGCGGCGTGACCCGGCTGGCCCGGCCCGTCCGCGAAGCCGGGGCTTAGGGAGGCGGGCACCGGCCGCCATGTCAAAATCCCCCGGCTGCCCAGGCGCGACATAGGCTTTACCGACCCCCTCGTTCCAGGCGAAGCTCGCGCATGGGCACGGGCGCAAAGCCGGGTGGCAACGAGACGAGCCCCGTCGAACGGGGGCCGGATGGGGAGACGAGTGCGATGACCGACGGGAATGGCCGGATCACCGAGGCCGAGGCACTGGCGTTCCATGCCCGGGGCAAGCCCGGCAAGATCGAGATCGCGCCGACCAAGCCGTTGACTACACAGCGAGATCTGTCGCTGGCTTATTCGCCGGGGGTCGCTTGGCCGTGCCTCGAGATCGCGCGCGATCCCAATACCGCCTATGATTATACGGCCAAGGGCAATCTGGTCGCGGTCATTTCGAACGGCACCGCCGTGCTGGGCCTGGGCGATCTGGGCGCACTCGCCTCCAAACCGGTGATGGAGGGCAAGGCCGTGCTGTTCAAGCGCTTTGCCGATATCGATTCGATCGATCTGGAGGTCTCGACCCGCGACGTCGACGAATTCATCAATTGCGTGCGCTATCTGGGCGTCAGCTTCGGCGGCATCAATCTCGAAGACATCAAGGCGCCGGAATGCTTCATCATCGAAGACCGGCTGCGCGAACTGCTCGATATCCCGGTGTTCCATGACGACCAGCACGGTACCGCGATCATCGCGGCGGCCGGTCTCATCAATGCCTGCGAACTGACCGGCCGCGATCTGAAGACGGTGAAGCTGGTGGTCAACGGCGCCGGTGCCGCCTCGATCGCCTGCGTCGAGCTGTTGAAGGCGATGGGCGTGCCGGGCGACCACGTGATTCTGTGCGACACCAAGGGTGTGATCCATCAAGGCCGGACCGACGGCATGAACCAGTGGAAATCGGCCCATGCCGCGCGCACCCGGCGCCGGAGTCTGGCCGAAGCGATGGACGGCGCCGACGCCTTCTTCGGCCTGTCGGTGGCAGGCGCCGTGACCCGGGACATGGTGAAGTCGATGGCGTCGCGGCCGATCGTCTTCGCCATGGCCAATCCCGATCCCGAGATCACGCCCGAGGAGGTGAAGGCGGTCCGGCCCGACGCTCTGGTGGCCACCGGCCGCTCGGATTATCCCAATCAGGTCAACAACGTCCTGGGCTTTCCCTATATTTTCCGAGGGGCGCTCGATACCCGCGCTTCGACCATCAACGAGCCCATGAAAATCGCCGCGGCCGAGGCGCTGGCGGCCCTCGCGCGCGAAGACGTGCCGGACGAGGTCGCCGCCGCCTATTCGGGAAGACGCCTCACCTACGGTCCGGACTATCTGATCCCGTCGCCCTTCGATCCGCGCCTGATCAGCCATGTTCCGGTCGCGGTCGCCCGCGCCGCGATGGAGTCCGGGGTCGCCCGCCGGCCGCTGGATCTCGACGCCTACGGCAGAAAGCTCGCGACCCGGCTCAACCCGATCGCGGCCAGCCTGCAAGGCATCTTCCACGATGTCCGCAGCCATGCCAAACGCGTCGTCTTCGCCGAGGGCGAAGAGGAAACGGTCATGCGTGCCGCGCTCGAATTCCAGAGTTCGGGCTACGGCACGCCGGTGCTGATCGGCCGCGAGGAGCGGATCCATGCGACGCTGAAGGCGATGGGGCTGTCGGCGCCGAACGCGCTCGAAATCCACAATGCCAGGCTCAGCCGCGACAACAAGACCTATACCGATTTCCTGTTCAAGCGCCTGCATCGCAAGGGCGCGCTGCTGCGCGACTGCCAGCGTTGGGTCAATCAGGAGCGCAACGTCTTCGCCGCCTGTATGGTCGCGCTGGGCGATGCCGACGCCATGGTCACCGGGACCACCCGCAGCTATGCCGCGACATTCGAGGAGGTGAGCCGGGCGCTCGACGCCAAGCCGGGCAAGCGCGTCTTCGGGCTGATGATGATGGTGGCGCGCGGCCATACCATCTTCATCGCCGATACCACGGTGCACGAATTGCCGACAGCCGAGGAGATCGCCGACATCGCCGTCCAGACTGCGGAAAAGGCCCGGCAGATGGGAGCGGTGCCGCGGGTTGCGATCCTGTCCTTCTCGAATTTCGGCAATCCCATGCGCGAGCGCTCGCGGCGGATCCGCGATGCCGTCGATATCCTCGATCGCCGCGCCGTCGATTTCGAATATGACGGCGAAATGGCGGCCGACGTGGCGCTCGACTACGGGCTGATGAAGCGAACCTACCCGTTCTGCCGGCTGGGCGGTCCGGCCAATGTGCTGATCATGCCGTCGCTCCATACTGCCAACGTCTCCTCGAAACTGCTCCAGCAGCTGGGCGGCGGCATGGTGATCGGGCCGATGCTGCTCGGTCTCGACAAGCCGGCCCAGATCGTCGAGATGGGGGCGACAGTATCCGACATCGTCAATCTGGCCGCGCTGGCCGCGCATGATGCGATTGCCTGACCCGAGGGCGAAGCTGCGCCGGTTGTTCCACCGGCGGATTGGGGGAAAGCCGGCTGGGTCGCTGGTGCCCGCGCATCAAACTGTAACCTTCCTGTCGCATAATCCGAGTACCGAAGACGGGCACCTCCCTCCCGAGCTGCCGCTCGAAGCGGGTGCGCGCGAGTCGGGGGAGGGATTGGCCGGACGGATGCGCATTGGACGAATTCCGGTGCCCATGACGGTCATGGGACTGTTCGTGGTGACCGTGTTCGCGGCCCTGGTCGTGACCGGCGCGATCGGCGTGCTCCCCGCCCTGCTGGGCGCGGTGCTGATCATCTTCGGCCAGGCGCTGGCGATTCGCGCCTTGCGTCGCGACATCGAACTGGTCGGCCGCGGCCTCGCGGAAATTCTCGCCGACCCCGATCAGGCCGAGCCGGCCCCGCCCACGGCCAGCCCTGTCATCGATGCGCTCTGGCGCGCGATCTCGCGGCTCAATCAGCTGTGGCGGCAACGGCTCGACCGGGTCGAGGTCGAGCTGGCCAGTTCGACCAACGTCCTGGCGGCACTGCCCGATCCGATCATCCTGGTCAATGAGCGGCGCGAAGTGATGCGGGTCAATGCGGCCGCTTGCGAGCTGCTCGGCGAAAACCTGCTGGGCCGCGATCTGGCCGCGGCCCTGCGCAACCCGGCCGTACTGAAGGCGACGGATGCCGTGCTGAAGAGCGGTGTCGGCCAGCAGATCGAATTCAACCTGTCACTCCAGGTCGACCGGCATTTGCGCGCCGGCATCGTGCCGCTGCCCGATCATCCCGAGGACGGCTATGCCGCCTTGCTGATCTTGAACGATCTGACGGCCCTGAAACGCGCCGAACAGATGCGGGCCGATTTCGTCGCCAATGCCAGCCATGAATTGCGCACCCCCCTCTCGACCCTGATCGGCTTCATCGAGACGCTGCAGGGACCCGCCGTCGACGACGCCGAGGCGCAGGGCCGGTTCCTCACGATCATGCAGCAGCAGGCCGGGCGGATGGCCCGGCTGGTCGACGATCTCCTGTCGTTGTCGCGGATCGAACTCAACGAACATCTGCCGCCGACCGATCTGGCCGATCCCGGCTCGATCCTGCGTTCGGTCGCCCAGACGCTCGAGCTCAAGGCTTCGGCGCGCGGCATGCGCATCGAACTCGAGCTCGATCGCGATCTGCCCGCCATCCCGGGCGACGAGGAGGAACTGGCCCAGCTGTTTCAGAACCTGATCGACAACGCGATCAAATATGCCCGGCCGGAAACGGCGATCACGGTTTCGGGCGTCCGGTCCCACAAGCTCCGCCCGGGGATTGCGATCGCGGTGCGGGATCGCGGCGAAGGGATTCCCCGCCTCCATCTGCCGCGCCTGACCGAACGCTTCTACCGGATCGATACGGCACGTTCGCGCGAAATGGGCGGCACCGGCCTGGGTTTGGCAATCGTCAAGCACATCGTCAACCGCCACCGCGGCGTGCTCGAAATCGACAGTGAAATCGGGCAGGGCTCGGTGTTCACTATTCATTTGCGCGCCGCTCGGCCACGCGGCGGTGAGCGCGAGATGGGCTTGGCGGCGGCGCGCCGAGCCGGCGCCGTCCGCGTCGGGCCTCCCGATCCAGAGGAGCGGGCCGGCTGATCATCCGATGGACGCCGTGTCGAGCCCGGCCGCCCTCGCCCATCGGCGAGGCGGCGCGGGCGAGATCTTCGAGACGGTCCGATCATGTCCTGCGGAGAATCGGCGGCGGGTGCCTGCGGCGATGAGGCGTTACTCGGATCGGCCAAATACTTGTCGTAAAACTGTAACATTTTCGGCGTATCTCCCAGGCACGAGCCTGGGGACGCATCCCGGCCCGCTCGCGAAACAGCCGCAGGAGATTTCCCGTGAAAGCTACCGGCAAGAAGCTGATTGGAGCGTTGGCGATTGGAGCCCTGGTTTTCGTCGGCGCGGCCCGTGCCAACGACATCGCCGGGGCCGGATCGACCTTCGCCTACCCGATCGTCTCGAAATGGGCCGATACCTATAAAACCAACACGGGTGTCGGCGTCAACTATCAGTCGATCGGGTCGGGTGGCGGCATCAAGCAGATCAAGGCCAAGACCGTCGATTTCGGCGCCACCGACAAGCCGCTGGAAGTGGCCGAACTGAGCGATTCCGGCCTGACCCAATTTCCCTTCATCATGGGCGGCATCGTCCCGGTCGTGAACGTCGACGGCATCGGTGCCGGGCAGTTGAAACTCACCGGCAAGGTCCTCGCCGATATCTATCTGGGCACGATCACGAACTGGAACGACAAGGCGATCACCGAACTCAACAGCGACCTCAAGCTGCCCGATGACGCGATCATTCCGGTCTATCGCTCCGACGGGTCGGGGACCACCTATAATTTCACTTATTATCTGGCGCAAATTTCCCCCGATTGGAAGGCGAAGGTCGGCGTCGACGCCTCCGTCCCGTTTCCAGTCGGAATCGGTGCCAAGGGCAACGAGAGTGTCGCGTCCTCGACCCAGAGGACCAAGGGGGCGATCGGCTACGTCGAATACGCCTACGCCAAGCAGAACAAGCTCTCCTATTCGCTGATGGCCAACAAGGACGGCGTCTTCGTCGAGCCGTCGGCCAAGACATTCCAGGCTGCGGCAGCCAATGCCGATTGGGTCCATGCCCCGGGCTTCGTCCTGATCCTGGCCAATCAGCCGGGCAAGGATTCCTGGCCGATGACCGCCTCGACCTGGGCACTGGTCTACAAAAATCAGGACAAGGCCGAGACCGGCAAGGAAGTCCTGAAATTTTTCGATGTGGCTTTGAAGACCGGGCAGGAGGCCGCGGCATCGCTCGACTATGTCCCGATGCCGGACAATGTCGTGAAGCTGATCGAGGAGAGTTGGTCCAAGGAAATCAAGGCCGACGGCAAACCGCTGTGGTAGGCACCGGCATGGACGCGTCCATCATGGGGGGAGGTGCTCCGGCGCCGAGCCCCGTCTGTTTTTCGCCGCGCTGAAGCGGGGATCGAATCCGTGGCCGCCGTCTCAGCCGATCGCACCATCGTGAAGCTGCGCGGCCCGCAGCAAGCTCTCGATCTGCTCTTCAAATACGGCACGCTGTTCTTCGGCATCGTCGTGCTCATGATCCTGGGCGGCGTCATCGTCTCGCTGGTCGCCGGTTCGTGGACGGCCCTGAAACTGTTCGGCTTCGGCTTTCTCGTCACCGAGGACTGGAACCCGGTGACCGAGAAATTCGGGGCTCTCGTACCGATCTACGGCACGCTCGTCACCTCCTTCATCGCCATGCTCCTGGGCGTGCCGCTCAGCTTCGGCATCGCCATCTTCATTACCGAACTCTGCCCGGCCTGGCTGAAGCGGCCGCTCTCGACGGCGATCGAGCTGCTCGCCGGCATCCCCAGCATTATTTACGGTATCTGGGGCTCGTTCACCCTGGCGCCGCTCCTCCAGGTCTATGTCCAGCCGTTTCTGGTCAAATATCTGGGTCATGCGCCGCTGATCGGCGGGCTTTTCAAAGGGCCGCCGCTCGGCATCGGCGTGCTCACGGCCGGGCTGATCCTGGCGATCATGATCTTGCCCTTCATCTCGTCGATCATGCGCGACGTGTTCGAGACCGTCCCGCCGATGCTCAAGGAATCGGCCTACGCGCTCGGCTGCACGACCTGGGAAGTGATGTGGAACGTCGTGCTGCCCTATACCAGGGTGGGCGTGGTCGGCGGCATCATGCTCGGGCTCGGCCGTGCCATGGGCGAAACCATGGCGGTCACCTTCGTCATCGGCAATTCGCATCGCATCGCCGAATCGCTGATGGCGCCCGGCCAGACCATCTCCTCGGCTCTGGCCAACGAGTTCACCGAGGCGATCGGCGACACCTACCAATCCTCCCTGATCGCTCTCGGCCTCGTGTTGTTCCTGATCACCTTCCTGGTGCTGGCGGCCGCCAAATTCATGCTGATCCGGCTGCAGCTGCGGTCCGGGACCTGACGCCATGAGCCTCGCCGCCGAGTTCGACGCAGCGCGATATCGCAATCGGCGGGGGCGCAACCTGATCGTGCTCGGCCTGTCGACGGTAGCCACCGGCATCGGTCTGTTCGTGCTGGCCGCAATTCTGTCCGATCTGCTGTGGGAGGGGGCTTCGGCCTGGACGCCGGCGCTGTTCACCCAGATGACGCCGCCCCCCGGTAGCGCCGGCGGGCTGGTGAATGCCATCGCCGGCTCGCTCGCGATGACCGTCGTCGGCACGCTGATCGGCACGCCCATCGGCATCTTCGCCGGTACTTACCTCGCCGAATACAGCCGCGGCAGCCGGTTTTCGCAGATCGTGCAGTTCATCAACGACATCCTGCTTTCGGCCCCGTCGATCATCATCGGCCTGTTCATCTACCAGGTGATGGTTGTGCCGATGGGCCATTTCTCCGCCTGGGCCGGTAGCGTGGCACTCTCGATCCTGGTCGTGCCCGTCGTGGTGCGCACGACGGTGGACATGCTGGGGCTGGTGCCCAACAGCCTGCGGGAGGCGGCAGCGGCCCTCGGAACCCCGAAATGGAAGATCGTGACGCTCGTCTGCTATCGCGCGGCCATGCAGGGCATGCTGACCGGGGTCATGCTCGCCGTCGCCCGGATCAGCGGCGAAACCGCGCCGCTGCTGTTCACGGCGCTCAACAACCAGTTCTGGAGCTCGGACATGAATCGGCCGATGGCCAATCTGCCGGTCGTCATCTTCCAGTTCGCGCTCAGCCCCTACGATGATTGGCAGCGTCTCGCCTGGGGCGGGGCATTGCTGATCACCGTCACCATCCTGTGCCTCAATATCGCCGCTCGTGCCCTCGTCAATTTGAGCAGTCTGAAGCAATGACCCCAGAGACCCTGCAGACTCGGCCTGCGACGCCCCCGATGCCCGAGATCCGCGGCCACGATGTCGGCGCGTCGGTTCCAGCCGCCGAACGACACGCGGACAAGATCGTGGTCAAGGATCTGCGCTTCTACTATAAGAAGTATGAAGCGCTGAAGAACATCAATCTCAAGGTTTCCGACAGGCAGGTCACCGCCTTCATCGGACCGTCGGGCTGCGGCAAGTCCACGCTGCTGCGCTGTCTCAATCGGATGTACGATCTCTATCCCGAGCAGCGCGCGACGGGCGAGATTCTGGTGGATGGCCGGAACATCCTCGATCCCAAGCTCGATCTCAATCTGCTCCGCGCCAAGATCGGCATGGTCTTCCAGAAGCCGACGCCGTTCCCCATGTCGATCTTCGACAACATCGCGTTCGGAATCCGGCTCTATGAGTCGCTGTCGCCGAGCGAGCTCATGGATCGCGTCGAGTCGGCGCTGAACCGGGCCGCCTTGTGGACCGAGGTCAAGGACAAGCTGAAACAGAGCGGCCTGGGGCTCTCCGGCGGCCAGCAGCAGCGGCTGTGCATCGCCCGCGCCATCGCCGTCAAGCCCGAGATCCTGCTGCTCGACGAGCCCTGCTCGGCGCTCGACCCGATTTCGACCCAGAAGGTCGAGGAGCTGATTTCCGAACTGAAATCCGAGTATTGCATTATCATGGTGACCCACAGCATGCAGCAGGCGGCGCGCAGCTCGGACTTCACCGCCTTCATGTATCTGGGCGAATTGATCGAGTTCAGCGCGACCGAGACCGTGTTCACCAACCCGGCGAACAAGCGGACCGAAGATTACATCACCGGCCGGTTCGGCTGATCCTGAAACTGGGAACGCGTAGATGCCCTCGGAGCACATCATCAAGAGCTACGACGAAGAGCTGAGGAAGCTGCAGAACACGCTCATCACCATGGGCGGTCTGGCCGAGGCGCAGTTGGCGTCCGCGATCCAGGCCGTGGTCAGGCGCGACAGCGAACTCGGCGCCGAGGTGGTCGAGGGCGATGTCCGGGTCGACGAGCTGGAGAAAGAAGTAGAGGCGCTGGTCGTCCGGCTGCTGGCACTGCGCCAGCCGATGGCCCGCGATCTGCGCGAGATCATCTCGGCCCTCAAGATCGGCAGCGATCTGGAGCGGATCTGCGATTATGCCGCCAATGTCGCCAAGCGCTCGATCGCTCTCAACCAGGCCCCGGTGGCGAAGCCCGCCTTCGCGCTGCCGCGCATGGGCAAGCTGGCACAGTTGCTGATCAAAAACGTACTCGACGCCTATGTCCAGCGCGACGCCGAAAAGGCTATGCAGGTCTGGCTCGGCGACGAGGAGCTGGACGAGCTCTATACCAGCCTGTTCCGCGAGTTGTTGACCTATATGATGGAAGATCCGCGCAGCATCACCGCCGGCACGCATCTCCTGTTCATGGCCAAGAATATCGAGCGGATCGGCGACCATGCCACCAACATCGCCGAAACCATCTATTTCCTCATCAACGGCACGCCGTTGAAGGAAACTCGGCCCAAGCGCGACCGGTCGAGTTCGACCGTCGTGCTGCCCGGTCCCAACGGCATCGTCCCCAATGAAAGCGAGCCGGCCCCGCCATGAAACCATTGGTCATGATCGTCGAAGACGAGGCGCCGCTCGTCACCCTGCTGAGATACAATCTGGAGAAGGAAGGCTTCGGCGTGTGCGAAGCGAGCGACGGCGAAGAGGCGCTGGTCCAGATCGCCGAGCGCAAGCCCGATGTCGTGCTCCTCGACTGGATGCTGCCATTGGTTTCGGGCATCGAGGTGTGCCGCCAGATCCGGCGCTCGCCCAACTCGCGGGCCCTGCCGATCATCATGCTGACCGCGCGCGGCGAGGAAGGCGACAAGATTCGCGGCCTCAACAGCGGTGCCGACGACTATATCACCAAGCCGTTCAGCCCGAGCGAACTGGTCGCCCGCGTGCGCGCCGTGATCCGCCGGGCCAAACCCGATGCCTCGGATGAGAATCTCGTCTTCGCCGATGTCGCCATGGATCTGGCGGCCCACCGCGTCGTCCGCAGCGGCCGGCCGATTCATCTGGGACCGACCGAGTTCCGGCTGCTGCGCTTCCTGCTCGAGCATCCGGGCCGGGTATTTTCCCGCGAACGACTGCTCGACGCCGTGTGGGGACATGACGTATATGTGGAGCCCCGCACGGTAGACGTGCATATCAGGAGGCTCCGCAAGGCGCTGAACGGACCCCATGACCAGGACATCATCCGAACCGTCCGCTCTGCGGGCTATGCGCTGGACGAGGCGCGCGACTAGTCTCCTCTGCACCGGGGGGCTGCTCGCCGGCTGCTATCATATTCCCCCCCGGCTCGATCCGCAGCTGGCACCGGCAGCGATCGGCGACACGACTGCGGACGGCATGCCGTGTGCGCCGCTCGAAGGCCATCGGCTCTATCGCGTGGCCGATGCTGCACTCGGGCAAGCGGAGGAGGCGCTGGGCGATCGGGATCTGGCAGCGGCGTCGCCGGCGCTGGCGGCCGATCTGGTGCCGGGCGCGCTGACCGTGCCGCTGATGATCGACGGGTCGGGCGATGGCGGCGATCACGAGGCGGACCGGCGCCGGGAATTGGCGATCGATCCGACGCTCTCAGATCCGAAACTGAAAGAGGCGGACTTGGCCGAGCGCAATCTCGCCGCCGATACTTGGCTCGCCAAGAGCCGGCTCGTGCCCTATGTCGTCCGCACGGTGATGGCCGAGGACCGGGCCGGCAGCTACCGGGCCTGCTGGGCCGGCACGGTGCTGCACGTGAATTTCGTCTCGGCGGGCGTGTCGATCATCCCGTTCGTCTCGCGCCCGATCGTGATCATGCTGAGCGAGCCGCCGAGCGCCGTGGTCGCCGATATCGTCGACCGGGTGCCTGTCGAAGAGGAACCGAGGCGCGCCTTCCAGATCTTCTTCGATTTCGCCAGCGCCGACCTCACGGCCGGCGGCAGGCAAGTCGTCCGGGCCGCCGCCGACGCCGCCAAATCGGGCCGTACGGTTCATATCCTGGTCACTGGACACACCGATTCGGTCGGCCCGACTACCGTCAACCAGTTGCTGTCGGAGCGGCGGGCCGAGTCCGTCGCGCAGGAACTCGTCGCCGACGGCGTGCCGGCGACCGAGATCGCCACGCGCGGCGTCGGCAAGTCCGACCCGCTCGTGCCCACCGCCGACGGCACGCGCGAAGCCCAGAACCGGCGGGCGACGATCGAGCTCGATCCGCAGGCGTCGATCTGACCAGAGGGGCAATCGATCCGAGACGGGAGAAGGCCTCCACTGAACGCGAAATGCGGGTTTCGTTTTGCCGCCTCGCCCGGTGGCCGTGAAGCCGATCCTCCCGGCGACGGCCGGGTCCGCCGGGCTCGCACGCGCCTCGCGACCGGACACCCGCAACCCCGATCAGCGCGTCAGCGCCAGATCGCGGCTCTGATGCTGATCGAGCGGATTGTCGAAATAACCCGTAATCTTCGGATTCACCAAACGCGGCCACATATCGTAGCTGAGCGGGATCAGCGGCTGATCGCGCGCGACCAGTTTCTCCGCGGCTTCCATCAATCGGTTGCGCGCCGCCGGATCCAGTGCCGCTACGGATTGATCGAGCAGGGCGTCGTAATCCGGGTTGCGATAGTCATAGACGTTCAGCCCGCCGGCATCGGAGCGCAGGAACGAGAGGTACGTCCACGGATCCGGATAGTCGGCGATCCACTCGAACAACGCCGCTTGATAGTCGTGATCGCGGGTCGTCGAGAGCAGAACCTGATTCTCTTCGGCCTGCAGGACCAAATCGATCCCATAGGACTTGACCATCCCGGCGATCGCGGTCAGCAATCGGCGAAAATCTGCGTCCGCGGCGTAGATCACTTCGACTCTCAAACGGTTGGACGGGCCGTAACCGGCCGCAGCCAGCAATTCCGTTGCCTGCTCTCGACGCCGGGCCGGACTTTCCGCTGCCCAATCCGGCGGTTGCGGTGTGTAGCCTTCGATGCCGGGGGCGACCAGAGCATAGGCCGTGGCCTGGCCGTGCGGATCGATCTTCTCGTTCAGCGTCTCGCGATCGATCAGCATCGCCAGCGCCTGGCGCAGCCGGACATCGCTCAATGGCGGGCGCCCGGTATTGATCGCGAGATAGCGTGTCCACAGTTCCGTGCCGGTATGTAATTGACCCGGCAATTCCTCCATCACGGCGGGGACCAGCTTGTGCGGCACACGGGCCGTGTCGAGATCGCCGGAGCGATAGAGTTTCAGCGCCGTCTCGTCCGACTCGTTGACGCTCCAGACGACGCCGTCGAGTGCCACCGCTGCCGCATCATAGTAATTCGGATTGCGCTTCAGGCGGATCTCGAGCTGCGGCGTCCAGCTCTCCAGGACGAACGCACCGTCGCTGATGATATGGTCGGGACGCGTCCAATCCGCGCCATAGGTCTCGATCACCCGGCGCGGTAGCGGAAAGGCGATGGCCAGGGTCAACACGCCGCCCAGATAGGCGGTGGGTGCGGCCAGCCGGAGGACCAGGGTGCGCGCATCCGGTGCCGTCACGCCGAGCTTGGTCAGATCCTTTTCCATGCCCTCGTTGATCGCCCGCGCGCCTACGATCGGATAGAGGATCGATGCATAGGCGGCTGCCGTCTTCGGATCGACGGCGCGGCGCAGCGACCAGACGAAATCCTCCGCCGTGAGCGGTGTTTCGTCCGACCATTTCAGGTCGGGCCGAAGATGGAAGGTCCAGCTGAGGCCGTCCGCGGCGATGTCCCAGCTCTGGGCTACGCCGGGAACGATCTTGCCGTGCGGGTCGACCCGGGTCAGGCCTTCGAACAGATCCGACTGGATCCAGTACTCCTCGAGTCCGTCGGATTTATGCGGGTCGAGCGTCTCCGGCTCATCCTTGTTGCCGCGCTGCAAAATCGTCTCGGCCGGGGCGGCCGCGCTGATCACGAGCAAGAGCGCGGCGAGGCCGATCCGCAATCGTGCGAGAAGATCGTGTCGTTTCAAGCCTGCCCCTCCCCCGGAACGGTTCGGCCGCAAAATTCTAGATCGCCGCCCGGGCCATTGCGGCCCGGATCAGGTCGTGGGCCTCGGCCGGCTCCGCCCATCGCTTGACCCGCACCCACTTGCCCTTTTCCAGATCCTTGTAATGGGCGAAGAAGTGCTCGATCTGGTCGATCAGGATCTGTGGCAGATCGCGGAACGAACTGACCGAAGCATAGAATGGATGCAGCTTGTCGACCGGCACGGCCAGGATCTTCTCGTCGATGCCGTTCTCATCCTCCATGAGCAGCGCTCCGATCGGGCGCGACCGCATGACCACGCCGGGCACGACCGGGGTCGGGATCACCACCATGCAGTCGGTCGGATCACCGTCTTCGCTGAGCGTATGCGGGATGAATCCGTAATTCGCCGGATAGATCATCGACGTATGCAGGAACCGGTCGACGAACAGCGCGCCCGACGCCTTGTCCATCTCGTACTTGACCGGAGCGCCCCCTTGCGGGATCTCGATGATGACGTTGACATCGTGCGGCGGGTTCTCGCCGATCGGAATCTTGGTGATATCCATGGGATTGCCTCGGATGGGGCCGGCGAGCGGGACGGTCTCACGCCGCTCTCGGCCGATACATCAGCCAGAGGAGCAAGACCAGCGAGGGCAGCACCAGACCGGCCGACAGGACGAAAAACGGCGCCCAACCGAAGAGATCGACGAAATACCCGCCGGCCGAACCGAGAAAGCGATAGGCGAAGCTGAACAGCGCCGACAAGAGCGCATATTGCGTTGCCGTATAGGCCCGGCTGCATAGCCCCGACAGGAACGCCACGAAAGCAGCACCGCAGAGGCCGGCGGTCACCTGTTCGATCCCGATGGTGAGGTAGAGCACGGGGACATCGTGGCCGGCCCAGAGCTGCCCGACATAGGTTAGATTGGCGAAGATCTGCAACACGGCGCCCAGGAGCAGAGCGTGCATCACGCCCAGGCGATAAACCAGAACGCCGCCGACCGATACCCCCGCGAGCCCCGCGACGATCCCGAACAGTTTGCTGACATTGGCATATTCGACCTTGGTGAAGCCCAGCCAGATATAGAAGCTGGGCGCCATCTCACCCGCGACGGCATCGCCGAACCGGTAGAGCGGCACGAACAGCAGTAGCAGCAACCAATTCTGGTGGCGGGTCGCAAAATCGGCAAAGGGCGCCAGCACCGTCGATTCCAGCCAATCGCCGTGGGCACGGGATCCGGGCGCCGGCTCCGGGGCGAAGAAGGCGGCGATGCCGCCGATCGGCACCAGAGCCGCCATCACGGCGTAACTCGCCTGCCAGCCGAGGCTGGTCGCGAGATAGAGGGCACCGGCGCCGGACGCGATCAACCCCAGGCGATAGCCGATCTGGGTCGCGGCGGCACCGGCGCCCTGCTCGGCTGCGGCCAGCAGCTCGATCCGATACGCGTCGATGACGATATCCTGACTGGCCGACAGGAACCCGACCGCGACCGCCCAGATCGCCGTCCCCTCGAGACTCTCGACCGGATCGCTGGATCCGAGGCCCAGGAGCGCGCCGATGAGCGCCGCCTGAATCACCACCAACCACGACCGGCGGCGGCCCAGCCGGGCCCGCAGGACCGGGATGGGGAGCCGATCGATCAGCGGCGCCCACAGGAATTTGAAGGTGTAGGCGAGGCCCGCCAGGCTGAAGAGCCCGATCGTGGTGAACGGCAGATGGGCTTCGGTCAGCCGGATTTTGAGCGTGACGCCCGACAGCAGCAGGGGCAGCCCACTGGAGATTCCCATCAGCAGCACGATCAGGATGCGTGGCTGCAGGTACAGAGCGAAGGGCCCGGAGGAGCCCGGCTCGCCGCCGGGCTCCGGTTCGACCGAAGCGACCTCGTCGCGCTTCAGGGTGCTTCACCGCCGGCATCGGCCGCGACCTGCAGCTTGACGATGCGATCGGGGTTGCGGACCGTGCCGCTGCCGCCTTCGCCCTTCTTGATCGCGTCGATATGCTCCATGCCGGAGATGGTGCGGCCCCAGACCGAATATTGCCGGTCGAGATGGGGAGACGTTCCGAGCATGATGAAGAACTGGCTGTCGGCCGAGTTCGGATCGCTCGCCCGCGCCATCGAGCAGATGCCGCGGACATGGCGCTCGGCCGAGAATTCGGCGGCCAGCCGCTGGCCCGACCCGCCGGTCCCGTTGCCCTTCGGGCATCCGGTCTGCACCATGAATCCGTCGATCACCCGGTGGAAAGCCAGGCCGTCATAATAGCCGGTCCGGGCCAGTTCCTTGATTCGGGCGACATGAGCGGGCGCCAAGTCGGGCAGGAGCTCGATCACCACGCGCCCGGCGGGCACATCCAGGTAGAGCGTATTTTCGAGATCGGTGGTCATCGGGCGGGCTCCTCGGGGCTCGAAACGGGCCTATTTCTTGTCGGCGTCGGCTGCGACCTGCATCCGGACGATGTGGGTGGGATCACTGACCTTGCCGTTGGGGCCGTCGCCCTTCTTGATGGCGTCGACAAACTCCATGCCGGAGGTGACCTGACCCCAGATGGTGTATTTGCCGTCCAGGCTCGGATTGGCGGCGAGCATGATGAAGAACTGGCAATCGGCCGAATCGGGGGATGCCGCGCGGGCCATCGAGACGATGCCGCGGACGTGGTGCTCGGCGGAGAACTCCGCATTGAGCTTCTCGCCCGTGCCGCCGGAGCCGGTGCCGGTCGGATCGCCACCCTGCGCCATGAAGCCGGCGATCACGCGATGGAAGACGAGGCCGTCATAGAAGCCGCGGCGCACCAGTTCCTTGATCCGCCTGACATGGTTGGGCGCGAGGTCGGGGCGCATCTCGATGACGACGCGGCCGGCCGGCAGGTCGAGATAGAGCGTGTTTTCCGGATCGCCCGCCCAGGCCGCATGCCCGCCCTGCAACAGAGCCGCGACCAGCACCAAAAGCTGCAAACATTTCCGTATCATTGCCGACACCGCTGTAGAATCGAAGAGGAGGCCGGACCATAACGTAAGAGCCGGGGGCGGGGGAAGGGATGGCAGCAGACCGAGCGATGGCGGGACGGCGCCAGAAGCTGCTCGATTGGGCGCTGGCCGATCGGGTCAATGCCGAAATCCTGCGCCGCCTGCCCGAACTGGAGCTGGGGCAAGCCCATCTGGTCGCGGGCTGTGTCTATCAGGCCGTGTGGAACGGGCTCAGTGGCTTCGCACCGGGTGCGCTCGTCAAGGATTACGACATCTTCTACTTCGATGCCACCGACCGCTCCTGGGCGGGCGAGGATCGGGCGATCCGCCGCGCCGCCGCCCTCTTTGCCGATCTCGGCGCCGAGATCGAATTGAAGAACCAGGCGCGGGTCCATCTCTGGTACGAGAAGCGCTTCGGTTCACCCTATCCGCAACTGCGCAGCGTGCAAGACGGGATCGATCGCTATCTCGTCACCTGCACCTGCATCGGGATTTCGTCCGAGACGTGGGAAATCTACGCGCCCTGGGGCCTCGAGGAGCTCTGGCGGGGGGTGCTGCGCCCGAATCCGCTGACGGTGATGCCGGGGCGGTTTCGCGAGAAAGCCGAATCTTATCGGGCGCGCTGGCCCTGGCTCAGGATCGCCGAGGCGTGAGGCCGAGGCCCGCAGCCGCCGATCGGGAGCAGTCGGGCCCGCTCACTCGGCTGGTTTCGATTCCAGTTGCACGTAATTCTCGATCCCCATCAAGCCGATCAGATCGAGCTGCTGTTCGATGAAATCGACATGTTCTTCCTCGCTCTTCAGGATCTCGGCGAGGAGTTGGCGGGTGACGAAGTCGCGGACGCTCTCGGCATGGACGATACCGTCGCGCAGATCGACCATGGCCTTCTGTTCCAGCAGGAGGTCGCAGTCGAGGATTTCCTGGACACTCTCCCCGATCAGCAACTTGTCGAGATCCTGGAGATTGGGCAGACCATCCAGGAACAGGATGCGCTCGATGAGCCGGTCGGCATGGCGCATCTCGTCGATCGACTCGTGATATTCATAGTCGCCGAGCTTCTTCACCCCCCAATGGCGGAGCATGCGCGAGTGGAGAAAATACTGGTTGATGGCGGTCAACTCGTTGCGGAGTACGAGATTCAGAATCTGGATGACCTTGGGATCGCCCTGCATGGTGTCCTCTCCGGAGCCCTTCCGGGCGGGAAAATTCGCCGATGACGGTCAACGCCGCTAGGCTGGGGCGAGTTCACCGAGCGCTGCCGCTTTCTGGTGTTCGGCGATCAGCGCCCGCACCGTCGCTACACACTTACCGCATTTCGGGGCAACGCCTCGAGCCTGGTAAATCTGGGCAACGGAACAGGCGGGCTCGAGCGCGCAGCGTGCCCGTATCGCCCGATCGCTAATTCCGTGACACAAACAAACGTACATGGCCCCTCGCGCTGCAAATCATTTGCAATCGCATAGCATGCTCGAGAAGCGTTCGCAAGGAGGCAATGCGATCGCGTGGCGCAGGGCTGGCTGGCGAGTTCGGACGCCGGTCGCCAATTCCTCACTGGTTGAACCGCGCGGCGCCCCCAGCGGGTTTCATCGCCGGCCGCGGTTCGGCGCAGAATTGAGGGGGAGGCGGTGCGATCGTTCGATGATCGCACCCCGACATTTCGACAGCGCCGTTGCGGCATTCGGAAGGGTACTCGGAGTTTCATACTGTCGTACATTTCTCGCGCTGCCACTTTCGATAGAAATCAACGAAGTACGAGACCGCGAAAGTCTCTAGGCGAGGATCTGGACGACAGAAATCTTGCCAGCGGGGCTCCTGCAGTCTACCTAATAGGAGTCAAATCCCCTGGGTTCGGCCTGCTTTCCTCCGCTCTCGCGAGCACCGGACCTGCTCCCCGTGCCTCATCGTCGATTGACCCGCCGGGCAAATCCGCCCGCGGCCTCGTTTGATCGGAGTTACGCGATGTCGACAGGCACGGTAAAATGGTTCAACGCTCAGAAGGGCTATGGCTTCATCCAGCCGGATGACGGCACGAAGGACGTGTTCGTCCATATTTCCGCCGTGCAACGCGCCGGCATCGGCAATTTGAACGAAGGGCAAAGGCTGCAATTCGATCTCGAGCGGGGCCAGCAAGGCAAAATCTCGGCCGTGAATTTGCGCCAAGCCTGACACCCGACCCTCGGGACGGCAGGAAGACACTGCCGCCCGATCGGAACATGGAAAGTGATGGAGGATAGATGGCGAAGGAAGATCTGATCGAGTTCGAGGGCACGGTAATCGAGCTTCTGCCCGATAGTCGGTTCCGCGTGCAACTCGACAACGGCCACGAGGCCCTGGCCTACACTTCGGGCAAGATGAAGAAGAACCGGATCCGGGTGCTGGCCGGCGACCGGGTCACCGTCGAGATGACGCCCTACGACCTGACCAAGGGGCGGATCAATTTCCGGCACAAGGAAGAACGCGCCGCCGTGGCGGCGCCGCGGGCGTCGGCGAGGCCGCCGATCCGGCGGCGGTGAGGGCGGGCCTTACGCGAGGGGCTGATGCACGGGCCTTTGCCGCGCCCGGCCGCACGACCATGGCCGTAGGCGCCGCGGCACAGAGCATTTCGACGCCCTCCGTTCCCATAGAAACGCGAGACTCCGGGACAAGTCGCGCCCGAAACGCAGCCCGTCGATATCGACCGTACAGCGGCGGCCCGAATACCGCCCGCCGCCCGCTCCCGAGTCCCGCTTCTCCGGCGTCATGACAGCCGGGACCAGCTCCTCATTGCCAAGCGGCGGCGTCACCTTGCCCTGACGGCGACGCAGAGCCATAGGGCCGAGAACGAGTAAGCATTGACTCCCTGTGGGATGAGGGCATAACCTCATATTAAAAATATGAGGTCACTGTATGCCGGCGATATCATACGAGCAGGTCAAGGCCGCACGAGCGCTTCTCGCCTGGTCGCAACGGGAACTGGCAGAGGCTGCCCGAGTTGCCGTTTCGACCGTCGCGGATTTTGAACGCGGCCTCCGCGAGCCTATGCCGAATAACGCGCAGGCGATCCGCGACGCGCTGGAAGGCAAGGGATTGCGGTTCATGGCCGGCGGCGTGGTCGCACAAGCGATGCTGCCCGCGTCGCCACCGAGCGCGCGGCCGGGCACGCTGCTGCGCTGGGTGAACGCCACGGACCTTTCTGTGTGGGGCGAGACCTTCGACGGCAAGGTCGGCATGCCCGAGTTGATTCGGAGATTGATCTTCGCTTCGGTCGGGCCAGCCGCCAGCGTTCGCTTTCCTTCCGACGAAAGCATTCAACATGCCGGATGGGACGGTATTTGCGAGAGCGCCAGCGCGACGCGATTCATACCGAGCGGAATTTCGGGATGGGAGATCGGCAACCAGCGAAGCGGCATCTCCGGTAAGGCGAACGACGAATTCAAAAAACGGTCGGGTAAACCGCTCGGTCTCGACACACGTCACACGACATTCGTCTTCGTTACATCCCAGCGTTTCCCCAATAGAGACCTCTGGGTTGCGGAGAAGAAGGCACTCGGGATTTGGCGCGACGTCAAGCTCATTGATGGCAACGATCTGGTTCATTGGCTCGAAGATTGTCCCGGCGTCGCGCAGTGGCTGGCGGTCAGGATTGGCCGCCGCCCCGAAGGTGTCCGAAACTTGGCGGAATTTTGGGACGAATGGGCTCAGGCGACGCTGAAGCCGCTGTCGCCTGATCTCGTCCTCACCGGTCGCGACGAAGATCAAAGCGCAGCCCTGAAATGGCTGTACAGCGCGCCGCAAATCTTCCCGATCCAAGCCGAAGCACCGGACGAAGCAATGGCATTTCTCTATGCCTGCCTCAGCCCGTTGCCGGAGCCGTACAAAACATACTACTCGAGCCGCTGCCTCGTCGTTGACAAGGCGGAAACGGCCCGCGAGTTGGTCGGCGTCGGAATGACACTTGTCCTTGCCGTTTTCGAACCGGATGGTGGTCTTGCACAGCGGCTTATCGCTGCCGGCCACCACGTCTTCGCCGCCTATGGGCCGGGAGCCCGGTCGGTCCTGGGGGTGCGCCGCCTGACGCGGCCTTGGCGGTTCGACGTGCAGATGGCGCTGGCAGCGACGGGGATCGATGAAGCAGAGGCTCATCGCTTCGCGCACGCCTCCGGCCGGAGCATTACGGTACTCCGGCGGATCATGCCGGCGCATCCCGGTCACCGGCCGAAATGGGCCGACCAAGCACCGCCGGAACTGATGGCTGCGATGCTGGCCGGTGCCTGGGACGAGAATTCGGCTCGCGATCGTAAGATCATCGGTGAATTGGCCGGCCGCCCCTATGAACACGTCGAGGCAATACTGGCGCCGCTCGCTGCGGAACTCGGCGGTCCGGTCATTCGCTCGGGCGCTGCTTGGAAGGTCGCCTCATTGCTCGATCTCTGGGTACAGATCGGCAATCAGTTGACGCCAACGCAATTGAAACGGTTCCTCGACGCTTTCCAGAGCGTCCTCGCCGTCACGAATCCCCGGTTCACGCGGCGCCCGAAGAGCATCTATTACGAGGAGCCCGGCGAATTCGGCGAGGAGGCGTCCGCAGTGCTCCGGCGCGGCCTCACCGAAGCGATGATCGCGTTGGCCGTCCATCCTGACCGTGCCGCACTTATCAGTGATCCCACCGCCCAGGTGAACGCGGCGATTCGCAAGCTGCTGCACAACGCGTCTCCGGCCCTGTGGTGGTCGCTGTCCGGCGACTTCCGCAATATCGCCGAAGCCGCGCCGGAGGAATTCCTGAATGCGCTCGAGCACGGACTCGACGGGAATACACCATCGGTGGCATCGCTCTTTCGCAGCGAGAAGGGTGTGTTCCATCCAGTCGAATACCTTTCCGAGTTGTTGTGGTCGATAGAGATCCTTGCCTGGAGTCCTGAATATTTGATGCGATGCGGGCTGTTGCTCGCCCGGCTGGACGAGCTCGATCCGGGCGGCAAACTACTGAACCGGCCGTTTGCATCGCTACGACAAATCTTTGTGAACTGGTGCCCACAGACTTATGCACCCCTTGCCAACCGCTTGAAGGTGATCGATCAAATTCTCAAAGACTATTCTGGAATTGGCTGGAAATTGCTTGTCGCCTTGGCGCCGCGAGGCCATTACACTTCGGGTTACTCCCCAAAGCCCAACTGGCGTGACTTTACGCCCCTCGTACCGGAAGAAATCACCTACCGTCTGCAAGCAGATGGATACAGTGCGATCGGCAGGCGTTTGTTGGACCTTGCCGGCGATGATGTGGTCCGTTGGGTAGAGCTACTGGATCTCTGGGCTCATTTTGATCCGGATTGGCGTGCCTCTGCTGCTGACAAGCTCGAAGCCGTTGCATGCGGCATCAACGATGCGACTCGAGCTGAAGTGTTGCGCGATGGGCTGAGACATCTCCTGCAGCACCATCGCGGGTTTCGTCACTCTGAGTGGGCGATGCGCGAAGACGATCTGGAGCCACTGGACAAGGTTTTCGCGCTTCTTCAGCCGCACGGCGTCGTAGATCGTGTTCGATGGCTCTTTCAGCCGGGTGCTGCGCGGATGCTGCTACCAGACAAACACTGGCACGACCAGGAGAGTGAATTGCAGGAGCAGCAAAGGAAGGCGGCGGAAGATCTGTTGAGCGAACTGTCGCCGGATCAGTTGTTCGCCTTCTCGGCAACAATACACGGGCACCGAGATCTCGGGGCCGCCATCGCCAGAACTGCCGTACCAGCAGAAGAGAAGCTGGCCCTTCTCAAACGCGGCCTTACGTCGGACGATCAGATGGAGAAGGAGATCGGCATAGGCGTTCTTCTAGGTTTGGCGCCAACTACCGAGCGGGAGAGGGAGAGGATCGCTTATTTAGGCGTGCTTGGGTGTCGAGCGGTCCAGGAGTCATGGGGTGAGAGCGCAGAATTACATATCGTACTGAACTTACCTCTCAGTCAGGCGACTTGGCGCTACGTTGAAACGCGATCGCCAAGCCTATCCAAATTGTACTGGGCCAGTGTTCCAAAATTTTTATGCAAAGAGTCCGCCGACGCAGCCTATGTCGTGGATCGTCTCGTCAACGTCGGACGCGCTTGCGACGCCGTCCACTGGCTCGGCCTCAATATTGCCCAGCCGATTGCCCAGCCGATCGAATCTTCTATAGTTATCAAGGCCTTGTGCGCGGCGGCCGACTCCAATGGCGCTATCCACGTGAAACAGCGAAGAGACCCGATGTTTAGCTACTACGTCGGTCTCCTCCTCGATCGACTTGAACAAAATCCCAACGTTAGCGAGGCGGAGCTCGCGGGTTTGGAGTGGTCGTATTTCCAGATCCTGCGCTACTCCGAGCGCCCGGCGCGTCTCCTGCATCGCGCCTTGGCACGGGATCCGAAGTTCTTCGTTGAGCTCATAAAGCTGCTCTTCCGCCCGGCGGCGGATAGCGGTATCGCGGAGCCGGAGCCGGAGAACCTCGCTCAGGCACAATCCATGTGGAAGCAGGCGTTTCACGTTCTGCGTGATTGGTCGCACATTCCGGGTGCAGACGATCAGCGCGTCATAGATCCGGTTGCCTTGGAGAACTGGGTGACGCGTGCCCGAAAGCTGCTTGCCGAATGCGGCCGCGGCGAAATCGGCGACAGCCAAATCGGCAACATCTTGTCCGCGTCGATGCAGCTTGGCGAACCGCCCCCGGTCCCGGTGCGCGAGATCATCGAGATGACGCGAAGCAGTGCCCTCGAGCAAGGAATCGAACTCGGCGCGATCAATCGACGCGGTGTGACCGTCCGTTCGCCGCATGACGGTGGTCAACTGGAACGCGACTTGGCCGAACAATATCGCCGGAATGCCGAGGAGCTGCGGTTCGACTGGTACAGGACCGCGGCGATCCTCCACCGCCTCGCCGATAATTATGAAGCCCAGGCGAAGCTAGAGGATGTGAGTGCCGACCAGAGGGATTGGCTATGAGCTGGTTCGCTCCGTGCCGTCTTGAAACCGCAAACAATACGGATTATTATCCTCACAGGATAAGATAGCATGGAGTCGCCGCCCGATCACGAACTCGCGTTCCTCCTGGATTTCGATGGCACCAGGTACCTCTTCAATGACGGTTTCTGGGTAAAGATCGAGGTGAAGCCCACGCCGCCCACCCCGCAACGGCCGCACGGGCTGCACTACAGCTTGACCCTCCACGATCCGGAGGGGCGCCGGCTCCTGGGCTTCGACAACGCCCATGGCGTCCCGCCGCTCGGCGGCCGGCACAAGGTCAAGCCCGTTGCGCACGATCATTGGCATCGAACCGAGACGGATGCAGGCCGGCCGTACGAATTCCGGTCTGCGGTCCAACTGGTTCAGGATTTCCTGGATGAGGTCGAAAGGATCTTGGGAGAACGCGGCGTTTCGGCGGTGATCGTCAGAACCGAGGATGAGCCAAGTGTCGAAAGCGGAACCGAAGATACAAAGTTGGGCGGCGTTCAAGAGTGATTTGCTCGAGGCGGCGCGCGGCGGTCCCAAGCCCGCGAACCTCGGTGGGCTGATTGTGGAAAGTGTCGAGGCTTTGATGCGGCTACTGACCCCGGAGAACCGCGAGCTATTGCGGATCATTCGGGATGAGCAGCCCGCCTCTGTCGCGGCGCTGGCGCGGCTCACCCACCGTGCCGAGCCCAATCTCGCCCGAACGCTGGGCAAGCTCGAAGCCGCCGGATTGATCGAATTTCGACAAGAAGGAAGACGCCGCGCGCCGGTCTCATTGGCGCGGCATTTCTCCATACATGTCGATCCATTCAGTACCAACGACCGGATTGAAGTCGCCTAGCCGAGCCGAAGCCCTCCGTCTCGGCTCATCCAATCACCGCAAGCTGCTATTCAACCTCTCCAGCGCCTCGGCCCCAGGACACAGCTCACGCTCCCCCAACTGGTTCAGCGGCGTTGCGATCGTGCCCAGATGGTCGTGCAGATCCATCGAATCCGGCTCGACATAGAGCAGGCCGGTCACGATCTCGCCGGCGCTGTGCCGCTCCTGCAGGTAGTTCATCGCCGCGGCCCGGTCGTGCGGGTCGTAATGCCCGGCGAGCTTGCGCAGACGCAGGGTCGAGCCGTCATGCTGGACCACGGTTTCGACCGTGCCGGGCGGATAGCTGGCGGTGATCGTTTCCCGGTCCGGCATGAAATCGAGCGCGTTCACTGCCTCATTGTGTTCGCGCACGAAATCGAAGCTCTTGGTCGAGCCCGGATGGTTGTTGAAGGCGACGCAGGGCGAAATGCAATCGATGAACGCCGCCCCCTTGTGCAGGAGCGCAGCGCTGATCAGCGGCACCAGCTGATCCTTGTCGCCGGAAAAACTGCGGGCGACGAATCCGGCGCCCAGCTGCAGCGCCAGGGCGACCAGATCGATGGTCGAATCGGTATTGACCACGCCTTTCTTGCTCTTCGAGCCCTTGTCCGAGGTGGCCGAGAACTGGCCTTTGGTCAAGCCATAGACGCCGTTGTTCTCGACGATATAGACCATGTTGACGGCGCGCCGGACGCTGTGCGCGAACTGGCCGAGGCCGATCGAGGCCGAATCGCCGTCGCCCGAGACGCCGAGATAGATGAGGTCGCGATTGGCCAGATTGGCGCCGGTCAGCACCGACGGCATGCGGCCATGGACGCTGTTGAAGCCGTGGGCGGCCCCCAAGAAATATGTCGGCGTCTTTGACGAGCAGCCTATCCCGCTGAGCTTGGCGATCCGGTGCGGCGGCAGATCGAGTTCGAAGCAGGCTTGGACGATAGCGGCACTGATCGAGTCGTGGCCGCAGCCGGCACACAGGGTCGAGATCGCGCCCTCATAGTCGCGGCGGGTCAAGCCGAGGCTGTTGCTGGGCAGATTGGGGTGATGCAGCTTGGGCTTGGCGATGAACGTCACGATACGGCCTCCAGCACCGGAACCGCCGGCCGCGGCGCCAGATCGGCCGCGATCGCGCGGCTGATGAAGCGGGCCGTGATCGGGGTCCCGTCGTAATGAACGATGCGAACGAGCTTGGCGGGATCGATCCCGCCTTCATTGACCAACAGCATGCGCAACTGCCCGTCCCGATTCTGCTCGACGACGAAGACGCGCTCGTGGCGAGCGACGAAATCGATGACCGCGTCGCAGAAGGGGAAGCCGCGAACCCGCAGCGTGTCCAACTCGATCCCCGCTGCGGCCAGTTGCTCCAGCGCCTCGGGCATCGCCGCACTGGTCGACCCGAAATAGATCGCACCCAGTTTGGTCGGTTTGGCCGCCTGCTGGACGACCGGGGCCGGCACGATCGTCTTGGCGGTTTCGAACTTGAGCAGCAGCCGTTCCATATTGTCTTGATAGACAGGGCCTTCTTCGCTGTAGCGGGCATAGCGGTCGCGCGTGCTGCCGCGAGTGAAGAAGCTGCCGCGAGTCGGGTGCGTTCCCGGATAAGTGCGATAGGGAATGCCGTCGCCGGTGATGTCGAGGTAGCGGCCGAAATCCTTGCCGGCTTCGAGTTCCTCGTAGGTCATGACCCGGCCGCGATCCATCCGGCGCGAATCGTCCCAGGCGAAGGGTTCGCACAGCCGCTCGTTCATGCCGATTTCCAGATCGAGCATGACGAAGATCGGTGTCTGCAGCCGATCGGCCAGATCGAAGGCGAGGGCGCCGAAATCGAAGCATTCCTTGGGATCTTCGGGAAACAGCAGGACATGCTTGGTGTCGCCGTGCGAAGCATAGGCGCAGGCCAGGATATCGGCTTGCTGGGTGCGGGTCGGCATGCCGGTCGAAGGCCCGCCGCGCTGGACATCGAAGATCACGGCTGGAATTTCGGCGAAATAGGCGAGCCCGATGAACTCGGTCATGAGTGAGATGCCCGGCCCCGAGGTCGCGGTGAAGGCGCGCGCGCCGTTCCAGGCGGCGCCGATGACCATGCCGATCGAGGCCAACTCGTCCTCGGCCTGGATGATGGCGTAGCGGTTGCCGCCGGTTTCCGGCTCCTGCCGATAGCGATGGCAGTAGCGCTGAAAGGCTTCGGCCAGCGAAGTCGAGGGGGTGATCGGGTACCACGCGCAGACCGTGGCACCGCCATAGACGGCACCCAAGGCTGCGGCGGCGTTGCCGTCGATCGAGATCCGGTTGCCGACTTGATCGGAATGGCGCAGCCGGATCCCGAGCGGGCAGTCGAAATGCGCGCTCGCATAGTCGAAGCCCAGATGCAACGCCTCGAGATTGGGCTGGATCAGCTTGGCCTTGCCCTGGAACTGCTCGCCGATCAGGGTCTCGACCACTTTCATGTCCATGTCGAGCAAGGCGGCGAGGGCGCCGACATAAATGATGTTCTTGAACAGCTGGCGCTGGCGCGGGTCGGTATATCGGCGATTGCTGATATCCGTCAGCGGCACGCCGATCACATTGATGTCGCGGCCGAATTTCGAGCGCGGCAGGGGTTTGGTCGAATCGTAGAAGAGATAGCCCCCGGCCTCGATCGAGGCCACGTCCTTGTCCCAGGTCTGCGGGTTCATCGCGACCATGAGATCGGTGCCGCCACGGCAGCCGAGATGTCCCGCCTCGGAAACGCGCACCTCGAACCAGGTCGGCAGGCCCTGGATGTTGGACGGGAAGATGTTCCGGGACACGACCGGAATCCCCATCCGCAGAATCGCCTTGGCGAAGAGCTGGTTCGAACTGGCGGAGCCCGAACCGTTGACATTGGCGAATTTGACGACGAAGTCGTTCACCCGTTCTATCGCGTATGGCATGCCGGTCCGGCCTGAGTCGTTTCGAGGTAAAATTTCTGCATGTCCCAGGCTCCAGTCGGGCAACGTTCGGCGCACAGCCCGCAATGCAGGCAGACGTCTTCGTCCTTGGCCATGACACGGCCGGTCTTGAGCAGGCCGGAGACATAGATGTCCTGCGTGAGATTTTGCGCCGGCGCCTTCAGTCGCTGACGCAGATCGACTTCCTCGCCATCGGCCGTGAAGGTGATGCAATCCATCGGGCAGATGTCGACGCAGGCGTCGCACTCGATACAGAGCTGATCGGCGAAGACGGTCTCGGCATCGCAATTGAGACAGCGCTGCGCCTCTTCGAAGGCGAGCTTGGGATCGAACCCCAACTCGACCTCGGCGCGGATGTCGCTGAGAGCCAACGACAATTCCTTGTGCGGCACCTTGAAGCGCTTGTCGTTGGAGATGTCGTTGTCGTAGCTCCACTCGTGGATGCCCATTTTCTGGCTGATCAGATTGACCAGCGGCGGCGGGCGCTCGGCGACATCCTCACCGCGGCAGAATTTGTCGATCGAAATCGCCGCGTCATGGCCATGGGCTACGGCCCAGATGATGTTTTTGGGCCCGAAGGCGGCATCACCGCCGAAGAACACTCGGGGCAAGGTCGATTGCATCGTTTTGGGGTCGACCACCGGCATGCCCCAGCGATCGAATTCGAGGCCGATATCGCGCTCGATCCAAGGAAAGGCGTTCTCCTGGCCGACGGCGATCAGCACGTCATCGCACGCAATCACGACGTCCGGCTCGCCGGTCGGCACCAGATTGCGCCGGCCCTTGGCGTCACGCTCGGCCCTGACCTTCTCGAAGCTCATCCCCCTCAGACGCCCGCCGTCGTGGAGAAACTCCTTGGGCACCATATAGTTGAGGATCGGGATGCCTTCATGCATGGCATCCTCCTTCTCCCAGGGCGAGGCCTTCATCTCCTCGAAGCCGCTGCGGACGACGACCGTCACTTCGTCACCGCCGAGCCGGCGCGAAGAGCGGCAGCAATCCATCGCCGTATTGCCGCCGCCGAGCACGATGACCCGGCGGCCGATCTCGGTTATGTGGCCGAACGAGACGCTGGAGAGCCAGTCGATACCGATATGGATATGCTCCTTGGCCTCTTGCCGGCCGGGGATGTCGAGATCGCGTCCGCGCGGTGCCCCGGTGCCGACGAAGACGGCGTCCCAATCCTCTTCGAGCACCGATTTCAGGCTGTGGACGTACTCGCCCAGGCGCGTGGTGACACCGAGACCGAGGATATATCCGACCTCTTCGTCGATGACCGTTTCCGGCAGGCGGAATTTCGGAATCTGGCTGCGGATCATGCCGCCGGCGCGATTGTCGCCGTCGAAGACCACGACCTCGTAGCCCAGCGGCGCCAGATCGCGGGCCACGGTCAGCGAAGCTGGGCCGGCGCCGATGATGGCAATCCGCTTGCCGTTCTTCCGATCGGCCGGCTTCGGCAGCAATTCGGCGACATCGTCCTTGTAATCCGCCGCCACTCGCTTCAGCCGGCAGATCGCGACCGGCTGTTCCTCGACCCGACCGCGCCGGCACGCCGGTTCGCAGGGCCGGTCGCAGGTCCGACCGAGAATCCCGGGGAAGACGTTGGACTTCCAGTTGATCATATAGGCGTCGGTGTAGCGGCCCGCGGCAATCAGACGAATGTATTCGGGCACAGGCGTATGGGCCGGGCAGGCCCATTGGCAGTCGACTACCTTATGGAAGTAGTCGGGATTGGCGATGTCGGTCGGCTTCAATGCGACGTCTCCCTCGCGGTTCTGGCCATAGTATTGGAGCATATCTGAGGGAATGCCAGGCACCTGGGCGCCCGAGGACGCAGACCGGCCATGTCCGCCACCTAGGGGCTGCTTTCGTGGCCATTCCCGACGGGCCGGGTCGGAATTTCGCCGGGCGCCCGAAGTGCAGGATATTCGGTCCGAGCCCCCGAACGGTCGAAATGGGAACGAAGCCCCCCGGCATCGGCGAACTCGCGCAGTCTATTGCTCATTGCGCCACCCACCACCAAGGCGCGGCCCATCGTGATCGGAGCCGCGATTACCGCCTGCGAGGCGGTGTTTATTGCCCGCACTCTGCCGCATCCGGCGAGACGGGACAAGGCCTCGCGCGCGCATCATGACAGGGTGGCGCCGGACGCTGGTGGGCTCCCGAGTATTCGAGAGGCCGATACCGCCCTTGCCCGGCGCTTCAACGCGGTGCCAGCAGCAGGGAATAGCCGTGGCCCAGATCGACCCTGCTCCAGTTCTCCAAACCGGTCAGAGCATCGATCGACCGAATGAAACCTTCATCATGAAGGGATTCATAGGATCGCAACCGCTCGGAGATCACGATCGCGTCGATGCCGCGATCGTGGACATAGGTCTCGAAGGCGGTCCCGTCCGGCATCCAGGTAGCATCGTCGGTCGAGCAGCGCGGAACCAGGAAGTAGCACCAGCCGCCATCGTTTTCGAACAGCCGATGGATTGCCGGTTGGGCGCGAAGCGCTCGGACGGTCGCCAGCATCGGCTGCTCGACGACCGGCAAAGGCTTCGCCGTCACCGGGAACCACGCTGCCAAAATGACCGCCAGAAGCGGCGAAACCCGGCTCCGGACCGACCGCAGCACGACCGCGAGGGCCGAGGACGCCGTGAACAAGAGCAGCAATATGTAGTGATGCCTCGGGTAGATCGCGATGGTGGCGACGAGCGGCGGCAGGGCGAAGACGAGAATGAAGGCAATATCGAGCCGGGCCCGACGGAATGGCGAGCCTTCCGTCGCCCTGCCGGCCGGCATCGGCGACGGGTCGTACCGTCTCCGCGGCGGATAGAAGGCGGAGCCGATCCAGACCGAGACGCACAGCAGCCATAGGGCCGAGAACGCCGGGTTCCGCTCGACCGTGGAGACGGCAATCTCGGCGATCGCCGCGATCAGGTCTCGCAGGTTCGCCGCGAAATAGAGAAATGCCTCCCCGGGCCGAACCGTGACCACTTGGAATACGGTTTGGGCGCCGGGGAACTGATCGGCCAGCACCGCCCGCCAATCGAGCCATGGGTTCAACGAGAGGCCGTGCGCCGCGACGAACCGAACCGCATAATGCGCGCCGAACGCCGCGAAGGCGCGCTCGCCGCCCGAGGGGATCGGGAACGACCAGAGGACCGACAGGGAGGCGACGAAGGTGAGGGCGAGAGTCGCAGCCGCCGCTTCGCCGCCGGTGTGGGGGTTCCCCGCGATGCGCCGGCGTGCGAGCGGTAGTGGAAGGAGAGTCGCGATCTGGAGCGCCAGGAAGACATAAAAAGAGAGGATGAATTCCGGCCGGATGAAGGTCAGGAGATATCCGGCACAAAGCAGAACCGAAACCTTGAGTCGGAACGAGCCGACCCGCGCCATTGCCGCGAAGGCCAGCGCCAGGACGCCGATCGCGCCGAACGAGACGCGCGGCCAAGTCATCAACTCGCCCGACAAAACGACCGGACAGACCGCGAGCACGCCGACCAGTAAGCTGTTCGATAAAATCGACTGACAGAGAAATCCAAAAAGCACCGCGCCAAGGATAATAACAAGGCCACCTAACATGTACAAATCTATCGGGTCTCGAATAAAGTTTGCTAAAACTCGATAGGTCAACATATAGAATCCGCCATTTTCATACGATGAAAATATCCCCTTGAACTCCGGTGGCCAAAGAATGGTTTGAGTGAAGTCGGTCTCTACTCCCATATAAACCGCTTCATCATCCAAGGCTAAATCGAATATCCCGGGCGTATTCCAAAAATAACGTGCGACTCCCGCCAGGACCAGCGCCACGGTGAGAATGGGCAGAGCGGTTTTACCGGACATCAGAGGCGACTCGCGGCGAACGGGTTGGAGGCGCGGAGCCTGTCATTCGGCCGGGCGCGCGGTCAACCGTCGTGGCTCGGGGGTTTGCCGCCTTCAGCCGCCGATCAGCGCCAGGAACTCGGCCTCGGTCACGGTCTTCACCCCGAGCTGCGCCGCCTTGACCGCCTTCGAGCCGGCATCGGCGCCGATGATGACCAGATCGGTCTTGGCCGAGACCGAGCCGGTGACGTTGGCGCCCAGCGCCTCGGCCCGGGCCTTGGCCTCGTTGCGGGTGAGTTCGATCAGCGTGCCGGTGAAGACCAGGGTCTTGCCGGCGATCGCACTCCCCGACTCCAGCTTGGGTGCCGCGAAATCCTGGACCGTGATCTGCCCGGCGAGATCGTCCAGCACCGCCAGATTGCGGGGCTCGCCGAAGAATCCGACGATGTCGGCGGCCGTGTCGGCACCGATGCCGTTGATGTCGATCAGCCGGCGATAGGCTTCGCTCTCCGGATCTGCGGCTTCGGCCATGGCGCTACGCAACGCGTCGAGGCTGAGATAGTTACGCGCGAGCAGCCGCGCTGTCGATTGCCCGACCTGGCGGATTCCGAGGGCCAGGATGAAGCGGTCGAGCGTTACCCGGCGCCGGGCGGCGATATTGTCGATCAGCTTGGCGATGCTGACCGCACCCCAGCCCTCTCGCCCGGCCAGCTGTTCCGCGCTCAGCCGAAATATATCGCCGGGATTGCGGATCAGCCCGGCCTCGTGGAATTCGACGATGGTCTTGGCGCCCAGCCCCTCGATGTCGAAGCTGTCGCGGGCGACGAAATGCTTCAGCCGTTCCACGGCTTGGGCCGCGCAGATCAGCCCGCCGGTGCAGCGCCGTGCCGCCTCCCCCGGCTCGCGGATCGCATGCGAGCCGCAGACCGGGCAGAGTTCGGGCATGACGAAGGGAACGCTTTCGGCCGGACGAAGCTCCAAAATGACCCGGACGACCTGGGGAATGACATCGCCGGCCCGCTGCACGATCACCGTGTCGCCGGCGCGAATATCCTTTTCGGCGATGTAATCCTCGTTGTGCAGCGTCGCACGCCCGACCATGACGCCGCCGACATTGATCGGCGCCAACTCGGCCACCGGGGTCAGCGTGCCGGTGCGGCCCACTTGAAGGACGATCCGCTCCAGCCGCGTCTTGGCTTGTTCGGGTGGAAATTTATGAGCCAAAGCCCAGCGTGGCGCCCGCGAGACGAAGCCTAAGCGCTGCTGCAGATCGAGCCGATCGACCTTGTAGACGACGCCGTCGATGGTAAATCCCAGGCTCGGCCGCGCAATCTCGATCGCGTCGTAATAGGCCATCATCTCGTCGACCGATCGGACCAGCCGGGCCGGCTCGTTCAGGCGGAAACCCCAGGAGCGGAGCCGCTCGCGAATCTCCGTTTGGGTGGCGCCCAAAGGGGCCGAAACTTCGCCCCAGGCATAGCCGAAGAAATCGAGCGGCCGTGACACGGTAACGGCGGGATCGAGCTGGCGCAGGCTGCCGGCGGCGGCGTTGCGCGGATTGGCGAAGAGCTTGGCGCCGGCGGCACGCTGCCGTTCGTTCAGATCCTGGAAGGCGGCATCGGTCATGAACACTTCGCCGCGGATCTCGACCAGATCGGGGGCATCATCCGGCAGGCTCTTCGGGACCGAGCCGATGGTGAGGACATTGGCCGTGACGTCTTCGCCCTCCTGGCCGTCGCCGCGCGTCGCCGCCTGCACCAGATGGCGATGTTCATAGCGCAGCGAGCAGGAGAGGCCGTCGATCTTGAGCTCGGCGACGAAATCGATCGCGAGCCCGGGATCGGCGCGCAGCTCGCGCAGGAAGTTGCGGATGCTGTCGACGAAACCCTGCACATCCTCGCGCGAGAAGGCGTTGCCCAGCGACAGCATGGGCACGGCATGGCGGATCTTGGCGAACCCCGCGGCTGGGGCGGCGCCGACCTTGCGGGTCGGGCTGTCCTCGCGCACCAGCTCGGGAAAGCGCGCTTCGATCGCGACCAGGCGGTTATAGAGCGCGTCATACTCGGAGTCGGGGATCTCCGGCGCGTCTTCGACATGGTATTTCCGGCCGTAATAATCGATCGCGGCCGAGAGCTCGCCGATCGCCTCGGCGGCTTCTTCATCGGTGAGCGCGTCGATGGGCGTGTCGAGATGGCGGAGGGGCGGAGGAGGCATCAATTCGGCTCGCGGCTGGGGCGGGTTCGAGAGGGCGGAGCTGCGGGGGGCGGGCTGGCCGCCGCGACGGATTGTGTGTTAGAATAGGCCTGGACGGAAGGAGCGGCGATGTCTCATTGCGACGAAATCATGGACCCAGAGAGGGGACGATCGGCTGGAGAGGCGGCGCTCGCGGCACGGCGGGCGCGGCACGAAACCATGGTCTATATCAAAGACGGGTGGGTCCTGATCGAGCATGGTGACGGCCGCGTCGAACGCGTCTGCCCGGAAAGCGACTATCGCGCCGAGACGGTGACGGCGAGACTCGACCCGCGGAAGGCCGAGCACGCGCCCGCAGCAGAGTGAGCTATCTCATCGTTTATGCCGGGCCGAACGGGTCCGGCAAGAGCGCGTTGCGTGAACAGCTCGCATCGAAGTATCGGCAACGTAGAAAACCGCCGCCATCTCCGGCTGAAATCTACAACCGACTACCACCCCTCAAAACCCGCTCTCTTCCAGATCGACGATCCGCACGACCATACTTCGCCCCGGATCGAACGGCAGCTCTTCGAACCCGAAGCGCCTGTAGAAATCGCGCACCGCGTTGTCGAGCGGGTGGGTCAGCACCCCGAAGCACCGGATCTCCTTCGACAATCTGACGGCCGTGGTCAGCGCGAAGAACAGGAGCGAGCGGGCATAGCCCTTACCCTGATGGCGGCGATCCACTGCGAGTTGGCCGAGCAGAATGACCGGGACCGCGTCGGGGCGATTTCGCTGTTCAGATTTCGGGAGGTATTCCCGCGCAATTTGGGCAGCGCTGAGCGAGACATAGCCGACAATGCCGCTGTTCTCCGTCTCGCAGATGACGCTGGTGCGAGACATGCCGCTTTCTTGATTGCGCCAGGCATGGCGACGGAGCCACTGATTGAGCGACTCCCGCCCGCAGTCGAAACCCGAGCGGTCGTCGTCGGCGGTCAATGGCCGGGGCGGCTTCAGTCCTGCCATGCCGGCCGAATGGCGGCGAGTTCACGGAGTGCGACGTTCGTCTTTGCCGGCGCATTCACCCAAGCCTCGAATTGCTCCCAGTATACGGCCGGTATCGTCACGTGGCGATGATCGAGCAGGTCGGTTTCCGCGGCTTCGAGGGCCTTGCGGCGAACGAAATCACTGAGATTAGTGTGCGCGTGTGCAGCCGCTACTTCGAGAAGTTCGCGTTCGGTCGGACTCATCCGCACACTCACGACGGAATTCGGGGCGGGCATGATCCATTCTCCCAACAGTATGTATGACAATATCATACGAGATGCCCCCGTTCAAGCTGCCCGGGATTGCTGCCCCATCACCCCGCCGCCCCCGCCGCCAGCAAGCTGTCCGCCGCCGCCCGCGCCTCGGCCGTGATGCTCGCTCCCGACAGCATCCGCGCGATCTCCTCGCGCCGGGCCTCCGGGTCGAGCGCTTCGACCCGGGTCACGGTCGCCTTGGCCGCCTGGCGCTTGACCACCCGCCAATGCTGGGCGCCGCGGGCGGCGACTTGCGGCGAGTGGGTGACGACCAGCACCTGGAGCTCCCGGCCGAGCCGGGCCAGACGGTCGCCCACGGCGGCGGCGACGGCGCCGCCGATGCCGCTGTCGACTTCGTCGAAGACGAGGGTCGGCACACTCGAAACCCGGGCGAGCACGACCTCGAGCGCCAGCAGGAAGCGCGAGAGTTCGCCGGCCGAGGCGATCTTGGCGAGCGGGCCCGGGGCCGCACCGGGATTGGTCGCGATCTCGAAGGCGACCCGCTCGGATCCCAACGGTCCCCAATCGGCTTCGGCGAGCGGCGCCAGCTGGGTGCGGAAGCGGGCCCGGTCGAGCTTCAGGGGCGCCAGTTCGGCCTGGACCGCGCGGTCGAGCCGTTCGGCCGCCCGCCGACGGCGCTCGGAGAGGAGTGCCGCGGCGGTCTCGTAGCCGGCACGGGCGCGCGCCTCCTCGGCGGCGAGGCGGGCGAGCCCGGCGCCGCCATCCTCGATCGCCGCCAGCCGGGCCGCGAAGTCGCGCTGCAACGCGGCCAGCCCGTCGACGGGAACGCCGTGCTTGCGGGCGGCCCCGCGCAGGGCATGGAGCCGCTCCTCGACGGCGTCGAGCCCGCCTTCGTCGCTCTCGTCCGCGCGCCGCGCCGCCTCCAGCAGGGCCAGCGCTTCGGTGGTCTCGACGATCGCGCGCTCCAAGGCGGCGATGGCCGGGTCCAGTCGGCCGCCGGCCTTGTCGCGCATTTTTTCCAAAGTTCGGGCCGCGGCGTTGAGCGCCCGGGCGCCGCCGCGATCGCCGCCCAGATCGGTCCAGGCCGCTTCCATGGCATCGGCGATCTGGGCGCGATGGGTCAGCAGCTGGCGGCGCTGGGCCAGGGCCGCTTCCTCGCCCGGTTCCGGTTTCAGCAGATCCAGCTCGGCCAGGGCATGGCGCAGCCAGGCCTCGTCGTCGCGCGCCCGGGCGATCGCCGTCTCGGCTTCGGCCCGGCTGTTCCGCGCCGTCCGCCACCCTTCCCAGCGCCGGGCGACAGCGGCGAGGGTGGCGGGGTCGGCGGCGAACGCGTCGAGCAATTGCCGGTGACGGGCCGGATCGAGCAAGCCGCGCTGCTCGAACTGGCCCTGGATTTCGACCAAGGTATCGCCCAGCTGCTTCAGCAGCCCGACGCTGGCCGGCTGGTCGTTGACGAAGCCGCGCGACCGCCCGTCGGCATTGACGATCCGGCGGAGGACCAGCGTATCGTCGGCCGCGAAGCCTTGTTCGGTGAGGATCGCGCGGGCGGCGTGGCCGGCGGCCAGATCGAATTCGGCGGCGACCACGGCTTGGGCCGCACCCGGGCGAACCAGCCCGCTTTCAGCGCGGGCGCCGAGTGCCAAGCCGAGCGCATCGAGCAAGATCGACTTGCCGGCACCAGTCTCGCCGGTCAGCACCGAGAGATGGGGCGAGAAGGCCAGATCGAGGCGGTCGATCAGCACCACGTCACGGATCGTCAGGCTCAGCAGCATCGACAGCGCGGGCTCGGCGGCAGGATCGGGACCGCACGGACCATAGCCGGTCGGCTGGGCGATCGGCTATCGCTTTGCCGCGACGGGTCCGGAGTTTCCCGTCCGGGATTGCGATCTTCGGCCGGGGTCAGAACGGGTTGAGGTAGTCGACGACGGCACCGATCCAGCTGTGCTCGATGTCGGGCCCGGCGCGGTCGCCCTTGAGCAGATCGAAACTATCCTTGTACCAATCATTTTCCGGATAATTATAGCCCAACACCGCGGCGTTCTTCTGCGCCTCCTCGGGCAGGCCGACTGCCGTATAGCATTCCGTCAAACGGGCCAGCGCCTCGGGGACATGGGTCGTGGTCTGGTAATCCTTGACGACGGTCCGAAAGCGGTTGATGGCGGCGACATAGAGGCCCTGGCGCTCATAGTAACGGCCGATCTCCATCTGCTTGCCGGCGAGATGATCGCGGGTCAGATCGATCTTGAGGCGTGAGTCGCGCGCGTATTTGCTCTCGGGAAAACGGGTGGCCACGTCTTGCAGCGCCTTCAGGGCATTTTCGGTGTTCTTCTGGTCGCGACCGACATCGACGATCTGTTCGTAAAACGAGATCGCCTTGATGTAATAGGCATAGGCGGCATCGCGATTGCCCGGATGCAGCTGGATGAAGCGATCCGCCGCGGAAACGGCCTCGTCGTACTTGTTCGCCTGGTACATGACATAGGCCTGCATCAGTTGGGCCTTGGTCGCCCACACTGAATAGGGGTGCTGTCGTTCGACTTCGTCGAAAATCTTGCCGGCCTGCGACCAGCTCTCCTTCTCCATCTGGTCGACGGCGGCGTTGTAGAGCACCTCGACCGATTGCTCCTTGTATTTGTTGGCGTCGTTGTCGCTGCAGCCGCCGAGGGCGATGCTCAGCCCGAGCGCCGAGCCGGCCAGGAGGCGGCCGATCCGAATCTTCACCATGCCAACCTTCAATCCTCAAAAACTCCCGGTCGGGCAAACGCACACCCCCGCGCGCGCCCGATCCGGCGCCAATTCGACCGGGTCTCTTAGCATAAAGCCCGGATCGGTGCGAGAGCGCGGTGTGGCCGATCGCCAGGGGCGCCGGTCGGTTCGGCTGCTCAGGCCGAAAGCGCGCGGGCCGGCTCGACCCACCGGCTGAATTCGGCCGTGCCGATCGGCACGCTCGCCCAGGCTTCGGGATCGGCGAACAGTGCCGCCAGCAGCTGCCGATTGAGGGCATGGCTCGACCGCGAGCCGCGAAAGCGCGCCAGCAAGGGGCCGCCGGCGAGATAGAGATCGCCGACCGCATCGAGCACCTTGTGCCGAACGAACTCGTCGGCATAACGCAGCCCGCCCTCGTTCATGACCGTGTCGCCGTCGATCACCACGGCATTGTCGAGCGAGCCGCCGAGCGACCGGCCGGCTGCCCTCAGCATATCGACATCCTTGAGGAATCCGAAGGTCCGTGCCTTGCTGATCTGCTGCTTGTAGCTGGCCGGATCGACCGTCATGTACGCCGTCTGACGCCCGATGGCCTTGCTGGCGAACTCGATCTCGAACTCGACCGAAAACAGATCGTCCGGCTCGAGCGCGGCCCAGGCGCGATCGTCGCCGACATGGACAGGCTTCAGGACCTTGACGGCTCGGCGGCCGGCATGCTGTTCGACCGTGCCGGCGCATTCGATCAAGAACACGAAGGGGGCGGACGATCCGTCCATGATCGGCACTTCCGGCCCATCGATTTCGACCACGCAATTGTCGATGCCGCAGCCGGCGAGCGCGGACATCAGGTGTTCGATGGTCTGGATCGCCGTGTCCGCGCCATCGGTGAGCGTGGTGCACAGCGCCGATTCGAGGGCATTGGACCAGAGTGCCGGAATTTCGATGGGGCCGCCGGCAGCATCGAGTCGGCGAAATAAAATTCCCCTATCGACTGGTGCCGGGCGCAGCGTGAGTGCCGCCCGTACCCCGCTATGTAAGCCTATTCCGGTACAATGGATCGGCGCCTTCAAGGTCTTTTGCGGAACGGCGACCGGCGTGAACATCGAGGTGCTATCCTGGTCAGGTGTCTTTGGCGTGTGGCACGGTGAAGGGTTAGCAATCCCCGGTCACACGGACAAATCACTCTTTATTACCGATTGTTGCAGCGCACCGATGACAGAAGGGCAACTGTGGTAATGGGTTAGGGCATCGACTGGCGGAGCCGGCCGGCAAGTCGAGAACCGACCGGTCCCGCCGAGTGTGTCGGCGGCACCAGTCGGAGTCGGGCGCTCAGTTGGCTTGGCGGCGTAGGAAGGCCGGAATGTCGAGATAGTCCTCCTCGCCCCCTGCCGGATCGGCCGGGTTCGGTCCGGATTGGCGCGACGGCGCAGACGCGGCCACCGGATGCTTCGTGCCGAGGTTCGGTTGGGTCCGCTGCGGGCTCGGCTGTGCCGGGGTGCGGCCGGTGCCGATGATCCGTTGGAATAGGCTCGGGGCCGCGGCCTTGGGTTTGGCCAGCGGCTCGCGCGCCTGCGTCGCCCGGGCCGAGGAGAACGGCTCGGGTTCGGCCTGGGCGCCGGTGCCGGTGCGCTGTTGCGGCAAGACCGGCCGGGGCACCACGAAGGTCCGGCCGTGGATGAACGCCGGATGGGTCTCTTCCTGCGACTCGGGCTCCGGTGCCGAGGGCGTGCGGGTCAATCCTGCGATCGTCTGCGGCTCCGGTGCGCGGGCCTGCTCCGGGACCATGTCCGGGGCTGCGGTCGGCGGAAGTGCCTGCGCCGCTGCCGGCGCCGCAGTGGCGGCGACGACATGGAGCTGGCCCGGGCGCGGCCGCTCGTTCGGCAGCACCATGTTGGCGGCGGCATTCATCTGGCGCGACATTTCGGCATCGATGCCGGTGGCGACCACCGAAATCCGCATCCTGCCCTCGAGTTTGTCGTCGAATGTCGAGCCGAAGATGATGTTCGCCTCGGGATCGACCTCCTCACGGATCCGATTGGCTGCCTCGTCCACTTCGAACAGCGTCATGTCCAATCCGCCGGTGATGTTGATGAGCACGCCGCGCGCACCCTTCATCGAGACGTCGTCCAGCAGCGGATTGGAGATCGCAGCCTCGGCGGCGTCGATGGCGCGCTTCTCTCCCGAGGCCTCGCCGGTGCCCATCATCGCCTTGCCCATCTCGCTCATCACCGCGCGGATATCGGCGAAATCGAGATTGATGAGGCCGGGCATCACCATCAGATCGGTGACGCCGCGTACTCCGGCGTGGAGCACGTCGTCGGCCATCTTGAAGGCTTCGGCGAAAGTGGTGCGCTCATTGGCGACCCGGAACAGGTTCTGGTTGGGGATGATGAGGAGGGTATCGACGAATTTCTGCAACTCCTCGATCCCCGATTCGGCCAGCCGCATGCGGTGCGTGCCTTCGAAATGGAAGGGCTTGGTGATGACGCCGACGGTCAGGATACCGTTCTCGCGGGCTGAGCGCGCGATCACGGGGGCGGCCCCGGTCCCGGTGCCGCCGCCCATGCCGGCGGTGATGAACACCATGTTCGAGCCGTTGAGGTGCTGCATGATCTCTTCCATCGCCTCTTCGGCGGCGGCACGGCCGACTTCGGGCCGCGAGCCGGCCCCCAGGCCGCGGGTGACGCCCTGGCCCAGCTGGATGCGCCGGTCGGCCAGCGAATGCTGGAGCGCCTGGGCATCGGTGTTGCAGGCGATGAATTCGCAGCCGACCAGATTGGCGCGGATCATGTTGTTGACCGCGTTGCCGCCGGCGCCACCGACGCCAACCACCGTAATGCGCGGCTTCAGATCGCTGAATTCCTTGGGAACGCTGAGATTGATGGTCATGGTGTCCTCCGGTAGGTCGGTCGGCTGTCGAGTGGGGGTTAGAGGTTGTCGCGGATCCAATGGCCGAAGCGGCCGAACAAGCCCTTGGGATGGTCGGTCGGGTTGAAGGCGGGCCTTCGCGATTCCGCGCGCTCCGATGCGGCGAAATGGAGCAGGCCGACGGTGGTGGCGAAGGCCGGGCCGCCGGTGGCCTCGGCGAGCCCGGCGACGCGCATCGGGCGGCCGATCCGGGTTTGCTTGTCGAGGATCATGCCCGCCAGCTCGCGCGTCCCGGGCAGCTGGCTGGCGCCGCCGGTGAGCACCACCTGACGGCCGGCGAGCTTGTCGAAGCCCGAGGCTTCGAGCCGGTTGCGCACCAGCTCGAAGGTCTCTTCCAGGCGCGGCGAGATGATCCCGATCAGGTGCGATTTCGGCACCTGGTTGGGCTGGCCGTCATCGCCCTCGCCGACCACCGGCACGGTGATGGTCTCGCGCTCGTCCGAGGCTGAAGGGATGGCGCAGCCGTAGAGCGCCTTCATCCGCTCGGCGTGGCTGATCGGGGTCGACAGCCCGCGCGCGATGTCGTTGGTGACATGAGCGCCGCCGACCGGAACCGTATCGGCATAGACGATGGCACCGTCGTAAAAGACCCCGATCGTGGTCGTGCCGCCGCCCATGTCGATCAGCGTCGCACCCAGCTCCATCTCGTCGTCGACCAGCGAAGAGAGGCCGGCGGCATAGGGCGAGACGACCATCCCGGAGACTTCGAGGTGACAGCGCCCGGCAGCGGCGACGGCATTGCGCACGGCGGCGGACGAAGCCGAGACGACATGCATGTTGACGCCCAGCCGATCGCCGAACATGCCCCGCGGATCGCGGATGCCGCGGCTGCCGTCGATCGAGAACCCGACCGGTACCGAATGGATGATCTGGCGATCCGCCGCCTCGCGATGGGCGTGGCCCTGGCCCAGCACTTTCTTCATCTCGGCGTCGCCGATTTCGCGCCCGCCCAGCGCGATCTCGACCGGCACGATGCGCGACGGCGGAAAGCCGCCCGAGAGGTTGAGAACGACGTCGGTGATGGTCTCGCCCGCCATCTGCTCGGCGGCGTGGACGGCGTTCAACATCGAGGTCGCGGCCGCGTCGAGATCGACGATCTGGCCGGCGCGCACACCGCGGGAGACTTGGTGGCCGATCCCCAGGATGCGTGGGCCGGTCTGCTCGCGGCGCGCAATGAAGCAGCACACCTTGCTGGTGCCGATATCGATGGCGGCGATGAGCGTGCCGCGCGGGCGAGAATTGGGCTTGGTCATGTCTTGGCTGCACTCTTGGTGCGCTTGCCCGGGCTCGCGGGCTTGGGTGGTTCCGGCGCGGTGCGGACGACGACCCGGTCGGCGAGGCGCAGATCGACCTGCTCGATATCGCGCGCCAGGAGAGCGTGCTCGCGGTCGATCTGGGCCAGATGGGTCCAGGCATCGGCGACGTTGGTTTCGGGCAGTTGGACGGTGATGGCGTTGTCGAGCTGCAGATTCCAGCGCCGCTCGCCGACCCGGATGGCGGCACTGACCCGATGCATCAGGGCCGGCTGGGTGGCCAGGATTCGGATCAGCGCCTCGGCATTCTTGGGCGCGTCGTCGCCGACGACCAGCAGCAGATCGGCGAAGCGCTCGAGATGCTCGGTCGTGACCACCACGCCGTCATGGTCGATCAGCATCATCTTGCCCTGGCGCTGCCACAGCGCCAGCGGCTGCCGCTCGGTCAGGCGGATATAGAGCGTGTCGGGCAAATGCCGCTCGACCGAGGCCGTGCGGATCCAGGGGAGGCTCTCCAATTGCCGTTTCACCTTGGCCGGGTCGACGGCGAGGATCGGCGTGCCGCGGCCGGCATCGATCGCCTGCAGGATGTCGTCGCGCGGGGTCACGCCGCGGCCTTCGACCTCGACCTCCTGCACGGTGAATCCCATCCTGCTGGTGAGGGACAGAACCGTGTCGCGCAGCCGAGAGCCGTGGTCGAACAGATCGACGGCGCCCACGGCCGCCACGGCGAGACCGGAAAGCAGGGTCAGAGCCAAGAGGACGCGCGCCGGCCGGCGCGGCAGATAGCGCTGGATCCGGCGCCTGAACAGCAGGAACCGGGCCGATTGGAGGCTCTTGGCCGGCTTCACGCGTCGCATGTCGCGTTCTCCACCAGCCAACTGCAGAGTTCGGCATAGGAAATACCGAAATGCCGCCCGGCATCCGGGACCAGGGACGTGGGCGTCATGCCGGGCTGCGTGTTGATTTCGATCAGATAGAGCCGGCCCGGCTCGCCCCCCGTGTCGTCGTAGCGCAGGTCGGCGCGGGTGATGCCGCGACAGCCGAGCGCCCGATGCGCGGCGACGGCGATGGCAGCGGCCTCTTCATAGGCCTGGGCGTGGATCTGTGCCGGGATGATGTGGACCGAGCCGCCGGCTGCATATTTGGCCTCGTAATCGTACCAGGTGCCTTGCGGCACGATCTCGATCACGCCGAGCGGCCGGTCGCCCATCACGGCGACGGTCAGCTCGCGGCCGGGCACGAATCGTTCGACCAGCATCGTCTCGTTGAGTTCGTGAACTGCGATCGACCGGTTCTCGCCCTCCTGGACGATGATCACCCCGACGGAAGAGCCTTCGTTGGTCGGCTTGACTACATAAGGCACGGGCAGGACCGTGCCGGCGACGATCGCGTCGCGGCCGGCGACGACGCCTTCGGGGACGAGCAGCCCGGCGGCGCGAAACACCTGTTTGGCCAGGGGCTTGTCCATGGCGAGTGCCGAGGCGAGAAGGCCCGAATGAGTATAGGGGATGCCGAGCAGATCGAGGATCGCCTGGACATGGCCGTCCTCGCCGCCGCGCCCGTGGAGCGCGTTGAAGGCTACGTCGGGCGGCGGCGTCAGGGCGGCGATCAGCGTCGTCGGGTCGCGCACGACATCGATCTCGCTCACCTCGTAGCCGCTCTGGCGCAGCGCCGCCGCGACGCCGGCCCCCGTCGACAGCGAGACTGCGCGCTCGGCCGACCAGCCGCCCATCAGCACTGCGACACGCTTCATGGTGCGGCCTCCCCGATCCGCCTGATCTCCCATTCGAGGGAGATGCCGGAATGCTCGAGGACACGGCGACGGACCTCTTCGCCCAGCCCTTCCAGATCGGCGGCCGTCGCCTCGCCGAGATTGATCAGGAAATTGGCGTGCAGCTCGGATACGATCGCGCCGCCCCGCCGCAACCCGCGGCAGCCGGCCCGGTCGATGAGCTGCCAGGCGCGCGCTCCGGGCGGATTGGCGAAAGTCGAGCCCCCGGTCCGGCTGTGGATCGGCTGAGTGGCACGCCGCTGCTCCTGGATGATCGCGATCCGGGCTGCGATCGCGGCCGGCGTATCCTCCCGGCCGCAGAGCGTGGCCCGGAGGAACACCCAATCCTCGGGCAGGCCGCACCGGCGATAGGAGAAGTCGAGCTCGGCCGGGCTCAGCTCGACATATCGGCCGGTGCCGTCCATGGCGGCAACGCCGAGCACGACATCCTTGATTTCGCGGCCATAGGCGCCGGCGTTCATGCGCAGCGCGCCGCCCAGCGTGCCCGGAATGCCGGACAGGAATTCCAGCCCGCCGAGCCCGGCCTGGGCACAGGCGAGGGCGATGTTGCCGTCGAGCGCGCCGGCGCCGGCAGAGCAGAAGCCGGCACCCGGAGCGATGTCGGCAAAGGCGCGGCCGAGCCGGATCACGACGCCGGAGACACCGCCGTCGCGCACCAGCAGATTGGAGGCGACGCCCATCACCGTCACCGGCACGTCGGCGGGCTTGGCCGCCAGGAAATCGGCCAGATCCTCGAGGTCGGCTGGACGGAACAGGATCTCGGCCGGGCCGCCGACGCGAAACCAGGTGATCGGCGCCAGCGGCGCCTCTGCCGTCAGCCGGCCCCGAACGGCGGGCAAGCGGTCGATCAGACTCGAGGGGCGCCGGGCGGGCATCATCGAGGGTCCCCCGGGCCGATTCCGGCCAACCGGTCGAGCTCCAGCGGCAAGGCATTGGCCCAATTGGTGATCGAGCCGGCGCCCAGGCACACGACGAGGTCGCCCGGCTTGGCCAGATCGCGGACGAGGGCAGCCAGATCGGCCGGCGCCGGCAGCTTCAAGATATGGCGATGGCCACGACTGAGCAGGCCCTCGACCAACGCGTCGCGGTCGATCCCGGCGATCGGCGCCTCGCCCGCAGCGTAGACATCGGCCACGATCACCGTGTCGGCATCGTTGAAGCAGCGGCAGAAATCGTCGAAAAGGCTGGCCAGCCGACTGTATCGGTGCGGCTGGACGACGGCGATGACGCTCCCCGAGGCGGCCTGGCGCGCGGCGCGGAGCACGGCGGCGATCTCGACCGGGTGATGGCCGTAATCGTCGATGATGGTGACGCCGCCCGACTCGCCGGTCTTGGTGAAGCGGCGCTTGACGCCGCGGAAGCCGGCGAAGGCGGCTCTGAGCGTGGGGTCGCCGATCCCCATTTCGACGCCGACGGCGATCGCGGCCAGCGAATTCTCGACATTGTGCAGCCCATACATCGGCAGATCGATCCCCTCGATCACCCGGCTGGTGCCGGCGATCCGATCGGTCAGCACGACATCGTAGCGGGCACCTCGGGTGCTGGTGACGATGTTCAGGGCGCGGACGTCGGCCTGGGGCGACATCCCATAGGTCACCACCCGCCGATCGGCGACGCGCGGGATCATGCTCTGGACGACCGGGTGGTCGATGCACAGCGCAGCGAAGCCATAGAACGGAATATTCGTCACGAAACTGTCGAACGCCGCCTGGACCGCTTCGAAACTCTTGTAGAAATCGAGATGCTCGGGGTCGATGTTGGTAACGATGCCGATGGTCGCGGGCAGGCGCGTGAAGGTACCGTCGCTCTCGTCCGCCTCGACCACCATCCAATCGCCGGCGCCGAGCCTGGCATTGGTGCCATAGGCGTTGATGATGCCGCCATTGATCACGGTCGGGTCGAGCTGAGCGGCGTCGAGCACGGCGCCGATCAGCGAGGTGGTCGTGGTCTTGCCATGGGTCCCGGCGACCGCGATCGACCATTTCAGGCGCATGAGCTCGCCCAGCATCTCGGCCCGCCGCACCACGGCGAGCAGGCGGTGGCGGGCGGCGGCCAGCTCGGGATTGTCCGCCCGGATCGCCGACGAGACCACCACCACCTGGGCGTTGCCCAGATTTTCTGCGGCATGGCCGATCTTGACGGGAATCCCGAGCTGCTGAAGCCGCTGGGTATTGGCGCTCTCGGCCACGTCGCTGCCTTGCACCGAGTAACCGAGATTGTGCAGGATCTCGGCGATGCCGGACATGCCGATACCGCCGACTCCGACGAAATGGAGCGTGCCGATGCTGAGCGGCAGGGCCCTCATCGCCGCGCCTCCCATTCGATCGTTTCGACCAGATCGGCCAAGCGCTGCGCGGCGTCGGGCTGGCCCAGCCGGTGTGCCGCGGCGGCGGCGCGGGCCAGGGCCGCCGGATGACACAGGATGCGCTCCAGCTGTCCGGACAGGATCGCCGGGGTGAATTCCGCTTCGGGCAGCAACCAGGCCGCACCGCGCTCGACCAGAACTCGGGCATTGGCAGTCTGCTCGTCGGCGATCGCCGCAGCGAAGGGCACCAGGATCGAGGGCCGGCCGGCCGTCGTCAACTCGGCGACGGTCGAACCGCCGGCGCGGCCGATCAGCAGATGAGCGGCACCCAGACGCTCGGGTATGTCGTCGAAGAAGCGCTTCATCTGAACCGCGATCGTGCTGCCGACATAGGCGGCCCGGCAGGTCTCGGTGTCCTCCTCGCGGACCTGCTGCCAGACCAGCAGCCTTTGCTGCAACACCCGCGGCAGCACCTTCAACGCCTCGGGCACGACCCGCGACAAGATCCGCGCACCCTGGCTGCCGCCGATCACCAGCAAACGGATCGGCCCGTCCGGCACGGGCGGGTCATAGCCCAGGCCGCGCAGCGCCAGGATCGCCGGGCGCACGGGATTGCCGGTCGGGACGATCTTGCCCCGGTCGTCGCCGGCCAGCCCCTGGACCGTCTCGAATCCGGTGGCGACGCGGCGCACCCGGCCAGCCAGCATGCGATTGGCCCGGCCGAGCACGGCATTCTGCTCGTGGATCATGCTCGGCAGCTTCAGCCACGACGCGGCGAGCATGGTCGGCACCGACGGATACCCGCCGAATCCGACCACGGCGCTGGGGCCGAGCCGCTTCAGCAGGCCCCTGGCGCAGAGCGTCCCGCGACCGGTCTCGATGAGGCCGCCGAACTTGCCGAAAATGCCGGACCCGAACCGCCCGGCCGGGACGCGATAGCTGGGCACGCCTTCGACCGGGAATTTCTGGGCCCGCTTGTCGGTGACCAGCGCCACCCGCCGGCCGCGCAGGATCAGTTCGCGCGCCAGCGCCTCGGCCGGGAAGAGGTGGCCGCCGGTGCCGCCGGCGGCGAGCACGACGAGGCCTTCCGGCGCCATCAGCCGAGCTCCCCGGTGCCGAAGCGGCGTCGGGTCATCGCCAGCATCATGCCCATCCCGAGCCCGAGTGCGACCAGCGAAGAGCCGCCATAGCTGAGAAAGGGCAGCGTCATCCCCTTGGTCGGCATCATCTGCAGGGTCGACGCCATGTTGATCACTGCCTGCAGACCGAATTGGGTGAGCAACCCGGCGCCCGCGAGCACGACATAGAGGTTGCGCTCGGCGAGCAGCCGCGAGAAGCCACGGAGCACGATGAAGCCGAAGACCAGCACGACGACCAGACAGACCACCAGGCCGAACTCCTCGCCGGTGACGGCAAAGACGAAATCGGCATGGGCGTCGGGCAGATGGTCCTTGATCGTGCCCTCGCCGGGACCCACGCCCCAGAGCCCGCCATTGGTGAAGGCCTCGATCGAGCGGGTCACCTGGTACTGATCGCCGGCCGCCGGGTCGAGGAAGCGGTCGATGCGGCTCTGGACGTGGGGAAAGACATGATAGGCGCCGACCAGGCCGCCGGCGCCGATAATCGCCAGCAGCAGGACGAGCAGGATCGGCAGCCCGGCCAGATAGAATTCGACGAACCAGATTGCGGTGACCAGCCCGGCCTGGCCCAGATCGGGCTGGAGCAGCAACAGCGTCACGACCAGACCGTAGAGTGCGGCGGCGATCAGATGGCCGCGGAGCCTGGCGCCCGGCGCTTCCTGGTCGGCGAACAGCCAGGCGCAGACGATCGCGAAGCAGGGCTTGACGAATTCCGAGGGCTGCAGCGACACGCCGGCGAGGCTGATCCAACGCCGGGCGCCCTTGATGTCGGTACCGGCAAAGAAGGTGGCGGCCAGCGCCAGCAGCGCCAGCGCCAGGCCGACCAGTGCGATACGCCGGATCATGCGCGGCGATTGCAGCGAGACCACGAACATGACGGCGATCGTGATCGGCATCAGCGTCAGCTGATGGCGGACGAAATGGAAGCTGTCGACGCCGAGCCTTTCGGCCACCGCCGGACTGGCGGCCAGCGTCATGACACAGCCGAAGGCGCAGAGGGCGGCCAGGGCGGCGACCGTCCAGCGATCGACGGTCCACCACCACCGCCCGAACTGGCTCTGATCGATGCGGGCGATGCTCATCGGCTCGCCTCCGCCACCAGGTCGCCGACGATTTGCCGGAAGGCGTCGCCCCTGATTTCGAAATTGCGATACTGATCGAAAGAGGCGCAGGCCGGCGAGAGCAGCACCACCGGTGCCGCGGCCGGATCGAGTTCGGCCGCGGCCGCGGCCGCCCGGACCGCCGTCGTCAGATCGCCGCACAGGCTCGACGGCACCGCGCTGCCGAGCGTCCGCTGGAATTCGAGTGCCGCCGTGCCGATGAGATAGGCGTGGCGGATGCGGGGGAAGAATTCCGCGAGCGAGGCGATGCCGCCGGCTTTGGGCACGCCGCCGGCGATCCAGTGGATGGCGTCGTAGCAGCCGAGCGCCTTGGCCGCGGCATCGGCGTTGGTCGCCTTGGAATCATTGACGAAACGGATCTTGCCGAGGCGGGCGACGAGCTCCTGGCGGTGGGCCAGGCCGCCGAAGCTCGCAAGCCCGGCGGCAATATCGGCCGGATCGAGCCCGCAGCACCGGCAGGCGGCATAGGCGGCGGCAGCGTTCTGCCAATTATGCGCCCCGGGCAGGCTGGTCATGTCGTCGAGGTTGACGATTTCCCGCTGGAGGCCTTCCATGTCGTCGATCAATCGGCCGTTCGAGACATGAACGCCGCCGCGCGGCGCGCGTTCGGCCGAAATACGGATCACCCGCGGCAGCCCCGCGCCCGCGGCGCCGAGCTCATCGGCAACCGTCCGGCAATAGTCGTCGTCGACGCCGATGATCGCAGTGTCGGCCGCGATCTGGTTGCGGAAGATCCGGCGCTTGGCCGCGACATAGCCGACCATGTCGCCATGCCGGTCGAGATGGTCCGGCGTCACATTGAGCAGGATCGCCACCGCGAAGCGGGTCCGGTCGACGAGGTCGAGCTGATAGGAGCTCATCTCGATGACATAGGTGCCATCGGCCCCCAGTTCCGCCAGCGACAGCACCGGAATGCCCAGATTGCCGCCGACCGCGACCGGGCGCTTCGCCTGTGAGAGGATATGGCCGATCAGCGCCGTCGTCGTCGATTTGCCGTTCGTCCCGGTGATGCCGAGGAAGCGGGCGCCGGTGCCGGCCCGCCACAGGAGCTCGATATCGCCGATCACCGGCACGCCGGCGGCGAGCGCCCGGGCGGCAACCGGATGCGGTGCCGGATGGGTCAACGGAATGCCCGGACTCATGACCAACGCGTCCCAGTCGGAAGGATCGGCGCCGGCGAGATCGGCGAGCGTGATCCCTCCACCCGCAGCGGCGACGCATGCGCCGGCATCATCGTCCCAGGCCAGCACCTCGCCACCCGACGCTCGCAGCGCCTCGGCGGCGGCGAGCCCCGAGCGCGCGAGGCCGAGCACGGCGACCTTGCGGCCGCGAAAGGCCGGCAGCCCGATCATCTGAGTTTCAACGTCGACAGGCCGATGATCGCGAGGATCACGGCGATGATCCAGAACCGGATGACGATGGTCGGCTCCTGCCAGCCCTGCTTCTCGTAATGATGATGGATCGGCGCCATCCGGAAGACGCGCTTGCCGGTCATCTTGAAGCTGCCGACCTGGACGATGACCGACACGGCTTCGAGCACGAACAGGCCGCCGATGATCGCCAGCACGATCTCGTTCTTGGTGATCACGCTGATCGTGCCGAGAGCGGCCCCGATCGGCAGCGAGCCGGTATCGCCCATGAACACCATCGCCGGCGGCGCGTTGAACCACAGAAACCCCAAACCCGCTCCGACCATGGCGCCGCAGAACACGGCGAGTTCGCCCGTCCCCGGGACATGGTGGATCTGCAGGTAGTTGGCGAAGACGAGATTGCCGGTCAGATAGGCGATCAGCCCGAAAGAGGCGGCGGCGATCATCGCCGGGACGATCGCCAGCCCGTCCAGCCCGTCGGTCAGATTGACTGCGTTGGAGGCGCCGACCACTACGAACGCGCCGACCGGGACCATGAACCAGCCGAGATCCAGGAGCAGATTCTTCAGGAACGGCACCGCGAAATCGGTCCCGTAATGCGGGATCTGCTCGGGGCTCGGAAAGGCGGCGCCGATCCGGTTGATGACGATCACGATGACGCCGCCGGCGATGGTGGCGATGAGCGCTTCGATCAGCAGCTTGCGCCGCCCGGACAGCCCGCTCGAGGAGCGCTTGGTCAGCTTGCGGTAATCGTCGAAGAATCCGACGACGCCGAAGCCGGCAGTGACGAACAGCACCACCCAGACGAAAATATTGTTCAATTCGGCCCAGAGCAGGGTCGAGCCGATCAATGCCGTGAGGATGAGAAAGCCGCCCATGGTGGGCGTACCCTTCTTGCGGATCAGATGGGTTTCGGGACCGTCGAGTCGGATCGGCTGGCCTTCGCCCTGCTTGCTCTTCAGCCAGGCGATGACATGCGGCCCGAACAGGAAGCTGAAGACGAGCGCCGTCATCATCGCGCCGCCGGTCCGGAACGTCAGATAACGGAACAGATTGAACGGCTGGAACTGATCGCTGAGGGAGGCCAGTAGGTTCAGCATATAGGCTGCCTAGCTCGCGGTCCGGGCGGCGGCGCCGGCCATGAGCGGTTTGACGATGTCGGCCATGCGGCTGCCGAGCGAGCCCTTGATCGAGACGATGTCGCCGGGCTGCAGCGTCTCGAGCAGCAGCGGCAGCAGGCCGGTGGCACTCGCCGCCCAACCGCCTTGCAGGGACGGCGGCAAGGCATCGTGGAGATGGCGCATCAGCGGGCCGGCGGAGAAGACCTGATCGATCCCGGCCGCCACGAGCGATTCGGCCAAGGCGGCGTGCAGCGCCGGGCCTTGCTCGCCCAGCTCGCGCATGTCGCCCAGCACGGCGATGCGCCGTCCCGCGGCAGCGGCCAGAACCGCGAAGGCCGCGCGCATCGAGGCCGGGCTGGCGTTGTAGCTCTCGTCGATCAGGATTGCCTCGCCCTCGCCGACCGCGATCCTCTGCTGTCTGCCGCGGCCGGCGAGGCCCTGCAGCGCGCCGAGAGTCTCGGCCGCCATCGCGACATTGGCGCCCAACAGGCAGACGGCGCCGAGTACGGCCAAGCTGTTCATGACCATGTGGGCGCCCGCCAGACTGACGCGATAGGTCAGCTCGGCTCCTTCGACGACGGCCTCGACTTCGCTGCCGCCCGGCGCATGGTGCCATCCGATCAGGCGGATCGCCGCGCGATCTCCAGCGCCGAAGAGTCTGATCCGGCTCAGCCCGGCCGCCCGCGCGGCCGCCTCGAGCCGCTCGTGCTGCGGATTGTCGGCGTTGAGCAGGGCTGCGCCGTCAGCGGTCATGCCCTGGAAGATCTCGGCCTTGGCGTCGGCGATCGCTTCGATGCTGGGGAAGAATTCGAGATGCGCCGGCTCGATCGTCGTGATGATGGCCAGGTCCGGCTGGACCTGACGGGTCAGAGCGGCGATTTCGCCCGGATGGTTCATGCCCAGCTCGAACACGCCGAAGCTCGCGGTGCGCGGCATCCGCGCCAGGCTGAGCGGCACGCCCCATTGGTTGTTGTAGCTGGCGGCAGACCAGTGGGTCGGCGCCTGGGCGGCGAGAACGGCTGACAGCATTTCCTTCGTGCTGGTCTTGCCGACGCTGCCGGTGATCGCCGTGATGCGGGCCGTGCTCCGCTTGCGTGCAGCTCGGCCGAGACGCTCCAGCGCCGCCTGGGTGTCGTCGACCTCGAGTAACGGCGCGTCGGCCGGCAAGCCTGACGGGATCTCGGCGACGATCGCTGCCGCGGCACCCTTGGCCAGCGCGTCGGCGACATGGCGGTGGCCGTCGGCGGTCGGGCCGACCAATGCCACGAAGAGATCGCCTTTCTGCAGGCTGCGACTATCGATCGACACGCCGAAGGCGGGCGCCAGCGTGCCCCTCGGTTCGCCGTGCACTGCCCACGAGAGCTCCTGCGGACTCCAGAGCGGCTCGTCCATGGCGTTCACGGTGCCCGGCCCAGCCGGTCGGCGACGGCACGGGCGACCGCCGCGTCATCGAAGGGATGGACCACGCCGGCGATGGTCTGGCCCTGCTCGTGACCCTTGCCGGCGATGACCACGACATCGCCGGCGCCAGCGAGGCCCAGCGCCGTCTCGATGGCGAGTGCACGGTCGCCGATCTCGAGCGCCTGCGCGCAGGCCCCCCGAATCGCGGCGCGGATCGCGGCCGGGTCTTCGCTGCGCGGATTGTCGTCGGTGACGATGGCGAGATCGGCGAGATCGGCCACGATCGCGCCCATCGTCGGCCGTTTGCTCGGATCGCGATCGCCGCCGGCACCGAAGACGCAGATCAGCCGGTTGGCGGCATGCGACCGCAGCGCGGTCAGGACCTTGTCGAGCCCGTCCGGCGTATGGGCGTAATCTACGAACACGGCGGCACCGTTCGCCAGCTCGGCGACTTTCTCGACCCGCCCGCGCACCCCGGCGAGATGCGAGAGCGCCTCGATCGCCTGGTCCGGCGCGATATCGGTGGCGATGGCGAGGCCGAGGGCGGCCAACGCATTCATCGCCTGGAAGCTGCCGACCAGCGGCAACTCGGCGATCCGGTGCCGGCCGAGCACGTCCAGTTCCAATATCTGGGCCGTGCTCGTCGCCCGGCGGGAGACCAGGCGCAGAGCCCGGCCTTCGGCGCCGAAATCGAGGATCGGATGGCCGGCACCGCGTGCCGTCGCGGCGAGGCTGCTGAATTCCGGAACATCGGCATTCAGCACCGCCACGCCGCCCGGCGCCAGCAGCTGCTCGAACAGCCGCGACTTGGCCGCGAAATAGGCCGCCATGGTGCCGTGATAATCGAGATGGTCCTGGGTGAGGTTGGTGAAGGCGGCAGCGGTGATCCGCACGCCGTCCAGCCGGTACTGGTCGAGCCCGTGCGAGGAGGCCTCCATGACCGCGCGGTCGACACCGTCCCGGGCCAGATCGGTGAGAATCCGATGCAGGTCGACCGGATCGGGCGTGGTCAGGCTGCCTGCGAGCAGCCCATCCGGTCCCTCGACTCCGAGCGTGCCGATCGAAGCGGCGCGATGTCCGGCGGCCGACCAGATCTGGCGAGTGAAGACGGCCGTCGATGTCTTGCCGTTGGTCCCGGTGACGGCGGCGACGGTCTTGGGCTGGGTCCCGTAGAAGCGGGCGGCGAGCAGCGCCAGACGCAGGCGCGGATTGTCGTCGCCGAAGACCGGCACGGCGAGGAGGGGGGCGAGCGCCCGGGCGGATTCCCGATCGGTCAGGATCGCCGCGGCCCCCCGGGCGACGGCATCGGCAACGAAGCCTCGGCCATCCGCCCGGGCCCCGGGCAGCGCCACGAACAAGGCACCGGGGCGAACCCGGCGCGAATCGGCGGTAATCCCCGAAATTTCGGGGTTGTCAGGGGTCGCGTGCGCCGGGCCCGCGGCGAACAGGTCAGTCAATTTCGGCAACTTGCCTGCTCGCGCCGGGGAGGTCGACGGTGATCGCCCGGTGAATCTCCGGGGTCTCTTCGATCGGCTTGACGCCATAGAGCGGCGCCATGCGCGCGACGATTCGCGCTACCGTCGGAGCGGCGGTCCAGCCGGCCGTGGCGAAGCCCGAGGATTTCTTGGTGCCATGTGGTTCGTCGATGATGACATAGACCATATATTGCGGATCGTTCATCGGGAACACGCCGACGAACGAGGAGAGCACCCGCTTCTTGGCGTAGCCGTCGCCCGACACTTTGTCCGCCGTGCCGGTCTTGCCGCCGACCAGATATCCAGGCACGTCGGCGTTCTTGCCCGTGCCCTCGGTCACGACCAGCCGCATCAGTTTGCGCATCTCTTCCGAGGTCTGTTCCGAGACGATGCGGGTCCCGGCCGGGACGTAGCCTTCGGCATGCTTGATCAGCGTGGCCGGGCGCAGGATCCCGCCATTGACGATGGCGGCGGCGGCGATCGCCGTCTGGATCGGGCTGACCGACAAGCCGTGGCCATAGGCGATGGTCATGGTGTTGATGTCCCGCCAGGGATGCGGGACCTCCGGAATACCGATTTCCGGAATCTCGATCGCCGGCGGCCGCAACAGACCGAGCCGGTCGAGGAACGCCTTCTGCACCGCCGGCCCGCTCTCCATCGCCATCCGGGCCGAGCCGATATTCGAGGATTCCATGAAGATCTCGGTCACCGAGGCCGGGCGGTTGAACGGATGATAATCATGGATGGTGAATCGGCCGATGGTGATCGGCCGGGTGTCGTAGACCGAGGACAGCGAGGATTTGTGGCTGTCGAGGGCCAGCGCCGTGTTGAAGATCTTGAAGACCGAGCCCATTTCGTAGACGCCGAGCGTCGCCCGGTTGAAGATCGTATCCGGCACCGCCGTGTTGAGGTCGTTCGGGTCGAAATCCGGCAACGAGACCATCGACAGGATCTCGCCCGACCGAACATCCATGACGATGCCGGAGCCGCCGATCGCCGAGAAATCGGCGATGGTCTTTTCCATCTCTTCGCGCAAGATCGCCTGCAGCCTGATGTCGATCGACAGCTGCAGCGGTTCGCGCGTGCCTTCGAGGGCGGCGTCGAAGGACCGCTCGATGCCGGCCAAGCCCTTGTTGTCGATGCCGGAATAGCCCACGACATGGGCGGCGAGCGGGCCGTTCGGATAGATCCGCCGCTCTTCACGCTCGAAATCGACCCCGGGAATGCCGAGCGAATTTACCGCATACTCCTGAGTCGGGGTCAGGTGCCGATAGAGCCAGACGAAACTCTTGTCGGCGGCGAGCTTGGCTCGCAGCTCGGCTTCGCTGGTGCCGGGCAGCGCCCGCGCGATCTGGCGGGCGGCATCGGCGGCGTTCGCGATCTCGTGGGGGTTGGCGAAGAGCGAAGGGCTGTCGAGGGTGGTCGCGAGCACGACGCCGTTGCGATCGATGATGTCGGCACGGCCGTAATCGACGGGTTTCGCCGGACCGGGCTGAATGAGACGGGTCATCGCCGCATTCGGCTTCTGCAGCAGGGCCACGTCGGCCAGACGCACTCCGATCGCCAGGAAGGCGCAGAGGAAGAGGCTGCCGGTCACGAACAGGCGATTGCGGCCGAGTTTGGGCGACCGCGCTCGTGGTGCCAGCGCCGCCGAGGCGGCCACCACCGGCAGGAAGTGGCGCGGGCGGCAGGGGTTGTCGTCGCCCTCGAGCGGTGCGGCCTTCATTGCACACTCCTCGGCTTGACCGCTGCGGCCCGCTGTGTTCGCGGCGCTGCAGAGCTAACGGGCCTGTAGTCGGCGAGTTGCATCGCCTGCAGCACGGCTTCGATGGGTACGTCTTGCTCCGGGACCGTCGCGATCGGCTGGCCGGTTGGCCGGCCGGCGGCAGGATCCGGGGCCGCGGGCCGGTCGGTGCGCAACGCCAGCTGGTCGAAATCGCCGATCTGGTTGGCCGTCAAAGGGTGCAGCGGCAAGTGACGGCCGGACAGATCGGTCAGCCGCTCCGGCTGGGTGAGGAAACTCCATTCGGCCTTCAGCACATGGATCGCTTCCTGATCGGCCGCCGCTTGGCGGTCGATCTTGGCCAGTTGCTCTTCCAGCGACTGCACGTCGTATTTGACCAGGAACAGGCTGACGCCGAGCGTCACGGCCAGGGCGGACAAGACCAAGGTGGGCTGACCGATCATGCGGCGATCTCCCAGGCAGGGGCGGCGGTTCGCTCGGCCACGCGCAGCTTGGCCGAACGGGCGCGGGGGTTGCGGGCGATCTCCTCGGCTCCGGCGGCGATCGGCTTGCGGCCGACGAGTCGGAAGCTGGGCGTGCCGCGCGGGGTCGGATCGGGAAGATGGCGCGAGCCGGTCGGGGCGGCACCGGCCCGCTCGCGCAGGAACAGTTTGACTGCGCGGTCTTCGAGCGAGTGGAACGAGACGACGGCCAGCCTTCCGCCTTCCTCGAGCAGCCGCTCGGCGGCGCCGAGGCCGCGCTCCAACTCGCCCAGCTCGTCGTTGACGGCGATGCGCAGGGCCTGAAAAGTCCGGGTTGCCGGGTCGATGCCGTCGCGGCTGCCGGGCACGACGGCGCGCACGATCTGCGCCAAAGTCAGGGTGCGTTCGATCGGTGCCTCGCGGCGGGCGGCGACGATCGCCTTGGCGACGCGGCGCGACAGCCGTTCTTCGCCGAAGCGCCAGATGATATCGGCCAACTCGGCCTCGCCCAGACTGTTGACCAGGATTGCCGCAGTCGGCCCTGCACCGCCCATGCGCATGTCGAGCGGGCCGTCCCGGCGGAACGAGAACCCGCGCAAGGGATCGTCGAGCTGCGGCGAGGACACGCCGAGATCGAGGGCCACGGCATCGACGGACTCGATTCCGGACGCCCGGAGCAGCGTCTCCATCTCGCCGAAGCACCCTTCGAGGAGGCAGAGGCGGCCCGGGAACTCGGCCTCGAGGATGCGGCCGCGGGCGATCGCCCCCGGGTCGCGATCGATACCGACGACCCGGCAAGGCGATGCGCCGAGCAGGGCGCGGGCGTAGCCGCCGAGACCGAAGGTGCCGTCGACGATCACGCTGCCCGGCTTCGGGTCGAGCGCGAGCACGACCTCGTCGACGAGGACGGGAAGATGGCCGAGCACAGTCATTGCACCACCAGATGCGGGCCCGCTCGGCCGGCCGGCACGGTCGAGTTCTCGTCGCGCATCCGCTCGCGCATGGTCTCCATATGCGCCGTGAAGGCCGCGGGCTCCCAGACCTGGAAGGTGCGGCCGAGGCCGACAAAGGCGACGCTCTCGCCGATATGAGCGAACTCGATCAGGTGTTCCGGCAAGCCGACGCGGCCTTCGCTGTCGAGCGTCAGCGGCTGCGCATCGGCGAACAGCGTCGTCAGGCTGTCATGCTCAGGGGAAAATTGCTCATACCTGTCCAGGCGGGCGCTCATTTCCGCCATGTCCTCGATCGTGCGCCCTTCGAGTGCCGCGTGCCGAAAAGAGCGGAACAGAATCAAAAGCCCGTTCGGTGGCGCGCCCGGCCCACACAAATTCGCCCGGAAAGGAGCGGGTACGGAAACTCGCCCTTTCCGGTCGATCTTGTTGGTGAACGTGGACATGAACAGCGCCACCGAACTCCCCCAGCGGACATCCCATCGCGGCCGAACTCGGACGCCTTCGAGATTGGGATGATTCCCGCACTCGACCCCTCTTGCATGGGAATGGATGGGATACCATGGGATCAGCGGGTCGGTCAACGCCCGATGGTAGTAAATCTGGGGGCTTGACCAAGGTCGTCGAAAACAATCCCGGCCGCCTATCCGATTGCGACGAGGGGGTGTGCGGCTGCCGAACAATCATCGTCCAGCGTGAGCGCCGGCTCCGGCGCACCAGTTCTTGCGTGCCGGGACGGGAAAAACCGTTCTCTTTATGTTCTGTTTGCTAGGCGAGCCGAATCCGAAGGCCCCGGTGCGTGCCGGGCGGAGTATTAGTTGCGGCTACTATTCGAGCTCGGACTCGATGCCCGACCGGGTCCGATCTGCCGACCATCCCGCGCGCCGCTCGCCCCGGCGGGACGAACGAGGGGTGTCGAAAAGACGAGGGGACGATAAAAAGGCAGGGTGGCTGCCCGATTGCGCCGAGGGCAGCGGTCCGCGAGGCGATCTATGCGAGGTCTCCGCGCGACGGCGGCGCTGCGCACCTCACTCCGCGGCCACCCCGAGCGCGCCGGCTCCGGCCGACGCCGCCGTATGACGTTCCATTATACGCTGATAGATGACCGGTGTGCGAACGGCGAGTTTGGGCCGGATCGTGTCGAGCTGTTGCCCGAGCAGCCCTTCCCAATCGAGCCCGGTGAGCCAGGCCGCGGCGCGCCCATGGCGCCAGGCTTCAAACACGGCACGCTTGATCGGATAGCCCGGCACTTCCTTGGCAACCTTGAACATTCCGGCGATGGCGATCAGCAGCAGCCCCGGATTCCAGCCCTGGGCGCAAAAGAAAGTCAGCACGCAGACTTCGCCCAGCCCGTCCCGGCCATAGCCGGTCAGGACATGCTGCAGATCGTGCCAATCGCGAATGCGCTCGGCGAAGAGCCTGACATCGTCGGAGGGCGGATCGTTCGTCTTGGTCCTCGAGGCTTCGACCAGCCCGTCGGCAGTCAAGCCCTCGCGCGCCATGAACTCGTAATACTGACGTCCGAGTGTACCGGAAGGAAGCTTCGACAGGCGATCCCGGTCGCATAGACGATCGAGCAGCACCCGACGCTCCCGCAGCACCGCCTCGCCGGTTTCGGTCCGGCGAAAGCGCTCGAAGTTTCGTCTGCCGGAATCGCCGTTCAACGCGTCGGTGACCAGGAAGACCTGCCTGGTGTCCTCGGGATCGCGGAGCAGCGCCCGCAATGCCTTGATCGCGGCGATCGGACGGATGCGCTTCTTCGGGATCGTCATCGGCTCTTCCTCTTTCCGCCAGGCTTCAGGGGAACTCGCTACTCGGCTGCCAGGGCGGGAGCCTGCGCCAGGGGGAGCACGGCCTCGCCGCTGCGGAGGGCGGCCGAGATCCGCTGGTAGAGCGTCGGTTCCTGGATGGCCAGGCGCCGGCGAACGGTCTCCAGCGACTGCGGCAGCAGCGCTTCCCAATCCTGCTCGACCAGAGTGGCCGCCGCCCGGCCATGGCGATAGGCTTGACGCACCGCGGCCCAGATCGGCTGTTTCGGGAAGGCCCGGGCGCCCTTGAAGGCGCCGGCCAACGCGATGATGCCCATCCCGCGATTGCGCGTCTGAGCATAGCCGAAGGTCAGGAGGCAGATCTCGCCCAAGGGGTCGCGGCCATAGCCGGTGGTGACATGGTGCAGATCGTGCTGGTCGCGGTTCCGCTCGCGAAAAATCCGCTGTTCATCGGAAGGGGCGGTGACACCGGCCGCCTTGGCGGCTTCGACCAGCCCGTCGGCGCTCAAATCCTCAACCGCCATGAAGTCGTGATAGGTTCGCCCGAGCGATCCGACCGGGAGCGCCGCCATCCGCGCCCGGTCGCTGAGAACCGCCAGCAACGAGCGCTTCTCGGCCAGTACGGCGCGACCGACCCCGCTCCGGCGAAAGCGCTCGAAGGCACGCTCTCCGCTCCGGCCGCGCAGCGCATCGCCGATGATGAAAACCTGCTTGGTGTCGCCGCCCTCGCGGAACAGGGCCCGCAGCGCCCGCAAAGCAACAAGCGGTCGTATCCGCGTGCTCTCTTGCGCTAGTATCGACATGCTGCAACTCCCGTTGTCAGGTTCGGTCCGTTCGAGATAGGGTCTATTTACAAAATTGTCAATAGGGAAGTGCGCATGAGTGTGAAGGAGGCCGCCCCGGCTGCCGGGCCGAAGCGGATCCGCCGGACGGCCGAGGATGCCCGTCGGCAGATTTTGGACGCCGCCGAGGCGCGACTCGCCCAAGCTGGGCCCGCGGGGATCCGGCTGCAGGATGTGGCGGCCGATCTCGGAATCTCGCATCCGGTCATCCTCCATCATTTCGGCAGCCGGGAAGGGCTGATTCGGGCGCTGACGGATCGCGCCGTGATCGAACTCAAGGACAAGCTGGTACTGGCGCTGCATGCGGCCGACGTACATACCGAGAGCATCCTCGGCGAAGTGTTCAATGCTTTCCGCGGCGGTCTGGCGCAGCGCCTGGCTTGGCTCGCTATCGCCGGCACCGACGGACTTCACGAGCAGCACGACCGGGTGACGCTGGAGATCGTTCGGACCGTGCACGAGATGCGGGTGGCGAGTGCGCCCTTCGGCGTCGACATCGACGAGGAGGACACCAAGTCGATCGTCTATCTCGTCACCGCCACCGCCTTCGGCGACGCAATATTCGGCGCGCAACTGCGCGAGCGGGCCGGCTTGCCGGCGGATGCTGCGGCCAGCACCGCGTTCCAGGCTTGGTTCGCAGCCCTGTTGCGCGACCATTTGACTGCAGTGTCGAGCCGCGCCGGTGGGCGAACCTCCTGACGGAGCTAACCGGCGAGGACCGGGACCTGGCGCTGTTCGGCCGGCTCGCGCAGCACTGCATCCGCGGGGAAGCTCAGCGTCACGGTGGTGCCGACCTTGACGGTGCTGCTGATGTCGAGACGGCCGCCATGTCGTTCCATCAGCATCCGGGTGATGTAGAGCCCGAGGCCGGTACCGCCATGCTGCCGGTTGAAGCCCTTTTCGACCTGCTCGAACGCCCGGCCCAGCATCGGCAGCGCGCTCGCCGGAATGCCTATCCCGGTATCGGTGACGGCGATGTCCAGCCCGGGGCCGGTCTGCGTCACCGCGACCACGATCCGGCCGCCGGCCGGGGTGAATTTCGCAGCGTTGCCGACGACATTGAGGACAATCTGCTGCAGGCAATGACGATCGACGAAGAGGTCCGGATACGGCCCCGGTCCGAACAGTTCGATCTGGTGGTTCGGCACCGGATAGGCGTTGCGCACGAGGCGGATCGTCTCCTCGAGCAGCGGTTGGACGGCGACCCGGATGCGGGCGATTTCGACTTTGCCCGCCTCGATTCGCGCCACATCCAGTATATCGTCGATGAGATGCAACAGATGATGGCCGCTGGCATTGATGTCGCGCAGATATTCCAGATAGCGCGGGTTACCGAGCGGCCCCAGCAGCTGCTGCTCCATGACGTCGGTGAAACCGATGATGGCATTGAGCGGTGTCCGCAACTCGTGGCTCATATGGGCCAGAAACTCGCTCTTGACCTGATTGGCGTGCTCGGCACGCTGCAGCGCTTCGACCAGCTCGATCTCGAAATGCTTGCGCTGGAGCGCGATCGCGGTCGAGCGGGCCAGCCTGGAAATGACATGCCGCTCCCAGGCGCCCGGCGAGTGGCGGACCTTGCGATAGACGGCGAAGGTGCCGAGCATCCGCTGCTTGCGCGACATCAGCGGCGACGACCAGCAGGAGCGCAACCCGTAGCGGGCGGCTACGTCGCGGACACAGGCCCACAACGGATCGGTCATGATGTCTTCGACGATCACCGTCTCGCCCCGAAAAGCGGCGGCGCCGCAGCTGCCGACCGCCGGCCCGACCGGTGCGCCGTCGATTGCCGCCACGTAGCCCGGATCCAGACTCGGGCCAGCCCCAAGCAGCAGATGCCGGCCATCGGGTGCCAGCAGCATGACCGAGCAGATCGTGCCTTCCAGAATGGACTCCACGGCCCGGCAGACATGCTCGAGCGTCCCGCCGATCGGTCGCTCGTCGGCGATGGCCAGCAGCAGATCCTCCTCGGCATCGGCCACGGCCCGCTGCCGCTCGCTTTCGGTGAGGTCGCGACCGACTGCGAAGACCAGCCCGTCGCGGCTGCGCCAGCGCCATTCGATCCATCGCCAGCTGCCGTCTCGCGCCTGGATGCGGCCTTCGCAAACCAGTGCCGCTCCACTCATCGGGAGATGCGCCACCGCCTCGGCGACGGCGCCCCGATCCTCGGCATGAACGAGGTCGAGAAACGGCTGACCGGCGAGGGTCTCCGCCGTCCGGCCGAGGAACTGAGTGACCGCACTGTTCACCCGGACCAGAACGCCTTTGTCCGTCGTCGCCCAGAGCATGTCGATCGAGAGGTCGAAGAGTAGCTCGCAATCGCCCGAAAAGGGCGGTATTTCTGCCTGGCTCGGCACGCTCCCCATCGCTGGCTCGTCCACTGCAGTGTCCACTCCGACTTCAGACGGTCGTTCGCATCGGAACCGGCAGCCTTTCGGACGATTTTGCGCCGAATTCCGCCCCGGCCAGTGCCGCTTGCCGGGCTATACAAGCAAAGCGGCGATTAAGGAAGCCTTTCCAGTCGGGCGAGGCCGCCCGACTGGCATCAACTAATCGGGAATTAAATTCGCCGAGCGGGCGAGAGGAGCAGCGAACGCACGCAGCGTTCGCTCCCATCGAAGTGTTCGTGGAGATCCATATGGTTCCGTCCGATCCGACATGCAAGCATCCGCCCGGCGCGATCCTGCCCCGGGTCGATCCCGAGCGCTGCGAGGCGAAGGGTGCCTGCATCCCCGCCTGTCCCTACCATGTCCTGGCCCTCCACCAGGTGACCGGCGAGACCCGCCGCGCCCTGTCGCTGCTCGGCCGCGTCAAGCTCTGGGTCCATGGCGGCAGGCAAGCCTATCCGATCGACCCCGATGCGTGCCGCGGCTGCGGTCTCTGTGTCGCCGCCTGCCCTGAACATGCCATAACATTGATGCGGGTGGCCGACCGCTAGGCGTGGGCCGAAGCAGATTCGGCCCCATTTCCGTTCGCCGGATCCCGCCTACTCGCCGGGCGCCGGCCCGGGTGCCGCTGCGTCGGCCGTCCGGCAGATCGGTGGATGCTCCCACCAATCCGCGCCGGCCGGGGCGGCCGAGAAGGGCGGGTGATCGAGGGCGCCCAGTCTGGTCGGCAGGACCCGCACGACCGCCATCATGCCGTTGTCCTCGTGGTCGACCAGATGGCAATGGACCGGGAGGTCGCCGGCCAGCGCTTCCGGAAAGGCGAGCTTGATCCGCACGCGTCCGGGGACCGCGGGCCGGCCGGCGCGGGCGTCCGGCGATGTCGCATAGGGCACGGTGACGACATCCAGCAAGGGCGGAGCGGACACCGGCTCGCCGTCGATCTCGAGCACGCGGAAGTGGACTTGGTGGACGTGGAACGCATGAAGTTCATTCGTCCAATTCTCGATCACCCATTCCTCGACGGCGCCGGCGCGGACGGTGATCAGCGGCGGTCCGGCCATATCGTACGGCCGCAGTTCGGCACCCGGTTTACGCTCCATGATGTAGAAGTCAGTCTGGTCGGCGAAGCCGGGGCGGGGATATTCGGCGAGTGCCATCACCCGCTCGCGATCGGTCTTCTGCGCCAACAGATCGGAAAAGAGGCTGGGGCGCGCGGCGGCGACCGGCGGCGGCGGCGTGGCCGACGATATCGCGGTCGCCGTCGCCGTGATCAGCGCGAGCCGGCGTTCGGGGACCTTGTCGCCGGCGCAGCCGGTGTCGACGCGGTGGGTCACGAGATAGGCCTTCTTGCCCACCGGCGGTGCCGAGATGAGGAATTCGAGCCGGCCCGCGGGGGGGACCATTTGCGATGTCGTGGTCGCAGCCGGCGGCAACCGGTTCCCGGAATCGTCGTCGAGCGGCACGCCGTCCCGAGCGACGACCGTGATCGGCAGCGTTTTGCCGTCTTCGTCGATCACGGCGAGATCGAGAAAGGCGTCGTTCGCGGCGTTCAGAATCCGCCATAATTGAACCGTTTCCGCGGCGATCGCGATCGGGGCGAGATCGCCGTCGGCGACCGGGCCGTCGAGGATTTTGGCCCCGTTGAGGGTGAGTTCGTCGACGCCGGTATTGGACGAACAGGCCAGCTCATGGGCCGTGTCGATCCTCTCGCCGGCTCCGTCCGGTGCGGCCGGCGGCAGAGCCGGGTCGGCCGGCCCCGTCTCGGCGCCGACCGCCGGCTTCACATCGACATCCTGCGCCTGGCGGATGACGAAGATGCGGTCCTGGATGCCGGCGGCGCGGCGGGCATCGTCGTCCGGGCCTTCGACCACGATCGCGCCCGACAGGCCCATGAGCATCTGGGCATGGACTTCGCCATGGAAATGCGGGTGGTACCAATAGAGGCCGGCCGGCATGGTCGCGGGCACGTGGTAGCGATAGGTGACCTCGCGTCGGCCGCAGAGTGCCGGGCCGACGGCCGGATCGACACAGGTCTTCAGCACCTCGTCCTGCGGCGGCACCGGCGGCACGGCGAAGCCGTGGACATGCAGATTGGTGATCCCGGTCGCCCGGTGCCGCATCCCCGGAACGACCGGGTAGAAACCGGGTTCCGCCGCCACCGCCGCGTTCGGCCGATCGAGCGCTCCGACCGGCACGTAATTGCCGATCGCAGTCGGATCGGTGATCTCGTTCCGCAAGGTGATCACCAGATCCGCGCCCTGCCGAACGCGAATCACCGGTGCCTCGGCGATGTTGCCGGCGACGTAGCAGAGACGATGGGCATCCTGCTGCACCGTCAGTTTCAGCCCGTCGGGAAGGCTGGTCGGAGAGACTTCTCGGGCGAAATGACCGCGCGGCGGCGTTCCGGTGCCGCAGGGGGCTTCGGCGCTGGCTCGCGGGCGGAAATCGTGGCCGGGCTGGTCGTCCCAATCGGCCCGGGCCGCGGGGCTGAGCGAAAGCACGACGGCCATCCCGCCAAAGGCTGAAAACACACGGCGCATCGGGCGATCCTGGACGCGGGAAATTGGCGGCCGGCAGTGTGGCGACGGTGGGCCCGCCCCGTCGTGTGAAATTCCTATGAATTTTAAGCGACGCTTTAGAGTCGGAGCCGAGGCGGAATTGAAACAAAACCATCCCGGGACGGACACGGACAAAGGTTAAAATCTGGGTGGATTCCGAGTTCTTGCACCTTTCCGCGCCCAGCATTACCCCTGACAGGGAGTCGACCGATGCATAAATCCTTCGTCCGCCGCTTGGGCAACCAAGCCGTCGTGACCAGCACGATACTGGCTTTGCTCGCGGCACAATCCGCCGGAGCTCAGATCGCGCCGAACGACGCCAACACCACCAGCCCGATCAAACATGTTATCGTCATCATCGGCGAGAATCGTTCGTTCGATCACGTCTTCGCGACCTATCAGCCGCCCGCCGGCCAATCCATCCTCAACCTTCAGTCCGAAGGAATTGTCCGGGCCAATGGCGAGCAGGGCCCGAATTTCCATCGCCGGACGAGCTTCGGCCAGCCCGTCCAGTATCTGGGCTATCAACCCGGGGACTACACGATCAACCCGACCAAGATCGAACCCTACGAGAGTCTGCCGGCACCCGGTTCCGCTGGCGCGCCGTTCGTCGCCAGCGACACCAATTTCCCGCCTTTCGCGACCCTCGCCGCCGCCGCAAACTTCGAATTCGGTTTGTACCCCGGCGATCTCGCCTTGATCACCACGGGTGCGACCGGTCTTTCCGGGTTCGATGTCCCGGATACCCGGATCACCAACGACGCCGACCTTCCGGACGGCCCGTTCCAACTGACCGGGCCGCATTTGCCCTATGATTCCTATTCGGGAAGCCCGGTCCATCGCTTCTACCAGATGTGGCAGGAGACCGATTGCAGCGCCGCCCACGCGACCGTGGTCAATCCGACCGGCTGCCTGAGCGACCTCTTTCCGTTCGACGAGACGACGGTGTCGACGGGCAGCGATACCAAATCACCGCCCACCGGCTACAATCCCCAGACGTACCGGAACGTCGAGGGTTCGACCGCGATGGCCTATTTCAACATGGCTCAGGGCGACGTTCCCTACTTCAAGCAATTGGCCCAGCAGTACACGATCAGCGACAATTTCCACCAGTCGGTGATGGGCGGCACCGGTGCCAACCACATCATGTTCGGCTTCGGCGACATGATCTATTTCAGCAATCCCGATTTCACCATGGGCAAGCCGCCGACCGGTCAGATCGAGAACCCGAATTCACAGCCGGGCACCAATAATTTCTGGGTCAATGACGGTTACGGTTCGAGCGCGACCAACGCCGGCGGCAGCTTTACGACATGCGCCGACACGACGCAGGCGGGGGTTCCGGCCATCGTCGACTATCTGACCTCGGTCGGGGTCAAGTCGAATTGTGCGACTGGTGCCTACTACCTCCTCAACAACTACAATCCGGCCTATGTCGGCAACGGCACGCTGGACCCGGCCATCAACGGCCCCTTCACGCTGCCGCCGGTCAACCAGCGCCATATCGGCGACGATCTCGACGCCGGCCAAGTCTCCTGGGCTTATTTCGGCGAGGATTGGAACGAATATGTCTCCGATCCGGACCCGAACACCAACCCGGCCGGCTACCTCTATTGCAACATCTGCAACCCCTTCCAATACTCGTCGCAGACGATGACCAACACGACCGAGCGGACGACCCATATCCAGGACACCGCGAACCTCTATGCCGACCTGCAGAGCGGCAACCTGCCGGCGGTGTCGATCGTCAAGCCCGGCGCGCTGAACGACGGCCACCCGGCCTCCTCGAAACTGGATCTGTTCGAATCCTTCACCCATAAGATCATCGCCGACCTCCAGGCGAACCCGGCGCTCTTTGCGACCACGGCCGTGTTCATCACTTTCGACGAAGGCGGCGGGTACTGGGATTCGGGCTATATCCAGCCGCTCGACTATTTCGGCGACGGGACGCGCATGCCGCTGATCGTCGTTTCGCCGTTCGCGACCGGCGGCGTCGTCAACCACTCGTATGGCGACCACGTCTCGCTCGACAAGTTCATCGAGCGGAACTGGAGCCTGGGGCCGATCACCAGCCGCAGCCGCGACAATCTGCCGAACCCGGTCGCGACCGCAGAGAACCCCTATGTCCCGACCAATCGGCCGGCGATCGACGATCTCTTCGATCTGTTCAATTTCCAATAGGCGGTACCGATCGAGAGCCCGAGCATGACCGAGGCGACGCCGGCTGAACCCGGCGTCGCCTTTCTCTCGGCCCGACGCCGCCGCGACCGAGCGGGTGGCGCTCAATCCTGCGGATGGTGCCCGGAGACCGGGAGGACGGCCGGACGGTCTTCGCGGGCTGCCAGCCAATCCTTGGCGGTGACGCTCTCCGGCAGATCGGTGAAGGTCCAGCCCAGCCATTTCTTCTGCAAGGCGGCGAGGCCGCCGCTGCGGCGCTCTTTCAGGAGTAGCCCCTGGAGCAGCGAAGCGAGATCGTCATTGCCCTTGACCACCGCCCAGCCGACCCAGCTGCGATGCGCGAGCGGGCCGCCCACGGCGAAGATTTTGGGTTTGCGCTTCGCGATCGCCGCCTGATCCGGTAGATCGTCGATGAAATAATCGACGCCCCCGGATTCGAGGCCGTGATAGGCGTCGGCGGCCGTGGAGAATTCGGTGACCCGCCCGAGCGGCTGGCTGCCCGCCTTGGCGAGGCGATGTTCGATTTCGGAAAGCGCGAAAAATCCGGCGCTGCCGGTGACGACGCCGAGGCTCCGCCCGCCCAGATCGTCGAGGGAGACAAGGGCCGCATCCGCGCGGCGCCTCGAGAAATAGAGCGTCGATTCGGCGCCGGGCGGCAGGAATTCCAGCGCCTGCTGTCGCTCGGGTGTGATCTCCAGCGAGGTCGCGGCGAGATCGGCCTCGCCGCTCTCGAGGCTCGCCGCCAAGCTTGCGGCGGGAACCGGCTTCAGCCGGATCTCGAAGGGCAGGAATGGCCGCAACTCGGCCAGGAGTGCCGCGTCGAAGCCGGTCCGTTTGCCCCGCCGGAACGCGGCGAACGCCGAATCCTCGTTCGCCACCGCCACGACCATATAGCCGCGTTGTTTGATCTCGGCCAGCGTCGCGGCGTGCCCGCACTGGACCCAACCGGCCGTCACGATCGCTGCCAAGCATGAAGAGGCGAGCATCCGCTTCATCCGATTTCTCCCTGCGGCGAGGCCGCTCTCGCGAGACGCCGCCCGCGCCGTCGATACACGCTGTCGAAGGTGTGCATTTATGCTCGAGTCGGTCATCCGGTCGACCGAGATCGGGGTCGGTCGCTCCACGGCAAAGCCGACTTGCCGACATTCCAGGCGCATGATAGTGATCGATCACCGAATCCGGAGCGCTGCAGCTTAGCCATAGGATATTTGCAATTGTGTGACAGCTGGCTGCAAGATTACCGGCAGAAATCATCGCTCGGAGGATTGCTGCTGACCATCGGTGTTTGCTGGGTGGCTTCGATCCCGCCGGCCGCGTCGGCCGAGACGGCTTGCTCGCCGCCTGTATCCGCCCCCCCTGTTTGTCTCAGCGGGACGATCGTCTCGCCGGCTGTCGGCGTCGCCCTGGTCGAGCAGGCCGGGCACGGCGGTATCGAGAGCCGGCGGCTCGGCGATACCGTTCGCGGGTGGCAGATCCTCGAGATCGCGCCGAAATACATTCGGTTGGGACAGGCGGGAAACACCGCCAGGGTCGAGCTCTCCGGTCAGGTCTCGATCGGCGATTCCGGCCCGGCGCCGCCCGCCCCCGCACCAGGCCCGAAGATCCACCCGCGCGTGTTGCAGGCACGCGGCGAGCGCGAACCCTCCCAGTAGCTGGCTCGCCCGATGCCGAGCTTCGATTCATTGGCCGAGACGGCGCGCCGAGCCCTCGCCGCCGGCGACCTGGCTGGAGCAGAAGCCCAGTGCCGCAGAATTCTGTCGGCGGCACCGGGCGACGCCCTGGTCTGGGCCCTCGCCAGCGAGATCGCGCTGCGGGGCAAGAAGGGGGACGAAGCCCTGGCGAGCGCGCGCCGGGCCGTCGAAGCGGATCCGCTTCTGCTGCTCGGCCATGTGATGCAGGCGAAGGCTCTTGTGCACCGGGGCGACTGGGCCGGGGCGCTCGCAGCCGCCGAAACGGCCGCGCGGATCGCCCGCGGGCCGGCCGAGGCGCTCGACGGGCTGGGGGCGATCTTCGGCATGCTGGGTCGCCATCGCCAGGCCCTGTCCTGGTTCCGGCGGGCGACTGCGGACGCCCCCGCGGTCCCGCAATTCCTGTTCAATCTTGCCGCAACCGAGCGCATCCTCGGCGACCTCGAGGCGGCCGAGGCCCATTGCGACGCTCTCATCCGAATCGATCCGCGTGCCTATCTCGCCCATTCGCTGCGCTCCGATCTGCGAGTGCAGACGGCCGAACGCAACCACATCGCCGAAATGGAGGCGCTCGTCGGCAAAGCCGGTTTTGGCTGGCAGGGCGAAGTCGTTCTCCGTTTCGCGCTCGGCAAGGAGTACGAGGATCTGGGCGACGACCGGAACTCGTTTCGCCAGATCGCAGCGGGGGCCGGCCTGCACCGCCGGAACATCAGCTATAACGTCGGCACCGACATCGGCGTCATCGACCGGATCATGCGCACCCAGACTCGGTCCTGGCTCGCCGGCTCGCGGCCCGGATCCGAGCCGGCCGCCCCCATCTTCGTCACCGGCCTGCCGCGCTCGGGTACGACGGTGATCGAACGGATCATCGCCAGCCACAGCGCGGTCGACTCGGTGGGCGAGATCGGCATCTTCCCGGTCGAGGTCGCGCGTGCAGTCCGCGCGGCGCAGGCATCTTCCGGCGCAGTCGGAACGGGCCCCGATCCAGAGCGGCTCGGCCGGCGCTATATCGACGGCGTGACCGCTTTCGCGGCGCCGCGAAAGCGGTCACGCCGGTTCGTCGACAAGACGCTCCAGAACTACCTCTATTGTGGCCTCATCCACGCGGCCCTGCCCGAGGCGAAAATCATTCTGGTCCGCCGCGACCCGCTGGACACGTGCTACGCCCTCTACAAGACCCATTTTGCCGGTACCTTCCCCTTCTCTTACGATCTGGGTGAACTCGCGGAGTATTATCTGGCGTTTCACCGCTTGGCGGAGCATTGGCGCAGGGTGCTTCCGCCGGAGATTTTACGAGAAGTGCATTACGAGGCGATCATCGCCGATCCGATGGCAGAAAGCCGCCGCCTCCTCGAGTTCCTGGAATTGCCCTGGGAAGACCAGGTGACCCGGTTCCACGAGAGTCCGGCGCCCTCGGCCACCGCCAGCGCAGTCCAGATTCGCCGGCCGCTCCACGCCGATTCGGTCGGGCGCTGGCGCCGTCATGCGCAGGATCTGGCACCGCTCCGGCACCGACTCGCCGCCGCCCTGCCGGCGGCGGAACCGGCTCGTCCGGGACTCTAATCGTAGGTTGCCGGCGCTCGGCCCTGGCGAATTTTCAGCCGAACCGTGATAACATCGGGAATGCATGCCGATACGGCATAAGATAAACATTACCTTAATCGCCGGGCTCGAAACTCTATCGATCGAGCGGCGTCTTTGTAGGGTCTACCGGAGCTTCCGTGAGCGCGCGCCATAAACTGCTCCTTGTCGAGGACAATCCCGCCGTAGCACAGACCTATCTGGAATATCTGCGGCGGGGACCGTATGACGCCAGTCATTGCGCGACCGGAACGGCTGCCCTCGCGGCATTGGCCCAGAGCCGTTTCGCCGTGATGCTGCTCGATTTACAATTGCCGGATATGCCCGGGCTGGAGATTCTGAAAAAAGTCGTGGCCGAACGGCTGTCTTGCGTGGTCGTCGTCATCACTGCCAACGGCTCGATCAACGTCGCGGTCGAGGCGATGCGCGAAGGTGCCGCCGATTTCCTGGTGAAGCCGTTCGCACCGGAGCGGCTCTTCGTCACCATCGAGCATGCGCTGGAGCGCCAAGATCTGAAACGGATCGTCAGCACCATTCCGGCGCCGGCCGAAGGCGAGCATTTTTGCGGTTTCATCGGTGGATCGCTGGCGATGCGGGCGATCTATCGGATCATCGACATTGCGGCCACCTCGAAGGCGCCGGTCTTCATTACCGGCGAGAGCGGCACCGGCAAGGAATTGGCGGCCGAAGCCGTCCATCAGCGCAGCGGGCGCAGCCAGAAACCCTTCGTCGCCCTCAATTGCGCGGCCATGCCCAAGGATCTGATGGAGAGCGAGATCTTCGGCCATGTGAAGGGCGCCTTCACCGGTGCCGTCGCCGATCGCGACGGAGCCGGGACGCGAGCCGATGGCGGTACCTTGTTCCTCGACGAGATCTGCGAAATGGATGTGGCGCTGCAAGCCAAGCTGCTGCGCTTCGTTCAAACCGGCATCTTCACCAAGGTCGGCGGCAGCCAGGCGCAAAAATCCGATATCCGCTTCATCTCGGCGACCAACCGGGATCCGCTGAAAGAAGTCGAGGCCGGGCGGTTTCGCGAGGATCTGTATTACCGGCTTTATGTCATGCCGCTGGCGCTGCCGCCCTTGCGCGAACGCGGCCAGGATCTGCTCCTGGTGGCGCGCCACTTTCTGCGCCAATACGCGGCCGAGGAAGGCCGGCAATTCGACAGTTTCGCGCCCGAGACGGAAACTTTGCTGCACGACTATCCCTGGCCCGGCAATGTCCGGCAGTTGCAGAACATCCTGCGCCAGATCGTTCTGCTCAACGACGGCGAGGTGGTGACGCCGGAGATGCTGCCGCCGCCGCTGGCGCTGCCCGGGCTCCAGCTCGAAGCGCCGGCACTCGCCGGGCCGCGGCCGCGCTCCCCCGTCCCCACTCAGCGCCCCGGTGCGGAGGCGACCGAAGCGTCCTACAGTCTGGCCGACATGGAGCGCGGCCTGATCGAGCTGGCTCTGGAACAGGCCGGCGGCAATGTCCTGCAAGCGGCCACCCTGCTCGATATCAGCCCATCGACCCTGTATCGCAAGCGGGAACAGTTCCAGCCCGGCGACTACCGGCGCTCACCGGCCGTGCGGGAGCTCAAGCCGCTTGCAATCGCCGAAATCGATATGATTCGGGCGGCGATCACCGCCTGCGGCGGTAACATTTCGCGTTCGGCGGCATTGCTCGGCATCAACCCGTCGACCCTTTACCGCAAGATGCAGAACAAGGAGCTGGCACAGCCGTGACCATGGCCATGGCAGCAGTCGAGGGGACGACGCCCCGGCATCTTCCATCGCGACCGACGGCCGCCTTCGAGCGCGTCACGATCTTGATGGCCGATGCCTTCGCCGCACAGGATGCCGTCCTGGAGTTGTTCGAGAATGGGGTGCCGGTGCGGCACTGCCAGGTCGGGAGGCTGCCGTCGGCCGAAGTGCTCGATCTGCTGCAGCGCGATCGGGCGACTCGGCGCGGCGGGTCGCTGGTGCTCGAGGATGCCCGGCGCGAACCGCGCCTGGCCGACCATCCGCTGATCGCGCGCGAAGGCGGGGTGCGCTTCCTCGCGATCGCGCCCTTGATCGATCGTGAAGGCATCTTGCTGGGAACGCTTGCCGCCTTCGCCCCGGCGCCGCGCCGCTCCCGCCCGGTTCAGTTGAAGACCTTGGCAACCTTCGCCGACATGCTGCTGGACCAGATCGAGGCCCAGGCCGAGCATCAGCGCCAGCGCCAGATCGATGCGCTGATCGCGACCAGCCGCGACCGCTACCGTTCGGTCATCGACAGCCTGACCGAGGTGATTTTCCAGGTCGGCATGGATGGCAGATGGCGCTTTCTCAACCGCGCCTATACGACGCTGACGGGGGAGGATTTCCGTCTGGCGCGAGGCCGGCGTGCCTTGCGCCGGGTTCTGCCCGAGGATCGGCGCCAGTTGCTGGATCTGCTCGACCCCTTGCGCGAAGGCAGATCGCCCGCGGCTACCCACGAGTTCCGCTATCGCACCTCCGACGGCATGGTGCGCTGGTTCGGCATGGTCGCCTTCGTGGCGCAAGAAGAAGTCGATGGCGTCCCGGTCATCACCGGGACGCTCATCGACGTGACCGAACGACGCGAATCCGAGGCGGCACTGAAGACGGCGCGCGAAGAAGCCGAACGGGCCAACCGGGCCCGTGCCGAATTCCTGGCCACGGTCAGCCACGAGATCCGCACCCCGATCAACGGCGTCATCGGCATGACCGGCCTCTTGCTCGACACCAATCTGACGCCGGAACAATGGCGCTACGCCAATACCTTGCGCGTTTCGGCCGAGCATCTGCTGCAAGTCATCAACGATATTCTGGACTACTCCAAGATCGATGCCGGCAAGCTCGAATTCGAGCGCATGCATGTGGGCTTGCGCGAGTTGGTCGACAGCGTGATCGCGATCACCGCGCCCAAGGCCGGCGCCAAGGGCATCGAGCTCGGCGCGACCCTGCCCCGCGATCTGCCGGCCAATCTCGTGGGCGATCCCGGCAGGCTGCGCCAAATTCTGCTCAATCTCGTCAGCAACGCGGTCAAATTCACCGAAGCCGGCCGGGTCGCCATCGAGATGGCGATCGAAGATGTCGACGAGACCCGGGCGGCGCTGACCGTCACGGTCGTCGACAGCGGAATCGGCATCCCGCCGGCAGCGGTCAAGACCCTGTTCACCGAGTTCGGCCAGGTCGACAGCTCGGTCTCGCGCCGCTTCGGCGGCACCGGGCTGGGCCTCGCCATCTGCAAGCGGCTGCTCGACGGGATGGGCGGCCGGATCGAGGTCGAGAGCACGGTCGGCGCCGGCTCGCGCTTCAGCTTCACCGTACCGCTGGACAAGGATGCGGAATTGAGCCCGGCCGAGGCGGTGGTCGAGGCCGAGTTGGAAATCGCCGATGTTTCGCTCACCGGCCGGGTCCTGATCGCCGAGGACAATCCGACCAATCAGCTGATCATCGCCGCGGTCCTGGACAAATACGGCTTGCGTGTCGATGTCGTTTCCAACGGCGTCGAGGCGGTCAACGCCGTTCGCACCATCCCCTATGATCTGGTCCTCATGGACATGCAGATGCCGGAAATGGACGGGCTGGAGGCGACTCTCGCGATTCGCCGGCTCGGCGGCAAGGCCGGGGCGATTCCAGTCATCGGCGTCACCGCCAACGCCTTTCGCGAGGATCACGAGCGTTGCCGGGCGGCCGGCATGCAGGATATCGTGACCAAGCCGTTCCGCTGGTCCGATCTGGCGAAGCGGATGGCCCGCTACCTGCCCCAGGCCACGCGGACGGCCGGCGGCGACCCGCTCGAGCATCTCGAAATCGCCAATCGCTCCGCCTATCAGCGGCTGATCGGCGATGTCGGCGAGGAGGCGGCGCAAGCGATCACCGAAGTGTTCCTGCGCGACAGCAGGGCGCGGGTCCAGCGCATGCTCGACCGCGCCGGCGGGCGGGACTTCAGGGCCCTGGGCCGCGAGGCGCACGCGCTCAGGGGTTCGGTCGACATGCTGGGCTTCGAACGTCTGACCTTCATCACTTCGATGCTGGAAATCGCCGGCAAGGAGGGGGCCGGGGACGAGGAACTGGCCCGCCTGATCGATCAGTTGAAGGAAGAATTCGCCGAAGTCGAGCACCTCTGCCTGGAGCGGCTCGGCAAGGCTGCCTGACGCCCGACGGCGCCGCTGCCGGCGCAATCCAGCCATTTCCTGTCCGCGACTCTCCCGGCGCCGCTGCCGGCGCTCCGCGATCCCGCATTCCATGGCAGTCGTGCCCGCGTCGATCCGAGGCGGTCGCGGCCGCACGGCGTTTTCGGTCGAACCATGCGCCTTCCCCTGTTGTTGTACGGTAACTCGTCCCAAGACAAAGGGCTCCTCGATGACCAGTCACTGCCGTCCCTCTCAAAGGACGGGTGGTAGATTTCTGCCGACAGTTTGCGCGGAGACGGCGAATAGCCGCCGAGTCTGGACGATTTTTACGTCAATGAGCGAAATCTATAGAAACCTCTGAGGGAGATGGTGATGTTTTTCCGCCTCGGTGCTGCCTTTTCCTTGCTTTTCACCTGCAATTCTTTCGCACAAGTCGTGTCGGCGCCAGTCGCAGGGAGCGCCCAGTTTCCCCCATATTACACGTGCACGAGCAATTGGTACGTCAACACAACAACCGGCAATGATAGCAATTCCGGCACGTCGCCGACGACGGCGTTCAAGACGATTTCGGTCGGCGTCGCCGCTGCCCTCACGCCGGGGGCCTGCGTCAATGTCGCCCCCGGCACCTACAACGAATCGCCGACCATGAGTAAGGGCGGGAACAGCCAGGCATCGACCGGCTATGTGGCACTGGTGTCGACCGAGAGATGGGGTGCTGCGATCGTCGGTCCGTCGAGTACCGGATTTTCGGTCCTCGGGATCAATGCGAGCTTCCTCGTCGTCGACGGCTTCGATATTTCCGGCGGCAATGGCGGCAACTGCATCGATGCCGGTCTGGGCGGAACCGGCGGCCAGCACAATCTGATCTTCATCAACAACCACATCCACAATTGCGCCGGCTCCGGCATATCGACAGTCGCGACCGACTGGGTTACGATCGATAACAATATCGTGGAAGACACCTCGGCCACTAATAAAACCCAGACGAGCGGCATCAGCCTATTCAACAATACGCTCGCGTCGAACTACACCGTGCCGGCACCTTATTCGAGTTACGCCTATCACAATGTCATCAGAGGAAACATCGTTCATAACGTCGTCGAGACTTATAGCTGTCCGAGCACGCCCTGCCACACCGATGGTAACGGTATTATCATAGACAGCTCGAGTAACTATTCCGCGAGTACGCTCATTGAACGAAACCTCACTTACGACAATGGCGGGCCGGGAATAAAGCTGTTCGAATCGAATAATGTCGTTGTTCAATACAACACGTCATATGACGATTACACTGATCCGCTGCAGGAGAATTTCAATTCGAGCGGCGGTGTCCAGCAATATGAGATCGGCAACCTGGGAAGCAGCAACAATACGTTCATCTATAACACCGCCGTCGCGAATGGGACATCGTCCAACAGCTCGGCCTTGCTCGATAGCGGCGCCTTCTCGTCGAGTTTTCCGGATACGAATGTGGTCTGGGAGCAAAACGTCGCCTTTGCGACGAGCGGGAGAGCGATCATCGTGAACCCTCCGACGACGATAACCGCCGCGGACGGCAACGCCACACCTTCGGCGAGCCCGCTCTAACCGAACTCGACAGCCGAGGGGGCGTGCGCCGGTCCCTCGGTTTCACGGCGCGGTACCGGCGCCGGGGCATCTTCGGCGTCGAGCCCGATATCGAGCACCGTCGCGCTATGCGTGAGCCAGCCGACCGAGATCAGATCGACGCCGCTCGCCGCCACTTGCGGCGCGATCGCCGCGGTGATGCGTCCCGATGCCTCGGTGATCAGCCGGCCATCGACCAGGCGAACGGCTTCGCGCAATTGCTCCGGCGTCATGTTGTCGAGGAGTACGGCATCGACCGGGAGGCTCAGCACCTGGCGCAGCTGATCCAGCGTGTCGACCTCGACCTCGACCTTGACCAGATGGCCGATCGCGGCGCGGGCCCGCTCCACCGCCGGGCGGATCCCGCCGGCCACGGCGATGTGGTTGTCCTTGATCAGAACCGCGTCATCGAGCCCGAAGCGGTGATTGGCGCCGCCGCCGGCGCGAACCGCGTATTTCTGGACCATCCTCAGGCCCGGCATGGTTTTGCGCGTGCAGGTGACGCGCGCCCCGTGCGGCCGCACTGCGGTTACGATCGCCGCCGTGGCGGTGGCGATGCCGGAGAGATGGCCGAGGAAATTGAGCGCCACCCGCTCGGCCGTCAGCATTCCGCGCGCCGGCCCTTCGACCAAGGCCAAGACATCGCCCGGCGCGACGGCGCTGCCGTCGGGACGGATAGTCTCGAACCGGATCGCCGGATCGATCAGACGGAAGGCCAGCGCTGCCAGATCCAGTCCGGCGACGACCCCCGCCTGGCGGGCATTCAGCGCCAGGCGCGCCGAAGTTTCGGCCGGAACGATACTGTCGGTCGTGATATCGCCGGCGCGGCCCAGATCTTCGAGCAGGGCGGCCCGAACGAGTGGCTCGATCAGGATTAGGGGCAAGGGGGCGACGCTGGTCATGGCGGCTGGCGCCCGGCTTCAATCGCCGGCCGCAGCGGCACGCACATGGTCGCCCGCGATCCTCCGGGCCAGGCTCAGCGCCTGGTCCAGCGTCAGCCGGCGCCGTCGCGCGGGACCGGCATCCTGCTCCGGAAAATCGGTGCGGGCATGGCCGCCGCGGCTCTCGGTGCGCAGCCAAGCGGCAGCGGCGATCAACAACCCGGCTTGGGCGGGGGCTGCAGCGGCACTCCGGCCGCCGGCGAGGGGTGCCAGCGTCGCCAGTGCCCGCTCCAGCCCGGCCCGGTCGCGCAGCACGCCGACATGGGCACTCATTGCCGTGCGCACCGCGAGCAGACCCACCGGGTCCGGCACCGGCAGCGGCAGCGGCCGGGCGCGTGAACCCATCCGCTGGAAGCTGTGTCCGGCCAGATCGCGCGCGACTTCGGTGCCGGTCACCGCCGCCTCCAGCATCGAATTGCTGGCCAGGCGGTTGGCGCCGTGCAGCCCGGTCGCAGCCGTCTCGCCGCAGGCCCAGAGTCCGGCGAGGCTGGTCCGGCCGCGCGCGTCGACGGCGATGCCGCCCATATGGTAATGCGTCGCCGGCCGGATCGGCATGGGTGCCCGGACCGGGTCGATGCCGGCGTGGCGGCAGGCCTCGGCAATCCCGGGAAACCGCCGCGGCAGTTCGGGCCCGAAGGCGGCCCTGGTATCGAGGAAGACGCGATGGCCCTGCGCCAGGCGCTCCCAGACGGCGCGCGCGACGATGTCGCGCGGTTCGAGTTCGGCACGTGCCCAGCCGGCCATGAAGCGCGTGCCGGTCTCGTCGATCAGCACGGCGCCGTCGCCGCGCAGCGCCTCGCTTGCGAGCGGCATCGGATCGCGGCCGACATCGAGGGCCGTCGGGTGGAATTGCACGAATTCGAGATCGACGAGATCGGCTCCGGCACGCGCCGCCATGGCGACCCCTTGGCCCTGTGCGCCGGCGGGATTGGTGGTATGCAGCCACAAGCCGCCGAGGCCGCCGGTCGCCAGTACGACAGCGCGGCTCGCGACCGGGGCGCTCTCGCCGCCGGACTCGAGGACGACGCCTTCGACCCCGTCGCCCCGAACCAGATCGAGCGCGGCAACGCCTTCCAGCACGGTGATCGACGGTGTGCGCCGCACGGCTGCGATCACGGCACGCATGATCTCGGCTCCGGTGGCGTCGCCGCCGGCATTGAGCACGCGGCGCCGGCCATGGGCGGCTTCGAGCTTGAGCTTGAACCCCCCCGTTTCGTCGCGGCCGAACCGTACGCCGAGTGCTACCAGCCGCTCGACGATCGCCGGCCCGGCCGCGATGATCCGGCGTGCCGCCGCTTCGTCGCACAGCCCGTCGCCGGCGGCCAGCGTATCGGCCAGATGGAGCGCCGGCGAGTCGTCGGCGGCGATCGCGGCGGCGAGACCGCCTTGCGACCAGGCGCTGGCGCAGCCTTGGCCGAGCGGCGCCTTGGTCACGACCAGGACGGGGCGGGGCGCCAGTTCGAGGGCCGCCATCAAGCCTGCGAGCCCGGCGCCGATGATGATCGGCCGGCCGGCGAGGAGTGTCAGATCGGGCTGCATGGCCTAGCCGATCGCGATCATGCGTTCAACCGCCAGGCGCGCCCGATCGGCGATTGCAGCGGGAATGGTCACTTCGGTCGAGAGTGTCTCCAGCGCGCGGCGGATCTTCGGCAAGGTGATCCGCTTCATGTGCGGGCAGAGATTGCAGGGCCGGATGAAGTCGATCTCGGGATAGAGCGCCGCGACATTGTCGCTCATCGAACATTCGGTCACCAGCGCCACTCGCGCCGGCCGGCGCCGGGCGACGAAATCCACCATCGCCGCCGTCGATCCGGCGTAATCGGCGACGGCCACGACTTCGGGCGGGCATTCCGGATGAGCCAGCACGACGACGTTCGGATGGTTCTCTCTCATGCTGGCGATGTCGGCCGGAGTGAAGCGCTCGTGGACTTCGCAGGCCCCTTCCCAGGCGATGATCTCGACCTCGGTCTCGGCCGCGACATTCCTGGCCAGGTAGCGGTCGGGGAGCATGATGACCCGGGGCACGCCCAGCGACTCGACGATCTTCCTGGCGTTGCCGGAGGTGCAGCAGATATCGCACTCGGCCTTCACCTCGGCCGAGGTGTTGACATAGGCCACCACCGGCACGCCCGGATAGCGCTGCTTCAGCAGGCGCACATCGGCGGCGGTGATCGAGGCCGCGAGCGAGCAGCCGGCGCCGGCATCGGGGATCAGCACCATCCGGCTGGGATTGAGCAGCTTCGCCGTCTCGGCCATGAAATGCACGCCGGCCAGGACGATGACGTCGGCTTCGGCTCTGGCTGCTTCGCGGGCCAGCGCCAGGCTGTCGCCGACGATGTCGGCGACTCCGTGAAAGATTTCCGGCGTCTGGTAGTTGTGCGCGAGAATGATCGCGTTGCGCCGGCGCTTCAGGGTCAGGATGGCGTCGATATCGGGGGCGAAGAACGGCCATTCGATGGCGGGAACGACGCGGCTCATCCGATCGTAAATCGGCCCGGTCCGGGCGAGGAAGGCTGCTTCGGCGACGGGTTCGGGGGTTTGCATCGAGAGAAACCTTTATGCTCAGAATGAGCATTATGGGAGGCCATGAGGACCGGACTCTGCCGGCAGGTGCTTATGCTAAAACTGAGCATAACAAAACTGTCAAGCTGAAATTTGCGGGCAGAAAGCAGTCCGGGGCGCCGTCCGCCGGCCGGCTTCGAGCCGCACGGCCTTGGTCGGCGCGGATTATCCGAGCCGGAGCGGCACCGTTGCCGCGCCGCACCCCCGCCTGGAGCGAGGAGCAGGCTTGCGATTCGCGCATCGGCTCAAACGGCCCTTGTCGTCCGGCCGATCGTGCCGCCATATCGAGACCGGCGACCGAAGGGGCGGAGTGGGAAGGCGATGGCGGACGAGATCGATTTCAACCGGGACCTCGCCGTCGAGTACGGCAGCGTCCAGGCGATGAGCCCGCTGGTCCGCCGCGTCACGGCCGAAAATCCCAGCGCCTTCACCTTCAAGGGTACCGGCACCTACCTCGTCGGCCGGGACGAGGTCGCGGTGATCGATCCCGGGCCGCAGCTGCCGGGCCATCTGGCGGCCTTGTTGCGCGCCCTCGACGGCGCCACCGTCAGCCATATTCTGGTGACCCACACGCATGTCGACCACTCGCCCCTGGCGGCCGCACTCAAGGCTGCGACCGGCGCCCCGGTCTTCGGGTTCGGCCCGCATCCGGCCCATGGCAGCGCCGGCGAATTGGGCGGCGATCGGGATTTCGTCCCGGATGTCCGACTCGACGACGGCGATGTCGTCACCGGCAGAGGCTGGACGCTCGAGGCGATCCATACGCCGGGCCACGCCTCCAACCATCTCTGCTTCGCGCTCCGCGAAGAGGCGTGCGTGTTCACCGGCGATCACGTCATGGGCTGGTCGACGACCGTGGTCAGCCCGCCCGACGGCGACATGGCGGCCTACATGGCCTCGCTCGACAAGCTGCGGCAACGACCGGAGCAGCTCTATATTCCCTCGCACGGACCCGAGGTCACCGACGGTCCGGGCTTCACCCGAGCGCTTCTCGGCCATCGCCGGCAACGCGAGGCGGCGATCCTGCGGCGGCTCGGATCCGGACCCGGCTCCGTCCCCGATCTGGTCGCCCAGATCTATCGCGACCTCGACCCGCGTCTGTTCGTGGCCGCCGGGCGTTCGGTCATGGCCCATCTGATCAAGCTCGAAGCCGAGGGCAAGGTGGTGGGCGAGGAGGCGCTGTATCGGTTGAGGTGACGTTCGGCGCCGGAGGCGACCCGAGCGGGCCCGTCCATCACCCCGAGACCATCGCCCGGAGCTGCCGGCTCGCCACCGTCAGCATCGCGAGATCGGGCGGCGTCGCCCGGCCGATTTCGGTCACCATGTCTCGGATCCGCGCCACGGCGTCCTGCCGCGAAGCCACCCAGGCATCGAGTTCTGGTTCGGCTCGGCCGGCGCACTCGGCCAGCGCCCGCTGCACCGTGTCGCGTTGGAGCCCGTAGAGATCGTCGATGAGGGCCCCCAGCGCCAGCTGCTGCCAAGAGGTCGCCGCCGGCAGGGAGCGGGCGATACTGCGCAGGACGTCGAGGCCGAAGCGCTCGCCGGTGGCCCAATAGAGCTTGCCCATGTCGACGATGTCGGCCCCGGCGCCTTCGTCGATCCGGACGATGTCGAGCCCCGCCGCCAGATTGGCCAGGCCGACGACGCGCCGGGCCAAGGCTTCGGGGACCGAATCCTGGCGGAAGGCGGCCTCGCGCGTCTCGAATTCCTGCCGCTCGCCAGGCGGCAGCAGCCCCGGCAGCTCGAGCGCCAGACGCTCGATTCCGGGGGCGAAACGCCGGATCGCCGGCTCGATCCCGAGGGCGATCCCGGAGTCGAGCAGCCAGCGGGTCGCCCGTTCGGCCACTGATTTGATCTCCAGGAGCAGCCGGATCTGGGCCCGGGCGGAAATGGCGTTGTCGAGCGCCTCGATTTCCCGCCACAGCGCCGGCAGCTCGAAAATGTCGCGCGCGATCCGCCAGGCACGGGCGACATCGGCGGTGCTCCGGCCGGTCCGGCTCTGCATCTCGACCAGGAAGCTCGGTCCCATCCGGTTGATCAGGGCATTGGCGAGGTGAGTGGCGACGATCTCGCGGCGCAGGCGGTGGGCCGCGAGATCGTCGGGACCCAATTCGGCCATGCGCGCCGGGAAGTAGGCCAGCAGCTCGGCTTCGAGTTCGGGCGCGTCCGGCAGATCGGAGTGCAGCAATTCGCCGTAGGCGGCGTTCTTGGCGTAGGCCAGCAGCACGGCCAGCTCCGGCCGGGTCAGCCCGCGCTTGAGCGCGGCGCGCTGGGCCAGTGCTTCGTCATTGGGCAGGAATTCGAGAACCCGGTCGAGCTTGCCCGACCGCTCCAGGCTGCGCATCAGCCGGACATGCTGATCGAGGAGCGCTCCGGCTTCGGCCTCGGCGAGGCTGATCGCCTGAGTCTGCAGATAATTGTCTTCGAGCACCAGCCGGCCGACGGCTTCCGTCATCGAGGCCAGGAATCCGGCGCGGTCCTCGGGTGCGAGCAACCCGGAAGCGATGATTCCGGCGAGCCCGATCTTGATGTTGACTTCGTGATCGGAGGTGTCGACGCCGGCCGAATTGTCGATCGCATCGGTGTTGAGCCTGCCGCCGCGGAGCGCGTATTCGATCCGGGCGCGCTGCGTCATCGCCAGATTGGCGCCTTCGCCCACGACTTTGGCGGCGAGATCGGCGGCTTCGATCCGGAGCGCGTCGTTGGCTCGGTCGCCGGCCTCGGCTTGAGACTCGGTCGTGGCCTTGACATAGGTGCCGATACCGCCGAACCAGAGGAGATCGACCGGCTGTTTCAGCAAGCGCTGGATCAGCTGGGACGGGGTGAGCCGGGTTTCGGCGATGCCGAGCCGGGCCCGGGCTTCTGCCGAGAGCTCCAGCGATTTTGCCTGCCGATCGTAAATGGCGCCGCCCTTCGACAGGATCGCCGGGTCGTAATCCCGCCAGCTCGAGCGCGGCAGATCGAACAGCCGCCGGCGCTCGGCCCAGCTCGCCGCCGGTTCGGGGTCGGGATCGAGGAAAATATGCTGGTGATTGAAGGCGCCGACCAGTTTGGTGTGGGGCGACAGCAGCATGCCGTTGCCGAACACGTCGCCGGCCATGTCGCCGACGCCGATGCAGGTGAAATCGCTGGTCTGGATATCGGTGCCGAGTTCGCGGAAATGCCGCTTGACCGCTTCCCAGGCGCCGCGGGCGGTGATGCCCATCGCCTTGTGGTCATAGCCGATCGAGCCGCCGGAGGCGAAGGCGTCGCCGAGCCAGAAGCCGTAAGCCAGGGCCAGACCATTGGCGATGTCGGAGAAGGTGGCCGTGCCCTTGTCGGCGGCGACGACCAGATAGGGATCGTCCGGGTCGCGGCAGACGGTCAGCGCCGGCGCCACGACTTCGGCACCGACGATGGTGTCGGTGAGGTCGAGCAGGCCCGAGATCAGGATCCGGTAACATTCTATGACTTCCGCCGCGAGTGCCTCGCGCTCGCCGGGGGGCGGACGCTTGACTACGAACCCGCCTTTCGATCCGACCGGCACGATGACCGAGTTCTTGACCATCTGGGCTTTCATCAGCCCGAGGATCTCGGTCCGGAAATCTTCCTTGCGATCGGACCACCGGATCCCGCCGCGCGCGACCTTGCCGCCGCGCAGATGGCAGCCTTCGGTCCGCGGGCTGTAGACATAGATCTCGACCAATGGCCGCGGCAGCGGCAGCAGATCGATCTCCTGGCTGGCGAGTTTGATCGAGAGATACGGCTTGGGTGCTCCGGCCCGGTCGAGCTGGTAGAAATTCGTGCGCAGAGTCTTGCCGATCAGCAGCAGGAAGCTGCGCAAGATCCGGTCTTCGTCGAGATTGGCGACGGTGTCGAGGGCTGAGCCGATCTCCGCCGCGATCCGCTCCGCTTCGGCCGCGCGCTCGGCCGCGGGCCGGGCCGGATCGAACTGCGCCTCGAACAGCCGGATCAGCCGACGCGCGATCGCCGGGTGGGCGCCGACCGTGTCTTCCATATAGGCTTGGCTGAAGGTGCTGCCGGCTTGGCGCAGCAGCTTGCAATAGGTGCGGAGCACGATCGTCTCGCGGGCCGACAGTCCGGCCCCGAGTATCAGCCGATTGAAGCCGTCATTCTCCAGGGCGCCCGACCAGATCGCGGGAAAGGCCGCTTCGAACAGCGGTGTCACGGCGGCGAGATCGGCCGGTGCCTCGCCGCGCACGATCAGCTGGAATTCCTGGATCCAGGCGGTCCGGCCGGTGCCGCGCGGGCGGATCTCGAACGGGATCTCGGTAATCACCTTGAGCCCGAGATTCTCCAGCATCGGCAGCACGTCGGACAAAGCGATGGGCGTTTCGGCGTGGAACGTCTTCAGCCGGAGATCGGAAGTCCCGCCGTCGCCGGCGCGATAGAGCGTCAGGGCGATCGGGGCCCCCGCCTCCAGCAGGAGGATGTGCTCGATGTCGGCGACTGCGATCGCCGCCGGAAACCGCTCGATATAGAAACTCGGCAGCGCCTCGGCGAACCGGCGCAAGAGATCGGTGCCGGCGGCCTCGCCCTTGGCCGCGACCAGCGCTTCGCCCAGCCGGTCCGGCCAGATCCGCCCGGCTTCGACCAGTTGGGCCTCGACGGCTGCCGTCTCGATCTCGGGGATCTCGCCGGGCGTGGTCGCGACGATGAAATGGATCCGCGCCAGCGCCGAATCGTCCAGATGGGTCGATTGTGCGGAGATCGAGCCGGCGTAGGCGCGTTCCAGAATGCCGGCCATCCGCTGGCGCACATCGGCGGCGTAGCGGTCGCGCGGGACATAGACGAGGGCGCTGACGAAGCGCTCGAACGGATCCTTCCGGGCGAACAGGGCGATCCGCTGCCGTTCCTGCAGATGCAGAATGCCGCGCGCCGTCTGGAACAGCTCGCGCTCGTCGATCTGGAACAGCTCGTCGCGCGGATAGGAGTCCAGGATATGCTGGAGCGCCTTGCCGTCGTGGCCGGTCGGCTCGAAGCCGGATTGTGCGAGGCAGCTCGAGACCTTGCGCCGCAGGAGCGGGACCGAATGAGGCGGCTGGCCGTAGGAGGAGGAGGTGAACAATCCGACGATCAGCTTCTGGCCGGTAACCCGACCGTCGGCGTCGAAGGTCTTGATCCCGATCGTGTCGAGCGGGGCCGGACGATGCACCGTCGATTTCCGGTTCGATTTGGAAATCATCACCAGCTGCGGCGAGCGCAGGAAGGACTGGACATCGGGCGACAGCGTCGTGAAGTTCCGGATCCCGTCGAACACCAGATAATCGTCGTCGCGCAGCAGCCCGCGCCCGACACCGGGAACGACGGCGAGGCCTTCGCCGCCGAACCGATATTCGCGATAACCCAGGAACGTGAAATTATCCTCGACCAGCCAGTTGAGGAATTCCACGACTTCCGAAGCCTCGGCGGCCGAGACCGGCACGCCGGCACCGCCCAGATCGTCGGCGATCTGATCGACCCGCTTGCGCATCGAACGCCAATCGACGACCGCGGCGCGGACATCGGCCAGGGTCGTTTCCAGGGCACGGGCGATCTCGGCGCGGCGATCGGTCCCGACCGGGCCGGCCAGTTCGATCTGCATCACCGATTCCGGGAGCGCGCCCGGGCGATCCTTGCCCAGACCCAGAACCCGCCCTTCGCCGTCGCGTTCGATCGCCAGCACCGGATGGATCACCAGCTGGACGATCAGGTCGAGCTGGTACAGCGCCGAAGTGACGCTGTCGACGAGGAACGGCATGTCGTCGTTGCAGATCTGAACGATCGTCCGGCCGCTGGCCCATTCGTTCTCCGGATCCTGGGCGCCGAGCACGCGCAGCTTGGCCCGGCCGGGGCGGCGTTCGCCGATGAACTGCCAGAGACTCGCTGCCGCCGCGAGCAGATCGGCCGGCGGCCGGCGCAGCAAATCGTCGGGCGGGACGTTCCGGTAGAATTCGCGGATGAAGGGCTGTTCGGCTCGACCGGCTTCGGCGGCGAGCGCGATCACTCGATCGAGAAGGGCGGGTTCGCTGGTTTCCGCGGCGGGCGGCATGAGGATCTCCCGGGATGCGGCGCTCGCCCGCCGGCGCAGGGGCCGGATCGGCCGTGCGGCGGGCGTCGCCTTATTCAGTCGTTTCGAGGCGACCGAGCGGGTAGAATGGCGGGGACGGACCCCGGATCGGCGGCACCCTAGCCGATTGGCGGCAGCGGACAAGGACAAACGGAGCAAATTCGGCGTGACCAGAGCAGCGATCGACCGGTCCGAGGCGGTACCCGGCCGGGCCGGAATGCCGGATGGAAATTCGGGTCTCACCTTCTTCCGCCAATGGCTGAAGGCGCCGCGCGGGATGGGCTCGGTGGCGCCGTCGAGCCGTCTTCTCGCCCGCGCCATGGCGGCGCAGATCCCGCCCGAGGTGCTGACCGGGCGGGCACCGGTGATCGAGCTCGGCGGCGGCACCGGCAGCATCACGCGCGGGCTGCTTACGGCGGGGGTTCGCCCGGAAAACCTGTTCGTGGTCGAACGCAATCAGGATTTGGCCGAGCTGCTGCGCGGCCGGTTCACCGGTGTCGAAATCCTGTGCGGCGATGCGACTTCGCTGCCGGATCTGCTCCGGCCTCATGGCATCGACGCGGTGGGCGCCATCGTCTCGAGCCTGCCGCTGCTCCTCTTCTCCGAGGCGGCGCTGACGCTCCTCGTCCAGAGCTGCTTCACCCTGCTCGGGCCCGGGCAGCCGCTCATCCAGTTCACCTACGGCCTGAAGTCGCCGCTGGCCGCCCAGTCCCGCTCCTTGATCGCCCGGCGCGCCGCCTGGGTTCCGCTCAACCTGCCGCCCGCCTTCGTCTGGACCTATCGGCGCGGGCCCGCCTGACCGGGTGCCGGGAATGCGGGTGGCCATTGCCGGAGCGGGAATCGGCGGGCTCGTCTGCGCGCTGGCACTCGAGGCCGCGGGCCGGGAGGTCACCGTGTTCGAGGCGGCGCCGCGGATTCTCCCGCTCGGCGTCGGGATCAATCTGCTGCCGCACGCCGCTGAAATCTTGGCGGATCTGGGCCTGCTCGAGGCGATCGCAGCCGAGGGCGTCGCCACGGCCGAGCTCGTCTATTTCAACAAGCGGGGGCAGAGGATCTGGGGCGAGCCGCGCGGTCGCCGGGCCGGTCACGCGACTCCGCAGATCTCGCTCTCGCGCGGCGCACTCCAGGGCGCTCTCCAGGCCGCCGCGATCGATCGGCTCGGGGTCCGGCGGGTGATCTGCGACCGGCGGCTCGCCCGGTTCGAGACCGGCTCGGACCGGGTCGATCTCGATCTCGTCGATGCAGCAGGCAATGTCCACGCCGCCTCGGCCGACATCCTCGTCGCCGCCGACGGCATCCACTCGGCGGCACGCGCCCGGCTCTATCCGCAAGAGGGGCCGCCGATCTTCTCCGGCCGGCTGCTCTGGCGCGCGACCAGCCTGGCGCCGCCCTTCCTCACCGGCGCCAGCATGATCATGGCCGGCCATCAGACTCAGAAATTCGTGGCTTATCCGATTTCCGCCCCCGGCGCCGACGGCCGGCAGCGGATCAACTGGGTGGCCGAACTGGCAGTCGCCCAGACTCTCCGGCGCGAAGACTGGAACCGCCGCGGCTCGCTCGCCGATTTCCTGCCCCGCTTCGAGTCCTGGCGCTTCGACTGGCTCGACATTCCGGCCCTGATCCGGAGCGCCGAGGCAGTGTTCGAATTCCCGATGGTCGATCGCGACCCGCTGCCGCGCTGGAGCCATGGCCGGATGACCCTCCTGGGCGATGCCGCCCATCCGATGTACCCGATCGGCTCGAACGGCGCCAGCCAGGCGATCCTCGACGCGCACGCCCTGGCCGCCGCCCTCGCCGCCGATCCGGACCCGGCCGCCGCCCTCCAGGACTACGAACAGACCCGCCTGCCCGCTACGGCCGCGATCGTCCGGGCCAATCGCGGCAACGGTCCGGAACAATGCATGCAACTCGCCGAAGAACGGGCACCCGCAGGCTTCGCCGATATCGGCGAGGTGTTTGCGCCGGGCGAACTGGCGGCGATCGCGGCGCGGTACAAGGCCCTGACCGGGCTCAGGCCGGTCTAGCCGATCAGCATCGCCAGCACGGCATTGAGCCGCTGCCGTCCGGCTGCGGTCGCGGCGAGGCGCTCGAAATCGAGGGTGACGAACCCGCCTTCGACCAGATTTTGGAGCCCGCGCGGATCGAGGAGCGCTTCGGGCTCGGCGTCGAGTTCGGCGCGGAAGCGGGTCCGCGGGATCCCTTCGGTCAGACGCAGCCCCATCATCAGCAGCTCTTCGAAGCGCTGGGCGGCGGTGAGCGGGGTCGTTTCCTCGGTCCCCCGCCCCGTGGACTCGACGGCCGTGAGCCAGGTTTCCGGGGCCTTTATCTGCCGGGTCGCGTGTTTCACCCGGTCGAGGGTCAGCCTGCCATGGGCGCCGGGGCCCACGCCCAGATAATCGCCATAGCGCCAATAGGTCAGGTTGTGGCGGCTTTCCTGGCCCGGCCGGGCGTGGTTGGAGATTTCGTAGCCGGGCAGCCCGGCGGCGGCGAGGCGCTCCTGGGTCAGCTCGAAGAGGGCGCCGGCCAGGTCGTCGTCGGGCAGGGCGAAATCGCCGCGTGCATGAGCCGTGTGGAAGGCGGTTCCGGGCTCGATGGTCAGCTGGTAGACCGAGAGATGATCGCCGGCGAGATCGAGCGCCTGGTCCAGCTCGCGCGCCCAGTTTTCCAGAGATTGGCCCGGCCGCGCATAGATCAGATCGAAACTGTATCGATCGAAGCTCCGGGCCGCGAGCCGGATCGCGGCGCGCGCTTCGCCGGCAGAATGGGCGCGGCCGAGGAAACCCAGTGCCGCATCGTCGAGCGCCTGGATGCCGAGCGAGACGCGGGTGATGCCGGCAGCCCGGAATTCGCGGAAGCGGCCGGCTTCGACCGACGTCGGGTTGGCTTCGAGGGTGATCTCGGCATCGGCGGCGAGCGGCCAATTTCGGGCGATCCGCTCGATCACCGCGGCCGCCGTTTCCGGCGCCATCAGCGACGGAGTACCGCCGCCGAAGAAGACCGAACCGACGGTCCGGCCGGCGCTCGGTTCGGCATAATGGTCGAGTTCGGCCAGCAAACCCGCCCGCCACCGCGCCTGGTCGATCCGGTCGCGGACATGGCTGTTGAAATCGCAGTAGGGGCATTTCTTCAGGCAGAAAGGCCAATGGACGTATAGGCCGAAACCCGCTCGCGTCATGGCACGAAGCAGAGAGCGACGAGTTGGCGGAAAGCGTCGGCGCGGTGGCTCATCGCGTGCTTGGCTGCAGGGTCCATCTCGCCGAAGGTGAGGGTCCAGCCATCGGCGACGAAGATCGGATCATAGCCGAAACCGCGCCCGCCGCGCGGTGGAAAGACCAGATGCCCCGCGACCCGGCCTTCGACGCTCTCGCAATGCCCGTCGGGCCAAGCCAGTGCCAGCGCGCAGATGAAAGCGGCGCGGCGGTCGGCGGTGCCGAGATCGGCCAATTCGCGTTCGACTCGGGCCATGGCGGCGGCGAAATCCTTCTCCGGCCCGGCCCAGCGGGCGGAATATAGGCCGGGGGAACCGCCCAGAGCGTCGACGGCGAGGCCGGAATCATCAGCGAGCGCCGGTACGCCCGCGGCCGTGGCCGCGGCGACGGCTTTCAGCTCGGCATTGGCGATGAAGGTCCGGCCGGTCTCTTCCGGTTCGGCCAAGCCGCGCTCGCCGGCCGAGCCGATCCGGGCGCCCAAGGGCTGCAGCAGCTCGACGATTTCGCGCAACTTGCCCGGATTGTGAGTCGCGACGATCAGATCGCCGCCGGCGAAGCGCCGGGCCAACAGGCTAGAGCCCGGTCACGGCGGCGCGCTGCAGCCGGGTCAGCTCGCCGATGCCCTTGCGGGCGAGCTTCAGCAGCTCGGCGAATTGCTCTTCGGCGAAGGGTGCCGCTTCCGCGGTCGCCTGGATCTCGATCAGCTTGCCGGTCGCGGTCAGGACGAAATTGGCGTCGGCATCGGCCTCGGAATCTTCGGCGTAATCGAGGTCGAGCACGGGTGTGCCCTTGTGGATGCCGCAGGAGATGGCGGCGACCGAGTCGCGCAGCGGCAGGGCCGGGATCTGCCGCGCCTCGACCAGTTTGCGCAGAGCCAGATGGAGCGCCACATAGCTGCCGGTGATCGAGGCCGTGCGCGTGCCGCCATCGGCCTGGAGCACGTCGCAATCGATCCGCAGCTGGCGCTCGCCCAGCGCCTTCAGATCGGTGACCGCGCGCAGCGAGCGGCCGATCAGGCGCTGGATCTCCTGAGTCCGGCCGGACTGCTTGCCGCGCGCCGCCTCGCGATCGGTCCTGGTATGGGTCGAGCGCGGCAGCATGCCGTATTCGGCGGTGATCCAGCCGGCGCCGGTGTTGCGCAAGAAGGGCGGCACCTTGTCCTCGAGGCTGGCGGTGCAGAGAACATGAGTATCGCCGCACTTCACCAGACAGGACCCTTCGGCATATTTGGCGAAACCGGGGGTGAGGGTGACCGGGCGAATCTGGTCGGTGGCGCGGCCGGAAGGACGGGGCATGAGGCGGGTCTGCTTTTGCTCGAGGAACGATGGCGGGCGACGCTACTCCCGGTCGGGTGCGGGCGTCTACCGCGTCGGGTCTGATGAGAGTCCGCGGCAGCGACGGCACCGGCAACCCGGTAGGCGCTGGCGGGGCGTCAAGGCCCGCGGAATTCGATCGGTCGTGGACTGCGGGCGGCGAGGGATTCGGCCGCTTCCAGAATCCGCCGACGCACACTCGCTCCAGCCGCGGCGACCACTCCGCCCCCAGCCGATGCGAGGTCGGGGAACCAAGCGTCGGTCGGCGGTACCCGCGCCAGGCATCGCAAATCAAAGTGGAACGGCCGCTGATTCAGGGCCCGAGCTGCAGTTTCATCGAATTCGACGCCCCCGATCGGCAGCCGCGGCGCATGCCCACGCCAAGGCCCCGAACTGGTATAGGCGAGCAGTATCTGCCGGGCGAGACCCTCGCCCCGGCTACCCATCACGTAGGCGATGTGCCGAACCGGTCCGGGCAGATCAGAGCGATGTGGCGGCCCGAACGGAAAATGGGTCCAGACGAATGAGCCTTCGGCGAATCCAGCCGGCACGCTCGGTCAGGACTCGCCGAACAATCCGGCCAGTACCGCCTTCCGGCGCTGGTAACGCGCTTCGCCCTCCCCGGTCTCGCGCTGCAGGAGCCCCGGCGGCAAACCTGCCGGCTCCGGCGCGATATGGACCCGAACGACCCGCTCTGCTTCGTCCCGTGCCGCCAATTCCCGCTCGATCAATAATTCGAGGTAACCGGCGATCGAGCGATGTTCGGCCTCGGCGATGCGGCGCAGGCGATCGAGGGCCTCTGGGGCGAGGCGCACAGTGATGCCTGTTCTGGCAGATACAGCGTTCGACATGCTGGATATATGCATCAAAATGATGCAGAGTGCGAGACTGGAGCGGTCGCCCGCGCGCTCGATCCAGTAAGAGCTACGCGGCAACCTCGAAATTGGCCCCTCGGATCCCGCCCCGACAGAATCGCCGGTACCGGATGTCGCCGGCTCCCGGACCTGTCTCCACTCCGATTGACATTGCCTCCTCGCTCTCTAGGTTTGCCCCGGCGGCCCCTCCAACGATCGGAACCGGCAGACGATGGCCCTCTATGTCCTCCGCCACGGCGAGACGCTGTGGAATCGGGAACGCCGCTTCCAGGGCCGGCTCGATTCGGCGCTGACCGAGCGGGGTCGCGATCAGGCGCGGCGGTATGGCCTGACGCTGCGCCGGCTCCTGGGCGAGAGGATGCCCGATCTGGCGGCGAGCCCGCTCGGGCGCGCAGTCGAGACCATGCGGCTCGCTTGCGACGCTGCCGGCTGGGACCCGGGGCGCTGCCGCCTCGACCCGGATCTGCGCGAGATCTCGCTCGGCGACTATGATGGTCTGACCGCCGCCGAGATTCCGAACTTCGAGGCGCTGCGGGCGCGCCACGCCGCCTTCGATTCGTTCTTCTTCCACTGCCCGGGCGGCGAAAGCTGGGACGAGGCCGTGGCTCGCCTCGACCGGGCGCTGGCCCGGTTCGATCCGGCAGCCGAGACGGTCGTGTTCCTCCATGGCGTCAGCGGCAAGCTCCTGCGCGGCCGTGCTCTCGGCCTGGAGCCGGCGTCGATCCTCGCCCTCGACACTCCCCAGGACGCCTTCCATCGCCTGGACGGCAGCCGGGCCGAGCGGGTGGCGGCGGCCGAGACCGACTCTGCTGCATGAGAGCGCTCGCCTTCTGGTTCCTGGCAGGCAGTTTCGCGCTGGCGCCGATGGCGCTGGCCCGGCCGGGCGGCACCATCGTCGCGTTCGGCGACTCGATCACCAAGGGCCAGCCGAATCCCTGGCCGGAGGGGCTCGAGGCCCGGCTGCGCCAACGTTTTCCTGGAGCCGGATTTACCGTGATCAATGCCGGGATCCCGGGCAACCGCCTGCTGCACGACAGTGACGGCCCCGATGAACCCAACCCGAGCGCGCTTTCGCGTTTCGCCCATGACGCGCTCGATCCCGATGGGGTCCGGTTCGTGATCCTGCTCGAAGGGATCAACGATATCGGCTGGGCCGGAGCGCCGCGCGCGCCCGCCGACATCGTCGGGGCAGACGAGATCATCGCCGCCGACCGGACGCTGATCGCGAGCGCCCATGCCCGGCGGGTCAAGATCTTCGGCGGCACGATCACCCCGTTCCGCGGCGAAGGCCTGCCGGGATATTATTCTCCGGCCGGCGAGGCGATGCGCGCGGCGGTGAATCAGTGGATCCGGACTGGAGGCGAGTTCGACGCCGTCATCGACTTCGATGCCGCCTTGCGCGATCCGGCCCACCCGAAGCGGCTGCGGCCGGAGTTCGACAGCGGCGACCATCTCCACCCGAACGCCTCGGGTGAAGCGGCGATGGCGGCAGCGATCGATCTCGGGCTGTTCCAGTAGAGGGGCGAAGTCGGGGCGGAGCTCGGCCGGCCCGACCCGGTAACCGCGTCGAGTCCCGGGCCGGGGGAACGCCGGTCTAGAGATCAGACGCGCGATCGGATATGGTTCGAGTTGTACCGTTCAACCTCCCGGACACTAGGGCGAGGCCACATCGCTCGGATCCGCACTGCGAGGAAACCGGGGGAACCGAAGGCTCCGCCGAAAACAAAAACCATAAATCTGGAGGAAACCGATGAAGAACCGAACAAATCCTCGAGCTGCCGGTCCCACGCCGGGTCGCCGGCGGCGCTGGTCGTCCGTCATCGCCGCCGTCGTTCTCGCCGGGATCGGGATGGCGGCGGCACCGCCGAGCCAGGACGGTCTCGTCACCATGGTCCGCACCCAACCGCATGTGCAGAAGGGCAGCCGGGAATTCGCCATTACCACGGTCTCGGCGCGCAACGATCTCATCGCCGGGGGTCAGGTCCTGGTCCGGATCGCGGCGGCACCGGCGATCGCGCTCGGTCGGGCCGTGGTGACGCTCAATGGCAGCGATATCACCTCGTCGTTCCAGCCGGAGGCGCCGGGGGGCAACAGTCTGCTCGGCCTCGTCACCGGATTGCAGCTCGGCGACAACCGCCTCGCCGTCGAGCAGACTGCAGGCGGCGGCGAGGAGGCGTCGCTGGAGCTCACCAATTTCCCGATCACCGGTCCGGTCACGTCGGGCCCGCAGATTACGCCCTACCAGTGCGAGACAGTCGAATCCGGCATGGGCGAACCGCTCGACGCCAATTGCTCGGTACCGACTCTCGTCGATTTCTTCTACAAGACGACCAGCCGGACCTTCGCGCCGCTGCCCAGCCTGACCGGTCCGCTGCCGGCCAATGTCGCTTTCACCACGACCAACGACGGCGTCACCGTCCCCTATGTCGTCCGCGTCGAATCCGGCACGATCAACCGGACGATCTATCGCATCGCCATGCTGGCCTTGCCGTCGGCAGCACCCTTCGTGCCCGGGCCCGGGTGGAACCGGAAGCTGATCGTCAGCTTCAGCGGCGGCTGCGATGCGGAATACACCCAAGGCAGCAATCAGGCGACCGACGTGCTGAGCGACAACGAGCTGTCGCGCGGTTTCGCCTTCGCCCTCTCTTCCGAACTGGTCAATAATCTCCATTGCAACGCAGCACTCCAGGGCGAGGCCCTGATGATGCTGAAGCAGCATTTCATCGAAACCTATGGCCCACCGAAATGGACCTCGGGCGAGGGCGCGTCGGGCGGCGCCATTCAGCAATATCTCGTCGCGGAAATGTTTCCGGGCCTGCTCGACGGGCTGCAGCCGGATATCAGCTTTCCCGATTCCCAGCTGGTGAGCGTCCAGGAATGCCGGCTGCTGGTCAATGTCTACAAGAACGACCCCGGAACCTGGACCGAGGCCAAGCAAGACGCGGTCAACGGCTATGCGCCGACCACCTGCGAGAGCTGGGACAGCAGTTTCGCCAATACCAACGTGTCGACGACCGGGGTGACGCCGCCGCCTTGCGGCCTCACCGATCAGAGTCTGGTGTTCAACCCGGTGACCAATCCCGGCGGCGCCCGCTGCGACATCCAGGACATGCAGGTGAACGTCGTCGGCCGCATGCCCACGACCGGCTATGCCCGCATCGCCGGCGACAATACCGGCGTGCAGTACGGGCTGGCCGCCCTCAACAGCGGTGCCATCAGCGCCGACGAGTTCATCGCCCTCAATCAACAGGTCGGCGGCTTCGACGTGAACGGCAACATCGTGGCGCAGCGTTCGGTCGGCGATCCGCTGGCGCTGCAGCGGATCTATCTGTCGGGCTTGGACAATGGCGGCGGCGGCGGGCTCGGCACGGTCGCGATCCTGACCCAGCGGACCTATTTCGATCTGATCGGCGACATCCTCAACATTCACGACCGCCTGGAGGATTTCATCATCCGTGCGCGGCTCCAGCGCGCCAACGGCACGTCGGACAATCAGATCATCTGGACGGCGGGCCCGGCCGGCGCGGCACTCGGCGGCGGCGACACGACTCTGGCACAGCTGTCGCTCGACATGATGAATGCCTGGCTCGACAATATCGCGGCCGACCCGCAGCCTCTGACCACGGCCAAGATCGCCGCCGACAAGCCGGCCGGTGCCGTCGACGCCTGTTTCGATGCCAGCGGCAACGAGATCGTCGAGCCGGCCAGCGTCGACGGCGCCGGCCAATGCAACACGCTCTATCCGGTGCACAGCCAGCCGCGGATCCTCGCCGGCATGCCGCTCACCAACGATATCGTCAAGTGCCAGCTGAAGCCGATCGATCTCGGCGATTATCAGGTGACGTTCACGGCTGCCCAGTTGGCGGCGCTGCAGGCGGCCTTTCCGACCGGCGTGTGCGATTATACTCGGCCGGGCGTCGGCCAGCTGCCGCTCTACGGGACGTATCTGCGCTTTTCCATGGGGGGCGACGGCGACGACGTGCCCAACTGACGAGGATCGGGCGCGCGGGCCTGACCCGCGCGCCTTTCGCCGCCGACGATCTTACGACCTCAGAATGGAATGTCTGGGATTATCGAGCCGGTTCGTTGATCATTCCGGAGTGACCGCATGAATTTCCCAGCCCGTCTGGTTCCGGCGCTGATCCTGCTGGGCTGCTGCCTCGGCGGGTCTGGGACCAGAGCCCAGACGATCGTCACGCTCGGCAACGGGTTCCTGGCGCCTTCGGGCGTCGCGGTCGATGCCAGCGGCAACGTCTTCGTCGCCGATACCGGCAACAGTGCCGTCAAGGAAATCCCGGCTGCCGGCGGTTACAGCTCGGTCGAAACGCTGGGGAGCGGCTTCAGCCCGCCGCCCGGGGTCGCGATCGACGGCCAGGGCAATCTCTACGCCTTCGACCCGGTCGACAGCCGCGTTTACGAGATCCTGGCGGCCGGCGGCTATACGACGGTGCGGACCCTGGGCAGCGGGTTCGATATGCCCGCCGGGATCGCAGTCGATGGCAGCGGCAACGTCTTCGTCGGCGATTCCGGCAATAATGCGGTGAAGGAAATCCCGGCGGCCGGCGGCTATACCAGCGTCGTCACTCTGGGCAGCGGGTTCGACAGCCCGAGCGGCCTCGCCGTCGATGCCAGCGGCAACGTCTTCGTCGCCGATACCGGCAACAGCGCCGTAAAGGAGATCCTGGCCGCCGGCGGCTACGTCACGGTGAAGATTCTGGGCAGCGGTTTCAGCTTCCCCGCCGGCGTCGCGATCGATGCGGCCGAGAATGTCTTCGTCGCCGATTCCAGCAACAACGCCGTGAAGATCATCGCCGCGGCCGGCGGCTACGTCACCGTGGGGACCCTCGGCAGCGGCTTCAGCAATCCGCAAGGTGTCGCCGTCGACGGCAGCGGCAACGTCTTCGTCGCCGATACCGACAACAGTGCGGTGGAAGAGCTCCCGGCGGCCGGCAACTATGTCACGGTGACACCGCTCGGCAGCGGCTTCATCGCCCCTTCCGGTGTCGCGATCGGCGCCGGCGGCAATGTCTTCGTCGGCGACGCGTCCCTGGGCGGCGTTCAGGAGATCCTGGCGCCCGGCGGCTATGTCACGACCCAGACGATCGGTACCGGCTTCAGCAGCCCGGGCGGCGTCGCTCTCGACGGCAGCGGCAATGTCTATGTCGCCGACACTGCCAACAGCGCCGTCAAAAAGCTGCTGGCCACCGGCGGCTACCAGACGCTCGCCGCGCTCGGCAGCGGGTTCAGTTTTCCCGGCGGTGTGGCGGTCGACGACAGCGGCAACGTCTTCGTCGCCGACACCTTCAACAATGCGGTCGAGGAGATCCTCGCAGCCGGCGGCTATACGACCGTGAACCCGCTCGGCAACGGCTTCGGCTTCAGTTTCCCGCAAGCCGTCGCCGTCGACGGCAGCGGCAACGTCTTCGTCGCCGATGCCGGCAACAACGCCGTCGAGGAGATCCTGGCCGCGGGCGGCTATGTCACGGTCCAGACCCTGGGCCAGGGGTTCGAGGATCCGAGCGGGATCGCCGTCGACGGCAACGGCAACCTCTTCGTCGCCGACACCGGCAACAGCGCGGTCGAGGAATTGCCGGCTGCCGGCTTCCATCAGGTGGTCGAGCCCCTCGCCAGCGGGTTCAGCTTCCCCGAGGGCGTCGCCGTCGATGGCCACGGCGACGTCTTCGTCGCCGATACCGGCAACAATGCGGTGAAGGAGATCCTGCCGGTACCCCCGGTGCTCGTCGCTTCCGTGCTGCCGGATTCCCGCTCGGTCGAACTCGGCAATCCCGCGACCGTGTTCGCCACGATGATCAACGCCGGGACCGATGCGCTGGAGAATTGTCAGGTCGCACTCGGGCCCGAGGCGCCGGACGGCCTGACGCTCGTCTACCAGACGACCGACCCGGCCACCAATGTGCTCACGGGAACGCCGAATACGCCGGTGACGATTGCCGGCCATGACGGGCTCCAGAGCTTTCTCCTGGCGTTCCAGGGGACGGACGCCTTCAGCGCGCCCGCCATGCCGCTCGAATTCGAATGTGCGGCAGGAAACGTCCTGAACGCAGCCGCGATCGTGCCCGGCGTCGACACGGTCGATCTGGTCATGTCGAGCACGCCCATCGCCGATATCATCGCCCTGTCGGCGACTGTGACCGACAACGGCATCGTCGTCCTCCCCGACGGCGGTGCCGGCGCCTTCGCGGTCGCGAGCTTCAATGTCGGCGTGACCGCCTCGCTCATCGTCTCGGTCGACACCGGTGCTGCCACATTGCCGGTGACGGCCGCGATCTGCGAGACCAATCCCGCCAACGGCCAATGCCTCGCGGCTCCGGCTGCCTCGGTGTCGCTCAATTACGCCGGCGGCGCGGCGCCAACATTCTCGGTCTTCCTGCAATCGAGCGGCGCCATCGCCTTTGCGCCTGCGACTTCACGGGTTTTCGTCCGGTTCGAGGACGCTGGTGGCGGGCTGCATGGGTCGACCAGCGTTGCGATCGAGACGGAGTAGCGGCGGGCCCGTGGAAGTACGGATACTTTCGCCGTCCCATCGTGGAGGTGAACGCTGGTTCGGACCGCGGGCGCGGGCCGACTCGGGGGGAGTACTACAAAAAACATGTACGATGGCGATGGCCGGACGGATAGCGCTCAAGCGTCGGGCCAAAGATCCAGCGGGGAGACGTGGGGCCGCAAAACTGCGACATATGGGAAATCTCACCTATCCCTACCCCGGACCGATACCTCCCACGTCGTGGCCTGCTCAGATTCCCCAATTGACTCCACAGAGCCCCGGGCCCCTTTGGCCGCCGTCTCACTCTGGCGGATACTGAGCAAACCCATCGCAAGAAACCGCGGAATTGCTCAATTCCAAACCTTACATTGTTAGTCCGCGCGCCTGATTATTAGATCAGTGCCAGGATATCACGCGCAACCCTCGACCAACAAAAAAATAAGGCCAAGATTACCACTGCACAGTATCGTGGGGCCAAGGAGAGTCAAATGCGCCGGGAAGAAATTCGAGGAATTGACCCCAACGTTCTTTCACACCCTGCACAAAATACCTCCACGCACTCCAAATCATGTACTTGTATTCGAGTACCCATACCCGAACCCGTGCCTGTTCCGAGGGGGATTGGAATTCCTCATCTAGAATAGTACAGTAATTCGCCTCTCCAGCACGTCGTAATAGCCGAATTCGGTCGATGACTGAATAGAGTATTAACTTTCGATGGGAAATCCCTACCACAGTGACGCAACCGCCAAGATTTAAAGCCCCGAACACGTGAACACTTCCGCCGACCGATAAGTGGACGTGCGGGGAGAGCATAGCCTTAGCGCCAAACAAACCACGCTTTAGCAGATGTGCGACACCGCTCCAGACAGCCCGCCTACGAGATCTACAGATTCGTGTAAGATGAACGTCGACGTTCGAACGTAAGCCAACGACCTCCCGAAACTTATCCGGAATGACTTTCATCCCGCTGCTCATCACGTCCCTCCTGTGCCGAGTCGCCATCAAGGATGAGTTTTCTTAACTGTTCAATCGATAGATCCTTTATTGGGCCCACGTCCAGCCTATTTTGAGTACTAAGTTCATCGATCATATCCAGAATTTTCACATCGGTAATGGGAACAAGGGCGGCAGCTGGCTCTCCATGATCAGTAATAATAACCCTACTATTGCGAAATCTTGCAGCCTGAACAATTTTTGAAAAATTTAACCTTGCCTCCCGCGCGTTGATAGCCGGGTGATCTTCCAAGATGTCTGTGCTCTCCTTTCCAATCAGTTCGGAGATCGGCGACCCGCGAAGCGTCATGCTGTGTTCCTCCAAGGATATGATGCCTGGGCCATATGCGCAGGATATGCAAAATGAATCAATTCCGGAAATGTGTCATTATGACGCATATGAAAATTGTGTACACAATGATCATTGAAAACGAATTCTCGGGGCGATACGTTTTAAGCGAGTTACCATGGGGCGACCACAATGTACGGCGCAAATAATTCTCCTTTCGCGGCACTTAGAGCCAAGCCTCCCCGCCCTATCGGCACGGCCGGTTGGAAAGCCGGTGTTGGGCGACTTACCCCGGCGGCTCCTATGCCGCTCAACCCAACTTCGATGAGTCGTCGGGCTGAAGCCAATCACCCCGGCCGAGCACACAAGTGACAACCGACCTACCCAGATAGGAGAGCTTCGATGTCCTCTGTACGACCCAACTTTGATAACGATAGTGGAAATGCCGCCGGCCTCTGCGGCGCGGCGACCATCTCATCGAACTCAACGAGAGATAAAGCCGCTAAGCTGACCAATCTATCTCCCCCACGACCTCCAAATGGTACACCCGATTACCCATCCAGACAGGTGAGTAGTCCCTTGTTTTCGACCAAGAAAGCCTTCATGACTGCGTTTGTGAGCGCTCTAACTATTCTGATTATGATGTTACCTACCCTGAGCCAAACTCCAAAACTTTTCGCGACAGGGGGGACCGAAGGGATTTTTGCGCAGCTCCTTGTTATGGGCGGAGTGACACTTACAATCATAGCTGCCATTGTCGGATCGATCGCATTTGTAGTGGTCCCGCGAGTCGAAGAGGCGATCAGACTGACGCAAGCGGCGGTATCCTCAGCCGAGGAAACGGCAGAAAAAGTAGCCATTTTTGAGGGGAAGCTGGACTCTGCTCTCGTGACGTTAACCGACGAGTTTAAGAGATATACAAGTTCAATTCGCGTATTACGAACCGGACTTGCCGAAGTTGCGTGGCAGATTTCGAGGGCCGAACGCCCACCACAAGTTCAGCAAGAGAAGCAGAACAATACTATCGCGCATCTAGCGCACGCTTTTCACTCGCACACGGGGTGCGTTGATACGTTAAATCCGATGTGGGTCACCGAAGTCGGCCGCACCGAGGAGACTGGAGGGGTTCGCTTTTGGATGCTTTCGGAAGACATCGCGCCATCCTTTGCTCGGTTGCGGATCGAGTCTATTGTTGCTGGGTGGCGTGTCCTTTTTCATAAAGATCAAACAGTCGCTATGGCAATTTTCCTGTGGGCCTTAGACTGGTCGGACCGAAAAGAGTACAGTCAGACCGGATGCCATCTCGACGTGTCGAAGCTGTCAATTTACGTTGACTTTGGTGAGCACCGAGGACTGCAAGACGGTACGATCGTTGTAATACCCCGAGTTGGAAAAACTAACGACCCTTACATTGAGGTGTTAAAGTATGCGTCGCCGAGACTGTGCGGCGACACCCCTCCTCTGCAACGATTTACGGAGGGCTCGGAGTACACTTCGGCGCTTGACGATGTCCGGCACCTCTCGGCACGTTCGGTCCGCGTCTCGCCGGGAGCGCTCCGAAAATGGCTCGGGGACGGAAATATAGATCGGGACGGGTTTCTCAGCGGCACGGCTGCGCGGCCAGCCGGTTTTCCGCGATTGCCGGAACAGGAAACACTCGATGGCGGTCTCGGGGATGACCTCAATATGAGAAGCTAATGATCAAATAGATCTACGCATGGGAATAACCCATCCAAATGTCAGCTTGGATGGGTTTTTGCTTCTCCGACAATCTCTGACAGTGTCCTTTACCGCCGTTAGTCCGTTTCCAAGAATCCGATTGCGGGCTGCACGCCTCGACCAGCGTCGCGATCGAGACAGAGTCCCAGGCGGCGATAAATCCAGCCGTCAGAGGCGGGAGCCGCATGACGGCACATGTCCACACCTGCCGCCGATAGGCTACCCGCCCCGATTTCATCCCCGGTCCAGCTCGAGAGCGCCCGCCCTCCCCGCCCCGCCGTTCACTGCATCACGCGCTCCCGCGCGATCGCCCGTGTCCTCCGGTCGAGCCACAGTTCGACCGACAGCCCTCCGCCCGGCTGCGCGCCCGACTCGTCGAAGCGATGGATGACCCGCACCACGTGGCAGCGTCCATCGGGCCCGGCCCCGGCCGGTTCCAGCCGGTAATCCCCCTCGGACCAGCCCTTGGTGGGCCGGAGATACTGGGCGAAGCTTTCTACAGTCTTGTCCGCCGGGCCGACGATGGCGTAGTCGATCAAGCCGCCGGACAGGCGCCGATCCGCGCGTCCTCGCTCCAGCCCTCGCTCGGATAGAGGCCCTCCTCGAACAGCCAGACCAGGTCCAGGGACTCGCCCGTGCGCTTGTGCCAATGCAGCCGGAAATGGAGGTTGCGCCGCCAGCGCGGCGAATGGCCGGTCATGAAGTTCACTTCGAACGGCGTCGGCCAGGCGATCAGGCTGCGGTCTCGGCTGAACACCACCGCGTCGCCCTCGTCCGCGGCGAAGCGGATCTCGGTACTGCCGTCGGTCGCGGGCGGGCCGATCCGCGTCCCGAGCGGGAAGGACTTGCCCCGGGCGCGCAAGGTCAGCCGACCGGCGGCGTCGACATCGGAGCTCATATCGACCGGGTTGCCGTCGAGACCGGCCAGATACATCGTTCGATCGCCGATCGTGAGGCCGGGCGGCCAGAAGACCCAGCCGCCGACGGGGAATCCCTCCGCCGGCTCCGTGGCGATCCGGTCGAGCCACAGTTCGACCGACCAACTGCCGCCCGGAAAAGAACCACCAACCAGCGAGACCGAGCAGAACCGGGATCGCCGGGATCACGGCCGAACGCATGGCGTCTCTCCTACCCGGAGGCGCAGAAAGCGCAGCCGGCGGAGCGTTCCGCGGCCGGGCCCGCGTCGCGACCGAGAGGCAGCGGGGCCGGTCGATGGATGTCAGTCTTTCCGGAGGGTGCCCAGATAGGCAATGATATTCTCGATCTCCGTCGGCGAGAGATTCATCTCCGGCATTTGCGGATGCGGGTTGGTGAGCCAGGTTCGCAACCACGACCGATCCTGTCCCCAATTCTTGGCGATTCGCGAAAACGGCGGGGCCGCGTCGGTGCCCGGGCCGACGGCATCGACCGTGTGGCAGCCCGAGCAGCGTTCGCGGGAGAGCCGCCCACCGGCATCCGCATCGCCGGCGCCGAAGGCCGCCCCCGGGACGACATTCGTCAGTATCGCCAAGGCCGAGGCGATCAGTGAAACCTTCATCGCGTGTCTCCTCACCGGCGAGCCGTCCGTTCGGCTCAGCCCCGTTGCAACCATCACCGGCAACGAACGCCCGGCGCCTTGCGCTGGATCAAGACGGCGCCGGGAAACCCCGGTCGCGCTGGAAATTCCCGAACCGACGATGACCGCCGCCCCCGGATCGGTCCCCGCCCGTCACCGCCGCGCCTGGAAGAACGCCCGCAACAGCGCCGCCGCCCGGCTCTCCTGCAGCCCGCCATAGACCTCCGGCCGGTGCTGGCAACTCGCCTGCTCGAACAGCCGCGGCCCGTGATCCACGCCCCCGCCCTTGGGGTCGTACGCCCCGAAATAGACCCGCCGGAGCCGGGCGAACGAGATCGCGGCAGCACAGAGCGGACAGGGCTCCAGCGTGACATAGAGATCGATGCCCGGCAGGCGCGGGCTGCCGGCGCCGGCACAGGCGGCGCGGATCGCCAGCACTTCGGCGTGCGCCGTCGGATCCGACAGCGCCTCGGTCCGGTTCCGCTCGCGCGCCAGAACCCGGCCGCTCGCCGGGTCGACCAGCACGGCGCCGACGGGTACCTCGCCGGCGACCGCAGCGGCCTCGGCTTGGGCCAAGGCCATCGCCATGAAATCGGGTCCGGTCACCGGCCGGTACCCGGCCTTACCGCCGGTTCCGAAGCCGGTTCGACCGGCCGGGAATATTGCCCCCCTCTCCCAGTCATCGCTGCCCTCGCCTTCGATCGCCGGCCGCCTGGTTCGAGGGGCTCGGCTGGGAGGGGATTTGGGGTCTCCGAGGCGAATATCGAAGAAAAGATGAAAAAACCTATTGACAAAAGGAAAGAAACCTCTCAAGATCCGGCCACATTCATACCAGGGCGAGCCGGACTCCGATCCAGGAGGGCCGCCGCCGCGAGGCGATGCCTCACCCAGTATCCGACCCCAGAGCAAGGAGTGAACAAATTTCCGCCGATGCGCCCGAGAACAATCCCAGCGGCCAGGCCGCGACCGGTCCCGGTCGCGATCGCCCGGACGCGCAGTCGGGCGATCCGCGAACCGAGCGGCAGTTGCGCATTCTCGACGAGCTGACCGAGATGGGGATGGTTCTGACGCGCGCGACCTATGCCGAAGCCCTTCGGGAACTGGCCGAGCGGGAACAGGCAGCCATGGCGCCGCCGGCCGAAGAGGCAGCCGCCCCGCAACCTTCCGTCCCCGCCGAGCCCGCGGCCGAGGCCGCCCGGCCGAAACCCGCCCGCCCCGAACCGGCCGAGCCGCGGCTGCCCCGGTTCAGGGGTCCGTCGGGGACCCGCGATCCGCGGGTGATCTTCACCATGCTCTCAGCCGAACTGCGCCAGATCATAGCGCTGCAAGTCTGGATCGCCGGCGGCGGCGGGCCCCGGACCAAGGCCGAGGCCGCAGTCAAAACTTACGCTCCGGGCAAGAGCCCGGCCGAGATCGAGCGCAAGC
>Ga0209274_10000040_pt1 | contig 131488 bp, 113 predicted proteins | sample HubBroMetageREF1_FD_188343 | JGI IMG/M metagenome (GOLD analysis project Ga0209274, IMG submission 188343) | Reference soil microbial communities from the Hubbard Brook experimental Forest, New Hampshire, USA - Hubbard Brook CCASE Soil... | ecosystem: Environmental > Terrestrial > Soil >...
CCTCGAGCGCTGCGTGATAGAGGGAGCTCGAATCGATGCGCACTGTCGGGTACGGGATATTGGGTTTTGTGTGTTTGATCGGCCTGTGCTTGCCGCAGCACCCGGCGGCCCCGGCTGACCGCGGCGACGCGGTGCACCTTGCGAGGCGGGATCTGATCGGTGCCTGGCGGCTCGTTCGCATCGAATACTCGGGCCCACAGGGACCAATCGCCGATCCGTTCTACCAGGCCGACTCGACCGGGGTCATCATCTACGATTCCTCCGGATGGATGAGTGTGCACATCGTTGCACCGCACCGCCGCGGCTGGGAGGTTCCCGCATCGCGTTCATCCTCCATTGCGATGTCGCAAGACACGCCGTTGAAGGCCGCGGCTTTCGATACGTATTACAGCTACTTTGGGACCTGGGATTTTGACGAAGCAACTTCCGTGGTCACGCATCACGTGAAGTCGTCGCTGATTCCGGCCGAGTCCGGACTGAATTACGCGCAGAAGGCCACTCTCGAGAGCGGGCGGCTGGTCTTTACCGTGCGCAGCGGCAGCAAGGGGCAGGAAACCGTTCGCAGGAAGATTTGGGAACGCGTCGCCGGTGACGCCGAGTAGGCAACGCCCCAGATCGCCATTGAAAATCTCACGCAGCGGCGGACGCGCCATCCAAGAACGGTGTGATGTTCTGCATCATGCGCGAGATGTATTGGTCCTTTTCTCCGACCGGCGCTACGTAGTGCATGGCACTCTGGGCCGCCTGGATACCCTCCAGCCGCGCAATGACCCAGCTCGCAAGATACTGAGACGCGAGGCACCCGCCTGCGGTGGCGACGTTTCCCCGCGCAAAGAATGGTTTGTCGAGGACGGCGACGCCGGCCTCCTCGACCCAGGGTTTGGTGATCAGGTCCGTACAGGCCGGGACACCGTCGAGCAGCCCCAACTTGGCCAGCACCAGCGTGCCGGAGCACTGAGCACCCAGCAGCTGCCGCGAGGGGTCGAGCCGCAATTGCGCCATCAGCGCCGCGTCGGCCACAATCTCCCGCGTCTTTATGCCGCTGCCGACGATGACCGCATCGGCTTCTGCGGCTTCGGAAAGGGATGCCTGCGCCTCGAGTACCACGCCGTTCATCGAACGGACTCGCGCACTGGGGCTGGCGATCGAGACGCGCCAGCCCGGCTTCCTCACACGGTTGAGGATGCCGAGTGCGATGAGCGAGTCGAGTTCGTTGAAGCCGTCGAAGGTGAGTATGGCGATATGCATGGTGCTGAGGTCTCCGTAAGCGGAATTGTACCTCCTGACGCGACTTCGCTAAGGCGAATTCGATGCCGCGGCCGCGAAGACCTGCCTTGCGATCGTCACCGCCGAGGCCGCCGTCGGCCACCCTGAATAAAAAGCGAGATGGGTGATCAGCTCGATGATTTCCTCGCGGGTGACGCCGTTGTCGAGCGCCCGTTTGAGGTGGAACGGCAGTTCGTTGGTCCGATAGAGGGCAACGAGAGCCGACACTGTGACCAGGCTGCGGTCCCGGGGCGAGAGCTCCGGCCGTTTCCAGACATCTCCAAACAACACTCGCTCGGAGTACTCAGCGAGTGCCGGAGCAATATCGGCGAATGGATTGGGTGCGAAACTTGATTTGTCAGTCATAGGTCTCCTCGGCTCACCGGCCGACCAGGCGATTCAAGTGTTCGGGGTAGCGGGCCCCCTGCAAACGGACTGTCGACGCGGCGCTCTCGATCTCGCGAAGTTCGTCCGGGCGGAGCTCGAGCGCCACCGCACCGATATTCTCCTCTAAACGCTCGAGTTTGGTGGTGCCGGGAATCGGAACGATCCAGGGCTTCCGGGCCAGGAGCCAGGCAAGCGCAAGCTGTGCGGGCGTCACTTTCTTGCGTGCCGCGATCACGGATAGCAGGTCGACCAGCGCCTTGTTCGTCTTTCGGGCCTCGGGGGTGAAGCGGGGGACGATGTTGCGGAAGTCGCTGCTGTCGAAGGTTGTCTTCTCATCGATCTTTCCGGTGAGGAAGCCCTTGCCGAGGGGGCTGAACGGGACGAAGCCGATGCCGAGTTCCTCGAGCGTCGGCAGCAGTTCTGCCTCAGGTTCTCTCCAAAACAGGGAGTACTCGCTCTGCAGCGCGGTGACGGGCTGAACCGCGTGCGCGCGGCGAATGGTCTGCACTCCCGCCTCGGACAGGCCGAAGTGCTTGACCTTGCCCGCCCGGATCAGGTCCTTCACCGCGCCGGCGACTTCTTCGATCGGCACGTCGGGGTCGACGCGATGCTGGTAAAACAGGTCGATCGTTTCCACCTTGAGCCGCTTGAGCGAAGCTTCCGCGACCTGCTTGATGTGCTCGGGCCGGCTGTCGAGGCCTGCCTGTTTGCCATCGACCAGCTTGAAGCCGAATTTGGTGGCGATCACGACCTGCTGCCGATACGGAGCAAGGGCTTCTCCCACGAGCTCTTCGTTGGTGAAGGGGCCATAGACTTCCGCGGTGTCGAAGAATGTAACGCCGGCCCGGACGGCCGCGCGGATCACCTCGATCATCTTCTGCTTGTCGCCCGGCGGCCCGTAGCCAAAGCTCATGCCCATGCAGCCCAAGCCGAGAGCCGATACTTCCAGATTGCTGTTTCCCAATTTCCGCTTCTGCATAAACCCTCCGATCACCTTGCAGCGGGTCTTCCGCCTGGTGTGCAGACTAAACCCTCGCGGTTCTCTCGACTAGCCGCTAAAATACGAATGGACTCATGAATGGAGAGCATGAATGCATCGGGAGCAACTCGCCGACCTTGCAGCCTTCGTGGCCGTCGCGCAGGAGCGCAGCTTCACCCGGGCCGCCGCAAAGCTAGGGATTACGCAGTCGACGTTGAGCCACACCATTCGGCGCCTCGAGTCGCGCTTGGGGCTGCGCTTACTGGCTCGGACAACCCGGAGCGTCGCGCCGACGGACGCCGGGGAGCGGCTGCTTCTCACGGTCGCTCCCGCTTACGAGGAGATCGATGCCAAAGTCGACTCGCTGAGCGAGCTGCGAGAGAGGCCCGCAGGCTCCATCCGAATCACCGCGACGGAGCACGCGGCGGAGGCGATCCTGATGCCGGCTCTGCAGCAATTGCTGCCGAAGTACCCGGACATCAAGGTTGAGATCACCGTCGACTACGGACTGACCGATGTCGTCGCCGAACGCTATGACGCGGGAGTCCGGCTGGGCGAACAGGTCGCAAAGGACATGGTGGCGGTACGGATCGCGCCGGACATGCGCATGGCGGCTGTGGCGGCTCCCTCCTACTTCGCCAAGCGGCGGCCGCCGCGAGTACCGCAGGATCTGGCCGACCACCAATGTATCAACCTGCGGCTGCCGACGTTGGGTGGCCTCTATGCGTGGGAGTTCGAGAAAGCGGGGCGGGAATTGAGAGTGCGGGTCGACGGGCAACTCGCGTTCAACGATCCATCGATGAATGTACGCGCAGCCAGGGCGGGCTTGGGTGTGGCGTACGTTCTCGAGGACATCGTGCGGTCCGATATCGACTCAGGCCGGCTGGTGCGCGTGCTCGCGGAGTGGTGCGCGCCGTTTTCCGGCTATCATCTCTACTATCCCAGTCGTCGGCAGCCCACGCCTGCCTTCGCCCTGATCGTCGAAGCGCTCCGCTATCGGGGTTCGCGCTACAAGAAATCGTAGGAGAACTGGCGCTTCGCGCGGCGCACCCGGCCGGCGGGCGGATTCGGGAAATGCGCGGGATACAGCACGGCGCCGTTGTCCGCGCACTGCGCCAGCAGGCGCTGTCGCGTGGCACAGGCTTCGGCAGGATTCTCGTCGGCGAAGAACGGGATGTCCGGGCGCACGAGCTGGATCAGGTGGTGCACGACATCGCCCATGAACACCGCCCGCGATCCGCCGCGTTGGGCGTTCACGACCACGCTGCCGGGCGAATGGCCGGCTGCGTCCTCGAGCCAGACGCCGTCCTCGATCTCGCGATGCACGCAATCATTGCTGTCCACGATGTCGGCAAGCCTCGCCTCGACCACCGGCAGCACCGAATCCGCGTAGGCCTCTCTGTTGTGGGCTTCATGCGTCTGTCGGCCGAAGAACTCGAAGTCCTTGCGGCTGAACACGTACCGGGCGTTCGGAAACGTCGGGACCCAACGCCCGTCCTCGAGGCGCGTATTCCACCCCACATGATCCGCGTGCAGATGCGTGCACAGCACGAGATGAATATCGGCGGGATTGCAGCCTGCCAGGCTAAGGTTTTGCAGCCACTGCGACTGCAATCGATGCGCCCAGGGCACACTGCGCTGCTTGTCGTTGCCGCAACAGGTATCGATCAGCACGTTGAGGCCGTCGACGTTCAAGAGATAGCTGCGTACCTCGATGTGAAAGATTGCGGCCTCCGGATCCATGGACAGGTCATCGCTCCAGTACCAGGACTTGAGCGCCGACAGGTCCTCGCCGGTGACGCCCGGCACGGCAAACTGCATGGGCATCCTGCCCTCGCCCTCGCGGACGCTCTTGATCTCGAGCTTGCCCAAGTGCCCTCTCATGAACGCGCCCCCTTACTACTCCGCAATAATCTCACAGCCCGCGTCGAGTGCCTAAGCCGTATGCTCAAACCGCGGCGCTGCGGCGTATCATCACCGCGCAGTGTCGTTGGGGATGGGATATGGCAGATGTCGCACAGGGGTTCGACTACCTCGTGGTGGGCGGTGGGACCGCCGGCTGCGCGTTGGCTGCCCGATTGTCGGAGGACTCTCGCTTCACGGTCTGTCTGCTCGAGGCAGGCGGGTCCGGCAAGAGCTTGTTCGTCGACGTCCCCGGCACTCTCGTGATGGCTCAGCGCTCGGCCGCGCTGAACTGGCGCTTCCAGTCCGCGCCCCAGCCGCAGCTCAACGGCCGCAGGATATCGCTACCGCGGGGGCGGGGCCTCGGCGGCTCCGCGCTCATCAATGGCATGGTCTATTTCAGGGGAAACCCGCGCGACTATGACGCGTGGGCCGCCGCCGGAGCCACGGGCTGGAGCTACCGCGAGGTCCTGCCGTACTTCCGTAAGAGCGAGCACAACGAGAATTTTGGACCCAGCCTGTATCACGGCCGCGGTGGCCCCATGACCGTGCGCAACGTGACGCGCCCGAATCCTCTGAACTTCGCCTTCTTTGACGCGCTCGCCGGTCTGGGTTACTCCTACCGCGAGGATTTGAACGGCGCGGACAGCGAGGGGATGGGGCTGCGCCAGCTCTCCATCCGAGGCGGCCGGCGCGAGACCACGGCAAGCGCCTTGCTGCGGCCGGCGCTGGGGCGATCGAATCTAACCGTGCTCACCGGCACGCAGGTCACCCGCATCGTCCTCGACGGCCGGCGTGCGGTGGCTATCGAGGCGCGCTCGGCGGGCGTCAACCTCAAGGTCAAGGCACATCGGGAAATCGTCCTCACGGCAGGCGCAATCCACACACCCCAGCTGCTGATGCTCTCCGGAATCGGCGACGGCGAACACCTCGCTGCCTTGGGTGTGAAGGTGCGGCATGATCTTCGAGGAGTCGGCCGCAATCTTCACGATCATCTTGCAAGCCCGGTGCACATGCACACGCAGAATCCCGCATCCTACGGCGTTTCGCTGCGCGCAATGCCGCGAAATCTCTTGAATGTCGCCGAGTATCTGTTGTTTCGCCGCGGCCCATTGGCCAACAATGTGTTCGAATCCGCGGCGTTCGTGAAGTCGAATCCGGCTCTCGACAAGCCCGATATACAACTGGTATTCCAGCCGGCCAAGCGGCCGGGCCCCTCATTCCCGTATCCCGTGGGTCATGGCTTTGCGATCAGCCCTGTGGGTCTCTATCCCCGCAGCCGCGGGCGGATCACTCTGGCGAGTCCCGACCCATTCGACGCGCCGCTGATCGATCCGAATCTGCTGTCCGCGCCGGAGGATTTGCTGCCGCTGATCAACGGCATGCGCCTGGCGCGAAAGATTTTCGCATCGAGCGCCTTCGCGCCGTACCGCGCAAACGAGACCGCTCCCGGGAGCGCTGCGGCAAGCGACGCCGAGCTTGCCGCCTATGTCCGCGAGCATGCCTATACCGTCCATCATCCGGTCAGCACCTGCCGCATGGGCAGCGATGCCGACGCAGTGGTCGATCCGCAGCTGCGGGTCGCGGGTCTGGAGAACCTTCGGGTCGCGGACGCCTCGGTTTTTCCATCCATCATCGGCGGCAACACCAATGCGGCCGTCGTCATGATCGCCGAGAAGGCGAGCGACCTGATCCTGGGCCGTCCGCCGCCGGCGCCCGAGACCTTCGGGGTCTCGGCGCCGTTGAGCAGCAGCGCGTCTTCCTAGTTCGCATCAATGCACCGGAGTTCGAAATGTCCCAATCACCTAACGCCGCGGAACGAATCGAGATCGAACGTGCCTGTGAGCGCATCGTCTACGCCTACTCACGTGCCCTCGACTTGGGCAATATGAGCGCGGCGGCGGATTTCTTTGCCGAGCACGGCTCATTTGCCCGGCCGATGGCGCCCGACAAGGTCATTCAGGGCCGGGAAGCCATTCGCGCCGCGCTGTTGACGCGGCCGAAGACGCTGCTGACCAAGCACTTGGCTACCAATGTGATGATCGACGTCATCAGCCGCGACGAGGCTCGCGGACTGTCCTACCTGACCATGATATCGACGACACCGCCGGGGGATGCCGCCGCACCGCATGTGTCCGCCGGACCCGTTTACTTCGGCGAGATCGAGGATCGCTTCGTGCGCGAAGGCGGCGAGTGGAAAATCCTCGAGCGGCGCGGTTCGATACAGATGAAATTCTTCGGTGCGACGGCCCCGGGTTGAGCCTGCCCGATGCCCGAACGACTATCTAGCTGAGCAGCGCCAGCGGCTTCGGCAGCTTGGCCAGCAGCTCCCCGCTGAATCGGGCGTCGATATGGAAGAACGCCGCGCGCGCAACCGCGTCCGAACGATTCTCCCAGGCGTGGTCCGTACCTCGCTGCACGACCACGTTCCCCGGTCTCAGGATAATCTCGCTGTCATCGAGAATCAGCACGAGTTCGCCCTCGATCACCACCACATAGTCGAGGGTGCGCGTCCGATGCATCACGGTTCGCTTGCCCCCCGCCTTGAGCGGATAGACGTCCAGGATCCGCAGCAGATGGCCCGCCGCGGGCATGATGGTGAAGGGACGTTCGTTCGGTTCCGAGGCCACGCCTGCGATCAGTTCGGGAATCGTGCGGGCATCGCTCCACATCTCATGAAAATCGGCGCCTACACCTGAACCGTGCATCGGATGATGCTGGGGCGGCGCGCCGTCCGACAGGACGACGGATTTTCCCAAGCTGTCGTGGCCCGTGACCACGCGTCTCGAGGATCTCGACATCAACCGTTCTCCTGACTGTGAGTTTTCCGGACCCCGCGAGTGCGCGTGACCCGGAGCGCTGCACCGGCCTGCAGGCGGTATCCGGCACTTGACGTGACGCGATCGCCGGATTCCAATACGAACGCGAGCATTCCACCGCCCTCGCGTTCCGCGAAAGAGACACGTCGGATATTGAGCAGAACGGAGCGATTGATCCGCACGAATCCGACGCCCTCGAGCATGGGTGCCAGCCGCGCCAGCGAATCCCGACTCAAGTACCATTTATCTGCAACGCGAATCTGCACATAATTGCCGTCGGCCTCGATATAGTCAATATCGGATGGCGGGAGAAAATACAGCCGCCCCGCGCGTTCACCTACCAATCGATCGCCAAACCCAAGCGGAGACTCAATTGCGCGTAGATCGCCGCTCTTACCCGCCGAACGCAGGCCCTGCACGGCGGCACCGCGCTGAGTTCGTTGTGCATGCGAACACACCCGCTCCAAGGCCGTTGTGAAGCGCTCTTCGGAGAAGGGCTTGGTAACGTAGTCGATAGCTGCTGACGACAACGCTTCTGTGGTGTGACGATCGTCGGGAGCGACCAGAATCGTTGCGGGACGTTCCTCGTCGCTCAATGCTCGCAGTACATCGAATCCCGTCATGTCATCCAATTCGCACGCCAATAGGGCGATATTCGGCCGGCTGTCACGAATCCTTTTCAACGCCCGCGCGCCGGACTCGACAACGATCAGCTCAGCGAGTCCGCCGCGGGATCGGCAGAGCGCCACCAGACTCGCTCGCTCGGCCGGCTCGCTGTCGGCAATCACGACCCGCATTGAACTGTGCATGCACCATTGGCCCGGCTGAAGATGCCGTCAAAATTAGGGCATCCAGCTGGTACTATCAAGGTCCGCAGCGTTGCTGTTTCTTGGTACCACAGGAGTACATAGCCATCCTACATCTTGATGGGCGAGGGGCGCTTTTTGAGCAACTTGCCCGCGCGTTGAAAGTGGAGATTCTGGAGGGGCGGTACACCGCGGGGAGCCTATTGCCGGCGACTCGAACGCTTGCCCTCACGATCGGAGTATCCCGAAATACCGTACTAGGCGCCTACGAGATACTGTGCGCGGAACACCTCGCGACCGCTCTGCCGGGCCGCGGAACGCGCATTACCAACTCGACCGCGGCTCAAGGGTCCGATCCGCCGCGCAGCATGATTGCGCCGCAGTCTCGCTATAGTGCGCGTGCCCGGGCACTTGCGCCGATCGTACTAACCGGAGAAATTCGACCGAGATTGAGCTATGACTTGCAGTTCGCGTCTCCGTCCGTGCAGCCGCATTTGTTCATGTCATGGCGCCGCAAGCAAGTGGCGGCGTCGTCAAGGGTGGCGCCGCAATACCCATCGGCCGCGGGGTTGCATCAGTTGCGAACGGCGATCGCCGACTACGTTCTGCGCAGGCGCGGCATCGCCTGCAGTCCCGACGATGTCGTTGTCGTCGGGGGCACCCAACAAGCCATGACGCTGACCGCACGCGTGGTACTGGATGAGGGGCAGTCAGTAGTTATAGAGGATCCACATTATCAGTACGCCCACCACGCTTTGGAGGCCCACGGTGCCCGCGTCGTGGCGGTGCCGGTGGATGCCGATGGTCTGCTCACGTCGCGACTACCGAGGCGTCCGCCGCGCTTGATCGTCGTAACACCTGCGCACCAGTTTCCTTCGGGTGTAGTCATGTCGCTCGATCGTCGGATTGAGCTGCTCAACTATGCCGCCAAGCACGGCTGCTGGATATTTGAGGACGACTATGACGGTGAGCTTCACTATCACGGTCGTCCTCCGCCTGCGCTGCGCTCATTGGATATGGGAGGGCGAGTAATTTATGCCGGAACTTTTTCGAAGACGCTGTTTCCGGGACTTCGACTCGGATACATCGTTTGCCCGTCGGCGCTGCGCGGAGACATTCGTGCCGCCAAGATCTATGATGACTTCGGCTGCTCATCCATCGAGCAGACTGCGTTGGCGACCTTTCTGGAAAGCCGGCAGTACGAAAAGCACTTGCGAAAATCCCTCGCCGAATTGCGCAATCGCCGCCAGGCGCTGATCGAGGGTTTGTCGAAACATATGGGTGCGCACCTGGATGTTGTGACTTCCAACGGTGGGATGCATGCGGTCGCGTGGTTTCGGAAACTGAGTTACACGGATTTCGATAAATTGCTCGCGCAGGCGCCTAAAAGGGAGGTCGGACTGCACCCAATCCATCCATTTTATGAAACGCGGCCCGCGAGGCCCGGACTTATGCTCGGTTTCGCCGGGCTCTCACCCGAGCAGCTCAGGACCGCGATGGCGCGGTTGGCTCTGTCTCTCAATGACGTGATCGCTCGATGATCTTTGAGTGATTCTCCGTCGTCGCTGGAAAGCGCGGCGCTCTTCGCTCATGGTCGAGCAGCCTGCCGGCGCGGTCAGTAGTCTACAAGGAGATCGAGTTCGCATGAAATGGAGGGCCGCGCATGAGTCTCGTCGGATTTGGTCAGCCGGACGATGGAATCATTCAAATGTGCTACGTGGTGCCGGACATTCGCGCGGCCATGGAGCTTTGGATCGACAAGCTGAAGGTGGGTCCCTGGTTCTTGCTCGATCACTTCAGCGGCGTCAACCCCAAGTATCGCGGCCGGGACTCCAACGCCGACGTGTCGCTGGCCATGAGCTTCGCCGGGCACATGAATATCGAACTCATCCAGCCCAACGATGCCGAGCCGTCGGTGTACCGCGAGTGGATCGAGAAGCGCGGCTACGGATTTCATCACTGGGGCCGCGCGACCAGAAACTTCGACCGGGATGTGGCGCACTATCAGGCGCAAGGCCATGAACTCGCGTTTCTCGCGGGCGTCCCGAGCGGGGGCAGCGTGGCCTACATGGACACCACGGCACAGATGCCCGGTTACGTCGAACTCATCGAGCTGGGTGCCGGCTTCGAGCCGCTTTTCAGCAAGTTCTATCGCGCCAGCATCGGCTGGGACGGGGCGGATCCGGTGCGCTCGTTCATCTGACAGTCGCCGGCGCCGCCGCGCCGGCCGGGCCGCGCGCCAAGCGGATGGGCGCTGTCTCGCGCAGAAACAACGCCAGCACCGTGCCCACGATGGCGCAGGCCGCCATGATCACGAGGGGCGCTTGCAGACCGTAGTGATCGGCGGCGCGGCCGGCAATGGCCGGCGCGCTGACGCCGCCTAATATCTCACCCAGGCCCACCACCATGCCGAGCGAAGTGGCGACGTAGCGGGCCGGAATGGTTTCCGACGGCACAGTGCCCATGAACAGCGGGAAAGTTCCGCTGGCGGACCAGCCGATGAATATCAGTGCGCCCAGCATGAGGAGTGAGCCCTGATAGTAGAGCGCGGCGAGCGGCACCAGCAGCCCGATGCAATTGAAAATAACAATGATGGGGCGCCGTCCGAAGCGGTCGGAGAGCGCCGGAACCACGAAGCTGAAGAAGGCCGCGGACAGGCCCAGCACGCTCATTAGATAGCTCATCTGGACTTTGCTGATCAGCCGGATCTTGGTATAGAACAGCGGCAGAAATGCCCAGCCGAGCACCATCCACGCCACCATGAAGATGGCCATCACCATGCACAGCCACATGTTCCGGTGCTGCAACATCGCTCGGTAGCCCACTCTGGCCTCAGCGAGCGGCGCGGCCGCCTGCGTAGCCGGCTTTGAAGGCGTCGCAGCCCCAGGGGGCGCGCGCACATACTTGGCGATGAGCAGCGCCATGATCAGTCCCGGCACGCCGGCCAGATAGAAAGCCCAGCGCCAGTTGTAGCTCGTGGCGACGGCCACCAGTAAAAGGGGCGCCGCAAACGAGCCCAGCATATTGCTGCCGAAGTTCTGCATCACGCCCATGTTGTTGCCGCGCTTGGCGGCGGTGGACTCGATCGCCACCAGCGACTGGGCGATGGGCAGTATCGGTCCCTCGGCAAGTCCCATCAGTAGGCGAGCTGAAATCAGGGTCAGGAACGAAGCCGCAAGTCCGGAAGCGAACGAGCACAGCGAAAATGCCACGACGGTGAGCAGCAGAAAATTCTTGCGGTTGCCGGTGCGATCCGAATACCAGCCGCCGAGAAAGGACGAGACGGCCCAGGTAAAGGACAGGGCTGAAGCCACCCATCCCACCTGCTCGTTGTTGAAGTGCAAGTCATCGGCGATGAAGGGCATTAGGAAATTGGCGGCGTTGCGGTCGAAGAACACGAAGCCGAACGTGACGGTCAATACCCAGATCAGCCTGGTTTCATACCTCATCCTAGCACTCCCAGGCGGATACGCTGGACAGCAGGTTCTTGTTCACTATGAGTAGAGTCTAGCAGCTCCCTAAAGCAGATCCTTACGGCAGTTCGAGTTACACGCCGCCGCCGCCGCTGCGCAAGCGCAGGGGCAGCCGCGGTTTTGTCCATTGTTTGTACGCTATGAACACACGCGCGACGAATTCCGATTCTCCGCAGAGCGCCGATCGCCGCGCGTTCGTACGCGGTGTGGGCATGCTGACCGGAGTGATTGCCCTGGGGCATCCGCTTGCCGCGCTGCTGCCGAGCCGTGCCTGGGCGGTTGAGCTGCGCGTGTTGTCTTCGGCGGACGCCGCTTCGTTGCTGGCCATGATCCGCACCATCGCACCGCATGACACGCTGGATGATGCCGCCTATGCCCTGGTCGTCAATGCCATCGACGCCGACGCGGCGGGTTCGAGCGGGGCGCACGCCGATCTCGCGGCCGGCATTGCGAGTCTGGGCGCCGGATTTGCCGGGATGCCCGAAGCGGCACGCGTCGAACGCTTGAAGACCATCGAATCGGGCGCGTTCTTCCAGTCCGTGCGGGTAAAAACCTTGATGGTCTTGTACAGCAATCCGATCGCCTGGGCGCACTTCGGTTATGAAGGCGAGGCGTTCTCGAAGGGTGGTTACCTGGTGCGCGGCTTCAACGATCTGAAGTGGCTTCCCGATGTGCCGCCGGCGGACAGCGGCCCGATGCCGTTCGGGTAGGCGCTCAATTCATGCCGCGCTTCGAGCTCAACGATCCGGACCTCGTGGTCATTGTCGGTTCCGGTGCCGGCGGCGGCACCATGGCCAATGAACTCACGCGCCGCGGCCTCAAGGTTGTGCTGTTCGAGGCGGGCAAGCGTCAATCGCTCGCGAGCTTTTCACAGAACCCCGGCGAGGCATTCGGCCAGCTCACCTGGCTCGAGCCGCGCACCCAGAGCGGCACATGGGATCCGGTGAAGACCTCGCCGACACTCCCGGCCTGGCACTGCCGCACGGTGGGCGGCACGACGGTGCACTGGACCGCCGCGACGCCGCGCCTGCAACCCGATGAAGTTCGCGCACGGTCCGTGTACGGCGATATTCCCGGCGCCTCGCTCGCCGATTGGCCCATCGACTACACCGAACTCAAACGCTGGTACCAGGTGGCTGAGAAGCGGCTGGGGGTTACGCGCCGCAACGGCAATCCGGGCATGCCGGCGTCGAATAATTTCAAGGTGATGTATGCCGGCGCGCGGCGCCTGGGTTACAAGCGCGTGCACACCAACTACATGGCGATCAATTCGCGCGCCCGCGACGGCCGCGGACTGTGCATTCAGCAGGGCTTCTGCGTGCAGGGCTGCAAGACCGGCGCCAAGTGGAGCACGCTGTACACGGAGATTCCGCGGGCCGAGGCCAGCGGCAAGCTCGACCTGCGCAGCGAGTGTTTCGTGACGCGAATCGAGCACGACGCTGCCGGCCGTGCCACCGGCGTCGTGTATCGAGACTCGGCCGGAGTGGAGCAGCGCCAGCGCGCGCGCATCGTGTGCGTCGCGGGCAATGCCATCGAGACCGCGCGCCTGCTGCTACTGTCGGAGTCGGGGCGCTTCAAGCACGGGCTGGCCAACGGGTCCGACCAGGTTGGCCGCAACTACTGCCATCACGTGTTGAGTTTCGTATTCGGCATTTTCGATCAGCCGGTGAGCTTCTGGCGCGGCGCGGTGCTGGCGGGCGTCGTGGAGGATGAAAATGTCCACGACCCGCGCCGCGGCTTCGCGGGCGGCTATCACCTGGAACTCGCAATGCTCGATCTGCCGACGCTCCCGCTCATCGGGCTGCCCTACGGCTGGGGCCGCGATTTCTCCTCCGTCGTCGACGGCTACCGCAACATGGCCGGCATGCTGGTCAACGGTGAAGACATGCCGCGACCCGGCAACCGCATCACCTTGTCGACCACCGCCAAGGACGCCTACGGCCTGCCGGTGGCACATATCCACTGCGATCCGCACGCCAACGATTTGGCGATGCGTGCTCACGGCACCGGGCAGGGACGAAGGATCTATGAGGCGGTGGGCGCAAGGCGCACGGTGGTGAGCCCCATGACGCCGGCTACGCATCAGATGGGCACCGCGCGCATGAGCCACGATCCGGGGCAGGGCGTCACCAACGCTTACGGGCGCGCGCACGAGGTGCCGAACCTGTTCATCTCGGATGGCAGCGTGCACACCACGGCGGGCGCCGCGAATCCCACGCTCACCATCGTCGCCCTGGCGCTGCGCCAGGCCGAGCATATCGGGGGCGAGGTGGCTGGAGGGCGGTTGTAGGAGATCGAACTGCTGTATACAATTTGAGATAACGTATACATTTGAGAACATCATCACCATGACCCGATTGATGCGCAACGGCGATCCGCGCGCCGCCCAGACTCTCAAGGCGCAGTTGCGCCTGCGTCAGCTGATTCTCGACGGCGAGTTGACCGCGGGCGAGCGTGTGCCGGAACTCATGCTCGTCGAGCGCACCGGCGTGTCGCGCACGCCGATCCGCGCCGCTCTGTTGCGGCTCGCGGAGGAAGGGTTGCTGGAACCCTCCGGTTCCGGCGGCTTCGTGGTACGCGCTTTCGACGAGGCCGAAGCGTATGACGCCATCGATGTGCGCGGCATGCTCGAAGGCGCGGCAGCACGGCGCGCCGCCCAGCGGCGTCCGTCGAAGGAGGAACTGCGCGATCTGCGCGATTGCGTGGGCGCCATGGACGCCATCGTCGAGCGCCGCACCCTGGGCGTCGAGCAGTTCTCGGATTTCGTGCGCCTGAATGAGCGCTATCATTGCCTGCTCCTGGGATTGGCGCGCAGCACCGTGTTGACGCGTGCCATCGAGCGCATCGTGGCGTTGCCCTTCGCCTCGCCCAGCGCCTTCGTGATGGCGCAATCGGCTCTTGCCGACGCTCATGAGACGCTGATCGTCTCGCAGCAGCAGCATCGCGCGATCCTGGAAGCTCTTGCGGCGGGCGCGGGCACCCGCGCAGAAAGCGTGGCCCGCGAGCACTCGAATCTGGCCAAGCGCAACCTGCAGGCCGCCGCCAAGCGCGAAGCGCCGCTGCGCAAGGTTGCGGGCGGCAATCTCATTCGTCTGTGCCTGGCGGCGGTGTAGCCATGTCGCATGAATTCACCGCACGGTCGTATTTCATCAGCAATCGAATCAGATACCGGAGGACATCGCCGTCATGAGTCAGCAAAATCTAGAAGGTCTGCTAAAGAACGCCGGCAACACGGTGGACATGCTGCGCAATTCACGCATCGGTGCCTACGTGTATCCCGTGGTGCCCAGCGAGTTCTACAACTGGCGCGACGAGCAGCGCGCCTGGCGCGAAACCGCGGTGCTGTTCGACCAGACGCATCACATGGCGGAGCTGACCGTCAAGGGTCCCGACGCCCTGAAGCTCATTTCGTATACCACCATCAACAGCTTCAATAACTTCGCCGTGAACAAGGCTAAGCAGATGGTGCCCGTCAGCTACGACGGGTACGTCATCGGCGACGGCATCCTGTTCTATCTGGACAAGGACGAGCTGCTGTTCGTCGGCCGCGCGCCGTCGGTGAATTGGATTCAATTTCACGGCGAGACCGGCGGCTTCAAGGTGGATATGATCCGTGACGATCGCTCGCCCTCGCATCCGCGCGGCAAGGCTGTCACCCGGCGCCACTACCGCTACCAGATCCAGGGGCCGAACGCCGCCAAAGTACTGGAAAAGCTCAACGGCGGGCCGATTCCCGACGTCAAATTCTTCACCATGGATGCCATCAACATCAAGGGCCGCAAGGTCCGCGCCCTGCGGCACGGCATGGCGGGCGCACCCGGGCTGGAAGTGTGGGGTCCCTATGCCGAGGGCGATGAAATTCGCGACGCGATACTCGAAGCCGGGCGCGAATTCGATCTGGTGCCGGTGGGATCGCGCGCCTACGCCAGTAATACGCTCGAGTCCGGATGGATTCCCTCCCCGCTGCCGGCCGTTTATACCGGCGAGAAAATGAGGAAATACCGCGAGTGGCTGCCCGCCGGCGGCTACGAGGGTACGGGGTCGATCGGCGGAAGCTTCGTCTCCAAGAACATCGAAGACTATTACGTGACGCCTTACGAACTGGGTTACGGGCCTTTCGTCAAGTTCGATCACGATTTCATCGGACGCGAGGCGCTCGAAAAGATAGCGAAGCAGCCGCATCGCAAGAAGGTCACCTTCGCCTGGAACGGCGAGGACTGCGCCAAGATCTATGGGTCGCTGTTCATGCCGGGCACCGAGCATTACAAGTTTCTCGACATACCCATCGCCAACTACGCATCGTCCTCCTACGACAAGGTCATGATGGGCGGCAAGGTGGTCGGCTTCTCCATGTTCGGCGGATACAGCTACAACGAACGCACGGTGTTGTCGTTAGGCATAGTCGATCCCGGCATCAACGAGGGCGACGTGCTTACCCTGGTGTGGGGCGAAGAAGGCGGCGGCACCAGGAAAACCACGGTTGAGCGGCACAAACAGCTCGACGTTCGGGTGAAGGTGTCGCCGGTACCCTATGCCCGCGATGTACGCGAGGGATATCACGAAGGCTGGCGCACCCGGCAGTCCTGATCGGCATCGCCTTCGCTCGCAGCATGGCCCCGCCTTGTCGCCCGGGATGGATACTGGATGACGCCGAAGGCTTAAGGGTTTAGGGTAGGCCGGCGTTTCTCGGAATCGAAATAAGGGAAGTTCACTATGAATGCGCAGCTCAAGCCCCGGGAGTTCCCGCTGCCCAGCTCGGTGAAAGTCATATCGGGAACCGAGAGAGCGCAGGCGGCCTATCCGTACCATATCCAGTTCTCCAAGGCCGACGACCAGAAATTCTGGTTCTACAATTCCATGCACTTTCCCGAACCCATGTCCGCGTTCGACATGGTAACGGCGGAAGCGGCCTACTGCGCGCTGGGTGCGGCCAACACGCGGGTGCATTGCCTGCCGACCACGCTCGGCATCGATCATCGGATCATCAACGGCCGGGTGTACATCGGCGGCAACGCGGTGACCGACCCTGAGGAGATCGCGCGCCGCACCGGAGAGTTCCAGAAGCGCGCCTTCTACTACTACGAAAACTGGGAATCGCTGTATGCCCAGTGGAAGCAGAAGATGCTGAAGCTGATCGAGGACGCGAAGGCCCTGCCGGATCCCGTGCTGCCCGAGTTCGAGCCGCTCGAACATGTGCGTGCGGGCCGTGGAATTGCCTCGAATCACGACTTGCTGGTGACCTACCAGAAGACGCTCGAGGGCTACTTTCGGATGTGGCACCATCACTTCGAGTTTCTGCTGCTGGGCTACGGGGCCTACCTGACCTTCTTCGGCTTCTGCAAGAAGGCCTTTCCGGAGATCACGGATCAGACCATCGCCCGCATGGTCGCGGGAATCGACGCGGAGATATTCCGGCCCGACGATGAACTGCGGCGGCTCGCCCGGTGTGCTGTCGAGCTCGAAGTCGACGCGCACTTTCGCGAAGGAGCATCCGTCGAGGAGGTCATGCGTTCACTGCGTGCGTCGGGCGAGCCGGGCCGCCGTTGGCTCGAGGAACTCGCGGCGTCGCGCGAACCCTGGTTCAACATCAACGTCGGCGACGGCTTTTATCATTATCACCGCAGTTGGAACGACGACTTATCCATGCCGTTCGCCGCGATTCCGGGGTATGCGCGCAGGGTGCGTGCCGGCGAGCCGATGGATCGCCAGGTGGACAAGCTGCGCGAGGAGCGCGGCCGGCTGATCGCCGATTACCGCGAGCTTTTGGAAAACGATGAGGAACGCGCCGCCTACGATCAGATGATCGGCCTGGCGCACCGGGTGTTCCCCTATGTAGAGGGACACAAGTTTTATTGCGAGCATTGGTACACCAACCTGTTCTTCAACAAGATCCGCAGCTTCGGCGGCTTGTTGGCCGCGCATGGGTTCTTTGCGGGCGCCGAGGACGTGTTCCATCTCACGCACTACGAACTCGAGGCGGCGATCATCGACTTGATGAACGCATGGTCGACCGGCTCGCCGCCGCGCGGTCCCGCCTACTGGCCGCCGCTCGTGGCCGAGCGCAGGGCGGCGATCAAGGAGTGGGCCCGGCACGAAACGCCGCCGGCGCTCGGGCCGATTCCGGACGTCATTGACGATCCGGCCATCGTGATGCTGTGGGGGATCACGCGCGAGAGCCTGGACAATTGGCTGTCGGCCGGCGCGGCGACGGACAGCAACGAAGTGCGCGGCTTTGCCGCGTCGTCGGGGGTGGTGGAAGGGATCGCGCGCATCGTGATGTCGGTGGAGGAAATCTCGCGTTTGCAGCAGGGAGACATTCTCGTCTGCCATGTCACCAATCCAACCTGGACCCCCATCTTTCAGAAAATTCGCGCCGCCGTGTCCGACATCGGCGGATCCATGAGCCACGCCGCCATCGTCGCGCGCGAGTACGGGCTGCCGGCGGTGGTGGGCACGGGCAATGCCACCTCGAAGATCAAGGACGGCCAGCGAATTCGCGTCGACGGCGGTCGGGGCATCGTCACGTTGCTGCACTGACTTCGGTATCATCGAGTGCCTGCGGCGCAGTACATCAGCTGGTTTCGGGACATCGGTCTCGATGATCGCCCCAAGGTGGGCGGCAAAGGCGCAAGCCTGGGCGAGCTGCATCGTGCCGGCATCAAGGTGCCCCCGGGCTTCGTCGTGCGCACCGAGGCGTTCGAGGGTTTCATCGACACATTGGAGCGGCGCGCACCGGTGCGGGCGCGAGTCGAAGGACTCGCCGCAGAGGGCCTGGAGGGGATGGCGGCCGTATCGCGCGAGCTGCGCACGCGCATCGAAGAGGCGGCGCTGCCGCCCGATCTGCAGCTTGAGATCCGCGATGCCTACGGGCGCCTGGGCGAGCCGCAGGTCCCGCCCGCGGTCGCCGTCAGATCGTCGGCGACCACCGAAGATGCCGCCGATGCGAGCTTTGCAGGCCTTCAAGACACCTACCTCTGGGTCACTCAGGCCGATTCACTGATCGCCAAGATCCGCAGCTGTTGGGCCAGCCTGTACTCGCTCGAGTCGCTGAGCTATCGGCGGCGGCAGGGGATTGCGGAATCGGCGGTGGCCATGGCGGTGGTCGTGCAGACCATGGTGGATGCGCGCACGGCGGGCGTGATGTTCACGCGCAGTCCCCTGAGCGGGGATCGGTCGGTGATCACGATCGAGGCGGCCTGGGGGCTCGGGTCGGCGCTGGTGAGCGGCGAAGTGACGCCGGACCGCTGGGTGGTGGGGAAAATCACCGGTGAAATCTCGGTACGCAACATCTCGGACAAGGCCATCCGCCATGCGCAGTCGCCGGCGGGCGGCGTCGAGGAACTCGCGGTGGAAGACTCTGTGCGCCGGGAACCCTGCCTGACCGACGAGGAACTGCAGTCGCTGCGCGCCATCGGCAGACAGATCGAGCGCCACTACGGCCGGCCGCAGGACATCGAGTGGGCCATCGACCGGCACTCGCGAGAGATCATGCTGCTGCAGAGCCGGCCCGAGACGGTTTGGTCGAACAAGGATCAAGCGGCTTCCGCCGCGAAAGTCTCCGACCCGCTGCTGCATGTCATGAAGATCTTCGGAGGACAACGGTGACCCTGACCGCCGCGGATGTCGCAGAGATCATGCGGCTGGTCGAAACGTCAACGTTCGACGAGCTGAACCTCGAGATAGACGGCGTCAAGCTGACGCTGCGCCGCGCCGGTGCCTCCGGAGGATTGGTTACGAGCGTGACGAGGCCGTTGAGCGGCATGAATACCGCGGCGGCAGTCGCGACCGCACCGGCTTCTGACGCAGAGCCGGCGCTGACGGCGTCGACGATCGCGGCTTCGGCCCTGTCCGACGCAAGCTCCAGGGACATCGTATCGCCCATGCTCGGCACATTCTACCGGGCGCCCAAGCCGGGATCCGCGCCGTTCGTCGAGATCGGTTCGGCGGTGGAAGAAGACAGCGTCATCGCCATCATCGAGGTCATGAAGCTCATGAACACGGTGCGGGCCGGCGTCAAGGGCGTCATCACGGAAATCCTGCCGGCTGACGAAACGCTGGTGGAATTCGGCCAAGTCCTGATGCGGGCACGCGTGGACGCCTGATTCATGGCCATCCGCAGAATCCTGATTGCCAATCGCGGGGAGATCGCTGCGCGCATCATCAGAACCTGCCGCGCCCTCGATATCGAGGCGGTGCTGGCGGTCTCCTCGGCCGACCGCGACAGCGAGCCGGCAAGGCAGGCCGACCGTGTCGTGTGCATCGGCCCGGCAAGATCCGCGGACAGCTACTTGAATGCCCCGGCCATCGTGCATGCCGCCGTGGCCACGGGCGCGGATGCGATACATCCGGGATACGGTTTTTTGTCCGAGCGCGCGGCCCTGCCTCGATTGTGCGCCGGCGCCGGCATCATTTTCATCGGCCCGACGGCCGATCAAATCGCGGCGGTGGGCGACAAGCTGCGGGCGCGGTCCGAAGCGGTGACCGCGAACGTGCCGGTCGTGCCCGGCGGCGCGGTGAATTCGCCTGCGGAGGCAGAGGTTCTGGCGCGCAAGATTGCCATGCCGCTGCTGATCAAGGCCGTGGGCGGCGGCGGGGGTCGGGGATTAAAGAGGGTCGAGCGAATCGAAGACCTGCCGGGGCTGCTCGAATTGGCCGCGGCCGAGGCGGGGGCGGCATTCGGCGACGCGCGCATCTACCTGGAGCACTACATCGACCGCGGCCGCCATATCGAGGTCCAGCTCCTGGGCGACGGCGAGGGAGAAGTCATTCAGTTGGGTGAGCGCGATTGCTCGGTGCAGCGCCGCTACCAGAAGCTCATCGAGGAAACACCGGCCCCGGGCTTGACCCTGGCGCTGCGCGATTCACTGCAGCAAGCGGCCGTGCGTTTCGCCGAGCGGCTCGAGTATCGCGGCGCCGGAACGGTGGAATTCATCGTCGACGCGGCGCACGAGACCTTCTATTTTCTCGAGATGAACGCGCGCATTCAAGTCGAGCATCCGGTCACCGAGGCCGTTACGGGCATCGATCTCGTCGCGGAGCAGATCGCCATCGCGGAGGGAAGCGGCCTGCGGTTGCAGCAATCCGAGGTCCGAACGATGGGATGCGCCATCGAATGCCGGGTCAATGCCGAGGACCATCGCAACGAGTTTCGCCCCAGTCCGGGACGCGTCCGCGACGTGTCATGGCCCAAAGGCGAAGGGTTGCGCGTGGATTCTCACATCGTAGCGGGGTCCGACATTCCGCCCTTCTATGACTCGCTCATGGGGAAGATCATCGCCTGGGGCAGGGATCGGTCCCAGGCGCTCTCGCGCCTGCGCGGCGCAATCGCCGCCACACGCATCAGCGGAGTGAACAGCAATCTCGGCTTCCACAGTGCCGCACTCGACGATCGGCAATTTCAAGCCGGGGGAGTGGATACGGGCTTCGTGGACGGATTGTATGCCCGCCGGCCGGAGCTGCGCGATCAAGAGGAGGTGGGTGTCTCTCATGGCTGAAGTTCAATTGGTCGAGACCTCGCTGCGCGACGGCAACCAGTGTCTGTGGGCGGCCCTAGGCATAGATACGGCACGGACGCTCGCCATAGCAGACGTGATGGACCGGGTCGGCTTCCGCGCCATCGACTTCACGACCTCGACGCACATGGGGGTGGCGGCACGATACAAGAAGGAAGACCCGTGGGAGCGGATTCGGCTCATGGCGGCCGCGACGCCGCATACCCCGCTGCAGTTCATGTCGACCGGCTTTCGATTCATCTCCTGGGAGACCGCGAGTCCCGATTTCATGGCGCTCGCGTTCCGCACTCTCGCGCGCAACGGCATCCGGCGCTTCTGCCTGGCGGACCCCATGAACGATGCTGAATCGAACATGGCTTGCGCGCGCATGGTGAAGGAGGGCGGCGGCGAGTACGTCATCGTGGCCCTGGTCTTCACCTTGAGCCCCGTCCACGACGATGCCCACTATGTCGAGCGGGCTCGCCGGCTTGCCGCCTGTCCGTTCATCGATGCACTCTATATAAAGGACCCCGGCGGGCTGCTCAAGCCCTCGCGGGCGCAAACCCTGATTCCGGCCGTCAAAGCCGTGATGGGCGGAAAGCCCCTGGAACTGCACTCCCACTGCACCATCGGGCTCGCCGAACACACCTATATGGACGCACCCAACCTGGGCGTATCGGCGCTGCAGTGTGCTTCCGGCGCCGCCGCGGATGGGACTTCGAACCCGCATTCGGCACGCGTGGTCGCGAATTTGCGGGCGATGGGACACGGCGTGGCCGTCGATGACGAGGCGCTCGGCCGGGTCAACCAGTACTTCACTCAGCTGGCCGCGGCCGAGGGTCTGCCCGCGGGCTCCCCGCAACCCTTCGATGCACGCTACCTGAAACATCAGCTGCCGGGGGGCATGGTCGGCACCACGCGCCGCCAACTCGCCGAGGCCCGGCTGTCGCACCTCGAAGGAGCCGTGATCGAGGAATTGGGCCGGGTGCGCGAAGAGCTTGGGTGGCCCATCGTCATGACGCCCTTCGCGCAAATTCTCATGACGCTGGCCGTCATGAATGTGATGAACAAGGAGCGCTACACCGTCATTCCGGACGAGGCGATCCGTTACGCGATCGGCCGGTTCGGACGGCCGATGGCGCCCATCGCCGCCCACGTGATGGAGCGCATCGAGTCGCTGCCCCGCACGCGCGAGTTGCGCGCCGAGCCGGAAATGGCCGGCCTGGAGGAGTTGCGCGGGCGTCTCGGCCGGCGCTCGAGCGACGAGGAGTTTCTGCTGCGCGCCACCATGCCGGGGGGCCAGGTCGATGCGATGGTGGCGGCCGGCCCCGCGCGGCGGCACTACAACCCCGAGTTGCGTCCCGTCCTCGATCTCATCCGCCGGCTCACCGCCCGCGACGACCTCGACTACGTGGCAGTCGACAAGCCTGGAATGAGGTTGGAACTTCGCCGCCGCACGGCGCGCGATACGGCGCAGCCTCGGTCGGGGGTGGCGGGGTGAATCGGATTGGGCATGCCGCGGCGCCGGCTCCCTTGAAGGGATTGATGTTCGATCTGGACGGCACGCTCCTGTTGAGCGACCGGTCCTTGGGCGGCTACGAAATCCTGCCGGGCGCAGCCGAACTCTTGACCGAGCTTGCGCGGCGGGCCTTCCCCTTCGTCGTATTGACCAACGGCACGGCGTTCGCCCCCGCGGAGCAGGCAGAAAAATTGCGCAAGCTGGGTCTGCCGGTGCGCGACGAATGCATGCTCACTCCGTCCAGCGTTGCCGGCGACCTCATGGTACGTGCGGGTGTACAGCGTGCGCTCATCCTCGGCAGCCCCGGAGTCGGTCAGGCGCTGCGCGATGCGCGGATCGAAACGGTGCACGTGGGCGAGCCCGGCGAACGCGAAGTTCAGGCCGTGTATGTGGGCTGGTATCCTGACTGCGACATGAAAGCCATCGAAGCCGCCTGTCATGCGATCTGGGCCGGAGCGAAGCTTTACGTGGCTTCCGATGTGCCGTTTTTCGCCACGAAGCAGGGCCGAACCATGGGCTACTCCCATGCCATCGTCGGCGCCATTCGGCGCGTGACCCGGGCGCCCATGATCCTGACGGGCAAACCGTCGATGCATGCGCTGCGATTCGTGGCGCGCCGCCTCGAACTGCGGCGCAGTGACTTAGGGATCGTCGGCGACGACCCATCGGTCGAGATCATCATGGCGCGACGGGGCGGCGCGAGGAGCTTCGCTGTGACGACGGGAGTCACTTCGCCTAAGGAGTGGGATCGCCAGACCGGACTGCGGCGACCCGAACGAGTGCTGCGCCGCCTCGACGATCTGCTCGACAGCGTGGCCGCTTGAGACCGCGCGCTCAACAACGGGAGAACCTGTGACTGCCAAGGATCCAAAATCCATCATCGATCAGGGTGCCATGAGCGTCGGCCAGTGGCTGGCGGTGCTGGTGACCGTCGGACTCAACGCGATGGACGGTTTCGATGTGCTGTCGATCAGCTTTTCTTCGCCCGGGATCGCGAAGGACTGGGGCGTGGCCAAGGACACGCTGGGCTGGATTCTCTCGATGGAATTGGTGGGCATGGCGCTGGGGTCGGTGCTGCTCGGCGGGGTGGCCGACAGGATTGGGCGCCGCCCGACCATCCTCGGTTGTCTGGTCGCGATGAGCGTGGGCATGTTCGGCGCCAGTCTCGCCGGCGGCGTCCCGACGCTGCTCGCCTGGCGGCTGCTCACCGGTTTTGGGATCGGCGGCATGCTGGCGTCGATCAATGCGGCCGCCGCGGAACTGTCCAGTGAGCGCCGGCGCAGCCTGGCCGTATCCCTGATGGTGATCGGCTATCCGCTCGGCGGAGTGTTCGGCGGCGTGATCGTACAGAGATTGCTGTCCGGCGGTACCTGGCACGATGTTTTCATATTCGGCGGCTGGGTCACTGCGGCCTTCATTCCCATCGTCTGGTTCCTGCTGCCGGAATCGGTGGCGTTCTTGGATCGCCGGCGCAGGCCGGGTTCATTGGACGCCATCAACCGGATTCTGACTCGCTTTGGCCACGAGCCGATGGCCGCGCTAACGCCGGGCACCGTGGAATCGGCGCGGCGCTCGGTGATGGATATATTCAAGCCGGGACTGATCCTCGCGACGGTGCTCATTGCCTTGGGCTATTTCGCGCATGCCACGAGCTTCTACTTCATCATCAAATGGGTGCCGAAATTAGTGGTCGACATGGGATTCCCGCCTAGAGCCGCCGCCGGGGTGTTGACCTGGGCCAATGTGGGGGGCGCGGCGGGAGTCGTGATCTTCGGGCTGATTGCTGCGCGCGTGAGCTTAAAGGCGCTCACCCTCGTGACGCTGCTCGGGTCGTCCGCCATGGTGGTCTGGTTCGGGCGCGGATCGCATGATCTTGCATCTCTCTCGGCCACGGTGGCCATCGCCGGTGTATTCACGAACTCCGCGATCGGAGGCTACTACATGCTCTTCGCCAAGGTCTTTCCCACGCACGTGCGCGCCACGGGTACCGGGTTCTCGGTGGGCGTGGGCCGCGGGGGCGCCGTGCTCGCACCCGTTGCCGCAGGCTACCTGTTCCAGGCGGGATTCGGCATGCAGGCCGTTGCCACCATCATGGCCATGGGCTCGCTGTTGTCGGCTGCTGCGCTGCTGGCGCTGAAGGTGCGGACAGCCAGTGAGAGTTGAGCAGGCCATCGTCCTCGTTCATGGAGCATGGCACGGCGGCTGGTGCTACCGGCGCGTTGCCGACCTATTGCGCGGCAGCGGCCATCGGGTCTACACCCCGACGCTGACCGGGCTGGGCGAGCGATCACACCTGCTCAGCCGCTCGATCAATCTGTCGACTCATATTACCGACATTGCCAACGGGATCCTGTGGGAAGATCTGCGGCAGATCATTCTCGTCGGGCACTCCTACGGCGGCATGGTGGTGACCGGCGTCGCGGATGCGATGACCGACAGGATATCGGCGCTCGTGTATCTAGACGCCTTTTTGCCGACGGCGGGGAAGTCCTTCCACGATATTGTTCCGGCCGAACTCGCCCACGCTCAAGTTCAAAGTGCGAGTGCCGGCAACGGGCTGTCGGTTCCGTCCATTCCGGCGGCGGCGTTCAATGTCAACGAAACGGATCGGTCATGGGTTGACTCCCTGTGTACTCCGCATCCGCTCGGTACCCTGACTCAGCCCATCGAACTGACCGGAAGCCACGCGCGCATCGGGACCAAGAGTTACGTGCTTGCGACCCAGAATCCCATACAGCTCTTTCAGGGGTTCGCGCGCAGCATGCGAGATGACCGCTCGTGTATCTCGTATGAGTTGCCCTGCGGACACGACGTCATGATCGATCTGCCGAAGCAGACCGCGGACATCATCGAGCAAGCGGCAACACGCGCGGCCGGCTCTACTTAAGCGGATTTATTGCGCCAGCTGTCAGCGTAGCCGGTGCGGGCCACATTCGAGTACGGTACCGGCGATACGACGGCCTCGATCTCCACCTGCTTGTGGCGCTCGACCGTCGGCTTGGTCGTACCGCCGCCGGGCTCGCCCCACACGAAGGTCACCTTGGTGCCCGGCACCGCATGGCGCTCATCGAGCATGGCCAGCGTGAGCATCTTTCCTTCATTGGCGCTGTAGCCGATCCAAGTAGACAGGCCGGCGAGCTTGCCGTCCACCATCACGCGATCGAAGGGATGCATGGAGTAGACGGCGCTGGGGAATTCGATGAACTTGGCGCGCAGTCCCTGATCGAACATCGTATAGAGCGCGTCGGTCACCGACACATTGTCGAGAGCCAGCGTAACTTTCTTGCGGTGGGGTCCCGCGGCCATCTTCTCGAGCGCAGCCCGGCCAATGAATTCGTGATCGAATTTGACGAACAGCCCGTAGCCGAGCTCCCAGGGCGAGAGATAGTAATCCTCGATGTTGCCGGAGACGAAACTTCCGCCGATGGAAGCCTTGGCTTCGTAGTGATTCACCGTCAGCCATTCGCGATAGGGCTTCATCTTCTCGCCGGTGTAGATGGCGGGAAGCGGCGAAGGTATCCAGCCCGATTCCAGCGTATTCGACGAGTAGCAGCGCCCGCCGACCAGCCTCAAGCCGTGCGACTTGCCGGCCTCGACCAGGGCCGCGTGAATCGCGGGGGCGTCGGCCCAGGGGCCCATCAATTCGAATCCCGGCTGCCCGGCCATTCCATGCCGCAACGCGCGCACCGCGCGGCCGGCGATCTGCATGCCGCACATGTTGAAGAATTTGAGGTCCGGCGCGGGCCGGCCGGTGGCCGACTCGATCACCTTCGAGGCGTTGGGTCCCTGCAGCTGATAGCGGTAGTGGCGCCGGTTTTGCGGATCCGGGCGCGCCGCCGTGCGTTCGTCGTAGGTGCATGTCACGCGCAGACCGCTGGTCTCGGCGTTGAACAGCACCCAGTTGAGCGTGGGTGCGCGGCCGACCATATTGAACTGGTTTTCCGCAAGATAAAAAAGGATCACATCGCCGATGACGTAGCCGTCGTGGCTGCAGGGTACGAACTGCTTGGCCTTGTCGGGAGCGAAGCCCTTGAAGCTGTTGACGCCGAGGCCGTTGAGAAACGCGAGTGCGTCCGGGCCTTCCACCATGAGCTCCGCCATGTGGTAGGACTGGTTGAACAGGACGCAGCTTTGAGCCCAGGCGCGCTGTTCATCCCGCCAGTTCGTGTACTCGGCGGGAACCCCCGGATAGACGTTGGGGCCCGCCTGTTGATTGCGCAGGAAGTCGACGACGCTGTCGACGCCGTTCAATAGCGATTCGAGCGACGATGCGCCGCCGCGTGATGTTGCAGACATTGTTTCCCTAGAGCTGAATGATGACGGTCTTCACTTCCGTGTATGCCTCGACGCCCTGCCGTCCCTGTTCGCGCCCGATACCCGACTGCTTGTAGCCGCCGAAGGGCAGAGCGGGATCGATGACGGCGTGGCAGTTGCCCCACACCGTGCCGGCCTTTATCTTGGCCGCGAGCCGGTGCATGGCGGATAAATCCTTGGTCCAGATACCGGCGCCCAGGCCGTAACAGGTGTCGTTGGCCGCTTTCGCGACCTCGTCGAGATCGTCGAATCGTTGTGCCACCACCACGGGGCCGAAGATTTCGTCGCGAACCACGCTCATATCCGGCTTCACATTCACCAACACCGTCGGATTGACGTAGTAGCCGTTGGCCGCGGCGCTGTCGCCGCCGATGGCAACGGATGCGCCGTCGCGCTTGCCCGCTTCGATGTAGCCCATGACGCGGTCCATCTGCTCCTTCGAGACCAGCGGACCCATGTGCGCCTGCGGGTCGAGCGAGGGGCGCGGTTTCCAAAACGCCGACGCGGCCGAGACGCCCTCGATGACGCGGTCGAAGATGGAGCGGTGCGCGAACAGGCGCGAGCCCGCGATGCACACCTGACCGGAATTGAAGAAGATGGCGCCGGCGGCGGCCGCCGATACCTCGTCGACGTTGACATCGGGCATCAAGACCACCGGCGACTTGCCGCCGAGCTCGAGCGTGACGCGTTTCAGCGTGTCGGTGGCATTGCGGTTGATGAGCTTGCCCACTTCGGTGGAGCCGGTGAAGGCGATCTTGTCGACGCCGGGATGCTTCACCAGGGCGGCGCCGGCCGTATGGCCGTTGCCCGTGATCACATTGACGACGCCCGGCGGGAATCCCGCTTCGGCCACGAAATCCGCGAGGCGCAGCGCGGTCAGCGATGTCTGCTCGGCGGGCTTCAGGATCACGGTGCAACCGACCGTGAGCGCCGGTGCGATCTTGAGCGTGGCCATCAGCAGCGGGAAATTCCACGGAATGATCTGCGCGGCGACGCCGATGGGCTCGCGGCTCACGTAGCTGAACATCTTGCCGCGCGGCACGCCCTGCGGCTCGATCAGTTCGCCGCCCACCTTCGATGCCCAGCCCGCCATGTAGCGCAGCATGTCGACCGCACCGGGGACGTCGATGACGCTGGCCATGCCCACCGGCTTGCCGTTGTCGATGGCCTCGAGTTCGGCGAATTCCGCTGCATGCGCTTCGATCAGATCGGCCAGCTTGTTGATGATGCGCTCGCGCCTGTTCGGCGGAAGATTCGACCAGCGGCCGTCGTCGAACGCTGCGCGGGCTGCGGCGACGGCACGGTTCACATCGGCATCGGAGGCGTCCGCAATGCGGGAGATCTCCCGTCCCACCGACGGATCTTCCACCGCCACCGTTGCGCCGTGCGATGAGCGCACCCATTCATTGTTGATGAACAGCGCCGGTTCGCGCGCCAGCGCACGCATTACCGCCGCCGAATAGCTGCGCTGAACAAATGATTCCGTCGAAATGACCGGCTGTGCCGTTGCCATGGTGAACCCTCCTCACTAAACCGCGTTACTCATGAAAAGCGCTACCCCGGCGCATGCCGGGGTAGGACTGTCTATTTGTCGCCGATCGTGGCCCGTTAGTTCCCGGGCCTGACGTTACGGCATCTTGGCGTTGATCGTGAAATACCACATGCGCGGCGCGTTGTAGGAACCCACGACCTCGCCGGCGGCGTAATTCACCGAACCCACGGTCAGGTACCGATCGTCAGTAAGGTTGGTGCCGCCGGCGATGAACTCGTAGCGTTTGCTCGGCGGAATGTAGTGAACTGACGCGTTGACCGTGTGCGTCGCACCCCTCTCCAGAAGCACCGTGTTCGGGGCGTCGTTGAACATGTGCGCCACGTAGGTGTAGTCGGCCGCGATGCGCACCGTCCCGTCGTTGGCGACGTGGAAGTCGTAGGTCGGGCTCAGGCTGAACTTGGTCTTCGGTGTCTTCGGCAATTCGCTGTGGTACGAAAAGCCGCCAAAGCCCGCGACGTATTGCGCTCCGCTCGCTGCGCTGCAAACGCCGGTGGCGGCGTTGGCGAAGTACAGCAAGCAGGGGTTCAGGTAGGTGTAGTAGGCGTCGAGATAGCCGGCCGTGAAGTTCAACGACAGGCCATTGTCGAATATCGATGCCAGCTCGAGTTCGGCGCCCTTGATGGTCGCGTCACCCGCGTTCTGCTCGACCGGTGACGGACCTTCCTGGACATCCAGCTGGATGCTGTCGTACTTGCTCTCGAACACCGCCATATCCGCCTGCAGATGGCGATCGAACCACTGCGACTTCAGACCCAGTTCGTAGGTCTTGTCGTACTCAGGATTGAACCGGGCCTGCGAAGGGCTCTCGATCGGGTCGGACAGGCGGGTGGTCCAGCCGCCCGACTTGAAGCCCTTGGAATAGCTCAAGTAGGCCATCACGTCCTGGGTGAAGTGGTACTGCGTCCCCAAGGTCGGCGTAAACACATTCCAGCTCTGCTTGTCCGGCGTGGTCGGGAAGTAGCGCAACGGATTGCTCGGATCCGGGAACCCGAGTGCCTGCTGGCAGGTGCCGGTGGTCGCACCATGGGTTGCGATGGCAAATGCCATGTATTGCGGGAAATTGGTCACGGAGGCCGACGGATCCAAGCATCCGAGCAGCTTGTAACTGAATCCATCCAGATCGCCCTGACCGCCGATGAAGTGCTTCTGCTCGTCCGAATAGCGGCCGCCCGCGGTGAAGCCCCAATTGTCCGTCATCTTGAAATCAAGATGGGCGTAGCCCGCGTAGGAATCCGTCTTGACGTCGTTTTGATAGTCATAGACATACAGGTATCCCGTATCGAACGGCACGTAGTCGTGCACGTAGCCCGCCTCCGTGAAGTAGTACAGTCCGGCGGAATAGTTCAGGCGATCGTCGATTGCCTTGCCGTTGAGCTGGAATTCCTGGGAGAACTGGTGCTGACCCTGGCTGTCCGTAACCTCTTGCATGGTCTCGGGCTCACCGTCCAGGTCCGTGCCGATGTCCCAGCTGATCGCGCGCGCGCCGGTGATCGACTTGAACTTCAGGTCGGGGGCAATCTGCCAGTCGAACGTCGCCGACCCACCGTAAGAATTCGATTTCGCAAAGCTCGGACCGTCGGCGTAAGTCGAGTCGATGTTGCCCGTCTGCGTATTCGCAAAGTCCCAGTAAATCCGTGGGGTCTGGCCCGGATAGATCACGCTGCCGATGCCGTTGGCGCCCAGCTTGACGTAGGGTGTGACACTCGGGTAGGCGGCCATCAGGCCCTGCAGAACGGAGTTCGGAACACCGACGGCGCCCACGCCGCCCAGAGCCGGGCTGCCGGGGTAACCCAGGCCGTTGCCGCGGAAAGAGTTTGTCGCCGAATTCCAAGTACCGACGGCCAGCGGGCCGCACAGGCCATTGGTGGTATTGAACGGGCCGGAGGTGAGCGCGGACGCCGGCGTGACGACGCACAGGTTGTAGAAGTTGCCCATCAGGTTCGTGCCGCCCAGCGGCGAGAACACCACGGGCAGACCTGCCCCGGGGACCCCCGCAAAACTACCGCCCGTATAGAGGCTGGCAGGGTCGATATAGGTTTTCTCATTCGCGGTCGTGACGCTGAGGACCGTGTTCGCGAGTCCCGGCTGGTCCTCGTGCGTGTAATCGGCCGACAGCGTCAGATCCAGGTTGCTGGCGAGATGCCAGAGCATCTTGCCGCGGATTGCCTGCACGTTCTGACCGCCGCCGTCGGACGAGGACTGATTGCCGTCTGCCTTCGGGTAGTCGGTCTGTGCACTGACTTGATACGGCACGAGGCCGATGCCGGAGCTCGGCGGATAGGGGACGGTCTTCTGCCACCCGTCGCGGGTCTGTGAAGACACGCTGATGGTCGTCAGGATGTCGCTCGAGATCGGCATGTCGGCGGTCAAATTGACGTCGTGGCGGTTGTAGGCGCCGACGGTCACGCTGCCGTCGATGGACGATTCGGTACCCGGTGTATGGGTGACGATGTTGATCGCGCCGCCGATGGTGTTGCGTCCGAACAGCGTGCCCTGAGGACCTTTGAGGATTTCGATGCGATCCACATCGAGCAGGCTCTGGTTTGCGCCGATGGTGCGCGCGAGATATACCCCGTCCAGGTAAACGCCGACACCGGGATCCAGATTGAAGGCGAAGTCGTCCTGGCCGATACCGCGAATGGACGCCGACAGCACGGAAGTATCGCCCGAGAACGGCGCTCCACCGTCCAGGTTCACATTCGGGGTCAGGTTCGACAGCGAGTGTATGTCGCTGAGGCCTTTGCTCTTCAATGTCTCGGCGGTGAACGCCGTGATTGCGATGGGTACGTTCTGGATGTTCTCAGTGCGCTTCTGGGCAGTGACGACGATTTCCTCCAGTTGGTCGGCGAATGCCGCCGATCCGATAAACACCGTCGCGAGCGCCGCGGCCGAACCCACCGTCAATCGGTGGCGAGCGCGTGCCGGAAGTATCTCCCCGAGCATAGGTCTTCTAGACATGCCGATTCCCCCAATGATCTTTTTGCTTCCCCTGCACGGCCGCTTGTCCATTACAACGCGCCGCAACGAGTCGCGCCGAGGCCGTACTTAGTTGCGTTTATACACCACCGGCGCAGGGCCGATTCAATTGAGAGCGAACTCTTGTTTGTCCCACAGGGTCATTCCCTCAAAGTCAGACCCCTCGCCTTTGAATCGGGTGGCCGGCGGCAAAGATTTGGGATGCGGGGAGGAGGCTCTGGCTATACTCGTGGTTTGCACGCAACCGACGAGCGGAGGTTCAATGGCACGCCCGAGCATGGATCAACAACGACTCGCCGAGCTTACGAATGTCATCCGCGCGGATGTCAAGGCGGGGCTGTATCACGGCGCAGTCATCAAAGTGGCGCGTGCGGGTGCGGTCGCGCTGGAGGAGGCCATCGGCGCCGCCGATGCCGCGCAGGCCCGGCCGCTCAAGGTGAACTCCGTGTTCAGCATCTTCTCCATCACCAAGGCATTCACCAATACGCTGGTGCTGCGGGCGATCGAGCAGGGGCAGTTCGCGCTGACCTCGAGCGTCTCGGAGCTCATCCCTGAGTTCAGCGGTCACGGCCGCGAGAAGGTGCAGATCTGGCACCTGCTGTCGCACCAGGCGGGCTTCCCGATCATCTTCGAGGTCAAGCCCGGTATGTACATCGATCGGTTCGAGGAGATGATCGCCGCCGTCATCGAGGTGGTCAGGCCCGCGGAACCGCCCTGTACCAGCGTGGCCTACTCGCCGCTGGTCAATCACGTGCTCATGGCGGAGTGCCTGCGCCGATGCGATCCGAAACGCCGCGGTTACCGCCAAATCGTTCAGGATGAGATTCTGTCGCCGCTCAAGATGAACGATACCTCCGTGGGGCTGCGCGCCGATCTTAAATCCCGCCATGTGGTGCCGGATTTTCGCGGCAACTATCCCATCGGGCATCGTGGGCACAGCAATTTGGGCCCCAACGGTGCGTTCGAGGAAGAACTCGCCGAAATGCCCTGGGTGGGCATTGCCTCCACGGTGCCGGACATGTTCCGCTTTGCGGAGATGTTCCGGCAGGACGGCACACTCGACGGTGTACGCATACTGTCGCCGGCGACTCTCGCCCTGGCGCGCCGCAACTGGACCGGTGAGAAGCCCAACGAGCTGTACGTGGCGCGGGGCCGCGAGCGCGGCTGGGATCCGGCGCCGGGATATATCGGACTGGGGTTTTCGCTGCGCGGCACGGCACTGTGCCGCCACATGTTCGGCACGCTGGCCTCGCCGGGCACCTTCGGCAACTACGGCGCCGGCACCACCTTGTTCTGGGTCGATCCGGAGCGCGATCTCTCGTTCACCTTTCTCTCGGCGGGTCTGATGGAGAGCAACGCCAACATCGAGCGCTTTCAGAAACTGTCGGACATGGTCATCTCGGCCGCGACGTAGTTCCGCCGCAGATAGCTCGGCCCCTGGGATCGTTCAGCTCGGCGGAGCGAATTGCGCTCTGACGGGAAGCCGAATGGGACCGTGACCGATGGTGGTCATCCACGGTTCGGGTTCGCCGGCGGGCCGGAAGTGTTCGATGCTTTCGGTCAGCGCTCCCAGCAGCGCTTCCGCCTCGAGCAGCGCGAGTATCCTGCCCACGCAGGCATGCACGCCATAGCCAAAGCCCAGGTTGTCGCGGTTGTTCCTGCGTACATCGAAACGATCCGGCGCCTCCCAGCGGCGCGGGTCGCGATTGGCGGCGGCGAACATCAATCCGCAGCGTTCGCCCGCCGGTATCACGTAGCCCTCGATCTCCACCTCCTTCATGGCAATACGTCCGGCCATGCGGGACGGTGAATCCCAGCGCAGGCTTTCCTCGAACGCGGCCCTGACGAGCGCGGGGTCGGAGCGCACCAGCCGGTACTGATCCGGAAATTCGCAGAAGGCGCGAATGGTGTTGGCAAGCGTCAACACGGTGGTGTCGGCCGCCGCCGACAGCAGGATGCCCACCAGCAGATTGGCCTCTTGTGCGGTGACCTCGCCGCGATCGGCCGCTTCGTACATGGCCAGCCCCAAACTCCCCGGCGCGAGGTTTTCGCGGTTGCAGCACCGGCTCGCCCAGGCGATGACGGCGTCGGTGTTCTCCATGGCTTCGCGGAACAGCTCGTTCATCGGCCCCATCGTCGCCCACACCATGTTGCCGAACGCGTACATGTGTTCGCGTCCCTCGAGCGGGAGGCCGATCAGATCGGGCAGCACCTTGTAGACGAATGGCTGCGTGATATCGGCCACCGCGTCGATGTTCTCGCCTTCGCGCGCGCGCAGACCGTCGACGATGCTGCGGGCATCGCGGCGAAATGCCTCGCCCATGTGCGACAGCGCCCGCGGCGAGAGCGCGTTCGCCACCACGGCGCGCACGCGGGTGTGCTTGGGGGGGTCGTCGGTGAGCAAGAGTTCGGGACGCACGGAGTTCGGGTCGTGCCAGGGGCGCGAGGTGGAGGAGAAGCTCTTCCAATCCCGCAGGCCCGCGGCCACGTGCTCGTGGCGAGCGAGCAGGGTGATGTTCTCCCCCGGCAGCTTGACGACGGGCGCCAATTCGCGCAACCGATCATCCACCGTGCGCGCGTTCATGACCGATTCACGCGAGAACGGATCGGTATCGAATTCCGGAGCAGCCTTCGCCATAGTCACCCCGCGGCGGCAATGCCGCCGTCGACATGCAGAATTTCACCGTTGATGAACGATGCCGCGCCGGAGAGCAGAAAGGCGCAGGCCTCGGCGTTGTCCTCCTCGCGGCCGAGCCGGCGCAGCGGGATGGAGCGGGTGCGCCGCTCGTATTCGGCCTTGTCATTGAGCCCGAGAGCGCCCGGGGTCGGCACCGAACCCGGTGCAATGGCGTTGACGCGCACATTGCGCGGCCCCAATTCGGCCGCCAGAACCTTGGTGAGCGTGACGATGGCGCCCTTTACGAGGCTGTAGGCCGCCGTGTTGGGGAAACCCTTCTCCGCCACGGGCGAGGCCATGTTGACGATGGCGCCGCCGCGCTCCGCGTCGTAGTGCGCGAGTAACGCCTGCGCGCCCCAGACGCTGCCGTTGATGCCGATGGCGGTCATGCGGCTGAGCGTCTCCGGCGTGATGTTCTCCACCGGCTCGTAGCGCAGCAACATCGCGTTGTTGACCACGGCGTCGATGCGGCCGCAGGCCTTGGCAAAAAGCGCCGCCGCGTCCATGAACTCATCGCGCAGCGCGACATCGACGGGATATGCGAGTGCGGTGCCGCCCGCGGCGCAAATACCTTTGGCGACCGCTGCGCAGCCGCCGGCATCGACATCGGTCACCGCGACCGTGGCGCCGCAGGCCGCCAGCTTTTCGGCCACGGATTTGCCCAGGCCGCGCGCGGCACCGGTGATGAAGATGCGCTGGCCGGACAGACCGGCGTAAACCGCCGTGCCGCTCATATCTGCAATTTCCACGCCTCGCCGTCGGGCACGATGCGGCCTGCGGTGGGCTCGGCGAAGTGACTGCCGATGACCAGCGCGCCGCTGCCGCAGAAGCGCCGTACGAAGTCGCAGCGCGTGCGGGCCGCCTGCGGCTTGTCCATGTCGAAGCGCGCTTCGGTGCCGGGTATGGCGATCTGGATCGGGTTGTGCATCAAGTCGCCGGTAATGACGGCCTGCTCGCCGCGCGAATCGATGAGCACGCTCACATGGCCGGGGGTGTGGCCCGGCGTTGCGATGAGCGAGACCTCATCGGTGAGGCGGAAATCCGCATCGATGAATTGCTCGAGGCCCGCAGCCAGTACGGGATCGATGGAATCTTGCAGGTGATCCATGTGATGGTAGCCGCCGGTGTCGCGCAGATGCTTCCAGTGCTGCCATTCGCGCCGCCCGAAGAGGTATCGCGCCTGCGGAAAGGTCGGGACCCATGAACCCGCGACGAGCCGGGTATTCCAGCCCACGTGATCGAAGTGCAGATGCGTGCACAGCACATCGGTGACCTCCCCGGCCGGGAAGCCGGCGCTGCTCAAATCCTCGAGAAAGGTGTTCTGCATGTTGCAGAACACGTCGAACTCGCGCTGCCGGTCGTTGCCGATGCAGGTGTCGATCATCACGGTGCGGCCCTTCGAGCGCAGCACGAAGCACTGGAAGGAGATGATCATGCGGCCCTCGGGCGTGGCGAAGTGCGGCACCAGCCACCCGAACTGCTGCACGAATTGCGGCGTGGCCTCGGGGAGCAGCATCGCGATGTCATCTTCGAAGCCGTAGACTTCGACGATGCGCGCGATATCGACGTCGCCCACGCGCCAGTGCCTTATATGTTCAGCCGCCATGCCTGCCCCCTGGGTGAGTATGCCCCATGATCGACGCGGCGGCCTTTTCGGCCACCATCACGATCGGTGCGTTGGTGTTGCCGCCGACAATACCTGGAAAAACCGCGGCGTCCACCACTCTTAAGCCATCGACGCCGCGGACCTTGAGGTCAGGGTCCACCACCGCAAGTGCGTCGATGCCCATGCGACAGCTCCCCACCGGATGATGGACGGTGGCGGTGGCCTCGCGTAAATACGCCTTCAATTCGGCGTCGCTCCTCTGCTTGCGGCCGGGACGCACTTCGGTGGCCCGGTAGGGCGCAAAGGCGGGTGTATCGCAGAGTTGCCGGACAAGGTGCAGGCCGTGCAGCAGCGGCGCGCCGTCCTCGGGGTCCGCGAGCACATTCGGATTCACCCGGGGTGCGGCCCGCGGGTCGCTGCCGGCGAGTCTCACCTCGCCGCGGCTGCGGGGGTAGAGATTCACAACGCTCATGGCGAAGCCATGGCCGAGCGGTAGCGGGAAGGTATTGGGATTGCGCCGCGCCGGCTGAAAGGCGATCTGAATATCGGGGCGATCGGCGCCCGCGCCGCTTCGAATGAACGCGGTCGATTCGAATACATTGCTCGCCAGCGGCCCGCGCCGCGCGAGTACATATTCGGCGAGATTCCACAGCGTTCGCGGCAATGTGCGCCATGACAGACCGTAGGATGTGGTATCGCGCATCTCGAGCGCAACGATGACGGCCGGGTGGTCATGATAGTTCGCGCCGACGCCGCCCAGGTCGGCCTTGACGCGTATCCCGAGCGATTCCAAATGCCGGGCCGGGCCTACCCCCGACAGCATCAGCAGCTGCGGCGAGTGAACCGCGCCGGCGCACAACAGCACTTCGCGTGAAGCGAACACCGGACGCCGGCCGTCGGCGGCAGTCACGTCGACGCCGGTGGCCCGGCCCCCTTCGATGCGAATACCCGTGACCGCGGTCCGCGTCAACACGGTGAGATTCGGGCGTGCGAGGGCCGGCATCAACATCGCTCGCGCGGACGAATCCCGAACCCCGCGATGGATGGTGCCCTGGCGAAGACCATAACCTTCGGGATCGAGGCCGGTGAAATCGTCGCACTCTGGGTAGCCGCCGACCGCCGCGAAGGCAGCGCGAAACGCCTGGTTCAAACGATTGGGTTTCGGGATGAATGTCACGTGGATGGGTCCGTCGACGCCGTGTACGTGGACGTCGCGGCGGTCGGCATTGTTCTCCGACAACCGGAAGTAGGGCAGCACCTCGCGCCAGCTCCACCCTAAGTTGCCGGCGGCCGCCCAATCGTCGTAGTCCTTCGGGTGGCCGCGGTGATAGGCCATGCCGTTGATGGAGCCTGAGCCGCCGAGCACCTTGCCGCGCGGCAGCGGCAGGCGGCGATTGTTGAGCGCAGTCTGCGGCTCGGTGGTGAGGCCCCAGGTCAGGCCCGGATGCGCGATGGCCGCGCCCACCAGCGCCGGCACGTGAATGAAGGGGTGGCGTGCCGGCCCGCCGGCTTCCAGCAGGCAAACTCGGGTGTGGCGGTCTTCCGAGAGCCGGGCGGCGAGTACGCAGCCGGCCGTGCCGGCACCGACGATGACGTAGTCGAACCGGGCTTGGGGGTCGATGGTCACGGGTGCGTGGGCGTGGGCGTGGGCGTGGGGCTTGGCGTAGGGATGTACGGGAGCTAGTCCCTGCGAAACGGCAGCGTCAGCAAGAACAGAATGAGCCGCGGCGTCAGCAGTTTCAGCGCCGCGCGCGCGGCCGCAGGTTTCAAGCGCGCGTTCATCGGCATGGCGCCGAACACCTTGCCCTTGATGAGCAGGGAGTTCCCATCGCGCGTCAGGGAGGTCACGGTCAGAAGTTCGCTTCCGTCGGTGGAGTGCAGCTTCACCGGACTCGCCCCTGGCTGTCGAAGTCGAGCCCCAGCGCTTCGAACATCTTCATCGCCGTGGCGCGCCCCGCGCCGAACACCCCGCCGCCCGGGTGCTGGAACGGGCCCACGAGATAGAAGCGCTCGAGGCCGGGCACCGTGTATCCACCGAGTTCCGGCGTGGGGCGATGTGCGCCGCTCTGATAGGTGGCAGTGGCGATGCCGTGCAGGTCGCCGCGCCTGAAGCTGGGGGATGTGCGCTCCATGTCGACCGGACTGTCGATATGCGCCTTCAGCACACAGCCCGGAATGTTTGCAACGAACTTCGACAAATGGGCGAGCATGCGGTCCCCGTATTCCTGCTTCGTGTCATCCCAGCTGCGCCCGTCCGGGCGCAGGTACGGTACATAATCCCACAGATGCAGAATGGCTTTGCGCGCAGGCACGCGGCTCGGGTCGAACTGCGACAGCGAGCCCAAGCCCAGCAAGGGGTAGGGCATGAACCGACCGTAGCGCAGTTCGTCGAAGTCGCGCCGCAGAATTTCATAGCTCATCGGCAGCATCTCGACCATGACCGCCTCGACCGGGTCGCGGGTGCGGAACACGAGCGGCTCGCTGAGCGCGGCGTGCACCGTGATACAGGCCGCCGCGGTGATGTGCGTGGCCTCTGCGTCCGCGCGAGCACGTGAATCCATGCCGTCGATCATGCCGCCGAGCAGATGCGGATGAATGGCGCCGATGACGGCGTCTTTCGCCGCGAAGCTGCGGCCGTCGACCGTCTCGACCCCGGTGGCGCGGCCATTGGCGACCTTGATGCGTGCCACATCGGCATTGGCGATGACATCGCCGCCGTGGTCCCGGATGCAGGCGATGAGGGCGTCGGTCAAGCTACCCGCGCCGCCGCGCGCCACGCCGAAACCGTAGGCTTCGAGAAAGCCCAGGAACACGTAGACGCCGATGGCGGTGGCCTTCTCATCGGGGGAGACCAGGTTCTCGCCGGCGACACGCGCGAAATGCATACGCACCTGCTCGTGCTCGAACAGATCGCAGAGCAGATCGTGACTGCTCATCTGCATGATGCGCCACAGCTCGCGGCCTTCGCGGCTCTGGTCGAACATGGCGAAGGTGGCGCCTGCCGGAGCCGGCGGCGCATACAGCGACGCGGCGATCATCGGCAGCCAGGCGGCGGCTTGCAGCGACACCCTGCGGAAGACTTCAGCGTCGCGCTTCGAGAACTTCGCGATCTCGGCCGCCGACTTTTCGCGGTCGCGATGCAGTTTGAGCGTGCTGCCATCCTCGAACAGCGACATCATCGGCACATCCGGAAAAATGTATTCGAGTCCGTAGCGGGACTTGAGCTTGAGCTCGTCGTTCTTCAGCAGGGGATTGGCCTGGATGAAGATGTGGCTCATTGAATGCTGATCGTGGCGGAAGCCGGGCAGGGTGAGTTCGCGCGAGACCACGCCGCCGCCGAACCAGGCGTTGCGCTCGAGTACCAGCACCTTCTTTCCGGCCGCCGCCAGATAGGCGGCCGCCACCAGGCCGTTGTGGCCGGATCCCACGGCAACGATGTCCGCGGTCGTCTTGTTTATGTTCACTGTCGGAGTTGCTTGTTGCGGCGGATCCCGCGAGCATAGCGCCATGCTGCCGAATTATGAAATCTGCGCGATCCGCTACGGCCGTCTCGAGCGCACGGCCAGCCACAACTTCATCGGCGGCGACGAGCATGACGGCCCCATGCCGCTCGACTACTACGTGTGGACGATCCGGGGTCCCGGCGTCTGTTTTGTGCTCGATACCGGATTCGATGCGGCGATGGGCGCCGCGCGCGGCCGGCAGTTGGTGCAGCCGGTCGAGGCGGGGCTTGAGTCCGTGGATGTCCACCCTGAGCAGGTGAGCGATGTGATCGTGAGTCACATGCACTACGATCACGCGGGCAACCACGAGCTGTTTCCACGCGCCCGTTACCACCTGCAAACCGAGGAGATGTCGTTCTGCACGGGCAGTGCGATGTGCCACGCCATCATGCGGGCGCCCTATGAGGCGCGCGACGTGCAGGCCATGGTTGGCAAGCTGTTTGCCGGGCGCGTGGTGTATCACGACGGAACCGCCGAGCTCAAGCCAGGCGTCACGCTCCATCGCGTCGGCGGCCATACGCGCGGCCTGCAAGTCGTACGCGTCCATACACAGCGGGGCTGGGTGGTGCTGGCCTCGGACGCGGCGCACTTCTACGCCAATTGGCAAGAGCGGCGGCCGTTTCCCATCGTCGACAATGTCGCGGCCTATCTCGACGCCTTCACCACCATCGAGGCGCTCGCCAGTTCGCCGCAGCATGTCATTCCGGGACATGACCCTCTCGTGCTGGCACACTATCCGGCGGCGCGCGCCGGCCTCGCCAATGCAGTTCGAGTCGATCGCAAACCAGGGGCAGGCTCCTAATGGGCGAAAAGATTGCCTTCATCGGCGTGGGCCGCATGGGCTCGATCATGGCGGCGCGGCTCATCGCGGCCGGACATGAACTCACGATTTACGATCCGGTGGCGACGGCGACGGCGCCGCTGGCCGCGCTCGGCGCAAAGGTCGCGGGATCGGTGGCCGACGCCGCTGCTCTCAGTGCAGTGGCCATGGCCAGTGTGCCCGGTCCCGCCGATGCGCGCGAGACTGCGCGCGCTATCGCCGATTCGCCCACGCTCGAGGTTTTCGTCGATCTATCCACCTCGGGCCCGGCCGCGGCGCATGCGATTGCCGCGCTGCTTGCGCCGCGCGGAATCGCCGCCGTCGATGCGCCGGTTTCCGGGGGCGTGAAGGGGGCGGCCGCCGGCAAACTCGCCATCATGGCCTCAGGCGCAGCGAGGGCCATGGAACAGGTGCGCCCGCTTCTCGAAGTGCTGGGCAGGGTTTATGTGCTGGGTGAGAAACCGGGGCTCGGTCAGACAGTCAAGCTCGCCAACAATCTCATGTCGGCGGCGTCGCTCGCCATTGCCGCCGAGGCGCTCGCGATGGGTGTGAAGGCCGGTGTCGATCCGGCGGCGATGCTCGACGTGCTCAACGCCTCGTCGGGGCGCAACAGCGCGACCGTGGACAAGATTCCCCGGCATGTGCTCAACCGCAGATTCGATTTCGGATTTGCCAACGCACTGTCGTTCAAGGACGTGCGGCTGTGCCTGGAGGAAGCCGAGGCGCTGGGCGTGCCGATGGTGGTCGGTGCGGCCGTGCGGCAGATGTTATCCATTACGCATCAGATCCATGGCGCAGCGGCGGATTGCACCGAACTGGTGAAGGTCGTAGAAGACTGGGCGGGCTGCCGGATCGGCAACACAGAGGAGTAAGGCCGTGGGACAGGATCGATTCGAAAAGGGTATGAAGCTGCGCAAGCAGGTGTTGGGCGCGGACTATGTGGAACGCTCGATGGCCGGCGCCGACGAGTTCAGCCTAGCCATGCAGGAGCTCTCGACCGAGTACTGCTGGGGGTATGTGTGGACGCGGCCGGGGTTGGCGCTGCGCGATCGCAGCCTCATCAACATCGCGATGATCAGCGCGCTGAACCGGCCGCATGAGCTGAAACTGCATGTCAAGGCCGCACTCAACAACGGGGTAACGCGCGAGGAGATTCGTGAAGTCCTGCTGCAGGTGGCCGTGTACTGCGGTGTGCCGGCCGGCATCGACAGCACGCGCATTGCGCGCGAGGCGTTCGCCGAGGTCGACCAGGCAAAACAGGGGTAGCACATGGTGACCGCGCGCACACCGCAGGAGCAGCTCGTGCTCGACTTCTTCCGCATCTTGAGCAGCGGCGATCTCGAGGCCATCCGCGCGACCATGCATCCTGAAGCCACCTGGCAGCCCATGGTCGAGGGCGTGCCGGGGGCCGGCATTCATGGGCCGCGCGACAAGATCGTCGATGAGTTTCTCGCGCCGGTGCGCGGCTTGTTCCTGCCCGGCGATCCGAAGACCACGGTCGATCGCATGGTATCCACCGGCGACACCGTCATGTGCGAATCGCGCGGCAGGGGTACGCTGCGCGACGGCAGGGCGTACAACAATCGCTACGCCTGGAGCATCGACGTGCGCGAGGGCAAGATCTTTGCCATCCGCGAATACATGGACAGTCACTACGTCGCAACGCTGTTCGGCGGCGGCGCGTAACCCAAGCACGTGTCAGCACTGCCCAGTGAATTCTTCGACTATGTGATCGCCGGCGCCGGTACGGCCGGCTGCGTGTTGGCCAATCGGCTGTCGGCCCGCGAGGGAGTGAGCGTCGCCCTGATCGAAGCGGGCCCGCCGGACGACGATCCGGCCATCCATGTGCCTGCCATGGTGGCGAAAGCCATCGGCAATCCGCGCCAGTCTTGGGGCTACCAGACGGTGCCGCAGGCGCATGTCGATGACCGTGTGCTGCCGGTGCCGCGCGGCCGCGTGCTCGGCGGCTGCTCGTCGATCAACGGCATGGTGTATTTTCGCGGCCATCCGCGCGACTACGATGACTGGCAGCAGCCCGGCTGGGGTTACGTAGATCTCTTGCCGTACTTTCAGCGGCTGGAGAACTACGAGGCGGCGCACACGCCGCAGCGCCATCGGGGCGGTCCGGTCAATGTCATCGACATCCCCAAACCCAATCCGCTGGTGCGCCGCTTTCTCGCGGCGGCCGATACCCTTGGCCTGCCGCGCTGCGCCGATTTCAACGGCGGCGATCCGGAAGGATTCGGGCCGCGCCAAGCGGCCATCCGCAACGGGCGGCGCGAGTCCGGAGTGACGGCCTACCTCAATCTCGCGCGATTTCGGCAGAATCTCAAAATCGTGACCGACGCGCTGGTCACCCGCGTGCTGTTCTCCGGAAGGCGTGCCACGGGCGTCCAGATCGAACAGGCCGGCGCGCGCAAGATTATGCAGGCCCGCCGCGAGGTCATCGTCGCCAGCGGCGCCTACGGGTCACCACAGCTGCTGCAGCTCTCAGGAGTGGGCGATGCCGCCGCCCTGCGATCCTTGGGAGTTGCGCCGCTGCTCGATCTGCCCGCAGTCGGCAGAAATCTGCACGATCACCCGGCTGCGTCGATCGCCGTGCGCACCGACAACACCGAATCCTACGGCCTGTCGTGGCGCACCGTACCGCGCAGCTTGAGCATTGCCGCGCAATATCTGCTGCTGCGTTCCGGGCCGCTGGCGAGCAATGTGTTCGAAGCCAACGGCTTCATGCGCTCGAGGCCGCAGGCCGATCGCCCCGATCTGCAAATCATCTTCATGCCGGCGCATCGCAATGCCAACGGCCACTGGCTGCCGCGCGGGCACGGCTACGGCGTCCTGTTCGTGAATGTGCGGCCGGCGAGCCGCGGCAGCGTCACGCTGGCGAGCAGCGACCCGCATGACAAACCGAATATCGATTTCAATTTCCTCGCCGATGCGGGCGATATGGACGTGCTGGTGCGCGGTTTCGAGGTCGCCCGTTCGATCCTGTCGGCGCCGCCGTTCGCGCCGCTGGCCGGCCGGGAGACTTCGCCGGGGCGGGAGGTGCAGGGGCGCGCGCAGATCGAGGCGCATATCCGCAACTCGCTGGTCACGGTGCACCACGCCTGCGGCACCTGCCGCATGGGCGAGGTGGTGGATGCGACACTGCGTGTGAGGGGCATCGATGCCTTGCGCGTGGTGGATGCGTCGGTCATCCCCACGGTGATCGCGGGCAACACCAATATTCCCGTCAATGCGCTGGCCGAGCGGGCGGCGGATCTTCTATTGGAGGAGTGAAATGAAAGACCTTGCAGGCATGAAAATCATCGTCACCGGCGGCGCGGGCAGCATCGGTCATGCGACCGCCTGCGTGCTCGCGGCGAAAGGCGCCGATATTCTTCTGGTCGACATCAATCGCGACGGGCTCGAGCAGCGCCGCGCCGCCGTCGCCGAGTTCGGCACGCAGGTCGAAACCTGCCATGCCGACGTCAGCCGCTCCGAGGCCGTGCAGGGTTATGTTGCCGCGGCCCGCAAGGTTTTCGGACGCATCGATGGGCTGTTCAACAACGCCGGCACGGAGGGCAAGGTGGCGTCGATCGAGAATTACGAGGAGGCCGAATTCGACCGCCTGATGGCGGTGAACCTGCGCAGCATCTTTTTGGGAATGCGGCATGTGATTCCGGTCATGCTCGCCCAGGGCGGCGGTGCGGTGGTCAACACCGGGTCGATCGCCAGTGAGCGCGGATTGGCCGGGGCCTGCGCCTACAATGCCACCAAGCACGGGGTGATCGGGCTCACGCGCACGGCCGCCGCGGACGTCGGCGCCCGCGGTGTGCGCGTGAACGCCGTGATGCCGGGGGTCATCGACACCCCACTGCTCGAAGCCATGATCAAGACCCTGTTCAACGGCGACGTTGAGCTCGGCAAGCGTACCTTGGGCAAGGTCGCGCCGCAGGAGCGTATCGGCCAGCCGCGCGAAGTGGCCGAGACCGTGGCGTTTCTGCTGTCGCCCGCGGCCAGCTTCGTCAACGGCGCGGCCTGGTCCGTGGACGGCGGCGCACTGTGCACCATTCGGCATTGATGCCGCGGGACGCTGCAGGGGGATCGTCGACCGCCATGAGCCGCTACCAGTGGCTGCTGGTGGCACTGCTCAGCGCTAATTTCGGCGTCGTGTTCTTCGATCGCAATGTCTTCAGCTACCTGACGTCGTTCATACAGCCGGATCTCAAGCTCAGCAATTTCCAGATCGGCAACATTGCCTCGGCCTTCTCCTTCAGCTGGGCGATTGCCGGGTTGTGCATGGGGAGCCTGGTCGATCGGTTCGGACGCCGCAAACCCATGCTGGTGGCGGCAACCGTCGCGTTCTCGATGGCGTCGGTGTTGTCGGGTTTTGCATCCGGGTTCGCCTGGCTGCTCGGAGCCCGCCTGCTGATGGGCATCGCCGAGGGCGGCATCATGCCGATTACACAGACATTGATTGCGGCGGAGGTGCCGCATGAGCGCCGCGGCCTGGCCCAGGGCATCACCCAGAACTTCGGCGCCAATCTGCTAGCCAACACCTTAGGTCCGCTGATCATCGTGTGGATGGCGATCCGTTTCGGCTGGCGCAACGCGTTTTTTCTTGCCGCACTCCCGGGGGTGGTCATGGCGCTGCTGATCGCCGCGCTGGTGCGCGAACCGACGCGGGCGGCGCCGGCTTCAGGCGTCGAGCGCGGCGGATTCGCCGCTGTGCTTGCCGACCGCTCGATGCTGCTGTGTATTGCGATCTCGACGCTGCTGGTGGCCTACCTGGTGGTGTTCTTCACGTTTGCACCGCTGTACCTCATCCAGGTCCGCGGCTTCGACCAGCAGCGCATGAGCTGGCTCATGTCCTCGTTCGGCGTGGCGTCCATGGCCGTCGCGTTTCTCGTGCCGGGTTCTTCCGACCGATTCGGACGCAAGCCGGTCATCATCGTGGCGTCCTTGCTGGGACTGGTGCTGCCGCTCGGCTTGTTGTTCTCGAACGGCCGGCAGCTCGCTCCGCTCATCGCCTGCATCGCCGTGGGTTCGGCGCTGAGCGGGGTATTTCCGCTCGCCATGGCGACCATCCCCTCGGAGATCGTGGGTCCGGCTCGAACCGCCACCGCACTGTCGCTGACCATGGGAATCAGCGAGATTCTGGGCGGTGTATTGGCGCCGAGCGCCGCCGGCAAAGTTGCGGACTTCGAAGGCTTGGGCGCGACATTGTGGATTCTGGCGAGCCTCGTCGCGCTGATTATTGCGTTGGCGGCAATGCTGCGCGAGACGGCGCCCGCGGCGCTGATGCGGCGGAATCCGGGCGCGCACTGACCGCAGATTTCTCATGCCCTCCCAGTTGGGAGCCTCGCCGTCCTGGTTGTATCATTCGGACCGTCACTTGATGCGAGCAATGCCATGACCAAGCCGCTTGAATTCATCGGATCCTTCTGGACGCTCGCAGTCGGCGCGGATCCGATGGGCGATCAACGCTGCCTGCATGACTTCCAGACGCGCGTGGAGATCGCTGCCAACGCCGGATTCACCGGCATGGGATTTTGGCACGCGGATATTCTCGAGATCCGCAAGAAACACAGCTTTGTGGACATGAAGCACATCCTCGACGCCAATGGCATCGTCAACGTCGAAGTGGAATGGCTGCTCGACTGGTATTGCACCGACGCCCGCAAGGCCGCATCGGATGAAATCCGCGCGCTGCTACTGGACGCGGCCGAGGTTTTGCGCGCGCGGCACATCAAGATTGCCGATCTCGGAAATGACTGCGCCGACGTTCCCCAGATGACGGAGGCGTTCGCGGCGCTCTGCCGTCAGGCCGCCGAACGCGGCACCAACATCCTGTTCGAAATGCTGCCGGCGCAATTCTCGCACGCACCCTCGCTCGATCAGGTGCTGGCGCTCACCCGCGGATCGGGTGAGCGCAATGGCGGCATCATGCTCGATAATCTTCACTTGCAGCGCATCGGCATCGGCTCCGATGAGATCGTGCGCAAACTCAAAGCCGGCGACTTGATCGGCGTCGAGATCAACGACGGCGCTCTCGCCGTGCCGTTGAACTTTCTGGATTCCGTGGTCAACAAGCGCCTGTTGCCGGGCGATGGCGAGTTCGACATCGTCTCATTCCTGCAGGCCCTCTGGACGGTGGGCTATGATGGGCCCATCGGCGTGGAGGTCCTGAACGAATATATGAGGAAGTGGGATCTCAAAACAGCGGCGACCGAGGCCTTTGCAAAGACGCAGCGGGTGGTGACGGCGGCGCGTCAGGCCAACAAATAGCGCCGTCGCTCGAGGAGTCTCGTGACCGAACCGAAGTTGACCGACTGGAAAGAGATGTACGGCGCGCTCTGGCGGATACGCCTGTTCGAGGGCCACGTGCAGCGGCTCGCCGCCGCGGGCGAGATTCCAGGATTTCCGCACCTGTCCACCGGGCAGGAGGCCGTGGCGGTCGGTGTCTGCACGCAACTCAAGGCAGAGGACGCGATGTTCACCAGCCATCGCGGGCATGGCCACGTGCTCGCCAAGGGCAGCGATATCGAAGCCACTTTCGCCGAGATACTGGGCCGACGGACCGGCCTGTGCGGCGGCCGGGGCGGGTCGATGCACCTGGTGGACGCCGCGAACGGCGTGCTGGGCGCGACCGGCGTCGTCGCCGGTAATCTCGCGCTCGCCGCGGGCGCGGCGTGGGCCGCACAAGCCCAGGGCCGACAGGACATCAGCGTGGTGTTTTTCGGGGATGGGGCGACGGGCGCCGGCGCATTTCACGAGACGCTGAATCTCGCCGCGCTGTGGCACCTGCCGGTGTTATTCGTCTGTGAGAACAATGGCTACGCCGAGTTCACCAGCCGCGAGGAGCACTCCAACGTCAAGCATGTGAGCAGTTTCGCCGCACCCTATGGCATAGCCACGCAGACCATCGACGGCAACGATCTGCCGACGGTGTACGCAGCCGCGGGCGCCGCGATCGAGAGCTTGCGTCGAGGCGAGGGCCCCTACCTGCTCGAGTGCATGACCTTCCGCATGGCGGGGCACTACGTCGGCGACTCGCAGCAGTACCGATCGAAACAGGAACTCGCCGAAATTCGCGAGAAATGCCCCATCGAACGGCTGAAGCGGCACCTGACCGGGCGCGGGGTCGACCCGGAGGAGCTCGATGCCATCGCCGAGCAAGCGAAGACCGAGGTCCAGCGGGCCGTGGAGCGTGCACTTGCGGCGCCGCGGCCGGATCCGGCAACCGTGCTTGAATACGTGTACCGTGCGCCGGCGCTGGCCGCGATTCCGGGCTGACGATCGCGGCCACGATGCAGCACACGTTCATCGAAATCCTGCGCAGGGCGCTCGACGAGGAATTGGCGCGCGACCCTGCGGTACATCTCCTGGGCGAGGACGTCGCCGCGGGGGGCGCATTCGGCGTCACCCGGGGTCTCGCACAGAAGCACGGCGCCGCGCGAGTCCGGAACACTCCCATCAGCGAAGCGGCCATCACCGGCCTCGCCACCGGCGCCGCGCTGTGCGGTCTCAAGCCCGTGCTCGAAATCATGTTCATCGATTTTGCCACGCTGTCCATGGATTGCCTGGTGAACCAGACCGCGAAGTACCGCTACATGTCGGGCGGCCGGCTCGCGGTTCCGCTGGTGGTACGCACGCAGGCGGGTGCCGCGGGCGGCGCCGCCGCGCAACATTCGCAGAGCCTCGAAGCCTGGTTCATCCACGTGCCGGGACTCATCGTGGTCGCGCCGTCGACGCCCGCCGAGGCCTATGGCCTGCTGAAGGGCGCGATCCGGCTGGGCGAACCGGTGCTGTTCATCGAGCACAAGCGGCTGTACACCATGAAGGAGGAACTGCCGGAGGGCGCCGAATTGCCGCCGATCGGCAGGGCGCGGATCGCAAGATCCGGCACGGATGTCACCGTGATCGCCTACTCGGCCATGGTGCAAACCGCGCTGGAAGCGGCCCGGATTCTGGCGGACGCCGGCATCTCGGCGGAGGTCATCGACCTGCGCACGCTGCTGCCTCTCGACATGGCGACGATTGCGAAGTCGGTGTCGAAGACTCATCGAGTGCTGATTGCGCATGAGGCGGTGCTGAACGGCGGGGTGGGCGCCGAGATCGCAGCGCGCATCGGATCGGAGCTCTTCGACGCACTCGACGCTCCGGTGCTTCGCGTCGGTTGCGGCTTTGCGCCGATTCCCTTCGCTCCTGAGCTCGAGCGCGCGCTGCTCCCGGGCAGCGCGGACATCGTGCGCGCGGTACGCGGGATGATGGAGCGCCAGTGACTCGCGTTGCGCAGGAAATTCCGAAAGTCGGTCTCGTGATGGAGGAGGTGAGGGTCGTCCGCTGGCTCAAGAGCGTCGGCGACGGCGTGGTAGCGGGTGAGCCGCTGCTGGAAGTCGAAACCGAAAAGGCGGTTGTTGAGATCGAGGCGGCCGCCACCGGGCGGCTGTCGGAGATCCTGGTGCAAAACGACAGCCGCGCGGCGGTCGGCGATCAGGTGGCCTGGATCGAGTGCGCCGACGCGCAGGGTGCGGTTGCCGCGGCGCCGGCGCCGCGCGCAGTCGATCCCGAACCGCCCGATACTACTCCGGCCGCGCGCGTGCACGGCACAGCTGCGGACGCGGCTGGCGACGGAGCGCGCGATGCGGCGCGCATCCGCAGTACACCCGTCGCCCGCAAACTCGCCGGCGAGCACGGCATCGATCTTGGCGGCATCGCCGGCACGGGACCGGGCGGGCGCGTGCAGCTCGACGATGTGCAACGAGCCATCGACGCGTCGCGCCCGGCCGATACCGGCGCGCAATCTCTCTCCCCGATGCCTCTTTCCCCGATGCGCCGCGCTCTGGCACGCGCCATGAGCTTGAGTAACGCCACCATTCCACAGTTCACGGTCACTCGTTCGGTCGATTGGACGGAGATGCAGGCATTGCGTGGAGAGTTCGCTGCGAGAGCGGGGCCGGCCGCAGCGAAATTGTCGGTCAACGATTTTCTACTGCAGGCACTTGCGCGGACGTTGATCGAGTTTCCCGCGTTGAACGCCACGTTCTCGGGCGACCCGGATTCGTCCGAGGCCCGCATCGAACCGGCACGCGGCGCGCACATCGGTCTGGTGGTCGCGGTCGACGACGGCCTGCTGGTACCAGTGATTCATGATGTCGAGCGCCTGGGGCTGGCGGAGATTGCGCGCCGCCGCGAAGATTGTGTCGAGCGCAGTCTCAAGGGTCGACTGAAGCGCGAGGAACTCAGCGGTGCCACGATCAGCATCTCGAATCTGGGCGCCGAAGGGCCGGACCGCTTTAGGGCCATCATCAATCCGCCGCAATCGGCGATACTCGCCGTCGGGCGCCGGCGCGATGGTGTCGTGGTGAAAGACGGCGTCATCGTCGTGCGCCCGCTGTCTGATCTCACGCTCACCGTCGATCATCGCGTGGCTGACGGGCGCCTCGCCTCGCAATTTCTCGCAAGACTGGTCACGATCCTCGAGGGTCGCAACTGGCGCTTGGAGGCCTAGGCATCCCGCACCCGGCCCGTCAACGACGCGACTGGAGCACCTTGCGGACCGCGGCGATGATTCTTTCCTCGTCGGGGATGACGTAGGCCTCCAGCGGTTCGCTGTAGGGCACCGTCGCGTCGCGCGCGACAACCTGCACGATCGGTGCCTTGAGCGACGAGAATCCGTGCTCGGCGACATCGCCCGCGATGATGCCGGCCACCGTCGCGTGGCGCGGCGCCTGATCGACGAGTACCAGGCGCCCGGTCTTGGCCACCGACTTGAGAATGGTTTCCAGGTCGAGGGGTGCCACGGTGCGCGGATCGATCACCTCGGCCTGAATACCTTCCTCGGCGAGCTTCTTGGCCGCGGCAAGCGAACGCGGCACCATCCATCCGGTCGCAACGATGGTGACGTCGCCGCCCGCGCGGCGAATTTCCGCCTTGCCGAACGGCACCAGGTGTTCGCCGTCCGGTACCTCGCCCGGCTCGAGTGTGAGCAGATAGTGGTGCAGGAAAACCACCGGATTGTCATCGCGGATGGCCGTGGCCATCAGTCCCTTGGCGTCGGCGGCGGTCGAAGGCACCACCACCTTCAATCCCGGGACCCCCATGAATAGCGCGGTCAGTGAGCCGGTGTGCTGGCCCGCCCAGCCGCAGGCGAAGCCGAAACCCGCCTTGAGCACCAGCGGCACTTTCACCTGTCCGCCGGACATATACCGGAAACGCGGCGCTTCGTTGACCACTTGATCCATGGCGACGAGCATGAATTCCGCCATGTAGAGCTCGACCACGGGGCGCAGGCCCGCCATTGCCGCGCCGATGGCGATGCCGATTTCTGCGGTCTCGGAAATCGGCGTGACGCGAACGCGGTCGTGCCCGTAAGCCTTGACGAAGTCGTGGTTCTCGGTGGTCGCCATGTTCTGGCCGAAATAGAGCACGCTCGGGTCGCGCCGCATTTCCTGATGAATGCCGGCATCGATGGCGGCGATAAAGGGTAGCGTTGCCATGTGTGTCGCTCCGTGTCAGGCGTAGACGTTGTCGAGTGCGGACTCGAGCTTGGGGTAGGGGCTGTTGACGGCAAAGGTAACCGCCTCGTCCATTTCCTTCGCGACTTGCGCGACCAGCTCATCGGCCTTGGACGCGCTGAGCGCACCGCCCTTGACCAAGACGGCGCGAAAGCGCGGGACGGGATCGCCGCGCAGGGCGGCCTCGTACTCTTCGCGCTTGCCGAACACCGTGATCGCCTCGTGCTCCGGGTAGTGCAGCGGCACGCCGGGCGGGGCAATGATGTTGCCATGCGCCGAAAGCCGGTAGACCTTCGATTCGACCAGCGTCGGGCCGGCACCGGCACGAGCGCGCTCGACCGCCGTGCCGACGGCGGCAAACACCGCCAATGGATCGGTGCCATCGACCGTCACGCCCGGCATCGAGTAGGCCTTGGCTTTGACGGAGAGCGGCTCGCCGTTCGCGGCGTTGGCGTCCTCCTGCGCGGAGGTGGTCACGACGTTGTAGCCGTTGTTCTCCATCACGAATATCACCGGCAGCTTCCACAGAGAGGCAATGTTGAGGGTTTCGTGGAATGCACCCTGTTTCGACGCGCCGTCGCCGAAGAAGCAGAACACGACTTCGGCTTTCTTGCGGATCTGCGCCGCCCAGGCCGCGCCTGCCGCGTGGGGAATGCCTGCGCCCACGATGCCGGATGTGCCGAGGAAGCCGCGCTTGACGTCGGCGAGATGCATCGATCCGCCGAGACCCTTGCACAGGCCGTCCACGCGGCCGTAGATCTCGGCCATCATGGCCTTCGGGTCGCTGCCGAGTGCCAATGGATATCCGTGGCAGCGATAGGTGGCGAGCGCCGCATCGCCGCCGCGGAAGTGGCACAGTGAGCCGACGATGGACGCCTCGGCGCCGTCCGCGAGGTGCGTATGACCCCGGATCACCCCGGGGTGTTCGGTGAAAGTACGCTTCACGCGCTCTTCGAACTCGCGGATGCGCAGCATCTGAGTGTAGATACCGATCTGCCGTTCGGCGCTAAGTGCCTGCACGCTCATTTGATTCCCCCGTCTGTGGCGGCCGTCCGTGCTCGACTGTAGCACCGGAAGATCTCATACTGGCTTCCTTGAGAGTCTACTTCCGCTTCTCCGGCGGTTGAGAGGGACGATGGTGCCGCCGGCCATGTTCACCCACCCCGGCGCATCCTCGGGATGAACGCCAGAAATCGGCGCGGGTTGTCCACGAGAATCCCCTGCAGCGTGCTCTGTGTGACGCCGGCGTTGCGAAGTTTGGGTCCGAATACGGTCACGGTCATCGCATACCCGGCGCCGCCGCTGTGCTTGAGATCTGAGGCGAAGGAGAAATCGGACGAGAACAAGAGCTTCTCCGCGTAGCCGGCTTCCAGCAACGCCATGACAGCCGGCAGGTTATCCGCGTCTTGAGGCCCGCCCTGACGGTCGAAGCCGACAAATGCGCCCCGCTTGCATATCGTCTTTTGGACTCGAGCGTCGGGATCCGCAATGCCGCCCAGATGCCCGATGGCGACGCGTTCGGGTTTGACTCCCACCGACTCCAGCACATCGAGTTGCTCGAGCGCGCCCTTGCCCATATTCGTATGAGTGAAGATCGGCAGGTTCGTCGCCAGATGTGCCTTGCCCACGGCGCGAAAAACTTTCCGCTCGTCGGGCGTCATCGCGTCCCAGGTTCCGATCTCACCGTAGGCGCCGATGGCTTCGGCCTTGACCTGCCGCAGTAGTTCCTGAGCGATCTCATCCTCGTCCCAGCGCGCAATTTCGGGCGGATAAAAAGGCTGGGTGTAGTACCCGGCTCCCGCGACGATGGGCATTCCGGACTTCAACGAGAGCTGCCTCAGGAACTGGAAATTCCGTCCCATGTCGGGGTGGCCTGCGTCCACGATGCAGGCAACGCCTGCCGCGGCCGCCGAGCGCATTTCCTCCGTCATCACACCGAGATCCCTCAACAGACGCTGTTGCTCCGGCGGCGGGAGCGGAGGAAGCATCGCATCCGGGCCCAGCAGGATGCGAAATTGCGCCATGACCTTAGGCATGAAATCGGCGCCCACCGACAGGTGCTCATGAAACAGCGTGGCCCCGCCCGCCAGGGCTTCGGGGGGCAAGTCCTTCAAGACGGTGCGGATGACCGCTCCGCTCGGGAAGCGGACCCGCTCCTCCGTTGCGCCCAGACTGTGTGCGAACGCGGCTGCGGCGCTTGCGCCGATCAGCCGGAGGATGTCGCGGCGACTGGGCATGGTTGGCATACGCCGACTGTAGTTCATCGCCGCGGATTGCGCTAACCCACGGGTGGTGAGAATCTGCCGTGTCTTGAGCTTCGTCCTCCACGAGCAAGGAACAACGATCATGGCCAGGATCATCGGCGCAATCGCCACATCGCACACTCCGACGATCGGTTTCGCCAAGGATCGACGCCTCGAGAACGATCCCATCTGGAAGCCGATATTCGACGCCTACGCGCCGATACGTGCCTGGCTTGCCGACAAGCGCGCGGACGTTCTGCTCACCATCTACAACGACCACGTGACGTCGTTTTTCTTCGATCACTACTCGCCTTTTGCGCTGGGGGTCGACGATGAGTACCTGCCGGCCGACGAGGGGGGCGGTGCGCGCAATGTGCCGCCCCTGAAAGGTGCGCCGCAGCTCGCTCGCTCCGTCGCAACCAGTCTTTTTGCCGAGGAATTCGACATATCGTTCTTTCGCGGCAAGCCCATCGATCACGGCTGTTTCTCGCCGCTGTCGATGCTTGCCGATCCCGACGGCAGCTGGCCGTGGAAGGTACTGCCGCTCCAAGTCGGCGTGCTGCAGTTTCCGTTGCCGACGGCCCGCCGCTGCTATCGATTGGGAGGCGCGCTCGGCCGCGCGATCCGCGCATTCCCCGAAGATCTCAACGTGGTGATCGTCGCGACCGGGGGCCTGTCGCATCAGGTTCATGGCGAGCGCTGCGGATTCAACAACCCGGAATGGGACCATCAGTTTCTCGATCTGCTCGAGACCGACCCCGAAGCCTTGACCAAGCTGACTCATGCCGAGTATGCCGAACGCGGGGGCTTCGAAGGTGCGGAGGTCATCATGTGGCTGATCATGCGCGGCGCCCTGACCGACAAAATCCGCCGGCTGCACCGCACATACTATCTGCCGTCCATGACGGCGATCGCGACGGCGATCTACGAGAATGACGAGGAGTATCCGCCCGTCGCGCCGTTTCGCGACCTGCAGCTCGAGGGGGTGGAGCGTCTTGCCGGCACATATCCGTATACGCTGGAACGAAGCGCCAAAGCCTACCGGCTCAACCGGTTCCTGCACGATTTGACCATTCCGGAACACCGCGAGGCGTTCCGACGCAACGGCGATGCACTGATGACGGCGCGCGAATTGACCGTAGAGGAAGCGGATCTCGTGCGCCGGCTCGACTGGCGCGGGCTCATTCACTATGGCGTGATTTTCTTCGTGCTCGAGAAGCTGGCGGCGGTGGTGGGCGTGTCGAATCTGCACGTGTACGCGGCCATGCGCGGGCAGTCGCTCGAAGAGTTTCAAGCAACGCGCAACGCCAAGATCGAGTACGGCGTCGGCGCGAGGCGCGGCGTCTGATCGGACGTGAATCGCCGCCGCTCGGCATGGTAAGATGCGATGCCAATCACCGGCCGCTGCAGCACAAGATTAAGGCCGGGATTTGGATGATGACAAGCGGGGGAGGCTGTATGGCAATGCTCGAGCAGAGTTGGTCGACCGAACACCTGCAGCCCGGCAAGGCGCTTTCTTATTGGCGCGATGTGATCTGCGAGAATCTTCTGCAGATGCACATTCAGAGTTCCCAGGAACGTGGGTTTTTCGGATCCATCGAGAAACACGCCTTCGGCCCGATCAAGGCGAATTTCATTTCGGTCAGCGAGCAAAGGGTCTGGCGCGATCGAACCGCGGCTTGCAACGCGAACGACCATCTCTTCCACCTGATCCATGTGCGCAAGGGCGTGCAGCTGATCGAGCAATACGGCCGCAGTCTCAAGGTCGAGGCCGGAGACTGCTTGCTGATCGATTGCCTCGCCGGCTTCGAATTCGACTTCCCGCAGGGCGTCGAAGCCTTGGTTCTCGAGATCCAAAGAGATTGGCTCAGAAGCTGGCTGCCCAACCCAGAGGATGCGGCGGCACGACTGATCGATGGGCGCAGCGGTTGGGGGGCGACTCTGGCCTCCGCGTTGGGAAATGTCACCCCAACGACGGTGGGTGCATCGGGGTTGCCGCCGACCGTGGTGGCGGAACAAATCGTCTCTCTGTTGGCGCTCGCGGCTTCACACCAGCATCCGTCGCCGACCACTCACAAGCGTGCACTGCTGCGGCGTGTCACCGAAACCCTACGCGAGCGCTGCCACGAGCCCGACCTCGACCCGGCGACGGTCGCCGCCGCGCTCGGCGTGTCGCGCCGCTACGTGCATCTGCTGTTCGCCTCTGCAGGCACGACCTTCAGCCAGGAATTGTATGCCTGCCGGCTCCATCGAGCGCACCGCCTGCTGTGCGACAAGCGATTCGACGGCCTTGGAATTGCCGAAATCGCCTGGAGTTGCGGGTTCAGCGATCACAGCCATTTCACCCGCCGATTTCGCGAGCAATTCGGTGCGCCGCCCAGTGCTTACCGGCAGAACGGCACGAACTGACGGAGCGCCGCCCGCACCTCGATAGCGCACCAGCGCCGCGCGGAACCACTGGCGGGTTGTCATCGGCGCGGCGCCGCCGCATCTTATGAGGTAGTCCTGGCCGCTCGTGCTGCTCCTGCTGGCGGCCTTGTCGATAAAATCCTCCGCCGTCTCAATCTGCGCGTTGACGGCCAGCGCAGTGTACTTGCTGCGCAGATGGGCCGCCGCCCGTTGCGCGTCGTACCAGGTACCGTTGCGGAAAAACTCACAGCCGGAATTCTCCATCAGGCCCAGCAGATGGTTGATCTCGGTCTCCGCTGCCGGGGGCGGCGCCGCGCGCGCGGCCTGTAAAATGATGCAGAGCACCGCGGCGAGCACGAACAGAGCCTGCTTGGCCATGCTCACAGCTCCCGATCCATCGGCAGCCACGACATGACGGTGAGCTTGAATTTCTGCCAGGAACTTCGTGCCGGTTCCTGCCCGTACTCAACTTGTTTGCCGTCCTCGCGCGTATCCCACACCAGGTGCCCGGGCGTTCCCGCGCCGGGCTCGCGCCACGCGGGCGTATAGACGTTTTCCGGCTGCACCATGCGATCGAAGCGCGCCACCGTCTCTTGGGCGAGCTCTGGGCTATCGATGAGCAATCCGATCTCGGTATTCAGGTGTTTTGAGCGCTGATCGAAGTTCATCGAACCGATGAACATTCGCTTTCGGTCATAAACCCACAATTTGGCATGCAGACCGTAGTTGCCGTAGCGCGATACCACGGCGGTTTCACCGCTGCCCCGGGTACTTCCCAGCAGCGAACGCACTTCATACAGTTCAACGCCGTCCTTCAGCAGCGCCACTCGGTACTTGATGTAGCCGGAATGTGCGATCAAATCGGGTGCCGATGTAAGCGAGTTGGTCAGAATGGCGACGCGGATCGCGTGCCCACGCAGGTCCTCGACCGTGCGCAATTCCTCCGGCGTCGGTACCAGGTAGGGTGTGATCATCAGCAGCTCGGATTGGGTCGCGCGTGCGGCTGCCAATACTTGCCGGGTCATCAGGCGGCCGCCGACATCGCCTTGATCGACGCTCTTCTTGTCCGGAGTATCGCTGATGACTTGCGCCTGGGCCCACACCAGAGGCAGCCGCCCCGAGACGATCCCGGCATAGGGTTCATCGCTCGCCAACCGCGCCGCATAGTCGACGCCGTCTGTTTTCAGCCCCTGCAAGTGACGCTCCGAGCGGTCCTTCGCGCGCTCGCGGCGTTCGGCAAGGGCTTTCTTCGAACGCTGGCTGCGTTCCAGCGCCGAGGCCGGGACCGCGAAGCGGCTACTCCAGAACTCGTCGAAGGTCGCGGAAAGCTGCACCGCGATCGGACCGGCGGCGAAAACGTCGGTGTCGGCGAACTGGGAATCAGGGTCCACCTGAAAGTATTGATTGCCGATGTTGCGGCCGCCGATCAGCGCCGCGGCATTGTCGACGATCAGCAGCTTGTTGTGCATCCTGTAATCGAGCCGCGGGGAATGCAGTGCGAACTCGATCGCGCGCCGCAAGGTGTTGTGCCCGCGATAGACGAACGGGTTGAAAATCCGAATCTCGATGTTCGGATGAGCGTCCAACGCGATGATTTGTTCATCCCCGGCGATGGTGGCGCCGTCGTCGACCAACACCCGTATGCGCACGCCGCGATCCGCCGCCCGGATGAGGGCGTCGGTGATCAGCCGCCCGGTTTCGTCGCCGCGAAATATGAAGTACTGCAGATCGAGTGTTCGCTCGGCGGCATCGATCATTTGTGCTCGAGCCAGGAAGCCATCGACTCCAACGGAGATGACTCGAAATGCGGAATCGCCGGTGTGCTGCCGCGAGGCGCCGTCGAACTGCGCGCCGAGACGGGTTTCTTCCGGATTCGCAAGCGCGACGGACAGCGGCTTGGGTTTGTCGAATCTTGCCGGGACCGATGAGCAGCCTCCGAGCAAGCTTGCAACGGACGCGACGAGAGTCGCGAGTCGGATCGCGTATGTCTGACGGAGCTGCATCGGCCGCCATTATCCGCTTCGCGTCAGACCATTCCGTTCGTTGACGAACACACGGCCGGCGGCGCCCGGCGCCTTGTGTGCGGTAGCGCCCCGACCGACGGGCGTCGTCCATGCTTCCATCCGACCATGACACACCTATCCAAATCGATTCTGCTTCGCTCCGCCTGCGCCTTGGCACTCGGTCTCGGCGTGATCGCCATCCCTGAGGCGTCGGTGGCGCAGATTTCCGTGTCCATCACGCTCGCGCCGCCCGAACTGCCGGTGTACGAACAACCCGTCTTGGTTCAAGAGGGTTGGATTTGGGCGCCCGGCTACTGGGGCTACAGTCAAGACGGCTACTACTGGGTGCCCGGCGCTTGGGTGCAGCCACCCGAAGCCGGCCTGCTCTGGACCCCGGGATATTGGGGGTGGGGCAACGCAGGCTATGCGTGGAACGAGGGGTACTGGGGTGCGACAGTCGGGTTCTACGGCGGCATCGCGTACGGCTACGGCTACTCCGGTCAGGGCTACACGGGTGGGCATTGGCAGGGTAATCAATTCTTTTACAACACCTCGGTGAGCCATGTGAACGTCTCCAACGTTCACAACGTGTATCGCCAGACCGTAGTCAATAACACAACGGTCAACCGAGTCAGCTTCAACGGCGGGACGGGCGGTGTCAGGGCGCAACCGAGTGCCCAAGAACAGGCTGCCGCGCGCGCGCCGCACCAACCGGCAACGGCTTCGCAAATGCAGCATCGCCAAGCGGCGACCGCGAATGCGGCCGGATCACCGGCGAAGGCGTCACGCGAGACCGCGGCTGCGCCGGTCGAAAAGCGTCCTCCCGTGCACGCGGCAGACTTGCCCGCGATAGCCCACCAAGCGGCACCCAGCACGGGAAATGCTGCGCGCGACCAGGCGAATCAGCGGGAGCAGGATAACCTGCGCGATGGCCAGGAGAAGCAACGCCAGGACCTTCAGCGGACACAGGCGGCGGATCATGAACGGGCCGCTAAGCAACCCTCCTCGAGCAGCAACACACAGCAGCTCGAGCAGCAGCACCAGGCGCAGACGCAGGCACTGGCGCAGCGCCACGCGGTTGAGCAGAAAACGCTACAGGACACGCAACAGCGCAAGCCGGAGGCAAAATCCGAGGAGCCGCACCCGGGCAAAGGGTTGTGAACCGGCCCCTTATTCGCGGGCGCTAGTGGATCTTCTGAGTGAGCCAAAGACCGGGCTTTCCTCTCTGATTCAGTCCGATGCTGAGCAACGCCGATTTGGATTCCAACAGGCGCGCAATGGGTAGTCCCTCCCGGCGTATGCGCAGCGCAAGAATTTCCGCCTGACTCATCGTGCGGAAATTCGACTCGCTCACACCCACGGCGCGTTGCTGATAGCGATCATCCGTGCCGAGATCTGCCTTGCCGATATCCAAATGGTGAATTGCGGAGGGGAAGGCCGCTGACGCGAAATCAGTCGCGGCGCCATGAAAGATCGCCGGCGCGGAGTGCTCCACCGCCAGCTGTAGATCCAGCCGGGCGGCAGGCGATGTATGTGCCCGGTGCGCCAATGCCGTATCGCCGAGCGTCGGGGGAGAGGCGATGGCGGAACTCATCAAGCCGAGACCGCATAGCCCGCTTGCCGCCGCACATATCTGTCGCATAACGCTCATAGGCCTCACTTAACCACGAGCCGCCCCGGCCGTCGGGGCGCTAGCGCGCTTAAGCGTCCGGTAGCTGGGTGCGCCAGCGTACCGACGTTCCCGTCCCTTGCGCGTACTCTGCCCCCAAGCTTCCGAGCAAGCATCGTGCGACCACGGATTCAGAATGACTCTTAGGCCAACTTGCGCTATTTGATCGGGCGCCAAAGGATTTATCGGTGAAACAGACATATCAGAAAGTATCGTTAGTTCTCGCGCTCGGTTTGTTCATGGGCGGCGCTCAAGCCGGCAGTTCCCGCGACACGGTCGCTCTGTTCAAGAACGCGGGCCAGAGCGCGGCCTACTTCGATAACAGCTACGGCTATGCCGTTTTCCCGACCGTCGACAAGGCCGGATTCGTCGTCGGCGGCGCATACGGCCGCGGCCGCGTATATCAAGAGGGACGTTTCGTCGGAACCGCCTCGATAACGCAGGCGAGCGTCGGTTTCCAGGCCGGAGTTCAAGGTTACAGCGAGATCGTATTCTTCGAGGACAAGCGTGCGATGGACGAATTCACCGCCGGCAGCTTCGCATTCGACGCGGATGCCAGCGTGGTTGCCGTCACGGCCGCCGCATCCGGCAGCGCCGGGACGGACGGGGTGAGCGGAGGCGCGAGCGGCGGCAAGAAGGATGCCAAGACTTCCGGTTCTTATCGCAAGGGCGTCGCCGTATTTACGATCGTCAAGGGCGGTCTCATGTACAACGCCACGATAGCCGGCCAGAAATTCTCCTACAAGGCGCGAACCACCACCGGTTAGTACAGCATGCGCGAAACGACTCGAAACATTACCGCAGGCGTGAATCAGAAGCGCCTGCCGACATCAAAAGGAGCAGAGACTGCCATGGGTACGAATTTTTCACGATTGACCAAGGGCGCGGCCGCAATCGCCGCGACGGTTCTGGTGTTGGCGGCATGTGCCAGCAACCCCGTTGCGGACGAGAAGATCGCGGTGGCGAAGGCATCGCTGCAGCGCGCGGAGGGGTCGGGCGCACCGGAGTTCGCCCCGGTTGAGATGGCGACGGCACGCGACAAGCTCGCCCGGGCAGAAAAGGCCAATGCTGCCCACGACCTCAAACCGGCGGCCAACTTAGCCGAGCAGGCTAACGTAGACGCGGAGCTCGCCGAAGCAACGGCTCAGGAAAATCGCGCTCACAAGGCGGCGAAGGAATACGACAGAAGCATCGACACGCTGCAGCAGGAATCGATGCGCAGCTCACCACCGGCTCAATGAGGCAATGACATGAACGCAAAAATAGTGATTAGTGTGGGCTTGATGCTGGGGATGGCCGGCTGCGCCTCGACTCCGCAACCCAATCCCGTGTTGGAAAGTGCGAAGGCCGCCGTGCGTGCAGCGGAGGCGGATCCCAACGTCGCCAAGTATGCCGCCTTGGATCTGGAGACGGCGAGGAAGCATCTGGACGTAGCCGAGGCCGCCGCAATGCATCATGACGATGCCGCGATTGACCAGCCGGCATATCTCGCCGCGCAGACGGCGCGATTGGCGCAAGCGCGCGCCGATGGGAAGGCGGATGACGCCCGCGTTGCTGCGGGACAAGCCGAGCGGGACAAAATTCAGTTGGACGCCCGCACCCGTGATGTCGCGACTGCAAGGTTGGCGACCGATACGGCCGTGGTACAGCGCGATGAGGCAACTGACAAAGCAGCCCGCCTGCAAGCGGAAGTCGATCAACTCAAAGCGACGCCAACGCCCCGCGGCCTGGTGCTGACCCTGGGCGATGTGCTGTTCGATACGGGAAAAGCTCAGTTGAATCCGGGATCGGCGCGCAAGCTCGACCAATTGGCGCAATTTCTGACCGATCACCCCGAACGGCGCGTGCAAATCGACGGATTCACCGACAGCGTCGGCAGTGATTCGTACAACATGTCTCTCTCACAGGAGCGTGCGGACGCCGTCAAGTTTTCGCTCATATCGCGAGGCATAGATCGATCGCGGATTGGAAGTCAGGGTTATGGAAAGGGTTTCCCGGTCGCGACCAATGACGAGTCGGGCGGACGCCAGTTGAATCGCCGTGTCGAAGTGGTCATCGGCGGAGACGATGGTGCATCGATTGCGGTGCGCGGCTAAAGCGCCAACCACGGTCCGATGCGATTCGCCTTGATTCCGGCCGCGGCGGTAGTCGCCGACTCGACGAACGCCGGTTCTACGGGCGCCGCCGACGATGAGTCGCTCACCCTCCCGGCGTCCCGGCCGGCGGTTGAGGCGCGGGGCCTGGCGCTGGGAGTATTGGCGTCGCTCGCCTTTATTTTTGCCCTGTCGTGGGCGCGCGCCTTCGCGATACCGTTACTGCTCGGCATCGTCCTTTCTTACACGCTGTACCCGCTGGTTGCATGGCTCGAGGCAATCAGAGTGCCGCGCGTGGTCGGTACCGTCATCGTGATGTCCGGCGTGCTGGGCGCACTGGCGTTCGGCGTGTATTCCTTGCGCGGGCAAATGCAAACCATCATCGGACAGTTGCCCGAAGCGGCGACAAAACTCTCGGCTGGGCTCGCGGCCATGCGGGTCGGCCCGATCGGCAACTTGCAGATCATGCAGAACGCCGCGACGCAGATGGAAAAAGCGGCCACCCAGGCAGGAAGCGGTCCGCCGGCACCGCGCCAAGCCGCCACCCACGTCATCGTCGATCAGCCGACCTTCAAGCTGAGTACCTTCCTCTGGAGGAGTTCGATGGACACCCTCGAAGCGCTGGGCCAGGCCGCCATGGTGGTCTTTCTGGTGTTTTTCTTGTTGGTGGGGGGGGATAGATTCAAACGCAATCTCCTGAGGGTAACCGGGCCGTCGCTATCGAGGAAGAAGATCACGCTGCACATCTTGAACGACATCAATCATTCGATTCAAAAATACCTGCTCATGTTGCTGGCGACCAACTTACTGATCACTTTGCTCACCTGGGCCGTGTTTCGGTGGCTGGGCCTGGAGAACGCGGGAGCGTGGGCTGCGGCCGCCGGAATACTGCACATCGTTCCGTACTTGGGGCCGGGCGTCGTGGCGCTTGCGACGGCCACGGCCGCGTTCATGCAATTCGATTCGCCGGCAATGGCGTTGCTGGTCGCCGGGGCATCGCTCGCGATCGCCACGGTGATCGGGACTTTCGTTACCACATGGATGACCGGTCGCATTGCGAACCTGAATTCGGCGGCCGTGTTCATTTCGCTGATGTTTTGGGGCTGGCTATGGGGCATCTGGGGCATGCTGCTCAGCGTTCCCATCCTCGTCATCGTCAAGGTGGTGTCGCAACACGTGGAGCAGCTGCACCCCATGGCAGAGCTGTTGGGAGACTCTTAAGGTCAGCGCAGGTGCAACGTGCCGGTGCCGAAGAGTCCGACCAGTCCAATGGCAATCAAGTAGAAAGCCACGATGTAGTTCAAGAGCTTGGGTGCCACCAGAATCAATACGCCGGCGATCAGCGAGACGATCGGGGTGAGACTCAGATTTAGATTCATGGAGACACCTCTGGGTAACAATGCGCGACAGCGCGTGATCATGCACGGAGCCGCCGGGTGCGGCTGTGCGGTAGCGTACATACCTGAAGATCGTGAGACAGCGAACCGCGACTCAGGCGCGCCCGGCGTCGAAAAGAGCCGGGCTGTTCAGTTGCTATGTACGGTAGCGCACGGACGCGGAAGAGCGCACGCGCAAGGATGAGCGGAGGTGGCGGCACGTCCCGCGTGTGAGTCGAACCTTTCTATTGGCAACTGAGTTTCACATGGTCCAGACGGGTATGATGCTGATCGATAAGGTCGAAGTTGGTAGCGCCGCCATTTTGCCGGAGTCGCCTCCCCACGAGAGGCCCGACATCGTCCCGACCCTGCAGCGCGCGATATTCAACAGTGCGAACTTCTCCAGCATCGCGACCGATGCCAAAGGCGTCATTCAGATATTCAATGTGGGCGCCGAACGCATGCTCGGCTACACCGCCGCCGAGGTCACTAACAAAATCACACCGGCAGACATTTCCGATCCTCTGGAGGTGATTGCGCGGGCCAAACTGCTGAGCATGGAGCTCGCCACTCCGATCGAGCCGGGCTTCGATGCTCTGGTGTTCAAGGCCTCGCGCGGCATCGAGGACATCTACGAGATAACCTATATCCGCAAGGACGGCAGCCGCCTGCCGGCCATGGTATCGGTCACGGCCTTGCGAGATTCGCACGACGTGATCATCGGTTATCTGCTCATCGGCACCGACAACACCTTGCGCAATCGATTCGAGAGCGAGCAGAAGCGGCTCGATCAGCGTCTGCGCGACCAGCAGTTCTATACCCGCTCCCTCATTGAATCGAACATCGACGCTCTGATCGCGACGGACCCGTCCGGGATCATTTCCGACGTCAACAAGCAGATGGAGGCGCTCACCGGCTGCTCCCGCGACGAATTGATCGGCGCGCCGTTCAAGAACTACTTCACCGACGCCGTGCGTGCCGAGGCGGGCATCAAACGGGTGTTGAGTGAAACCAAGCTGACGGACTACGAGCTTACCGCACGCGCCCGCGACGGCAAGGAAACGGTGGTGTCCTACAACGCCACCACATTCTACGACCGTGACCGGACCCTTCAAGGCGTGTTTGCGTCGGCCCGGGACATCACCGAACGGAAAATTCTCGACCAGGCGCTGCAGGAGACGAACCTCGCGCTACAGAGCGCGAAGCAGACGGCAGAAACGGCCAATCTCGCGAAATCGGACTTCCTCTCCAACATGAGCCATGAATTGCGTTCTCCTTTGAATGCGATTCTCGGATTTTCCCAACTCATGGAATCCGGCTCGCCGCCGCCTACGCAGGTCCAGCGGCAGAGCATCGAGCAGATTCTCCAGGCGGGCTGGTACCTGCTGGAACTCATCAACGAGATTCTCGATCTCGCGCTGATCGAGTCGGGCAAGTTGTCCCTGTCGCGTGAACCCACCTCGCTCGCGGACGTTCTAAGCGACTGCCGAGGCATGATTGAACCCTTGGCGATGAAATGCGGCATCGGACTGATCTTCCCCCTTTTCGTCGACATGCCCTTCGTCAAGGCGGACCGAACCAGGCTCAAACAGATTCTCATCAATTTGCTGTCCAACGCGATCAAATACAATCGCGCCGGCGGCACCGTGGAAGTGATTTGCACCACGAGTGCAACGCGTCTCACGCGCATCAGCGTGCATGACACCGGCGACGGATTGACGGCGGAAAAGCTCGCCCAACTGTTCCAGCCCTTCAATCGCCTCGGACAGGAGTCCGGCAGCGAGGAGGGGACGGGTATCGGTCTGGTGGTCAGCAAGCGGTTGATCGAGTTGATGGGCGGCCAAATCGGCGTAGAAAGCACGGTCGGCGCGGGCAGCGCGTTCTGGATCGACCTGCACGCGGCGCATGCGCCGCGGCTCATCGTGGCCACACCCGAAGTCAGGACGATTATACCGGTGCGCGCGCCCACGGACGCGCCTCTGCACACGCTGCTGTGCGTCGAAGACAACCCTGCGAATTTGATGCTGGTGGAGAAGCTTCTGGAACGGCGGCCGGACATCCGGCTGTTGGTGGCGAAGGATGGTATTCGCGGCATCGAAACGGTGCGGGCCGAGCGGCCCGATGTCATCCTGATGGATATCAACCTGCCCGGTATCAGCGGACTCGTCGCCCTCGGAATCCTGGCGGACGACCCGAAAACCGCGAACATTCCGGTGATCGCGCTCAGCGCCAACGCCATGCCGGGCGATATAAGGAAAGGCCTGGCGGCAGGCTTCTACCGCTATCTGACCAAGCCGATCAAAGTCGAGGAATTTATGGATACGCTGGACAGCGCGTTGGCGCTTGCTAATCGTCGGGCAGGCGGCGCCCGACTCGAGTTGCCCAATGATCGATGACGCGGACATTATCGGAGCGCGCATTCTGGTCGTGGATGATCAAAGCGCCAATGTGCTGTTGCTCACGCGCATGCTCGAAGAGGTCGGGTACCACAACTTAACAGCGACGATGGACCCGCTCGAAGTCTGCGCCTTGCATCGCAAGAACCGCTATGACCTGATTCTGCTCGACTTGCAGATGCCGGGCATGGACGGATTTCAGGTCATGGAAGCTCTCAAGACCAACGAGGCGGACGCCTACCTGCCGGTCATCGTGCTCACGGCGCAGCCGGGCCATAAACTGCGCGCATTGCAGGCCGGCGCCAAGGACTTCATCAGCAAGCCCTTCGACCTGGTGGAAGTAAAGACGCGCATTCACAACATGATCGAGGTCCGTCTGCTATATCGCCGGCTCGAGCAATTCAACGCCGTTCTGGAGGAGACCGTCAGGGAACGCACTGCCGAATTGCGCGAGAGCGAGGCGCGTTACCGCAGTCTCACCGAACTCGCCTCCGATTGGTTCTGGGAGCAGGACGAGAGCGGCAGTTTTACCAAAGTATCCGGCCCGGTCCTGGACATGCTCGGCATTCGTGTGGACACATTGATGGGCGATGCGTCCACTGCCCCGACAGGCGGCTGGGACGAAACTCAGCGGCGGGCGCTGCACGCCAAGATCGATGCGCGCCAACCCTTTCTCGATTTCACCTTGAACCGATCCAACGCCGACGGCTCACGCCAGCAGTTTCGCGTCAGCGGTGAGCCCATGTTCAACACTGCCTGCCGTTTCCTCGGTTACCGCGGAATCGGCGTGGAAGTGGCCGCAGGGCATTAGGGCCCGACGCCAGAGCATCCATCTTGTCCGTAGATCATCACCCCACACAGAATCATCTGCTTGCGGCCCTGCCGACGGAGGAGCTCGGACGCTTGTCCGTGAGGCTGGAACTGGTCCCGATGCGTCTGGGCGACGCACTCTATGAATCCGGCCGGCAATTGGAGCACGCTTACTTCCCGATCTCGGCCATTGTCTCTCTGCTCTACGTGACGCGGACGGGTGCCTCATCGGAGATTGCCGGCGTCGGTCCCGAAGGCATCGTGGGTATTCCGCTGTTCATGGGCGGCAACACCACACCGAGTTCTGCGGTCGTGCGCACGGCAGGACATGCTTACCGGCTGGCGCGCCGCGTGCTCGCCGAGGAGTTCATACGCGGCGGTGCCGTGCAGCGTTTGCTGTTGACCTACACGCAGGCGCTGATTACACAAACCTGTCAGACGGCTGCCTGCAATCGGCACCATTCGATTGAACAACAGCTCAGCCGCTGGCTGCTGTGGACCGTGGATCGGCTCCCCACGCAGCAATTGACCATGACGCAGGACTTGGTCGCGAGCCTTTTGGGTGTGCGCCGCGAAAGCATCACCGAAGCCGCGGGGCACCTGCAGCAAATCGGTCTCATCCGGTATCGGCGCGGCCACATTGACGTCTTGGACCGGGCCGGTTTGCAGTCCCACGCCTGCGAGTGCTATGCGGCCGTCAGGAATGAAATGAATCGCTTGTTGCCGGGGGTGCTTCGGGGCAAGGGCGTCTCGCCCATGCATGCGTGAGGCGTGCCACCGGGGTATCAATACGAGGCCTCCATCAACTCGACGCGATTGCCGAACGGATCGTCGACGTAGACGCGTCGGTAGCCTTCGAGAGGCTCGTCCTCGCGAATCGCATGCCCCAGCGATTTCACCTTCTCGATCAATGCGTGCAGATCAGCGACCAAGAACGCCGGATGAGCTTTGAGCGCGGGACGGAAATCCGCCTCGACGCCGAGATGAATCTTGAGGTCGCCGCGCTCGAACCAACAACCGCCGCGCTTCGCGAGGTTGGGCGGTTTCGGCAACTCCGGTATTCCTAGCGCTACGCTGTAGAATTCGCGCGCGCGATTTTCGCCTCCGGGCGGCATCGCCAATTGCACATGCTCGAGTCGTATGATTGGCATCGGCGGATTCTTACATATCGAACGCAGTGGTTGTCCTATGCCGGCATCCACGGGGTGATCTAGATTGCGAGTCAAGTTAAGCTCGTATCTCATTGATAATATAGACATAGATGAGGTCTAATCGACGGCCTGCCACCTAGACTCCTGCGCGGGCGGGCGGCCGATCAGCGAGTTGCGTTCAGCATCTCGACGACCGCGGCTCGCGCCTTCGATGAGTGCACGGGCAGTGCGAGCACGTCGCCGGGACGCGCCCAGTCGAGTGCGCGGCGCGCGGCCTCCACTTCGCTCATCGCGACCGGCAATGCGGAGTCCGGCAGCCCCAGGCTCTTGAGCTTCGCGCGGATGATGCGCGGGATCTCCCCGGGCGCACGGCCGCGCAGATGCTCTTCGTCTTCTTTGACGACGACCAGGTGCGGTTGAAACTCGGCGGCGACCTGCGCCAATTCCTCGATATCGACGTCAGCCCGGTTGCCCGCGTGGCCGAGTATCAACCCGAGCCGTCCGGTCCCGCCGCGCAAGTGATCGGCCACCTTGAGAAAGCCGCGCAGGCCGTCGGGGTTGTGCGCGTAGTCGACGAGCACCTTCACTCCGCCTAGGTCGAAACGCATCATGCGCCCGGGGTTGTCCTCGAGGCGCGAGCCAAAACGCGCCAGCACCGCGGCGATCGTCGCCGGTGCGATGCCCAGCGCGGTTGCTGCGAGCGCGGCGCCGGCCATGTTGGCGATGTTGTAGGCGGCAATCCCTCCCATCGACAGGGGCATGCTCTCGATCGCACCGAGATCGTGCTCCAAGCCGGCGCGCCGCAAGTAGAGCCGTCCGTCGCGTACCCCGCACGTCGAGGCGCCGTGCTCGCCGTACGCGCGCAGCCGCTCCTGGTCCGATCCCACGGCAAACCAGGCCAACGGCAGATCACGGCCGAAGCGCCGCGCGAGACCTTCCGCCTGCGCCCGTAGTTGCGCATCGTCGGCGTTCAATACCAGCAGACCCTTGGGTTTGACCGCTCCGGCCACCGCGAGCTTCACCTCCGCCAGTCCGGCGAGGGTCTCGATGCCGTATTCGCCGAAATGATCGGAGCTGACATTGGTGACGACGGCGGCATCGGCCTGCGACACCGCGATTCCGCGGCGCAAGATGCCGCCCCGCGCCGTTTCGATAATCGCCGCCTCGGCGCGCCGCTCGCGCATCACCCTGCGCGCGCCCGCGGGTCCCGAATAGTCTCCCAGCACCAGCGCTTCATCGTCGAGGAACACGCCGTCCGTGCAATTGTACGCCGCGTGCCAGCCATGGCTTCGTGCGCAAGCCGCGAGCAGGCGCACCGTGGTGGTCTTGCCGTTGGAACCGGTGACGATGGCGGTGGGAATATCGCGCAGTTCCTGCCAGGGGACCTCTGCGACATAGGGCAAATCGCTCATCGGAAAATCGCGGCCGCCCACTCCCGCGCCCAGCGTAAGTTGCGATTCATCGATGACGTACGGCAGGCTGCGCGCCGCGGCCGCATCGAGCAGGGCCCGGAGCTTCGGTTGAGATTCCAGGGACGCGAGGTGCAGAAAGCGGGCGATCGCCGCCGATTCCTCGAGCACCGGCGAAATCACCGCGGCGGGATTGGTGCCGTCCGCCGCAGCCTGCACGGCTTCCGCGGCCAAAGCCTCTTCGAGGCCGCGCCAACCAACCGGATCGCGCTCGACCAGCGCCGCGCACAGCGCCCACTCATTCACTTCGGTGGCCAGGAACAATTGATCCTGAGGCGCCGCGATTGCGAGCGACGCACCGCCCGCGTGCCGGCGCGCGACGGCACGGCGAAGGGTCCACCCCAAGCGCGCGCCCGCGCGTTCGACCCGGCCGCGCCAGGCGGCGATCAAGCCCTCATCGGGGGTTACGCCCACGAGTTCGAGCACCGCGGCCGGGCACGCAAAGAATAGATTGCCGCCCGTCAGGCGCCGCGAGTCCTCGAACGGCAGCGGACGCGAAACGTTCAGTCTTCGCTCTCCGGCGCCATGCGAATCCCGCGCTCGTCCCGAATGAGGCCTTCGAGATTGAAGGCCAAATTCGGCGGGCTCGCGGCGACGTTCGAGTCGTCGTGCAAGCCCGCACTTTTGCCGTTGCCCCGGGACTCAGGAGCAGCGGAATGCATCATGGGCCTGGCCGGCGCCGTTCCGCTCGGCTTGAACTTGGTGATCTGTTTCCAGGAGCGCACCAAGGCATCGGCGAAAATCAGCAGCAGGTCGCCGGCTTCGCCCATGCGCAATGCGGCCTCGATGGCCTCCTGCTCGTCGGGAATGATCGTGATTGCACTCTCGGGGACTCCCGCGGCGCGCAGAGCCTGCGCCTGAATGCGCGGTACCTCGTCCGGCGCGCGGTCGCGCAGGCCATCGTCGCGGCGGCAGATGTAGTGATCGAAGCGCCCCGCGACGGCCTTTGCAATGGCCACCAGATCCTCGTCGCGCCGGTCGCCTGGGCCGGCGAGCACCACGATGCGCCGGCCGGTCACGTCGAGGCGGCCCGCGAGATCGGCCATCATCCCGACGGCGTGGGCGTTGTGCCCATAGTCGAACAGCACCTTGAAGGGATGCTCGCTGAACACATTCATGCGGCCGGGCGCTTGGAAGAAGGTCGAGTCGAAGGTGCGCAGTCCCTGCCGGATCGAATCGAGTTTAATCCCCAAGGAAAACGCCATCGCCGCCGCGAACATCGCGTTCTGCACGTTGTGGATGGCGCGGCCTTCGAGCGTCGCCGGGATCAGATGCGTCCACAGCAGAGGAATATGGCCGCCGCGGTCGTACAGCGTGATCATCTGGCCGTTGACGCCGGCTTCGAGCGCGCAAGCCCGCCCGCCCGCGCGGATGTGCTCGCGCACCAGCGTGTGCTGCGGATTCACCGTCACGTAGCAGATGTTCTTTGCTTCCGTATAACCCGACATTTTGAGCACGAGGGGATCGTCGGCGTTGAGCACGGCGCAGTCGGTCGCAATTTCCACCACGATACGTTTCAATTCGGCCAGCTGCTCGAGCGTGTCGATGCCCTTCAAGCCCAGATGATCGGACTGCACATTGAGCACGCCCCCCACGTTGACTTCGCGCACTCCCATGCCGGCGCGCAGCAAGCCGCCGCGCGCAGTCTCGAGAATCGCGATGTCGATTTGCGGATCGGCCAGCACCATGCGCGCCGACATCGGGCCGGTCATGTCGCCTTGCACCGTGCGCTGGCCGTCGATGTACACGCCGTCCGTGGTGGTCAAGCCCGGCGTATAGCCGCTCATTTTGGTGATGTGCGCGAGCATCCGGGCCGTGGTGGTCTTGCCGTTGGTGCCCGTGATCGCCGCGATCGGCACGCGCGCCGAAGTACCGGGCGGAAACAGCATGCCGACCACCGGCGCGGCGACGTCGCGCCCCTTGCCTTCGCTGGGGCTGACGTGCATGCGAAAGCCGGGGGCGGCGTTCACCTCGCAGATGCCGCCGCCGATCGCGCGGTAGCTTTCCGTGATGTCCTTCGACAGGAAATCCACTCCGCCCACATCGAGTCCGATGGCGCGAACCGCGCGCTCCGCCATCTCCCGATTGTCGGGGTGGATGACGTCGGTGACGTCGGTCGCGGTGCCGCCCGTCGACAGGTTTGCAGTGGAACGTAGAAAAACGGTTTGGCCGGCATCCGGAACGGATTCCGCCGTCAGCCCGGCGCGATCGAGCATTTTCTGCGCCTGCGCATCGAGCTCCAAACGCGTCAGCACCTTCTCGTGACCGACCCCGCGGCGCGGATCCTGATTCACGATCTCGATCAGCTGCGTGATGGTATGCCGGCCGTCGCCGATGACGTGCCCCGGAGTGCGCCGCGTGGCGGCGACCAGCTCGCCGTTGACCACCAGCAGGCGATGATCGTCGCCTTCCAGGAAGGTTTCGACGATCACCGATCGCGAATGCTCGCGCGCCACCGTAAATCCCTGCGACACCTCCTCGTCGGTGGTGAGCCGGATGGAAATGCCGCGGCCGTGGTTGCCGTTGTAGGGCTTGGTGACCACCGGAAAGCCGATGCGCTGCGCGGCGCGGACGGCCTGTCTTTCGCTCTGCACCAGCTCCTGCTTCGGCACCGGTAGTCCGAGCGTCGCCAGGATCTTGTTGGTCTCCTCCTTGTCGCTGGCCAATTCGACCGCGATGTGCGAGGTACGGCTGGTCACCGTCGCTTGGATGCGCTGCTGGAATTTGCCGTGGCCGAGCTGCACCAGCGATTGGTCGTTGAGGCGCAGCCAGGGGATGTCTTGCTTCTCCGCCGCGCGCACCAGCGCGGACGTCGATGGCCCGAGCGCGCGGCGCTGCGCGAAGCGGATGAATTCATCGCGCGCCGCCGCCCAACTCCAATCGGGGGGCACGGAGTCGGCCGGCCGTATTGCTGCCGGCAGCAGCGAGCACAGCAGCTTGAGCCCGAGCTCGCCTGCGGCGATGCCCTCATCGCGCTGCGCATATTCGTAGACGACGGTATAGACCCCGGCGTGCCCCGCGGCGCGCGTCTTGCCGAAGGTCACTTCCTCGCCGGCCATGTTCTGAAGTTCGATGGCGACATGTTCGAGCACGTGTCCGAGCCAGGTACCGTCGTCCTCGCGCATGCGTCGAAAGAAACCGCCGGGCTCCCTATAGGAGCATCCATGGTCCGAAAGGCCCGGAAGCGCAGCGGCCAGTGCGTCGACGAAAGCCGATCCCAAGCGGCCGGTGGGCCATTCTTCCAGAGCACCCAAGTCGAGTTCCAGCCGAATGACGGGAAACCGGGCATACAGAGAGGGGCCGACATAGACGGATCGATCGACAATGCGCATGTGGCCACCCGCCGCGCTGACGCGGCCCCGTTATTCTTTGGAGCGGACCAGCCCGCCGGCGCCGGCCAGTCGTGTATGCAAGTTGAATGTCGCACCGGCGACGAGAATGTGCAACTTGAGACCCAGTATGCACACCGGTTGGCCTTCGGCCACCTCGCCGATGGAGGAATAGCTGGCCTCGGACGCGTCCACCACCGTCACCCCACCGCTGCCCTCGACCTCGATGGTCTCATCCGGGCCGATGAACGCGGCGGTGTCTTCGTCGAGACCGATACCAACGGCAAAGGGATTGTAGGCGAGCGCCGTGATCAGGCGGCCCAGCCGGTCGCGCTGGCGAAAGTGCTGGTCGATGATGAAACGATTGGTGAGACCCAAGCCCGGCGCGAGCCGCACACTGCCCGAGATCACCGAGGAGCCCTCGTCGCCGAAGGCGATCATATGTTCGCTCAGGATGCTGGCGCCGGCGCTGGTGCCGCCCACGGTCACGCCATGCGCGTTGCGCATGCGAACCAGCTTGGCCACGGGCGTCCCGCCGAGCAGGGTGGTGAGCCGCAATTGGTTGCCGCCGGTGAAGAATATCCCGGTTGCTTCCTCGATCCGCCGCAGTCTGCCGGCCTCCTGACAGTCGCGGCGCGTGTCGAAGTCCATGACGGTGACCTCGGAGGCGCCGAGCTCCTTGAAAATGGCTTCGTAGCGCGGTCCGGTTTCGTGCATGCGGCTGGCGGTGGGAATCACGACGATATTCGCATTCGCTCCGCCCGAGACTCGGATGAAGCGTTCCAGGATGTGGCGGTCGTTTTCCTTGTTCTCGGCGCCGCCGATCGGCACGATCCAACCGCGATTCTCACCTTCGGGAATTTTACTGGGCATTCTGATCAATCATACCGTGACGCAGGGTGTTCAAGTCTACCAGGCCGGATTCCGGTGTCCCCGGCAACGCGTCACAGGCATACCGGCCTAGGATCATTGACCGGCGAGGCGCCTGCGGTGTGCCCGCCAGCTTCCTTCCAGCGTATAGATGAGGAGCGCCGACCAGATGACCGCGTACCCCAGCGCGCGCCTGCCCGTGAACGGTTCATGGTACATCCAGACTCCGATCAGCAATTGCAGGGAGGGGGCCAGGTACTGCAGCAGTCCCAGCGTGGACATCGGAATGCGCCGGGCGCCCGCCGCGAACAGCAGCAGCGGGACGGCGGTGATCGGACCCGCGGCCATCAACAAACCCTTGGTGCCCACGGACTCATTCAAGAAGGCGTTCTGATCATGGAGCGCGAGCCACGCCAGATAGCCGAACGCAATGGGAAACAGCAGGAACGTCTCCAGCGACAGGCCTTCCAATGCGCCGAGCGCCGCCGTCTTACGCAGCAGGCCGTAGAAGCCGAAAGAGAACGCTAACCCTAAGCCGATCCAGGGTAGATGCCCGGCTTGCCAGGTGAGCCACCCCACGCCGCTCGCCGCCAGCGCGATGGCCGCCCACTGTATGGGGCGCAGGTGCTCGTGCAGCAGCAGGAATCCCAAGAACACGGTCACCAGCGGATTCATGAAGTATCCCAAACTGGCGTCGACCACATGGCCGTTGTTGACCGACCAAATATAGAGATACCAATTGACCGACAGCAGCACCGCGCTCGCGGCAAATCCCGCCAGCACTTTGGGTTGACGCGAGACCTTCCCCACCCAAGACCATTGCCGGCGTGCAGTCAATGCGATCAGCAGGAAGACGCATGCCCAGACGATGCGATGCCACAAGATCTCCAACGGGGAGACGTTCTGCAGCGCCTTGAAGTAAATTGGAAAGATGCCCCATAAGATGTACGCGGTCGCGGCGTAAAGGATGCCTGGTTGCATTTGCGGTGGTCGGAAGGCCGGTGGTGATGCCGGCCCCCATGATCGCAGATTGGCTCGGTTCTAGGCGCGCGGAGCGGCGAGCAATTGAACCCAGTACAGGCCTTTCTTGGACGCACGGCCCGGCGCGTAGGCGATTCCCATTTCGGCGAATCGGGGATCCATGATGTTCTCACAGTGCCCGGGACTGTCGAGCCAACCCTGCACGACTTCGTCGGCCGATTTGGGGCCGTAGGCGATATTCTCACCCACGAGTTTTTCTCGGTACCCCACGGCGCGCACCCGATCCGCGGGCGAGTGTCCGGCCAAATCCTCGTGTTCAAAATAGTCGTGCGTTGCCATGTCGCTCGCATGCCCGAACGCCACCTCCGCGAGGGGCTGGGAGAGCTTCACGGGCGCTACCGGACCGAACGACCGTTCGCCGCAGCGGGTGCCGCGGGCGCGTACCTGATTGACGAGGTCCAGCGTGCGAGACGCCAGCATCGGTGCCTCAACGGCCGCCGGTGCCGCATAGGGTGAGGCCAGCACGATCCACGTGTCCAGGCCCCGATCGTAAACGCCCATGTCGCGCAGATCCTGGCGGGTCACCGTGCGGCAGCTGGAACGTCTCAGGACCTGAACTATGGATGATTCCGGCCCTCTGACGTGCAATCCCGATGTGGATTGCGCTTCGTAGCCGCTCTGATCTGTCGCCGCGCTGAGTGAGCGCCCGGCAGCCCATTGTTCCGCCGCCCGGTCCAACTGGGCACTGTGATGAACGGGACGCGCCGGGGGTAGGGTGCCCCCGCAGCCGCCTTCACGAAGCACCTGCACTGCGGACAGCGCATCCGCCCAGGTAGCCGGCGGAGCACAGAGTACGCCCAGCAACAACCAGAGGCGCCATCGATGCCTGTGTTCTGCCTGTTGCAACAGCGTCTCCCGATTCGCCTCCCAAACGGGGGCTAATCAAAGGAACGCGCGAGGGGTGCATCGGATGACCGCGGGTTGCGGCACCCGGTCACACATCGCCGTGATCCTTATGTCAACTATCGTGGCCGCCCGCGGTAGCGCAGCATGGAGACCATGCCCACCGCGCGGTTCACTGATGATCGCGCGGAATCGGCTCCTCCCAGGTCCGGGTGCGGATGACCACGCCGTCCCGCAGCAAGGTCCTCGTGTATTTGTAGAAGAACGTGCGCGCGTCGCTCGTTACATCGAGGCGCCCGCGCCAGGTGAGCACGTGATCCTTCACGGCCTGGATGTATTCTGAGTCTCCTTGCACCCGCGCAACATCGGGATGCGCGTCGTCGATGTCGTACGTGAGCTTCTCCGAGTGATCGAATCTGCCCCAGGGATATGACACGGCGGTGCTGCCTTTCCAGATCACGGTGCTGCGCTGCCGGGCTTCATCTCGCAGCACCGTCCACTCGCCGGGCCACGCTGCGCCGCCTCCGCCTACGCCCACGATGCCGGCCGGCGCCTCTTCGGGTGCGGGCGCGGCGAACGGCGGCACCGCGGGCCCGTGCACCGGCACTTGCGGCAGGACGAGGCGCGAAGCGGCATCGCCGCCCAATGTCACCGACGTCGTCATGGGATAGGGCGTCGGCCAATTCATCGGCCAGAGCGCGTTCGACACGGCGATACGGATACGGTGGCCCTTCGGGAATACCCAGGATGCCAGGTGTAAATCCAAGGACAGGGGATACACCTTGCCCGGCACCAGGTCTTCAGGGGCCGCCATCGAATTGCGCTGCGCGCCGTTGATGCCGGCGCCGGTCACCATGGTCACGCGCCCATCCGGCGCGACATCCGACAGCCTCACGAACCAATCGGCCAGCGGCGCGTCCGCCGATACCTGCAGCGTCACGCGCGGCAGGCCCAGAATCGCCACATCGTCGGAGAGGGTCGGCGAGTCGTAGATCAGACTGAAGGCGTCCACCGGCCTTTGATCGGTCAATAGTTCTCCCCACCAGAAGCCGGCTTCCACGCCTGCGCTCGGAACGTAGCGCAGCAGGTCGCGGCCGGCCGGCGGCGGCTGCGGCCCGAGTCGATGCTCCGGCTGCAGATACAGCGTCGTCGGGGTGAGACCGGCGGGCGGCCAGGCCTCGGCACGCCATTCACCGGGGATGTCCTGCGCCTGCGATTCGGGTGGATGCCAATGCTGCTGGTAAATGACGACCCGCGGATCCTGCAGCACCCCGGTGTCGCGGCCCTTCAGCCAGTAGTCGAACCAACGCACCGCCTGATCGCGCCACTCGACCGCGGGTCCGTAGTCGCTGCCGTTCGGGAAGCCGTGATTCCACGGACCGATCCAGGCTTTGAGCGGCGCTTTGACCACATCCAGCATGCGCAAGATGCTGTCGCGATATCCATCCTGCAATCCGCCGATCAGAAAGGCCGGCACTTCCAATGTCTCGAGCGGTCGCAGCGGCGAATGCCAGAATTCACCGTCGCGCTGCCGCTTCATGTAGTTGAGCGACCACGGCGCCGAATCCATGCGCGGGCCGATCACCGATTCGCTCAGGCTGAAGTCCGGCGCTCCGGGGCGCCCCTGATCCAGGTCCATCGTGAGCTCGAATTCGTCGACGTGGAACACCCCGTCGATGTAGTGCACGTCTTCCTTGAACAACTGCTCGGTCGCTGCCACGGCGAGGATGGCCTTGAGGGCAGGGGGCTTGCGCAGCGCCATCTGGATGGAATTGAAGCCGCCCCAGGAAATCCCGAGCATGCCCACCTTGCCGTTCGACCAGGGCTGGCGGGCCAGCCAGGCGATGACTTCTTCCGCATCTTGTTGTTCCTGCGCCGAGTATTCCCGATCGGGCGGCGTCCCCTCGCTCGCGCCGAATCCGCGAATATCGACGCGCGCGCCCACATAGCCGCGCCTCGCAAAATAGCTATGCGTTCCGTAGTCGCGCACGGCCTCATCGTCGTCCTTGCGATAGGGCAGGTACTCGAGCAAGGCAGGAACGCGTTCGCCGGTCCTGAGCTTCGCGGGCTTGTAGAGAGTCACGGCGAGGCGCACGCCGTCCTTCATGGGAATCCAAGTCTTCTCGAGCTCGACGCCGTAGGCCGGAGCCGACGGCGGCACGGCGGCGCGTGCGGCGACTACGGCCGCGGTCAGCAGGAGCATGGCGAGAATGCGCAACACGCGTAGCAATATACGCTATGCGCTTGGGCGGCCTATGCGCAGTCGGCTAAATCTTCGTCGTCCGCTTGTTGGGCAAACAGGGGATTCTCTGCGGCGATCTGCCGGCCCATGAAGGCGATCTTGTCCCATTGCTCGGGCTGCATGAGATCGCGCTCGCGCGCCAATTTCTGCACCACATCCAGAAACGCCTTGCGGTTCGTGGCGGCGGCCGAGTAGTACAACTCGATCAGCTTCATGCGCAGATCGTGGCGATCGGGCTCGCGCTCTATGGCCATTTTCAATACATCCGCCAGATTCGTCCGGCGTTCCTTCACCACCGCATGCTGATTGAGCACGCTCGGCATCTGCACGTGTTGCGCGGTCTGTTCGAGATCGAGGAAATTGTAGTCGAGGTGGGTCTCACCCATCCGCAGGTTGACGGTATCGACCATCAGGTTGACCGTGTCGTGCGGCGCGATGACGACGGTGTCGTCCAGCGAGGTGCCGGGCAGGGGGGGCGAAGAGATCTCGCTGCGCCCGGCCGCCTCGATCCGCAGCATCGGGAGTGCGGGATGAGTCGCCTCGATGTCCGCGGCCTGAATCTGTGCGCCGGCCTGCGTGCTGTCGGGGGCGGGGACCTGCGCATCGGCCGGTGCCGATTCGGACTGCATCGCCTCGGCGGGAGCCTCTTCCGCTACCGGCGCATCGGTGCGCTCAGGCTCTGTGACGAGGCCTGAATAGTGGGTCATCGATAGGCGTCGCCGGAACCTGAAATACGCCGTGGTCAATACCGCGCCGACGACCGCAAAACTGGCGACGATCGAAAGAAGCGCCAGAAATATGGACTTCAGCTGCGTGTGCGGATCGGCGACCGCAGCGGGTAAAGTGACCGCAGCCGGCAAAGCGACCGCAGCCGGCGAAGCGACCGCGGCGCGTGCGGTTTGCCGCTGCAGGGCCACAAGCTGCTCGCTCTCGCTCTGCATCAGGCCTTGCATCCGGCTCAGCGCTTGCTCCAGCGACTCAACCCGGTGATCGAGCGCTGCGGCGTCCGCGTGCGCATCGGCGGTTGGCATGGCGACAGTGGGCGTCGATGTGCCCGACGCTGAACTGTCCGGCGCCGGCGTGTCGGTCGCTGCGACGGGCGCCGCTGCGGCGGATGCCGGTGCGGCGGATGCCTGGGCGGCGGGCGCCCGCGCGGCCTTGTTCGCCGCGAGCGCATTTGCGGGTGAATGCCAGGCCGCCATCTGTGCTTGAATCTCGCGTCTTGCGTCGCCCAGGGAAATCAGCGCTGCTTCCGCGCGCGAGGGGATGGTGAGAGTTGCACCGCGGTGCAGCCGATTGATGTTGCCATCGAAGGCGGTGGGGTTGGCGCGAAAGATCGCGATCATCGTTCTTTCGATATCGGGCTCGGAGCGCTCTCCCACCCGCCACGCGATGCCGCGAAGGGTGGCCTTCGCGCCGACCTTCATATGACCTGTCTTACGCGCGGTGCGCTGGGGGCTCCCCGGGTCGGGTTGAACGGTCGCCGGTGCCGCCGCGACCGCCGGTGCCGCCGCGACCGCCGGTGCCGCCGCGACCGCCGGTGCCGCCGCGACCACCGGTGCCGCCGCGACTATCGGCGCCGCCCCAAGAGTGGGTGCCGCGGCCAGGGTGGGTGCCGCGGCCAGGGTGGGTGCCGCATCCACCGCAGGTGCCGCCGCCAGGGCGGGTACCGCCGTCGCCGGAGATGGCGGGGCGAAGCCCGAGGGGTCGAGCAGCAGGGTGTACTGCCGAATGAGTTGTCCGTTGCGCCAGTTCAGGTCGACCAGGAAATTGATCACCGGCTCGGTGAAGGATTCGGTGGAGCGAACGGCGAGCACGGGCCGCCCGTGGCTGTCCTGTGCGACTCTGAAGGTCGTCGAAGCCAGGAATGCCGGGCGCTCGGCCCCGTAATGCAAAAAAGTTTCGTGGTTCGCCACTGCGGCCTTCAGTTCGGCGAGCTCGAGGGGGGTGGCGCCGACGATTTCGATCTCCGCGGCGAGGCGTTCGTTGAGCGCGGAATCCACATGGATGTCGCCGAGCCCAAGCGCCTGCGCGGCGCCCGGCATGGACAGGGCCATCATCAACACCAACGGGTTTTTCCCGCTCGACATCGTCTACTCCAGACACCCCATGGAAACCAACTCAAGGAGATGCTATGCGACAGAATCGAGCGTTGATATAGGGGTTTTCAAAGACTTCGACGCAGTTCACGCAGTTTGTTTTGCGATAGGCACGCCGTTGGCCGCGGACACGCGATTCAGGGTTGGGATTGATCCCACATGTGATCGAGTTGCTGTTTCCGGGTTTGCTGGAATGCCTCACGCAGACCCGGCCCGGAACTGCCGAAATTGGCGCAGAAGCTTGCGATGCACCGCCAGATATCCCGGCGCCACGACCTCGGCCCGATCCCGAATAGCTAAGTTGAGGCGGGCGAGAGAATGGAAGGGCACGGACGGGAAGCAGTGATGCTCGACGTGGTAAGTCATCTGCCAGCTGAGCAGCCGGATCGCGCCGTTCGTGGTGGTGGTACGCGTGTTGGCCAGCACATTGTCGCTCATGGCGCAGCCGGTGTGCTCGGCCATGAGGAACAGCCGCAGGAAGGGCTGTCCGGCCAGCAGCGGAAATATCCAATAGATCAAGGCATCGGCTCGCCGGAGCATGAGCGACACCAAGAGCACGAGCACATAGCCGACCCAGACTATGCGGGCTTCGCGCACAATCGCAGCGCGCATGCGGGCGGGCACGAAGGGTTCGGGCACCCGGCCCGTGAGTGCGTGGCGCAGCGTGACGGCGAGCCGCCGGCGCCAATTGGGCAGCCCTGATGCCCGCCACAGGTAGCTGCCAACCGTGTCCGGCGCCGGCTGCGCCAGTTCCGGATCGCGGCTGGGATTTTGAGTGAAACGATGGTGGGTAAAATGAAACTGCCGGAAAAATTGCGGCGGCAGCAGCAGCAAGAACCCACATATCCAGCCCACCGCCGCGTTCGCGCGGCGGCTCGCGAAGGCCGACCAATGCGTCGTCTCATGCAGCGGACAGAAGAGAAAGTTGAGTGCGATCCCCTCCAGCACCGTGGCCGGCACGATCCAAAAGCTGCCTCGGGCCGCCCACACGCCAAAGCCCGCGGCGCACAGCAGAGCTATATGGACGGACCATTGCAGCGCCCCGCGCACGTTCGACCGCTGCGACAAGCGCCGCAGGGTCTCGCGTTCCAGATCCATCGTATTTCCCATCGGAATCCGTTCTACCCCACCCGAGCGGCTGCCGCCGCGCCCCGCAGGAATGGAATCGCGATGATTGCCGGCACCGCCGCAAGCACCACGTACCACGCGGGGGCGAACACGGAGCCCGAATTACTGCCTATCCAGGTCAGGATCGCCGGCGAAAATCCGCCGAAAATCGTGATCGCTGCATTGTAGACGATCGATACACCGGTGGCGCGCACGCGTGTCGGAAACAGGCTCGACAGAGCCGTCGGCGCGACGCTCGTGAAGGCGGACACCATTACGCCGAATGCCGACAGCACGAGAACCAGCGTGGCGGTGGATCTTGACCCCGAGAGGCATAGGAACAGGGGCAGCACCCCCAGAAGCAGCAGGACCACGCCGGTCATGAGCACTCGCGTATGGCCGATGCGATCCGCTAGGGCGCCGAAGGCGAAGCAGCCGCAGACGAACACGATATTGCCGATGAGCGAACTGCCGAAGGCCTGCGCAGCCGTGAAGCCGAACGATTTTTGCACGAGCACCGGCATGAAAATCAGCAGCACATAGACCGCAACGGCCCAAAGGATGGAGATCCCCATCCCCACCAGCAGTGATCGCGAGTGATCGCGAAACACCAGCCGCAAGGGCGTTGCGCGTCCCTGTTCGTCGTGCGCTTGCCGCGACTCGGCGCGAAACTGCGGCGTCTCTTCGAGGGTTCTGCGCAGATAGACACCGACCGGTACGATCAATAAGCCGACCAGAAAGGGAATCCGCCAGGCCCAGCTCACGATTTGCGCCGCAGACAGGAGCGTCGCGACGGCGAATGCGACCAGTGCGCCCAGAATATTCGACATGCCCATGCTGGCCTGAAGCCATGCGGTGTATCGCCCGCGCTGATCGGCGGGGGAGTGTTCCACGAGGAAGGCGGTGGCGCTGCCGATTTCGCCGCCGGCCGAGAAGCCCTGCAAAATTCTGCCGGCGAGGAGCAGCAACGGCGCGCCGATGCCGATCAGCGCAAAGGAGGGCGCGAGCGCAATGATCAGGGTGCCGCCCGCCATGATCAGGATGGTGAGCGTCAAGGCGGCTTTGCGGCCGACGCGATCGCCGTAAATCCCGATCAGGACGGCGCCGAGCGGACGGATGACGAAGCCGAGACCAAACACCAGGAAGGTCTTGACCAGGTCGAGGCCGGGATCGCTGCGCGGAAAGAAATTCGCGGCGATGTAAATCGCGAATAAGGCGTAGACGGAAAAATCGTACCATTCCAGCAGATTGCCCACGGACGCGGCGAGGATCGCGCGCACGCCGCGAGCGCTGCCCTCAGATGGCGCTGCGGCCGGCGCCGGCGTCATTTCGAGCGTGCCGTTTGCTTGATATCCCATATTTCAGTAGAATGTAACCGGTCCAAATGTTTCTATAGACACCGATGCCGCGCGCCTCCCCCACACCCAAACCTGAACCACGCCGCGTACTGACCGGCGCCGTCTTGCGGGCGGGGGTGTTGTTGGACATCACGCAAGTCGGCCTCGCCCAGATTCTGGGCTTAAGCCCCTCAACCGTGTCGCGCATGGCGAATGGAACTTATACCTTGGACTCTCACAAGAAGGAATGGGAGCTCGGCGCCTTGTTCGTGCGATTGTTCCGATCGCTCGACGCGCTCATCGGCGGCAATGATGCGGCCGCCCGCAGCTGGCTCAACGGTCAGAATCGCGGTCTCGCCGGCCGTCCGATCGACCTGATTCGCAGCACCGAAGGCCTGGTTCGTGTCCTCCAGTACCTGGACTCAGCGCGCGGTCGAATCTGAGGCGCTGCGGGCGCGGCGACGCCTGTGGCGGGCGGTGGAAGCCCAGCACATCGCCTCGACGTTGCGTCTGGTCGGCAACGCCGAGGAGCAGCTCGTGCTGGAGCGCCTGCTCGAGCGCAGCAAGCCGCCGCTGCCGCCCGACACGAGCGGGCTGCACTATGTGCTGGCGACTCCGTTTCGCTACTCATCCCCCGTCGGATCGCGCTTTCGCTCGCCCTCCGATACGGGCATCTGGTACGGCGCCGAAGCGCAGCGCACCGCCTGCGCCGAGCTCGGCTATTGGCGCTGGCGTTTCCTGACCGACAGCGATGCGCTCGAGGCTCTCGGGCCGTCGCCGCAGACCGTCTTTCGGGCCGGCATCGACGGCCGGTGGGTAGACCTCACGCAAGCTCCGTTCAAACGCGCGCGCCTGCAATGGACCGACCCCGCCGACTACGGCCCCACGCAGGAGTTCGCAAGGCTTGCACGCACGGCGAATATCGACGCCATTCGCTACGAGTCGGTGCGCGACCCCGAGCACGGCGCCGCGGTGGCGGTGCTGCGGCCGTGCTTCAGGCCGCGCCGGCCGTTGGAACAGCACACCTGGTTCTTGACGGTTCGCCGAGAGCGGGTGACCTGGCAGCGGGAGGGGGAGGCGTTCGAGTTCGACGCCGGCGCATGGCGGCGATGACTTCGGCGCGGGTGAATCGCATACAATCGGCCGCCCGCCTTGGACTTAAGCGACTACATGGGGAATCCGTGAGCAGAAATTTCAAGAGCGACAACGTGACTCCGGCATGCGATGCCGTGATGGCGGCCCTCAACGCCGCCAATACGGGCTCGTTGCCGTCGTACGGCGATGACGATTTCACGCGGGCGCTGCAAGGAGCCGCGAGCGAGGTGTTCGGTACCGAAGTGGCGATCTATCCGGTGACGACGGGGACTGCCGCCAATGCGCTGGCTCTGTCGCAGCTCGCGCCGCCCTTCGGCGGCGTGTACTGTCACGACGGGGCACACATCGTCACCGACGAGTGCGGCGCGCCGGAGTTCTTCACGGGCGGTGCCAGACTGCTGGGATTGCCGGCGGCGGACGGCAAGATCAAGCCCGAGCAGGTCGAGCGCGCCATCGCATTCGCCGAGGACATGGGCGTGCACCACGTCAAGCCGGGTGCGTTGAGCCTCACTCAAGCCACCGAATGGGGAACCGTCTACGATTTGACCGAGGTGTCGGCGCTCAGCGCGATGGCTCGGCGGCACGGCCTCCCGGTGCACATGGACGGCGCGCGATTTGCGAACGCGCTGGTGCACTTGGGCTGCAGTCCGGCGCAGGCCACCTGGAAGAGCGGCGTCGATGTCCTGTCTCTGGGCGCGACCAAGAATGGAGCGCTGTGCGCCGAAGCGGTGGTGTTCTTCGACCCGGCCCGGGCTCGGGACTTCGAGCGCCGCCGCAAGCGGGCGGGACATTTATGGTCGAAGATGAGATTCCTGAGCGCGCAGCTGCTTGCGTATCTCGAGCACGGATTGTGGCTGGAGAATGCCCGTCACGCGAATGCGATGGCATCGGCCTTGAGCCAAGGGCTGCGCAAAATCGCCGGCGCCTCGCTGCAGCAGTCGGTGGACGCCAATGAGGTCTTCGTCGCACTGCCCGAAGCGACCGTCGCCGCCTTGGAGCAGCAGGGATTCGGCTTCTACCGCTGGCCGCTCTGCGACGCGCCGAGCGGCGTCGCCATCCGCTTGGTGACCTCGTACTTGACGCCGCGCGCTCACGTCGAAGAGTTCCTTGCGGCGGCTGAAGACTGCGCGCGCCGGTGAAACTGCGCATCGACGCCGAATCCTGGGCCTACAAGGTGCCGTTCCGCGTATCGCGCGGCGCCGAGGCCGCGCTCGACGTGATCGTGGTCACGCTCGACGACTCGAGCGGCCACATCGGCCGCGGTGAAGCGGCCGGAGTGGACTATCACGGCGAGACCGTCGCGAGCATGAGGGCGCAGATCGAGGCCGTCCGCTCGAGGCTGGAACGCGGGATCGACTTCGAAGGCCTCGCAGCGCTGCTGCCGTCCGGTGGGGCGCGCAATGCCGTGGATTGCGCTCTCTGGGATCTGATCGCCAGGCAGCGCCGCACCCCGGTGTTGGAATTGGCGGGCTTCGCACGCCCGCGGCGGCTCACCTCCTCGATCACGCTGGGAATCGATACCGATGCAGCCGTCGCCGCGGGCGCGCGCCGCTACGCCGAGTGGCCGCTGATCAAGGTCAAGGTCGACGGCAAGAGGCATCTCGATGCGGTGCGCCTGGTGCGCGCCGCCTCTCCTGCCGCGGACATCATCGTCGATCCGAATCAGGCGTGGGACTGCGATCTGCTCAACCGCCTGGCGCCGGAATTGAAATCCCTCGGAGTCGTGCTGATCGAGCAGCCCGTGCCCCACGGCCAAGATGCGACGCTGCGCGGCTACACCGGGGAGGTGAGGCTCGCCGCCGATGAGTCGGTGGACGATCGCGCGGGCCTGGAATCCGTCAAGGATTTGTACCAGGTGATCAACGTCAAGCTCGACAAGACCGGAGGACTCACGGAGGCGCTTGCGCTGGCGCGGGACGCCCGGGCAGTGGGATTGCAGGTCATGGTGGGGTGCATGGCGGGTACCTCGCTCGCCATGGCACCCGGCATGGTCGCCGGGCAGCTGGCGGAATTCGTGGATCTGGATGGCCCGCTCCTGCATGCCGAGGACCGCGAGCACGGCATCCAGTACGATCGGGGCCTGATGCAACTGCCTTCGTCGAAGCTGTGGGGTTGACCATGTCAAGAATTCTTCGGCACTCAGCCGCCTTAGGTATCTGTCTGCTGGGCGCGCCCCTGTTCGCCGCGGCGGCGACCGGCGCTGCCGCGGCGCCGTCCGCGGCTGCAGCAGCGTCCGCGCCGGAGGCGCCGTTCGACGTGATCATCGCCAACGGCCGCATCGTCGACGGCACGGGGTCGCCTTGGTACAGCGGGGACCTCGGCATTCGCGATGGGCGCATCGCGGCCATCGGCAAGCTGACCCATGCGCGCGCGAAGCGGCGCATCGACGCCGCGGGCAATGTCGTCGCGCCGGGCTTCATCGACATGCTCGGGCAATCGGAGTACACGATCCTGGTCGATCCGCGCCTGCCGTCGAAGATTTACCAGGGCATCACCACCGAAATCACCGGTGAGGGCAACTCGGCGGCGCCGATGACGGGCCACGCACGCGAGGAAGCCGCCCAGACCCTGGAGCACTACGGCCTCAAGGCGGACTGGCAGACGCTCGGGGAGTATTTCGCGCGCCTCGAGCGCCAAGGGATCGGCATCAATCTCGCCTCGTACGTGGGCGCAACCTCGCTGCGCGAGGTGGTGATCGGCGGCGAGAATCGGCCGCCCACCCCGGCGGAACTCGACCGTATGCGGGCGCTGGTGCGCGAGGCCATGGAACAGGGCGCCGTCGGCGTGTCGACCGCGCTTGAATATGCTCCCGCCCCGTATGCCTCCACGGAAGAACTCATTGCGCTCGCCGCCGAGGCCGCGCCCTATGGCGGGATCTATGCCACGCACATGCGTTCCGAGGGGGACGGCATGGTGGCCGCGCTGGAGGAGACCTTCCGCATCGCGCGCGAGGCGCATATTCCCGCGGAAATCTGGCACCTGAAGGTCGCCGGAAAGAGCAACTGGGGCCACATGCCCGACGTGATCCGGCGCATCGAGGCGGCGCGCGCCGGCGGCCTCGACATCAGCGCCGACACGTACGCCTACACGGCCTGGTTCAACGATATGTCGGCGTTCGTGCCGCCGTGGGCGCACGACGGCGGCAACGAGAAAATGGTGGAGCGCCTGAAAGATCCGGCGACGCGTGCCCGCATCGTCAAGGACATCAAGACGCCGAGCGCGGCCTGGGACAACGAATGGGACGAGGTCCCCGGACCCGAATCCATTCTCATCGGCGTGGTCAAGAACCCGGCGCTGCGTCCGCTGCAGGGGCAGACCATCGCGGCCATTGCGAAGTCCCGCGGCAAGGATCCGCTCGAGACGCTGCTCGATATCTTAGTCGAGGACAATGGCTACACGGGCTGCGCGGTATTCGGCATGCAGGAGGACGATGTGACCCTTGCGCTGCTGCAACCGTGGGTCTCCGTGAACAATGACAGCTCCGGCACCTCGCCCGAGGGTAGATTGGGCGAGGAGCATCCGCATCCGCGCGCCTATGGGACCTTTCCAAGGATCTTGCGCAAATACGTGCGCGAGGAGCATCGCCTCTCGCTCGAGGAGGCGATCCGCAAATTCTCCGCACTGCCCGCGCAGCGCATGCGGCTCGCCGATCGCGGAGTGCTCAAGCGCGGGCTGTGGGCGGACGTCGTGGTGTTCGATCCGGCGGCCATCGCGGATCGCTCGACCTTCAGTTCGCCCAACGAATTGGCCGTCGGGATGCGCTGGGTGTTGGTGAACGGCGTGCCGGTGATCGCGGACGGGCAGATGACGGGAGCCAGGCCCGGGCAGGTACTGCGGGGACCCGGATACATAGGACCGCCGCGGCCGATGAGCCGACCGCCCGGCGACCCCTGCGGCGGCCCACAGGGTTGTGGCAAAAAAAGTCTCTGAACGCTCGTACAGTTGCCGCAGCGCGCGCCGTCCGCCGGCTCTGCGACGCCCACGGTGCCGCACGGGATGATTGAATAAGTCTTTTGTTCTCAATTGGTTATAAGCACCGGCTCCGCGGGAGCCGGTGTTTCGATCGGCGCGGTCGGCAGTGGCCGGTCGTTGCGCGCACAGTCGGGCAGTGAGCTGTTGCGGATTTGACAAAGTGCCCGCGGGAGATTCTTAATAAGGCCATAACAACTGCGGGGATCAATTGGATGCTCAAGTGAACGGCGTTTCGGAGCCCGTCGGAACGCTCGACGTCGCGCTCGGGCACGCTGCACGGCTGCTGGAGAGGGATCCCGGACTCGCCGTCGAACAAGCGGGCGAGATTCTCAAAGCCGTCCCGGGGCATCCGCATGCCCGGCTCATCCTGGGTGCCGCTCACCGCCGCAACGGAAATACCGGCGCCGCCCTCGAAGTACTTGCGCCGCTGGCGCGCGAGCAGCAGCGTTCCGCGCCGGCTCATATCGAATTGGCGATCGCGCTCGGCGAGGCGGGCCGCGCGACGGACGCGATTGCGGCGCTGCGCCGCGTGCTGCAGCTGCAGCCTGACTCGGTCGATGGCTGGAGGCTGCTTGCCGAGCAACTCGACGCCTTAGGTGATGCCGACGGCGCGGACCGCGCGCGTGCCGCGCACATCAAAGCGGCGACCAAGGACCCACGGCTGATGGAAGCGGCGCTGGCCCTCGTCGAGAACAATTTGCCGGTCGCCGATGTACGGTTGCGCACCCACCTTCAGTCGTACCCGACGGACGTGGCGGCGCTGCGCATGCTGGCCGAAGTGGCGGGCCGTCTGCGCCGCTACGCGGACGCACAGCTCATGCTCGAACGCTGTCTGCAGCTCGCTCCGAGTTTCGACGCCGCCCGGCACAACTATGCGCTGGTGCTCAACCGGCAGGGAAAGCCGGCGGCGGCACTGCCCCAGGTGGAGCGGCTCTTGGCCAAGGAGCCGCGCAATCCGGGCTATCGAAATCTCAAGGCGGCCGTTCTCGCGAATCTCGGCGAATACACCGAATCGATCGAGGTTTACGAGGCCGTGCTCGGTGAATTTCCGCGGCAGCCCCTGGTGTGGATGAGCTACGGGCATTCGCTGAAGACGGCGCGCCGCCACGGCGATGCCGTCGTCGCCTATCGTCGGGCAATTGAAATGCTGGCGACGCTTGGCGAGGCGTATTGGAGTCTCGCCAACCTCAAAACACATCGCTTCTCCGACGACGATGTGCGCGCCATGCGTGACGCGATCGCGCAGGATGCGCTCTCGGATGAGGATCGCCTGCATTTCGAGTTCGCGCTGGGCAAGGCGCTCGAGGACGCGGGCGAATATGAAGAGTCGTTCGCCCACTACGCGCAAGGCAACGCCATCCGGCGCAAGCTGCACCCGCATGACGCGGATGGCCATACGACGTTAGTGCGCCGCTCGAAGTCGGTGTTTACCGCGGAATTCTTCGCCGCGCGGACCGGCGCGGGGTCGCCGGACCGGTCGCCGATCTTCGTCATTGGATTGCCGCGCGCCGGTTCGACGTTGATCGAGCAGATCCTCGCCAGCCACTCGAGTGTCGAAGGCACGATGGAACTGCCGAACCTTCCGCGGATCGCCGCCGAGATCTTGCGCGGCGACGCCGGCGGCGAGGAGAGCGGCTTTGCTCAGGCGGTCGCGTCGTTGACCCCTGAACAGCTGCGCTCGCTCGGGGAGCGATATCTGGCCGAGACGCGCATCCATCGCAAGACCGACCGACCCTTCTTCATCGACAAGATGCCGAACAATTGGCTGTACACCGGCCTCATCCAGCTGATTCTGCCGAACGCCAAAATCGTCGATGCCCGCCGCCATCCGCTCGGCTGCTGTTTGTCCGGCTTCAAACAGCATTTCGCCCGGGGCCAGAATTTCGCCTACGGGCTCGACGACCTGGGCCGTTACTACCGCGACTACGTCGAACTGATGGCCCATGTCGATGCCGTGCTGCCGGGCCGCATGCATCGAGTCTTCCATGAACAGATGATCGAGGACACCGAATCCCAGGTGCGCCGGCTCCTCGATTATTGCGGCCTGCCGTTCGAGCAGAGCTGCCTGCGATTTTTCGAGAACGAGCGGCCGGTCCGCACGGCGAGCTCGGAGCAGGTGCGCCAGCCGATTTTCCGCGATGGCCTGGACCATTGGCGATTCTTCGAGCCGTGGCTCGGCCCGCTGAAAAGCGCGCTGGGCCCGGTGCTCGAGCGGTATCCGTCGGTGCCGGCTTTTTCGTCATAACACAAAAATCGTATCGGGGATTTGGCCAACAATCTGAAATTAGGGAGCAAGAGCACAATGAGTCGTAGCCGTTTCAATCTCACCGGGCATCCGTGCCTGAACACCGCCGGCGGCAGCCGTCAGGGCCGCCTCCTGAGCCGTTTGCCGCTTGCTTCGGCCATCTCGGCCATCCTCGCCGCAGGAATGCCGGTAGCTCACGCCGCACCGGCGGCCGACGCGGATTCCGCCACGCTGGAAGAGGTGGTGGTCACCGCGCAGAAGCGCACCGAGAATCTGCAGGACGTCCCCATCTCCATCGAAGTGCTCGACAGCACGAAGTTGTCGCAACTCAATATCTCCGGCCTCGACGATTACGTGAAGTACAGTCCCAGCGTGGCCTACAGCCGCTCCGAGGGCCAGGGCGGCAACGGTCAGCCGGGTACATCACACATCTACATGCGCGGCGTTACCAGCGGCGGCAATGAGAATCACTCCGGGTCACAGCCCAGCGTCGGCATGTATCTCGATGAACAGCCGGTGACGACCATCGACGGCAACCTCGACGTGCATATGTACGACATTCAGCGCATCGAGGTTCTCGAAGGTCCGCAGGGAACACTGTACGGCGCCAGCTCACAGGCGGGCACGGTGCGCATCATTACCAACAAACCGGACCCCAGCAAATTCGAGTCGGGCTACGATCTCGAGGGCAACAAAGTCGACCACGGCGGTTTTGGTTGGCAGGCGCAGGGCTTCGTCAACATTCCGCTCTCGTCGATCGCGGCGGTCCGTCTGGTCGGTTGGGACGAGCACGACGGCGGCTACATCAACAACGTGGCCGGCACCGACCCGGCCGGATGTATTCAAAACGGCGTGGTCACGTACCCGAGCTGGGCCGGTCAGCCTGCCGGCGTCGGCGCCAACGGAGTTATCGCTCCGTGTCCGACCCCGACCGCGCTCGGAGCGGGCTCCGTCAGCAATGCGGCCTATGTCAAGAACGACTACAACACCGTCGATACCAAGGGCGGCCGTGCGGCGCTGCTGGTCGAGCTCGGCGACAATTGGACCGTATCGCCGACCGTCATGGGGCAATCGCTGAGCACCGAAGGGTTCTTCGGCTACGACCCGACCGTCGGGGATCTGGACATCGCGCATTTCGGCCCGGAGGACTCGCAGGATACGTTCGTGCAATCGGCGCTGACGGTCGAGGGCAAGATCAGCAATTTCGACCTGGTGTACGCGGGCGCATATCTGAAGCACGACACCCACTCAATTGCGGACTACACCGACTACTCGACCTTCTACGACCGCATCTTCGCATCCGGCGCCGGCTGGACCGACAACGCCGGCAATCCCATCATGCCGCAGGAACTGGTGGTCACGAAGGGCTACTTCGAGAAATGGAGCCATGAAATCCGGCTCACCACGCCGCAGGATCTGCCGGTCAAAGGTACCGTCGGCGCGTTCATTCAGCGGCAGCTGCACGACATCTGGGAGCAGTACGTGATGCCGGGCTACGGTTTCACGAACCCGACCGGCAACCCCGGTTCCGCCACGCCGAATCCCAATGGCTTGGGCAGCGACTTCGGGGTCCCGACCCTGGCGAATACCATCTGGCTCACCGACGAGCAGCGCGTCGACCGGGACAAGGCTATTTTCTTTCAAGGGGAATGGGACATCACCTCGCAGTGGTCGCTGAACGGCGGCATGCGCTACTACAAGTACGACAACTCGCTGGAAGGCTTCTATGGGTTCGGCGCGAACCACCTCGGCGGAGACCCCGGCCAGGGCATTTGTTTCGGTCCGCCGTCGACCCCGTATGCGCCGTGCACGGACTTGGATAAAGAGGTGGCCGCTTCCGGCAGCGTACCCAAGGCCAACGTGACCTACAAAATCACGCCCGACAAAATGGTATACGCCACCTACTCGAAGGGATTCCGGCCCGGCGGCGTGAACCGCTCGGGGAATTTCGGCCCCTATCAAGCGGATTTCTTGACTAACTACGAAGTGGGCTGGAAGACGCAGTGGTTCGACCACCGGCTGCGGTGGAACGGCGCGGCATTCTGGGAGAATTGGAATGACTTCCAGTTTTCCTTCTTGGGGCCGAATAGCCTGACCATCATCGAGAACGGCGGCAACGCGCGCATCAAGGGCATCGAGAACGAACTGGAATTCCAGGCCACTCCGGCGCTCAACTTGAGCGCAGGGTTTACGTTCTTGGATTCGAGACTATTGCAGAACATCTGCGGCACGGCCGACGTAGTCGACTGCCCGGGACCGAACGTCGCCGTCAATGGCGGCGGCCCGCAGCCCTTCACCGGCACCCCGTTCATAGGGCCGGAGGCGCCGGCCGGTTCGAATCTGCCCATTTCGCCGAAGTTCAAGGGCAACGCGGTGGCGCGTTACACCTTCGATGAAGTGGGCGGCTGGAAGCCGTTCGGCCAGGTCTCGTTCATCTACCAGACCCAGACGGCGTCGACGCTGTTGCGCAATCAGCTGGAGAACATCGGCATGCAGCCGGCCTACGGTCTGGTCGATATGGCGATCGGGGTGCACCAAGAGAAGACGATGATCCAATTGTTCGTGACCAATGTGGCGGACCGGCGCGCGCAACTCACGCGCTTCACTGAAACGAATCCGTCCAATGACAACCTGACGTACATCGTTCCCGCGCAGCCGCGCACCATTGCGATCAAGTTCGGGCAGAAGTTTTGATTCATCGCGACGTGCCGGCGGGTGCAACCCGCCGGCCGTACGCACAACGGCGCCGCGTTCACGGTGGCGTCCGCCATTCGAGAGTACCCATGTCTACGAAGATTCTTGGCCGCATCCTCCTGCTAGCGGGGCTGGCGGCGAGCGCCCTGTCGCATGCGGAGCGCCTGCCCGTCCTCAAGCAAATCGACCTTCCGCATCCCTATTACTTTCGCGAGATGTACCTGCCGCAGTTGACCGCAGGTCCCTCGAGCCTGGCGTGGTCCCCCGATTCCCGTGAGCTCATCTACTCCATGGCGGGCTCGCTGTGGCGGCAGAAGGTCGACGTCGACGAGCGCGGCGCCGGCACCGACTCCACCGCCGGCCGCGGCGCCGCGCAGCAGCTCACCGCGAATTCGTACGACTACCAGCCCGATTGGTCGCCGGACGGGCGGTGGGTGATCTACAGCTCCTATCGCAACGATGCCATGGAGTTGTGGGTGCTCGATCTGGCGAGCGGCAAGCCGAGGCCGCTGCTCATGAACGGCGCCGTCAATGTCGAGCCGCGGTTTTCCCCGGACGGCCGGCGCATCGCCTTCGTCTCCACTCTGTACAACGGGCGTTTCCATATTTTCACGGCCGACTTCAACGACGGTGCGCTGGCCAACGTGGAGCGCTTGACCGGCGAGCACAAGAGCGACCTGCCGCGCTACTACTACAGTCCCTACGACCACGAGATCAATCCGGTGTGGACGCGGGATGGCCGGGACATCATCTATGTGTCCAATCGCAATCACATCTACGGCACCGGCGGATTCTGGCGCACCCCGTCCCGCGCGACGCCGAGGGCGGATCTTGCCGCCGCACCCGAGGCCCGCGAAATTCACTACGAGGAAACCAACTGGAAGGCGCGCCCCGACCTGTCGCCCGACGGATCGCGCCTGGTCTACAGTTCCTACCTCGGGCGCTCCTGGCACAATCTGTGGGTGATGCCGGCCGGCGGCGGCGATGCGTTTGCGATCGGCTACGGCGACTGGGACCAAACCTATCCGCGCTGGTCGCCGGACGGCACTCGCGTCGCGTTCATTTCGAACCAGAGCGGCAGCACGGAAATCGACATCGAGCGGGTCCCGGGCGGCGTCGCCCAAAAGCTCGACGTTGGCGAGCGGCACTATCTGTCGCCGATGGCGCGCCTGCATATCTACATCAGAGATGCGAAGGGCAACCCGGCCTCGGCTCGGGTGAGCGTCACCGATGCCGCCGGGCGCTTCTACGCGCCGGCGACCGCCTGGATCAGCGCGGATGATTCCTTCGATCGCCGCGAGCGGCAAACCGAAGCGCATTACTTCCATGCCCGCGGCGAGGCGTGGGTCGATGTGCCGGCGGGGACCGTGGACATCGACGTCCTGCACGGCTTCGAGCGCCGATTCGAACAGAGACGGCTCAACGCCGTCGCCGGCCAGGCGGCCGAACTTGCGGTGAATCTCGACGAGGGAACCTGGACCGTCCCGGACGCCGGGCGCTGGGCAAGCGCTGACGTTCACGTGCACATGAACTACGGCGGCGAGTACCGCAATGTGCCGGCGCATCTCGCGCTGCAGGCGCAGGCTGAGAATCTCTCCATCGTCAATTCCCTGCTGGTCAACAAGGAGCAGCGTTTTCCGGACATCGCCTACAACGGCATGCAAACGGACCCGGCCTCGACCCAGGCCGCACTGGTCGTGCACGGCCAGGAATACCACACCAGCTATTGGGGGCACTTGGGATTGCTCGACATCTCGGGCGGCGTCATTCTGCCGGGGTACGTGGGCTATCCCAACACCGCCGCATCCAGCCTGTATCCGATGAATGCGGACGTGGCGGACATCGCGCACGCCCGCGGCGCCCTGGTGGGCTACGTGCATCCCTTCGACGAGTACCCGGAACCCATCGCGAAACCGCACGAGACCCTGACCAACGAGCTGCCCGTCGACGTCGCCTTGGGCAAGGTCGACTACATGGAAATCCTCGGGTTCAGCGATCATCGCTCCACCGCGCATGTCTGGTACCAATTGTTGAACTTGGGCTTTCGGATACCGGCGGCCGGCGGTACGGACGCCATGGCCGACTACTCCTCGTTGCGCGGACCGGTGGGTATGAATCGAGTCTATGCGCGCATCGGCGCCGGCGACCTCAACCCCACGGAGTGGATGGCGTCGCTCAAGGCGGGCCACAGCTTCGCCACCAACGGACCGCTCTTGGGCTTCACTCTGGGCGGTGCCGGAATCGGCGATGAGTTGTCGTTCGCGGGTGCGCAGCCGCGGGTCGCGTTCTCCGTGCGCCTGCGCTCCATCGTCGCCGTGGATCATTTGGAGCTCGTGTGCAATGGGCGCGTGGTGCGTTCCTTCGTGACGGGCAAGCCGCTCGACCATGGCGATTTCAGCGGCAGCGTCGCACTCAAGGACAGCGGCTGGTGCATCGTGCGCGCCTCCACCGATGCGGGGCGATATCCGGTGCTGGACACCTATGTTTACGCGACTACGAGCCCGATCTACATGACGGTCGCCCATGCCAAGCCTCGATCGCCGGTCGATGCGCGATACTTCGCGGCGTGGGTGGACCGGATCGCTGAAACCACGGCGGCCTATCCGGACTGGAACAATGCGGCGGAGAAGAGCATGGTGCTGGAGCGGCTGAAGCAGGCGAAGGCGGTGTTCGTCGCACTGCAGTAGCCCGTCCGGTATGCGCAAGGAGGGTTATGAATCGACCCTGGTCCGCCATGGCCGCGGCTCTGGTTTTTTGCTGCTTCGCAGCGTCGGTGCACGGGCAGGGCGATACCCGCGAGCCTACCGCGGGCGCGCAAATCGGCGTGGTCCGTCCGGGGCAGGCGGCCAAGGTGGTTCCCGGAATGTCCAAGGCAAAAGTCCGGTCATTGCTCGGCGCTCCCTGGCGCACGGTGCAGTACAACGATGAGGAGTTCGAGAACGAGATTTGGGAGTACCGCGGGGAGGACTCCCAGGGCAAGTACCGAATTCACATCGAATTCGACCGTCACGACATCGTCCGCATCGTCGGCAAGATTCCGGACGGCGTAGCCGGAGGGAAAGGAACTCCCGCCCAAAGCTCGAGCCTTCAGCCGGTGCGGGAACGGCCCCTCGCGCGCTTCGAAGACCCGGCAGCAGCGTAGCTTTCTTACATTACTTTTGGCGTTCCGCCGTTGACACGAGCGTACTCGTGTCATAGGTTCAGCAGCCGATCGGTCCACCGACGAAGCTACTTCAGTTTCATTGCGCGGTGCTACATCCGGCCTTAAATCCAACTAATTCCAAGTAATTCTCATGAGGGGGAGTCGCTCATGTTCACGCTACCGTTATCTCGGCTTGGTCGAGGATTTGCTGCCTCCGCTGCCTTAAGTGTCATCGTTCAAGCGCCGGCCCATGGAGCGGCGCCGGCGTATCCGCCCTATGGGCCCGACATTCCGGTCATCACCAATACGGAAGGCCCGTCGGGCGCCTACAACCAGGATCTGAGACGAGAGCCGCCGCCGAATCCGTGGAACGAAGAGTCCATCTGGAACATGAAGGTGGAGGGCTTCACCGATAATCAGGCGCGCCCCATCTACCAGCCCTTGATCGTCAATCAGGACGGCAGGGAAATACTCTACAACGGCAATCTCGCGGGTACGGCAGTCAATCCGCTGACGGGGGTGTCTGAATCCAACGGCACCTCAATCATCGACGTGACAAACGTCCGCAAGCCCAAATTCCTGTTCCACATTCCGGGGCCTGCTCCCATCAACGGCTCCTTCGCGGCGGCCGGCGCGCAAATGGTTAGGGTGTGCGGCGGCAATACGCTGCCCAACGCCTCCGCCAACGGTACGGCGGGCCGCTGGTTTCTGCTGCGCGCTTTCGGCAATGCCGGAGCGAACGAATCGCATCAAATCTGGGACGTGACCGACCCCGCGGCACCCAAGTTCCTCACCACCGTGATCGCCGGCTTGAGCAACACGCATAAGAGCTGGTGGGAATGCGATACGGGAATCGCGTACCTAGTCGCCGGGGCAAAGTCCGACGGATGGCAGCAGAGCGGATCGACGCAGCACATCTATATCTACGATTTGAGCAATCCCGCCAAGCCCGTCTTCATCCGCCAGTTCGGGCTCGTGGGCCAGCAGCCCGGCGCACCGGTCGCGACCGCTCTGCCCTGTGCGACCGCGCCCAGCGACACCTGCTACGAGGGAACCACGAATCCGCCCTCCGGGGTGCATGGACCGATTTCCATGGGGACCACCGTCAACCGGGTTTACATGCCCTATGGGGTCGGCGCCAGCGGCGTCATCCAAATCGACGATCGCCTCAAGCTGCTCAACGGCTGCCTCACCAGCGGTCCGGGCGCAAATCCCAGTGCCTCGGTAAATTGCGCGACCAACCCCACCCAGGCGGATCTGCTCTGGCCGCAGGTCACTTGGGTGACTATGAATCCGGAGAACGGCGGGCACAGCTCGATGCCGGTTTTCAATGTGCCCATTCCCGAAGAGCAAACCAACTTCGTGGACGGAACGCCGCAGAGCAAGAGTTTGTTGTTCGTGAGCTCCGAGGGGACCGCCAACAATTGCTTCGGACAGGCGCCGCACGATGCATGGGTCCTCGACATCGCCAGCGAAACGACGCCGTGGCCGATGGCGACGCTGAACGTTCCGCAGTTCCCCGGCGATTTCTGCGGCAAGGGCGCGAGATTCGGCGCGCATGCGGTCACCGAGGCCATCTATCCGCCCTACTACGGCAAAATCATCAGCGTCTCCTGGTTCAACGCCGGGGTGCGGATCTGGGATATCCGCGACCCGAAGAATCCGAAGCCCATCGCCTACTTCATCCAGGCGCCGACCGCGAATACCGCGGCGTCCTGTTCGACGATCAACGGTGTGACCAACTGTTTCAACGCGACGATGAACGACTACGTGGAGTATGACGATCGCGGCTACATCTATGCTGCGGACCGCGCCGGAACCGGAGTGACCATCCTGTCCCTGACCGGGGAGGCGCGGCAGGCCATACTGCCGCCCTCCGATCGCTGAGGAGCCGGCCATGCGCAATAAATCCATGATAGTCGGTGCGGCGGCCGTGCTCTCCTGCATGGCTGCTTCCGCGGCACATTGCGAAGACGGATGGTCCGAGAAAGTCGCACCCTTGAGCGAGCAGAATCTGGCGCAGGTGACGCCGGGCCTGTCGACCAAGGCGCAAGTTGAGGCCGTGCTGGGTGCGCCCTGGCGCATCGTGCAGTTCAACGATTGCGGGATGTCGATGCCGGGGCAGGCGGACGAGACCTGGGACTACCGCGGCAGGGATGCCGGGGGCGCCTATCGGCTGCACATCGAATTCGACGACAGCGGCGTCGCGACGCTCGTCGCCAAGATTCCGGAACATGTATCGGGGGGCAAGGGAACGGCCGCAAAAATAGCGGTGCCCGACTCGAAGATGGCCATGAAAATGTAAACGCGGCGCGCGGGACGATCTCGCTCCGCCGCCGCCGCCGTGCGATCATCCACGCCCTGGAGGCGCGGCACGCTGCCGTGTGACTTGAACGGGGTGGCGATGAGCGGGCATTTCCCATTGACGGCGCCGCGCGTGAACGGCGACCGCTTGTGGTCGCGGCTGATGCAGATGGCCGAAATCGGTGCGACCCCATCGGGCGGCTGCAATCGGCAGGCGCTGACCGACGGCGACATGGCGGGGCGCCAATTGCTGGTGCGATGGGCCGAGACGGCGGGTTGCCGCGTGCGCACCGATGGGATCGGAAATTTATTCATCCGCCGGCCCGGACGCGAGGATGCGCTACCGGTGGTCATGACGGGGAGCCATCTCGACACGCAGCCGACGGGAGGCAAATTCGACGGCGTGTATGGCGTGCTGGCCGGACTCGAAGTGATCGAGTCACTCAACGACCAGGCGCTCAGCACCGCGCACCCGATCGAGCTCGCGGTTTGGTGCAACGAGGAGGGCAGCCGCTTTCCCATGGCGATGATGGGTTCGGCCGTCTGGTCCGGACGCCTGCCGCTCGATGCCGCGTATGCCTTGACCGATCGCGCCGGGATCAGCGTGCGTCGGGAACTCGAACGCGCCGGCGTTGCGACCGGTGCGCCGTCGCCGCGCCAACTCGTCAAAGCCTCCTTCGAAGTCCATATCGAACAGGGGCCCGTGCTCGAACAGAAGGCCAAGACCATCGGCGTAGTGACAGGCGTTCAACACATGAGCCGGCACGAGGTCATCGTCGAGGGACAGGAAGCGCACGCGGGACCCACCCCCATGGACATGCGGCGCGATCCCATCCGGGTGCTGGCGGACGTGCTGCCGGCTCTGTATGCGGCGGCGGAGCAGCACGGGCGGGATGCGCGGCTCACGGTGGGCATCATCGAGACCTTTCCCGGGTCGCCGAACACCGTTCCCGGCCGGCTGCGCTTCACCGTAGATCTTCGTCACCCCGATGCGCGGCACTACGCGGCCCTGAAAGAAGAGGCCGGCAGGCTGGTGCATGCCGCGCTCGCGCGCCATGCGCTCGCCGGTTCCATCCGCTGCGTGTGGGAGGCGCCGGGGGTGACCTTCGATTCGGCCTGCGTCGTCGCGGTGCGCAGCGCGACCGCCGCGCTCGGGTTCAATTCCATGGAGATGGTGAGCGGCGCCGGTCACGACTCCTGCAACCTGGCCGCAGTAATACCCTGCGCAATGGTGTTCGTTCCCTGCGCCGGGGGCTTGAGTCACAACGAGGCGGAAAGCGCGCTGCCTGCGGATTTGGCGGCCGGCGCCGATGTGCTGCTGCACGCCATGCTGTCGATGGCGAGGGGATGAATTGAACGCCGAGTGGTCCTATGTTGGAATGCGGGTCCCTCGATTAGCCGACGAAAAACATGAGGCCCGCATGACATCCGTAACGACCGACAGCCGACATTCATTCCAAATCGCCGCGGCGGTTGCGGCCGCGCTCGTCAGCGGCGCTGTAATCCTCGCCGGCGCCGCGACCGCAGCCGATGCACCGGCACCCGCGCCGGTTCTCACCGCCCTGCAATGCGGCCATCTCATCGACACGGCCAACGGCAAGATGCTGGGTGCGACCACGATTCTGATCGAGGGCGGCCGAATCAAGGATGTGGTGAGCGGCGCGCAGTCGCCCGCGGGCGCGAACAGCATCGACCTGTCCACGCAAACCTGCATGCCGGGATTGATCGATGCGCACGTGCATCTCACGGGGGAGACCAGCCGCACCCAATACGTCGATAAGTTTCATTGGAACATCGCCGACTATGCGATTCGCTCGACGGTGTATGCGCGGCGCACCTTGTTGGCGGGATTCACGACGGTGCGCAATGTCGGCGATCAGGCCAACGAATCGGTGGCGCTGCGTAACGCCATCAATGCGGGCGTCGTTCCGGGCCCGCGGATTTACACCGCCGGCCGGGCGATGGGTTCCACCGGCGGCCACGCCGATCCGACCAACGGCTATCGCAGCGATCTGGCGGGCGATCCCGGACCCACCGACGGCATCATCAACAGCGTCGACGATGCGGTGAAGGCCGTGCGGCTGCACTACAAGCTGGGCGATGACCTGATCAAGATCATGCCCTCGGGCGGCGTGCTCGACGAAAATACCAGCGGCGACAATGCGCAGATGACCTTGGAGGAAATCAAGGCCGTGGTCGCGACCGCCCATGATTATGGATTCGCGGTGGCCGCGCACGCGCACGGCGCCGAAGCCATCCGCCGCGCCGTGATCGGCGGCGTCGACTCCATTGAACACGGCACCTTCATGGACGCCGAGGATATGAAGCTCATGGTGGAACACGGTACTTGGTACGTGCCCACCATCATCGCGGGCGACTTCGTCGCCCGGCAGGCGAAAGTCCCCGGCTACTATCCGGCGCAGGTGGCCGCGAAGGCCGAAGCGATCGGCCCTCTGATCCAGGCGACCGCAGGGCGTGCCTACAAGGCGCACGTCAAAATCGCCTTCGGCACCGACGCCGCCGTGTACCCGCACGGCCAGAACGCGCATGAGTTCGAATTGATGGTAGGGGCGGGCATGCCGCCGATGTTCACGATTCAGGCCGCGACGATCAACGCGGCGCAGCTCCTGCGCCACGACAAGGATCTGGGCACGGTGGCCGCGGGCAAGATCGCCGACGTCGTGGCGGTTCCCGGCAATCCCATCGACGATATCAGCTTGATGAAGCGCGTCAGCTTCGTGATGAAGGATGGGGTCGTCTACAAGCTGAACTCGGTGCCGGTGGAGACGGCTCCGTAGGCGCCGGGCCCGCACACGAGACACGGAGGGATCGTCATGGATCTGCAGCTCGCCGAGAAAATAGCGTTGGTCAGCGGTTCCACGGCCGGCATCGGTAACGCCATCGCGGCCGCGCTCGCGCGCGAGGGCGCCACGGTGATCGTCAACGGGCGAACCTCCGCCGCCGTGGACGAGGCGGTGGCGGCGATGAAGGCGCAGTTTCCTTGCGATGTGCTCGGGTTTGCGGGCGATCTTTCCCTTGCCTCGACCGCCCAGGAACTGCTGCAGCGGCACCCGACCGTGGATATTTTGGTGAACAACCTGGGGATCTTCGAAGTGAAGCCGTTCGAAGAGATATCGGATGCGGACTGGCGCAGGTTCTTCGATGTGAACGTGCTGAGCGGCGCGCGTCTCGCGCGGCTGTACCTGCCGGCGATGCGGCGCCGCAACTGGGGCCGCATCATTTTTATCTCCAGCGAAAGCGGCTATCACATTCCCGCGGAAATGATTCACTACGGGATGACCAAGGCGGCGCAGATCGCCGTGGCCCGCGGCTTGGCCGAGACCACCGCCGGCACCGCGATCACCGTGAACAGCGTACTGCCGGGGCCGACGCGCTCTCGCGGGGTGACAACCTTCGTCGCCGAAATGGCGGCGCAGTCCGGCCGCAGCGCGCAGTCGGTGGAAAACGAATTCTTCAAGACGGCGCGCCCGACCTCGTTGCTGCAGCGGTTTGCCACCCCCGAGGAGGTCGCCGCCATGGTGGCCTACGTGGCGAGTCCGCTGGCGTCAGCGACCAACGGCGCCGCCTTGCGCGTCGATGGCGGCACGATCAAGAGCGCGTTCTGATTAGAGTGCGCTAGGCCGCACTCACCGGGCGCGCCGCGCGCAGGTCGGCCGGGCGGCGGCGATTGATCGCCGTCTTGAGATCCGCGGCTGCCGCCCGAATTGCGCCGGATGCGCCGCCGCCCGCGTAGATGATATTTCGCGCCGAATTGATCAGTAGTCCGGAACCGCGAGCATCCAGCCCTGCGGCCAGCGTGGCCTCGAGGTCGCCGCCCTGGGCGCCGATGCCCGGCACCAGGAAGGGTAGATCGGGATGCGCGAGGCGCAGTTCCGCCATTTCCCGTGGATAGGTCGCGCCCACCACCAGCATGAGATTGCGATGTTCGTTCCAATGTCCGGCAGCGCGCTCCGCCACCCGCCGGTACAGCGGCAGCCCGTCGATGAGCAGGTCCTGAAAATCCTTGGCGCCGGAATTGGAGGTGCGGCAAAGAAGCACCGCACCTCGGTCGGGCCGTGCGAGAAACGGGCGGACCGAGTCTTCGCCCATGTAGGGATTGACGGTCACCGCATCCGCGTCGTACCGATCGAAGGCCTCGCGCGCATAGGCCTCGGCGGTATTGCCGATGTCGTTGCGCTTGGCATCGAGGATTACCAGCGCGGCCGGTGCGCGCTCACGGATGTAGCGGATGCTCGCGAGCAGCTCATCTTCGGCCCCGAGCGCACTGTAGAACGCAATCTGCGGCTTGTAGGCGGCGGCAAGATCGGCTGTGGCATCGACGATGCGCCGGTTGAAGGCCAACAGCGGCGGACCGCCGCCGGCCTGCCCCAAGTCCCGGGGCAGCTTCGCGGGATCCGGGTCGAGGCCGACGCACAGCAGGCCGCCGCTGGCGAGTTGCGCCCGGGCGAGCCGCTCTGCAAAGGTCAAGGTCATGGCCGCGCATGATACCGCAGGCCCGGGTGGCGAGCGGCTCGGCTCTAGGGAGTATGCTTGGGGGCTAACGTGAGATCAGTCTTGCCCAGCAAACCTCGTACGGGACCTCGATTGGTGCTGCAGCCGGCGACGCGCCGCGCGGCCCGGCACACCAGCACCAATGCCCTGAAGCGATTCTTCGCCATCGCGGACGCCTGGGAGCTGTCGCCCTTGCAGCAATGCCGGCTGCTCAAGATCCCCTCGCCGCAGGTGCTCGCGCGCTACCGCCTGGGGCAGGCGCCGCGTCTTTCTGCAACGCAGCAGGAGCGGGCGGCCCTGATTGCCAACATTCAATACTCCCTGACCGCAGACACAGGCTCGGCTGATCGCGCCTGGGCGTGGGTGCATGCGCCGCGCGAGGCGGCGCCATTCGAGGGCGACAGTCCGCTCTACTTCATGCTCGAAAACGGCCTACCCGCACTGCGGGAGGTGGCCCGGCTCCTGGTGCGGGAAAGCGAGCCCCGCTAGCCCTTCCGCCCTAACCGCGGGCGGTACGACTCGGCTATACTAGGGGGCTATTCCGATGCGAATGTGGCGGAATTGGTAGACGCGCCAGACTTAGGATCTGGTGGGGAAACCCGTGCGAGTTCGAGTCTCGCCTTTCGCACCACCGCACCGGCCGCCGCGCAGACGAGAGCAACACCTACGAGGATTGACATGCAGGTTTCCGTCGAGAGTATCAGCAAATTGGAGCGGCGCATGCAGGTGCAGGTTCCCGCCGAACGCGTCACCCAGGAAATCGCGGCACGGTTGAAGAACCTGAGCCGCACCGCTCGCTTAAAAGGTTTTCGCCCCGGCAAGGCGCCCATCAAAGTGATCCGCCAGCAATTCGGCGTGCAAGTGCATCGTGAAGTGATCGGCGAATTGCTGCAATCGAGCTTCGCCGAAGCGGTGACGTCGAAACAGCTCTCGCCGGCGGGCAACCCGCGCATCGAGCCGCAGAGCATCGACGAAGGCCAGGACCTGCGCTACGTCGCGACCTTTGAGGTTTTCCCTGAGGTGGCCCTCAAGCCCATGGACTCGCTGGACCTCGAGCGCGTGAGCGCCGAGGTCACCGAGAGCGACATCGACGCGATGATCGAGCGCCTGCGCAAGCAGCAGATGAGGTATTCCGCGGTGACGCGCGCGGCGGCGAGCGGCGACAAGGTCACCATCGATTTTCTGGGCAGAATCGACGGCGTCGAGTTTGCCGGGGGCAAGGGCGAGAACATCGGGATCGTGCTCGGCGAGGGACGGATGCTGCCGGAACTCGAGCAGGGTCTGATCGGGACCGTGGCCGGCGATCATCGCGACATCAGCGTGACCTTTCCCGCCGATTACCGCGCCACCGAAATCGCGGGAAAGACCGCGATTTTCAGCACCGACGTCAAATCGGTCGAGGAGCCGGCGCTGCCGGAAATCGACGAGGAATTCTGCAAATCCTTCGGCGTCACCGAGGGCGGAGTGCCGAAGCTGCGCGAGGATGTGGCGGCCAATATGCGCCGCGAGCTCGAGCAGGCGCTGCGCAGCCGCAACAAGGCGGAGGCGATGGAGAAGCTCTACCGGGCCAACCCCATCGACGTGCCGAATTCCGTCGTCGAAGCGCAAGTCCGCGACCTGCAGCTCGAAGCCATGCGCCGCGCCGGCGCCAAGGATGTGTCGCAGGCGCCGCCGCGCGAACCGCTGGTGGAGCCGGCGCGCCGGCGCGCCGCGCTCGGCCTCATCATCAACGAAATCATTCGCCGCGAGAACATCGTGCTCGATCCGCAGCGGGCGAATGCGCGTCTGGACGAGCTGGTGGGCGCCTACGGCGATTCGGAGGCCCTCAAGCGCGCTTATCAACAAAACGCCGACGCCATGCGCCAGGTCGAGAGTCTTGCGCTTGAGGACCAGGTCGTGGATTGGATACTCGACCATGCTAAGGTGCACGCGAGAGTGTCGACGTTCAAGGAGTTGATGAATTTCGAGGGTTAACCCTTAACGGCGCCCACTTGAAATGGCGCCGGGAAGTCCTCACTTGAGGTTAGGCGGCAGGTTTTCAGATCAAAGGGCAATTTCTCATGACGACGCGCGCACTGAATTTGGTCCCCATGGTGGTCGAGCAGACCGCGCGGGGCGAGCGGGCTTACGACATTTATTCGCGATTGCTCAAGGAGCGATTGATTTTCATCGTGGGTCCGGTCGAGGACTACATGGCGAATTTGATCGTGGCGCAGCTGCTGTTCCTGGAATCGGAAAACCCCGAGAAGGACATCGCGCTCTATATCAATTCGCCAGGCGGTTCGGTGAGCGCGGGACTTGCGATCTACGACACGATGCAATTCATCAAGCCGGACGTCTCCACCATCTGCGTCGGCCTTGCGGCCTCGATGGGCGCGGTGTTGCTGGCGGCCGGCGCCGCGGGCAAGCGCTACGCCCTGCCGAACTCGAAAATCATGATCCACCAGCCCTCGGCCGGCTTCCAGGGCCAGGCCTCCGACATCGACATCCATGCCCGCGACGTCATGGAGACCAAGCAGCGCCTGAACGGGATATTGGCCAAGCACACCGGCCAAACCATCGAGCGCGTCAAGCAGGACAGCGACCGGGACAATTTCATGACCGCGGAAGCCGCCCGAGCGTACGGTTTGGTGGATTCCATGCTCGAGAAGCGCGGGGATATACCCGCAAAGTCTTGAGTGGAACCCTACCCCGGCTGACTGCGCAGCGGACCCCCATCACAACCCGCGAGACCTTATCTTTGCGTGAGGTCGGCCGGGTGCTATATAGTCGGTACTGTAGCCGCTTTCCCTTAGGATTTTCGGGGGGCGCGGCCAATTTGAGGACAGCATGAGCGAAGATTCGCGCGGCAAACATGATGATGGCAAGCTGTTGTACTGCTCCTTCTGTGGAAAGAGCCAACACGAGGTTCGAAAGCTCATCGCCGGCCCCAGCGTATTCGTCTGCGACGAGTGCGTGGAGCTGTGTAACGACATAATTCGGGAAGAGCTCGAGGAACGCGCCGAGCGCACCCGCGACAAGCTCCCCAAGCCCCAGGAGATCAAGAAAGTCCTGGATGAATACGTCATCGGTCAGGAACGCGCCAAGCGGGTCCTGTCGGTGGCTGTATACAACCACTACAAGCGCCTGCAGACGCGCGGCGCCGAAGGCGTGCGCTCCCGCGACGACGTGGAGCTCGCCAAGAGCAACATTCTCCTGATCGGACCCACCGGGTCCGGCAAGACGCTGCTGGCCGAGACGCTCGCCCGGCTCTTGAACGTGCCCTTCACCATTGCCGATGCCACGACCCTCACCGAGGCCGGCTACGTGGGTGAAGACGTCGAGAACATCATTCAAAAGTTGCTGCAGAAATGCGATTACGACGTGGAGAAGGCCCAGACGGGCATCGTCTACATCGATGAAATCGACAAGATATCGCGCAAGTCGGACAATCCGTCCATCACCCGCGACGTGTCGGGCGAGGGTGTGCAACAGGCGCTGCTGAAGCTGATCGAGGGCACCATTGCCTCGGTGCCGCCGCAGGGTGGCCGCAAGCATCCGCAGCAGGAATTCCTGCAGGTGGACACGACCAATATTCTTTTCATCTGCGGCGGCGCGTTCGCGGGTCTCGAGAAGATCATCATGAACCGCACGCACAAGAGCGGCATCGGTTTCGTTGCCGAGGTGCGCGAGCAGAACGCGCGCCCGCACGGCAACGACGTGTTCCACGACACCGAGCCCGAGGATTTGATCAAGTACGGCCTGATTCCGGAGTTCGTCGGCCGCCTGCCGGTGGTCGCGACGCTGGAGGAGCTGGACGAGGAAGCGTTGATTTCGATTTTGATGCAGCCCAAGAACGCCCTCACCAAGCAGTACCGCAAGCTCTTCGACATGGAGGGAGTTGAGCTGGATTTCCGCGAGGATGCGCTGCGTTCCGTGGCGCGCAAAGCGATGCAACGCAAGACGGGAGCCCGGGGTCTGCGCACCATTCTGGAGAATGTGCTGCTGGACACCATGTACGACCTGCCGAGCTTGCGCAACGTTCAGAAGGTCGTGGTCGACGAACAGGTGATCGAAGGCCACAACAAACCCTATATCGTCCACCGGACCGAGGAGACTCGTTTGGTGGCTCCAGTCGAGGAAACACGACGCGCCACGGGCTCGGATCATCTTTAGATCCCGCGCTTGAAACACAAGGTGGGCGGCCGCATGTACTCGAGGTATCGATTGACGTACGTGCCATAACCAAAAGGCCAGCCTAAGTGAGCGACGAACCCGTTGATGTTCCCGAAGTGACGCCGACCTCGATCGGCATTCCCGTCCTGCCGCTACGCGACGTGGTCGTGTATCCGCACATGGTGATTCCGCTGTTCGTCGGGCGGGAGAAATCCATCGTCGCGCTCGATCTGGCCATGAAGGCGGACAAGCGCATCCTCTTGGTCGCCCAGAAACAGGCGGATGTCGACGATCCGAAGGCCGAAGACCTGTACCGGGTCGGCACGGTTGCGACCATTCTGCAGCTGCTCAAGCTCCCCGACGGCACGGTCAAGGTGCTGGTCGAGGGCGTGGACCGCGCCAGCATCGACAAGCTGGTGGAAGGCGAGTTCTTCTCCGCCGAAGTGTCGGTGTTCGCCGATATCGAGCGCTATGAAGAGCGCGAAATGGACGTGCTGACGCGCTCGGTGATCACCCAGTTCGAGCAATATGTCAAACTGAACAAGAAAGTCCCGCCCGAGATCCTGACCTCGCTCGCGGGCATCGAACAAGCGGGCCGCTTGGCGGACACCGTCGCCGCGCACATGTCGTTGAAGCTCTCCGAGAAACAGCGGGTTCTCGAAATCCCCGACGTTCGCAAGCGTCTCGAGCACATGCTGGCCGTCATCGAAGGCGAGATGGACGTGCTGCAGATCGAAAAGCGCATTCGCGGGCGCGTCAAGCAGCAGATGGAAAAGAGCCAGCGCGAGTACTACCTGAATGAGCAGATGAAGGCCATTCAGAAGGAGCTCGGCGAGCTCGACGAAGCGCCGAACGAGATCGGCGAATTGGAGAAGCGCATCAAAGCCGCGGGCATGCCGAAAGAGGCGCGCGAGAAAGCGAATTCCGAGCTCTCCAAGCTGAAGCTCATGTCGCCCATGTCGGCCGAGGCCACCGTGGTGCGCAACTACATTGACTGGCTGGTGAAGTCCCCGTGGAAGAAGCGCAGCAAGGTGCATCTGGACATCACCGCCGCGGAGAAAGTGCTCGAGGCCGATCACTACGGCTTGGAGAAGGTCAAGGAGCGCATCGTCGAGTACCTGGCGGTCCAGCAGCGGGTGAAGAACCTGCGCGGCCCCATCCTGTGCCTGGTGGGCCCGCCGGGCGTCGGCAAGACCTCGCTCGGCCAAAGCGTTGCCCGGGCGACCAACCGCAAGTTCGTGCGCATGTCCTTGGGCGGAGTGAGAGACGAGGCCGAGATTCGCGGCCACCGGCGCACCTACATCGGCTCGATGCCCGGCAAGATCGTGCAAAACCTCGCCAAGTGCGGGGTGCGCAATCCCTTGTTCCTGCTCGATGAAGTGGACAAGATGTCGACCGATTTTCGCGGCGACCCGTCCTCGGCGCTGCTCGAAGTACTCGATCCCGAGCAGAACAGCACTTTCAACGACCATTACCTGGAGGTCGACTTCGACCTGTCCGAAGTGATGTTCGTGTGCACGGCGAACAGTTTGAACATTCCCGCGCCGCTGCTCGACCGCATGGAAGTGATCCGCATTCCCGGCTACACCGAGGATGAGAAGCACAACATCGCGCGCCGCTACCTGCTGCCGAAGCAGGTCAAGCAGAACGGCCTGAAACCCGATGAGCTGGTGGTGGCGGACGACGCCATCCAGGACATGATCCGCTTCTACACGCGCGAAGCCGGGGTGCGAAACCTCGAGCGCGAGCTGTCGAAGATCGGCCGCAAGGCGGTCAAGCAGCTGCTGCTCGCGCCGGCGGAGAAGACCGTGACGGTCGACTCGAAGAACCTCGACAAATATCTGGGCGTGCGCCGCTTCCGCTACGGCAAGGCGGAGGAGAGCAACCGCGTCGGCCAAGTGACAGGTCTCGCCTGGACCGAAGTCGGCGGCGAACTGCTGACCATCGAGGCGGCGGTCGTGAACGGCAAGGGCAAGCTCACCCATACCGGCCAGCTCGGCGAAGTGATGCAGGAGTCCATACAAGCCGCGATGACGGTGGTGCGCAGCCGCTCCGCCATGCTAGGGCTGGATGTGGATTTCTATCAGAAGGCCGACGTACACATTCACGTCCCCGAGGGCGCTACCCCGAAGGACGGACCGAGCGCGGGCGTGGGCATGTGCACCGCGCTGATATCGGCGCTCACCAAGATCCCGGTGCGCTCGGATGTGGCGATGACGGGTGAAATCACCCTGCGCGGCGAAGTGCTGCCGATCGGCGGCCTGAAGGAGAAATTGCTCGCGGCGCACCGCGGCGGCATCACCACCGTGCTGATCCCCGACGACAACACCAAGGACCTGGCGGAGATCGCGGACAACATCAAGGAAAAGCTCGACATCCGCTCGGTGAAGTGGATCGACGAGGTGCTGCAGGTGGCGCTGACTCACATGCCGGTGCCGGTGGCCGCCCCCGAGGTGAAGGCGCCCGAGGCCATCGCCGATGAGAAGCGGCGCCGCAAGCCGAGCCGGGTCAAGAGCCAGGTGCGGGCGCACTAAGCGGCATCATCGACAGGTTACGCTTGCCGCCGGGCGTTGAGGACGTGGAGCTGTAGATTCCTCCGATGCGCGACGTCGCGCGTAGCAGCGCGAGCGGCAGCAGCGCGAGCAGCGACAACCAGTCGAGCGACCCGCCGCCCCCGCTCGAGCCGCGTTGATTCGAGACGATTCGCACGTTCGCCTTGCCTTCATGAACGTCGGCCTCGAATGCGGTGAGCGCCGTGTCGAAGTGATCGATCATCTGCCGGGTCGCCGCGGTGAATCCGTCGGCCGCGGCTTCACGCAGGCGGCGCGGCTCGTCGATCAGGGTCACATTGCCGTGGCGGTTGTCGAAGCCGCCGGCGCGCAGCACCAGTGAATGCGTCGCCGGATCGACCACGGCCAGATCCACCAAGGTCGAGACGTCGTGCCGCGTGCCCTTGAGGATGTAGGCGCCGACGATGGTGACATAGGCCAGCGACCAATCGTTGCCGTCCTCGTGCGCGACTTGATCGTAGGACACCAGCGCCATCAGGTCGATGTTGTAGAGGTGCTGCACGCCCTCCAAGCCTTCGAAGCCCCGCCTGCCTTGCAGGTAGTAGTCGGGGATCAAGACGATGTCGGCTACGAACTTGCGGGAAATGAACCGCTGCCGAATCTGCTCCAGCAACGCTTCCTTGTGGGCGGCGTCCAATCCGTCGATCGCTTCGGGTCCCCTCGAGGGCAGGAAGGCGAGACCCACCCGCAGCGGCAGGTGCAACTGCGGCTGCGCATCTTGAGCCGGTGGCGCAGCGCCGTTGGGATACAGGAATTCAACCAGGCTGGTGGAGTTTTGCGTGTGTCGCTGACACGCCGGGAAACACGGCAAGTCCACGCAACCCGTCAAACTCACGATCAGCGCCAGACCGAAAAGTGTTCTCACGCGCATAGAGCCCTCCATTGCGATTCGCGGGGCACGCTAGCCGGTGGGGGTCGCTTGGAGCAACTTTTTTCGCCCGAGATGCGCAGAATGGCACCGAAGGTATCGCCATATGATACCTTTCGCGTACCCGATCCGGAGCGGCTCATGGCGGAACAGGCGTTGATCGTAGCGGAGCTGAAGCGTGCCTTGCGCGAGCGCGGACTCACCTATGCCGCCGTCGCGAAGCAGCTGAATCTGAGCATCGCCAGCGTCAAACGCTTGTTCTCGGGCGGCGATTTGTCGCTGCGGCGTGTGGACCTCATCTGCGAGCTGCTGGAGACGGGTCTTGCGGATGTTCTGGCGCGAGCGCGCGATCGTCCCAGCGTCGATCAGCTCACGCTCGCGCAGGAGCAGGAGATCGTCTCGGACCCCAGGCTGTTCTTGATTGCGTGGCTGGTGCTCAATCGCGCACCGCTCGAGGAGATCGTGCGCACGTACACGTTCACCGAACGCGAGGTGCTGAAGTTCTTCTACAAGCTGGATCAATTGAAAGTCATCGAACTGCAGCCGGGAAACCGCGTGCGCCTGTTGGTCAGCCGCCATTTCAGCTGGCGTGCCGGCGGGCCGGTGCAGCGCTACATTCACCAGAAACTCTTGCGGGAGTTTATGTCCAGTCATTTCTCCGCATCGCAGGAAGAGTTTTTCTTCCATGGGGGAGTCGCATCGGAGGCGGCGCTCGGGGAGATCAAACTGGCTTTGCGCAACGCGTCGCGGCAATGCGCCGAAATCCTGGAGCGCGACCGGGGCCGACGCGATAGGCGCCGCGGCGCCGCGTTTCTGCTGGCGCTTCGGCCCTGGAGCTACAGCGGCTTTCGGGAGTTCGAACGCTGAGGGCGGGGTGCCCGCCCGCGGCCGGTCTTGCCCCTTCCTTCAATGGACTAGCCAAGCGGAACTGCCTCGCGTAGACTTCCGCGCCTCTTCCAGGGGGTGCTTAGCTCAGCTGGTAGAGCATCGCCTTTACACGGCGAGGGTCGGGGGTTCGATCCCCTCAGCACCCACCAACAGCGGAGTGGTAGTTCAGCTGGTTAGAATACCGGCCTGTCACGCCGGGGGTCGCGGGTTCGAGTCCCGTCCACTCCGCCATTTCCTTAGAAGTCGCGCGAGCCGTTTGGCCGCGCCCAAGGGTATGAAAGGGTGGGATCATGCTGCAGACGATACATGACAAGTTGAAGGGCTGGCTCGCGGGCGTGGTGCTCGGGGCGATCGGCTTGGTGTTCGTATTCTGGGGAATCAACTGGACGCTGTCCGCGCCCAACTATGCCGCCAAGGTGAACGGCAGCGAAATATCCGCCAACGAAGTCAGGCAGTCCTACCAGCAGCAGCTCGCGCAAGTCGAGCGACAGACCAACGGCGCCCTCAGCGACGCGCAGCGCAACGCGATCAAGCGGCGCGTGCTCGACCAGTACGTGAACAGCGAGGCGTTGATCACCCGGGCCGATGATCTCGGCTATCGCGTGAGCGATGCGGATGTGCTGCAGGCGGAGTGCGAGATTCCCGCCTTTCAAGTGGACGGCAAGTGCGACACGGCGCATGCCGTGGCGGTGATGCGTGCGCAGGGCCGTTCCATCAACGAGATCGAGGCGCTGTTCAGGCGCGACGTCAAGCTGAAGCAGCTCGACGCCGCTCTGTCCACCTCGAGCTTCGTCACTCCCACCGAATTGAAGCAGCTGCGCGCACTCACCCGGCAGCAGCGCGAGGTGGCCTGGCTCACCCTGTCGGCGGAGAAGTACGCCGCGGGCGCGACCCCGGACGATGCGTCCTTGAAGACGTACTACGAGGCGCACAAGGCCGAGTACATGACGCCGGAGACCGTGGATCTGCGCTATGTCGAGATCAGTCTGGCACAGCTCGCCTCGAAGGTCAGCGTCGACGATGCGCAGCTCAAGGCCTATTACGACGAACAGAAGCAGAAGACGCCGGAGCGCTTCACTGAAGCAGAACAGCGCCGCGTCAGCCACATTCTCTTCCCGGTGGCGAATCCCAAAGATGACGCGGCGGTCAAGGCCAAGGCGGAGGGGATTCTGAAGCGCGCCCAAGCGGGCGAGGATTTCGCGAAACTGGCGAAGGAGTTCTCGCAGGATCCGGGATCCGCGGCTCAGGGCGGCGATCTGGGATGGACCGAGCGCAAGGTGTGGGTGGCACCCTTCGCCGATGCCGCCTTCAGCATGAAGGTCGATGAGATCAAGGGACCGGTGAAGACTCAATTCGGGTACCACATTCTGAAGCTGGTCGGGATCAAGCCGGCGGCAGTCAAGACCTTCGACGAGAGCAGGCCAGAATTGGAAGCCGAGTACCGCCGCAATGAGGCCGAGCGGCTGTTCAACAACGCACAGGATCAGCTGGCCGACGCAGCGCTGCAAAACACCACCGATATCGACATCGTGGCGCGCAAGGCCGGGCTGACCGTGCTCGAGGTGCCCTCGTTCAGCCGCATCGACGGCGGCGGCGCCTTGGGCAAGGTGCCCGCGGTGATCGAGGCGGCATTCAGCCAGGACGTGCTCGACGGGCGTTTGAGCTCCATGGTCGAGGTCGAGAAGGGACGCGGAGTGGTGCTGCGCGCGACCAATCACACGATGCCGCAGCAGAAGCCCTTTGACGCGGTGCATAACGAGGTGCTCGCCGCGTGGAAGAAGCAGCGCGGCGTGGAACTCGCGGCGGCTGCGGCCGCGGACGCCGTCAAGCGGCTCACGGCAGGGGAGTCCTGGGATGCGGTGACGAAGAGCGAAACGGCGACGGCGAGCGGTGCGCCGACACCGCCAAAATTCATCTCGCGCAGCGACGCCGAAGTGCCCTTGGAGATCCGTACCAAGGCCTTCGGGGAGCCCAAGCCCGCGGGCAAAACGGAGTTTGCCGCGGCGCGGCTCGCCAACGGCGATCAGGCGCTGCTCGAACTGACTGCGATGCGCGAGGAGCCGGGCGATCCGAAGCTGGAGGCGCTGGGGCTGCGCGAGCAGTACGCCGCTCAAATCGGCTCGAGCGAGGCGCAGAGCTATGCCGCGGGCGCACGCGCCGATGCCAAGGTGATCTTGAATCCAGGGGCGGTCGAGTAGTTGACCGAGCTGCTGCATCAGTTTTCGGATTGGTACCTGTCGATCCTCGCCCAAGGCGGCTATGGGCTGATCGCCGGATTGATGGCCCTGGAGAGCACCTTCGTTCCCATCCCGAGCGAAGTGATCATTCCGCCGGCGGCGTACCTGGCCCACACTCAGGGCCAATTCTCCATCCTGGGCGTTGTGCTCGCGGGCACGGCGGGTTCGTGGGTCGGGGCCTCGGTGATGTACTGGGGATCCCGTCTCTTGGGGCGTCCGCTCATCGTGCGCTTCGGGCGCTACGTCGGGTTGGGGCAGACGAAAATCGAGCTGGCAGAGCGTTGGTGCGCTCACTACGGCCCGCCCGGCGTGTTCCTCTCCCGGCTGCTGCCGGTGATCCGTCACCTGATCGGCATTCCCACCGGGATTCTGCGGATGGACTTTCGCCGCTACGCGCTCGCGACCTTGGCAGGTTCACTCCTCTGGTGCGGGGTGCTGGCCTGGCTGGGGAGGACGGTGGGGCAGCATCCCGAGCTTCTGGCGGGATCCCTGCACCGCTTCGTTGTGCTGGTGCTGGTCATCGCCGCGGCCTTAGGGGCGCTGTACTACGTGTTCGTGCAGCGGGCGGCCGTTCGCTAGCTCTTCGCACCGCCGCCCGGCGGCAGCGGTATGGCGATCGGGAACTTGGAGAATATCGCCGCCGTCCCTGTGCTGATCCTGGCTTCGGCATTCGTGCCCCGCAGGTCGCCACCGTTCAGGCTGACCGAGGCATGCCAGATGGGTGTATGCGACCGGGCGTCGAACACGTCCACGGCGATGCGCGTCTCATCGCTCACCATGGGTCCGTCCCAGCCCCAGCCACCGTAGAAGCCGCGGTGCCAGCCGTAGCCGCCCCAGCCCGCCCAGCCGGCGTAGTAGTCGTTGAACACCTGACGCGATCCCATGGCATAGCCCACCACGCAGTCGGCCGCCGCGCGATCCGCAGGTTGGATGCCCTTGGACGCGAGGTTGGCGGCGATGGAGACGCGCAGGCGCTCGGCGTTCAAGGGATTGCCATACGCCGCCGGTTGATCGGCGTTGGCGACATGTTCATTCGCAAAGGCGTAAGTGCGGCAGCTAGCCACCGACAGATTGGGATTGGCATCGGTCTTGACGGGCAGACCCTCGCAGGCGGCGAGGCCCAATCCCAAGGTTCCACCGACGGTCGCGAGAAGCAGATTACGACTTAACATAACGTCACCTTTTTAGGCAAGCCAATAGCGGCGCGGAATGCACCCACTCTAAACGTTAGATCCCAGAAACGGTTGACAAGTTTCCCGTCCGAACCCGGGCTTACGCGCCGTCGGCGTCAGCCGGAAAGCTCATGCCCACGGTGTGGTAGCCGCCGTCCACGTACAGTACCTCGCCGCTGATGCCGGCCGCGAGATCCGAGCAAAGAAACGCAGCCGCATTGCCTACATCGTCGATGGTGACATTGCGCTGGATGGGCGCGGCGGCCGCCACGCGGGCCAGCATCTTGCGAAAGCCGGGTATTCCGGCCGCGGCCAGGGTCTTGATGGGCCCTGCGGAAATGGCGTTCACGCGGACCCCTCGGGGACCTAAATCGGCGGCCAGGAAGCGCACATTGGCCTCGAGGCTGGCCTTGGCCAAGCCCATGACGTTGTAGCCGGGAATGGAGCGCATCGCGCCGAGGTAGCTCATGGTGAGGATCGAACTCGCCCGTCCCTGCATGAAGGGCAGCGAGGCGCGCGCCAGCGCGGTCAGGCTGTAGCTGGAAATATCGTGCGCCACGCGAAAGCCCTCACGGGTGGTCGCGTCGATGAAGTTGCCGGTGAGCGCCTCGCGCGGCGCGAATGCCACCGCATGCACCAGCACGTCGAATCCATCCCAGCGGGATTTAAGATGCGCGAAACCTTGGGCGATTTCCTCATCCGAGGCGACATCCATGACGAAGGTCAGGTCCGAACCCAATTGCTTGGCGAGCGGTACCACGCGGTCCGTCATGCGCTCGATGTGCGAGAAGGCGAGCTCGGCGCCCTGGGCGTGCATGGCCTGCGCGATGCCCCACGCAATGGAGCGGTCCGTGGCCAACCCCACGATCAGCGCGCGTTTGCCCGTCATAAACCCCATGTTCTTACCCCTGCTGTCGGTTCTTGTCGACGTACATGACCAAGCGTTGTCCGGCTCTGATTTGGTGGTGTTTATTCAGCCCATTCCAGCTCTTGAGCTGCGGTACCGTGACCTGAAACTGCCGCGAAATGCTGTACACGGTGTCGCCGCTGCGCACAGTGTAGAGCACGCGGCGGCCCGATCCCGTCCCTTCGTCGCGGTACCGTCGCGCGCTGGCCTTGATGACCAGGCGCTGCCCCTTCACCAGCGCATCCGCAGCCCCCATGTTATTGAGCCGCGCCAGCGTGCTCACCGGGATGCCGTGGCGGCGCGCGATGCTGCTCAAAGTCTCACCCGCGCGCACGCGATACACGATCTGTCGCTGGCGGCGGCCGCCGGTATCGGGGCGGTCCACCCGCGAAGCGGCGAGCAGCACCTTGTCCGGCAATTGCCCGCTGATCTCGGGAATCTTCAAGGACTCACCGACGGTCACTTTGCCGCCCTTCAAGTCGTTGATCTTGGAGATCACCGTGGGCGAGGTGCCGTACTGCTTGGCGATGCCGGCGAGGGTGTCACGGCGCGCCACCTCGTGCACGGTGTATGGCACGCGGTCCTCTACGGCCAAGGCCTTGAGCGCCGCCTCGAAGCTGTCGGCGTTGTCGATGGGCACCAACATGCGATGCGGCCCCTCGGGATCGGTGGCCCAGCGGTTGTAGCCGGGATTCAAGGCCGCGAGTTCATCGTAAGCCGTGCCCGCCAATTGCGCGGCGACCTTCAGGTCGATCTGCGAGCCGGTGTCGATGACGGCAAAGTAGGGCTCGTTCGGAATCACCGCGAATTCCAGGCCGTAGCGCTCGGGTTCGGCCATCAGGCGCTTCAGCGCCAGAAGTTTCGGCACGTACGCACGGGTTTCCGCGGGCAGTTTCAGATGCCAGAAATCGGTGGGCTTGCCGTGGGCGCGGTTGAAATCCAATTCTCGCTGCACGGTATTCTCGCCCACATTGTAGGCGGCGATGGCGAGCAGCCAATCGCCGTCGAATTGATCGTGCAGGGCCTGCAGATAATCGAGCGACGCGCGGGTCGATTCGATCACGTCGCGCCGCCCGTCGTACCACCAATCCTGCTTGAGGCCGAAGCGCGAGCCCGTGCCCGGGATGAACTGCCACATTCCCGAAGCACGGCTCACCGAATACGCAAAGGGCTCATAGGCGCTCTCCACCACCGGCAGCAACGCGAACTCCAAGGGCATACCGCGCGCCTCGACCTCGGTGACCACGTGGTAGAGGTAGCGCTGGCCGCGCTGAAATACCCTTTCCAGATAATCCGGGTTGTGCTCGAACCAGGCCAGCTGCTGATCGATCGCCGGCTCCTGCACCTCATCGAGGGCGAAGCCCGCGCGCATGCGGTCGAATAAATCGTCGTAGTCCTCGCCATTGTGATGCTGCCATTCGCTCGGCATGGCAAGCGAGGGCGTGGCGTCCTTGCCCAAGCCGGCATCGGGCGGGGGAGTCTCCGGTGCGGGTGCTGCGGCCGGCAGCACGATTTTCTCGGGCACGGGCGGTTTGGCGGGCTGAGCGGCGCAGGCTCCGAGCAGCAGCAGGGCGCCGGCGAGCAAACAATGTCGGGTGAGGCCTGCCATGGTGCTAACGGAACCCATCCTTCCAGGCGCGCAAGGTCCCGAACACCTCGGCCGGCCCGGAAAGCGCTCGGCCGGCATGGCGCTCGGCGGCGGCCACCACGGCGGGCGCATCGCAACGCAGGAAGGGATTGACCCGAATCTCCAACCCTAGGGTGGACGGCAGCGTCGCAAGACCTTCGGCGCGAACGCGATCCACGCTGCCCCGGTATTCGAGGGCGGCATCATTGGCCGGGTCCACCGTCAGGGCGAAGCGCAGGTTGGCTGCCGTGTATTCGTGGCCGCAGAACATGCGAGTGTCCGGCGGCAGGTCTCGCAATCGATTCAAAGAAGCATTCATCTGTGTCGGTGTACCCTCGAACATTCTGCCGCAGCCCGCGCTGAACAACGTGTCTCCGCAGAACAGCAGCCCGTGCCCATAAAACGCAATATGGCTTAACGTATGCCCGGGCACGGTTAAAATCTCGAAGGAAAGTCCCAACTCCGGCAACTCGCAGCGTTCGCCGTCGTGCAGGCTGAGTGTGCGCTGCGCAATTCGGGTATCGTCGGGCCCGATCACGGGCACCGGCGCGTGGCGCAGGAGCTCGGGGACTCCGCCGATGTGATCGGGGTGATGGTGCGTGAGTAAAATAGCGGCCAGGGTGGTATCGGTGCGGCGCAACTCTTCGAGCACGGGTGCGGCGTCGCCCGGGTCGACGGCGACCACGTGCCGTGGGCCACGGGGGGACTCGATGAGCCAGATGTAATTATCGGCAAAGGCGCGCACCGGGCGCACGACGAGAGGCGCAGAGTGATTGTACATTTCGCGGCGTATTTAACCTGTAACATCCGAACTTCGCTAGTATTTTTGTAGGGGACTTCAGGCTTGGAATCAGTGCGGGAGACAACGGGGGCGGATTGGTTCGAGCAGCCCTTAGGGCAGAGAGTGCTGCGCGAAGAGGCGGCGCTGGCTGCGCTCGCGCTCGACGATGTGTTCGGTTTCGAGCTGCTGCAAGTCGGCGCCTGGGGCCCCGCCCGGCACCTGCTCGAGGGCGCGCGCACGCAGCACACCACGCTGCTCGCCCCGGAATTGGGCTCCGGAGTCACCCTGTGCGCGCCGCTCGATTCGCTGCCGTTTCGCTCGGATTCCATTGACGCTGTTTTCCTGCCCCACACCCTGGAGCTCGTCGAGGATCCCTACGCCGTGCTGCGCGAGGCCGAGCGGGTGCTGGTCGCCGAAGGCTGCCTGATGATTTGCGGCTTCAACCCCTTGAGCGGCTGGGGCGTGCGCCGAGCCTTCGCCCACTACGTGGGAGGGTCGGTTTTTCCGCCGCAGACCCAGCGACTGCTCTCCGAGCGCCGCTTGCGCGATTGGGTGGCGGTGCTGGGGTTCGATGTCGACAGCGTCTATGGCTATCTCGGGCTCCTGCCCACCAAGGGCCGGCCGCGCAACACAGCAGCGGTGCCGCGCTCGCCATGGGCGGCCGGTGCCTACCTGCTCAAGGTGCGCAAGCGCGTGAGCACCCTGACCTTGGTGCGGCCGCGGCGCTGGGTGCGCAAGCGCGTGCTGGTGGGCGCGGCGGAACCCACCTCCAAAGTACCGACTTCGAAAGTAGGTCCTTGAGCGGTGGAGCCGACCCGCGTTGAAATATTTACCGACGGCGCTTGCCGCGGCAATCCGGGCCCGGGCGGCTGGGCGGCCTTGCTGGTCGCGGGCAAGGAACGCAAGGAGGTTTCGGGAGCCGAGGATTTGACCACCAACAATCGCATGGAGCTGATGGCGGCGATCCGGGGCTTGGGCGCGCTGAAGCGGCGCTGCGCAGTCAAGCTCTATACGGATTCCAAGTACGTACTACAGGGGATCACCGAATGGCTGCCCAATTGGAAGGCCCGCGGCTGGCGTACGGCGGCGCGCGAACCGGTCAAGAATCAGGATCTATGGGAATTGTTGGATGCCGCGGCGGCGGCGCAGGATATCGAATGGCACTGGGTCAAGGGACACTCGGGACACGAAGGCAATGAATACGTCGATCAACTCGCCAACACCGCCATCGATCGCCTGTTGGCGGCGCGCTGACGCGGGCTCTTAGATGCGGCAGGTCGTTCTCGACACGGAAACCACGGGGCTGGAAGTCGAACAGCAGCACCGGATCATCGAAATCGGCTGCGTCGAACTCTTCAACCGGCGCCTCACCGGGCGCACCTACCACCAATATCTCAATCCCGAACGCGACATCGACGAGGGCGCCCTGCAGGTCCACGGACTGAGTCGCGAGAGGCTCGCCAAGGAGCCGACGTTCGCGCAGGTACACCCGGAGTTTCTGGAGTTCGTCCGCGATGCGGAAGTGATCATCCACAACGCTCCCTTCGACGTGGCCTTCCTCAATGCCGAACTCGCGCGCCTCGAGGGCGCGAACAAGATCGATGAGTTGTGCCGGGTGCTCGACACCTTGGCGCTTGCGCGGCAGATGCACCCCGGCCAGCGCAACAATCTCGATGCGCTGTGCAAGCGCTACTCGGTCGACAACTCGCATCGCGACTACCACGGCGCCTTGCTGGATGCGCGCATCCTCGCCGAGGTGTACCTGGCCATGACCGGCGGACAGGCCAAGCTCACCTTGAGCGCCGAGTCGGACGTGAGCGCCAACGCGAGGCGCTCGGGACCTGCGCGCACCTCGAGCGATGTACGCATCGCGGTAATCCGGGCGGATGAGAGCGAACTCATCGCGCACGAGCACGTGCTCACGCTCTTGGACCAGGCCTCCGGCGGCCACACGGTGTGGCGACGCTTGTGAAACTGCTCGTCACCGGCGCCGCCGGTTTCATCGGATTTCATACCGCGCGGCGGCTGCTCGAACGCGGCGAGGAGGTGGTCGGTCTCGACAACCTCAATGCCTACTACGACCCCACTCTCAAAAGTGCGCGCCTCGAGATTCTGCGGCGGCATCCCGGATTTCGATTCGTCCAAATGGACCTGGCCGATCGGCCGGCAATGGATGAGCTGTTTCGCGCCGGGAAATTTCAGCGCGTGGTGCATCTGGCGGCCCAAGCCGGGGTGCGCTATTCCATCACCCATCCGCATACCTACGTGCAAAGCAATGTCACGGGGTTCCTGCACGTGATCGAGGGCTGCCGGCACAACGCCGTGGAGCACTTGGTCTACGCCTCCACGAGTTCGGTGTACGGCGCGAATACGCGAATGCCCTTCACCGAGCAGCAGAACGTCGATCACCCGCTCACCCTGTACGCCGCCACCAAAAAAGCCAACGAGTTGATGGCCCACAGCTACTCCTCGCTGTACGGCTTGCCGACCACGGGGTTGCGTTTCTTCACGGTGTACGGTCCCTGGGGGCGGCCGGATATGGCGCTGTTTCTGTTCGCCCGGAACATCCTGGCCGGCACCCCCATCGATGTATTCAACGGCGGGCACCACAGCCGAGATTTCACCTACATCGACGACATCGTTCAGGGCGTCGTCGCCGCCGTGGACAAGACGCCCAAGCCGGATCCGAACTGGAATTCGGCCGCGCCGGATCCGGCCACCAGCAACGCCCCCTATAGAATCTACAATATCGGCAATCAGCAGCCCGTGGAATTATTACGCTACATCGAGGTGCTCGAGCGCTGCCTCGGGCGGCAGGCCAAGAAGAATTTGTTGCCCATGCAACCCGGCGATTTGCCCGACACCTGGGCAGACGTCGAGGCGCTGGCACGGGACGTGGGATACCGGCCCAGCACCGATCTGGAAACGGGTGTGAAGCGATTCGTCGAATGGTATCTTGGGTATTACCACCCTCAACCGTAGTCGCTTCGCCATGTCACAGTTGAATTCTTCTCTTCCGGAATGGAGCGCGGTCGCCGCGCATGCCCTGGAACTCAAAGGTGCGCATCTGCGCGATCTGACCGCCGCCGACCCCAAGCGCTGGCAGAACTTTCACGTCGAGCAGGGACCCTGGCTGCTCGACATGTCGCGCCAGCGGATCACCGGGCAAACCCTGCCGCTGCTCTTTGATCTCGCACGGGCGGCGGGATTGCCTGAGCGCATCGCCGCCATGTTCCGCGGCGATCCGATCAACACCACCGAGCAGCGCGCGGTGCTGCACACGGCGCTGCGCTCGGTCTTTGCCGGTTCGCCGGAGATTCAACGAGAAGTGCGCGACTCGCGCAAGGCGTTGCGCGATTTCGCGGCCGCGGTTCGCAGCGGACAGAAGCTCGGAATCACGGGCAAGAAATTCAAGCATGTGGTGAACATCGGCATCGGCGGCTCGGATTTGGGGCCGCTGCTGGTGTGCGATGCCCTCAGGGCCGAATGGAGCGGGGGACTCACTCCGCACTTTGTGTCGAACGTGGACCGGACCCAACTCGAAGATTTGATCCGCAGCATCGATCCGGCGGAGACGCTGGTCATCGTGTGCTCGAAGACCTTCACCACCCTGGAGACCCAGGCCAACGCCAATGCGGCGCGGGCGTGGATCGTGGGCGCCTTGGGGGAGAAGTCCCCGGCGAATCACTTCGTCGCCGTGTCCACCAATGCCGCGGCCATGGATGCCTTCGGCATCGCCGCCGCACACCGCTTCACCATGTGGGATTGGGTGGGCGGGCGCTATTCGGTGTGGTCGGCCATCGGGCTCATTGCCGAGCTCGTCGTCGGCAGCGAGCGCTTCGAGGAGTTCTTGCAGGGCGCGAGCGAGATGGACCGGCATTTCACCCAGGCGCCGTTCGAGAAGAACCTGCCGGTGCTCATGGGATGTCTAGGCGCGTGGAACCGGACATTCCTGGATCTGCCGACGCTTGCGGTGCTGCCATACGATCAACGGCTCGCCCGCTTACCGGCTTATCTGCAGCAGCTAGAAATGGAGAGCAACGGCAAGTCGGTGAGTCTCGAAGGCGACAGGGTGGATTTCGCCACCGCGCCCATCGTCTGGGGTGAGCCGGGTTCGAATGCGCAGCACTCGTTCTTTCAAATGCTGCATCAGGGCACCCTGACGCAGGCCTTGGACTTCATCGCGCCGCTGCGCGGCTCCTGGGGCGGTACCGAGGGACAGGATCTCGCCCTACAGAATTGCTTCGCCCAGTCGCAGGCCTTTGCCTTCGGACATACGCTCGAGGACGTCAGGGCCGAGATGCGCAAGGCCGGCGCCAGCCCCGCCGACATTGAGCGCATCGGGCCGCATCGGACGCACCAGGGCAATCGGCCGAGCTCTCTGCTGCTGTACCCGCAAACCACGGCGCGAAACTTGGGCGGGATCTTGGCCTTGTACGAGCACAGCGTGTTCGTTCAGGGCACGATCTGGGGCGTGAATTCCTTCGATCAATTCGGCGTCGAGCTCGGCAAGAAACTCGCGGTGGGCATCGACATGAAGGGCGCCAAGGCGCCCGCGGGAGATGGAGCCGCGGGCTTGGCGTCGCTCATCGACTATGTGGCGAAGCATCGCTGAGCCGCCGATCGCCCGAGAGGGGGATCAGAATCGCCGCGATACGTACAAGAGGCCGGTGTCGATTTTATAGAAGCTATCGGGCCTCACGCCTTGAGGATCGCTCGCCAGCACATGATCGCGCGCGATGTTCTGGCCGTGTTTGAAATCGACTCCCAGATCCCATTTCGGCAGAACGTCGCGCAACAGAGCGCCCACCCCGTAATACAACGAATAAGCGGGGGTTGCGAGATTGTAGCGGTCCACACCGAGGAACATGCCCAGCGCAAAGTGGTCGGAGAATCGGTACCGGTAATCGAGCGCGCGCACGCCGATCAGCGAGTGGCCGTCGACTTGGTCCACTTCCAGGCGCACGCCCAAGTCGTTGTTGGCGGAGACCGCGCGGCGCGCGCCCAAGCCGAAATGAGGATCGAAACCCCAGTTGCTGGTCGTGATCGGGATTCCCGGTTCCAGATCCGCGCGGACTCTGCTGACGTTGGCGCCGGCATCGACGAATAGCTCCGCGCCGTGCGCCTTCGGGGCGCCGTTGTAGGAGTCTTCGTCGAGTGAGCCGTCGTCCCTTGTGCGCTCATCGCCGCCGTAGCGCACGAAGCCGGACAGCCGGTAAAACGTTTTGCCGTCGACGTCGCGTCCGCCGAAGGCCTCGCCGCCGAGGGTCAAGTCCTTCCAAGGCCACGAGTAGCGCACCGTGAAATCGTAGTAATGATGGTAGGGGTAGGCGCTGGTGGTCGGGGAATACTGTCGCAGGTCGCCGCCATAGTAGGTCTGATTGACCAGAGTGCGCACGCGTTCTTCCAGATAGCCGCCGAACGGAGGCTCCCAGCCGACGCGCAGCATCTGGCTGCGCGCACCGACCCCGTCGCCGAAGTTGCGCTCCTCCGCCCCCCAATTACCCTCAACCAGGCCGTAGTTGGTCGTGCCCAACAAGAAAATATTGTGGACGTACCACAGGTTCTGCCACTCCGCGACTTCGTACGTCAGGTCGAAGTGACGCGCGAACCGCGGGATATCGATGCCGGCGGTGAGCGCCGCGTTGCCCAGCAGATAGCTGCCGCCGTCCGAGTTGTCTTCTCCTGCGTACTGGAAATACACCGCAAAGGGTGTCTTGCCGGGAAAGAGGAACCGACTGACATACGAGGCCTGTTGATTGCCTTGGGTCTGCGACAGGCCGCTTGGCTTGAAGAAATCCCGCAGCAGAAAGCTCACGGAACTCGGCAGTCCGCTGCCGCCGCCATACTGCAGAAGCCGGTTCACGCCTATCGACCAGCCGGGGAAGGGCTCGAATGAGATTTGCGTGCCGAAGATGCGCGGATTCCCGACGCTACCCACGCCGTTGTACAGGATATTGTCGCCCGTCTGTTCCGTCTCCCCGACCTGGTCCATGCGGGCGAGAAAGAACTCGTACTGGAAGCCGAGCCTGGTGAGCGGCTCGTAATTCGACAACGTCACGGAAGGCATCGTCGGCGCCTCCGTGCTCAGTAACATGCTGCTGTCGGTGGCGGGCGACAGCCAGTGATCGCGGTAACCGATGTCGAGTTGCGCCCAGTTGAAGCCCAGGCTCAGCATCGAACCGGTGGGCACTGTGCGGCCTTGGTAGGCGATCGCGCCGGCGCTGACCAGCAGGTAATCGTTCGGCTGCACATATCCCTGCGCCGACAATTCCCAACGGCTGCTTGCCGGCAATCCGTGCTCGTTAGGTACGACGACCCCGGCCGCGTCGTGTGTGACTGCACCGGTCGCGCTCGCGTGCGTGACGGCATAATCGCGCGAGTAGCGCTGCAAATACCGCCTGACCTTCATACACAGGGGCTTGTCGACCAGACATGCCTGCGGCAGCGCGTCTTCCACCAAGGCGACGGCAAACGGCCGCTTGAGAATGGGTTCGTCGGCGAGTATCAGCACCCGCTCAATTTGCCGTTCCATCTCCGGCTCGAGGTTGAGCGGCAGGTAGGCGCTGACCCCGGCTGCCGGCGTGCCTTGCGCAAATGACGCGAGCACGATGCATGCGAGTGCCGACTTCCAACCCCTGATCCGTGACAACACCCGGTTGACTCCACTGGCCGGTGAACGATCGCGGCAGTACACGATATGACACGTGAGATGGTCAAGGCTTTTGTGCTGTCGCCGGCGGCGCGGATGGGAAATCGCGGCGCTTGAAAATCGAAACATGCGCACCCCCCCGCTTACTCTATAATCGGCGAACAACCTAACGGGCGGATCGGTCGTGAAACATCGGAAAGGCATAATCTTGGCCGGCGGGGCCGGAACGCGGCTGCATCCGATCACCACGTCGCTCAGCAAGCAGCTGTTGCCGGTGTATGACAAGCCCATGATCTACTATCCGCTGGCGGCGCTGATGTCGGCCGGCATTCGCGAATACCTGATCATCACCACGCCGCGGGATCAGGCAGCCTTCCGGAATCTCTTGGGCAACGGCGCCCAGTGGGGGTTGTCCTTCGAGTACGTGGTTCAAGCTGAGCCCAACGGGATCGCACAGGCGCTGATTCTCGGCGAGAAGTTTTTGGACGGCGCGCCGTCGGCATTGATCCTGGGCGACAATATATTCTACGGCGCGAATCTCCCCGCTTTGCTGATGTCGGCGGCGCAGCGCGAATCCGGTGCAACGGTATTCGGATACTATGTCCAGGACCCTGAGCGCTATGGAGTCGTGCAGTTCGACTCGCAGGGCAGAGTGACGGATCTGCTGGAAAAGCCGGCTTCCCCGCCGTCGAATTACGCGGTGACGGGAATTTATTTCTACGACGAACGGGCCCCGGCTTTTGCGAAAGGGCTCAAGCCGTCGGCGCGCGGCGAGCTCGAAATCACGGATTTGAATCGCGCCTATCTTGCCATCGATAAGCTGCACGTGGAACGGTTGGGCCGCGGCACGGCATGGCTCGATACCGGCACGCACAATTCCCTTCTCGATGCCGGCGTGTTCGTGCGCATCATTGAGGAAAGGCAGGGCCTGAAAGTGGCCTGCGTGGAGGAGATCGCCTGGCGCGCCGGATTCATCAGTACCGATGAGTTGGTCAAGCTCGCCAAACCGCTGGAAAAAAGCGGATACGGCGCATACCTGCTGCGCATCGTCAATGAACGGGCGCAATTCTAGGGCAACGATCGCATGAAATTTACGAAAACCCCGATCGTGGGCGCGGTGCTCATCGATCCTGAAGTAATCGGCGACGCGCGCGGATTTTTCATGGAGACCTGGCAGCAAGACAAGTTCAAGGCAGCCGGTATCGATGCGGCCTACGTGCAAGACAATCACAGCCGCTCGAGCCAGTGGACTCTGCGCGGGCTGCACTTTCAGGTGCAGCGCCCGCAGGGCAAGTTGGTGCGCGTCACGGCGGGCAGCGTGTTCGACATCATCGTCGACTTGCGGCAAAGCAGTCCGAGCTTCGGCGCTTTCTGGGGCGTCGAACTCTCCGGCGAGAACCATCGGATGCTGTGGGTGCCGCCGGGCCTGGCGCACGGGATTCTGGTGACCTCGGAATCCGCCGACCTTTTGTACAAGTGCACGGATTTCTACAGCCCGGCGCATGAACGTACCCTCGCCTGGGACGATGCGACCTTGAATATTCGCTGGCCCCTGCCTCCCGGCATTTCACCCAAGCTCTCGACCAAGGATGGGCGGGGCACGACTTTTGCCTCGATCGAGAAGTTCGCGTGAGAGTGCTGGTGCTGGGCGGCGGCGGCCAGATCGGGAGCGCCGTCATCTCGGCGGCCGCCGCGCAGCATGAGGTGATGGCTCGAACGCATGCGCAACTCGATATCGGCGATGCGCGGGCGGTCACACTGGCGTTGACCGGCACCGGCGCGGAGTGGGTGGTCAACGCTGCCGCCTACACGGCGGTGGATCTAGCCGAGGACGAACCGGCTCGAGCGAGGGCCGTCAATGACACCGCCGTGGGCGTGCTTGCGGCGGCAGCAGCGGCCGCGGGCTGCCGGCTGCTGCACTTGTCGACGGATTTCGTGTTCGACGGCAAGTCCAATCGTGCGTACCTGCCCGCGGATCAAACGAATCCCTTGAGCGTCTACGGGTCGAGCAAGCTCGGCGGCGAGCAACGGGTGTTGCATGGCGCCCCGGGCGGCATCGTACTGCGTACCGCCTGGGTGTATGCCGCGGCGGGCCGCAATTTCGTGCTGACCATGCTGCGGCTGATGCGCGAAAAGGACCAATTGAGCGTGGTTTGCGATCAGATCGGCACACCCACGTGGGCGGCCGGCATTGCCGCGGCGATTTGGGGTCTGATAGAGGCGGCCGCACCCGGCGGCGTGTACCATTGGACGGATCTCGGGGTCGCGAGTTGGTACGATTTCGCCGTCGCCATTCAAGACGAGGCGTTGACGCGGGGCCTGTTGACCCGGGCGGTGCCCATTACCCCCATTCCGAGCGCGGCCTATCCGACGCGGGCGACGAGGCCTGCGTTCAGCGTGCTCGATACCTCAGCCACGCGGGCACTAATCAAGGTCCCGGCCCGGCATTGGCGGCATAACTTAGAGACGATGCTGGATGAGCTTCGAACCCCGTAACCTGTTCATCACCGGCGGCGCCGGGTTCATCGGCACGAACTTCGTGCGCCACTGGCTGGCGAACTCCCGCGCCGGGCGGGTGGTGGTCTTCGATGCATTGACCTATGCCGGCAATATCGACAATCTCGCCGGTCTGGAGGCGGATCCGCGTTTCGTTTTCGTGGAGGGCGATATCTGCGACGAGGCGACCGTGCGCACGCTGTTCGAAACTCATCACATCGACACCGTGGTGCATTTCGCTGCGGAGTCGCACGTCGATCGATCGATATTGGGTCCCGATGATTTCATACGCACCAATATCGTCGGTACGCACACGCTGCTCAAAGCGGCCAAAGCGCTGTGGATCGACAAGAAAACCGTCGCGGCACATCGCTTTCATCACGTGTCGACGGATGAGGTGTACGGGTCGCTCGGGCCGAAAGACGCGCCTTTCCATGAGGACACTCCCTACGCGCCCAATTCGCCTTACTCGGCGAGCAAGGCTTCGTCGGACCATCTGGTGCGGGCCTATCATGAGACCTACGGCCTGGATACCACGGTCAGCAATTGTTCCAACAACTACGGTCCCTATCATTTTCCCGAGAAACTGATCCCGCTCACCGTCGTCAACATTCTGTTGGGAAAGCCGCTGCCCGTGTACGGCGACGGCTTGCAGATACGGGACTGGCTGCATGTGCAGGACCATTGCGCGGCGATATCGCTGGCGCTGACACGCGGCAAGGCGGGAGAGGTGTACAACGTCGGCGGCAACAGCGAAACGACCAATATCGAGATCGTGCGCACGCTGTGCGCGCTGGTCGATGAGTCCTTGGCCAAGGATGCCGGCTTGCGGTCCGCATTCCCCGCATCGCCCGCCTCGAGCGGAGGGCGCGCGGCCGACTTGATTACTCACGTCCGCGATCGTGCCGGGCACGATCGACGTTATGCGATCAACTATGGCAAGGCTCAGCGCGAGCTGGGGTATGCACCGACGCGCACTCTGGCAATCGGCTTGAAGGCCACGCTGGATTGGTATTTGGCCAATATCGGCTGGTGGCAGGCGTTGTTGGGGCGCGATTATGCGGATTGGCTGGAAAAGAATTACCGGCGCTGAGCCGGCCAAATCAAGTTCGTGCGCGCCATAGCCAAACCCACAGATATTCCGCTGCATAGATCGCCCGGGTCGGGCGAGCAGCTTCGATCATTGCAGATGCTTAGAGCGTTGGCGGCCGTCAGCGTCGTGTACTACCACACGTTCTGCGCTCCTCACATCGGAACCTTCGGCGTCGATTTGTTTTTTGTATTGAGCGGGTTCGTGATCGCGATGGTTGCCGCATCCGGAATGACTTCAGTCGTATTTCTCATCAATCGAATTACACGGATCGTTCCTCTCTATTGGCTGTTGACCACCGCTTTGTTGATCGTGGCGGCGCTAAGGGCGGATTTGTTGAATTCGACCACGGCCGATATCTCGAACTACCTCAAGTCGATATTCTTCATTCCCTATTTCAAGGAAAACGGGGTGTTGCAGCCGATGTTGCCGGTCGGCTGGACGCTGAACTACGAGATGCTTTATTACCTGCTGGCGGCGATCGTGCTCGCGGGCTGCACCAATCGCTTCTTCGCGTTGGCCACCTCCATTGGCGTCGTCGCCGTGTGGGGAGCCGCGCATTTCCTGCCCGCGAATTCCGCGGCGCGGGCGTTTCTGAGCGCAGACGTATTGTTGGAATTCATTTTTGGAATGCTCGCCTGGAACATCCGTAGTCTAAAAATATTCGAGAAATTGCCCACGTGGTTTCTGATTGGAGCGATTGCCGCCTGCTATGCGGCGATGGGGTGTTTCGAGCTGCAGAATTTTCCGGTCAGAGCGCTGACCTTCGGATTGCCTTCGTTCTGCATCGTTACCTTCGCCGTCAGGCTGGAACCCAAAGTCGCGTGTCTCAATCAGGCGCTCGTCAGGTGGCTGACCCATTGCGGGGACGCAAGCTACGCGACCTATCTCAGTCATCTATTTGTCGTGCAATTCGTCGCGAAAGTCATCTCCAGCAGGCTGCACGCCATTTCGCCCAGCGGAGTATACGGCGCGATTGCCAGCATCATCGCCAGTCTTGCCGTGGGGTCCGGCGTCTACATTCTGATCGACAAAAAATCCGTGAGCCTCATGAGAAGATTCGCGCGGCGGCATTTTCCAATGCAACAGGGTATCGCCGGGAGTGCGGTGACGATTAGGAGTGCGGTGACGATTAAAAGAAGGGCGTCTTAGGCCGTCGGCGGCGTACGTCGATGAGATGTGGCTACTTTTCCACGACGAGCACAGTGGATTGGTTCGAGGGATTGCACTGCAGATCCATTATTTCATTTCGGATCAACGGCAGCTTCAGTTCCGTAATGGATTTCAACAAGATGCGGGTGTGATCGGAAACGATCAAATACAGTTTCTGAATGGTAGTGCCATTTTCAAAAACCGGCTCCAGCATGATCATGCGCCAACCACAGATTCTGTACATCTCGCGCAAAGCCGCCTTCGCGTCGTACGCAATTTGCTCCAGACAAAACATGCTGTAGACGAGGTCAAATTGGTCGTCCGCGAAGGAGGTCTTCTCCGTAATGGAAGCAACCGATAGATGCGCCTTGTCGAGCCCCGATTTGAAATAGTTCCGCGCGACTTTGATGCGGTTGTCGGAAATATCCAGTCCGTGCACCTCAACGCGGTCGCCATATTTCCTGATAATTTCAAATATATTGATGCAATTGCCGCAGCCGATTTCCAGGATTTGCGCCTTGTCCTTGCGCGATAGAATCGCATCTATCTCGCGAAACACGTAATTCAGATGGATGCTGCGTTCCTGCTGAAACGACATCATGGTCGGTTCCTGGTTCATGAGCATCATGCTGGACGACCCATAATAATCCCTTATTTCCTGGTCGTCGTATTGCTGATAGATGGCTTTGCTGTCATCCGTCGTTTTCGAGAACGATTGTCCGTCCTTCAGCGAATCGACGAAGTCCGTGAACAGGGAAAGCAGCCTTTGCCTCATCCAGATACTTCGATGAGAGTTGAGGATGCATCCGGCGATCAGGGCCAGAAAACGCAGGAGATTCACATAGAACCGAATTCGACGAAGTAGATTTCTCATTATTTGATGCATTGAGTTTTAAAGGACAAGCGCCGCCTTCATTATACGAAGCATTGTCGCATTTTGGCGGCGTCTCCGAGGAGTGGCGTATAATTATTGGACGGACGCGCTTTTTGCCACTATTGCCTTGACGACCTTGCTCAGGCAAACAGGCGATGAGTGGTGACTGTCTTCGAACTCGTCGTCCGTGCATCGCACCACCCCGGGGTTGCGCAGGTTGACGTATTGTCCTCCATTGCGCTTCGCCAATTCGGAAAGTGCCGTGTCCAGCCGTTCAAGAACGCCTCGAACATGGGCGTTTGCATACAGCGATGCATAGGTCACCGGGTGATATGGCGGGGCAACCAGAATTATCCTCGCTCCCTTGGCTCGAAGCAGTTCCAACGCCGTATTGAGGCGCTCCAAAGTATCCGGGTTCACTTGGTCCCATTGATTCATGCTATGTGTATTGCGTTCAAGATAGGTCGTTGCCAAATGCGAAATTTCCTTCGGCGATAGAGCAAAACGCGGACATCCAAAGAAATGGCCGTCATGAGAGCGCAGATACAAATCCGTTGTCGCGCCGGCGCATAATTTATCGACAGCGCCGCCCACTTGAACCAGACGTGGTTGATCCAGATGTAGTTGATCCGGATGCTCCCCGTCGTGCCTATGATTGAGAAAATAGAGCAAGCTTTCGCGCGTTGTGACAAAGCTCAATCGATCCTTGAATCGGCTCCAAAAAGTCAAATAAGCCTTCGCCGCGAGCAGCATGCTTCCGTGCGCCCGTTGATAGGCCACGAAATCGCCCAACACACTGCTCCAGCGGTCGGATTTCGCATTGACATTGAAGAACCAGGGATCCATCCCCAGCCATATCTCCATATGATGGCAATCGCCTTGATCGATTACTTGGGTGAGTGCCTCGAGATCTTCTATGGTTGGAGCACCCATCCAGCCATTTATCAAATGCTGATTGGGAAAATTAGTCTCGTCGATTCCTCCCAGCGTGCTGCTGCTGAATATGAGAATGTCGGGGCACCCGCCGGAACGGGTCAATTCCAGGCGCGATTTGAGCCAAATTCTTTGGTCGAACAGCCGATCCCAGACCAGGACCTGATCTTTATTTTGGATGCCGGCGAGTTTGTATACTTCCTCCGCGGATTGTTGGCCTGCCGCATCGATGTGGGTATTGAACGCATATATGAATACGTTCAGTGAAATGAGAAGGAAAAGAAAGATTTTCATATCCGCTATTTCATCAAAACTGAAAGTACAAGAAGCGGGAAGAGTAGTTCATCATGAGAATCGATATGGTTGCCGTTACGGCAAGCAGCACCAGTTCCGTCTTCGAGAAATTCAGGTAATTCATTTCCAGGCTGTTTCTGGCCAGAAATACGATCGCCAGAGCCAGAGCTTCCATCGGAACCAGCCACACTATGATGGAGGGATGGAATACGGGTCCAATTACACCGTGGTTGCCCGCCATCGCGCCATACCATACGAACATGTGAGCCAGGGAATCCGAGCGGAAAGGCACCCATGCAAGGCAAATGCATAGAAATGTCAAATTCCGTTGCATGGATTGCGAGAGAGTATTCCACCTGGTCTCGCTGCTGTGATACAAAATGAGCAATGCACCCTGGATCAAGCCCCAAATCGCGAACGTCCAGTTTCCTCCGTGCCATAACCCACCCAGAATCATGGTCGTCATCAAATTGAATTGCCGCCGATTGTGGCTGCAGCGGTTGCCGCCGAGCGGAATATACAAATAGTCGCGCAGCCAGCGGCTGAGAGTGATGTGCCAGCGCTGCCAGAATTCAGACGGGTTCCTCGCCTGATAGGGGCTGTTGAAATTTCGCGGCAATTCGATGCCAAACAGGCGCCCGAGACCGATCGCCATGTCGGAGTATCCACTGAAATCAAAATATATTTGAAAGGCAAATCCGAACAGCGCGATCCACGCGGTCAACATGCCCGCGTTGCCGATATCGGTTATGAGGGGGTCGATCCCGTTGGCAATGCGGTCCGCAATCAGCACCTTTTTCGCCAATCCGATGACGAAAAGATAAACGCCTTCCTCCCAGCGAGGTTTGATTCCGTGATCCGCGATATTGGTCAGCTGCGGCAGGAGTTGATTATGCCGGGTGAGCGGACCGGCGACGAGATGAGGAAAGAAGGCGACGAAGGATAGATATTTGAGGAAGTTGGGTTCCCGCTTGGCATTTCCTCGATAGATGTCGATCACATAGGAGATGGTCTGGAAGGTGTAAAAAGATATGCCGGCCGGCAGAATTACAGTCAGCGCCCATTGAATGTCGGTGGGAAGGCCGCGCCTGCCGAAATACGTTTCAGCCGATAGGATGGTATGGAGCAGCAGGCCTGAATATTTGAAATACGCAAGCAGGCCCAGATTGCATACGAGTGAAATGACTAAATAGAATTTGCGCGTGGCCGGGTTGCTGCTGACCGTCAACCGACCGCCGATCCAGAAATCGAGTGTCGTGGTAATGGCCATGGGGATGAGAAACCACACATGCCCGGCAAAGGCGTAGAAGACCGCGCTGCTGAAACTAATCCAGAATAGAAGGGCGTTTCCGTGCAGGACGCGGGCCGTCAGCAGCACGATCGGCATGAACAGCAGAATGAAATCGAGAGAATTGAACAGCACTGGCGTTGGCCTTTGGGAGGTATCGTTTTTGTCTGTAAGCGACGGTGGATCTATCGTCAGCGATCGGGTGAGGCCGCCCTTGCGAGTGTCTGCATCGTTGTCTGTGCGCCGTACTCTAAACCAGGCGCGGGAGTATGGCGATCAAGGGCCGGCCGCCGCCGATGCCGGGAGGGGCGCGCGGGAAGATCGGCAGAATGGCAGAGCGGCTAAAAAGCGCCGCCCTATCGCTTACGGCTAGATTCCGTACTTCTGCCGCAGGGCGGTCTCGATTTCAGAGAGCTGCGCATCCGCCAGATATCCCGGATAAAAGGACATTTCCGTGATGC